>Ga0209172_10000024_pt1 | contig 430794 bp, 331 predicted proteins | sample LarsenN4metaG_FD_184113 | JGI IMG/M metagenome (GOLD analysis project Ga0209172, IMG submission 184113) | Hot spring sediment bacterial and archeal communities from British Columbia, Canada, to study Microbial Dark Matter (Phase II) - Larsen... ...
CTTCCACGAACCGGTCCAGGATCTTCCCCTTCTCCCGCTTCCGAGCTCTCCGATACCCCGCCGCAAACGCCTTCGTCACCGCACGCCTTTCGCCCATCGTCAGCCTCATCCTGGAGCACCCCTCCTTTCGGGGGCGGCGCCCCTCCACTTGTTTACTTCCTTTCGGCAAGATTCTTAGGTGAGGCAACGAATCCATTTCGGAAAGAAATTAGCTGAGGCAAGTCGGGGGATTCCCCTGGCGGGGGGGGCCGCTATAATGTCGGCAGGAGGTTCCCATGAAACCCTCCCCGCGAGGCATCGTCTGGATCGGTCTTGTCATGCTCCTGTCCGCCATGCCGGGCCCGAACGCCGAGGCGGCGACCTATCACGGCGGCCGGTCCGGAGGGGGCGGAATATTGTACGGAGGCGATTCCGTGACCTTTGAGGCCGGGGCGAACCCCGCTCCCGACGGTCTCTGGATCAAGGTGGTGGCCGGTCAAGGCGCCGCGATCATGACGGACGGCGCCGGCCATGTCTCCGGCGCGGACTTTTACCTGAGCGCGGGCCATCTCCTCCTGTTCACGACCCAGCCGCCCTTCACCCTCTATTTCCAGGGAGCCGCCCTGCAGGTTGCCTTCGGCGGCACGGTGCTCAACCGGCCCCCCTCGGCGGTCTGCGGTACCGGCGGGAACGGCCCAGTCATGCTGCGCACCAACAAGCTTCTGAACGTCCACGCCGAAACCCGCGGAGGCCCGGACCCCAGGGTGGACGTGACGGCCTTCCTCTCCACCACGCCCGTCCGAAGCGGCGACCTCGACTTCTACGTGGCCAGCGACGCACAGGCGCTGGGCAACGCCTCCGTGGACACCTGCGCCGATCCGAACTGCTGCAGCCCCGTGAATCCGTCCTTCCCCATCAAGAACCTTTCCCAGGGGGCCTTCACGCTCTTTCAGGTCTCCACGGGGGGGGACTTCGCCATCGACTGGGACGCCCAGGTTCCCCCGGTCCTGACCTGCGCCGCCACCGCGTCCCACTCGAGCGGGACCGCGCCCCTTGCCGTCGCCTTCACGGCGGAAGCCTCGGGCGGATCCCCTGGGTACGCCTGGAACTGGTCCTTCGGAGACGGAGCGCGGTCGACCCTCCGAAACCCGACCCACACCTACAAGAGCGGCGGGAACTTCACCTGGCGGCTGACGGTCACCGATGCCGCGGGAATCACCTGTGCCAAGACCGGACAGGTGAGGGTCACCGCCGCCCTGAGCGTAACGGCCTCCCCCAATCCCCGCCAGGGCCCCGAACCCCTGACGGTTCAGTTCGCCTCCACGCCCAAGGGAGGGACGGCCCCCTACGTCTTCTCCTGGGACTTCGGCGACGGGTCCACTTCAACCCTCGAAGACCCGGTCCACACCTTCGTTCAGAGCGGCGCCTTCGACTGCCTGGTGACGGTGACCGACGCCCAGGCCCGCACGGCGATCGCCTCCGCCCCGGTCTACGTCGGCGTTCCCATACCCCCTGTCATTGAATCCGCCAAGATCCTCACGAATCCGTTCAGGCTACGGCTTGCCGGCAGGGACTTCCAAACGGGCGCCTCGGTCCTCCTCGACGGTGTCCCCTCACCGGGAACGAACTTCAAGAGCGCCGAGAAATTGATCTTGACGGGAGGGAAGGACCTCAAGGCCCTACTGCCCAAGGGACGGTCCGTCTCCATTCTGGTAGTGAACCCGGACGGAGGGACTTCCGAGCCCTTCGCCTTTACCCGGTGAGGAGGCCGCTCAGCCTCCAAGGGCCAGACGTTCCCTGATTTTCTGGAGGGCCTCGGAGGCCGCCTCCCGGACCTCCTCGTCCCCGTCGCCCAGGGCCTCTTCGAGGGCGTGCAGAGCCTCCGGGTCGCCCACCTCCCCCAGGGCAAAGGCCGAGTCACCTCGGATCCTGGCCTCCGTCGACCTGAGGCCCTCCAACAACGGAGGAACCGACTCCCCGGCGAGGGCCCGGTCGCGGCTCGCCAGTTCCGAGAGGAGGAGAGTGGCCGCCAGCCGCACGCCCAGATCGGGAGCGCGGGAGGCGAGCCACCCGGCGTCCCTTGGCGAGAGAATCCCGGCCGCCAAGAGCAGCCCCGCCTCCTCCCTTTTCTTGCGGCGGAGCAGATGGGCCAGGGTGTGGCGCCCCCCATTTCCCTCCGCTGCGGCTCGTATGGCCGCCAGCGCTTCCTCCTCCTTCAAGCTACCGAAGAGGCGCGTCTCGCCGGATCCGATGACCGTCCAGGGGACCGCGGACAGAGCAGGCGGCAAGGCTTCTTCCGGAACCGCTTCCGCATCCACGAGGTGAAGAGAGAGACGCGGGTCCGCCGCGGCCAGGGAACAGGCGAGCGCCATCACGCCTGCGCTCGCACTGCACCATCGCGCCCCATAGACCGTCACGGCGGGCAACTCGACCAGGTTTTCAAGGGCCGAAAGGGTGTCCGGACCCACGGGGCGCGACCCCCGCGCCAGGCTTTCCAGCAGCCCGAGAAATGGGGCCTCGGCGTTCTGATCCGGGATCATGTCCCAAACGATGGCGCCCGCCGAAGGCCTTACCACGCTCAGATTGAAACGGCAAGGCGGATCGCAGGGCTCTTCATGGATCTGGAGCCCGGGAATCGCCCATTCGGCCCGGCGCCGCACGACCGCCCATGCGGCGCCTTCTGGCCCTCCGCGCGGCACCTGCGCGGATACCCGGATGGGCGCCCCGGGAGGCCCGGGCCAACCCAATCCGCGCGCCATCAGGCCCCCGCGGCGGAGGCCTCGCCGTTTCCCTTCATCGTCCGGAACCGCTCCATCCCTTCCACGAGGATGCGGGCCGCGCGCTCCAACTTGGCCGCTTCGAGCACGTAGGCCACCCGGATCTCGTTTTGCCCGAGTCCGGGGGTGGCGTAGAACCCGTCGCCGGGCGCCACCATAACGGTTTCCCCGTCGATCTGCCAGTCCGAGAGAAGCCACCGCGCGAAGTGGTCCGTGTCGTTCAGGGGCAGTTTCACGATCATGTAAAAGGCCCCCTGCGGCTTCCGGAGGATGACGTCCGGGTGCATCGTCAGGCCCTTGAGAAGCACGTCCCTGCGGGTTTGGTATTCGGCCCGGATGGGGTCGAAATAGGACGGGTTCATGCGATACGCGGCGATGGAGCCCACCTGCTCGATAGTGGGAGGGCAGAGCCGGGCCTGCCCGAACTTGAGGGCCGATTCCATGATCTTCCGGTTGCGGCTGATGAGCGCCCCCACCCGGGCGCCGCAGGCCGAAAAGCGCTTGGACACCGAATCGATCACGATGACTCGCTCTCTCACGGAGGGCAGTTCGAGAAGGCTGTGATGGACCGCCCCCTCGTAGGTGAACTCCTTGTACACTTCGTCCCCGATGAGGAACAGGTCGTGGCGTACGGCGACCTCGGCCAGGATCTCCAGCTCCTCGCGGGTGAGTATCGTCCCCGTCGGATTGTTGGGCGAGCAGACGAGGATGGCCCGGGTTCGGGGGGTGATGGCGCGTTCTATGATCTCCCGCGGCGGGAGCCGGAAACCATCCTCCGCCCGCGCCGTAACCGGCACGAGCCGGATCCCGGCCATGGCGGCGAAACCGTTGTAGTTGGTATAGAAGGGTTGGGGCAGGATAACCTCATCGCCGAAGTCTCCCACCAGGTTCAGGGCGAACAGGGCCGCCTCGCTTCCCCCGGTGGTGATCATGACGTCCCTGGCCTCGAGTTCGATGGAAAACCGTCGGAAGTAGTCGGCGATGGCCTGACGCAGTTCCGGAAGCCCGTCGCTGGGCCCGTAACTCAGCACCTTCTCTCGGTTGCGAAAGTCCGCCACCGCTTCCAAATAGGCTTCCGGGGTGGCGATGTCGGGCTGGCCGATGTTGAGGTGATGGATCCTCACGCCTCGCCGCTTAGCCTCGAGCATGAGCGGGGCGAGCTTTCGGATGGGAGATTCCTGGACGGTCAGCGCGCGCCTGGACAGGTTCATGAACACCTCCCGCCCCCTGCCGATCGGCGGGGGCGCCCGGGATCAGGTCTCCTCGATGACCTCCACCTCGTAGGTGTACTCGGCCGTTTTCCGCAGCATGGCCCCGATGGAGCAGTATTCTTCGTCCGACAGTTCGACGGCGGCCTTGACGCGGGCGGGGTTGAGGTTCTTCCCTCTGACCGTGTACTTGGCGTGGACTTTCACGTAGACCCTCGGGTTCTCGGCCGCCCGCTCGCCGGAGATTTCCATCTCGATTCCGCGGACGTCCTGCCGCATCTTCTGGAGAATGGACACGAGGTCGATTCCAGAGCACCCACCGAGCCCCATGAGGACGTATTCGATGGGTGACGGCGCGGCTCCGTCCCCACCGTTGAAGGTGCTGTCCATCATGATCCAGTGGTTCGACTCGGACCGCGCCGCAAAGGCGCTCTTTTCGACCCAGGTCACTTTCACCGGCATGCTCCCCTCCTCCGGAAGGAGCCATTATTGGACGGCGTTACCCACTTGGCAACCCCGGAAGGAGTCGCCCTGCGTGCGGCAGGTGCTATCATCGCTCCGGGATCCCTCAGGAGCGCCATCCATGCGGACGATCGTTCTGGGCGACGTGCATCTGGGCTCCAAGCTCTGCCGCTGCGGCTGTCTTCTCCGCGTTCTCGCATCGGCCCGGTGGGACCGGCTGGTTCTCAACGGGGACATCTTCGACGACCTCAACTTCCGGAGGCTCAACAGGAACCACTGGAAAATCCTGGAACTCCTCCGCGACCTGGGAAAGGACCGGGAGGTCGTCTGGATCCGGGGAAACCACGACGGGTCGGCTGGGCTTCTGGGGCACCTGCTCGGGGTCCGGGTTTACGAGGAGTTCCTCTTCGATTACAAAGGGGGAAAGGTGTACGTCGTCCACGGGGATCAATTCGATACCTTCCAGAAATCCGCGCGGAAGGTCCGGAGCCTTCGCGACCTCTTCTACGGGTTCGCCATCTGGTTCGACGTGCCTCGGAAGACCGCGATCCAGTGGGTCCAGCGCTCGAGCTACGTCTTCGAACGGGCGGCCCGGAGGGTCAAGGAGGCCGCCGTGGCCCGGGGGATCGAGCTGGGTGCTTCCTTTGTGGTCGCGGGACACACCCACCGAAGAGAGGTGGAACGGACAGAGGGCGTCCTCTTCCTGAATCCGTCCTCCTGGCTCACCTCTACTCCCGCCTATGCGCTCTTCGACGAAGACGAGCCGGCGCCACGCCTCATCACGGTTCGAGCCGTGCGGCCCTCCCTTTTGAAGCGCGCCCTTGCCCGGACTTCCCTCTCCAAACGGCGCGTCCCGGACCGAGGGCCCGGGACGTGCGAAGGTCTCGATTAACCCCTCCAGCGGATTCCTCAGGGGAGGAGGGGCTCCACGACGAGGGTCTTGGGGGAGTAGGTCAGGCGCGCCCTGTCCACCTTGAGGGTCAGCTGGTTGCCCCGGATCTCCAACGATCCTTCCAGGACCTGCCCCGCCGACAGCGAAAGAGGCTGGCCGTCGAGGGTCATGTAGGGGACCTCGCCGGCGGCGAACCCCGCCGTCATGCCCTTTCGGGTCTCGATCAGGATGGGGCGGGAGGAGGCGAACTCGAAGTGTCCCTCTCCCACCAGGCTGTAATACTTTTCGCGGATCTCCCGCGTGCGGTCCAACTTCAGGATCCCGTTCGGCGCGTATCGGTTGCTCCATCGGACCTGGGGATTCGCGAGGGCCGCCTCGAGGTTGATCCGCACCACGAGCCCATCCGCCTGAGTGACGGCCCGCTCCCTGGCCTCGCGCTCGGCCTGGGACCGCGCCAACGCCTCCCCCTCCTCCCGGCGGAGGTCGGCGAGGTTCGCAAAGCCCAAGTCGGCGGGCGTCGCCGCAGCGGAGACCATGGCCAGGGTCGGGCGCAGGGATTCGCGGGAGGTCTTTTCGAATTCCGCCTTCCAGTTCACCCCGATCCGGTCGAGGATCAGAGCCAGAGCGCAACCCGTCGCGGCGAAGCGGGCACCCGTGATTCCGGCTCCCTCCCGGCCTCCGTCCCCGAGCCGCCTGCCCAGGTCCGCGGCCGCCCCGGCCGCGTCCGTCCGGCTCCTGGCCACATAGCCCGCATAGGCGGCGAGGCCCTCGTCCGCCTCGGTGCGCCACTCGTAGGCGCGGGCGGCTTCGGAAAGGACCGACTGGCGGCGCTCGCGCAGGGAGAGAAAGGCGGCCACCAGCCCGGGAAGGTCGATCTTTTGAGCGCCGAGCGCCCGCAGCAGAATGGCGCCCTCGGCCCTGGACAGGGCGTTGAATTCGGCGTCGTACAGAGGGAACTCCGTTTCGGGTATGCCCACGGGCTGGGGGAAGCCCCGGTAGGCCTCGAAGACCTGGAACGCCCGGGAGTATAAAAACTCCGTCGCGGCCGGTCCTGGCGCCGGGGGGAGGCGGTCGGCGGAGACCCATTGGCCCAGGCGGCCCGCCACCGGACCCGTGCCCTCCCTCGGAGGCTCACCCGAGGGGATGGGACCGAATCCCACGCCAGGAGCCGACGGGTCCGCCGGCTGGAATTCCTGCGGCAGGGGATCCACGTGGAACAGAAGCGCCGACTTGGAAGCGGGGTCAAAGACGAGTATGCAGACCTGCGTGAAAGAGAATCCGGGCCAGATAGCCGAATCCCCCGCGGCTCCGGCGCCCGCATCCCGCACCTGCGGAATGGCCCTGACCAGAGGAGGAGGAACCTGCGCGTGGGCGCCGAGTAAAACGCTGAGGAGGAGAACCGCGGCGGCGGTACGGACGATTGGCATGCACACCTCCGGAAGCCGAAAGAAGAGATTTTGAACCGGACGCCACCCTCGTGCAAGTCCCCCGCCCCCCTGGTCCGCCGTGCGGGCCGGCGTAGTATACTGGCTTCAGCGGGGAGGGCATGTTCCTAAAAGACCAGCGCGTGGGGAAGTACCGGGTAGAAAAGCCCCTGGGAAACGGGGGCTTCGGCGCCGTTTACCTGGCCGAAGACACGGTCATCGGAAAAATGGTCGCCCTCAAGATCCCCCACCGGCAGAACCTGGCCGAGGAGGAGATCGCCGCCGAGGCGCGCCTCATGGCGCCCTTGAGTCATCCCCACATTGTCTCCGTCCTGACGGCGGACCGCGACCCGGAAACCAGCGTCTTTTACATCGTGATGGAGTACGTGGAGGGCGAATCCCTCGCCGAGAAGCTGACCCGCGAGGCCCGCATCGAGGAGCCCCAGGCCCTCACCTGGGCCATCCAGATCACGGATGCCGTCCGCTACGCCCACTCGAGGAACCTCCTCCACCGAGACCTGCGTCCCTCCAACGTTCTCCTCACCCGGGACGGCACGGCCAAGGTGGTGGACTTCTCCATCTCCCGCCTGTTGGAGCGGGATCCCTACGCGTCCACCCGAATCGGGTCTCCGCCGTACATGGCGCCCGAGCACTTCCAGGGACGCGCCACCTTTGCCTCCGACGTCTACTCCATCGGGGTCATGCTCTACGAGATGGTCACCGGCGTCCTGCCCTTTTTCGATATCAACCCGGCGAAGATCGAGGAACTCGTGGCCGCGGGTCGGTTCACGCCGCCTAATCTCAAGAACCGCCAGGTCAGCAAGGCCTTTTCCGATGTCGTGGCGCGGGCCATGGCCAGGGACCTCTCCCAGAGGTACCGTTCCGCGGACGACCTCCTGACGGATCTCAAGCACCTTCGCCTGTCTCCCCGAAAAGAGAGAGAGCTGAAGGAGATCCGCGAGCGGATCGCGGCCCGCGATGCGCCCCGCGAGGCTTTTTGCTTTCACTGCCGGCGGCCCCTCCCCCGCAGGGCCGTCCAGTGCCCCTTTTGCGGTCAGAGGCAGTGAGGCATACCTGGAAGGGCCTTTTACAAAGACTGCACGAACGACGGGCTCAAACCTGGGGAGCCCTTCGATCCGCCGCGGCGGGCTCCGTCGCCCTCGCCGGATTCGTGGCGCGGAAAGCCCGGGAGGACCAGGTCCTGTCGCGCAGCGCGGCGCTTTCCTTCTTCACGCTCATTAGCCTCTTCCCGGTCGCCGGCCTGTTTCTGTACATCGCGAGCCGCACCTCCCTCCTTTCGGGGGAACTGGACCGGATGGAGAGAGTCCTCGTGGAGCAGCTGGTCACGCCCTCTGCCCAGGGCGTGGCCCTCGAAATCGTCTCGTCCTTGAGGGCCAACCTCGGCGCGCTGGGCAGCGGGGCTTCGGGAATCGTGGCCCTTGCCCTGCTCCTCCTGGCGGGGACCTCGCTGATGGCAACCGTCCAGAGAAACCTGAGGTTCATTCTGCACGCGCCGAGCCGGTCCCGCGCCTCCCTCGTCAAGATACTCCTCCTCTGGATCGGGCTCCTCGTACTCTCCGCCGCCGCCGGACTGTCCTTCTCCCTTTTCGGCCGCCTCGGAGATCCCCTTTCGGGTTTCACGCGCCTCGCCCTGCCCTACCTCGTCACGGTGTCGGGCCTCTTCTTCCTCTACGCCGTACTTCCACGGGCCCCCGTGGGCGGGATACCCGCCCTCGTGGCCTCGGCCATCGCCGGTCTTCTGTGGGAGGCGGCGAAGGTGGGACTCAGCCTCTACGCCATCCACGTCTTCAAGGGCTCGGTGGTGGGGCGGCTTTACGGATCCCTGGCGTTCGTCCCCATCGGCCTTCTATGGATCTACTACACCTGGTGCATCGTCCTGCTGGGGGCCGAACTGGCCTACGGGCTGGACCACCGCCTCCCCGCGCCGGGCCTCGACGGGGGAGGAGGAGCGCCCGCCCGTGGCGCGGGATCGCCGCGAGCCGTACAATAGCGGAACCGTTGGCGGAGGTCGCCGTTGGCGAAGACCTGGGGGGCCGAATTCCAGATGATCTCCGAGGCCGTCCGCGAGATTCGCAGACGCCCGCCGCTCCCCCAGGCATCGGCCGAGTCCCTGGACGAGCACGCCCGGATCATCGCCCACCTTCAGAATATCCTGGGCCTCGTCGCCACCCTGCCGGCCTCCCAGCGCCCCCCCGCGGACCAGTGGGACGAGGTGCTGGGGCCCCTCTGGAGGCTTCTCTTCGCGAAGGGGGCCGACATCGACCGTTACAGCCTCGCCAAACAGTGGCGCCCCGTCCTGTTCGAGGCGGGCGAGACGGATCGGTACCTGCGGTCCACAACCGCCGTGGCCGCTTCGGCCCGCAATTTCTACCATTTCGACGAGGCCCTGGAGTACTGCCGGGAGGGCCGCGCCGCGGCCCGCGGACGCCCCTCCGCCGCCCTCGCGAACCTCATCAACACCGAGGGGATCATCCACACCTGCGCGGGCGATTTCGACTCCGCCCAGGCTTCGTTCCTCGATGCCGAAGCCATGGCCCAGACCCTTCCGGAGGAGGAACTCCAGAAGTGGGCCGGGCTGGGGCGATCCGACTTTCTCGGCCAGGAGCGCCTCAATCGGATCGATGTCCTGCTCCGAAGGGGGTTCGCATCGGAGGGCCGGGAAAAGGCCTCCGTCGTCGCCGCCGCCCGCTCCGCCCTGGAGGAAATGGAGACCTATCCCCTGGACCTCGGTTTCCGGCAGCTTTACCTCCAGGACACGGCGGAGCTGGCGATCCTCGAGGACAGGTTCGCGCAGGCCCGCGAGATCTTGACCCAGCTCTACTTCGATCCTCAGGCCTCGGGTCCCTACCGCTTTTCTCTTCAGGCCTCCCAAAGCCGGCTCATGTCCGTCGCGTTCAGCCGGGAGGGGGATTGGGATGGGGCGTACCACTGGATCCGCAAGGCCGTGCGCGAAAGCGTCGGCCAGTGTTACCCCGCGGAGGAGCAGTTCGTCCTGGAGCAGGCCCTCCTTGTCCTCCGCGGCCTCCACGGCGCGGGCGCCTCCACGCGGGAGGACCTGATCCGCGATCTCGTTCGGCTTCTCGAGGAGAAGGACTGGTACACGGGGAGGTCCCACGCGAGGGGCGTGAGCCTCCTCGCGGGGAGATTGGCCGAGCGGCTCTGCAACGGGGGAGGGTGGAGCGTCCCGATGGACGTACTTCAGGAGGCCGGTCTTCTCCACGACATCGGGAAGCTGCGGATTCCCTGGTCCCTCCTGAACAAGATCGCCCCCCTCACGCCAAAGGAAATGGACATTCTTCGAGAACATGCCCGCCACGGGGGAGACCTCTTGCGGGCCATCGGAATGCCTGACGTGGCCGAGGTCGTGGAACAGCATCACGAGGCCATGGACGGGTCGGGATACCCAGAGGGCCGGCCTCCCTCGGACATGGCCGCCGTCATCGCGGTCTGCGACGCCTACGAGGCCTCCGTGACCCCCAACCGCCGCTACAAGGAGCCCAAGGCAAAGGTCACCGCCCTGGCGGAACTGGTCAGCGGCGCCGGAAGGATCTATCATCGGGACGTAGTTGACGCGTTGATCCAGGTCGTGCAGGCGGACTCCCGATGACCGAGAGATTGGTCTCCGCGTGGAAGGAATTCACCCAGGCGTCCCAGGGGCCGCCCGGCGTCCGCCGGCTGTATTTTCTGTACGGGTGGGCCGCCCTGCTCCTCTCCGGGGCCATCGCCGTTCACGAGGCCTCCACCCTGCCTTGGGGCCCGCTCCTGCTTCTCGGAGCCCTCGCCGGGGGTGCGAGCACGCTGGGCCTGCGGATCTTCGAGAACTACACCCTTTCCCTCGAGCTTTCGATCTACCTGTACGCCCTCTTGTGCTACGGCTTCCCCACCGCGCTTCTGAGCATCCTCATCGCCTCGTGCATCCTGATCGTGCACGCCATGGCTTCGTCCGAGGAGCCCGTGAGACTGGACGTGGCCTTTCGGAAGTGGACGAACACGTTCGTGCTCGGCCTATCCCTCTGGGGCGCCGGCATCGCCATGGACGCGTTCGTCGGAGCGGACGGGTTTTTTGCGGCCACCTGGCGGAACCAGATGCTGGGCCTGTGCGCCTTCTGGCTGGCCTTCACCTTTCTCAACAATCTCCTGTTTCTCCCCATGGATTTCGCCCGTGCGGGCCTCCGAAGCCTCCGTCAGCTCCCCAGGGAGGCGTTCCTGGACGGGGCCATCCACGCCATTTCGGTCCTTTCCGGGGCCGGATTCGCCCTCCTCTCCCAGGCCGACGCCTCCGAGGTGGTTCTCCTCTTGCTCCCCGTGCTCGTGGTTCTGGTCGTCGTGCTCAACAGGCTCTCGGTCCAGACCAAGAACCTGCTGACCCAGTTCGATCTCGTCCGCAGGCTCAACACGTACACCGCCGATCTCCACACGACCCTGAACCTCCCGCAGGTGATGGAGGTGGTCAAGCGCGTGTGTCTGGAGCTGTTCGGCGCGGACACTTTTTTTCTGGCGCTTCTGGACGAACGGAGCGGGCGCGTCCAGTTCGCGCGAGCCGTGGACCACGGGCGCGAGTTGTCCCTGGGCGACGCGGACCTGGATCGAGGGCTGACCGGCCGCGTCATCCAGACCGCCGAACCCCTATTCATCGATGACCTTCTCGGCGAGAAGCAGTGGATGCGCATCACCCACAGGGAAGGTTCCCAAACCCAGCGGATTCGAAGCGTGTTCATGGCGCCCCTGCTGGACAACGCCCGGTGCATCGGCGTTTTCTCGGTTCAGCGCGACGCTCCGCGCGTGTACAAGCCCTTTCACCGGGAGCTGTTCCTGGCCTTTGTCCAGCAATTGTCCGCCGCCGTCGTAGGAGCCAGACTGTACAAGAGGGCCACCCAGGATGGCCTGACCCGCCTCTTCAACAAGAGCTTTTTCGAGGAGAGCCTCGCCGCGTGCCTGGCCAGGCGGGAGCCGTTCGGGCTCCTGTTTCTGGACTGCGACGATTTCAAGTCCGTCAACGACCGGTACGGCCACATCACGGGGGACCGGTACCTCCAGGTCTTGGGCACGAATATCCAGCACCAGTGCCGAGCCGGTGACATCCCGTGCCGCTACGGCGGAGACGAGTTCGCGATCCTCCTCAAGGGCGCGGACCGCGCCGTGACCCGCTCCGTGGCGGAGCGGATCCTGGAGGCCGTGGACCGCCTGGTTCTCTTCGAATCGGGGAGTCAGATCCGCACGTCCGTCAGCATCGGGGCTCTATGGTCTTCCGGGGAGACCGAGGGCGTCCACGTGGAGGACGTGATCCGGAAGATCGACGCCTGCCTCTACCGGGCCAAGATCCGGCGCCATACCGTCGAGGACACGGCGCTCTGATCCACCCTTTCCCGGGGCAAGGAGGCTAGATCGTTCCGCCTTCCTCCGAGTGCTCCGCGTAGAAGGCCCCCCGGACCCGGAAGGCCTCCACGGTGGTGGACTGGACGTCCAGACCCCTCCGCTCCAGCCAGGCCGCCACCGTCGCGAGAAGAAGCTTGACGCCTGGGGACCGAAGGGTCGGACACGCTGTGTCCAACTTCAGGATCCACCCGTCGTCGGCGACGGCGAGGAGGTACCCGACGGTCTGGGTCAGGCGACCCTCCGCCACCACGTACCGAAGGAGGAGACTCCTTTCCCCACCTCCCAGAAACGCCTCCACAAACTTGACGTGGAGGTCCTCTTCGGGAACGGAAAAACACAGGGAGGGCGGGCTCTTCCAAACGTCAGGCAGCCGGATTTCCCCAACGAACTTGGCGTGGGGCATGGATCACCTTCTCCCATAAACAAAATAGTGCAACGGGCGGCCCTCTCGAATCCACTTCTCTTCATAGCGGGTTCGCAGGGGATAGGGCGAGACATCCATCCAGCGCACTTCCGGATGGGTAGAGGCCAGGAGGGGGACTTTGGCAAGATCCCCGAGCGCCTGCTCCGCGTAGGCGGCGTCGTCGGTGGCAAGGCAAAGACGTCCACCCGGCCGGAGTTTACGGGCCGCAAGCCCCAGGAACTCTTCCGTGAACAAGCGCCTCGAAGCGTGGCGGGCCTTGGGCCACGGGTCGGAAAAGTTGAGCGTCACCCCATCCAGGCTTCCGTCGGCGAAGCAGATCCCAACGACCACGTGGGCATCGCCCACGGCGGACACGACGTTTTCCAGACCCATTCGGAGGACGTTTTTCACCAGGTTCCTGTGGCCCTCCGCGAAACGCTCCACTCCCACGAACCGGCGATCCGGGTGGAGTCTTGCCATGCCAAGCAGGAACTCCCCTCCCCCGAACCCCACGTCCAGGTGCATGGCCCCCCCGGGCAGGAGTTCATCCCATGCGACGGGGTGATCCACCTCCTTCCACCAATCCCCCAAAAGAAGCCGCGCCGGATCGATGCGCTTCCACAGGGGGCTAGGGATCCTCCAGAGTTCCGAGGAGCCTCGCGTGATCTTCCCGCTCAAGGGTCTACCCCGCACCGGCGGGGGGAGCGACCGACGACCTTCCCCGAAGGCGACGCGGACCCCGGGCGCCGCTCCCGGCGGAACGCCACGGGCAGCCGGCCGTGGAGGTCACACCCGGACCGGCGGGAGACCGGCTCAGGGGCGGCCCACGGAGACGTAGGTGAACCCGGCTTCACGAATTTCCCTTGGATCGTAGAGGTTCCGCAGGTCCACGATGAGCGGCGTTTTCAGACTCGCCTTTAACCGTTGCAGATCGAGCCTCTTGAATTCGTTCCACTCGGTGGCGACCACGACGCCGTCCGATCCTGCGGCGGCGTCGTAGGGGTCCTTGGCGAAAGCCAGCGCCGGAAGGACGGCGGCGGCGTTCTCGGCGGCCGCCGGATCAAAGGCTCGAACGACGGCCCCGGCATCGAGCAGGGCCCCGGCGATCTTCATGGCGGGAGATTCGCGGATGTCGTCGGTGTCGCTCTTGAACGCGAGGCCGAGGAGCGCCACGCGCGCCCCCGCTATGATGCCGAAAGCCTTTTGAATCTTGTTCAGGGCGCGCTGGATCTGGTCCTCGTTGGCGGCCACGGCCGCATCCACGACCCGCAGTCCCACCTTTCTCGCCCGGGCCACGTCGAGAAGCGCCCTCGTGTCTTTCGGGAAGCAGGAGCCGCCGTAGCCGGGCCCCGGGTGGAGAAAGCGCGGACCGATGCGGGAATCCATCCCCATTCCCCGGGCCACGTCCATCACGTCGGCCCCCACCTCCTCGCAGAGCCGCGAGACCTCGTTGATGAAGGAGATTTTCACGGCCAGGAAAGCGTTGCTGGCATACTTGATGAGTTCGGCCGTGACCCGGTTCGTCGTGAGCATCTGGATGCTCTGGTCCGTCTGGGGCTTGTACAGCCGGCGCATGATTTCGAGCGCCTTGGGATCGTCGCATCCCACGACGATGCGCTCGGGCCTCATGAAGTCGGCCACCGCGGAGCCCTCCCGGAGGAACTCGGGGTTCGAGACCACCGAGAAGCTGTCCCTCGGGTGGCGCTCCGCCATCAGCGCTTCGATCTTCGCGCCCGTGCCCACGGGAACGGTGCTCTTTGTGACAATGACCTGGTAGCGCCGGTGGCCCTCCGAAATGGTCTGTACGGCGCCGAAGACATACCGCATGTCGGCGCTCCCGTCCGGCAGCGGCGGCGTGCCCACGGCGAGGAACACAACTTCCGCGTCGGGAATCGCCGCGGCCACATCCTCCGTGAAGCGGAGGCGGCCCGCCTGGACGTTGCGCGAGACCACTTCCTCCAGACCCGGCTCATAGATGGGGATCAGTCCCTGGCGGAGCTTCTGGATCTTCCCGGCGTCGAGGTCGGCGCAGGTCACGTCCAATCCGAAGTGGGCCAGGCAAGCGCCCGTCACGAGCCCCACGTAGCCCGTACCGATGACCGTTACATTCATGGCAATGGCTCCTCGCGGTACCAGCGGATGAAGCGGCGGAGCCCCTCTTCGACGGGGACCTCCGCCTTGAAGTCCAAGAGCCGCCCGGCCTTGGACGTGTCGGCATAGGTGCGCACCACGTCTCCAGGCGGCAGGGGTTTTTCGACGATGCGGGCCGTCTCTCCCGTACCGTCCTCGATCAGTTCAATCAGGCGGGAAAGAGACGTCGTCTGGGCACCCCCGATGTTGATGATCTCATACCCTTCGACCCGCTCGACCGCTCTGACCACCGCGGCCACGATGTCGTCGACGTAAGTATAGTCCCTCTCCGTGGAGCCGTCCCCGAAACGCTCGATGGCCTCCCCGCGGGTGACGGCCCTCACGAACTTGTGGATGGCCATGTCGGGCCGCTGGCGCGGGCCGTACACGGTGAAGAACCTGAGGACGTAGACGTGGAGGGCGTGCAGGTGGTGGTAGGCGTAGGCCAGGACTTCGCAGGCCTTCTTCGATGCGGAGTAGGGCGAGATGGGCCAGTCGGCCCGAGCGTCCTCCCGGAAAGGGATCGGGCTTCGGTTGCCGTACACGCTCGAGGTGGAGGCGAAAACGAGGCGGTCCAGCCCCGTTTCCCGCATGGCCTCCAGGATGTTGCCCGTGGCCACGAGGTTGTTCTCGAGGTAGGCCTGTGGTTCCAGGATCGACCGCCGCACCCCCCCCCTTCCGGCGAGGTGAACCACGCGGTCCCAGCCCTGGGCCATGAGGGCCCGGACGGCGGGGGCGTCCTTCAGGTCCAGTTCGACGAAGCGGAAGCCCGGCTGGAGGAGGCTCCCCTTCAGGTTTCTCTCCTTGACGGCCCTGTCGTAATACGGGTCAAAATTGTCCACGCCCGTAACCGCATGGCCGGCCGCGAGAAGGGCCTCGGAGAGGTGGGAGCCGATGAACCCAGCGGCGCCCGTGACCAGAACGTTCATGGCTTCTTGCCCTCGGCCCGTTTCTTCTCCAGGTCCTTGACTCCCTGCTCCCCCGTCTTCCTCAAATACCAGCTCACGAGCGTGCTCCTCTTCATGCCCTCCGCGAGAACGACCATGGAATCGTAGACCTGGCGGTCGTTGATGAGCGCCCCCAGGGTGCCCTCCCCCCGGTCCACCTTCTTGAGGATGGAATCCACGGACCGACTGATGGAAAGCAGGTTCTCGGCAAGCTCCCTCCCGTACGCTTCGTCCAGGAGGATCTTGTTCCCCACGGTGCCGGGCGTCTCCACGGCGGCCGCGATCCGTGCGAGCGTGGAGGAGGCGGCTGCGAGATCCGCCACCATCCGCTCGCCGTCCCCGCTCCCGCCCAAGAGCGCGCCCGCCGCCCCCTTCCCGTCCTGAATGCCCTTCAGAATCTCGTTGGTTCGGCGTACCGCTTGCGCCATGTCCTCGGAGACCTGCTTTCCGTAGGCTTCGTCGGCTAGGATTTTGCCGGCGAGGTTCTCTCCCCGGGCCAGGTCTCCCGACACCCTTTCCAGGTTCCGGCTCATGTCCACGAGGTTCTGGACGAGTTTCTCCCCCACCTCCTTGTCGTTCAGAAGCCGAGGGAGAGCCCCCTCCCCCATCACCAGAAGGCCCACCAATTGATTGACGTTCTTGGAAAGCTCCAGGGTGTTCTCCATCAGGTCCTGGGCGTCCCGGCCCAGCGTCGCCAGATTGATCTGGCGGTTCGCGGCGATTTGCTGGCCTGGAAGGATGATGGGCTCGTTTTCGTTGTGGGAAGGCGTTTCCAGCGCCAGGTATTTGTCTCCCAACAGGCCGAGGGTCTTGATGGAGGCCCTCGTTCCGGTGCGGATCCGAGGCATGAGGGCGGCCGTGACCTTGTACCGGACCTCCACCTGCTGGACGTCCGGATCGGCCGTGAAGCGGATCCCCGTGATGAAGCCCACCTCTACCCCCTGGTACCAAACGCCGTTCCCTTCCTTCAAGCCCGCCGCGTCCGGGAAGATGCTGTAGTACTCGACCTTTCGCTCGAACAGCCTGTTCTTGCTCGTGATGCCCACGATCCCCACGGCCGCCACCAGCAAGCCGAGGGCCACCAGCAGGCCGATTCGGACGGCGCGCCACTCAGGTTTCGGATTCATCGGGGCTCCTCCCCTCGATAAAGCCCGTTAGGACAGGGTGTCCGAAGGACTTGGCGTCCTCGGGACGTCCCACGTAGGCCATGACGCCCTCGTAGAGGAAGGCCACGCGGTCGGCCACCTTGAACATGCTCGCGATATCGTGGGTGACGATCACGGAGGTGACGCCGAGGACCTCCTGCATCCTCCGGATCAACTTGTTGATGGTGTCGGCGGTGATGGGATCCAGGCCCGAGGTGGGTTCGTCGTAGAGGATGCAGGCCGGCTCTGTGACGATGGACCTCGCCAGCGCGACGCGCTTGCGCATCCCGCCCGACAGGTCCGACGGGAACACGTCCTCCACCCGCGAAAGCCCGACGAGGCCGAGCTTTTCCGATACCCTCCTGCGGACCTCGCCTTCGTCGTAAATCCGCGCTTCCCGAAGCGGGAAGGCGACGTTGTCGAAGACGTTCATGGAATCGAACAGGGCTCCCCACTGGAACATGTAGGACACCTTCCGGCGCACGCTCATCCACTCGGATTCGCTCAAGTCCGTGACGTCCTCCCCCTCCACGAACACGCGGCCCGAATCCGCTGGAAGCAGACCGATGGCGATCTTCAGCAGGACCGACTTGCCGGTTCCGCTGCCTCCCAGGATCACCAGGGATTCCCCTTTCCCCACGGTCAGGTCCAGGCCGCGGAGAACCCGGTTCTCTCCGAAGGCCTTCTCCACGTTCCTGAACTCCAGGAAGGGTTCCATGTCAGAGCGCCAGGAAGAGCTTGGTGAGGAAGAAGTTCGAAATCAGGATCACGATGGAGGAGAGGACCACAGTAAATGTCGTCGCCCGCCCGACGCCGTCCGCGCCCCCGCCCGCCGTCATCCCGTTGTGGCATCCGATGAGTGTGATCGCCGTGGCGAAGAAAACCGTTTTCCCCAACCCCGACAGCACGTCCGTGAATTTGAGCATGCGGAAGGCGTGGGAAAAGTAGAACCGCCCGGAGATCTGCAATTCAAAGGTGGAAATGATGTACCCCCCGAGGATCCCCAGGGCGTCCGCCAGCAGAACGAGCAGGGGGAGGAAGAACACCACGGCCACCAGCCGGGGGACGACGAGTTTGCGGACGGGATTCGCACCCATGGCCCTCAGCGCATCGATCTGCTCGGTCACCTTCATGGCGCCGATTTCCGCCGTGATCCCGGCTCCCACCCGACCGCCCACCATGAGGGAAATGATGACGGGCGCGAGTTCCCGGGTCATGGAAATGGCCACGACCTCGCCGACGTAGAGCTTGGCTCCAAAGGCGTCGAGGGCGTAGGCGGTCTGGATCGCCAGGACCATCCCCATGAACGTGGCGGTGATGAGCACGATGGAAAAGGACTGGACCCCGAGGACGTCCATCTGATACACGATCTGGGCGCCTTCCCACCTCTGGGTGGCCAGGGAGTGGGCCGCGTCCTTGGCGAGCTTCGAGAGGCCCCCGACGTACTCGAGCCCCCTCCAAAGCCTCCAATCCTGCCAGTCTCGCCCGAACCTCATAAGCTGAAGGATAGCCTTTGAAAACAAGCGCCGTCAAGGTTGAGCGGACCAGGGGTTCATCCCCGCCCCGGGCGGGTGTACACTGCCAAAGGGAGGGCGAGACGCTCCATGGGCCAGAGCCGCTTCTTTCCTCCGCCTCCCCCCGAGACGCTTCTGGAGATCCTGGACCTGTTGGGAATCGGGTTCTACCGAAGCGACCTCGAGGGGCGGATCCATTGCATCAACGCCTGCGGCGCCGCCTGCTTCGGAGTCACGCCCGAGGCCATCCAGGCCGAGTTCCGGACCCGGGACTTCGATTCGGTCCATTACGACCACGAGCAAATCCGGCGCCAGGTGGAATCCGAGGGCTTCGCCTCCTTTTCCACAACGGCCCGCAAGGCCGACGGGTCGGAAATCGTGGTCCAATCGAGCATTCGCCGCCTGGACGACGCGGAGGGACGGTTCGCGGGCTACGAGGGCGTCTTCCGAGACGTGACCGAGGAAGCCCGCCTCTACCGCGGCCAGGCCGGTCTGCTCGGCGAGGTGCGCCAAGCCAACGAGCGCCTCAGGAAGATGTCCCTTCTCCAGGACCGGCTCCTCTCCTCCCTGGCTCACGACCTCGTGACTCCGCCGGTGGTGATGCAGGGCTTCTCGGAGCTTCTTCTGAAGGGCCGCTATGGGCCGCTGGCCGCCGAGCAGGAGAAGCCCCTGCGCACGATCCAGCGAAACCTCGCCCTCCTGTCGGAGATGGTGGAGCGCCTCCTCACCTTTACGCGCCTGATCCGCACCCTCCAGCGTGAGCCCCCGGAGGTCCTTTCTCTGTCGGACGCCTGGAAGCGCACCCTCTCGGACTCGGAAGGAGGCGCGGATCGGAATGGCCGGCGCTTCACTCGAGAGGCCGCGGAATCCAAGGAACTCTTGGTCGCCGTGCCGGGCCCCGCTCTTGCTTATCTTCTCGACAGCCTCTTCGAAAACGCCCTGGATCTGGCGGCTCCCTCGGTTTCAATTGCCTGGGACACCCTCGAAACCGGAAAGTTTGCCGCCCTCCGGCTCACCCTCCCTTCTCTCAAGGAGGATGCGCCGCCCCTCACCAAGATCCTCGACCGTTTCTACCCGGAACCGGGGGCCCTTTGCCAACCTCAGCTCGAACAGCGGGGCTTGGGGCTCGCCGCCGCGCTGTACGTGGCCGTCTCAGCCGGAGGAGACCTTCGAGCCGACGCCGGAGAGGGCCCAGCACTGACCCTGACCCTCACGCTGCCCAAGGCCTGAGCGGCCTATGCGTTGAGAACCACCCGGATGGGGTGGAAGGGCCCTTCCTGAAAGAGGCGGACGACGCGCTGCTTGGCCAGCTCGAGGATGGCCAGGAAGGTCACGACAACGTGGGCGCGGGTCATCCCCTCGTCGAAGAGTTCCACGAAGAGAAGGGAGCCGTGAGCCTCCAGCCGCTCCAAGACCTCGTTGATGCGGCTGGCGAGGCTGATCTCGGGCACGAAGACGATTCGCTCCCTGCGGTCCGCCACGCGCTTGAGAACGGACTGCAGGGCCTCCACGAGGTCGTAGAGGTCCACCTCCAGCCCCGTCTCGGTCCCGTCGCCCGCCTCTCCCAGGCCAGCGGCCCGAACATACTGCGCCGTGGCGACCTCCTCCCGCTCGGTGAGAAGGCGGGCCACCTCCTTGAAGCGCTGGTATTCGAGGAGTTGTTCCACGAGGGGAAGCCGCGGGTCCTCGGCCGGTTCGCCCCCCTCCTCCTTCGGCGCGGGAAGCAGCATCCGGCTCTTGATGTGGATGAGGGTGGCCGCCATGAGGATGAAGTCGGCCGCCACGTCGAGGTCCAGCTCCCTCATGGCGCTCAAGTAGTCCTCGTACTGCGCGGTGATCTCCACGATGGGGATGTCGTAAATGTCGATCTCGTTCTTGTGAATGAGGTACAGGAGCAGGTCCAGGGGCCCCTCGAAGACCGGGATGCGGAAGCGGGGCGCCTTTTCGGTATCCGCGGGCGGCTCCTGGGCCTGCGCCGCCAGCGGGACCTGGATCGGGATGTCCACGTTCTCCTCCCGCGAGAGTGTACACCCTGCCGGTCCGTAGGAAAAACCGCCGGTGCTATCATGGGCCGGGCGCACGAGTATGGCGGACCTATCTGTATTCCTTCCCTGGAGTTTCAACGGCCTTGCCGCGGGCCTATCTGGCGGCGGGCCCCGGTATCGCATCCAACGGGGAACGGTCCTTTTCACGGACGTGGCGGGTTTCACGCCCCTGACGGAGGCCCTTTCGGTCCTCGGCCGGGAGGGCGCCGAGGAACTTACCCGGATCCTGAACGCCTACTTCACGCGCATGATCGCCATCGCGGACGAAGAGGGCGGCGATGTCCTTCGTTTCGGCGGGGACTCCATGACGCTCCTTTTCCCGGGAGAGGCCCCCGGGCCGGCCCTCCGCGCCGCCTCCCGGATGATGGAGGCCATGAGCGCCTTCAAGCAGGTGCCCACGCGCGCCGGCGTCTATTCGCTGTCCATGAAAATCGGCGCCGCGGCGGGGCCGGTGCTCCTCGGAATCGTGGGCGGAGAAGCCGCCGGGTTCGACTTCTACGCCGCGGGGCCTCCGCTGGACGGTGCCACCGCAGCCGAGCACCAGGCGCTTCCTGGGCAGATCGTCCTCGACGCGTCAGTGAAGGGCGCTTCTCCTGCTGGTCTTCGGGTTCTCGCTCGGGGGGACCGGAGGCTTCTCTTCGGAAGCCCAACAAAACCGCCTCGGCGCGCAGGCCACGCCCCTCCCCCCCCGGGCACCGTGCTCGAGAAGGTGGTTCCCCGCGTGCTGCACGAATTCGCAGACGAAACGGTTCTCGGGGAGCACAGGGGAACGGCCGTCCTCTTCGTGCGCTTCGACGGACTGCCTTACCAGGCCGTGGAGGAAGGTGGCGGACCCCGCGTCCCAAGCCTCCACTGCGCCCTCGATGCGCTCTACGGGACCTTTGCCGTTGCCGCCCTGCAACACGGCGGGTACTTGAACAAGATGGACATGGGGGACAAGGGCGCCAAGGCCCTCCTCCTCTTCGGGAGCCCGCGGGCGCTCGAAAACAAGGAAGAAATGGCCGTCCGGGCGGCGCTGCACCTCATGCACTCCTCCCGACTGCCCCCCGGCGTCATCCTGCGCATCGGCCTCACCTCCGCCCCCCTCTTCGCCGGGCCCCTTGGAGCCCCGCACCGCAGAGAGTACACGGCCATGGGCAACGGCATCAACCTTGCCGCCCGGCTGATGCAGCAGGCCGGGCCGGGGCAGATTCGCTGCGACGAGGCGACGGCCCGGGCTGTCCGATCCTTCGACTTCCGTCCCCTCCCGCCGGTCCGCCTGAAGGGCCTCAAGGACCCCGTTCCCGTCTTCGAGCCCGAAGGAGAACGGGAAGAGACCCTCCTCGAAGGCGGCCGGCTACTGGAGCGGGGCGAGATCCAGAAAAAGCTCCTCCGCCACCTCCTTAAGGGCGAGGGCCCTCCCCTCCTTCTCCGCGCCGATGCCGGTCTCGGCAAGACGGCGCTGCTCGAATGGGCCCTCGCGCTCGTGAAAGAGAAGGGGCGGACCTGCGTCCGGGTGCCCCTCGGGCCCCACAGTCGGGGAAAGGCCTACGCCGCCTGGCGCGGTCCCCTCCGGGCCGCCCTGGGGGTGAGGCACGGCAGCGCCCCCGCCGAGATCGAGATTGCGCTGGCCCACGCCCTGCCGCCGACCCTTCGTCCCTTCGCTCCCCTCCTGCGCCCCCTCCTGGACCTTTCTGCCGTGGAAAGTTCCGCCACGGAGCCCCTGGGACCCGGCGAGCGCAAGGAACTGACCGCCGCCCTCATCAAGGCGATCTTCGAGCGCTGTCGCGGATGGGCTGTTCTCCTCGACAACCTCCACTTCGCCGACCCCCTCTCCCGGGACCTGCTGGCCTCGCTCAGCGATGCCGGAGCCCATTCCCTTTTCCGGGTGGCCGCCTCGCTGCGTCCGGGCTTTCCGGAGGCGGAAAACGCCCTTCCGGGGGCCGAGGTGCTGGACCTTCCTCCCCTGTCGGAAAGGGGGATCCTGAGGCTCCTCACCGACCTCCACGGACTGATCCCGCCGGAGAAGCCGGTGGCCCGGTGGTTCGTCGCCCGCTCCCGCGGCAACCCTGCGGTGGTCGGCGCTCTCCTCACCGCCCTGGAGGCGGAGGGTCTCGTCCAGCGCGGCGACTACGGTGCCCGGATCGACGGCGACCGCCTCTTCAAGACGCGCTTCCCCGACACCCTGGAGGGCCTCTACCTCGCCCCCGTTGACCTCTTGAGGCCCGAGGAGAAGAAGCTTCTCCAGCAGGCCTCCGTCTTGGGGGATTCGGTTTCCGTGAACCTCCTCAAGGAGGCCGCGGGGTTGGACTCTTCGACACTCGCCGGTCTCCTCGATGCCCTCCAGGGCTCCCGGTTGCTCCTGACCGACACGTGGGGCGAAAGGCCCTACGTCCGCTTCGCCGATACCATGCTCCGCGACGCCGTCTATGAAGCGGCTCCCTTCGAGGTCAAGCGAGAAATCCACGCCCGCCTCGCCCACACGCTCGAGGCCGAGGGGAACACAACCCCCAAGCTCTGGCCCGTCCTCGCCCGCCACTTCCGGGCCGCCGGAGAGGAGGCCCAGGCCCGCCGCTACGACCGCCTCGCCGGCCGCGACGCCTACGAACGGGCCGACAACGTCAGCGCCTTCCAGCACCTCGAACGAGTCTGTGCCTCTCTGAGCCCCGAGCCCGAAGACGTCGAGGACGCCTTCCGCTTCATGGACGCCTGCGAAAGCCTCGGACGGTGGGCCGATGCTCGACCCGTTCTCGCTGCGCTGGAGCGCCTCGATCCGAAACTCCCCCTCCCCCACCGGGCGCGCCTCCGCAACTACATGGCCATCCAGGACCCCGACGAGGCGGAAGCCCACCTTCTCGAAGGGATTCGCCTGGCCCAGGCATGCGGCAATGTCCTCCTGGAGGCCAAGGCACGGCTCAACCTCGTGGGCAGGGTTTACGGGCCAACGGGAAGAATCGACGAGGCCACCAGAGAACTACATTCCGTCCTCGCATCTCCCGACGTCCCCGGCATGGTCCTTCTCAAGGGGATTTCGCTCATGAATCTGGGAAACGCACTTTGGTTTGGAGGAGATCCGAAAAAGGGAGAAACACAGCTGAGAAAGGCTGCGAACCTTCTCCGGCGCACGGGCTTCGCTCACCGAGAGACCCAGGCAGCCAACAACCTCTCGGCTCTCCTCGGGGAGACCGGCGAGTTCGTAAAAGGCGCCTGGTGGGCACGCAGGGCAATCAACCGGGCGGACCTTTTCGCCCAAAGGGCCCACCAAATGGGCGCACGGTTGAACCTCGTATCCAGCCTTTTGGCCATGGGGGAAACGCGCCAGGCCAGTGCCCACATCGAGACTTGTTCCGCTCTGGCCCAGGCCCAAGGGCAAAGGATCGACTTGGCGCACGCCCTTCAGCGAAGGGCGTACCTGGCCCTTCTGGATGGAGACGGAAACCGCCTCGCGGTCTCCTCGCGGGAGGCGGTTGCGCTTTTCTGTGAGCTGTCCCAATTGAGGGATGCCGCATCCTCCGCATGGTCCTATGCGCGATACTGCAGGCAGCTCCGGAGTCCCGAACTTTGGGGGACCTTCGTGGACGGTCTTCCCCACGACCATCTCCCCCAGATCGCCTCCTGTGACGAATCTTGGGCTAGGCTCTTCTCCGCACTCCAGTCTTGGGCTTCGAAGGAGGAGGGCAGTCCCGATGATCTTTTCGCTGCTTTCCCTCCAGGAACCGATTCCCTTGAATCGGTTCTCTTCTTGGCCGAAAGCTGCTTGGAGCACCTCGAGGCATACCCCGGCCGTCCCTGTCTTCAACGCACGTTGATTCGCCTCCACCCCTGGCACCACTTTGAGGGGGAGATGGCCTCGCTTCTTCTCCGAAAGGTCGGCGGAAGCAGGTGGAAGCAACGCGAGAAGAAGCATTTAGGCAACAAGCTTTGGCGCTGCGCGGGGGGCGTCCACGGACTGCGCCTGCTGGGCCTTCTCTTCGCCGAAGGATCATTGGCTCCTCGCCCATATTGGGAGCGGCTTGTCCGCCAGAGGCTCGCCTTCTTCCGCGACCGCAACCCGACCTGGGCTTGGGAGGCCCTTCTTCGGTTTCCAGAGGTGAAGACTATGGCGGCGCGCTTGGGGATCGAGGATCCCCGCTGAAGCCGATTCCGATAGCCTTCTGGAGGGCCGATCACCTCACGGTGAGGCACAGGCCCCCGACGAGACGATCGTCCTCGACATGCCTGCGCTTCCCTCCCCCGCTCCGTTGACGCCGACGACGAGGTACCAGTAGAACTGCCCGGCGGGAGGTTCGGCGAGAATGAGCGCGCCGGTGGTGGTCTCCGTCCCTTCGTAAGCGAGGCAGGCCGAGGCGCCGGTGGGAAGGTCCCCCACGTCGGCCCCGTCGCCCCGGTAAACCCGGTAGGAGGTCGCCCCCGTGGCGGCGCTCCAAGTCAGGGTGTCTGAAGTTCCCGCGGCCCACAGGAAGGAGGTGTCCGGGACCTCCTCGGGGACCAGGAACTGGTCCGCCGCAGCGGCCCCGGCGGTGGCGATCGAGAGTCCGCATCCGTTGGAAGCTCGAACGGTGTAACTGTAGGATACCCCGTTCATCCCCGTCAGGTCCGTGCATTCATGGGTGCCCGACGAAAGCCCTCCCTGGAGGAGGGCCCCGTTCCGGTACACAGCGAAGCTCCGGGTTCCCGATCCGCCGTCGTTCCAGGCCGCCGGATCGGTCCAGGAGACGCGCACACCCGTGTCGGCGTAGGCGTTTACGTCCACCGCCGTGTTGTTGGCCATTCCGGAAGGCGCCTCACAGGCGTAAGTGAAGGCCCTGCCGGACACCGAGCGGCGCGTGTCGGGGTTCCGCACCCGGACCGTCACGGCGCCCGCGGCGTGGGCGGGTGCCACGGCCCGCAGTTCCGTGGCGCTCACGTAAGTGGCCGAGACCTCCGTATCCCCGAAGAGGACCACCGGCGTGGAATCGGGGCAGTCCGAGGCCGTGCCCGTCGGACACTCGGTGGAGAAGCCGGTTCCTGTGATCGTGACCTCCGTCCCCCCGTCGGGGCTTCCCGAGGCGGGAGTGACGTCGGTTAGGGTGGGATAGGGCTGGGCCGTGATGGTGCGGGAGTACACCCCCGTCCCGTCTGTGGAGCTGTAATACTGGGGCGGAGTCCCCGAATCGGCCATGAGGTCCGTCAGGAGCTGTTTGTCGGCGTCGAAGCCCTGGCTCAGCCGCATCCAGTGGGCCCCCTTGTCCCCGCTGAGCCAGACTCCTCCCGCGCTGGTGCCCGTGCCCACGCCGTGGGCCGCCACGAGGGCATCGCCGTTGGAGGCCTCCAGGAGATCCCGGAAGTCGTTGGAGCCCGGGGAGGCCATCTGGGAGGTGGCGTTGACCCATGTGGTGAGGCCCTCGTCGGGCGAGGGGGAGTAGAAAACGTCGCCGGCGCACCCCGCGATGAGGGTCAGGTCCGTGAGCTGGTAGACGGTCTGGGCGGACAGGTTGGTCAGATTGTTGGGGGGCACCCCGTTCCGGGCCTCCCAGGTGACGGTGCCGGAGGGGTCGCCCGTGCCCACGTACACTCCGCCTGAGGGGCCATTGACTGTCCCCCAGATGACTCTGCCCGTCGGCGCCTTGGGATCCACGCCTCCTTCCGGGGAAACGGCCTGAGATGGGGCCTTCCCCACCCCCTGTGGCGCCGCCCCTTCGGGCGCCGCCGTGCACCCGGCGTTCAGGGTGGCCGTGAGTTCGTAGGGGCTCGTGCCCGAAGAGTAGCCCCGCACGCCCAGGTACCAGGTACCCGTCTTCAGGTGGGTCCCGCTGACGCGAACGTTGTCCACCTGCCAGAAGTACCCGTCGTATGCGTAGTAGCGAAAGCCGATCTGGGCGCTCGTGTCTCCCTTGTAGGCCAGGAGGGAGAGGGTTACGTGATCCATGTCGGGCGTGTCGTTGGTGTACGTGGCCAGGGTGATCCAGGAGGGGTGCTGGTCCGAGCGGTACCTCACGGTGCAGGTTTCGTACGACGCCGTGTCCCAGTGGTTGAAGAAATGGTCGAATTCCAGATTCACGGCCCCCGCGGTCGAGGGGATGTCGAACGGAGGCGTAATGAGTTCCTCGTCCTGGTGCTCCAGGGGACTCCAGTAGACGCGGGCCGCGTATCCGTACCCGTCCGCCCTGTAGTACTTGTGCCAGTCGTTGGCATTCCAGGTCGGCGTCGCCTCGTCACCTCCGTCGAGGATGGTCCATCCCGGGGGCGGATTGCTCCCGTAGGTGCCCCACGCTCCATTGAAGTCTTCATCCACGAGGGTGAAATCGGTCACGCAGACGCTCTCGTCGCCGTTGACGTACGGCCGGAAGTCCCAGGTGTTGGTGGTGGGCAGGCCTCCGAACCGCACGTAGAGGTCCGGGTCCTGGGGCCCCCCGTCGTCCAGATCGTTGAGAAAGATGCCAAGGTCGTCCGCGCCCGAAGGGACATTGATGGAGTAGTAGTCCCACCGGGTGTAGGCCACCTCCCCTCCCACCGTCTGTCCGTCGAGAAGGGGGATGGGGTCGGGTTCGCCGTATCCCTGGCGCATGCCGCGGGTCTCGAGGGAGGGCAGGCCCGTGTTCTGGGCCCGCCACTGGCTCCACCACGGGCCCGCGGGGAGGGCCGCCATGCCCTGGGCCGCCGAGGCGCCCGTCTGGCTGGAGGCCCAAACGGGATACTCGTCCGCCGTTCCGGGAACCACCTCGATGCGCTCCCACCTCCCCGTGATCTGGCTGCTGTCGCTGTACCACGTGTTGTGACGCCAACCGTTGGGCGCCGTGCCGTTCTCCGTCTCCAGGTCGATCTTTCCCGTCGTGCTGTCGTAGTAGATGTACCGGGCCTTGATGCCCTCTGATACGGTCCCCGCCCAGACGATGTCGAGACCCGTCCCGTTGCGCCGGTCCGTGAGCATGGCCAGTCCCAGCCCAGAACGCAGGACGCAGGGCCCCGCGGTGGTCCCCGGAGGCCGCCGGTTCCAGGGCCGGTAGGAGATGCCCTTGTCCTCGCTCACGAAGACGCCCATGGAGGGGGAGGAGGAGAAGAGGACGTTGGGGTCCCGGTCATGGGCCACCGTAGCCCACACGTCGTCGGGGAGGTAGTGGTAGCCCGTGAAGGCCGTGAAGCTGGACGCGCCGTCATCGGTCAGGCGCGCCCCGAGGGTTTGGAGGCCGACCACCACGTTCTGGCCCGCCGAGTCGGACCGATCGTACTGGACCGAAAAACCTCCCGAGGAGATTCTTCGGCTCCAGGAGGCGCCGGCGTCATCGGAGAAGTAGACACCGCCGTTGGTGGCGCAGCCCAGATGGCGGCGGCTCAGGTCCGTGGGAAGGTAGGTCGGCTCCGTGGAAACATCCCAGACGACGCTGGAGCTGCCGGAGCCCGGCGTGATGGAGGACCATACCCCCCAACCGCCGCCGGATCGGTTCGACGTGAAGACCCCCCCCATATGCACGGGGTCCGTGGGGACGGCCGACACCACCAGAGTGGACGGAGAACCCGATCCCCCGAAGTTCCCGTCGAAGGCGAAGCCCGTCACCCGGCCGCGGGTCGTGCCGGGATAGCCGACCTGTTCCCAGGTCACTCCGTCGTCGTCGGAGAACCAGATCTCGTTGTCTCCCGCGCCGTTGTCGGTGCTGGCGAAGACGCCGTGGTAGGCGTAACCCGAAGCCCCGTAGCGGTTATACAGGGGCGGCACCGCGACCCGATAGACGGGCGTGACCGTGAGAGGGCGCCATTGGTAGCTCCATCCCGTGCTTGGCCCGTTCCACCGGTAGACTCCGATGGAGGTGGCGGCATAGAGCGTGGTATCGGGTCCTCCTTCCCTGTAATTCGGGGAGATGGCGAGATCATAGAGCGTGATCGCCGAGGTGGGCCAACCCGTTGCCAATTTCGTCCACGTGTTTCCGAAATCGGAGGATTTGTACACCCCGTTGTCCCAGGGCGCCCGCGTGAAATTGGCCGCCACGAAGAGGACCGAGCGGTCCTGCACGCAGTCTCCGTCCGAGTACCCCTCCACCTCGTCGTAGAGGGGATCCAGGCAGATGGCGGTGATCTCGGGGATCTGCTTGTTGGGAAAGTTGTTGTAGCGGACCATGTTGGTTCCGGCCACGTGCTTGAAGAGCCCCTGGCCCTTGGAGCCCATGAAATGGGCCGTGCCCCCCGGTGCTCTGGCCACCGCCCATCCGTCGATGCGGTCCGTCGTGGTCTTGACGGGGCTCGAGGCGCAGGATTTGCGAAGCAGACCATGGGGCGTGCCGATGAAGACGGTGCACGAGGTGGTCCCGTTCCATCCGGGCTCGAAGCGGCAGACCTGAACCGGATGGGCCGAATCGTAGAGCGAGCAGGAGGTCCCGTACCCGCTCGCATCCGAGGATTGAAATAGGGAGTCGCCCCTGCCCTCCATGAACTTTGGGGCCGAACCGCCGACCCGGTCCAGGCTGAGGACCGCCGGCTTGTCGTTTGTATTGACCCCGTCCCAGCAGGCCGCCCACCCCGAACTCCAACCCAGCCGATGCCACGCCCCGTTGTTCTTGGTGCCGACCCAGATCCGCCCGTTGCCCTCATAGCGAACGGTCGTGATCGTGTCCCCGTCCCCGTCACCCAGACTTCCATTGATCTTGGTCCAGACCCCCGAGGCCCAACGGTAGAGGCACCCGTCCTGGCTGACCCCGCCCAGGATCACCTCGTCGGTGGTGGCGAAATTGGGGTCCACGGCGATGTCGAGCAATCGAATCAGGCGGGAGAGGCTCCCTGTGTCCTGGGTCCAGCTGGATCCTCGGTTTCTCGTGATATACAGTCCGTCCCCGTCGTACCCGGCGAAGACCGTGCCGTCGGAGGCATAATCGGGGCTGATGCCGAGGCTGGTTCCCCGGGCGTCCAGCCCAGGGGCTGGAAGGGAGATGGTGAAGGACCATGTCGACAGGTCGGCGTTCGTGCTGACGAAGACATTGCCTGATTCCGTGATGGCGTAAAGGGTGGGGTCGTTAGGGTAGTTTGGGGAAATCGCCAAATCGGTCACGATGGACGTGGCGAGGTACACGGTTCCGTTCCTCACCCACGTGTCTCCCCCGTCCTGGGAGCGCCAGACCCCCATTCCGCCCGTGCCGGCGAAGATCGTCCGATCGTTGGCGTAATCGGGGCTGAAGGCCAGGCACTTCACGTCGTGGCCCAATACGGCGATGCGTTCCCAAGCCTCCCCGGGCACCTGGGCTCGGGAGGCCGCGCATAAGGCAAAGGCTGCGCCCAGAACCGCAATGGTGCGGCGAACACCGGCAACCGCGTTCATGTCTTTCACCCCTCCCCCTTCTTTCAACGAAGCCTTTCAGAATTCTCGGCTTCCGAGAAGGCGGAAACTACCATTCAATTTAGTCCTTGAACACGGTACCTGCCAGTGACCTATATCACACGAAAGAACTGGGAACCGCGTACTCACTTTCAATGCGGGAGGAGGAGCCGCACGACGACAGCGAGCCAGGGGAACGTGGATCGGGCACCGCCTTCCGATTCACCAAGGGCATCCGCCAGCCTGCGGTCGAGAGACCCCCGCGGTGACCCTCGCGTTTGTGCGAACCCGCCGGGTCGCCTGCGGGACCCGCGCCCGGGGCCCGCCGCACCGCACGTGGTTTCGTTCCGCCCCTTCGGCGCCTTGCGTCTCCCGGTCCGTCCCGCCTACAATCCCGGGGGAGGTCAAGAATGGACGCTCAGGTCAAGGAGGTGCAGAGAAGGGTCGACAGCGAAGCGCCCACCGTGGCGCGCCTCATCAGCGAGGTTCGCAACGTCATCGTGGGGCAACAGGCCCTTCTGGATCGCCTCGTGATCGCCCTCCTGGCCCGGGGCCACGTCCTCGTGGAGGGGGTCCCCGGCCTCGCCAAGACCCTGGCCGTCAAGAGCCTGGCCGGCGCCGTCTCGGCGTCCTTCCAGCGGGTCCAGTTCACCCCCGACCTCCTACCCGCCGACCTCGTCGGCACCCTCGTGTACAATCCCAAGGAGGGGGTGTTCGAGCCCAAGAAAGGGCCCATTTTCACGCAGATCCTCCTGGCCGACGAGATCAACCGCGCTCCCGCCAAGGTCCAGTCGGCCCTGCTGGAATGCATGCAGGAGAGGCAGGTCACGCTCGGCGGGACCACCCACGTCCTGCCCGAACCGTTCTTTGTCATGGCCACCCAGAACCCCATCGAACAGGAAGGCACCTATCCCCTTCCCGAAGCGCAGGTGGATCGCTTCCTCATGAAGGTCGTCCTCACCTATCCCTCGCCCGAGGAGGAGCGCCAGATCATCGACCGGATGGCCACCGCCGAGCCCCCGGCCGTCAAGCCGGTCCTATCCGTGGAGGATGTCCTTCGCGCCCGGCAGGTGGCCGATTCCCTGTACGTGGACGGGCGCATCAAGGATTACGTGGTGCGCCTCGTCCAGGCTACCCGCACTCCCAGCCGCTTCCGCATCTCCGCCGAAGGGTACGTCCGGTACGGCGCGTCTCCCAGAGCGGCCCTCTTTCTCACGCTCGCCGCCAAGGTCCACGCCTTTCTCCGCGGAAGGGCCTACGTGACGCCCGAGGACGTCAAGGCCGTCGGGATGGACGTCCTGAGGCACCGCCTGATCCTCACCTACGAGGCCGAGGCCGAATCCGTCACGCCGGAGAGCCTCCTGTCCCGCATCTTCGAGGGCGTGGAGGTGCCATGAGGGCGCTCCGGGGTCTCCCGCCATGCTAGACATCCAGGAGATCCTCAAGAAGGTCCGCCTCATCGAGATCCGGACCCGCAAGGCCGTGAACGAGGTCCTGGCGGGCGAGTACCACTCCTTGTTCAAGGGCCAGGGGGTGGAGTTCAGGGACGTTCGCCTCTATCAACCGGGCGACGACTTCCGGACCATCGACTGGAACGTGACCTCACGTACCGGCGAACTCCACGTGAAGGAATTCCACGAAGAGCGCCAGCGGACCCTGGTCTTTGCGGTGGACGTGAGCCCGAGCCTCCGGTTCGGCACGGCGGGCCGGCTCAAGAGCGAGGTGTTGGCCGAGGTCTGCGCCCTGCTTGCCTTCTCGGCCATCCGGAGCCAGGACCGCGTGGGGCTCCTCCTCTTTTCGGACCGGGTGGAACTCTTCCTCCCACCCCGAAAGGGAGTCGAGCACGTGCTCCGGCTCGTCCGCGAGATCATGTACTTCGACCCCGCCGGCCGGGGCACGGATTTCGGAGAGGCCCTCTCCGCCCTGAACCGACTGCTTCCCAGACGGGCCACGGTGTTCCTCTGCTCGGATTTCTTGGGCGCGCTGGGTCGGGGCCTGTCCGTCATGGCGCGCCGTCACGACCTCATCGCGCTCTGCGTGGAGGACCCCGCCGAAATCAAGCTGCCCGCCTCGGGGTGGTTGGAATGGGCGGACCCCGAAACCGGACGCCACGGGTGGGTCCGGACGGACTCCGCCGCGCTCAGGAAGCGCTTTCATGCCGCTCGGCTCAGGCAGCGGCGCCAGCTCGCGGAGGCCTTTTACCGGGCCGGGGTGGACGCCGTCACCTTCAGTACGGCCGCGGACGTCGTCCCTCCCCTCGTCGCCCTCCTGAGGCAGAGGGCCAGGAGGCGCGCGGCGTGAAGCGAGTTGGCGGCCTTCTGACCATCCTGTTTTCCTTTTCCCTGTCCGTTCTGGGGGCGCCACCGCCGGGTACCGCCGCCCCCTCATCCCTCAAGGGACGCTGGATCCTCCAAGATCCGGCGCGCCTGGGCGATCTCCTCGTGCTGGAGGCGGCCCTTCCCGTGACCTCCCCCGACTTCTTCATCGAAGGCGACCTCGTTCCCGGGGCCGACTGGGGACCCGGAAGGGTGGTCTCCCTGGCCAAGACGCCGCCGCCTTCTTTTCCAGGGGAACTCCGGCTCGCCGTGACGGTGCAGGTTTTCGCCACCGGCGACGTGGGTTTTCCGGCCGCGCGCATCGCCGTGCGCGACCGCGCGGGCCTTCACGATCGGGTCCTTGCCCCTCCTCCTCTCCACCTGGAGCCGCTCCTGCCCTCCGGGGACGCTCCGCGCCCTCCCCAGCTGGGGCCGCTCCCCCTGCCCCGTGGCCTTCCCTGGGGGTGGATTCTCCTCGCCGCGGCGCTCGTCCTGGGGATCCCGGCCCTCGCCCTGGGCCTGCGGAAGGCCAGGACCCGCTCGGCCTCCCCCCCGCCGAAGCCGACGTTACGGGAAACGGACCCCCCGCTCTGGGCGCGCAGGGAAGTGGAGCGCGTGTTCGCCGAGTGCCTCGATCCGGGCCTCCGTTACGAAACCCTCTCCATGATCCTCCGGGCCCTTCTGGAGTGGCGTTTCGATAGGCCCTTCCTCGAATGGACCGGAATCGAGGTTCGGAAAGGGCTGGCCGATCTCGCCGAACTCCCTCCCGATGCGGGACGCGCCTACGCGTCGGTTCTGGAACTTTGCGACCTGGTCCTCTTCGCGCGCCATCTTCCGGGCGGCGCGGAGGAAGACGCGGCGAGAAGAACCGCCCTGCAGGCGCTCGCCCAGACTCCCCCGAAGGCCCCGCCGGGGACCCGGGAGGCCGCATGAGCCAGATCGTCTTCCGGGATCCCGCCTGGCTCTGGGCCCTCCTGCTCGTGCCCCCATTGGTCGCTTACCGGGGCTTCCTCCTCCGCCGGTTTCGCAGGGCCCTCCCGTTTCCGCCCGCCCTCCAGATCGAAGCCCTGGCGGGACGGGGAACGGCGTTCCCGTGGATTTCCATCGGACTGCTCCTGGCGGGCTTCGCCTTCTTGTCCCTGGCGCTGTCCAGGCCCTCCCTCAAGTCCTCCCGCACGACGGTGTCCACGGAGGGGGTGGCCATCCTTCTCTGCATCGACGTTTCGGGCAGCATGGTCGCGGAGGACTTCCAGCCCAACAACCGGATCGACGTGGCCCGGACGGTCGTCGCCGATTTCGTCCGGCGCAGGCGCGAGGACCGCATGGGGTTGGTCTCCTTCGCCGCCATGCCCTTCCTACGATGCCCCCTCACCCTCGACCACAAGACCCTTCTGACGCTCGTTCAGGAGCTGCGCGCCGTGACCCGCACCGAGATCGACGGAACGGCCATCGGGGACGCCCTCGTGGCTTCCGGCAAGCGGCTCCTGGACGCCCCGGAGAAGAGCCGCGTGGTGATCCTGCTGACCGACGGAGAGAACAACCGCGGCCAATTCGACCCCTTGCAGGCGGCCCAGATGCTGGCTTCCCATCGGATCCGGGTGTACGCCGTGGGAATCGGAAGTTCGGGGGTGGTTCCCTACCCGGTGATCGGCGAAAGCGGGAAAAAGTCCTACCAATACGTGAGGATCGGGTTTAACGAGGAGGTCCTGAAGGCCCTGGCCAAGTCCACCGACGGCGTCTACTTCAACGCCTCGGACGGCCGGGCCCTGGAAAGGGTCTTTGAGGCCATCGACCGGCTCGAGCGCACCAAGGCCCAATCCTCCGGGTACGTCGCCTACCAGGACCTCTTTCTCTACCCTGCGGGAGCCGCCCTGCTCTGCCTGGCGGCCTACGCCCTCTGGGAGATGACCCTGGGGAGGAGCCTGCCGTGACGCCCTTTGCCCATCCCGCGGGCGCGGTCCTCCTGGCCGCCTTTCCCCTCCTGGTCTTGGGGGCGGCCCTGTCGCGGTGGAGGCGAGCCTCCCGCGCCGCCCGGTGGGGAGGAACGGCCAACGTTCGCAGGCTCTCCCTGCTTCCGGCGGGGGAGTGGGACACGGTTCGGAGTTCGGCGATCTGGCTGGCCATCGGACTCACCTTCCTCACCTTCGCCCGTCCCCAATGGGGGGAGGTGGCCGAAAACGTCCGAAGGGTCGGCCTCGACGTGGCCATCGTGCTCGACGTCAGCCGCAGCATGGCCGTATCGGACGTGGCGCCGAACCGGCTCGAGCGGGCCCGCATGGAGGTCCGCTCCTTTCTTTCCTCCACCGAAGGGGACCGGATGGGGCTGGTGGCCTTCGGAGGGGTGCCTCTCGTCCTCTCCCCCATCACGGAGGACACGGCGGCCGTCGCCCTCCTCCTGGACATCGCCGACACCCAGCTCATCCCCCCGCAGGGAACCGACGTCGGGCGGGCCTTGCTCACCGCTCAAAAGCTCTTTCCCGCCCAGCGGGACCGCGACGCCGTGGTGCTCTTGCTCTCCGACGGCGAAGACATGGGTTCCGCCGCCGCCGACGCGGCGCGCAATCTGGCTCGGAACGGCATCCGGCTTTTCTGTATCGGGGTGGGGACCCCGGCCGGCGGACCCGTGCCCGGACCCCGCGGGGAGCCCCTGATGGATCCGGCCACGGGCCACGCCGCGGTCTCCCGACTCGAGGAAGGGGAACTCCGGCAGATGGCGGCCCTGGCCGACGGGCGCTATTGGTCCCTCGGAAGCGGGGGGAGCGCCGTCCCGTCCCTCCTCGAGGAACTGGGCCGCCTCAAGCGCCGGGAGTACGCTTCCAAGAGCCGGGCCACCCGTCAGGAGCAATACCGGTGGTTCGCGGCGCCCGCGCTGGTTCTCCTTCTGGCCGCGCTGGTTCTCCCCGGGCGGAGGCGTCTCCCTTCCCCCGGCGCTCCTTCGGCGGCGAAGACCGCCTCTCGGCGCGCCCCGGCCATCGGGCTCCTTGTCTGGGCGGGCCTCTTGACGGCGGCCCCGCCCGCCTGGTCGAAATCACCCCGGAGCGCCGCGGCCGAAGCCCTGGCCGCTTACCGCGCCGGCGCTCCAGACCGGGCCCTCCAGCTGTATCAGCAGGCGCTGGCGGCCTCCGACGATCCCATCGAAAAGGCGCGCTTGAACTTCAACGTGGGGACCTGCCTTCTGGCCAAGAAGGATCCCCAACGCGCCGCGGACGCGCTGACCCTGGCCCTGGTGACGGAGGATCCCGAGGTCAAGGTCCCGACCCTCTACAACCTGGCCCTCGCCTTGTGCGATTCGGGCTCTCCTGACCGGGCCCTGGCCTCCTTGCGCGGCCTGCTCACCCTCGAGCCAGGCCACCAGCCGGCCAAGATCCTCTACGAGTGGATCTTGAGGAACCGGCCCGACGAGCCCCCTCCTCCCGACGAGCCGCCCCAACCCCCCCCGCCCCACGTCAAGCCTCCCGACCTGCTCGAGCAGCTCCCCATGCCGCCGCCGAAGGAGATGCAGGACCAGATCCGTCCCCCCGAGGACCCTCCGCCGGGAATGAAGCCCTGGTGAAGGAGTCCGTCGGAATGGCGGCGGTCGTCACGACCACTCCACGCGAGGGACGATCGAGTCTCCCTTGACTTTCTCGGCATCACCGCATATACTCATGCTGTGAGGTGGTGAGATGCTCTCTCAGACGTCCCGCTACGCATTGCGCATTCTCGGACACCTGGCCTCCCGTCCGGGGGACTGGGTTCAAGGCGTTCACATTGCACAGGATACGGGCATCCCCGCCAACTACCTCTCGAAAATTCTCAATCAGCTGCGAAAGCGCGGCTTCGTGCTCTCCCAGAAAGGGTGGGGCGGCGGATTTCGCCTCGCCCCCGGCGCGGAAGGGCATCCCATCCTCGAGGTGCTGGAGGTCTTTGACGGGCCCCGCGCCGAAGGCCAGTGCCTGTTCGGACTGGCCCGATGCGACAAGGACAATCCCTGCCCATTGCATACCTACTGGGAGAGCATCCAATCCACCTACTTGGCCATGATGCAGGCCACCAGGATCGCGGATCTCCATGGTCCGGCCCAGGCCGCCCAGACCGGATCCATCGATCCAAACCGCCCATGAACACCCGCCTTCCTCCCCCCCCTCTTTTTTTTCCTCATCAACGCATACGCGCATCCATTGGTCCTGTCAGGACCCCAGGAGGTCCCCATGCACCGTGCCATCGCTGAATTGATGGAGGAACACCGAATCATCGAAAAGGTCCTCGGATCCCTCGAGACCTTCGCTCTGGCCCTTGGCTCCCCGTCTCCGAAGGAGCGGGAGGCCGTCCGAGGGTTCGGGGAATTCTTTCGCCTCTTTGCGGACCGCTGCCATCACGGAAAGGAGGAGGATCGGCTTTTCGCGAAGATGGCCGAGGGAGGGTTCCCCACGGAAGTCGGCCCCATCGCGGTGATGCTTTCCGAACACGTGGAGGGACGCGCATGCGTGGCCGCATTCGTTCGCGCCGGAGATGGCTCGGGCCCCTTGGCGGAGGAGGAACGGAGCGATGTCGCGGAGGCCGTGGGCCGGTACGTCTCCCTCCTCCGGGCACACATCCTCAAGGAAGACAACATCCTCTACCCCATGGCGCTCCAGGCCCTCCCCCTCCACGAACTCAACTCGCTCGCCGAGTCCTACAGGACTTTCGAGCGTGAAGCCGTGGCAGAGGGCGAGCACCAACGCCTCCTTGCCCTGGCGGACAGGCTCGGCTCCTTGTACCCTCCCGACCCCGCACGGGCATCGGAAGCATCCTCCTGCTTCGGCTGTCCAGGCCGGGCGTGAGGCGTACCGCCTTGAGTACAACTCAGAAAGACCTGACACGGATTTCAAGCCACTCCGTTGGGAGGTGACCATGTCCGAACCCGGAACCCCGGCCAGGCTGTCGCCTTGGTGGCGAAGAGCCGCCCTCGGCGTCATGATTTTCGGTTTCTCGATCCTCGTATTCTTGACGTTTCAAACCTATCGGAATGCCCCCCCGATCCCCTCCCGGGTGGTGGATGAACAAGGCGCGGTGTTGTACACGGCCGAAGACGTCGGGAAAGGCCAGGAGGTCTTCTTCAAGTACGGCCTCATGGAACACGGATCGCTCTGGGGTCACGGAGCCTACCTGGGACCGGACTACTCGGCGGCCTACCTCCGCCGCGAGGCGGAAATCACCCGGGACGCCCTGGCCGCCTCGCGGTTCGACATGGCCGCGAAGGCCCTGGATAACACCCAAAGAGGTGCCGTGCTCGCCGAGGTAAAGGACGTCCTCAAGACCAACCGCTACGACGCCGCGACGGGCGTCCTTCTGTACACCGCAGGGGAGGCACGGAGCTTCGCCGTCCAGCAGTCCGAGTGGGCGGACTACCTCGCCAAGGGCGCTCCGGGCCTGCCCGCCTCCTACCTCAAGGGCGCCGACGAGGCCAGAGCGCTCACGGCCTTCCTGGCCTGGTCCTCCTGGGCCACACGAGCCAGCCGGCCGGGGCGTACCTATTCCTACACGAACAACTGGCCCTACGATCCCCTGGCCGGAAACACCCCAACCCCCCAGGCCATCCTCTGGAGCGCCGTGAGCCTCGTTTTCCTCCTGTGCGGCCTGGGAGCCGTCCTCTTCGTCTTCGGGAAGTTCGACTTCCTGGGGTGGAAGGGCGACGCGGGGGAACGGCCCGCCCACCTGAGCCTGCCCAAGGCGACGGCCCTCACGCCGAGCCAGCGGATCACCGCCCTCTTCTTTCTCGTGGTCGTTCTCCTCTTTCTCCTCCAGGTCTTTCTGGGGGGGGCCCTCGCCCACTACCGTGTCGAGCCCGAGGGCTTCTACGGGTACAGCCTCGCGAACCTCCTCCCCTATAACCTCGCCCGAACGTGGCACCTCCAGCTCGCGGTGTTCTGGATCGCCACGGCCTGGGTGGGCGGCGGCCTCTTTCTCGCCCCCCTACTCGGCGGCCAGGAGCCGAAGGGACAGAAATGGGGAGCGCTCGCCCTCCTGGGCGCCCTGGCGGTCGTCGTGTTCGGAAGCCTCTTCGGGGAGTACCTGGGCATCAACAACCGGCTGGGGGAGGTGTGGTTCTGGTTCGGACACCAGGGCTCGGAGTACGTGGACCTGGGGCGCTTTTGGCAGATCCTCCTGGCCGCCGGGCTCGTCTTCTGGCTCCTCCTCATGGTCCGCGCGCTGCTTCCCGCCTTCCGCGACGAGGGCAAAAGAGAGCTGGCGGGCCTTTTCCTCTTCGCTTCCGTGGCCGTGGTGATCTTCTACCTCCCGGCGTTCCTTTGGGGCGCGCGAACCAACTTCGCGGTGATCGACAATTGGCGTTTCTGGATCATCCACCTCTGGGTGGAGGGCTTCTTCGAGCTGTTCGCCACGGTCCTCGTCGCCCTCATGTTCGTCCACATGGGACTCGTCCGAGCGGTCACGGCGAGCCGGGTCATCTACCTGGACGCCATCCTCTACCTCGCCGGCGGAATCGCGGGCACGGCGCACCACTGGTACTTCACGGGGCAGGAGGCCGCGTCCATGGCCATCGGGGCCTGCTTTTCCGCCCTGGAGGTGGTACCCCTCACGCTCCTCACGCTGGACGCATGGGATTTCCTCAAACTTCAAAAGGCGCCCTGCGCCGACTGCGGGAAACCCCTCGCTCTCAAGCAAAAATGGGCGGTCATGTTCCTCATAGCCGTGGGATTCTGGAACTTCCTCGGCGCGGGGGTTTTCGGTTTCCTCATCAACCTGCCCATCGTCTCCTACTTCGAAATGGGCACGACCCTGACGCCGAACCACGGACACGCCGCCATGTTCGGGGTCTTCGGGATGCTCGCCCTCGCGGTCCTCGCTTACTGCCTGAGGGCCCTTGCCTCCGACGGGGCTTGGGGGCGCGCCGAGAAGTTCATCCGCGCCGGGTTCTGGGGACTCAACGCGGGGCTGGGCCTCATGATCGTCCTGAACCTCTTCCCCGCCGGCGTTCTGCAGCTTTATGACGTGGTGCTCAACGGGTACGCCCACGCCCGGAGCGTGGAATTCACGATGACCGGGCTCTTTCACACCACGGAGTGGATCCGCCTCGCGGGAGACGCGACCCTGCTCCTCGCGGGCGCCGTACCCTTCGCCATCGGCGGGATCCTCGCCGTGGCCGGAATCCTGAAGGAGCGCCCAGAAGACGCCCAAAAGACCGTCCATGCCCACTGAACCCCGAAGCGGGCCGGGGCCCCACCTGACCCCGGCCTGCTTCTTTCTTGTGGAGACCCCATGACCGAATCCCTGACCCCCATCGCCCAGGACCTGACCCGGCAGATTCAGTTCGCCGAGCGAGGGATCGTCAGCAAGACCCTCTACGACTCGCCGGCCCTCAAACTGGTGCTCTTTTGTTTTGAGGAGGGACAGACCCTCTCGGAACACACGGCCCCCTTCGAAGCGGTGATCCACGTGGTCGAGGGGAAGGCCACCGTGCGGCTCGGTGACGAAGACCACGAAGCGGCCCCCGGCTCGGTCTACGTGATGCCCAAGGGGCTCGTTCACGCCGTCCAGGCGGCCGGACGGTTCGTCTTTCTTTTGACCTTGGTCAAGGAAAGGCCGCTGGCGACCCTGCGATCCTAGGGCGGCATCGCGCCCGCCCCCGGTCGGGCGTGCTGGACGAGGGAGGCATGCCATGGGATGGGTACGGAGGGGATGGGTCGGAGCCATCTGGTTGTGGGTCGCGCTCACGGCAAAGGCCCAGGGCCTTCCACTCTGGGAAGGCGGAGAGGGGTCCCTCTCCCTCCTCCTGGAGGAAAGGGCCCGTTGGGAGATCCGAGAGGACGCGGACTTCCAGAAGGAAGCGGAGGACCGCAACGCCTTTGTGGGAAACCGCTTTCGGGCCGGCCTGGACCTTCGGTTCGGCACGTCCTTGAGGATTTTTGCGGAGGGACAGGACAGCCGTCACTGGGGCGCCGACGCCGTCCCTGCCAAGATCGCCGGCCGGCACTCCGATCTCCGTCAGGCTTATGTGGAGGTTCGGGGTCTCGGAGGCGTGAAAGGCCTGTCCACCAGGTTGGGCCGCCAGGAACTCTCCTACGGCGAGGAACGTCTCGTGGGAGCCTTCGGATGGTCGAACGTCGGGCGCTCCTTCGACGCCGCCAAGGTCCGTTTCGAATCGAGCGGCGTCTTTCTGGATGCGTTTCTCGCACGGGCCAGGCGAAGGCCTCTTCTCGGGGACACGCCGGACCAGACGCTCTCCGGTCTCTACGCCGGGTTCCTCCAGGACCGCAAGGACCTGAAGGCGGAGGCCTACTTGCTTCTCAAGCGGGACGGGGGACGCACGCCCGGCGAGCTCGGGGGGGAGTTCAGGAGCCGCATCCCGACCTACGGGGGCCGGCTTCTCTGGGCGCCTGGGGCGGGCCTGGAGCTCGCACTCGAATCCGCGTGGCAGACGGGAGAGCGGGGCCCCGACCGGCACCGGGCGGATGCCCAGTCGCTCCGGGTGACCTGGACCCTTCCCTCGGACGCCGGCGTCGCCCTGGGGGCCGAATGGAACCGCGCCTCCGGCGACGAGGACCCCTTGGACGGCCGATCCGGCTCCTTCGACAACCTCTTCCCCACCAATCACAACAAGTACGGCCTCATGGACTACCACAACTGGAGCAACCTTCGCGAGGTCAAGATCTTCGGTTCGGTCCTGATCCGGGAGAAGGTGCGCCTTGAGGTGGAGGTCCACGACTTCCGCCTCGACTCCCCCACCGCCTCCTGGACCTCCGCGGGAGGGGCCCTGATGGGACGCGATCCTTCGGGCGGTTCCGGCGGCCGCGTGGGTCGAGAGGTGGACCTCGCGGTTTCGGGAGGCTTCAAGACGCGGCCCTCGGTGAAATGGCTCGCCGGCGTCTCCCAGTACGATCCCGGCGAGTTCGCGAAGGCCGTCCGGGGGCCCGATCCCAGCCGTCTGGCGTACGTGCAGGTGGCTCTCGCATACTAGCCGAAGGAGGCCCCCATGACCCGCGGCATTCCGAACCTGCCGTCCCCACTCTGGGTCGCGGCCCTGCTCGTGGGCGTCGCGGCGGGCGTCGGATTCTTCACCTTCGGCTACGCCGAGGGCCTCTCCTACTTCAGCCAGGACCCGGCCGCCTGCCGGAACTGCCACATCATGAACGACTCCTTCGATTCCTGGCAGAAATCGGGACACCACGGGGCGGCGGCCTGCGTGGATTGCCACCTGCCCCACGGCTTTGTGGAAAAATACCTCGCCAAGGCGGAGAACGGGTATCACCATTCCCGCGGATTCACCCTCCAGGACTTCCACGAGCCCATCCGCATCAAGGAGAAGAACGCCGGGATCCTTCAAGAGAACTGCGTGCGGTGCCACGGCGAACTCGTTCACGATCTCGTGGCGAGCGCTTCCGCCCGGGCGGGGGGCGTGCGGTGTGTCCACTGCCACGCCGACGTGGGCCACGGTCCGGTACGCTGAAGAGGGGGATCGCTGGAAGAGGGAAACGGGAGACCCAGAACGGTTGACAGCCTCGTTCGGAAAGTCTAAGGGCCGCCAGGTCCCGGAGAGGCCCGGGGCCGGCCAAGGAGGCGGAGGATGGCGCCGGGTTGGACGGGTTGGTGGAAGGAGTCCGGGGGGAGATGGGCCCTCTTCACGGCGGTCGCCGTGGCGGCAGCCGTCGCGAGCGCGGTCGTCACGGCCCTTCTCGTGAACATATTCGAGAGGAAGCAGGAGGCGAAGGACCCGTATCTCAAACTCGTCCAGGTCTCGGAGGAAACGACCGATCCGGAGACCTGGGGGATGAACTGGCCCCGGCAGTTCGATGCCTACAAACGGACGGCGGACGCCACGCGGACGAAGTTCGGCGGGAGCGAGGCCATGCCGGCCCAAAAGCTGGAGCGCGACCCCTGGCTCAAGCGCATGTACGACGGATACGCCTTCTCCATCGACTACCGCGATCGGAGAGGGCACGCCTACATGCTTTTCGACCAGGAACACACCGAGAGGGTGACCAAAAAGGCCCAGCCCGGAGCATGCCTCCACTGCCATGCCTCCATCATCCCCCTCTACCGCCACGTGGGGAACGGGGACGTCATGAAGGGCTTCGAAGAGGTCTGCGCCATGCCCTACCAGCAAGCACACGATTTCAAGGACGAATCGGGGAAGGCCCTGGTTCGCCACCCCGTGTCGTGCGTGGACTGTCACGACCCCAAGAGCATGGAACTGCGCGTCACGCGCCCGGGGTTCCTGAACGGGATCCGGGCCCTGAAGGCCTCCCAGGGCATCGCGGACTACGACCCCAACCGGGATGCCACACGACAGGAAATGCGCTCGTACGTCTGCGGGCAGTGCCATGTGGAGTACTACTTCAAGGGCGAGAGGAAGACCCTCACCTACCCCTGGCACAAGGGCCTCCGGGTCGAGGAGATCGAGGCCTACTACGACGAGGCCGGATACAAGGACTGGACCCACGCGGAGACGGGAGCCCCGGCCCTCAAGGCCCAGCACCCGGAGTTCGAAATGTGGAATCAGGGAATCCACTCCCGCTCCGGCGTCGCCTGCGCGGACTGCCACATGCCCTACGTCCGTCAGGGGGCCCTCAAGATCTCGGACCATTGGGTGCGCAGCCCCCTCGTCAACGACGAGTCCATATCGCGGGCCTGCCAACCCTGTCACCGCTACCCGGAGGCGGAAATCCGAGCCCGGGTGGACCTGATCCAGGAAAGGAACCACGCGCTTCTCCAGCGGGCCGCGTCGGCTTTGATGGACCAATTGGACGCCGTCCGCGCCGCCCAGGCCGGGGGCGCCACCCCCGCCGACCTCGCCCCGGTCCTCGATCTACAGCGAAAGGCCCAGTGGCGCATCGACTTTGTGTCCTCCGAGAATTCCATGGGGTTCCACGCGCCTCAGGAGGCCGCCAGGATCCTCGGGGAGGCCATCGATTACGCGCGGCAAGGCCAGGCCAAGGCCGCCGAGCTGGCCGCGTCGAGACCGTGAGAAAGCGGGCGCGGAGGGCGTCCGCTGGGGTTCATAGGGAGGCTTCGATGAAGAAGAAATGGCTTCGTTTCACCGTCCTGCTGGGGCTTTTCGCGGCGTTCTCCACGGCCGCCGCCGATGGGCCCGACTGCGTGGGATGCCACACCGCCAAAGGCATCACGGGAAGCGCCCTTCGCGACTGGAAGCTCTCCAAGCATGCGGCGGGGGAGGTCACGTGCGCCGAGTGCCACCTGACGGGAGATCCAGCCTCAAAGACCGGCGCCTGCGAGGCGAAGGGCGTCGTCCGGTCGGTCTCCGCCAAGACCTGCGCCCGGTGCCATCCCGATCAGGCGGGGCAGTTCGCGAAGAGCAAGCACGCCGCGGCGTGGGTCGCCATGAACGCCATGCCCACGACCGGGGACCAGCCCCACGCCCTCATGGACGGCATGAAAGGCTGCGGGGGGTGCCACCGGGTGGGCCTGGACGGCGGCAAGTGCGACTCCTGCCACACCCGCCATTTGTTCTCGGCGGCCGAGGCGCGCCGTCCCGAGGCCTGCGCCACCTGCCACATGGGCTTCGACCATCCCCAGTGGGAGATGTACTCCACGAGCAAACATGGCGCCCTCTACATGCAGACCGCCCACAAGACCAACTGGGAGGTCCCCATCAAGGACTGGTACAAGGAGGCCGCCACGGCCTACCCAGACTCGCCGCGGACACCCACGTGCGCCTTCTGCCACATGCCCTCTGGAGACCACGGTGTGAAGACGAGCTGGGGCTTTCTGGCCGTCCGCCTGCCCGAAGACGACCCCGAGTGGATGGCCGACCGAGCCGTCATCCTCCAGGCGCTCGGCGTGCTGGACAAGAACGGCCAGCCCACGGCCCGCCTCGAACTCGTGAAGGCCGGCGACGTGGCGCGGCTGACCAAGGAGGAATGGCAGGCCCGCAGGGACCAGATGATCGGACAGTGCTCCAAATGCCACGGACCCACCTTCGCCAGGGAGGAACTGCAAAAGGGAGACGAGATCATCAAGGCCGCGGACCGGCTCATGGCCCAGGCCATCCAGGAGGTGTACGGCCTGTACCGGGACGGGATTCTGCCCGAACCCAAGGACCGTCCCTTCAGCGTCGACGTTCTGCGCTTCTACGAGGTGGAGCATCCCATCGAGCAGAAGCTCTACGTCATGCTCATGGAGCACCGCATGCGGACCTTCCAGGGCGCCTTCCACATGAACCCCGACTACCAGCACTGGTACGGCTGGGCCGAGATGAAGCGGGATCTTGCGGAAATCAAGGCCGAGGCCGCGCAGATCCGCAAGGCTCACGCAGAGGGGAACGCGAAAAAGTAACCCTCGCGCCGCCTCGAAGGAAAAAAGGGGCGGGGGCATCCCCGCTCCCTTTTCTTTTGGCTCCCCTTGAGAATCTGTGCGTCTCGAAGGGCGGGGCAGGCCGCCCAAGCGCTGGGTGCGCCTGGCTTTGGGCGGGAGAGGCGCCGGGACGCCGCCATCCGCCTGCGGCGGACGGCGATTCAGCTCGGGGGCCTGCACGAATCTCCGGACGAGCTTTTATTTTGCGTTCAATCTCCTGCCCGGACGATCCGCCCTCCCGCTTTCGGGATCCGGAGGTCCGGGCGGGCCAGCTCCCTGCGAAGGATCTCCTGGAGGCTGACGCCGTAGTCCCTCGCGTCCAGGCCGGACTTGAACTCCGCGAGCCCGTCCCCTCCGGAGAGGAGGAATTGGGTGCAGGCCACTCGGTACGCCCTTGCGGGGTCAAGGGGCGCGCCTCCGATTCGGATGGAACGCGCCCCGCCCTTCTCGTAGACGGCCTCGATGCCCGAGACCTGGAGAAAACCGCCCGGCGGGTCTTCCCGGGGCATGGACGCGCACCGGTCGAGAAGGGCCTGGATCTGCTCTCCCGTGAGCAGAACGGTGGTCAGCGAATCGAAGAAGGGCAGGCACGCATAGAGGTCCCGCCCGGTCACCCCGCCGGCGGGCAACCCGGCCCGCAGGGCGCCTCCGTTGATGAAGGCCGCCTCGGCTTTCGACGCCTCCTTCATGGCGTCCGCCACGAAGTCCCCGAGGGGCGCCTCCCCTGTGCGCAGGAGGACCCGGTCCCCGGAGAGCGCCTCCGGCAGGCGTCCGATGACGGCCCCAAGGGCCGCCTCCTCCTTCTCGAGATACGGCCGGAGGAGGGCCGCCGCCTCCCCGCTCTCCCCCGTGGAGGAAGTCACCGGAAGAAGGCGGCCGGTGACGGCGGGCGCGGACGCGCCCGAGAGGGTGATTTCCACCTCTCCGAGGAACCGTCCCCGGTCCCCCGCCTGCACGATGGGCACCCCGTTTTCCACGTGAGGGGTCTCGAGGACCTTGTGGTCGTGTCCCCCCACGATCAGGCCCACGCCTTTGACCTCCTTGGCGATCCGCTTGTCCTGCTCGAACCCGCAGTGAGAGAGAACCACCAGGAAATCCCAATGCCCGGGATTCTCACCACAGAGAGCCGAGAGGGCCGGAACGGGGTCCGAAAACGCGAATCCCTCCGTGTTGCCGGGGGCCGTCGTCGTCGGCGTCTCGGGCGTCGTCACTCCGGTGAAACCCACGGCGAACCCTCCCACCCGGGCCACCATCCACGGTTTCCAGAAGGTGTGGGAGGGTTCGGCCGCGGAAACATTGCACAGGAGCAGGGGGATGCCCGAGCCGGTGATGCGCCGCATCAGCGTGCCCACCCCGAAGTCCCACTCGTGGTTCCCGGAGGTGAGGGCGGACAGCCCCGCCTTCTGCAGAACCTGGAATTCGGGATCCCCCTGGAAGAGCGTCGAGAAGGCCGTTCCCGTGAAGAGGTCGCCGGCGCACACCAGGCGGGTTTCGACCCCCTCCGCCCGGGCCGCCTCGCGGCGGGCGTCCGCCAGACCGATGAGCCGCGCGAGTCCCCCGGACTCCTCTCCCGTTCTGGAGACGACCGGTTCCACCTGCCCGTGGAAGTCGTTGAAATGCAAGATGCGAAGCCGCGCGGGCCTCTCGCGGGTCTCCAATCCGGCCAGAGCGCCGAAGAGGAGAAGGACCCAGGCGAAGGCGATGCCGCTCTTGAGATGGCGCATTTCCCTACCCCCTTGGCCCCATGGTACCACCGGCCCCGTCCAGGAGCCCTTTTCCCCCGGCCGGGGGGCCTTCCGGAGCCCCCGGTTTGAACGCCAGGCCCCCGTGGTCTACCCTGGCCGGGGAGGCACCATGGTCACGCTCACGTCGTACGGAGCCGCGGAAGAGGTCACCGGCAGCCGCCACGTCCTGGAAACGGAGCAAGTCAGGGTGCTCGTGGACTGCGGGCTCTTTCAGGGCAGACGGGAAGAGGCGTACGAGAAGAACCGCCGGTTTCCTTTCCGGCCCTCCTCCCTGGCCGCGTCCGTCAACACCCACGGGCATCTCGACCACTGCGGGACGTATCCACTGCTCGTGAAGGAGGGCTTCTCGGGGGACATTCTCTCGACGCCCGCCACCCGGGACATCGCGAGCCTGGTCCTGATGGACTCGGCGCGCATTCAGGCCTACGACGCTCGATTCCTGGACAAGCAGCAGAGCCGGAATCCCCAGCCGTGGCGCAGGGTTTTCCCCCCCCTGTACGACGAGGAGGATGTAAAGGCCGCCCTCAGACAGTACGTGACCGTGGCGCACCATCGACCCTACCCCCTCGCGCCCGGAATCATGGCCACACTGTACGACGCCGGCCACATCCTGGGCTCCTCTCTGGTTCACCTGGAGGTTCATTCGGACGGAAAGAGCCTTTCGGTGGGCTTCACGGGTGACCTGGGGCGAAAGGGCCTGCCCATTCTGCGGGACCCGGAGGGCCTTCCCCCTCTCGACTACCTCGTGTGCGAGAGTACCTACGGCGACCGCCTCCACGACGAGATCGCGTTCGCCGAGGAGGAGCTGGCCCAGGTGGTCCGGAACACGGTGGAGGCCGGCGGGCGGGTGCTGATTCCGGCCTTCGCCGTGGAGCGCACGCAGGAGCTCATTTACTGCCTTCACAGGCTCCACGACGCCGGGCGCATCCCGCCCGTTCCGGTCTTCGTGGACAGCCCCATGGCCGTCTCCGCCACGGCCATCTTCCGCGCCCATCCGGAGTGCTACGACCGGGAGACCGTGGACGAGTTCCTGAACCGAAACGAGAGCCCCTTTTCCTTCAGCGCCTTGCAGTACATCGCCGACGCGGAAGCCTCGAAGGCGCTCAACTCCCGCAAGGGCCCGTGCGTCATTATCGCCACCTCCGGCATGTGCGAGGCGGGGCGCATCCTCCACCACCTCCTTCACGGCCTGTCGGACCCCAGGAACACTGTGCTCATCGTCGGATTCATGGCGCAGAACACACTGGGAAGGGCGCTCGCCGACAAGAAACCGGAGGTCAGGATCTTCGGAGAGCGCCATCCCGTCCGCGCCCGCGTGAAGATCCTCAACGCCTTTTCCGCCCACGCCGACTATCGCGAAATCGGAGAATGGGTTCTGGCCCAGGACTTGAGCCGCCTGAAGGGAGTCTTTCTGGTCCACGGCGAGCCATCGGCCCAGGCGGCTCTGGCCCGGCACCTGGACGGACTGGGCGTGCGCCCTGTGACCGCCCTGCGCCCCGGGGTGTCCATGGCCCTCACCTGACCTTCCCTCCCGTTTGCCTCCGAGCCTGGACGTTTACCCCGCCCGGAAAGAACTCCCCGTGACGGGGAACCAATCTCCACCTCCGGGGTCTCATCCTCCTGGAGGGTGCGCGTGTCCATCGAATGGGTTTATCCTCTTCCCATGGACGGATTGGATTCCTCCCTGGCGGGCGCGGCCTGCGGGGCAAGCGAGGACGAATGCGACGTGGCCCGTTTTCAGGCCGGCGAGGAAGCCGCCTTCGAGTCCCTGGTCCGGCGGCATGAGAGAACGGTGTACCGCCTCGCGCTCCGCATGCTCCGCCACCCCGAGGACGCCATGGATGCGACCCAGGAAATCTTCATTCGGACGTTCAGGGGACTTCGCTCCTTTCGGGGGGAGGCGGCTTTTCGGACGTGGCTGTACGGAATCGCCCTCAACGTCTGCAGAACCCGCGGGTCGGCCGCGGCAAGGAGAAGCCCCGCCGAGAGCCTCGACCGGACGGGCGATGAGGCCGAAGGGCGGCCCCTGCGGATCGTCAAGGACCCGTCCCCCGACCCCGCGGAGCGGGTCTTGGGAGGCGAACTCTACGCGGCTCTTCAGGCGGCCCTATCGAAGATCTCCGCCGAACACCGGGAGATCCTCGTCCTCAGGGAGGTTGAACAGCTCGACTACGGCGAGCTCTCCTCCCTTCTGGGGGTTCCGGAGGGGACCGTGAAATCCCGTCTGGCAAGGGCGCGACGCGCCCTTCGCGAGACCTTGGAGGGCGTTTGGCCATGACGTGCGAAGAGTTCCTCGACCTCCTGGACGGGGACCTCCCCTTCACCGAGGAGGCCGAGGCCCACCGGTCCGCCTGCCCCGCCTGCGCCCTGGCGGCGGATCGGGAGGAGGCCGCCCGCAGGGGCCTGGCCGCCTTCCGGGACGTCGAGCCTCCCGGGGATCTCCACGGCAGGATCCTCTCCGCTTCAGCGCGGCCCGCCGCCGGACGACTCTGGCGCCGCGCGGCCTGGGCGGCTCCGATGGCCGCCGTTCTCCTGCTCGCGCTCCTGGGGGGGGTCACCCTCGTCCGCTCCTTCCGCTCCTCCTTCACTTCGGACGAGGGTCTTCGCCGGCCCACGGTCATGGCGCCCCAGCCCGCCGTGGAGAGGAGCCAGACCGCCGCGCCCATGGACCAGCGGAGCCCCTCCCCCGAGCCGGAAACGAGCCCCGGTCGCAAGGAAAGCCGTGAGGGAGACAACCTCCTTCCTCCCCCTCCCCCTCGTCCGGCGGGAGTGACGGGACTCGAAATTTCGCCGGACCTCGCTGAGGTGCACCGCAAAGGAGAGGCCCGCGACGAGGGGGGCGGACCAACCCCTTACGAGACTCCGGCCGAAGAACAGGCCCCGGCCAAGTCGTCGGACCGGACCCGCGAGGTCGCCGCGGCGCCGCCCACCCCGATGGGAGCCCCCACCCAACCTCCCCCCTCTTCGCCGTCCCTCTTTTCATCGGCCAACGGCAAGGCCCGGAGCTCCAAAGAGTCGATCCCCGAGGCCGCCGCCGTTCCGGCTCCCGAACCCCTCGTACTGTGCTCCCTGCAGACCCTGGACCGCACGCGTTACGCTTCTTTGCAACTCCCGGAGGGCGCGGCGCCCCCCTCGGGGACGCACTGGTATGTGGTTGTCGGGGAGGCGGGGGTCCGTTCCGTTGCCGACGAGAAGGGACGGCCGGTGGAGGGCGTGCTCGAAACCCTGGAGGCGGGGGTCCAGTACCTCCATTTGGCCCCGGGCCGGTACCGGCTCAAGCGCCTGGCGGAATAGGGGGGACCGCTTCGCCCCGTCCCACCCCCGATGGCCGCTCCCCTTTTCCGCCCGCCCGACCGGATTCCAGGGTGAGAAGCGTGACCGACGCGATCACAACGATCCCGCCGAGGAGCTGGCCCGCGAGGAGGGTCTCGCCGAGAAGCAGAATGGCGAGGGCCGTCGCCACCACGGGAATCACGTTGGTGAAGGCCGCCACCGTGGACGCCTTGAGGCGGCTCAAGGAGTAATTGAGCAATACGTACGCCAAGAAAGAGCAGCCGATCCCGAGGTAGGCGAGGGCGAGGACCGACTTCGTTTCCGGCGGGGGCCCCTTGTGCTGGAGCCAGTCCCATGCGGCGAACGGCCAGTACATGGCCACGGCGTAAAAGGCCTGGAGGCGGGTGACGGCGATCGGAGAATAGGCCACAACCAGGCGGCGGGCCATCGCGGTGTACATAGAGGCCGCGAGGGCGGCCCCCAAGATGAGCAAATTGCCAGAAAGGCTCCCTCCGAGGGCCTCCCCGAACCCGGAAGCGCCCACAAGCAGGGCGATCCCACCGAGGGATAGGACGATGAGAGCGACCTCGCGGGCCGAGACGGGGACCTTCAACCAGACCGCCTCCAGCACCATCACGAAAACAGGGATGGTCGCGATGAGCACGGCCGCAGTGGAGGCCAGCGTCCTCTGGATGCCCCATGCCTCGAGGAAGAAGTAGGCCCCGGGTTCGAAGAGGGCCAGCACGAGGACCTGGAGCGCACCCCGCCGGTCCATCCCACCCAGCCCCGTCCAGGGGGAAAGAGCGAGAAACACCAGGGAGGCCAGGACGAAGCGGAGAAAGATGAGCTGGGAGGGCGAGAAACCCTCGAGGGCGATCTTCGTCGCGGGAAAGGAGGCCCCGAAGAGGACCGACATGAAAACCACCGCCGCCACCGCCCGACCGCGGCCCGCGGCGGTCATGGCGAGCGCTTCAGGGCGTTCAGGAGGCGCCCCAGCCTGCGGATGCGGTCCCGCATGGCCTCCCGGTCCGGCGACCCGAGGGGGGCGTACTCGATGGGGTCCACCAGGCCCGCCCGTTCGAAGCCGCGCAGCCTCAGCGCGCACGAATCGCAGGTCCCGCACGCGCGGTCGTTGCGCAGATAACACGACCAGGTGAGACCCAGGGGCAGGCCCATCTCCGACGCGGCCTTCACGATGTCCGCCTTGGTCAGGTCCACGAGGGGCGCACGCACCCGGATGTTCGTGTCGGGCCGTGTCCCCGCCTTCACGAGGGCCTGCATGGCCGCCACGAACTCCGGCCGGCAGTCCGGATATCCCGAGGAATCCTGGGACACGGCGCCGTAGTAGACCGCACGGGCTCCGAGGGTCTCGGCCCAGCCCACGGCCATGGACAGGAGGACGGCGTTTCGAAAGGGCACGTATGTCACGGGGATCCGGCCTGAATCGAGGTCCGCTCCGGGCACGGGCAACCGACGGTCCGTCAGCGCCGATCCCCCCACGAGGGTGAAGAAGTTCGTGTGGACCACCAGGCGCCTCGGACCCGGAACGCCGAGGGAATCAGCGATCCGGACGAAGGACCTCAGCTCGGCCTCCTCGGTCCGCTGGCCGTAGTTGAAGTGGATCAGCGCCAGATCGTACCCGTCCCTCCGGGCCATGCCCGCGGCCGTCAGCGAGTCCATGCCCCCGCTGAGCAGGACCACGGCCAGGGGCCTCCCGTCCACCGTTTCCATGGTTCCTCCTCGCCATTCGCCCCTGGCGATCGGGCGATTCGAGTCAGCGGCCCCGCTGGTCTCCCCAGAGGACCTTGTGGAGCTGGACCATCAGGCGCGCCTCGGGACGGTCCTTTAGCATCCAGTCCGCCAGGTCTTTCGGATCCAGTTCCCCCCAGACGGGGGACAGGAAGACCTGGGGCGTGAGGGCTCCCGGGGTGCGCTCCAGGAAATCGAGGGCGAAGAGGTAGTCCTCGCGCCCGCGCAGGACGAATTTGAGCGCGTCCTTCGGGGTCAAGTCGCCGAGGATGTCGGTCTGAAACGAATCGGCTTCGCCGCTTCCCGGCGTCTTCACGTCCACGACCTTGGTCACCTCCGGGGGAAGCGCCTTCAGGGAAAAGGCGCCGCTCGTTTCGATCGACACCCGATGGCCTCCGAGGAGCAGGGCCCGGCAGAGGGCCGGGGTGGCGGCCTGGGCCATGGGCTCTCCGCCGGTCACGAGAACCCGGGAAATCCCGTACGACTCCACCCTGGAACAGACGGCTTCCAATGACATCCTCTCGCCCTTGAAGTAGGCGAAGGTGCTGTCGCAGTACCGGCAGCGCAGGTTGCAGCCCGTGAGCCGAACCAGGGTGGTGGGGTAGCCCGTCTCGGGACCCTCCCCCTGCAGGGACGGGTAGATCTCGTTCACGAGGAGGCTCTCGGCCGCTGGCTTCGCCCCGAGGTACCGGGACGCCCCGGAGCCTCCGTCGGCATCCGTCATGGGAACCTCACAAGTAGTAGGAAGCGACGGAGGTGTCCGTCTCGAATACGTTGACCCTGGATACGGGGACCTCGCCCGCGAGGCACTCGAAGACATGGCGGGCGATGTTCTCCGCCGTCGGGTTCACCTCCGTGAAGGGAGGCACCTCGTTCAGCACTTGGTGGTCCAGCCTCTCCAATACCCGATCGACCTTTTCCTTCAGCCGCCGGAAATCGACTACCATCCCGAGGGGGTCCAGCTCCACCGAACCCGCCACCACCTCCACCCTCCAGTTGTGCCCATGGAGCCGCTCGCAGTTTCCGGGGTAATCCTCCACGCGGTGGGCCGCCGAAAAGTGCCGAACGACTTTGACCTCGAACATGGTGGCCTCCCGGTGGGCCGGCCTTTCAGACGCCTGGGCCGGCGCTCCTTGCGGAATTAACAGCATATCGGATGGGAGGAAGGATGTCAGCCCCGGCTCGGAATAACCCGGTGTCGGCTCAGGAATTCCCGGAAGGACTCCGCGGGCCGTTCGCGTAGGGCCGAAACGACGGCCACGCTCGAGAACCCCCTTCGCCAGAGCGTTTCCGCCTTCGCGGCCGTGATCCCGCCGATGGCCACCACGGGCCAAGGCGACCGGGCGATCACTTCCCTTTGAACGAGCGGGGGCACGACCGGGTCCGGATCGGCCTTGGTGGCGGTCGGATAGACCGGTCCCAGGGCCACGTAGTCCAGGGGAAGGTCCAGGGCCTGCTCAAACTGCTCCAGGTTGTGCGTGGAATACCCGATGATCTTGTCCCTCCCGAGCAGGACCCGGGCTTCGGGGACGGGAAGGTCGGCCTGACCCAGGTGGACGCCGTCGGCCTCCGCCAGGAGACAGAGGTCCACCCGGTCGTCCACGATGACCCGACACGACGACGGCCTGGCCAGGCCCACCAGATCCCTCAGGTCCGCCAAGCTTTCTTCGTCGGCACCGCTCTTCCGGCGGAACTGAACCACGGCGCACCCCGCGCCGATCAGAGACTCGGCCCATGCGCGGAGCGCTTCCCCACGCAGGGCGTCGGGAGTGATGGGATAGACCGGCGGGAACTCCAGGGGAGGCGTCCTCATCTCGTTTCAGTTCGCGCCTGCGGCCGGGAGGCGGCCCCGGAGCGCCTCAGGCCATGAACCGTTCCATGAACTTCGTGGAAAGGCGGCCCTCGATGAAGTCCGGTTCGTCCATGATCTTCAGGTGCATGGGGATGTTGGTCTTGATCCCCTCCACCACGAAGGAGTCGAGGGCCCGCTTCATGCGCATGATCACGTCCTGCCGGGTGTTCCCGCGGACGATGAGCTTGGCGATGAGGGAATCGTAATGGGGCGACACGAAGTACCCTGCGTAGGCCGCCGTGTCCACCCTCACGCCGGGGCCGCCCGGGGCGTGGAACGTCGTGATCCGGCCCGGACTCGGCGTGAAACGCACCGGGTCCTCGGCGTTGACCCGGCACTCCATGGAGTGACCGCTGATCTTGATGTCTTTTTGGCGCCAGGTCATCTTCTCTCCGGCCGCGGCCATGATCTGGGCCTTGATCAGATCGATACCCGTGATGTTCTCGGTCACGGGGTGCTCCACCTGGATTCGCGTGTTCATCTCCATGAAGTAGTACTTCCGGTCGTAAAAGAGGAACTCCATGGTCCCCACGGTGTGGTACCCCACCGCCTGGGCCCCCTTCACCGCCGCCTCGCCCATTTCCCTCCGGAGGAACTCGCTGAGGGCCGGCGAGGGCGCCTCCTCGATGAGCTTCTGGTGGCGCCGCTGGATGGAGCATTCCCGTTCGAACAGGTGGATGACGTTCCCGAACTGATCGCCAAGGATCTGGATCTCGATGTGCCGGGGGGCTTCCAGGAATTTCTCCAGGTACAGGTCCCCGTTCCCGAAGGCGGCCGTCGCTTCCGCGCCCGCCATCTGGAAGGCGAGTTCCATGTCCTTCTCTTCGGGAACCACCCGCATCCCCTTGCCGCCGCCGCCCGCCGACGCCTTGAGGATCACCGGATAGCCGATTTCCGCGGCGATGCCCTTGGCCGTGTCCACGTCGGCCACGGGCCCGTCGGACCCGGGAAGGATGGGTACGCCGGCGTTCTTCATGGTCCGCTTGGCTTCGGCCTTGTTCCCCATAAGGGAAATGGTCCTTGGGGACGGGCCGATGAAGGCGATGTTGCACGCCTGGCAGACCTGGGCGAACTCTGCCGATTCGGACAGAAAGCCGTATCCCGGGTGGATGGCGTCCACGTTGCTCACTTCCGCGGCGGCGATCAGGTTCGTGATGTTGAGGTAGGAATCCCGGCTCGGCGCGGGCCCGATGCAGACGTTTTCATCCGCGAACCGAACGTGGAGGGAATCGATGTCCACGTCCGAATGGACGGCCACCGTCTTGATTCCCAGCTCCTTGCAGGCCCAGATGATCCGGAGCGCGATCTCCCCCCGGTTCGCGATGAGCACCTTCCTGTACATGGCTTCGCTCAGGCCGGCTGAATGAGGAACAGCCGCTCGCCGTATTCCACGGGCTGGGCGTTTTCGGGATACACGTCCAGCACGACGCCGTCCAACTCGCTCTCGATCTCGTTCATCAGCTTCATGGCCTCGATGATGCAGAGCGTCTGGCCTTTGCGGACGGTGTCTCCGATCTTGACGAAGGGTTCCGCTCCCGGAGCCGGAGAGCGGTAAAAGGTGCCGACCATGGGGCTCTTGATCTCCGTGCCCCTGGCGGCGGGCGTCGGGGCGGCCTCACCGGTGGACGGGGCCTCGCCTCCCGTCTGAGGAGGACCTGAAACGGGCGGCGCGGGAGGCGCCGGGGCGGCCGGAAGCGACGGTCCGCCCTGGGGAACCATGAAGTAGGAGGGTCCGGCGGACGGGGCCGCCTCGGTGGTTCGAAGCCCTTTCGAAAGGCGCAGGCGCATGCCGTCGCCCTCGATCTCGATCTCGTTCAGATTGCTCTTGTCGAGCATATCCACGAGCTTCTGGATGTCTTGAATCTTCACAGTGTTCCCCTTCTCGATGTCGGGCTTGGCCATGTCCACCCCTTCCGGCGCCCTCATTAGTACCACGTCCCCCCGGACCCGCGTCAAGCACACGCCTTCACGACGGGGGGGGCTCCGGTCCGAAAGGTCGCCCGCGGCCCGAAATCAGGGCCTTCAAGCCCTCCTCGTCCAGGATCCGGACCCCCAGCCTGCGGGCCTCCTCCAGCTTCGATCCGGCGCCCGGCCCCGCCACCACGGCCGAGGTCCGAGCGCTGACCGACCCCGAAACGGAAGCCCCCAGGGCCTCGAGCGCCTCCTTGGCCTGAGAGCGCGTCATGGACTCGAGGGCGCCGGTCAGAACGAAGGTCAGGCCTTTCAGGGGACCCTCCTCCAGGGGAGGCCCCCCGCCGGACATCCTCAGGCCCGCCGCCCGAAGGCGGTTCACCATCTCCCGGTTTCCGGGAACCTGGAAGAAGGCCCTGATTTCTCCGGCCACCTTCGGCCCCACGCCCTCGACCTTCTGGAGATCCTCCTCCGAAGCCTCGACCAGGGCGTCCACGTCCGGGAAGGCGCCGGCCAGGGCCCTGGCCGTTTCCAATCCCACCTGTCGGATCCCCAGGGCGTAGAGAACGTTCCTGTAGGGACGCTCCCGGCTGGCTTCGAGCTGGCGCAACAGATTGGAGGCGGACTTCTCCGCCATTCTCGGAAGGGAGGCCAGGGTCCCGAGGTCGAGACCGTAGAGGTCGGGAAGCGATTTCACGATGGTCCTTTCCACGAGTTGGTCCACGAGGGCCTTGCCGAGCCCCGCCACGTCCATCGCGTCCCGCGAGGCGAAGTGTCGCAATCCCTCCTTGAGCTGGGCCTTGCAGGACCGGTTCGCGCAGCGGAGGATCGCCTCACCCTCGGACTTGTGGACAGGCCCTCCGCACACGGGGCAAGCCGAAGGGAACTGGAAGGGCACGGCCCCGGCGGGACGCTTCTCGAACCGCACGCCCGTGATGTAAGGGATGACCCCGCCGGCGCGCTCCACGAGGACCGTGTCTCCCACGCGCACGTCCTTTTTTCTGAGGTCCTCTTCGTTGTGGAGGGAGGCGCTCGTCACGGTGACCCCGCCGATCCGCACGGGCTGGAGCCTGGCCACCGGAGTCAGGGCCCCGGTCCGCCCCACCTGGACCGCGATGTCCTCCACCCGCGTCTCCGCCTGTTCGGGAGGGAACTTGAAGGCTACGGCCCATCGGGGCGACTTGGCGGTGGCGCCCGCGCGCCTGCGGAGGTCTCCATCGTTGAGCTTGATGACCACGCCGTCGGCGTCGTAATCCAGCCGGCGGCGTTCCCGCGTCCAGGCCTCGCAGTAGTCCAGAGCTTCCCCGATGCCCCGGCACAGCCTCCCGTTTTCCTCCACAGGGAAGCCCCAGCCCCGCAGCGCCTCCAGCACTTCCCATTGGGACTCGGGGACGGGGCCTTCGGAACTCAGAATCTCGTAGCAAAAGAGGGAAAGAGGCCTACCCGCGGTGACCCGGGGATCGATCTGCCTCAGGCTCCCCGCCGCGGCGTTGCGAGGGTTGGCGAAGGGCGATTCTCCGTCCTCTTCTCGCCGGAGGTTCATCTCCGCGAAAGCCCGGACCGGAATGTACACCTCCCCCCGGACCACGAGCCGTTCGGGAGCGCCGCGCAGGGAAACGGGAAGGGTCCGGATCGTCCTCAAGTTCTCGGTCACGTCCTCCCCCACGAGTCCGTCTCCGCGCGTGGCGCCCCGGAGAAATTCCCCCGATTCGTACTGAAGGGCCACTGAGAGCCCGTCGAGTTTGATCTCGCAGACGAAATCCAGGTCACCCCGCCCCAGAATCCTCTCCAACCTCTCGTTCCACTCCAGGAGGTCTTCGCGCCCGTAGGTGTTGTCCAGGCTGAGCATGGCCGAGGGATGGCGGACGGGCGAGAAGGCCCGGCCCACCCTTCCTCCCACGGTCTGGGTGGGGCTGTCCGGAAGGCGGATTTCGGGATGGGAGGCCTCCAGGAGGCGCAGTTCCTCCTCCAGCCGGTCGTAAGCCTCGTCGCTGATTTCGGGAGCGTCGAGTTCATAGTAGAGCCGGCGGTGGCGCTCTATCTCCGCCCGCAGCGCCTTCGCCCTCGCTTCAGCCCCTGCCCTATCCATGGGATGGAACCTCGGCGGGAAGCACCAGCTTGAATCGCGCCCCCGCGGCGGAGGGGCCCACGATGGACAGGCGTCCGCCCAGGGTCTCCGCCAGCCGCCGCGCAATGGGAAGCCCCAGCCCCGTCCCGCCCTGGCGGGTCGTGAAGAAGATATCGAAGACCCTCTCGCGCTGGTCCTCCGGAACCCCCGGACCTTCGTCCTGCACTTCCACCGACATCTCCCCATTGCCCTCGGGAACCGCCGAGACGACTACCTCGCCCCCTTCCGGGGAGGCTTGGATGGCGTTGAGCACGAGGTTCAACAGCGCGGTTCGGAGCAGTCCCTCATCGGTCTCCAGGGAGGGGAGATCCTCGGGGACTTCCACCCTCAGTCTGACCCCCGAGGCCTTCGCCTCTTCGTGCACGAGCCGCCGCAACTCCTCCAGTACGCGCTGGAGGCTCGTGGTCTGAATGGTCGGAGACAGCGGGCGGGCGTACAGGAGGAAGTCGTTGACCAGGCGCTCCAACCGGCGGATCTCCTTTCGGATGGGGTCCAGCCAGGACCGGATGTCTTCCTGGGAGGCCCCGGAAGTCACTTCTTCCTCCAACATCTGCAGGTTCATCTGAATGGAGTTGATGGGGTTCTTGATCTCGTGCGCGATGCCCGAGCTCAGGAGGCCCAGGTACGAGAGGCGTTGCTGACTCTGAACCTCCTGCTCCATCCGCCGGCTGAGCTTGAGAACCCTCAAGACGTACAGGTAGGCGAGCCCGACCATGACGAGGATGACGGCCACGAGCAGGACGAACTTGGTGATCAGCTCCCGCCGGAACTCGTCAGCCTGCCGGATCAAGACGCTCTCGCTGACGGACAGGACGGCCCTGCCCATCTTGCCGGGCTCCATGGGGACGGAGACCTCGATGGGGATCCGGTTCTTCGTCTCCACCCGCTGTTGCCCCGGCTTGAGGCCGAGGATCTCGACATCCCCCCCCAGAAGCTGGCCGCCCTTCAGCCTGTCGTCGCGGAAGACCAGGTTTCCTTTCTCGTCGTACAGCTCCACCGACTCGAAGAACTTCTTTTCGGCCGCGAACTCGTTGAGCCGCGTGGTCACGATGGTCTGCTCCTTGAACCCTTTCTGCACCTCCGTCGTGGGGATGCGGGCCATGAGAGCCCTCAGCTCTTCGGAGTACCCCTGGAGGACCTTGGCGGTCTCGCGCTTTCCGAGGTCCCGAATGATGATCGTGGCACCGAACCCGACCACCGTGAGAAAAATGGCGGCAAAGACCACGGACGCCAGGATGCCCTCCTTCCGGAGCGCCGACTGCTTCGACACAACGGGGTTTTCCTCTGGAAACCCGGCCATCGAGATCCTCCGAGCCCCTGGGCCTGACCGGTGCCGGGGCGACGTGCTCCGCACCGCCCGACCCGAACATGGCGGGCCCTCTCCGCGCCTCTCCCCGCCTCCGGCTCGCCCCGCCCTCTGGTTCAGTGTACTACGCCTTTTGGGCTCCGGGGACTCGGCGCGCCGATCTCTCTCGCCTATAATGAAAGGTTGGAGGACCGGGGCCCATGAACAAGACCGTTCTCGCCGTTTCCTGTTTCGACGCCTCCGGGGCCACGGGCCTCGGCGCCGACCTGAAGTGCTTCCAGACCTTCCGGGTGTATGGTGCGGGGGTGGCCACGGCCATCGCGGCCCAGAATACGACGGGGATTCAAGGCCTCTTCCCCGTTTCCATGGAAATGGTCGGTCAGCAGCTCGAAGCGGTGGCTTCGGATCTCGCCATCCACGCCGTCAAGGTGGGCGTGGTGGTCAACGCCCCCATCGTTCAGATCCTCGCCAGCCTCATCGAGGCCTTCGGCCTTCGCTCCCTGCTGGTGGTGGATCCCGTCCTGAAGGCCTCCACGGGGGAGTCCCTCCTGGACGAAGCGGGGCTCGCCGCCCTCAAGGAGAGGCTCCTGCCCCTCGCCTTCGCCGTGACCCCGAGCGCCGCGGACGCCGAGGCGCTCACCGGCTTGAGGATCCACGACGCGAACTCCGCGAAGGAGGCCGCCCGCGCCATCCAGGCCATGGGCCCCAGGCACGTGGTGCTCACTTCCTTCGCCCCCGATTCCGGCCGCGCCATGGATCTCTGGTACGATGGAACATCCTTTCACCTGTTCGATGCCCCACGCCTTGCGACTCGGAACACGCTCGGAATCGGCACGACCTTCGCCGCCGCCCTCACGGCCCTCCTGGTGCGGGGAGCAGTCGTCGGCGAGGCGGTGGACAAGGCCAAGAAGTACGTGGCCAAGGCCGCCCAGCATCCTTTCGTGCTCGGCAAGGGCAGACAACCGCTCAATCACACGGTCCCCATGTAGGGACCTCTCGCACCCGCCTGGCCGGCTCCGGCCACAAGGGCCGATCCAGACCCGACCCGGGAAGGCGGGAATTCCGTCACCAAATAAAAGGTTCTTGATTTCTAGCATTTTATGATTTAATATCTATCCTTGAAGGTGCACTGCATGACGCGCGCTGAACTGGCCAAGCGAGTACACGAGGCACACGGGGGCATCACGTACCAGGAGGCCCGGGAGGTGGTGGAGTCGGTCTTGACCCTCATGTCCGAGGGCCTCTGCCGGGAGGGGCGGCTCCTCGTCTCCGGCTTCGGCACCTTCAAGGTCGTGGAAAGGAAGGCCCGGACCGGCCGGGACCTCGGCAAGGGGAATCCGGTCCAGATCCCCACCCGGCGGACCGTGGTCTTCGTGCCTTCCCGCCAGTGGCTGAACGAGATCGCGCCATGAAGAACCCGGTCAGCGAGGGATCCGTCCCCGAACCTTCTCCGTCACTTCCCGCGGGAATGCCCGAAAAAATCTATTACAAGATCGGGGAGGTCTGCGATATCACCCAGGTTCCCTCCCACGTCCTGCGTTTCTGGGAAAAGCAGTTTCCGCAACTCGCGCCCAACAAGACCCAGTCCGGGCACAGGCTGTACAAGAAGCGCGATATTCAAACCGTTCTGCAGATCAAGAACCTCCTCTACGACCGCAAGTTCACGATCCGGGGCGCGCGGGAGTTCCTGGCCTCCTCCGCCCCGCTGACTCCTCAGACCCCCTCGCCCCAGGAGCCGGGAGCCCGTTTGGGGCGGCTCAAGGAGGGTCTGCTCCGTCTCTCCTCACTTCTTCAACGGCCCGCTCCTTTTGACAGGTAGGGCGTGCTGTGGCATACTCCCCGTTGCCCTGGGCACTCCGGTGCCCTCAAGGTCGGGACGTGGCGCAGCCTGGTAGCGCACTTGCTTGGGGTGCAAGGGGTCGCTGGTTCAAATCCAGTCGTCCCGACCATCTTTCCCCGAATCCGATGAGACCCGGGACTCGGCCCGGGTCTCTTTCTCTGGCCCCCCCCGGGAAGGGACTTCGGCGATGAACTACCACGAGCTCTTCCGGAAGCTCGAATTCCAGCTCTCGAGGATCGAGAGCCAGCCGAGCCTCAACCGGACCATCGGTCGCCTCATAGAGAGCCTGCTCGCCGACTTCTCCGTGGACCTTGGACTGGCGGGCGCCCGTCTCTACGCCCTGGACGAGGAGAGCCAGGCCTATCGTCTGGTCGCCAAGTTCGGGTCCGACATCCCCGCGCCCATCGGCTACGCCATACCCGTCGCCTACAACCCCATCCAGGTGGTCTTGCGCAAGGGCATCGCGTACATGGAGGTCGGAAGCCAGGGGGTGGACCCCAAGATCGAGGGTGACCTGGGAGTCGAGAGATTCGCGGCCATCACCGTGGGGCCCGAAAAGAAACACCTCATCGCCTTCACCGTGGAGGCCCATCGGCGGGAGGAAGTGGACGACGTTCTTTTCGCCCTCTCGAGCATCCGGCATGCGATCAACTTCAAGCTGGCCCAGGAAAAGCTCGAGAGCGTGATCCTCCAAAGCCGGGAAATCCAGCTCTCCCTTCTGCCCGAAGGAGACGTCCGGTTCGAAGGCTTCGACATCGCCGGCCGTTCCCAGCCGGCGGAACTCGTAGGGGGGGACCTCTACGATTTCCTCCACATCTCCCCCAAGATCCTCGGGATCGCCATCGGGGACGCCACTGGCCACGGCCTGCCCGCCGCCCTTCAGGCGAGGGACGTGGTCATGGGCCTCCGGATGGGGATCTCCGAAGACCAGAAGATGGTCAAGGTCTTCGAGAAGCTGAACCGGGTCATCCACTCGTCCCGCTTGACCTCCCGGTACGTGTCCCTGTTCTACGGAGAGCTCGAGCCCGGGGGACACTTCATCTACGTGAACGCGGGCCACAATCCCCCCTTCTATTACCGCCTGAAGAAAGATCGGTTCTATCCTCTCGAAGAAGGGGGGCGCGTGCTCGGGCCCACGTCCGACGCGAGCTATCGACGGGGCTTCTACAAGATCGACCCGGGAGACGCCGTCCTCTTCTACACCGACGGCATCACCGAGGCCATGCGCCCGGACGGAGAGCAATTCGGTGAGGAGCGCGTGAAGGCCATCGTCCGGGAGAACCTTTCCCGCCTTTCCGCCCGGGAGATGGTGGACCGGATTCTCGAGGCGGCGGCGGACTTCTCCACCGGGGGCGCCTACCTGGACGACCGCACCGTGATCTTCCTGAAGCGGCAGTACTGACCATGGCCCGCAGGAGCCAGATCCTCGCCCTCTTGGACGTCCTTCAACTCCCGGCGGGTCTTCTTCTCTGGGCGGCCCTGCTTTTCATGCCGGCCACCCGGGACGTCACGCTCGGGTCCACCTCTCTTCCCATCCCCGCCCTGGAGCCCTTCGGCGCCGCGGGCCCACTGATCCTCTTGGGCGTCCTTCTCGTGGGCTCCCTCGTGGCCAACCGGTACAAGTTCGCCATGAACACGGGGAAGTTCTTCGTCTCGTTCGACATCTCCTTCGCCATGGCGGCCTTCTTTCTCGTTTCACCGCTTTCGGGCATGGCCCTCGCCTTCGCGACCACGCTCGCCGATTACCTCCGCCGGTTCCGAAGCGGGGCCCTCAGACCTCCAAAGCTTTACCGCATGTTCGCGAGCATGGCGGGAAACCGCCTGCTGCGCCTGGGGGCTTCCTTCGCTTGCTTCTACGCCATCACCGGGGACAGGCCCTTCACGGGGTCCGCGAGGGATTATGTGGCGGGGTTCGCGGCCTTCGGGGTTTACTATCTCGTCAACAACTTGGCGTTTCTGCCCCTTGAGCTGCAAGAGCGATCGGATCTTCGAGGCTACCTGCGGGAGGCCCTCCGGGACGACCTCCCCTATTCCTTCGCCATCCTGGCCCTCGGCTTCATCATGAGCCTCGTGGCCCTCCAGGTGGGCCTGTCGGCCTTCCTGCTGACCGCCACCTTCATCGTGGCCGCCACCATGGGGCTGTCGGCCCTCACCCGGGCCCAGAAGGACCTCCGCGGCAAGGTGGAGGACCTGACCATCCTCAGCAAGGTTTCCGCCGCCGCCAGCTCGGACCTGGATCTAATGCCCATGGTGGAGTCCTTCACGCGGTCCCTCGCGCGCCACCTTCCCGCCGACGGGATCGGCGTCATCTTTTACCAGCGGTACGCGACCACCATCTACCTCGTCCAGGTGGAGGGGGAGAAGAGTCGTTCGACCTATCTCCCCGAGGAGCGCCGATTCCAGTACGACCAGCTCCCCCTCTCGGAGCCGAGCAGGAAACTGGGGGAGCGCCTTTTCGAGTTCCTCCAGCCCCTCGAGACGGCCCCCTTCCTCATTCCACCGTCGGTGTTCGGGCTTCCCCTCCTCCACGGAGGAGAGCCGTTCGGCGGAATCGTGGTGTATTCTTACCAGCCAGACGTTCCGCTTTCCGACAAGCGCGAGCTACTCGAACTCTGCGCCCAGTCCCTGGTCGTCGGGCTGGAGAACTGCTTCCTCCACCTTCAGGCCATCCAGGATCCCTTGACGGGCTTGTACAACCGATCCTACTTCCTGTACCGGCTGCAGGAGGAACTCTCTTTTTCGGCCCGCCACAGGGCCCCCTTTGCCCTCATGATGGTCGACCTCGACGATTTCAAGGCCGTGAACGATCACCTGGGGCACGCCAGCGGCGACCTGGTTCTGCGCCGGATCGGGGACCTTCTCAGAAGGGAGACCCGCCGCGAGGACGTGCCCGCCCGGTACGGCGGCGACGAATTCATCCTCCTCCTTCTCGGCTGCCGCCGGGATGCGGCTCTGGAGAAGGCCCAGAAACTCCGATCCCTCATCGGAACCAAAGCCCTTCCAAAGGAGGAGGCGCAGGGGCTCAGCATCGGTTGCTCCACGGGCATCCTCCACTCGGACGACCTGAAAGGAGAGCAGGATCTTCCCACCCTTCTCCGGCGGCTCGACGAGGCCCTGTACCGCGCCAAGCAGGCGGGCAAGAACCGGATCGAGTGGTCCGCTTGAGGTTCTGGAGCGGGGTTGCCGCGGGTTTGACCCTTCTCCTTCCCTACCCTATAATCCACACCCTGGAGGCCAATGGAGTGCGGGTTCCCTTCGGTCTGACCCATCGTCCCCTCCGTCTCGGGCGGGACCCAGGCGCCGTCCCGATCCGTTGCGGCTGCGGAGCCGGATCGGACCCGCGTTCAGGAATTATCCGCGGCGCCTCCAGGTTGAGAGACCGGGACTCCTTCCATCGGGACGGGGGACGACGTGGGGCCTGAAACCCGGAACGACCTCAAGATCAGCATCCGCGTCCGCTCCCACCTTCGCTACTCGGATCTTTTTCACACCGTCCTCGGACAGGTCGCCCGGCTGGTCCCCCTCCCTCCGGAGAGGCTGGACTGGATCGCCCTCTCCCTCAGGGAGGCCGTGAACAACGCGGTTCTGCACGGGAACAAGAACGACTTCACCAAATGGGTCGAGGTGGAAATGGAAGTTTCCGGGTCCGTCTTCACGATCCGGGTGTGGGATGAGGGGGCGGGCTTCTCCCCCGGCGTCCTGTCGGACCCCCGCCGTCCGGAAAACCTGTTCAAGCCCAATGGGCGCGGCATCTTCCTGATCCGACAATTTACAGACCATGCCGATTTCGCACGTTCCGCGGACGGCCGCTTCGGCATCTGCATGTCCGTGGATCTCGATTCTGCAAAGGACAAGGAGGCAGACGAATGATGAACCATCGCGTCTACGAAAAGAGCGGAATCAGCGTCCTGGAGCTCAAGGGCTCGATCACCATGGGCGGCGGGGACGTCACCATGAGGGACTTGATCAAGGGGCTCCTGGAGCAGGGGAAGAAGCAGATTCTCGTGGATCTGGGCGGCGTGTCCTTCATGGATTCCACGGGGCTGGGGGAGCTCGTCGCGGCCTATACCACGGCCCGCCACCACGACGCCACCCTGAAGCTCGTGAACCTGACCAAGAAGATCCACGATCTTCTCACCATCACCCAGCTGGCCACCGTCTTCGAGTACTACGAGAGCTTTGACGAGGCTGTCTCCTCTTACAAGAAGTGACCTTTCCACCCAAGGGCGTTCCGGCGTCTCGGGACGCCGACACCCGTCTTGACAGGGGGGAGGGCGGGCCCTATAGTACACCGCCCTGGGACCGAAGGAGAGGGCAATGATCAAGGCAGACATCGTGGCGGAAGTTTCCAAAGTGGCCGACCTTCCACGCTTGAGGGCGCAAGATTCGGTGGACCTCGTGTTTGACGCGATCCGGGACGCGCTGGCGCAGGGCGAGCGGGTGGAGTTCCGCGGATTCGGAGTCTTCAGCGTCAAGGAACGCAAGCGCGGGGTGGGCCGAAACCTGAAGACCGGCGAGTCGGTCCAGATCCCCCCGGGAAAGACCATCAAGTTCAAGCCCTCCAGCCATTTCTTCGACTGACGGTTGGACGGCTACCCGGCACGCATCCGTGGCGAGGAGGAGCCCTTGCGACCGAGCCAGGGGCTTCTCCTGCTGGTCACGTTCCTGACCACCCTGTTTTCGGGAGTGCTCGTCCACCCCAGGTTTTCGGACCTGGGTCCAGTTGAAGCGGCGGGGGTGGTCCTTCACACCCCCTCCTCCCTTCTCCTCGGGCTCCCCTTTTCCCTCTCCCTGCTTTTCATACTCGGCGTCCACGAGATGGGCCATTTCCTGACGGCGCGAAAACACGGGATTCCCGCCACGTGGCCCACCTTCATCCCCGGCCCCCCCCTCCTGTCCTTGGGAACCTTCGGGGCCTTCATCCGCCTGAAGGGAGCGGTGCCCAACCGCGGAGCCCTGATGGAAGTCGGAGCGAACGGTCCCCTCTGGGGGCTCAGCGCCTCCCTTTTCGTCGCCCTCTGCGGCCTGGCGGCGGGCCCGCTTGGATACAGGGCCCCGGCGGACCTGGGGTTCAACGTCAATCTCCCCCTGGCCTTCTCCTTCCTTCGAGGGCTGGCCTGGGATCGATGGGACCTGACCATCACCTTCTTCGAAAACCCTCTTCTTTTGTCCGCGTGGCTGGGCTTTTTCGTCCAGGGATTGAACCTGCTTCCCACGGGACAGCTGGACGGGGGACACGTCCTGTACGCCTTTCTGGGCCACCGCCACCGCCACGTCTCCCTCGCCGCGGCCGTTCTTTTCCTGATCTTCGGCCTCTTCCACCCCCAGTGGCTGGTCTGGGTGGGCCTCCTGTTCTTCGTCCTGGGCCTCCGTCACCCCCCTACCCTCGATGACGCCCGCCCTCTGACGGCGGGGCAGGCCTTTCGGGGAGGCGCCTCGGTCCTCGCCTTCGCCCTCTGTTTCGTCCCGGTCCCCTTCCCGTGAGCCCCCCGGGGCCTTGACAAGGGGGGGCTTTGGGTGTACCCTCCCCGTGAGATGAACCCCCCGTATTTCGGGGGTGGAGGCAGCGCGCGGTGATCGAACCACCAAGCCGGTTGCCAAACCAAAAGCAACTAAGCGGACAATCCGTTGAACGTGGGTCGAGGTAACGGCATAAGTGGCTTATGCCGGCCGGAAGGTCAACCGAAAGGAGTGAAGGAGACATGAGGAAGATTCTTGGAAGCCTGTTGGTTCTCGCTTTGATCGCCCTGGTCGCCTGCGCCAAGCCCCCGCAGCAGCAGATCGACGCCGCCAAGGCCGCTCTCGACGCCGCCAAGGCCGCCCAGGCTGACATCTACGCCCCCGAGTCCCTCAAGGCCGCCGAGGACAAGCTCGCCGCCCTGGACCAGGAACTCGCCACCCAGCAGAGCAAGTTCTTCAAGAGCTACAAGGTCGCCACCCAGCTGACCACCGAGCTGCAGGGTCTGGCCGACCAGGCCAAGGCCGATGCCGAGGCCGGCAAGGCCAAGGCCAAGGCTGACGCCGAAGCCGCCATCACCGCCGCCGACGCCGCCGTCGTCGCCGCCCGCGAGGCCCTCACCAAGGCCCCCAAGGGCAAGGGCTCCAAGGCTGACCTCGAGGCCATGACCGGTGACGTGGACGCCGCCGCCCAGGAGATCGAGGCTGCCAAGGCCGACATGACCGCCGAGAAGTTCTTTGACGCCAAGGCCAAGGCCGACGGCGCCAAGGCGAAGGCCGACAAGGTTGTGGCCGACGTCCAGACCGCCATCGAGATGAAGAAGGGCAAGAGGTAAGCTTCGTTTACCTCGCGAACCCCTAAAGAGAAGGGGGGCGGCCCTGCCGCCCCCCTTTTTTAGAGAGGACCGACCCGTTGCCCCGAGCCAGCCGTTTTCTCAGGCTTACAACCTGGACGATTCTTCTTGCGGCTGTCTGGTTCGTTTCCGCGCGAATCGTTCCGCTTCTGGACGGCAGCCAGGATCCCCCTCCCGACTCCCTTGGACGGGGCGCCCAGAGGTTTCTCGAGGCCGCACGGGCCTCGGGCGCCCAGCGGGTTCATCCCCAGCGCTACCAGTCGGCCAAGGATGCGCTCAAGCGGGCCCGCTTCGAGATGAACCTCCAGGTTGCGGGCTTCTGGGGGACACGCGACTTCACCCGGGCCCAGAAGTCCATGGACGAGGCCCAGAGGAAGGCCTTCCTTCTCTGGAAGGACACGGAGGCCCACCAGGATCGGATGCGCAAGGAAGCGGAGCGTCTGATCGCGGAGGCACGCGAATCGCTCGACGATTCCCTCGACCTGGTGGAGGCGAGCCTCCCCGTCGTTTCCACCCGCTCCCACATCGCGGCCGCCGAAATGCACTTGAAGAAAGCCCAAACCTACCTCGCCGCCGCCCGCTACGACGAGGCGGCCGCCGAGGCCCGGGCCTCCAGATCCTCCAGCGGCCACGCCCACGCGCGTTCCAGGCTCTCGCTTTCCCGGTTCTCGGACCCCGGCAACGTGAGCCGGTGGAGGGGATGGATCCGCCAGGCGGTGGAAGCCTCCAAGGGCCCCGCGGGAATCGCTTTGGTCGTGAACAAGGAGCAGCACGTCCTCCAGGTTTACAAGAACGGCCGACTCGTCCGGACCGTCCCAGTGGACCTCGGCGCGAAGTCCATCAACCAGAAGATGCACGCCGGGGACCGCGCCACGCCGGAGGGACTGTACCGGGTTGTGAAGAAGAAGGGCCATGGCCAGTCCAAGTTCGGCCTCGCCCTCCTTCTGAACTATCCCAACGAGGAGGACCGGAGGCGCTTTGCGGAGTTGAAGGCCCGCGGCCAGCTGACCCGGCGCACGGGCATCGGAGGGCTCATCGAGATTCACGGTCAGGGAGGCCTTGGATACGACTGGACGGACGGGTGCGTGGCACCCGACGACCGCGACATGGCGGTCCTATATAATGAGACGCCGCTGAACACGGTGGTGGCCATCGTCGGTTCCGATGGCGGGGAAGGCCCCATCCGGTCCATGCTCAGGAGGGCGGAGTCGTACCGATGACCGAAAGCGAAGGCGTTCGCCCCGAGTTCCCGGCCCAGCCCCCTGCGCCCCAAGGCACCCCTCCCAGGAGGGGGGGAGTCGTCCGCGTCCTGAGGGCCCTCGTCCTCCTCCTCCTGTTCGTGGGCATCCCCTTGATCTGCCTCGGTCTCTTCGTCTTCCTCTCCACGGGCTACCGCTACTCGGCCCTTCGCGAGGACTACGTCCTCGAGCACACCGCCCCCCCGCGCGACCCTCCCCCCGGCATGACCCGCGCCAAGGCCGTCTCGGCGGCGGAGGCTTCCCTGGCCAAGATCCGCCCCAAGGGGGTCTTCATCGTCATCGACCGGGTAAAAAACCTCCTCCATCTGCGGGAGGGAGACGCGGTCCTGCTCACGGCCGTCATCTCGGCGGGAGCGGGCTCCGTCCTGGACGATCCCAAGACCGGCCGCCGATGGGTATTCGACACCCCCGCGGGACGGTTCTACGTAAAGGGAAAACGTGAGAATCCCGTCTGGGTGGCGCCGGACTGGGACTACATCGAATCGGGAGAGCCGATCCCCAAACGCCATTCGGACCGCATCCAGGAGGGCATGTTGGGGGAGTACGCCCTGGATCTCGGCGGAGGCCCGCCCGGCTACATGATCCACGGGACCCTTTATACCCGGCTCCTGGGAAAGAACGTGAGCCACGGCTGCATCCGAGTGGGCCGCGACGACCTCCGGGTGATCTGGAAGAAGGTCCCCGTGGGCGCCGCCGTTTTCATGTACTGATGGCCATGAGCCCGAAAACGATTCGGACGTTCTCCGCCCTGCTGCTCACCCTGTGGGCGGTTCTTTCCACCCCTGCACAGGCTCCCTCCTCCATCCAGGAGGCGGTTCTCCTGGAGCGCGCCGCCCTGGCCGCCTCCAAGAGGTTTTACCTGGAACTGGACCTCTCCCGCAGAGAAGTGCGCCTCTGCCACACGGGAGCCATGATCGCCGCCTATCCGGCCCGGACGCTGGAGGTGGGATCCCCCCGTCGCTTTCTTCTCGACAGGGAGTCCGAGGACCCGTGGATCGCCACCACCTGGTCCCAGGGACACCTCGATCCCCCGGCCCAGGTCCATCGCATCCGAATCATCCCGGGGGACGAGACCACCACCCCCACCCCCGGAACGGCCGGAGTCGAACCTCCCACGCTCGAAGACCTCATCCCGGTCCCGCCCTCCTACCGGATCCAGTTCGAAGGCGGGCGAACCCTGCTCGTGGTCTTGGAGGGGGAGATCCCCGGGGCTCGGATGGAGCTCAATGGCTGGAGGATCCGCTGGGAGGAGTTCCTCCAGGGCCTCGGCTTACGGCCCGCCGACCCTTTCCGCATCCGGCTCCGCCTCGACGCGGTCCAGGGGGCGGCGCTGTACCGCTCCTTCCCCAGCGACCCTCCGGATTTGCTGGTGGTTCCCTAGGCCAAAAACAGCCTCTCCAAGTCCTCCGGAGCCATCTGGCCCGCGCGGATGCCTGGAGGGATTTCCGCCCGCGGATCCGACCGGGAGCCTTCCACCGTTCCCGGTCTCCGCGCCAAGTTGGAGGCAAGAGTCCGCCGGGGCTGCCGGAAGGCGGCCTCCAAGAACTCCCTGTACGCCCCGGCGCAATGTGGAGGAAGCCGCGGCGCGCTCCGGCGCCTCAGAACGAGAAACGAAGACTGGACCTTGGGGGGAGGCGAAAAGGACCCCGGCCGCACGTGAAGGCGCACCCCCCCTTCCCACCAGCCGGCGGTCCATGCCGCCATCCACCCGTATCCCACCCCGCCGGGTCGGGCCGTGAACTTCAGGGCCACTTCCCGTTGAACCATCACGGCGACGGCGATGACTTCGACGGGGTGCGCCAGCGCGTTCAGAAGGATCTCCGTGGCGGCGTTGTAGGGCAGATTTCCCGCAAGGAGCCAGGACGTCCACCCCGTGCTCTCGGAAAGGCCCCGCCAATTCACCGCCCGACCGTCCCCTACGACCAGGTCCAGCGCGGGCAACTGGCCCCCCAACACCCGGGCGAGATCTTCATCGAGCTCCACGGCCCGAACCGGCAATCCAAAATCCAGGAGCCGCCGGGTGAGGGCCCCACGACCGGGACCCACCTCCAGGATGGCCTCGACCCCTTCCGACGCCCCGCGGCAGAGTCCCGCCACCTTGCCAAGGACGGCCTCGGAGACGAGGAAATGCTGACCGAGACTCTTTTTCGCTCGAGCCGGACCGGTCACGGCTCGCCTGGACCTTCCGGACGCTTCAGCCATCCCGCGAGCACCTCTCCGAGCTTCTCGAAGGAGATGGGCTTGGGCAGGAAGTCATCGGCGAGGCTCTCCCTGAGGAGTTCGATGCGTTCGCGGTCCCGCTTGTACAAGCCCGTCATCAGGATGACCCGGACACCCGAAAGCTCCGGACTCGACTTGACCATCCGGCTCAGGTTCCGGCCGTCCATGTGGGGCATGACTTGATCGGTCAGAATCAGATCCGGCAAGTACTTGCAGGCCAGGACGTAGGCCTCCATGCCGTCCTTCGCCAGGACCACCCCGTAGCCCAACTCCTCCAGAACCCGGAACGAGATCAGCCGGGCGTCGTCGTTGTCGTCCGCCACCAGAATCAGGGGCCTGCGCAGCGGATTTCCCTCCTGGGAAGGCGGCTCCTCCTCTCGTTCGAGGCGTCTCTTGAGCCGCCTTTTCCAGAGGGAGGGCGGGGCATCGTTCCAGAAGGCCGTGATCTCCTCCCGGCCCGCGTCGCAGAAGCAGGCACGGCAGTGGGGACACACCAGCGTGGGGTGGTCCGTGATGCACTCGCACCAGTCACTCGACGCGGCGTCGTAGGGCCGTCCGCAACGCCCGCACAGCCTGGCGTACGGTTCTCCGTCCTGGGGCGCCTCTTGGTCCTTCATGGGCTCTTCCCCACTCGGGGGGTGGCGCTAGGCCTCGGAGTGCTTTTTCAAGGAGCGCTGGTAGGCCTCCTTGCCCTCGATGTAGGCCTCCTTGATGGCCTCCTTCTGGACCGAGGCATACTCCTTGGCGTGCTCCAGTTCCTGGAGGGCCTTGTCCTTGGCGGTCATCAAGGAATCCTTGATCTTCTTCCGGGTTTCGGCGCCCGAAGCCGGAGCCAGAAGCAGGGCGGTCACTCCCCCTGCCACGGCGCCAAGAAGAAACGCGACCAGAACGTTAGAGGTTTCTCTCTTCATCGTCGTCCTCCTGGGTTGGTTCGTCCTTTGTCCGAAAACTGCTCAGGCGAGATATCCCCGATTGAATCTTCTGAAACAGCGTGGCGACAAGGTGAATCGGGCCGAGGATCACGGCGAGATCCCGAAGGAGATCCTCCGCAACCGACCGGGTGGCCCCCGTCACCACCGCCGCGTCCTCCACGAGGGCCTGGCTCCTCACGATGAGCTGGCGGGCTGACAGGAGGGTTTCGTCGGCGTGTTCGACCACCCTCTGCACCTGGGGAACCAGAACTTGGACCTGTTGGAGCATGCGCCTCCACTCCTCCGCCACCGCCAGGACCCGGCGCAGGACGGCGATGAAGTAGGCGGTCCCCGCCAGAACCGCGATGGCCACCAGAGCGAGCAACACGTCCCGGAACGTCAACGTGATCGTCATGGATCCCATGGGGTTCTCCCGCGGCTCCCCTCAAGGGCTTGGCCTCGCATACCTGGGGTACGCCGTTTCCACCATCTTAGCCCGCCCTCCTCCGGGTGACAAGTGGCTTCCAAGAGGGCCTGAACCCAAGCGCCGTCGGCGGACGTGGAATAGCCCCGGGGGCCTTCGCAGTTTGTAGGTCTCATTTCGAGGAGGCTCCTATGATGAACGAAGGCGTGATCGTCAGCGACACCAAGTCGCTCGTCAAGTCGGAAATGCTCCGCCAGCTGTGGAAACTGGGCCCCACCACGCCCGAAGCATGGGAACGCGATGTTTTCCGGGCGCTGACCGGCGCTTCCAGGGATGACGTGGACTGGTCCGTGGAGGACAACCAGGCGGGCTATTTCCTCTGGATCAAGGGCTTCGACGGCCTGGTCCAGGAACTGGTCGAGGACGGCTACGTTCGCGAGGACGGGGAAAGCGGGCGCAAAGTTCTGACTCCCGTCGAGACGGACCCGCCCCTGGACCTCTCCCTCCTGGCCTATCCCCGCCAAGCGCAAGGCTAGGAGCCTTCATGGAGCGGCTGCCTGCGGGGCGGCCGCTTCCGCACCCTACCTGTTTTCACGAGGCCAAGGACCGCCCTCCGGACCGTGTGCTAGCATCGTGAGGTAAAGGTGCTGGCAAGGTGCGGTCATGGCGGTCTGGACTCGGATCATCCTCCACGCGGACATGGACGCCTTCTTTGCGTCCGTGGAGCAGAGAGACGACCCGGGCCTGAAGGGGCGGCCCGTGGTGGTGGGCGGCTTGGGGCCCAGAGGCGTGGTCTCCACGGCCAGTTACGAGGCCCGGGCCTTCGGCGTCCGCAGCGCCATGCCCATCCTGGAGGCCCGACGCCGCTGTCCCCAGGCCGTCTTTCTTGCTCCTGATTTTGGACGGTACAGGGAAGCCTCCCAGCGCGTCATGGAGGTGTTCCGCGCTTTTTCGCCCCTGGTTGAACCTCTGAGCCTGGACGAGGCTTTTCTTGACATGACGGGTTCCGAAGGACTCTTCGGACCGCCAGGAGCCATGGGCGGCGCCCTCAAGAAGGCCGTGAGGGAGGCCACGGGGGGCCTCACAGCATCCGTGGGACTGGCCACCACCAAGTTCGTCGCGAAGGTGGCCAGCGACCACCGCAAGCCCGATGGACTCACGGTGGTGCCGCCGGAAGGAACGACGGATTTTCTCCGGCCCTTGGACGCATCGAAGATCTGGGGTGTCGGGCCGCGGACCCGGGACATCCTCCTCTCCATGGGACTGGCCACCATCGGGGACGTGGCGAGCGCCTCCGAGTTCTCGCTCCGCGGCCGCCTCGGGGAATCGGGGGCCCAGGTCCTCCGCCTGGCCAGGGGGCTCGACGACCGGGAGGTGGTGCCTGATCGGGATACCCGCAGCGTGGGCGCCGAGAAGACGCTGGACTTCGATGCGTCAGGAGCGGAGTCTCTCCTTCCGCACCTCCGCAGGGCCGCCGAGCGCGTGGCCGAACAGCTCCGGAGCGAGGGATTCAAGGCCGGTGCCGTGCGAGTCAAGCTCAAGACCTCCCGGTTCCGGCTCCTGACTCGTCAGGCCCCCCTCTCCCGGCCTTCCGATTCCTGGAAAGAGATATTCCAGGCCGCCGAGGGACTGCTTCCCCGCTTCGATTTGACCGAGCCCATGCGCCTGGTCGGCCTCGCCGCCATCGACCTCAGGCCCGCTGGGACGGCCGTTCAGGGAGAGCTGTTTGAAGACTCCGGGAGGGAACGGGAGCGCACCCTGGAGCGCACGGTGGACGCCCTCCGTGCCCGATTCGGACCCCATGCCCTCGACTGGGGCGGGTCGAGGGGAGGGGGACAGAAGCAGCGATGAGGGCGGATCATTCGCCTCGAAAGTGGCGGACCACCCGGTCCGCCTCCTCTTCCTTCCCGAGGGGAACGGGCACGTTGACCGTCCGGCTGTCGCGGCCCCCCTTGGCCGGAAAGGAGTAGCTGAAGGACAGGATCAGGCCCTCCTCGCGATGGAGGAGAACCTCGTCCAGGGTTGCGCCGCCCACCCCCCAAGCGTGCAAGGCCCCGTTCAGAAACACGCCCTCCGGGTGAATCAGAGCCTCCCCGCTTCCCCGCCGGTTCCTTCGGTACGGCAGCCAGATGCTCAGTGCGGCCGTGGCGCCGACCAAGGCGATGAGCCCAAGCATGACGAGGAAGACCGCGAAACCCGCCTTTCGATCGAAAATCAGGAACAGCACGCCGAAAAACAGGGACCATCCGGAGATGATCCAGAAGAGACCGATCTTCCAGCTCCGGTCCCGAACCACCTCCGCCTCGGTGTACCGGGCCCACTCCACGGGATCGTACGACCACCGGGCCAGGAGTCCCGTCCCGTTCCGTATCCTGTCGAGGACGCGTGCCCTCCGGAAGTAGAGGTACGCACCGACGATTCCCGCGGGGATGATCAATGCGATGCTGATGAACTGAAGGGCGAAGCCTCCGTTCATCCCGTCGATTCCGGCGATCGGAGGAAGGAACAGGAGTGCAAGACCGACGAAGGAGATCGAGAGCCAGATCCAGGCCGCGCGCCTCTGGGGATTGGGCGCCATCCGGTATCCTCCCCCACCACGTTAGCGTCCCGGAGGCCGGAGGGCAAGCCGTCAGTCTATCGCCCTCCCCCTCGAGCGGCGATTGCGACGACGAGGGTCATGTCGTCTCCCTGGGGGGCCTCTCCCGCGAACCGTGCCACGTCTTCGAAGAGGGCCTCGGCGAGGTCCCTGGCGGCCAGGCCCCGGTGCCGAAGCAAGGAATCTTCCAGCCGGGCCTCCCCATAGAGTTCTCCGGTCGAGTTCGCGGCCTCGGCGATCCCGTCTGTGTAAATGACGAGCGTGTCGCCCGGCTCCATCCGCAGGACCGAACGCCGGTACCTCCCCTCCTTGACGACCCCGAGCACGGGTCCCGTGGAATGAAGCCACTCCGGACGCTCGACCCGGACCTCCGCGCGGTCCATCTGAACCGCGCCGGCCCCCAGACTTCGTCCCAGACCCGCCCGAAGAAGAAGCGGGGGATTGTGCCCCGCGTTCACGTAGGTCAGGGTCCGGCCCGGCGGATCGAAGACTCCGTAGAAGAGTGAAGCGAACCGGTTGGGCTCGGTGATGGAACACAGTTGCTTGTTCACGTCCATGGCGAGGTGTTCCACGTCGTCGCCGTGAACCCCCGCGTGGACGCGCAGCATGGCCTGCAGACTGGCCATGAGAAGGGCCGCCGCCGCGCCCTTTCCCGCCACGTCCCCCACGGCGATCCCCAGGCGGCCGTCGGGCAATTCAATGAAGTCGAAGCAGTCCCCGCCCACCTCGAGCGCAGGCCGGCAATGGCCGACGTATTCGAGCCCTTCCACCGTAGGTCTTCGCTGAGGAAGGAGCCGCTCCTGAACCCTCCGGGCCATTTCCATGTCCTGCTTGAGCCGGAGCCGCTCCGCGTCCTGGCGCACGGACCCCGCATAGGAGAAGGCCGCTCCCGCCTGTCGCGCGACTGTGAGCAGAAGTTCCTTATCTTCCCTGGAGTAGGGCTCCTCGGACCGCTTTTCGCCCAGGCTGACGAAACCGAGGATCTGCCGGTGGGCGGCGAGAGGAACGAACAGGCGGGCGTTCATTTCCCTCAGGAGAGCCCTTTCGCGTTCCAACGCTTCATGAGGTTCTTCTCCCGAAGGTCGCTGGGGCCACGAAATCAATTCTCCGTCCACGAGGTCCAAGGCGGCCGGCTCCGTCCCCACCATGGCCGCCAGCCGCCGGCCCACCCGTGACAGGCTTGGAAGAAAGGGGCCAGGACAGGTTTCCGAAACGGCGGGAGGCTCGTCGGCGGAGGTCCCCCGGACCATCCTGCAGAAGCAGTAAAAATCCTCAGGCTGCCCCATGGACAGGACCATCAAGGCCCGCCTCGCCAGAACCCCCTGGAGGGGAAGCTTGGAAAGGAGATCGCCCCGAATGAAGAGACAGACCTGATCCGGATGAAGCGAATCGTGGATCTTGCCGAGAACGAGCCTGGCCAGGCCCGATGGGTCTTGGGCGAACTGTTCGGTCTCTCGCACCAGGTCTTTCAGAATCCGCGCGCCGTCGTAGGCCTCCCTGAAAAACCTCGTGTCCAGGGCCAGCATGAAGCTCCGGTTCGCCCGCTTGAGCCCCTGGATGGCCACCATGGTGAGGGCGGCCGTGATGAGGGCCGCGACGCTCAGGTTTTGTCCCTTCGAAACGCGGGCCAGCAGCGGCCCGGCCACGTAGAAGAGCGACACGAAGACGATGGCGCCCTCCAAGAAGAGGAACCCCTTGGACAGGAGGGCGTACCGGAGCCCCCTTCGCACGATGGGCCGGATTCCGAAGACCCGGTGCTTGACCACCGCGTAGGCGAAAGAGAGGGGAAACAACCCCACCGCCGCACCGGCCGCGGAAAGGACCCACGGCTCGGGATCCGGACCTCGAAGTACGACCCGATGAAGATAAAGCGCCATGGCCGGCAGAACCCCAAGGGAACCGACGCCCAGGATGGCAAGCCTCCTCCGGTCGTCGGGACCCAGGGGCCCTTTCAGGTTGGTCGCAATGGCTACGAATCCCGCTCCAAACAGGCACACAAAACCAAGATCCAGCGTAATATCCAGCCATCCCAGGGTCCGGTCCAGGGAGTGAAAGGCCGCCAGGGACACCCCTTGGGTGTAGGTCCAGATGAAATTCCAGGTCGCAAAGAGGATGGGAAAGACGAGAAGAAACCCCTTGAGCCTGGGGAACTTCCTCTCCAACGGAGACGGGACGGGGAACTTGGAAAAGAACCGGTAGAAAAGATAGGACCACCCGGAGAAGAGCCCCACCGCCAGAACCAGCTCCGCCTCGCGCAGACCGGGCGGCAGAATGATGTACCCCCGCGCCGGCGAGGCGTTCGCGAAACTCAAGAACAGCATGGCCGCCGTGAAGGCCCGAGGATCCTCCCTGCGAGCCAGGCCGATGAACAGGCCGGTGACGAGGCACAGCAGGGGCAGCAGGACCTTCAGGGACAGATCCACCCAGGGAAACGCCGGCGGGACCTCGGGGGCTTCGATGGGGGGCATGGGGACCCACATCCGCTTCGGCTCGGGTTCGCCCCCGGGCCTTTCGATCAACAAGCTCCAGGGGGCCCCAAACTGGAGCTGACGGAGGGCCTGAACCCAGTCCAGGAGGCCGCCCGCTTCGATGGGCGTCCGGCCCTCGGCCTGGAGGGCCAGGATCCGGTCCCCCGCCCTCAGCGGGAGATGAGGAGTCTGCTCGCCGGACCCGTCGCTCCCGAATGGAAACGGCGGTTCCACGACAAGATGGTCCCCCACGACTTTGAGAACCAGGCCGGCTGACTCCAGGGAGGGCCGGTACTGGGAGGAGAGGATTTCTCGAAATTGAAAGCCCAGGAACAGGACGTTGGCCAGGGTCAGAATCAGGAGGAGGAATGTCTTAAAGGGTCGTCCCGCAAGGATCCCTGGCATTCAGACACCGCCTTCACGGCCCCCTTTGGCGCTCCTACCGTCTCCCCCTTCAGACGACTAATGTAACACGGAAGTTTCATTTGTGCATCCTGACGAAACCTCCCCGTGAGCGACCCGTCCGAAGAGACGGAAACCCCTGTTCCAGGCGGATTGAGGAGGCTCGGGTGCTCTGGAAACGTCCCTCCACCCCCTTTCGCTTCGATATCGTGGCTTGTTCGGGCGCAGGTGGAGGCCGATCGCACCTCCACTTCGCTCCGGGCGCAAGCCGTAAAAAGCGCCCCAGAATTATTTTGGACACCAGTGCCTCAGAAGTTTCGGCCGAGGGCCCCGGCCTCCACCAGCATGGCCTTGCGTTGGTTCTCCGTGGCCGAAGGCACCCCGAAGAAGACCTTGGCCGCCACGTCCGGGATGCCGCAGAAACGCAGGGTGCCGTCGGTCATGGGCCGCAGGATGACCTCCTTGGCCTTCCCCGCCTCGTAGCTCGCTTCGGGTGCGCCCGTCGTGGTCACCACCAGGGCCTTGCGGTGCTTGAGCAGACCGCGGGCCCCATCGGGACCGATCTCGAAGGCGAATCCGTTCAGAAATACCCGGTCGATCCACCCTTTGAGGATGGCCGGGGGGGAAAACCACCAGATGGGATAGACAAAGACAAGGCCTTCCGCCCAGAGCACCACCTCCTGCTCCCGCAGGATATCCTCGGGCACCCGGCCCCCCGTGATGGAGCCAAAATCCAGGGCGTCCAGCGTGACCTTGGGATTCTCACCGTAGAGGTCCTTCACCCGGACGGCGTGGCCCGCCTGTTCCAATCCCCGACGGATCTCCTCCTTCACGGCATGGTTGAAGCTCAGGGGGTTGGGGTGGGCATAGACGATCAGAACGTTCATGGATTCTCCTCCTTCGTCTTGAGGTTCCGTCGCGAATCGATTTCAACCCGCTCGAAGCCCCCCTTCTTCCCGGATGGTGTACAATTCCCGCTCCGGGAGAGTATACTCCCCGCAGCCCGTCGGAACCGGCCTCACCGGCGTTGGCGCGACGACCCGCCCCTCACTTGGGCAGACCTTCGAGAGGCCCCGCCGGACAACCCGGAAGGCTCCTTTAGCCCGCTTGCCGCAGACGACGGCTGAGGAGTCCTTCCCACCCCTCCGCAGGAGAACCCATGAGCCAGACCGAGACCATCGGGCCCGATCGCATCGTCTCCATCCATTACACCCTTTCCACCGACGGCGACCAGGTGATCGAGACCAGCGAGGGCGACGAGCCCCTGACCTATCTTCACGGCCACGGGCACGTGATCCCGGGGCTCGAAAAGGCCCTCTTCGGAAAGAAGCCGGGGGACACGGGGACCTTCGTGGTGGCGCCCGAGGACGGGTACGGGCCCCACGATCCCGAACGGGTGGTGCGAGAGCCCCGAAAGCGTTTCGGTTTCGACGTGCAGGCCGGGATGATCCTGCAGGCCCAGCTCGAGGACGGATCCCAGCATCCCTTCCAGGTCGTGGCCGTGGACGAGGCCGAAGTGACCCTGGACGGTAACCATCCCCTCGCGGGCAAGACGCTTCACTTCGCCGTCCGGGTGCTTGATGTCCGCGAGGCCACCACGGACGAACTCGCCCACGGCCACGCCCACGGCCCGGGTTGCCACCACGACCACTGACGCCCGGCCTCACTGTCAGCCGGGGTCGCGCCGCCCAGCCTCACCGCCCGACGCCCTCCCTGAACGCGATTCGATCGCGTAGTAGAGCACCGGCAGGACCAGGAGGGTCAGAAGGGTCGAGGTCACAATCCCTCCCATGACGATCACCGCCAAGGGCCTCTGGATGTCCGCTCCGGAACCCGCGGCGTAGACCATGGGAAGGTGTCCGATGAAGCTCACGAGCGCCGTCATGAAAAGCGGTTTGAACCGCAGGCGGCAGCCTTCGGTCACGGTCTCTTCCAGGGCGAGGCCCCGTTCCCTCAACTGCTTGAAAAAGGCCACCAGCACCACTCCGTTCTGGACCGCAATGCCCAGAAGGACGATGAAGGCGATCGCGGCGGAAACGGAAAGGGTCATTCCGAAGGCCGTGGCCGCCAGAACCCCGCCCACCAGGGCGAATGGTAGGTTCAACAGGACCAGGAGGGCGTTGCGGGCGGTCCCGAGCGCGGTGTACAGCAAGAAGAGGATCAGGAAGAGGACCATGGGCACGACGAGAGCCAGCTGGCGCATGGCGCGACGCTGGTTCTCGAACTGACCTCCGTATTCCACGAAATAGCCCGCCGGAAGGTCTCGAACGGCCGGGGCCAGACGATCCCTCACCTCCCGCACGAATCCCCCGAGGTCCCTCCCGCGAACGTTGGCTTCGACGACGACCCTCCGCATTCCTCCTTCCCGACTCACCTGCATGGGACCTTCCGAAACCCGGATGGCGGCCGCCTGCCCGAGGGGGACGCGCCCGCCACCGGGCGTGGGGATCAGGAGGCCCGCGAGGGCCTCGACGTCGGCCCGGGCCCCCTCCGGAAAGCGCACGACGATGTCGAACCTCCGGTCCCCCTCGAGGAAACGCCCGACGGTCTTTCCAGCGTAGGCGGCCTCGAGGAGGTCGTTCACCGCCCCGATCCGCACGCCGTGCCGTGCGAGGACTTCCGCGTCGGGCAGGACCTGAACCTCCGCCATCCCTGTAACCTGCTCTACTTTCACGTCCCTGGATCCCCGGATGCTCCCGATATCGGCCGCCGCCCGGTCCGCGAAGGCTTTCAAAACCTCCAGGTCCGGGCCGAACACCTTCACCGCCAGGTCGCTCTTCACGCCCGAAATCAGCTCATTCACCCGCAGCGCGATGGGCTGGGAGAAGGAAAGCCGAATGCCCGGAACCTGGGAGAGGTCCCGGTTGAGGGCCTCCACGAGTTCGCCCTTGGACCGGCCCGTTTTCCACTCCCTGCGGGGCTTGAGCATGATGAAGATGTCGGTTTGCTCGGGCCCCATGGGGTCCTCCGAGATTTCCGCGCGACCCGTCTTGCTGACCACCGTCGCCACCTCGGGGAACTTCAGGATGCGCTTCTCCAGCATCGTTCCGACGGCCACGGACCCTTCGAGGGAGGCGTTGGGAAGCCGCACCACGTTGACGGCGATGGAACCTTCGTCCAGGGGGGGCATGAACTCGGTCCCGAGGAAGGGCACGAGGGCGAGGGAAAGGACCAGGACAGCCAGGGCGGCGCCGAACGTGGCCTTGGGGTGGTCCATGGCCCTCCGCAGGACCCTCAGGTATCCCTCGTGAAACCGGCGAACGGCCATGAACTCTTTTTCCTCCACCTGTCGGAGCAGGAGGGACGAAAGCGCTGGGACGACGACCATCGCCACGCCGATGGAGACGAGGAGGCAAATCAGGAGCGCGAGCGCGAGGGGGGCGAACATCTTGCCCTCCAGGCCCTGCAGAGTGAACAGGGGCACGAGGACCAGGGCGATGACGAGGACCGAAAAGCTCACGGGCTGGGCCACCTCCGCCATCGCCTTCACCAGGATCAGACCCTTCCGAGCGGGATCGCGGTTCTCCGCGAGGTGGCGCCGGGCGTTCTCGGCCACGACGATGGAGGCGTCGACGACCATGCCGACCGAGAAGGCGATGCCGCCGAGCGTCATGAGGTTTGAGGACAGGCCGAGGGCGCTCATGACGATGAAGGTGAAGAGGAAGGTGATGGGAAGGGAGGCGACCACGATCACGGCCGTCCGGAATTCGGCCAGAAAGAGCAGCAAGACGAGGATGACCAGGACTCCCCCTTCCAGGAGCGCCTTGGTCACCGTGTGGATGCACGCCTCGATGAGGGCCGTCCGATCGTAGAAGACGTCCAGGCGAAGTCCCTCGGGCAGGCTCCTTTGAAGTTCCTCCGCCGCCGCCTTCACGGCCGAAACGACCGTTTTGGAATTCTCCCCGCGGAGCATGATCGCCATGCCGCAGACGGTTTCCCCCCTCCCGTCGCGGGTGACCGCCCCCTGGCGGACTTGTGGCCCGACGCGGACATCCGCGAGGTCACGGATGCAGACCGGGGTTCCGTCCTTGGCCCGGAGAGGGACCGCTCCCACGTCCTCGACGCTCTCGAAAAGGCCGATCCCTCGGATGTACATCTGCTCCCAACCCTTGAGGATGTAACCGGCCCCGGCGTTTCGGTTGCTTTCTTCCAGCGCCTCCATCACATCGCGAAGGGTCAGGCCGTACTTCACCAATCGTTCGGGCACCACAACGACCTGGTACTGCTTGACCTCGCCGCCGAAGCTGTTGACTTCCGTGACGCCCGGGATGCTCCTCAACCTCGGCGCGATCAGCCAGGTTTGCAGACTCCGCTTTTCCATCGGGGAAAAGCCCTCGCCCTCGAGGGTGTACTGGAAGATCTCCCCGAGGCCGGTGCTCAGGGGGGCCAACTCGGGCTCCACCCCTTGCGGGAGGTCCTCCCGCGCGCTCAGTAGGCGTTCGAAGACGACCTGGCGGGTGAAGTACGGGTCCACATGGTCTTTGAAAACGACCACCACCTGCGAGAGCCCGGCCCGGGAGAGGGATCGGACCTGCGTGACCTTGGGGAGCCCTCCCATGACCAGTTCGATGGGGTGGGTGACCCGCTGCTCCACGTCCAGGGCCGACAGACCGGGGGCCTTCGTGAGCACCATGACCTGGACGTTCGTGACGTCGGGAAAGGCGTCCACGGGGAGCCGAACCCAGGCGACGATCCCGAGGGCGGCCCCGATCGCGGTTCCCAGGAGGACCGGCCATCTCTTTCGAAGGATCCAACCGAAGAGCGCGTCCATGGCCGCCGCCTCAGTCCGCGCATCCGGCGCCCATCTTGGAGCGCAAGACGTCCGACTTCAAGAGGAACGCGCCCCTGGAGACCACCGTCTCCCCGGGCGAAACCCCGGCGAGGACCTCCACCCATCCCCCCTCCCTCCTGCCCGGGGTGACGGGCCGGCGGATGAAATAAGGGCCCTCCAAGTGAACAAACGCGAAAAAGCGCCCCTCGTCTTCGAGGATGGACTCCTCGGGAAGGGCGAGCCCTCCCCTGGTGTCGAGCCGGAGTTTCACACGGGCGAACATTCCCGCCCGCAGAAGGTTGTCCGGGTTGTCCACGACGACCCTCGCGGTGGCCGTGCGGGTGGCCTCGTCCATCGTTCCGCCCACCCGTTCGACCCGGCCCTTGAAAACGCGCCCCCGATAGGCGGCGAGGGTGACCTCCGCCGCCACGGGTTCTCCGGGAGGGGCCGCCAGGAGGGCGGCAAAATCCTGTTCGTACAGCGTCGTTTGAACCCACATGCGCGAGGTGTCGGCGAGCAGGAGCGCCCGGTCCCCCGGTTGAACCAGGGCGCCCAGGCTCAGGGAACGCTCGAGGACGACTCCGGAGAAGGGAGCGCGGACGGGCATGAGACCGGAGGAATCGGGTGAGCGAGCGAGCGTGGAAAGGTCCCGGTCTGTCATTCCCATGCTGACCAGCGCCCCTGCCGCCGCCCCGTGCTCGGCCTCGGCCATCCGAAGGGCGGCCCGGGCTTCGAGGAGGTCCCGCTCGGGGCAGATCCCCTTCGCGAAGAGGTCGGACTCCCGTCGCTCCGTCGCCCGGGCGAGATCCAGCGCGGAAGCCGAACGCGCATACTCCGCCTTCGTCCGGCGAAGCTCGGGGCTATCCACCTGGTAGAGGACCTGCCCCTCCGAAACCCGTTCGCCCACATCCACCAGGATGCTCCGGACTGTGCCGGGCACTACCGGGCCGACGAACACGGACCGTTCCGCGTCGAGCTGGACCTCCCCGTTCAGGTCCCTTCCTCCACCCACCTCGCGAACCCCGGCCCGAACCGTCTCCACCGTACCCCCCTCCCGTGGATCCAGGATTTCGCGGGGTACCTTCGCCACGCCCACCTCGTAGCGGCATTCGTCGCACGTGTAGGCGGGGATTTCGTGTTCGCACCGTTCGGACTTCAGCTCCTCCACGGTGCGGTCCAGGTCCGAGCGCTCCGCCTCGGGGGCACCCGCCTGCGCGTGGTCCGCCCTCGCGGAGACTCCCCCTCCCCCGCAACCGGATGCGAGCGAGAGAATCGTCGCGCAGGCCAGGCACGCCAGGGGAGCTACAGGCCAGGTCTTTCCGTTCATGGTTCAGTCTCCTCCGACGCCGCGTCCTGGGCTCCGGTCAGGCGGTCCAGGTCCGTTTTGGCCAGGCTGAGTCGAATTCGGGCATCGACAAACCGCAAACGAAGGGCCGCCAGGGACCGACGGGCCTCCAAAAGGTCCAGAAGCCGGAATTTCCCCCGCCGGTAGCCCTCGTGGACGGCGGCGTAGACGCGCTCCGCGTTGGGAAGGATTCGATCCCGAAGCGCCTCCACCTCCGCGGCGGAGCTCCGGAGCGCCGAACGCGCCGCCGACGCCGAAGTTCGAAGGCGAAGCTCCTCCGCGCGCCATTCCATGCGTCCCTGGTCCAGTCTCGCGGAGGCCTCGATGACCCCCCCGCGGTTGCGGTTCAGGAGGGGGAGCGGGATGGAGACCGAGGCGAAATAGGCCCTCTCGCGCGTAACCGTGTATCGCTTCACTCCAAAGGAGAAAGTCGGATCCGGTATCGCCTCGCGCCGGGCGCGATCGACGGTGGCCTCCAGGCGTCTGGCTTCCTCCCTCCACCGGCCCAGGTCCGGAAGCCCCTCTACGGCGGAGAGAACGGCGGCTTCATCGGGCACTTCAGCCCTCTCAGGGAGTTCTCCCGCGGCGGAACCGAGACCCGCCGCGTCCATTCCCAGCACCCTGGCGAGCCGTTCCCTCGCAAGGGTGCGCTCACGTTCCGCCCCGCGGAGATCGATTTCCGCCAGGTCCATCTCGTTCTGGGCTTTGACGGCCTCGATGGCCGATGCCTCGCCGGCCTCCACGAGAGAAAGAACCGCCTCGCGCACCGCCCGGGCCGTGTCCAGGTTTTCGGCGGCGATCCGTTCGCTCGCCTGTGCGCCCAGCCATCGCGCGAATTCCCTCTCCACCTCCGCCAGGAGGTCCAGCCTCCGCCGGCGGTATTCCTCCTCCGCGGCGGCCCGTGCCGAATCGGCGGCCTCCGCTTCGGCCCGCCGTTTCCCTCCCAGGCGGACTGTCTGGGAGAGGCCGATGGATTCGAGGGGCGCCCTTTCGATGGACGGACTCTGGCCCCCAAAATCGTCTCGGCCGACCTCCAGAGTGGGATTGGACAGGCCCCGCGCCAGACGGGCCGCGCCTCGCGCCGCCCTCAGCGCGGCGGAGGCGGAGGCGAGGTCAGGGCTGTGCCGAAGGGCGATCTCCTTGCATTCCTCGAGGGTGACCGCTCGGGTGGATTCTCCGGCCGAAGGCGCTTGCGCGGCCGAGACCAGGGCGGTCAAGAAGGAGATCCAAATCAAGGGTAAGCAACGGAACCGGACCATTTTTCGCTCCTGCAACCGGTGTCCATCCCGGAAGGCGAGGAGCCCCCGGGCGCGGGAACACGTGGACGGCGCAGGGGGATGCTAGATCCGGAGGGAGACCCGAAAGCCCCGGCAGGAAGGCGGCGATTCGTCTCGGAGGAAGCCGAGAACCTCCAAGGCGCCGAGCGGGACGGTCGTGGACGGCGCCCGCCCGCCGATCCCCAAGCCCCCTCCGCACGCGGGCGTGGGGAGAACCGGGCCGCGATCTGTCCGCAAAAGGAGCGAAGCGAGAAGGGTGTCGGTGCACCCGGCCTCACCGATGGGGACGGCGGACGATTCCGGAACCGGGCGGCATCCGGGTTCCGCGGCCTCCGGGAGACCATCGGGATCGGTCCCGGAAGGACAGGCGGGGGCCGGATCCTGGCAGCAGACCGAGAAAAGGAATTCCACAGCGCCATGGCCTCCGGGCGCGCTGCACCAGACACGGGGCGCGGCGGTCCAGCAACCCCAGAGGGTCACCACCAAGACTGCCGCCGCGCATCCGACTCGCTTCATGCGAAGCACTCCATGAGCGGTGCAACATAGCACGCCGATCGGAGACCGTCAAACGAACCCTGCGGAATCGGTTCTCAGGCCTTCGAGGCCTTTCCGCCCACGGTCAAGGAGGCGATCTTCACGGTGGGCCCCGCCACGGCGCGGCGCAGCTCGAGGTCGCTGCCGACGCGTTCCACGGACTTGAGGATCTCTCCAAGGTTGCCCGAAAGGGTGACCTCCGCCACGGGATACGCGATTTCCCCTTTTTCGATCCAGAGGCCGAAGGCGCCCACGGAAATGTCTCCCGTTGTGGCCACCGTGCCCTGCCCCAAGGTGCCCGTGAGCAGGAGGCCCTTCTCGACGGACTTGAGGATCTCCTCCGGGGAGGAGGGCCCCGCCTCCAGAATGAGGTTCGTGGTCCCGCCGGCGTGGCCGTTGGACCTGAGGCCCAACTTCTTGGCGTGGTAGGTGTCCAGGAGGTAGTTCTGGAGGACGCCCCCCGCAAGGATGGGCGTCCTGCGAGTGGGGACTCCCTCGGCGTCGAAAGGCCGGGTGCCGGGACCTCCGGGAATGAGCCCGTCGTCCACGACGCTCAGGTTGGGGGCGCAGACCGGCTCCCCGAGCTTGCCCGCCAGGAAGGATCGCTTGCGCGCGACGGCAAAGCCGGACACGCATTCGGAGAGAAAACGAAGGAGCCAGGCCGTCATGGTGGGTTCGAGGACGACGGGGACCTCCTGGGTTTCCACCTTGCGGGCCCCCACCAGGCGCGCCACGCGCCCCACGGCCTTGGCGGCGATGGCCTCGGGCGCCATCAGGCCCGAAACGGTCACGGAGCCGTCCGTCCACCCGTCCTGGATGAGGTTGTCCCCCTCCCCCGCCTGGAAATAGCACCCGGCCCAGACTCCGGATTGCCGGTAGGAGGCCGAAACGCCGCGCGAATTGGCGAGATGAAAGGTCTGCTCCGCTGAACCGTAATTGGCGCCGAGGCTCTTCTTCATCCGAGGGTCTTTGAGCCCCGCCGCCTCGGTCTTCAGGGCCGCCTCCACTTTCTTGTGGGCGGGAAGGGCGGACGTCTCAGGGTCGTACATTTTGAGGGCCGATTCGTCGAAGGACAGGTCCTCCTTTTCGGGAAGGCCGGCGTAGGGATCCGGTTCCGACAGCCGGGCCCGGCCGACGGCCCGCTCCAGAAGGCCCTCGACGGTCTCTTGGGCCAAGTCGGTGGAGGAGGCGCTCGCCGTCCTTCCCTCCACGAAGACCCGCAGGGACAGGGTTCGGGAGTCCGACTGCTGGAGGCTCTCCACGCTCTGGTCCCTCACGCTGACCCGGAATTCCTTGGTCTCCTCGACGGAGACCTCCACGTCCGAGGCCCCCTTGCGCTTCCCGAACTCCACGAGCCCTTCGGCGAGGGCCCGGGGATCCTGCGTGTTCGCGCTCATGCCCTGCCTCCCACGGTCATGCTGCGGATCTTGAGGGTGGGCGTTCCGGCCGTGACGGTGGCCCACTGGCCCCCCTTGCCGCAATTGCCCAGGAAAAAGTCCATGTCGTTGCCGACCATTTCGATGTCCTTCAGGATCTGGACGTTGGTGCCGATGAGGGTGGCGTTCTTCACGGGCCGGGTCAGCTTTCCGTCCTCGATGAGGTATCCGAGGTTCACGGAGAAGGTGAACTTCCCCGTTCCCTGCACCATCCCCCCCTGGTAGGTCTGCGCGTAGAACCCTTTCTTCACCGAGCGGAGGATCTCCTCGGGCGGCGTCTCCCCCTTGGCGAGGACCGTGTTGCACATGCGGGGGATGGCGGGACTGCGGTAGGAATCCCGCCGGCCGTGGCCGTTGCGCTCCAGTTTCATGATCCGCGCCGAGAGGCGGTCATGGAGGAAGCCGACGAGCTTCCCCTTCTCGATGAGGGTCACGGGGCGCGTGGGAGTGCCCTCGTCGTCCAGGGCCAGGCTGCCCCGGAAGCCGGGGATCGTGGCGTCGTCGTAAATCGTCACCACGGGCGTCGCCACCATCTGGCCGAGCTTGTCCCACATGATGGAGGTCTTCTTCCAGTTCCCGTCCGCCTCCAGGGGGTGGCCCACGGCCTCGTGGACCATGACGCCGGACTGGCCCCGTCCAAGCACCACCGCCTGCTCGCCGGCCTGGGCGTTCACCGCGCCGAGGAGGGTGATCGCTTCCCGGGCCGCCTCCACCCCCACGTCCTTGGGGCGCGTCCCTTCCTGGCCGTAGAAGGCCATGCCCACGCGCCCGCCGGCGCTCCCCGCTCCCGTGCTGCGCTCGCCGTTCTGCTCGGCCGTGGCGCGGACGATGAGGCGGGTCTGGGGCCGCGTGTCGCTCGTAAGGAGCCCCTCGCTGTTGACGATGGCCACGCTCTGCCATTCGTCGAGCAGGGTGGCGGAAGCCTTGATGACGCGCTTGTCGTAGGCCAAGGCGGCCGCGTAGGCTTCCTTGACGAGGGCGATCTTGGCCGGCAGTTCGGCCTTCGCCACGGGGCCTTCGAGGGAATAGATCCTTCGCCCCGCCTCCTGCGGAGAGAAGGGCACCACCCGCGCGCCCGCTGCGGCCTCGGCCACCGAGGCCGCGGCCACCGCCGCCCCCTTCATGGCCTCGAGGGACAGATCGCTGGTGTAGCCGTAGCCCCACTGGGGCCCCTTCAGGACGCGGACCCCGGCGCCGTGGACGACTTCCTCCGCCGATTCCTTGACGATGTCGTCTTCCACCGTCAGGGAGCCGGCGATCTTGTGCTCAAAATAGATCTCCGCGAAGTCCGCTCCTCGCGAGAGGGCCGCCTCCAGCACCTTTCTGGCGTCTTCGACGGCCACTCCGAACTGCGTCTGAAGGACCGTCCCGGCCGGCACGACCGCCCGGTCCGCGGCGAGCCGGTCCGAAAAGAGGCCCGAGACGGCGAAGGCGCCGAGGCCCGTACCCGCCACCTTGATGAAGTCCCTGCGCTCGACCTTTCTCATTCCGCTCTCCTCTCGATTCTCGACCGACCCGACAGAGGGTCTTCGGCCCGAAGGCCGGAAAGGTCGTTTACGGGAAGCCGCCCGCCAAGGTTGCAGACCCGTGTCGTCATCCCTGGCGGCCCGGAAGGGCCCGACAAGCGGGAAAGGCGATGTAGGCGGTGGCGGCGGACCGGCCCAGCACGTACCCCGCCGCCGCCGCCACGACGCCCACCCAATCCCACAGGAAGATGCCCAGGCTGAGCCCGAGCACGATCCCCGACACCTCCACAACGGTGGCCCAGGTGGCCGGCGCCGTGGTCCGGTCCACCACCAGGATGGACCGGAGGAAGGCCAGGGCCAGGGTCAAGGCGGGCTGGATCACGAGGATCCGGGAAGCCGGGAGGGCCACCGCCAGGAGGTCTTCCGTCAGGCCCGAGACCTTCACGAACCAGACGTTCGCTAACGGGGTGAAGACGATGGACGCGAAGAGGGCCACCAGGACGGTCCCCAAGACCACGGCGAAGCGGCTCAGCTCAGGAAAGTGCTCCTTCCTCCGGCCCATGAGGGCGATGGCCACCTCCTGGTAGGAGATGCCCGCGCTTCCGAAGAGGAAGACCAGGGCGTTGACCACCGGAAGGGCCGCAAGCGACTCGAGCGGAAGGCGCCCGCGCCCGAGGAAGAGGGTGACGATGGGGTGGACGGCGAGAAAGATGATCGCCGTCAAGGCCAGGGGATAATAGAACCGGGCGATGGCACCGTAGGTGGGCGGGGGGTCTCCAGGCGGCCCCTCCTCCGCGAGGTCCTTCAAGGAGGGGCGGGCCATGAGCCGGCTCGCCACGGCCTCCACCAGCACGCCGGTGGCCAGGGCCGAGGCGCCCGCCACGGCCCCGTCCAGATTCAAGGCGACACCGAAGAGCACCATGGCGGCGCCCATGGCCCCGATCCGCACGGCGGTGCCCACGGCCACCCGCCGGGTTCGCCCGCTCCGGATCACCACGCCGTTGTAAAAGCGGCGGTATCCGATGGCCGCGGGCCAGGGCAGGAGCACGACGACGGCCCGGTGCGCCAGCTCCGCCACCTCCTCCGGAAGCCCGAGGAGATCCCGTGCGAAGGGACCGAATACGGGAGGGAGAGCCAGTACGGCCATGAGAATCGTGGAGGCGCCGCTGAGAAGAAAGGTGAAGTTTCTCAGGCGCCGATAGCTCTCCCGATCCGCCACGAGAGCCGTGGAGGCGCTCAGGAGCATGATGATGGGCGACTCGAAGAGCATGGCCAGCACGAAGGCCACGCCGTAGGCCGCCAGGTTGGGCACGGGGTTCTCCAGGCGCGCCAGGATGGCCGCCAGGTAGGGCCCTTCGAGGGACATCATGAGCCACGTCAGGGCCAGGGGATACCAGAAGCGGAAAATCCGCCCGGGGGTCAGGCGGACCTTCCCATCCTCGGCGGCGCACTCCCCTTCTTTCATCCGCTGGCTTCCCGGCTCGGCTCGGCCGCCGCGCCGGCCTCGGGGGACTCCGGGCCAAGCGGGAGGGTGATCGTGAATATGGCTCCTGGCCCCGGCTCGCGGTTCCTGCCCGAAAGCTCTCCCCCGTGGGACCGCAGGTAGTGGCGCGCCAGGGCCAGACCGAGCCCCGTGTGGCCCGTCCGGCTCGTCACAAAGGGCTCGAAGAGGGAGCCCTGGACGTCTTGCCGGATCCCTGGACCCCGGTCGCGGATCTCCACCTTGGCCCGGTCTCCCTCGGTGGATACCGACACCTCCACCGCCTCTCCGGCAGGCGTGAAGTCCAGGGCGTTTTCCAGAAGGTGCGAGAAGGCCCGACTCAGGGTAGGCGCGTCCCCCCGGACGCGGACGGAACCCTCCGGAGTCCGCATGCGAACGGTCCTCCCCTTCGGAAGACTCGACTCCCCCACCGAGGCCGCCGTCGCCCGGACGAGCGCCGGCAGGTCCAGGATTTCCTCGCCCGCCTCGGGCCGCCGGCCCAATTCCATCAGGTCACGCAAGAGCGCGTCGAGGCGGCGGACCTGTTCTTCCACGAAGCCCGTGAAGGGCGCGCCGTCCTTCCCTTCCTTGGCCGCCCGGATCGCCGCCAGGGTGTTGGTGTGGAGCGCGAAGAGGGGGTTCCGGATTTCGTGGGCGAGCCCCTGCACGAGCCGGCCCTGGTTTTCCACCATGGATACGTGGTGTTCCCGGGCCTGGAGCGCCAGGCGCTCGGCTTCCAAACGCTTCCTTTCGGACACGTCGTTGAAGAGCACGGCCACCCGGCCTGGACCGGTCCTGTAGGCGAAAACGTCGAAGAACCCGGCGACGCGCGAGTCCCGGTACTCGGCCCCCACGAGGTGGAGGGGTTGGCCCGTGCGGCACGTGTTCAGGTAGGCCGCTTCCATCTCTCCGGCGGCTTCGCCGGTGAACACCTCCCGCAGAGGTTTCCCGACCATTTGATCCTCGGAAAGATGGAGGATTCCGCACGCGGCGGGGTTGACCCCCGTGAGGACAAGCCCCCCGCCCGCCTCCTCCCTCAAGAACACGATGCCCATGGTGGACGCCTCCACGAGCCGCCGGAAGCGTTCCTCCCCTGTCCGCACCTCCTGCTCCAGGCGCTGGCTCGTCAGGAGGATGTAGCAGATGGAGCCGCCCGTCGCCGCCACGAGGGTCAGGGAGAAGTAGGCCGTGTGGAAGTACGGCGAATCAAAAAGGCCGTGGGACGGGTTGGTCATCCATAGGAGGGCCCGAACCAGGACGGCCGCGCCCATGAGGACGTACAGGACCGCGAAGAGACGGTAGAGGTGGTTCGTCCACCCCTGTCCGGCCAGAAAGACCCAACTGATTCGGAAGCTGACCCAGGCGATGCAGACGGCCACCACGAGGCTTCGAAGGACGACCTCGTCGCGCCCCACCGCGAGCCACCCCTGGAGAAGAAGAAAGGGAATGGCGCTCCAGTACCACAGGCGGGAGGCCCTCGTGTCCCGCACGAACCGGAGGGCCCCCTCCAGTTCGAGAACCATGCCGAAGTAAATACATGCGTTCGTCACCAGGACGCCGGGAAGGAGGGGGACCGCCTCCCGCACGGCGAGGGACAGGAGACCCAGCATCTGGAGCGCCGTGCCGAAGACCCAGGCGAGATAGCCCGGATACGTCCTCTGACGCGCCCGGTACATCAAGAGCAGGACCACCAGGAAGGTGCCGAGGAGGAAGTTGCAAAAGATCAGCGTTTTTACGTCCAGCGCCACGCCGAACCTCCGCCCGTTGCGAGGGGGCCCAGTTTACCACAGGGGACGTACCTCCCCGGCCCGGCTCCTTTTCCGATTCGGGCGTCCCCACCGCCCTTCGCCCCCTCATTCACAAATCCAAAACGCCCTTTTCTTTCCCCCTCCCTCTCCTCTGGCGTTGCGCCGGCGGCGCCGGGACGCGCCTTCCTCCGCTTTGCTCCGGAAGGCAGGCAGCATAAGACGCGCAAAAAAATCTTGGACAGGCATGATTCCAAATCCAGAATTCGCAATTCGAAATGCCCTTCCGCCTCACGTCTCACGTCTCACACAAAAGAAAGACCGCCCGCGCGAGGCGGGCGGCCCTGGAGGAACGGTGCGGGGGATCAGCCGTTCTTCTTGACGAACTCCTCCATGAAGGAAACAAGGGTCTCGATCTGGGGAACGGTGACGGCGTTGTACATGGAGACCCGGATGCCTCCGAGGTCGCGATAGCCCTTGAGGCCCACCATGCCGTTCTTTTTGGCCTCGGCGATGAAGGCCGCGGTGAGGTCCTCGGTGGGGAGGAAGAAATCCACGTTCATGTAGGAGCGGTCTTCCTTCACCGTGACCCAGGGCTTGTAGAAGCCCGCGTGGCGGTCGATGCAGCCGTACAGCAGCTCGCCCTTCTTCAGGTTGTTCTTGTAGATGACCTCGAGGCCGCCGATCTGCTTGTTGTAGCTGAGGACGTTGCGCAGGATGTAGATGGAGAAGCAGGGCGGGGTGTTGAAAAGGCTGTTCTTGTCCGCGTGGATCCTGTACCGGAGCATGGTGGGGATCTTGTCCGTACACATCTCCAGAACGTCGTCCCGGATGAGGGCCACCACCAGTCCCGAGGGGCCCAGGTTCTTCTGGGCGCCGGCGTAGATGAAGCCGAAGGGCTTTACGTCGAAGGGGCGCCACATGAAGTCGCTGGACATGTCGGCGGCCAGGGGGATGCCCCCCGTCTCGGGAAAGGTCTTCCACTGCGTCCCGTAGATGGTGTTGTTCGAGCAGATGTGGACGTAGGCGGCATCCGCGTTGACCTTGATCTCCTCGGGCCGGGGCAGGCGGCAGAACTTCTCGGGCTCGGTGGAGGCGATGCAGCGGGCGTTTTCGCCGGCCACGATCACGGCCTCCTTGTAGGCCTTCTTGGCCCACGAGCCCGTCACGATGTAGTCGGCCTTGCGCCCCGAATGAAGGAGGTTCATGGGCAACATGGCGAACTGGAGGTTCCCCCCCCCCTGGAGAAGGAGGACCTTGTAGTTGTCGGGGACGTTCAGGAGCTCCTTCACGAGGGAAATGGCCTCGTTGTGGACGGCGTCGTACTCCTTCGCCCGGTGGGAGATCTCCATCACCGACATGCCCGTGTTTTCGAAATCCAGGAGTTCAGCCTGGGCCCGTTCCAGCGCCGGGAGGGGAAGACCCGCCGGCCCCGCGTAGAAGTTGATCACCCGCTTTGCCATCGTCATCTCCTAATCGTTCGGACCATTTTGCCGGGAGTACGGGAGGATGGGAGGGTTTCCTTCCCCATGCGACGGATTCCTTCTCCCGAACTTCCCTTCCTTGCCGTGAGTCATTTCCGATTCTTCAGGATCTCGACCACGATGTCGCCGATGCGCAGGAGGTTCTCCTTGGAGGAGGCCCCGATGTGGGGCGCCATGAGGACGTTGGGCGCCGTCAGCAGGGGGCAGTCGGCGGGGGGCGGGTCGCTGGACCATACGTCGGTGCCGTAGGCGGCCACCTTTCCGCTCTTCAGGGCCTCCGCCAGGGCCGCCTCGTCGAGGATCTTGCCCCGCCCGGTGTTGATCAGGATGACCCCGTCCTTCATTTTGCCGATGAGGGCCGCGTTGACCATGCCACGGGTCTCCTCGGTCAGCGGCGTGTGGAAGGAGATGTAGTCCGATTTGGCGAGGAGTTCGTCCAGGGGGACGAGGCGCGCCACGGGGTGCTCCTTGAGGTAGGGGTCGTACGCGATCACCGTCATGCCGAAGGCCCTGGCCCGGGTAGCCACCTCGGAGCCGATGCGGCCCACCCCGAGGAGGCCGAGGGTCTTCTGGTAGAGTTCCGTGCGCTTGAGCTCCTTCTTGAGCCACTTCCCCTCCTTCATGGAGGTGTGGGCTTCCACGATGCGGTTGGGGATGGCCAGCATGAGCGCCATGGCGAACTCGGCCACGGCCACCGAGGAAGCTTCGGGCGTATTCATCACCTCGATGCCCCGCGCGCTGCACGCGGCCTTGTCCACGTTGTCCAGCCCCACCCCCCCCCGAATCACGAGTTTCAGGGCCGGGGCCTTCTCGATCAGGTCGGGCGTCACCTTGGTCTTGGAGCGGATCAGCAGAACTTCCGCCTCCGCCAATCGGCCCATGTCTTCGAACACTTCGCCGAAACGCTCCAGCCTCTTGGGGAGCCCCTTGTCGAACGCGTCCGCAATCAGGATCTTCATCGCTTACCCTCCGTTTGGACAGGGAAGACGAGAGGGAGGGGGGGAATGGAAACGTTGAGCCTCTCCATCCCTGTCCCTACGATCGGCCTCCCCCAATACTAATCCTCAATAAGCCGCACGATGAGCCCGCTTCTCAGTTTGGGCTCGAACCACGTGGACTTGGGCGGCATGACCTGCCCCGCGTCCGCCACCGCCATGAGCTGGGGCAGGCTCGTGGGATAGAGGGCGAAGGCCACGGCCCAGCCCTCCTTGACCCGACGCTCCAGCTCCTTCGTCCCGCGGATCCCCCCGACGAAATCGATGCGCTTGTCGGTGCGCGGGTCCGCGATCCCCAGGACGGGCCCCAGCAGGTTGTCCTGGAGGATGGAAACGTCCAGCCCCTTCACCGGGTCCTGCGCCGGATAGGTGCCCGGGCGGGCCGCCAGGCGGTACCACTCTCCGCCCAGGTACATTCCGAACGTGGCCGGGCGTTCGGGTTTGGGCGCGACGCCCTTTTCCACGGAGAAGGCCCCTCCGATCTTCGCAAGGAAAGCCTCCGGGCTCAGGCCGTTGAGGTCCTTCACCACGCGGTTGTAGTCGAGGATCTTCAACTGGTCGTGGGGGAAGACCACGGCCATGAAGTACTCGAAGGGCTCCTCCCCCGTGCGTGCGGCGGCCCTGGTGCGCAGAGCCTGGCCCGTCCGGACGGCGGCGGCGGTGCGGTGGTGGCCGTCGGCCACGTAAAGGGCGGGGACCTTTTCGGCGAAGAGGCGCTCGATGTCCTTCAGGTCCTCTTCGTCGGCGATCACCCAGACCGTGTGGCCGAAGCCGTCGTCGGTCACGATGTCGTAGACGGGATCGCAGGAGCGGGCGCGGTCCACGATCTCGTCGATGGCGGGAACCGCCCGGTAAGTCAGGAAGACCGGCTCCGCATTGGCGTTCTGCTCCATCACGTGGCGCGTGCGGTCGTCCTCTTTGTCCTTCCTCGTGAACTCGTGGCGCTTGATGAGACCGTTTTCGTACTCGGTGACGGCGCATAGGCCAACGAGGCCCGCCTGGACGTGGTCTCCCATCCTCTGCTGGTATACGTAGAAGCAGGGCTGGGGCTCCTTGAGCAGGACTCCCTCGGCGATGAAGCGGCGGAGGTTCTCCACGCCCTGAGCGTAAACGCGATCGTCGTAGAGGGGAACGGAGGGGTCCAGGTCGATTTCGGGCTTGCCCACGTGGAGAAAGGAGTAGGGATTGCCCCGGGCCAGATTCCTGGCCTCGTCCGAGTCAATGACGTCATAGGGGTGGCTGGCGATCTTCTCCGCGAGGTCAGGCCTGGGCCTGTAGCCGCGGAACGGCTTCAACTTCGACATGCGGCGACCCTCTGGCGGGCTCCGGATGTGGGGTGGAGGCCCGGAGCGCCCGCGATGGCTCCCGGCCGGAAGGTCAGCATATCCAAAGAAATCAACGCCTTCAAGGCCCCTCCGGACCTGCCCGGGCAAGGGGGGTTTTCCCCCAGGCCCAACCCCGCGCAAGGCCGAGAACGAGGAGGGAGGACCCTTCCCGGTGCTATACTCCGGCCTCGGGGCCCGAAGCCCCGCCGCGTGAGGAGGGGCACGATGTCCCTGTACGCCGTGAAGAAATCCATCGTCAACCTGATTCCGGGGCGTCTCGTCCGCGTCTTCGCCGCCCCGTACGTCTCCGGCGACTCGCTGGACAAGGGATTGGCCGTGGCGGATCGCTTGTTCGAGGAGCGCGGCATTCACACGACCCTTGACGTCTTGGGCGAAGCCGAGAAGACCGAAGCCAAGGTCCGCGGGGCCGTGGAGAACTACCTGAGGGCCCTGGAGGCCGTGAAGACTCGAGGCTACTGCACCTTGTCCATCAAACCCGGCCATTTCGGTTTCTACGTCAGTCCGGACCTCTGCCGCCGGAACGTGGAGGAAATGGCCGCCGCCTGCCAGGCCGCCGGAAGGGGTCTCACGGTGGACATGGAGGACACGGACCTGACGGACTTCACCTTGGACCTCTACCGGGACCTCAAACCCAAGTACCCGATTCTGGGCACGGTCCTCCAGTCCCGTCTTCACCGCACTCTCGACGACGTGGACCGTCTCGACGGGCTGAACGCCCACGTGCGGGCCTGCATCGGCATATACAACGTGGGCCCCGACAAGGCCTTGACAAACCGGCGGCAGATGAAGGAAAACCTCTTGCTTCTCATCGAGAAGCTCCTCGATCGTGGCCACTACGTCTGCGTCGCCACCCACGATATGGAGTACCTCGCCAAGGCCCGGGACCTCCTCCGCCGGAAGGCCGTTCTGAAGGACCGCTACGAATTCCAGATGCTCCTCGGCGTCCCCCGGGACCGCGTCCAGAAGGAACTCGTCGCCGCCGGCGAGACGGTGCGTCTATACGTCCCCTTCGCCTCCGACTGGGACGACGCCATCGCGTACCTGCGCCGCCGCATGCTGGAGAGCCCTTCCATGTCCCTGCTCGTTCTGAAGAACCTCTTCGTGAGGGGCCATTGAGGGCGTCAGAAAGCGAGCAATTGAGTAAGTGAGCAGGCGAGCAGGGAGAAGGAGGGTCTCCGAGAAAGTCCGGGGAACGAGAATCTCAGGCACAGCCACGGCTGACGGCCTTCTCCGACCCTCGCCTTCGAAGCCTGCACCCGCTCATCGCTCTTGTGTCCCCTCGTGCTCTGGACTTCGCGCCTCAGCCTTCCCCCCGTCCGTAGATTTGAAAGGCGGCCCAGTAGTAAGGGGGGAGCGGGAGGCCTGTAGCCTTTCCGTCTCGCAGGGCGGACTGGGCCTTCCGAAGGGCTTCGGAAGGGCCCGCGCCCCGTCCGAGGTGCTCGTAGAAGGCCCCCATCAGACGCGCCGTAGCGGAATCCTCCACCTTCCACAAGGAAGCCGCCACCGCGGGCGCTCCCGCGGCGTGGAATGCGCGCACGAGGCCCAGAAGGCCCTCCCCTGCCACCTCGCTCCCCAGACCCGTCTCGCAGGCCGACAGGACCACCAGTCGAGCCGGTATTCTCATCTCCTCGAGCACTTCCCAGGCACGTACCCGCCCGTCTTCCTCGGGGCGCCCGTCGAGCGTGTGCTCGAGGAGGAGGCAGGAATTCATGGGAAAGCGGTTGTCCAGGGTGGCGTGACAGGCGACGTGGAGCACTGAGGAGGCTCTGGCGGCCTCCCGAAAGCGCTTCTCCGTCGCTTCCTCCCCCTGGAAGAAGCGACATTCCCGACCGAGGCGGCCGAGTTCGCGGGCCTCCGGGAGTGTGGCGGCGAGGCTCGGGCGAGCCGTGCCCTCCTCACCGCTATACGCGAATGCGGCCACCGCCCCGTCTTGGGAAGTCGCTTTCAGCAGCCCGCCCAGTTCGACGTAGGCCGTGGCGGAAGGGGATACGGAAAGGGTCTTCAGCGCCCCGAGGAAGGATCCGTCCCTCTTGGAGCCGAGAGCACCGAAGGGAAGGCCGTGCAGAGGCCCGTCGGGCACGATCACGAGATGGCGCGAGGGGCCGACGATCGCATCGACGGGGCCCAGAAGGAGATCGTAGAGGTCCTGCCCCCGCGCCGTGACCCGGTGGATGCTCCGCGCCGGGCTCCGGGCCTCCAAGATGGCCTCCCGAAAGGCGCTTACCCTCTGTCCGAGCGCGTCCCGTCCGACGGGGAGGACGACCGCTCGAAAGCCGCCGCCCGAGGCCACGGCGAAGAGGCGCGTGGAGGACTCCCCCACGGAATAGGCCACGAGGCAGGTCCCTTTGGAGAGCCGAGATTGGACGGCCTCCACCCCGAGCGGCCTCGGATAGGCCAGCGAAGCGAAGGCCGGCGACTGCTCGCGCACCTTGACGGCCAAAGCCGCCCGCTCGGCGCGCAGTTCGGAGAGGCGGAGCGTCAGGCGTTTGAAACCCGCAGAGCCGGCCTCTTCTCCTGATTCCGCAAGGGCCTCCAGGACCCGCCCGCAAGCCCTGTCGAGCCGGCGCCCCTCCCGCGCCAGATCCGGGGACACCTGAATGGACCGGTGGAGATCCCGATCTCCGAGGATCTCGAGCAAGACCCGGGCCTTCCCGCGCTCCAGCGCCGAGAAGGCCTCCTCGCCTCGCCCGGAGGACAGCAGGAGGTCCATGGTCTCTTCGTAGAAGGGGAACACACCGGAACGGTACTCGGCGCGCACCTCGTGGGAGCCGCCCAGACGGCCCATCTGGGAGTCGAGCGCGTCCAGAGCCCGCAGAGACCAAGAGATGGCCTCGTCCCTCTTCCCCTCCCGTGTGGCCACCCCTCCGAGCGCCCGCATGGCCTCCGCTTGGGCCAGGCTTCCAGGGGCAAGGCGGGAGCGGATGGAGAGGGCCTCTTCGAGGAGAGCCCTGGCGGCGGCGACGTCGCCGCCCTTCAAATCGAGAAGACCTTCATGATACAGGGCTCCGGCCAGACCCAGCCCCCCCGGCGCCGCCTTGCGGAACAGGACCTCGGACCTCTCGAAGCGGGACCTCGCCTCCTTTAGGTCCCCTGTGCGAAGGGCCTCCATGCCCAGGTTGAAGTGGCTCCCGGCTGCGCCTGCCCCTTCGGGCGCAAAGGACTCCTCGATCGCAAGCGCCTGGAGGTGGGCTTCCCGGGCCCGGGCGCTCTTGCCCTCGGCCCCCAGAACGGCCCCGAGGTTGCTCAGACAGGAGGCCAGATCCAGGCTCCCCGGCGCCTTCTTCTCCATAAGGACCACGGCACGCGCGTACCACGCTTCGGCCTGCAGCGCGTCGCCCCGAGATTCGGCCACGCCCGCCAGGTTGTTCAGGCTGGCGGCCACGGCCGGGCCCTCGGGGTCGTGCCGTTCGCGGAGGGCCAGAGCCTCTCGGTGGCACGATTCGGCCTTCGAGAGGTCTCCCCGCTCGTGGGCGATGAGGCCCAGGTTGTTCAACGAATTGGCCAGGACCAGGCTTCCCGGATCGAGGCGCCGCTGGATCGCCAGGGCCCGTCCGACGTACTCTTCGGCCTCGGAAAGATCGCCCAGGTTCCGGTGGACGCTCCCCAGGTTCGAAAGAACTTTACTGGAGCCCACCCCTCCCGGTTCGGACTTTTCGAAGAGCGCAAGCGCCTCGGCGTAAAGGGCCGCGGCTCCTTCGAAATCGGCCCGTGCGAAGGCGATACCGCCCAGGCTGTTTAGGCTCTCGGCCTCGTCGGGACTGCCGGGGGCCGCTTTTCTCCTTGCGGCAAGGGCCTCCCGGTGGGGCGGTTCGGCGGCGGCGAGGTCCCTCCTCACCCATGCCGCCGCCCCTTGGCGGTACAGGCACTCGGCCCTCCAGAGGTCCGCCTCGCCGTAACGGGCCGCGCAGATCGCCGCGGCCCGCGCGAAGGCCTCTCCAGCACCCGCCAGGTCGCCTTGTTTGCGAAGCAGGTTTCCCCGTTCCAGTAGGATCCCGGGGAGCACCTCGGTCGGCAGATCGCCCGCCAGGGCTTCGGCCTTTTCCAGAGCGCTCAGGGCCTCTGGCCACCGGCTTTCAGACGCCGCGCTCCGAGCGGCCTGGACCCTTTCCCAACAGCCGTCCATGCGGACGTCCTTGCGGCCGGGGCAGACCTTGAGCCCCCCGCGGCCCGGTCCAAGGTTCCAGTTGACCGGCGTTCCATTTCTCTCGCCCTCGAGAAGGGCGGTGCCATAACCGGCCCTCAAGGCCTCGAACCGCTCCCACGCAAAGGGAGACGACAGGACTACCCACTCGCCCGGGCGCCCGTCCTCCGAAAGGACCGCCGCCCGCGCGAGCCGGTCCCCCGCCGCGAGGCCCGCTTTCTCGGGGGCGGAAAGGGGCGCGACGGACTCCACGACCACTTCGGCCCGAAGGGAAAGGAGGACAAACCCCGCGAGAACCGCGGTCAGACCAGCGCTCCACCTCCGGCGAACCGCTCCCGGTCGCGCTTCCTTCATTGAACCCTCCCCGACTCGACCCATCCTGGGATACAATCGTCGCCGCGTTGAGGGCCCATCGGAACGGAACGCCGCGGGAGAGCCGGCGGCCGCGCCATATGACCCAGGGCCCTCGCGAACGGGGAGATTCACATGCTGGAAACGGGCCCGGGGGCCTCGGACACTTCGTTGCCCGACGACCCGGCCTTTTCGGAGGTCTACGCGAGGCACCAATCGTGGGCCGTGGGGTATTTCGTGCGCAAGGGTTTCCCGAGAGAGCAGGCCTTCGAATTCACCCAGGATGTCTTCTTGTGCGTGTATCTCAATCGGAAGCACCTGGAGCCGGAGGAGCGCCGGGTGCCCTGGCTGGTGACGGTCGTGAAGAACAAGGCCATCTCCGAACATCGCCGGCGCGCCTTTCAGGGAAGGCACCTCTCCATGGTGGAACCGCCCGCGGAGGCGCCCGATGAACTGGCTCCGAACCCCGAGGGCCGGGCCGCCTCTTTCGAAGAGATTGCGGCGCTTCACGCCCGCATCCGAGAGATGCCCGAGATGATGCGCCGCTGCCTCCTCCTCCGGTACGTCCATGACCTGGGGCCCCAGGAGGCTGCGGACCTCCTCGGCCTTTCGGTGAACACCGTGAAGACCCATTTGCGGCGCGGGCTTGAGTTCCTCCGGGCGGGACTCGAACCCGCCAACCAGGGGGGACCGTGAACCGCGAAGATCTGCGCCGCGCCCTGGAGCCCTTTGGCCTGGAAGGGGGACCGTGCCCCTCCCCGGATGCGGTCCTCGCCCTCGCCGCGGGAACGGCTCCGGAACCGGACGCGGAATCCCTCCGCGCTCATCTTTCCTCCTGTCCGGCGTGTCTGGAAATCTGGCTGGAAGGGCGGTCCCTCTCCGCCTCCATCTCGCGCTCACCGACGCGGGTCCCAACAAATCGCAACGGGCTGGGGCGCCGGGATTGGGCCCTCGCGGCCGCCCTCGCCGTCGCGGTTCTCGGGGCGGGCGTTTCGGCATGGTTGTGGAGGGAAGCCCGAGCCTTGAACCTCCGTCTGGCCGAATCGGCCCGGATCCAGAGCGTCGCACCGGCACCAAGGGCGGCACGGCTCGTGGAGCTTCTCCCCGATTCCTTCGCGGTCAGGGGGGCGGCCGAGGACCTTCCCTCCCTGCGTTCCAGCGAGCCCACGGCCCTGCTGCTCACCACTCTTGAACCCCTGCCGGAAGGCGCCGTGGCCCGCCTTTCGGGCCCCTCGGGACGGGAAATCTGGAGGGGGACCCTCCCTTCCTCGGGCGGCGCCCCATGGCTTCTCCAGATGCCCTCCGGGCTCCTCCCTCCCGGCCCCGCCTCGGTGGAGATCCTCGATCCCGCCACCGGCGCGGTCCTCTATCGCTTCCCCTTCACCGTGTTCTGATCCCCGTTGGCCGCACCGTGTCCGTGTTTCCTCGCGGTTCACCCCGAGGAAGGAACCAAGCGTGTATCCGGAATAAGAGGCCCCAATGGCGGGGTGGAGGGAGCGCCGAACGGCGCCCGAAGGAGCGGCCCATGACTCGAAGCAGGGGAAAAGGCTACAAAACGTTTGTCATCTTTCTTGCCGCCATGTCCCTGGCCTGGTCGGCCTGGGCCCAGACGGGAACGGCCTATGCCTGGGGCAAGGACGACTACGGCCAGATCGGGACGGGTGTCCCCGTCCAGAGGTCCCTTCCCGTCCAGGTGGCGGATTCGGACCCCTTCGTCCAGCTTGGCGCCGGCATATACTGGGGTATGGGCCTCAAGGCCGACGGCACCGTGTGGACCTGGGGAACCAACGGGAACGGCACCCTCGGGCAAGGCTTCTACGGCGGGGCGTCGGGCACGCCGCAGGCGGTCCCCGGACTGGCCGAGGTCGTATCCATCGGCGCGGGGCCCCTGCACGCCCTGGCCGTGAAGGCCGACGGCTCGCTCTGGACGTGGGGGAGCCGTGACGCGTACAAGCTCGGCCGGACCTGCTCGCCCCTCACCTGCTATGCGAGTCCGGGCGCCGTGAGCGGTCTTCCCCCGATGACCCAGGCAGCCGGCGGCCACAACCACTCCCTGGCCCTTTCCGCCGATGGGACGGTGTGGGCCTGGGGGAGCAACGAGTACGGCCAGCTGGGCACGGGGACAACGGGCACGGCTCAGACGCCCGTTCAAGTACCGGGGCTCACGTCCATCGTTTTCATCGCCGCAGGCGGGTACCACTCCCTGGCCATTCGGTCCGACGGGACCCTGTGGGCCTGGGGCGGCAACTTCTCCAATCAACTGGGGGACGGAACCACCACGACGCGCCTGTCCCCTGTCCAGGTCCCCGGGCTCGCGGACGTGGCCTTCGTGGCCGCCGGATCGAGCCACAACCTGGCGGTCCTGGAGAACGGGACCCTATACGTCTGGGGGAGCGGAAACCATGGAAAGCTTGGGCTGGGGGACACCTCCGGGCAGGCTTCACCCGCTCTCTCCCCCCTCTCGAACGTGGTCTCGGCGAGCGCGGGGGAGGAGCATTCCGTGGTCCTGAAGGCCGACGGATCGGTCTGGGTCTTCGGCAAGAACGACGTGGGCCAATTGGGGGACGGGACAACGACAGATCGGTACTCTCCCACGGAATGCGGCATTCAGACCCTCACCACGGCCGCCTCGGCAGGTCGCGACCATACCCTTCTTCTCGCCTCGAACGGTCAGGCCTGGGCCGTGGGACAGGACCAGAACGGGCAATTGGGATCGGGACGCGAACCGGTCAAGTGGAGCCCGGTCCAGGTCGCCGGACTCGGAAGCGTCGTCTCCCTGGCCGGTGGGGGCGGCTGGTCCATGGCCCTTCGAGAGGACGGCACCGTCTGGGCCTGGGGAGAGAATTCCAATGGCGCCTTGGGCAACGGCACCCGGACCCCGAGCGACGTCCCCGTCCAGATACCGGGCCTGAGCGGCGTGATCCGGATCGCCGCGGCGCGGGGCGGAGGAGGCTTCGCCCTCAAGTCCGACGGCACGGTGTGGTCTTGGGGAAGCCGGTATTACGGCCTTCTGGGCCGGGACGGCGATTACCTCACCGTGGGCCAGGTGGAGAACCTCTCCGATATCGTCTTCATCGGAGCGGCCTGGTGGCACGCCTTCGCCGTGAAGAGCGACGGGACCCTGTGGATGTGGGGCCGGGGGTACTACGGCGCCCTGGGGAACGGAACCACGGATAACGCATCCTATCCCTTCCAATTGGCGGGAATCCCTCCCGTAGCCATGGCGGCGGGAGGCATGGACTTCACGGCGGCCGTACTCCAGGACGGGGGGGTTTACGCCTGGGGGCAAGGAGACTCCGGTCAACTGGGCGACGGCACCAGCACGGACCACTTCACGCCGCAACCCGCCAACATCTCCAACGTGGCCTCCATCGCCGGCGGCTACAACCACGTGCTCGCCATTCACGACGACGGGACCGTCTCGGGCTGGGGAGCCAACGACCGGGGACAGCTCGGCGACGGGACGACGCAGAACCGATATTCCCCCGTCCCCGTTCCCGGGCTCGTCGGAGCCACTGGCCTGGCGGCCACCATCCAGAGCAGCTTGGTCCTCCAGGGCGACGGCACCCTCTGGACCTTCGGAGACAACACGAACGGGGAGCTGGCCCAGCCCTTCAGCGTCTCCACCGGGACCGCCCCCGTGCAGGTCGCGGCCTCCGTCTTGACCATCGGATCAGGCGCCAACCACGGCCTGGCCGTTGTGACCTGCGCCCTGGACCTCTCCACCTCCGTTCCCTCTTCGGGCGTCATGGGCCAGCCCGTGGCCTTTGGCTCCACGCTCAACCTCGTGGGCGACTGCACGGGGACTCCGGCCTACCTGTGGGCCTTCGGGGACGGCGCCGAATCCACGGAAGCGGACCCCTCTCACACCTACGCCTCCGCGGGGACCTACGCGTGGACCTTGACCGTCACCCTCGGGAGCCTAACGGCCTCCGCCGGAGGCAACTTCAGCGTGGCCGCGCCTCCCCTCTACGCCGATGCCCAGGCCGACACGCTCACAGGTAACGTTCCTCTCACGGTCCACTTCACCGGCTCCGGCACGGGGGGAATCGCTCCGTACACCTACCTCTGGGATTTCGGTGACGGAGGCACCAGCACCGAAGCGAACCCCACCCATCTCTACACCACCAAAGGGGACTACACCGTCACCTTCACGGTGCGCGACACCACCAACCAGACCGCAACCGAGACCCTCGCCATCGCGGCCACGGCCCTCGCGCCCCAGATCACCTCCATCGTGAAGAAGACGGGACCCTTCCGGCTCCTCGTCAGCGGCTCCAACCTTCAGCAGGGCGTCCGCGTTTTCATCAACGGCATCGAATGGACCCCCGTCACATGGAAGAGCGCCTCGAAGATCGTCCTCAAGGGCTCCACGCTGAAGACCGCCGTTCCCAAGGGGACGCCCACCGTCTTCCGATTCCTCAACCCCGACGGCGGAGAAGTTTTCACGACGTGGCAGTACTGAGCTTCGAAGGAGCCTGGGGAATAAGTGAGTAAGTGAGTAAGTGAGTAGCTGAGTATGGGGGGCCGGGGCGGCGTGGACGCGCGTTCCGGCCCCTTCTGCGTACAATTCGTCCCCGCCCGGGCGCCCATCCCTCCCAGCGGTGCAACGAACCAAAACGGGTTTTCGTAAACACCCTTTCGAGGACGCGCCGCGGGGTTCGCCCGCGTGTTAGAATCGAACCGAGCGGCCCGAAAGCGGGCCGCCCCTTTTCGAGGAGCACCCGATGGGGCATGAACTCAGCACGCCGGACATCATCGCCCAGAAACTGGACCAGGCCGCCGACGCCCTCCGCGAGTCGGGCGCCGACCTGTGGCTCACGTTCGTCCAGGAAACGAGCGCCGGCGCCGAGCGGATTTTCTACTACATCTCCCCGGGACACCTCACGTGGGAGAGCCTCATCGCCATCACGCCCGCCGGGGAGCGCTTTCTCATCTGCGGCCGCTTCGACCAGCAGGTCTTCGAGGCCTCCAGGCTCTTCACCGAAGTCATCACCTTCGTCCAGGACTTCCGCGAGCCCTTTGAAGGGCTCATGGCCCGGCTGAAGCCCCGGCGCGTGGCCGTGAACTTCTCCACGAACGACACGGCGGCGGACGGCATCCCCCACGGCCGATTCCTCTACCTCGAGGAGCTTTTGAAGTCCTTCGCCCCGGGCGCCCAGGTTGTCTCCGCCGAGTCCATCATCGGCGCCCTCATCTCCCAGAAATCCCCCATCGAGCAGGCCCACCTCCAGGCGGCCGTGAACCACACGGTGGACCTCTTCCGGGACATCGACGGGTTCCTTCGGCCGGGCCGGACCGAAAAGGAAATCTACGATTTCGTCCAGGGCCGCATGGCCGCCAAGGGAGTCTCCCCGAGCTTCCAGACCCTGGTCTTCGCGGGGGACCGCGGGGCGGGCATGGGCCACGGGACCGCCACGGACAACGCCGTCCGCGAGGGAGACCTGGTCCACGTGGATATGGGCGTCTTCGTGGGCGGTTACGCCTCGGACATGCAGAGGACGTGGTACGTCCGCAAGCCCGGGGAAACGGCGGCGCCCGAACCCGTTCAGAAAGGCTTCGACACCATCGTCCGGGCCATCGACGCCGCCGCGGCCATCCTCCGGCCGGGGATCCCGGGGACCGAGGCCGACGCCGCCGCCCGAGCGGTGGTCGTGGGGGCCGGCTACCCCGAATACCCCCACGCCCTGGGACACCAGCTCGGACGCCACGCCCACGACGGCGGGTGCCTGCTGGGGCCCCGCTGGCCCCGGTACAAGAACACCATCCTTCTACCCGTCCGGGAGAACCAGGTCTTCACCCTCGAGCCCTCCCTGAACGTCCCGGGCTTCGGCGCGGTGGGCATCGAGGAGGACGTCCTCGTCACCCCAGGTGGCCCCCGTTTCTTCGCCGAACCCCAGCGGGAATTGTGGTACGTGTAGGGCGGCCGGGATTCAGGGAGACCTGGATTTCCGTTTCCCGCTTCCCGTCTTGTTTCTTCCCAAATCATGCGTGTCCAAAATAAGGCAGCGTGTCTCCTTCGAACGTCGGCCGGGCCCTGGCCGCGCCCCTGGCGCGGCACGGAGGGCCTGGTCCGGGCGCGTCCATGCTAGCCTCCCCGCGCGCCGGGACGCGCCTTCCTCCGCTTCGCTCCGGAAGGCAGGCCGCATAAGACGCGCAAAAAAACCTTAGACAGGCATGGTCCCAAATCCCAAATCCGCTATCCCCAATTGCCTCTTCTTCCTCCTTCCTCCTTCCGCCTTCCGCCTTGCCTCTTCGGCACCAAAGAAATTAGGTGGCTGTCCCTATTTTTCTCTCAATCCCAAATCCGAAATCCCAAATCCCCAATGCCCCTTTTTTCTTCCGCCTTCCGCCTTCCCTCTCGAATATTCCCCCCTGTCTGACTGTTTCACGCACTGAACGGGAGGTGGACGTCCATGGACAAGGTTGATCGTCTGCTCGGCGAAAAGGGGCGCGAGGTCTTCACGGTAAAGCCTGACACCACGGTGTTCGATGCTGTGCGCATGATGACGGACCGGCACATCGGAGGCGTCGTGGTGGCCTCGGAGGGGGTCCCGGTGGGCATGTTCACCGAGCGGGACGTCCTGACCAAGATCGTTCTCGCGTGCCGGGACCCCAAAACCTGCCGCGTGGAGGAGGTCATGACGCGCGATGTGGTGTACGTGACGCCCGAGACCACCATCGGGGAGGCCATGGCCATCATGACCACCCGCCGCCACCGCCATCTCCCCGTCATGAACGGGAAGAGCCTCATGGGCCTCGTGTCCATCGGGGACTGCACGCGATGGGTCTCCCGGAACCAGGACTTCACCATCAAGCACCTCATCAATTACATCGCCGACAAATACCCCACCTGATCCGGCCGCCTCTCCCCTCCTCGCCCCGGCCGTTCCTTCCGCCTATCGCCCGCGTTGTTGCCGAATCGGCAAAAAGGGCGTACCTTTGCCTACAAGTGCGTTAGGAAATGGAAAGGCGCGGTCGCTGGGGAGCACCGGGGGGAGGGGGGGATGCCCAAGGCGGAGGAGGCGCCTCGAACGGAAGCCGAACGGAGTCTTCGCCACTCGCGCCTATGGACCTTGGCGTCCTTCGGGCTTGCGCTCCTGGTATCGGCAGGCCTATACGTTCCGCTTGTCCGGAACGAACGGGACGAAGTTCGGGAGCACTGGCGCGATCACCTGATGGCCCTGGCCGACGACCGGGACCAGTCCATTCAAGACTACCTCGCGGAACGGTCCGGGGACGCCCGGACCCTCGCCGACCTCCCCCGCGTGGCCGAGCACCTGGAGGCGGTGCGCTCGGGCCTTCCACCCGACCGGGTGGACGCCTCACGGATCCGGCTCGAAACCCATCTGTCGCACCTCAGGGCGAACTTCGGATACGTGGCCGTGTACTGCCTCGATGCGGAGGGCCGTACGGTGGCCTCCTCACCGGGTGCCCCGACCCTGGACCCCGTGTGCGTTTCCGAGGTCCGGCGCACGCTGGAAGGGGGCGCCGACCGGTTCGTGGACCTCCATCGCCGCGAGTCGGGCCGGCTGACCTTCAGCCACCACGCCCTCGTCGGCAACCCCGCGGGCGGGAGCGCCCTGGGCCTCGTCGTCCTGGAGTCGGATCCCGACCGGCGGCTCTTTCCCCTCCTCCTGCGCCAGCCGACACCCACCCGCACGGCCGAGACCCTCATCGGAGCCGTGTGGCACGGGAAGCTCGCCTTTCTCTCGCCCCTGCGTTTCGGAAGTCCCACGCCCCCCTCCTACCCGGTGGCGACGCCGGAAAAGACACTGGCCCTGAAGGCGGCCCTGGAGGGGCAGGAGACCTTCGGCGAGTTCTCGGATTACCGGGGGGAGGAGGTCCTCGCCGCCACGCGGCGCATCGACGGAACTCCTTGGGGCCTGGTGGCCAAGGTGGACCGCGCCGAGGCCTTCGAACGACTGGGCGGCTGGATGGTCCGGTACATTTTGTTCGCGGTTCTGGCCGCCCTGTCTCTGGCCCTCCTCGTCTACGGCATCCTCCGGCGCCAGCGTCTTCGCCTTCTCGAGGACCTTTCCCGCCAGGAGGGCCTCTACCGCGCCCTGAGCGAACAGACCCATGACATCTTCATTTTGGCCCGGCCCGACGGGACCATCGTGGAGGCCAACGCCGCCGCGGAGAGGGCCTACGGCTATGGCCGATCTGAACTGCTCCGGATGAACATTGTGGACCTGCGTGCCCCCTCCGCGCGGGCCTCCCTCCCCGCCGCTCGCGCCGCCGCCTTGCGTCCGGAGGGCAGCCTTCACGAAACCCTCCACCTTTCCCGGACTGGAGTCGAATTCCCGGTGGAGATTCAGGCCCAGCCGGTTACCCTCGGTCGTGAGCGGCTCCTGGCGGGAATCATCCGCGACATCTCGGAGCGCAAGGCCCAGCAGCAGCGCATCCTCAAGTTGAACCGCCTCTACCGGACCCTTTCCGAGGCCAACCAGGCCCTCGTGCGAGCCGCCTCCCGGGAGGACCTGTTGAAGCAGACGTGCCGGGTCCTCGTGGACTACGGCGGCTTCGGGAGGGCCTGCGTAGCCCTCCAGCCGCCCGTTGAAGCCGGCAGCGCCGTCGCGGTCGCGGGCTATCCCGAGGAACCCCTTTCCGGATGCGCCGATCAAGCGTTGCCCGACCCCCTCCCCTCAACTCCCCTTGTTCTCACCGAGGGCGGCACCCACCGCGCCTTCCTTCCCCTGCGGCAATACGGGACCCTTTGCGGGGTGCTCTGCGTGGCCTCGAAGGAGGCCGGCACCTTCGATTCAGAGGTCATGGGCCTCCTCGGGGAACTCGCCTTGGATCTTTCCTTCGCCTTGGAGGTCCAGGAGACCCGGGAGCGAAAAGAAGAGGCCGAAAGGGCCCTTCGCGAGAACGAGGAGCGCCTCCGGCTCGCCCTCCGGGCGGCCGAGCAGGGCCTCTACGATCTGAACGTCCAGACGGGGGCCTGCGTCGTCTCGCCAGAATACGCCACCATGCTCGGCTTCGACCCGAACACCCTCGTGGAGACGAACCAGGCCTGGATCGATCGCCTCCACCCCGAGGACCGCGAGAGCGTGGCGGAGGCCTATCGAGCCTACGTGGCGGGGGATGTCTCCGAGTATCGGGTGGAATTCCGGCAGAAGTGCGCCGACGGATCCTGGAAGTGGATCCTGTCCCATGGGAAGATCGTCGGGTTCGACGCCGAGGGCCGCCCCCTCCGAATGCTGGGAACCCACACGGACATCACCGAACGGAAGGCCGCGGAGGAGGCCCTTCGCCGCCACGAGGCCTCCCTGCGGGGCCTCTACGAATCCATGTCGGAGATGCTGGCCCTCCACGAGGTGGTGTACGACCCTTCGGGCCGCGCCGTGGACTACCGGCTCATCGAGTGCAACGCCGCATACGAGAAGGTCACGGGCATCCCCCGGTCGAAGGCTTACGGCGCCCTGGCTTCGGAACTCTACGGCACGGGCGAGGCCCCCTTTCTGGATTCCTACGCCCGCGTGGCCGCCACGGGGGAGCCCGTCCAGTTCGAGGCCGAGTTCGCGCCCATGAACAAGCACTTCCTCATCTCGGCCTACTCCCCCGAGAAAGGGCGTTTCGCCACCCTGGCCCTGGACGTGACCGATCAGGTGCGTGCCCAGGCCGAACAGCGGTTCCTGCACAGCGCCATGAACGCCAGCCTGAACGAGATTTACGTCTTCGATGCCGCCACCTGGAAGTTCGAGTTCGTGAGCCGGGGCGCCCTTCAGAACCTGGGCTACACCCTGGAGGAGATGCGCTCGAAGACCCCCGTGGACATCAAACCCGCCTTCACGGACGCATCCTTCGGCGAGGCCGTTGCCCCCCTCCTGTCGGGGGAGCTTCAGGTCTTGCACTTCGAGACCGAGCACGTGCGGGCCGACGGCACCCGGTACCCGGTGGAGGTCCACCTCCAACTCTTCGATCAGGGAAAGCGCAAGGTCTTTGTGGCCTTCATCCTCGATATGACGGAGCGCGAACGGGCCGCCGAGGCCTTGCGGGAAAGCGAGGAGAAGTACCGGCGCCTCCACGAGAGCATGACCGACGCCTTCGTCCGGACAGACATGGAAGGCCGCATTCGAGAGTGGAACCGTACGTATTGCGACATGCTGGGATACTCGGACACCGAGCTGGCTGAATTGACTTGCCAGCAGATCACGCCGGCCGAGTGGCACGATTTCGAGGCGCGAATCATTCGGGAGCAGATTCTCACCCGTGGGTACTCAGGGGTTTACGAAAAGGAGTACATCCGCAAGGACGGGACACGCTTCCCGGTGGAACTGCGCACCTTCCTCTTGAGGGACGAGACGGGGCGGCCCTCCGCGATGTGGGCCATCGTCCGCGACATCTCCGACCGGAAGAGGGCGGAGGCCCTCCTTCGCGAAAGCGAGGAGAAGTACCGCTCGATCCTCGAAAACATGCAGGAAAGCTATTACGAGGTGGACCTGGCGGGAAACCTCACCTTCTTCAACGACTCCCTGTGCGCCCTTTTCGGATATCCCCGCGAGGAACTCCTGGGGATGAACAACCGCCGGTACACCGACCCGGAGAACGCCACGAAACTCTACCGGGCCTTCAACGAAGTCTACCGCACGGGAGTCTCCACGCGGGGGTTCGGCTGGGAGGTCATCCGCAAGGACGGTTCCATGCGAACCATCGAAGCCTCCGTCTCCCTCAGGAAGGACTCGAATGGCCGCCCCGTGGGCTTCCGGGGCCTCATCCGCGATGTGACCGAGGAGCGCCGGGCCCAGGAGGCCCTTCGCCAGAGCGAGGAGCGCTTTCGGACCCTCTTCGAAAACTCCCCGGTTGGCATGTACCGCACCACACCCGACGGGCGCATCGTGGAGGCGAACCCAAAGATCGTCCAGCTCCTGGGCTTTTCGAGCTTCGAGGAATTGGCCAGCCGAAACCTCGAGGAGGACGGCTTCGAGCCCTCCTACCCCCGGGAGGTCTTCAAGGCCGAGATGGAGAGGGCCGGGGAGGTCAAGGGGCTCGAATCGGCCTGGCGGCGCCGCGACGGCCAGGTCCTCCGCATCCGGGAGCACGCCCGCGCCGTGCGCGATGATGCGGGACGAATCGTCTGCTACGACGGCGTCGTCGAAGACGTTTCCGCCGAGCACCGGGCGGAGGAGGCCCGTCGCCTGCTCTCCACGGCCATCGAGCAGAGCCACGACGCCGTCGTGATCACAGACCGGGACGGAACCATTCTCTACGTGAACCCGGCCTTCGAACGCATCACGGGCTACACCCGCGAGGAGGCCGTCGGCCAGAATCCCCGCATCCTCAAGAGCGGCGTCCAGGATGAGGCCTTATACAAGGACCTGTGGGAGACGATCCTCTCGGGCCGCGTGTGGACCGGCCGCCTGACCAACCGCCGGAAGGACGGGACTTACTTCGTGGAGCAGGCGGTCATCAGCCCCGTGCGCGACCAGGGCGAGGCCATCGTGAGCTTCGTGGCGGCTAAGCGGGACATCACCCAGGAGGTGGAGCTGGAGAAGCGCCTGGAACACGCCAAGAGCCTGGAGACCATCGGCATGGTGGCCGGCGGCATGGCCCACGAGGTGCGCAACCCCCTCTTCGCCATCAGCACCCTCACTTCGGCGCTGGACAAAAAATTCGGCGCCAACGAGGAAATCCGGCCCTTCATCGGGTACATTCAGGAGCACGTCCAGCGGCTGACGATCCTGATGAACGACCTCCTGGCCCTGGGCCGTCCCGTGGCGAAGGAGCAGTTCGTTCCGTGCGACCTGTGCGGTTTGGCTCACGGACTGAAATCCCTTCTGGCCAAGGAAGACGCGGAAGGCGCTTCCCGCCTCGACGTGGACTGCATGGCGGGCGACGCCCAGGTCCTCGGCCATCCCGATAAGGTCTCCCAGATTCTCCTGAACCTCGTCCAGAACGCCCTCCACTTCTCGCCTCCCGACGGCCGGGTGCTCCTGAAGGTCTTCCGGTGGGGGGATGTCGGAGTGGTTCACGTGGTGGATCGGGGGGCGGGAATCCCCGCCGACTTCCTCCCGCGACTCTTCCAGCCCTTCGCCAGCCGACGGCAGGGGGGCACCGGCCTCGGCCTCGCCATCGTCCGGAAACTCGTGGAGGCCCACGGCGGCACCGTCGAGGGCGCCAACAACACCCCCGGGCCCGGCGCCACCTTCACCGTCCGCCTGCCCCTTATGAGGAACTAGGGGACCAGGGACCGCGGGACTGGGAGGAGCCTTCTCCCATCCAGTGTGAGCCGGCCTTTCGGCCGATGCGAACATCGGCCGCTACGCGGACCCGCATCTCCCGTCTCCGTTCTCCTCAAATCCGAAATCCCAAATTCCAAATTCCAAATGCCGTTTCTTGCCCTTCCGCCTTCCGCCTTCCGCCTTTCGCCTTGCCCCATCGCCTTCTCCTCCTCTGGGCCCGATGGTAGGATGGAGAAAACGAAGGAGCCCGCCATGATCGGACGCCCCGCCGAATGCCGTCGCATCCATTGGATCCCCTTCTCCCTCTGCCTCCTCGCCGCCTGCGCCGTGAACCCCGTGACGCGCCAGAGCGAGATCATGCTCATCTCGGAGGCCCAGGAGGCCCAGATCGGCGCCGAGGCCGCGAAGCAGATCCAGCAGGAGTTCGGCCACTACCAGGGCCTTCCCGGCCTGAACGCATACGTGAGCGAAGTGGGCCGGAAGCTCGCCGCCCATTCGCGGCGCAAGAACTTGACCTACCGCTTCCAGGTGCTGGACACCCCCGTCATCAACGCCTTCGCCCTCCCGGGCGGATACGTCTACGTCACGCGAGGCATCCTCGCCCGCATGTCGTCGGAGGACGAACTGGCGGCGGTCATCGGCCACGAAATGACCCACGTGGACGCCCGCCACTCGGCCTCCCAGCTCTCCAAGCAGGCCCTGGCCGGCTTCGGGCTCACGGCCCTCTCGATCCTGAGCCCCGATGTCGCCCAGAAGGCCGGCGGCCTCGTGGACGCCTCCCTCCAACTGGCTTTCCTCGGCTATTCGCGGGACGACGAACGAGAGGCGGACGAGGGCGGCATCACCTACATGGAGGCCGCCGGCTACAATCCCCGGGGCGCCGCCAAGATGTTTCACATGTTCCTGGCCCTGGAAGAGAAGGAGCCCAGTTCCATGGAGCGGTTCCTCCTGAGCCACCCCCCCACGCAAGAGCGCCTCGAGTACGCCGAGGCCCGCATCGCCAAACTGGCCGCCACCCATCCCAAGCAGGCGGCCAAGGACTTGCGGCGGGAGGCGTTCCTCCGCAAGATCGAGGGCCTCGACCTGGGCCAGAGCCGGGGGGACAAGGTCATCGCGGGCGGCGTTCTCACGTTGAAAACCCCCCGAGCCGCCGTGGACGCCCCCGATGCCTACACCCCCAACCTGAGCCCCCCCGAAGGGGAGGCCCTTTTCGTGCGCGACGTGAAGCTCTCAGGCGGGGCCTCGACGCGCTACACACTCGGCGTGGAGGTGATCCCCACGAGGGGGCTGGGGCGCCAGGCCTTCATCCAGGACTACCTGAAAAAGGTGGAGGTGCCTCACCAGGTGCGGAGCTCCGACACCCTGCCCACGAAGGGCGCGGGAACCATGGACCTTCGCGCGCTGGACCTGACCGTCGAAGGGGGGACGCTCCGGGCCATGATGGGCTTCGCCTTCCGCGAGGGGACGGCCTTCGTCCTGTACGGGTACACCCGCGACGCCGATTTCCCCGCCGCCAAGGAGGAATTCCGCTCCTTCCTCGCGAGCCTCCGCTACCCCTCGGCCCAGGAAATTCAATCCGTGAAGAGTCCAAAACTCCGCCTCGTGACGGCCCGCACCGGCGACACATGGACCGCCCTCGCCCGCCGGGAGTACGGCAAGGAAGGCCCCGCCCCTCGACTCGCCCTCTACAACGGCATCTTCAACCCCGACAAGCAGCCCGAGGCCGGGATGCTCCTCAAAATCCCCGAGAAGCAGTTCCTCAAGGGGGAATGAGAGACGGGAAACGTGAGGGGCAAGGCGGAAGGCGGAAGGAAAAGAAGGGGCATTTGGGATTTGGGATTTGGGATTTGGGATTTCGAATTTGGGATTTGGGATTTCGAATTTGGGATTTGTAAACAAAGGCAACAACGAGATCCGTGGGGCGGGCGCCCTCGCCCGCCAGAAGAATAAACCATAGGGTCGCGGCCGGGGCGGCTGTGCCACACGAACCCTTCCTCTAGGGAAGCCGACCGTGTGAAGGGGAGAAGACCGGACCGGTTTGCCTTTCGAGGCCCGGCGCTTTAGAGTGAATCCAGCGCGCTGCGGCCCGGGCCCTTGGGAGGGGCGGGAGGGCTCCGGCGTCCCGGGGGACCTCTCATGCGAAAAGCCGCTCTGTCTTTGGTAGTTCTGGCCGCGTGGATCCCGTTCGCCTTGCTGGCGGGCTCTTCCGAATTCCTCGTCGCCATCGAGCGACGCGCGCCCGACGACCTTTCGTTTCTTCGAACCGCCGACGTCCCCGTGATCCTGGAGACCGCGGGCACGCTCTTCGCGGCAGGCGGAGCCGAAACGCTGAACCGGCTCGAGGACTTCGGTTACCCACTCCACATCCTCGACGCCGACCCAGGGGCCTGGACGTACCTCCAGGTGGGGATCCGGCCCGATTCGGACCTCTCGGCCCTCCAGCGCGCGGGCACCGTGGTCTACACGGAGGAGAACTGGGTGCTCCTCCGGCTCTGGCCGGGCCTGGACGCGCGAGCCATCGGAGACGGCCGCTTCTTCGTCGCCCCCCTGCCCCGCGAACCCGTGGCCGCCCCGCGCCCGGTCCAGACGGGACGGGCGCTCGGCACACCGCTCTTGGCCCCCAATCCTCTCGTCCAGCGCATGGTCAACCGGGTGGTCCATCAGAACGTGGACTCCACCTGGCAGACGGTGGTCCCGCCGAACCCTCCCGGGACGGGGACTCGCTACACGACGACCGCGGGGTGCGGGGACGAGGCGGCCTGGGCCTTTTCCTTTTTCCAGGGCCTCGGTTACGACACCGAGTACCAGAACTACCGGTCCGGCTACGCCCCCAACGTCATCGCCACGCGCGCCGGCCAGGTCCACCCCGAGGACGTCTACATCCTCATCGGCCACCTGGACGACATGCCCTCTTCGGGCTACGCGCCCGGGGCCGACGACAACGCCTCGGGGAGCGTGGCCGTCCTCGAAGCGGCGCGGGTCATGGCCTGCGACGTCTTCGACGCGACCCTCAAGTTCATTCTCGTCACGGGAGAGGAGACCGGCCTGGAGGGGAGCGCGGCCTACGCGGCGGCGGCCCAGGCCTCCGGCGAGAACATCCTCGGCGTGGTGAACATGGACATGCCGGGGTGGGAAGGGGACGGCTCCCCCTCGCCCGAGAACCTCGACCTGAACTACAACTCCGCCAGCCAGCCCCTGGGCCAGCTCTTCGTGCAGGCCGCCTCCACTTACGGGACGGGCCTGAGCGTGGACGCGTTCCTCTGCCCCAGCCTCACGGCCTCCGACCACTATTCCTTCTGGCAGAGGGGCTACCCGGCGGTCTGCGGCATCACGGACAACGAGGGCTACTGCAGTCACGGCGGGCACTATCCCTACTACCACACGAGCAACGACACCATCGTGAACTGCGGGAATCCGGGCTTCTTTTACTCCGTCGTTCGCGCCTCCGTGGCCGCCATGGGCGAGCTGGCCCAGCCCTTCAAGGTGGCCTTCGGCGCACCCGCCTACGCCTGTTCGGCATCGGCCCAGCTAATCCTGGGCGATCGGGACCTCAACACCGACCCCCTGGCCGTCGAGACCGCCACGGTGTCCGTCTCCAGCACCCGGGAGAGCGTAGCGGAGACGGTGCTCCTCACGGAGGAGTCGGCCGACTCCCCCGTCTTCCGCGGCTCCATCGCCCTCGCCACGACTCCGCCCGCCCACGGGGACGGGACCCTGAGCGTGAACGAGGGCGACACCCTCACCGCTTCCTACGTGGACGCCCTGGACTGCAGCGGCGCCTCGGCCACGACCTACACGGGGACCGCCCTCGTGGACTGCACCGCCCCCGCCATTTCCGCCGTGGCCTCCTCTTCCATCACCGAATCCACGGCCCTGATCACGTGGACCACAAACGAGGCCTCCACGAGCCGCGTTGACTACGGCCCCACGGCTCCGCCCGCCCTGACCGCCGAGGACGGCGCCCTCGTCACCGCCCACTCGGTGGCCCTCACCGGCCTCAGCCCCTGCACGACCTACCGCTTCGCCGTCTCCTCCGCCGACGCCGCGGGGAACGAGGCCCGGGACGACAACGGCGGCCTCTACTTCACCTTCAAGACCACGGGGCGCGCCTACGCCTTCGGCCCCGAGACGGTGGAGGGGACCCCGTCCCTCGTCCCGGGCGGCCAGTGGCACGCCTCCACCTGCCGCGCCTTTGCCGGAACGCGCGCCTGGAAATGCGGCGCCGCCTCCTGCTCGGGCACCTACGCCAATTCCCAGGACGCCTACCTGACCAGCCCCGCGGTGGACCTCGGAGGCCCCGGCCACGGGTACCGCCTTCGCTTCCGCGAGTGGTACGACACCGAGAGCGGCTACGACTACTGCTACGTCCAGGTCAGCGTCAACGGCGGCTCCACCTGGACCACCATCCGCTCGGGCGTCTCGGGGAGCTCCGGCGGCTGGATCCTGAGGGACCTGGACCTTTCGGCCTACTCGGGATCGGCCTTCAAGGTGCGCTTCTGGTTCCACACGGACTCGAACACGGTGGCCGAAGGGTGGTACCTCGACGAGGTGGAGGTGAGCCGCGCCGAGGCCTGCGCGCCGGACCCGCTCACCTGCACGGCCGTCGGGAGCCCCCTCGACGGCGACGCGCCCCTGGCCGTCTCCTTCTCCGGCCAGGCCCTCGGCGGCACGCCTCCCTACGTCTTCACCTGGATCTACGGCGACGGCACCCCGAACGGCTCGGGCGCCTCCGTAACCCACACCTACAACGCCCCGGGCACCTTCACGGCCCGGCTCCAGGCCACCGACTCGGGCGCCCCCGCCCAGACGGCCTACTCGGACTTCATCACCGTGGTGGCCCGCGCTCCCCTGGCCGCTTCCGCCTCGGCCTCCGTCCAGCGCGGCCTGGCGCCCCTGTCCGTGCAGTTTTCGTCCTCGGCCTCGGGCGGGACCCCGCCGTACGCCTACGCCTGGACCTTCGGCGACGGCTCCGCCGGCTCGGGGACCTCCCCAGCCCATACCTACGCCGCGGCCGGACTCTACACGGCGCGGCTCACGGTCACCGACTCCAAGGTCCCCCCGCGGACGGCCCAGGGGCCCGATTTGCCCATCACGGTGCGGCAGGCCCTCACCGCCGGCGCCGGGGCCTATCCGAACCACGGCCAGCCGCCCCTGGAGGTGGCCTTCACCTCCTCCGCCTCGGGCGGCATCCCCCCCTACACCTATGCGTGGACCTTCGGGGATGGAGGAACCTCCACCGAAGCCTCCCCACACCATACCTACGCCTCGCCGGGCACCTACGAGGCGCGACTGACCGTCACCGACGCCGACGCGCCCGCTCAGACCGCCGAGGCCTCGCCGGTGTCGGTTCTCGTGACCGAGGTGCTTTCCGCCTCGGCCTCGGCCCAGCCCCAAACGGGTCACGCCCCCCTGGCCGTCACCTTCTCGGGAGACGCATCGGGCGGCCTGCCCCCGCTCATCTTCTCCTGGAGCTTCGGCGACGGCAGCCCCGCCGTCGAGGGGCCCTCCGTCCAGCACACCTACACCCAGGCCGGGTCCTATTCGGCCTCCCTCACGGTGACCGATTCCAGCGAGCCCCCCGTGGCCGTTATCGCCGTGCCCGTGACCGTCACGGTCTACCCGGGCCTGACCGCCTCCTCCCTGGCCCAGCCCCTTTCCGGCGTGGCGCCCCTCACGGTGGCCCTCTCCGCCTCGGCTTCGGGCGGCCTGCCTCCCTACACCTTCACGTGGGACCCGGGCGACGGCGGCGGCCCCCTGGAGGGCGCGTCCCTGTCCCACGCGTATACCGAGCCGGGGACCTACACGGTGCGGTGCACGGCCCGCGACGCGGCCGACCCCGCCGGCTCCGTCGCGGCGCCCGACCTCACCGTCACCGTCTATGCGCCCCTCACGGCCTCCGCCCAGGCCGATCCCCCCGCCGGCCTGGCCCCCTTCGACACGACCCTCTCCGCCGCCGCCTCGGGAGGGCTTCCGCCCTACAACTTCGCCTGGAGCTTCGGAGATGGCGCCACCGCCTCCGGCTCGCCCGTCCTCCACACCTACGCCGCCACCGGGACCTACGATGCCGTCGTGACCGTGAGCGACGCCTCCGGCCAGAGCGCCCAGGCCCACGCCTCCGTGGCCGCCGTCTCCCCCCTCTCGCTTTCGGTTCAGGCCTCCCCCGACCGCGGAAACGCCCCCCTGACGGCCACCCTGACGGCCTCCCCCTCGGGCGGCCTGGCCCCCTTCACCCTAGCCTGGACCTTCAGCGACGGCTCCTCCGCGGCGGGTTCCCCCGTCCTGCACACTTTCGCGAGCCCCGGGACGTACACCGCCACCGCCACGGCCACCGACGCCCTCGGCCAGACGGCCTCCGCTTTTGTCGCCGTCACCGCCGTGAATCCGCCCGTCCTCGCCTCCGCCCTCAAGAAGACGGGCCCCTTCCGCCTCAAGGTCCGCGGGAGCAATTTCCACCCCGGCGCCCAGGTCCTCGTCAACGGGACCCCCGTCCCCGAGACGCGGCGCCGCTCCGACACCGAACTCGTCGCCCGGGGGGGCGCCGCCCTCAAGGCCCTCCTGCCCAAGGGCCAGACCGTCTCCCTCACCGTCCTCAACCCCGACGACGGCGGCACCTCCGCCCCCCTGCCTTTCACGAGGTGAGGCGAACCCCGAAGGGGCGGCTCTCCGCGGCCGCCCCTTCGGAAGGATTCGCGCCGGACGGCGCCTTCGGCGGGGTGAGGGCTCCCTCGGAATTCCGCTACAGCTCGCGCAAGGCGGCGGCGACGGGGATGCGGGCGGCGCGGAGAGCGGGCGGAAGGCCCCCGAGGAAGCCCATGAGGAGGGCGAATCCGAGGCCCTGGAGGAGGAGAGCGGGGGTGACCCGGAAGGCGAAGGCCAGCTGGCTGAAGGTCTGCCAGTTGATGGTGGAGGTGGTGACGCCGTTGAGGGGGATCACCAGGAGGTCGCCGAGGAGGCCGCCGAGGAGGGCGATGGAGAGGGCCTCGAAGAGCCAGGAGAGGACGACGGCCCGGGGCGAGAAACCGATGGCCCGCAGGGTGGCCATTTCGCGGACCCGGGCGGCGAGGGCCGAGTAGAGGGTGTTGAGGGCCGCGAAGAGGGCGCCCACGCCCATGACCACGGCGACGAGGTAGCCCAGGACGCGGATCATGGTGGAGACCACCCGGGACTGCTTGGCGTAGTAGAGGTCCTCCCGGTCCACCTGGACGGTGAGGCGCGGATCGGCCTTGAGGGCCTTCTCGAAGGCGGGCAGGTCCGCCGGGTCGCTCAGGCGCACGGTCACGGATTGGAAGATGTGCTCGGGCCGTTTGAAGGTCTGGTTGAGGATGCGGGCGTCGGCCCAGACCTCCGAGTCGAAGGCGGAGTTCCCCGCGTCGAGGATGCCGACGACCTTCCAGGTGCGGCCGCCGAAGGCCGGCGTGTCCCCCAGGGAGAAGCCCTCGTACATCTGTTCGGCGTTCTTGCCCACCACCAGTTCGGACAGACCCGGGGTCAGAAAGCGCCCCTGCGCCATGCGGAGGTTGTCCCGCACGGCCAGCGCGTCCTCGGAGACGCCGCGCACCTGGGCGAGGGCTTCGGACCGGGAGGCCCGGTGGCGGAAGGCCCCGATGGCCACCACCTCCATGCTCACCAGGGGACGCCCCCGGCGGTCCCGGGCCACCTGCGGGGCGTCGGCCACCACGCGGGCCTGGTCGAGCAGGACGACGCTCTCCATTTCCGAGCTGGATCCCGCCCTCCGGATGAGGGCGTTGCGGGGCGAGCCCGACTCCACGAGGGTCGCCTCGAAACCGTGGGCCAGGGAGAGGACCGCCACGAAGACCGCAACGGCCCCGCCGATGCCCAGCACCGCCACCGAGGTGGAGGCCCACCGGACCCCGATGGAGCGCAGGTTGTAGATCAGCGGCACCGCCATGGCCGACTCCCCGCTTTCAAGTCCGCAATCCCATATCCAAAATCCGCAATTCGAAATTCCAAATCCGAAATTCCAAATCGGCTCCTTCTTTGCCCTAGACTCTCCTGAGCGCGTCCACGATCTTCAGTCGCATGGCCGCGAGGGCCGGAAGGAGCCCTGCGAGCAGGCCCACCAGGAGGGCGAAGCTCAGGCCCAGGGCCATCTTTTGCGGAGAGAAGTAAAAGGCCACCAGCAGGCCCTGGGTGGGGTCTCCACCGAGGGTGAAGGCCTTGGCGCCCAGGACCCCCGCGCCCCCTCCCAGGAGAGCGTACAGGCACGATTCGCTCAGGATCAGGGCCAGCACGGCGCCGTCCGAGTAGCCCAGGGTCTTGAGGACGCCGATCTCCCCCATGCGCTCCCTCACGGCGATGGCCATGACGTTGCCCGTGACGAGCAGGAGCGTGAAGAAGACCACCGAGCCGATGGAGAGGATGAGGGCCTGGATGTTTCCCATCTGGCGCACGAAGCCCGCGGCGAAGGCCTTCTCGGTCTCGGCCGCCGTCTCGTAGGAGGAGTTGGCGAAGCGGTCGTTGATGGCCGCCGCCGCGGCGGCGGCGCGGTCGGGGTCGCCCACCTGAACGACGTACCAGCCCACCGTGCCCTTGCCGAAGGGGCGGCGCTCCTCCAGGTAGTCGTACCGGAACCAGAACTGCTGGGTGTCGTCCTCCGGGCGGCTCCCCTCGTAGATGGCCCGCAGGTTGAACTCCCACACACCCGTCCAGATGGTCCCCTTGAGGGGGATGCGGTCGCCGAGCTTCCAGCCGAAGCGCTCGGCGAGCTTGCGCCCGACGGCGCAGGCCTGGCGATCCCTCAGAAAGTCGGTCCACTGGGAGGGCTCCACGCGGAACTCGGGATAGACCTCGAGGTAGTGGTCGGAGTCGATGGCGAAGTTGGCGAAGAAATTCCGCTCGTCCTGGTAGATGCCCCCGAACCACGTGGCGTAGGTCACCTTGCGGACGCCTGGAACGAGCAGGATCCGGTCCCGGTAGGCATAGGGCAGGGGCATGATGAGGGAGACCTTGTTGCGGACGATGAGGCGGTCCGCACCGGCCACTTCGAGTCCCTGGTTGAAGGCCGTCTGCACCGCCGCCAGCACTCCGAAGAGGAAGAGGGCCACGGCGTAGGAGCCCACCGTCAAGGCAAGCCGTGCCTTCTTCCGCGTCACATTCGCCAGCAGGAGAGGGAGGAAGCGGGTCATGGGGAGGAAGCCGAGAGGAAAAGAAGGGGCATTTGGGATGTGGGATTTGGGATTTGGGAATGGGGATTTGGGATTTGGACAACACAAGCGAAAACGAGATCCGTGGGGCCGGCGCCCTCGCCCGCCCGTCTGCCGACTGGTGCAAAACGTGAGACGTGAGATGCGAGATGGCAGAGGCGGGCCTGCGTAGCGGCCGATGCTCGCATAGACGCGAGACGCGAGACGTAAAACGCGAGACGTGAGACGCAAAACGGGAGACGTGAGGGGCAAGGCGAAAGGCGAGACCCGTGGGGCGAACGCCCTCGCCCGCCTGCCCTCGTGCTCTCTTTCACCCAAGCCAGCCGCGCTCGCCGCATGGCGTCCGTATCCTCCCCTACTTCCCTACTCCCCTACTCCCCTACTCAACTACTCACCTACTCACTTACTCACCTACTCACTCCCCCACTCCCCCTGTCTTCGCCTCTACGAGAACCCCCTTCTCGAGGTGGAGGAGGGTTCCGGCGCGCTCGGCGGCCCTCGGGTCGTGGGTTACCATGAGGATGGTTTTTCCGAATTCCGCGGAGAGCCGCTCCAGAAGGTCCATGACCTCGCGGGCGCTCGTCCGGTCGAGGTCCCCCGTGGGTTCGTCGCAGAGGAGGAAGGTGGGGTCCGCCACCAGGGCGCGGGCGATGGCCACCCTCTGCTCCTGGCCGCCCGAGAGCTGGCGGGGGTAGTGCTTGAGGCGGTCGCTCAAGCCCACCAGGGCGAGGGCCGCTTCCACGTGGTCCCTCCTCTCGGCCTTGGTCAGCCGGGTGAGGAGGAGAGGCAGTTCCACGTTCTGGAAGGCCGTGAGGACGGGCATGAGGTTGTACATCTGGAAGACGAAGCCCACGTGGCGCGCCCGCCAGGCGGAGAGCTTGGACCCGGACATGTGGGTGATCTCGTCCCCGTCCACGGTGATGGAGCCGCGGGTGGGCAGGTCGAGACCCCCGAGGAGGTTGAGCAGGGTCGTCTTGCCCGAGCCCGAGGGCCCCATGAAGGCCACGAACTCTCCCCGCTCCACGTCCAGGTGGAGGCCGCTCAGGATGTGGAGCGTCTCCCCTCCCCGCGTGTACTCCTTGTCCAGGTCGCGGACGCGGATGAGGGCGCTCCCGTCGGATCGTCCGTCCACTCGCACCATGCATCCTCCGAAAGAGCCCGCGGCCTCCGCCGCCCCTCCCCGCCGCCGGCGGGAGGAATCGCGACCCGCGCCGCTGCGGGCGGGGCCCCATGATCTTTCGTCTTCCCTACCTTTTCTCGATGGCCCGCATGCCGTCCTTGAGTCCCGCCAGGTCCTTGATCACCAGGCGGTCCCCGGGCGCGCACCCCGAGAGCACGTCCACGTCCATGCCCCGGCGTTCGCCGAGGGTCACTTCCCTCCGCGACAGGCGCCCCTCCTTCAGGACGAAGACGTACCGGCGGCCGTCTTCCTCCCAGACTGCCTCGGAGGGCACCGTCGCCGCGGCCCGGGGCGCCCCTACCGGCGGGGCGTCGGCCAGGAAGGTCACCTTCACGCCCATGTCGGGAAGGATGCGCGGATCGAGGGCGCCGAAGGAGATGCGGACCTTGACGGTGGCCTTCTGGCGGTCGGCGGTGGGGATCACCGTGCGCACGAAGGCGGGGATCTTCCAATCCGGGTAGGCGTCGAGCACGGCCTCCACGCGCTGGCCCGGCCGCACCTTGGCGATGAAGGACTCGTTGACGTCCACCTCGATTTCGAGGGAGGCCATGTCCACGATGGTGGCGATCCCCGTCCGGGTGAATCCCCCGCCCGCCGAAACCGGGGAAACCATCTCCCCCACCTGCGCGTCCTTGGACACGGCGATCCCGCCGAAGGGCGCTCTCACGGTGCAGTTGTCCAGGTCCTGGCGGGCGACACTCTCGCGGGCCCGGGCGGCCTTCAAGGCCTCCTGCGCCGAATCGAGCCGGGCCCGGGCGCTGTCGTAGGCCGTTCGGGCGCGGTCCCTCTCGTTGTCGCTGGCGAAGCCCGCGCGGTGCAGGGAGGAGACCCGCTGGAACTCGAGGTCCGCCATGGACAGGGCGGCCCGGGCGTCGGGGACCTGGGCGTCGGCGACCTTGGCGTCGGCCTCGGCGGATACGAGGCGGGCGCGGGCGTCCGAGTCGTCGAGCCGGGCGAGAACCTGCCCCGCCTCCACCTCCATCCCCTCGTCCACGAGCATCTCCACCACCCGGCCCGTGATCTTCGCCGCCACCGTGGCCCGGCGGCGGGGAGTCACGTAGCCGCTCGCGTTCAGGACCGCCGAACCCTCTCCGCCCGCCGGTTGGGCGGCCTCCGCCAGGACCACCTCCGTCGGCTTCGCGGCCGATCGGAGAAGAAAGAAGGTCACGAGGAGGCCGGCGGCGATTCCCAGGCCGAGCCACAGCTTCCGTTTCGGGCCCTTCTGGAAGGATCGCGCCCCTTCGGGGATTTTCAGGGAGGAGAGGTCCTTCCGGGTCGTTTCATTCGCGTCCATGGTTCATCCCTCGAATCAACTCGTCGCGGTGATGGATCGAAGTCCCATGGTAAACGGTGAATCCCTGGCCGTAAACGGGAGCGGTGAACCCTGTCGGAGCCGCGCCTCCGGAGTGGGCCAACGCGCGGCCTGGGGCCGCCTCCCCGGCCAATCGCGCAGGGCCTCACGATGGGCGCGTCACGGCCCGCTCAGGCCCTGCCACTCATTCAGGGGTCGGTAATCGGGACGACCGGAGCGCTGGGCGCGGATGCCCGCCAGGGCGGCCCGGGCCGCCTCCACGCTCGTCAGGCAGGGTACCTGGAGGGCGATGGCCTCCACCCGGATGGCCGCCTCGTCGAACTGGCTCTTGCGGCCCAGGGGCGTGTTGATGACCATCCGGAGGTCGCCCCGGCGCAGGAGGTCCACGGCGTCCGGCTTGCCCTCGCCCACCTTGTTCACGCTCTCGCAGGGAATCCCGCTGGCCTCGAGGAGGGCCCGGGTCCCCGAGGTGGCGAACAGGCGGAACCCCGCCTTCACATAGCCGGCGGCCACGGGGACGAAGGGGGCCTTGTCCGAGTCGCGCACGCTCACGAAGACCCCGCCCTCCGACGGGAAGGCCGTTCCGGCGGCGGTGAGGGCCTTGGCGAAGGCCACGCCGAAATCGGGACCGATGCCCATGACCTCGCCCGTGGATTTCATTTCGGGCCCCAGGATGGGGTCCTCTCCGCGCAGGCGCGCGAAGGGGAAGACCGACGCCTTCACGTAGACCGAGGAGGGGGCCGGGAGCCGGGGGGCCACTTCGGAGAGGCGCCGGCCCGCCACGAGCCGGGCGGCGAGCCTCGGGAAGGGCACACCCCGGGCCTTGGCCAGGAAGGGGACGGTGCGCGAGACGCGCGGATTCACTTCCAGAACGTACAGCGTATCCCCGCGGAGGGCGAACTGGACATTGAGGAGCCCGACGACGCCCAGTTCGAGGGCCATGGCGCGCGTGGCTTCCTCGATCTGCTCCACGATTTTCGCGGGGAGGGTCTGGGGCGGAAAGACCTGGGAGGAGTCGCCCGAATGGATCCCCGCCTTCTCCACGTGTTCGAGGATGCCGCACAGGAGGGCCTCGCGGCCGTCGCACAGGGCGTCGGCGTCCACCTCCACGGCTTCCTCCAGGAAGCGGTCCAGAAGGAGGGGGTTGTCCTCGCTCACGGCCATGGCCGCGGCCAGGTAGGCGTCGAGGTGCTCCTCGCCCGTGACCACGGCCATCCCCTGGCCCCCCAGGACGTAGGAGGGGCGGACGATGAGGGGGAACCCCAGGGCGTCGGCCTCCCGACGGGCCGCCTCCACCGAGCGCGCGATGGCCCCCTCGGGGAAACTCAGACCCATTTTCCGGCACAGGTCCTGAAAGGCCTCCCGGTCCTCGGCCCGGTGAATGGCCGCGGGGGACGTGCCCCGGAGGGGGTACCCGAGGCGCTCCAGGTCCCGGGCCAGCTTGAGGGGCGTCTGCCCCCCGAAGGTGACCACGACGCCCGAGGGCCTCTCCACGTCGAGGACCGCGGTGACGTCCTCCAGGGTCACGGGCTCGAAGTAGAGCCTCGTGGCCGTGTCGAAGTCCGTGGAGACGGTCTCGGGGTTGCAGTTCACCATCACCGTATCGAAGCCCTCGTCTGCGAACCCCATGACGGCCTGGCAGCAGCAGTAGTCGAACTCGATGCCCTGGCCGATGCGGTTGGGGCCGCTTCCGAGGACGACCATCGTCTTTCCGCGCGGCGGGTCCGCCTCCGTGTGGTCCTCGTAGGCGCTGTAGAAATACGGGGTGCGCGCGTCGAACTCGGCGGCGCAGGTGTCGACCCCGAGGAAGGAGGGCGCGAGCCCCGCATCCTTCCGGCGGGCCCGGACGGCGTCCTCGCCGCACCGCCAGAGGCCCGCCAGCGTGCGGTCCGAGAGCCCCTTGCGCTTGAACTGCCGAAGCACCGAAGGCGGGCAGGAATCGAGGGTGAAGAACCGTGCGCGATTCTCCGCGGCCACGAGGGACTCGATCTCCTGGAGGAACCACGGGTCGATGCCCGTCAGCTCGTGGACCTCGCTCACCGATAGCCCGTGGTTGAAGGCCAGCGCCACGTAGAAGAGCCGCTCCCAGTTCGGCTCCTGGAGCTTCTGGAGGAGGGTGGCGCGGTCGGGCACCCGGTCCACTCCGTCGAGAAGGCCGTACCGGCCCACCTCCAGGGAGCGGACCGCCTTGCTCAGGGATTCGGTGAAGGTCCGGCCGATGGCCATGACTTCCCCGATGGACTTCATGGCCGTCGTGAGGGTGGGGTCGGCGCCCTTGAACTTGTCGAAGGCCCAGCGCGGAACCTTCGTCACCACGTAGTCGATGGTGGGCTCGAAGGAGGCCGGGGTGGTCCCGGTGATGGCGTTGGGGATCTCATCGAGGGTCTTGCCGAGGGCGAGGAGGGTGGCCACGCGGGCGATGGGATACCCCGTGGCCTTGCTCGCCAGGGCCGAGGAGCGGGAGACCCTCGGGTTCATCTCCACCACCACGATGCGGCCCGTCCCCGGGTGGAGGGCGAACTGCACGTTGGACCCGCCCGTTTCGACCCCTACGGTCCGGAGCACCTTGAGGCCCCAGTCCCGCATGATCTGGTATTCCTTGTCGGTGAGGGTCTGGGCGGGGGCCACGGTGATGGAGTCCCCGGTGTGGACGCCCATGGGGTCGAGGTTCTCGATGGAGCAGACGACGATGGCGTTGTCCGCCCCGTCGCGGATGACCTCGAGTTCGAACTCCTTCCACCCGATGAGGCTCTCCTCCACGAGGACGGCGTGGACGGGGCTCAGGGCGAGGCCGTCCTTGAGGAGCCTCTCCAGCGCCTCCCGGTCCCTCGCGATGCCGCCCCCCACGCCCCCTAGGGTGAAGGAGGGACGCAGGATGGCCGGATAGCCCACCTCGCCGATGCGCCCCAGGCCCTCCTCGACGGACCGCGCCACGAAGGAGCGGGAGGTGGGGAGGCCCGCCCGCGTCATGGCGGCCTTGAAAAGCTCCCGATCCTCCGCCGTCTCGATGGCCTCCGTGGAGGCGCCGATGAGGCGGGCGCCGTGGCGCTCGAAGATGCCCGCGCGCGCGCAGGCCACCGCGAGGTTGAGCCCCGTCTGGCCGCCCACCGTCGGGAGGACGGCCTCCACCTTCTCCCGCGCCAGGAGCGACTCCACGGCCTCGGGGACCATGGGCTCGATGTACACCGCGTCGGCGAGGCCCGGGTCCGTCATCAGGGTCGCGGGGTTGGAGTTCAGGAGGACGACCCGGATCCCCTCCTCTTTGAGGGCCTTGATGGCCTGCACCCCCGAGTAGTCGAACTCGCAGGCCTGGCCGATGACGATGGGCCCCGACCCGATCACCAGGACGCTCTTGGGCGCCGCGCCGCTCATGGGAGAGCCCCGCTCATCTCTCCTCCATGCGCCGGATGAACTCGTCGAAGAGGTAGAGGGAGTCGTGGGGCCCCGGGCTGGCCTCGGGGTGGTACTGGACGGAAAAGACGTTGAGCTCCCGGTGGCGCATCCCCTCCACCGTGCCGTCGTTCAGGCTCCGGTGGGTCACCTCGAAGACCTCCGGTAGGCTCCCTTCGTCCACGGCGAACCCGTGGTTCTGGCTCGTGACCTCCACCCTCTGCTTCGGGAGGCACATGACCGGGTGGTTGGCGCCCCGGTGGCCGAAGGGGAGCTTGTAGGTCTGGCCGCCGAAGGCCAGGGCCAGGAGCTGGTGGCCGAAGCAGATGCCGAAGGTGGGGTAGTGCTCGGCGGCGTAGCGGACGAGGGGAAGGGCCCCACGGGCCATTTCCGGGTTGCCGGGGCCGTTTCCCAGGAAGACTCCGTCGGGGCCCAGGGCCACCAGATCCCTCACCGCGCTGTAGGCGGGGATCACGGTCACCTCGCAGCCCCTCAGGAGAAGGTTGCGCAGGATGTTCTCCTTCAGGCCGAAGTCCACGGCCACCACGTGCAGGCGCCCCGAGGCCACCCGGCCCGGCGCGAGGGTCTCCTTGAAGTGCGGCGGTTCCTGGCCGGGCTCGTGGCGGAAGGCGTAGGCCTTGCGGCAGGAGACTTCCGAGGTCAGGTCCTGGTTGTCGATGCCCGGGAAGCGATCCAGCTTTTCCCGCGCCAGGTGAGCGTCGAGGGGCTCATTGGTCAGGAGGGCCTTCAGGGCTCCCCGGCTTCGGAGGTGGCGGGTGAGGGCCCGCGTGTCCACCTCCTTGAGCCCCACCACGCCGTGCTCCTTCAGGTAGCTGTCCAGGGTCCCCCGGGCCCGCCAGTTGGAGGGCAGGACCGAGACCTCCCGGACGAGGAAGCCCCTGAGGTGCGGCTGGCGGGATTCCACGTCCTCCGGATTGACGCCGTAGTTCCCCATGTGGGGATAGGTCATGACCACGAGCTGGCCGGCGTAGGAAGGATCGGTGAGGATCTCCTGGTACCCCACCATGGCCGTCTGGAAGACCGCTTCCCCGAGGACCGTTCCGTGAAATCCGAATCCCCTGCCCCGGAACAGGCTTCCGTCCTCCAGGAGCAGGTACCCCTCCATGCCGTCCTCCCGCGCGGTCCTACGGAGGATAGCACAAGGAACGCGCGGGAAACAGGCCGCGGGGCCTCGGCGCAGGACGCTGGAATGCCGTGGCACGATCGGAAGGGATGCTACGAGCGGGTTCGCGGGGACACGGCGGAGAAGGCCCCACGATTCAAAGCATCGAGGTGAACGCACGGCAGAGGCATGGCGGATGGGGCGGCGGCAGCCATCGCGGAGCCCCTCATGGCTTTCAGCAACAAGGCGCCCCCTCGCGTGACCCGGCCCCTCTTTCTAGTGGGAGGCGTCGCCTCACGCGGATCTTCTGCCGCCCTTGTCGCTCTTTTCTGGTTGCCTGTTTCGCTGTTTCCCCGTCTCCGCTTGAACCTGGCCATCGCCCCACGCCGATCTCTCGTAGGGGCGGCCCTCAGTGGCCACTCCTCGAAGGAACTGCAATGCAGGAAAAAGACCGTCTGGAGAAGATCTGGCGTTACAAGACCTGCCCTGTGTCCGTCTTGACCCTGTTTCCCTCCTTACGTTCTTGCGCGCGTACGAATTGGTATGATTTCAATGTTCTTCCAAACGCCGCCAAGAACGTACGGCTCTCTTGATAACCAGGTGTTTTCCAATTCCTCGCGGGAGGAGAACTCAGACACGACGACTGAGCCGATCATCTGGCCGTTGTCGTTGAGAATGGCGCATCCGTACTTGAAAATGCCCATTTGATTGAATTGGTCAAAGAGGGCAAGGTGTCTCTCTCGAGCTGCAAGGCGCCGATTCAAGGCTTCGTCATCGTTCCCGTCATGAGCGATCAACATGAATTCCATCTAATCACCCGTTGGAATTGGCCTAACGCTCCGATCAACGGGGCCAGGCGGGGTCACAGGCGGGGTCAGGGTCACAGGCGGGGTCAGGTCTTGTATTGCCACATTTCCCCCAACTGCGCTCACCGTGGCCCAGCCTCCTGAACGTAGCCTGAGCGTACGTCTACCAGCAACAAGTAGTCAAGACACTATGCGCGGCCGATGCTCGCATCGGCCGAGGGGCCGGCCCTTGCGAGCAAGGGCCGCTACGGTGAGGGCCTTCGAAGAGGGAGGGCACGGAGGCCCTCCCCTACGGCACGAGCGGCGGCGGGTGGGGGTTCAGGGCCGGGTTTGGCCGACCGACCGGAGGGAGGGAGGCGCGTCCCGACGCCGATGGCCCTGGGGCAAGGAAGGCGAGGCGCCCGCACCGGAATCGTACTTTCCGTACGTTGAGGATGCGGGCGCCGAAGCCTGACGCCGCAATAGGGCCGTCGCCGTCGGCGCCCTCTGAGGGGGGTGGGGGGCGGGGCTCGGTTCAGGTGTGGAGGTCGCCTCCGAAGAATCCGGCCCGCCCGCAGGGCGGACGGGGCGAAGGGTCGGGACGGAGAAGCGCGTGCGCTTCGACGGAACGGGCCGAGCCCCGGAGGAGGCGCCGAAGGCGCCGGGCCGGAGAGGGCGAGGACATTTAAGATTTGGGATTTGGGATTTCGGATTTGGGACTTGGGATTTGGGAATTGGGAATGAAGACGGCGCGATCCACGGCGTCTCGTGACACGTGCCGCAATAAGCGAGACGGAAGACGCCGACGGCGGAGACCGCGCAGGGAGGCCTTCAAAGCGGGCGGCCGCGCAGGGCCGCCCCTACGAAAGATCGGCGTCTGGCGACGCCTCCCACAGAGGCGGGCGCGGGCGGCTACCTCAGCTTCTTGAGATCCACCTCAATCTCGAGGGTCTTCCCCTCGGGTTCGGTGACGACGATGGAGAGGAAGGTCGCGCCGGCAAGGTCCTCGGCGTCGAAGGAGAAGGTCTTGAGCGCCTGGTAGTAAGGTTCGGCGTAGAAGCCCACCTGGCGGAGCCTCGTGGTCACGTGCTGGCTGGCGATGGGCGTCAGGGACTTGGCGTCCGTTTTCAGCGCCGCCTGGACCGCTTCGGCCTGCTCCCGCCCCCGCGCCATGGACGAAACCTCCAGGGTGACCACGCCGGAGGTCAGGAAGGGCAGGGACCGCTCCAGGGTCATGGCCGCCTCGTCCTTCTCGTTCCTCTGGACGAAGCCCGCCGTCTGCGCGAAGGGCGTCATGAGCCGAATTTCATGGTCGAAATTGCGTGACCGCTTGCTGAAATAGTAGGGCTTGGCGTCCAGGTTGAGGTCCTTGAGCTCCTGGAGAAGGGAGGGCCACTGGGCCGCATCGCACCCCTTCACGAGCCTCCCTCCCGCTCCCACCGATAGACCCACGCAAAGGGCCGCACAGACAAGGCACACCGCCGCAGTCCTGTTTCGTCGAAGCTGAACCTTCATAGGGATTCCTCCAAGCCGACTCGCGATTCCAACGGCCCCCTGCGGCCCGCGGGACCGGGACTAGCTCCGCGATCAGGATAACTTAAGTCCGAAAGGCGCAACAGCCCCCTGAATTCGTGGGACCCCAAGGGCCTGGCGGACGATCCGCCCTCATCCCCCTCCGGCTCCAGGAGCCCTACGCGTTTCAAACCGCCGGGCTTCGCGGCGGTTCGGTTCCTCGGAAGGATTCCGCCCGCCCTGGGTTGAAACTCGCTCCGCCGCACCTGCGTCTAATGCAACATCCGAAGGCCGCCGGGCGATGGACCTGGCGGCGCTTCGCGCGAGGGAGACAACGTCCATGAAAACGCGCGCGCTACTCGTCGCCATTTCGGGATTCCTGATGGCCCTCTCCACGCTGGCCGGAACGGCCAAGCTTCACAAGGAGCACCGCTTCGCTCCCAAGCCCGGGGGCGCCTTCAAGGTGGAGGCCTCCTTCCACGACGTCTCCGTCACGATCAAGGAGGGCGCAACGGAGGTGGCCGTCGTGGTGGACGCCGAGCTGACCTCCTGGCCCTCGGACGCGGAGGAGGCCCTGGCGGCCTACGCGCCGGTCTTCCAGGAGTCGGGCGACACGCTCCTCGTCCGGTGCCGCCCCAAGTCCTCCATGCACGTGGGCTTTTTCAACGGGTCCGGTTCGGTGGTGGTGGTCCTGCCCCCCGGAATGGACCTGAACCTGGACACGGGTTCGGGCGAGATCACCCTCAAGGGCGAGAACCCGGACCGGGACCTCACCGTGGACACGGGCTCCGGGGACGTGCGGGTCGAGGGCTCGTGCAAGAACCTGGAGGCCGACGTGGGCTCGGGCCGCGTGGTGGTCCGCTTGTCCGCTCCGGCGGGCCGGGTGGCCGTCGACACGGGCTCTGGGGACGTGGAATTCCATGGAGAGGCCTCGGAATTCCGCGGCGACACCGGCTCCGGCTCCATCCGCGCCGAGGGCCTCGTGGGCCGGGCCACCTTCGACACCGGCTCCGGCGACGTGGAAGCCGTCTGGAGCAAGGTCCCCGGGGCCGTTCGAATCGTGGCCGACACGGGGTCGGGCGACGTCTTCCTGACCTTTCCGAAGAACTCCCGCCTCGGCGGCGAAATCGAAACGAGCTCGGGGAAAGTGCGGTGCGACTTTCCGGGAACGGCCGACGAGCAGGGAAAGTCCTTCGCCTTGTCCGGAGGGGCGGGCTCCGCGGACCTGCGCGTGGACACGGGATCGGGCGACGTGCGCGTGATCTCCGCGCCTTGACAGGCCCTGACCCATCGGCGTGTGGCCCGGCTCACGTTTTTCCGGTCCGCTCCGGCGTTATAGTTAAAGCGATGGAACCGCGCGCCGGGAAGCAATCGGGCGTTCTCGGTTCCCGGAGGTGACCCGATGCGTCGCACGACAGCCGTCTTGGGATTACTCGCTCTGCTTGCCTCCACCGCCGCCTGCGTGGCCAGCCTGTCGGGACAGGCTTACGGGCGCTCGGACGCCCGTCTTCCCATGACCGTCCAGCGCGGGGTCGTGGACAGCGTCCGCCTGGTGAAGATCGAAGGGACCCGCTCGGGGCTCGGCGGTCTCGCCGGCGCGGTGGCGGGCGCCACCGTCGGGTCCGGCGTGGGCGGCGGCGCGGGCCAGGCCATGGCGACGGTGGCGGGGGCCATTCTCGGCGGCCTCGCGGGCTCCGCCATCGAGCAGGACGCCACCACCCGCCAGGGCCTCGAAATCGTGGTGCGCCTCGATTCGGGCCCCCTGTACGCCATCGTCCAGGAACAGGCTCCAGGCGAGACCTTCACGCCCGGAGAGGAAGTCGAGGTCCTCACCGCCCAGGACGGCTCCATGCGGGTCCGTCCCAGGCCCGGCCGCTGATTCAGGCTCGGGCGGGGGGAGGCCGGCGATCCCCCGAAGAGGAGCCGGCGCCCCCCGACCGCAACCCCGCCCTCCCCCTTCTCGTAAGAGCCCAAAGAGACGGGTCCCCTCCGTCCGGAGCCAGTCCAGGTGGGCGGCGAGCGCGCCTCCGCGCTCCCGCCGCCGGCAGGGACCCGCGGCCTCATCGAGGGGGTCTGCCATGGTGCGATGGTCAACGCTGTGTGCCGTCCTTGCGGGTCTTGCGCTCCTGTCGGGTTCGGGGGCTCGGGCGCAGAGCCCGGCGCCTCAGGACGAACCGCCCGTGCAATCGGGCTTCGTGCCCGTGGAGAACGGCCGCCTGTTCTACGAGGCGGCCGGCCGGGGAGAGCCCCTCCTGCTCCTCCACGACGGGATTCTCCACCGGGAAAGCTGGTGCGGGCAGTTTCCCCAACTGGCGGCCCACTACCGGGTCGTCCGGTACGACCGCCGGGGGTTCGGGCGGTCCGACCCGCCCGCCGCCCCCTACTCGAGCGTGGCGGACCTCTTCGCCCTCATGAACGCGCTAGAGATCGATCGGGCCATTCTCGTGGGGTGCTCCTCGGGAGGCCAGCTGGCCGTCGATTTCGCCCTGGAGCACCCGGAAAAGGTGCGTGCCCTCCTCCTCGAAGGCGTCGTGGTGAGCGGCGCCCCCCTCGCCCTGAACCTCGTCCTGCGCGGCGGCCGCCGGGACTACGGGGCAACCCAGAGCCCCGAGGAGGCCACGGCGTACTGGACCGGCACGGACCCCTTCTTCCTCGCGCCCGAGAGCGTGGACGCGCGGGCCCAGGCCCGCGACCTCCTCCTCGCCAACCCCCAGAACTGGCGTCCCGAGAAGAACCGCTTCGAGAGGCCGCCGCGCCGGACCGCCTATCCGAACCTTCGAGAGCTGGACCTGCCGGTCCTGATCCTGACGGGAGAGTTCGACATCGCGGACGTCCACGCCCAGGCGGGCGTCCTGGAGCGGGAGATTCCGGGAGCGCGGAGGCTCGTCGTCCCGCACTCGGGGCACCTCGTCCACATGGAACAGCCCGCCGTCTTCAACCAGGCCGTGCGCGATTTCTTCGAGACGGGAAGGCTCTTCCACCTCCTCCGGACGCGGGACGCCGAGGAGGCCTTATCCTACTACCGGGACCTGAGGAAGCGCGTCCCGGGGATCCTCCCGCTGGAGGAGGCGGAACTCAACCTGGAGGGGTACCAGCTCCTCGGCCAGGGGAGGGTGAAACAGGCCGTGGCCGCCATGCGGATCGGCGCCGACCTGTATCCCGACTCTTGGAATGCCTACGACAGCCTCGGCGAAGTCCTGCTCGCGGACGGACAGCGGGAAGAGGGCATTCTGAACTACAGGAAGTCCCTCCGGCTGAACCCGGGAAACACCAACGCCCGGGACGTCCTCGCTGGGCTGGGAGTCCCCATTCAGGAGCCTCCCGCCGGAGAGTAGACCGCCGAAGGCCCCCCGGCGGAAGCCACGGTACGCGGGCGCTTGGGCGGGCTGCCCTGTCCTTCGAGGCGCGCGAATTCGCGTGAGGGGCGAATCACGGGATTTACAGCATGGTCACGCCGAGGAAGACGGCGTGGGTGGAGACGGCGAGGAGGAGGAAGAGGCTCCGGGCGCGCGGGGCGGACAGGCCGGGAAACCGATAGCCGATCTGGCCGTCCTTGCAGCGGCTGAGGCAGTCCCCGCAAAGGGTGCACGAAAAGCCCGCGCGACGCGCCGCGATGTCCTGGAGCGTGAGGGCGCCGTACCGGCACACGGGCATGCAGGCGTTGCAGTCGGTGCACATCTCTCCGATCTTCAGCCGGAAGGGAGAGATTCGTCCCCCCAGATTCGCCAGGAGGCCGATGGGGCAGAAGACGGTGCAGTGGGCCATGGTCCCCGTTTTCCGCGACCAGAGAACCATGAGGACCACCCCCAGGGCCCCGAAGGCCACGCCCGCCGACGCCGCGACCCAGCCCGGAACGCCGAGGTGGCGCAGGAGGAGGGCCGCGCCCGCCACGGCGCCCAGGAGGCCCCACCGCAGGCCCTTCGTCCACGCGGGGAGTTCGAGGGGGCGCTTGCGCGCCGTCGAGGCCCTCAAATCCCAAGCCCCGATGTAACAGAGGTGACTGCACCAGGCGGGGCCCACGAGGAGGAGGGTCGCCCCGAAGAGAACGGGCATGAAGAGGCCCTCCCCCCGGAAGAGCGGCGCCGCGACGATGAGGGCCGGCACGGGCGGGTGGATCTTTTCGGCGTTCAACAAGAAGCGGTCCCATCCCGCGAGGCCGAGGGCGAACTGCCCGAGGACCACGACGGACAGGAGCGTCCAGACGCGCTTGCGCCACACGGGCTGGGCCTTCCGGTCGTTCATCCGGCCGGCCACGAAGGCCGCGTAGGTCCCGAGAAGGAGCGCCTCCGGCGCGCCGCCTCCGGGAAAGAACCGGTCCAGGAGGAGCATCCCGGCGGGCGCCTTGGCGTGGAGGAGGAGGAGAAGCCCAGAGGTCAAAAAGAATGCCCCCGACGAGAGGGAGGCCGAATCGGCGCCGCGGGAGAACCGCGTGCGCAGCGAGGGGACCCAGAATAGGCCCGCCGCTCCCGCGGCCAGGAGGGAAACGGCTCCCAGGATCAGGACCATCCGGAGGAAGGGCTCCCCCGCCGCCTGCCGCGCGTGGGCGATCCGGAGGCCCGTCAAGAGCCACAGGCCCGCCCCGTGGAAGAGGAAGACGACCGCCACCCGGCGCACCCAGGCTTCCCGGAGGAGGAACAGGAGGGGGAAGAGAGCGCAGGCCGCCGCGATCCCCAGCCTTCCCCCCCGCAGAAAGTGGGCCGCCACGAGCCAGGCGGACAGGACGGCGGGGACGAGGGCCGCGCTCCCGGCCCATCCGCCCGAGGCCGCCCCTCCCGCCCGACTCGCCAGCTCCGATTGCGTGTTTTCCGTCAAGCCCGCCGCCCCAGATTCTCTCTCCGAATTCGCCGGTCCCTGGATGTTCCGCTCAACGGGCCCTGCCCTTCACATCCACTCCTGATCGAGGATATCACCCCGAAGGCCCACCACAACGCGCTTCACGGGAACCTTGCGCCGGGCCAGCCGAAGGGCCTCGGAGGCGAGGTGCACGAGCCCGCCGCAACAGGGGACCTCCATCACGAGGACGGTGAGGGTGTTGATCCGCGCCTCGTCGATGAGGGACACCAGCTTTTTCAGGTAGATCTCCTGGCCGTGGTCGAGCTTGGGACAGGCCACGGCCAGGGCCTTTCCGGCCAGCCAGCGGGAGTGGAAGTCGCCCATGGCGAAGGCCGTGCAGTCCGCCGCGAGGAGCACGTCGGCCTCCCGAAAGTACGGGGCCCCCGGGGAAACGAGGTGGAGCTGGACGGGCCACTGGCGGAGGGCCGACGGGGCGGGGCCGGAGAGCGCCTCGGCCGCCGAGGGGGAAGGCCCTCCGAAGGAGAGCGTGCGGGAACCGGGACATCCCCCTCCCCCCGCGTGGACCGGTGGGGCATGGAGGGGAAGGGGCGTCGCGAAGGATGTCGCGGCGACGGGACCCGTGCGGCCCAGGTGCGCCGCCACGGCCCTTTCGTCGAAGGCTTCCGCCTCGCGCTCCTCCACGGTGATCGCTCCGCGGGGGCACTCCCCGAGGCACGCGCCCAGCCCGTCGCACAGGACGTCCGCCACGAGCCGCGCCTTTCCGTCCACCACGCGGATCGCACCTTCCGCGCAGGACGGCACGCAGACGCCGCACCCGTCGCACTTCTCCTCGTCAATATGGACCACCTTGCGCACCGCCATGGCCGTCTCTCCTATGAAGATGGAGAGCATAGGCCCGTGGAGCGCGCGGCGCCTTGACCCAGGTCAATCCGGCGCGGGAGGCGTTACAGGCCTTCCAGCCCGGGCCGGTCCAAGATGCGCACGGTGCGGCCCTCGACGGAGATGAGCCTCTGGCGCTGGAGCTTCGCGAGGGTCCGGCTGAGGGTCTCGGGGCTCATGCCCAGCCGGCTCGCGAGGGTGCCCTTGGCCGTTTCCAGCTCGACGCGGTCGCCGCCGGCTTCCCGCTGGAGGGCCAGAAGGTGCCTGGCCAGGCGGGCGGCGACCTCCTTGAGGGACAGGTCGTCCACGAGGTCCACCAGGGCCCGAAGGCGGCGCGAAAGGATGGCCAGCATGCCGAGAAGGATCTGGGGACGCCGGCCCGCCAGTTCGAGAAACGCCGCCCTGGCAAGGAAGAGGCTGTCCACGCGGCCGAGGGCCGATGCCGTCGCCGGATAGGCCCCCCCCTCGAAGACCGGGACTTCGCCGCAGGGCTGGCCGGGGCCCAGGAGGTGGATCACCTGCTCCCGGCCGTCCGCCCCGAACCGGCTCACCTTCACCTGCCCGGTCAGAACCAGGAAGAATCCGGCGGCTTCGTCCCCCGCCAGAAAGAGCACCTCGCCCGCCTCGTAGCGCCGGGCGGAGGCGATGCGGGCCAGGCACTCCAGGTCCTGCGGGGCCAGGCCCTGGAGGAGGGGGCTCGCCCCGAGGGCGGCGGCCCTGGACGGAGCATCGAGAGTTAGCGGCTTCATGGGATCGGACCCTCCACGCGAAAGTCTACCCCTTCGGGCGAGAACCCGAACAGCCTCCGGGCCCCTGGCGTTCAGAGCCATCCCAGGGCCCAGGGAGGCCCGGGACCGAAGCGCGGACGCGCTTGCGCGGAAGGGTCAAGTCCAGGCCTCCCGTGCCGCGCCAACGGCGCGGCGCCCGTCCCGCCTTGCTTCAAAGTCAACAAGGTTGCATGTTTTTCGGAGGGCGTGCATCCAGGCCTGTCCCCCGGGGTCTCATTCCCTTTCCCCTTCCCCGAACGACGCCGGCTCTTCGGCCGCGCGGAGGTCCTCCGCGGCGAATCGGCGCTCGAAGATCCGGTTCGTGGCGGCCGGAAAGGCGAGGGACCCTCTTTCCTCCGGCAGGATCCAGCGGTGTGGAACAGCAGGAGCCGGGGGGGGCGATCCGGGGGCGAGACGGCAGTCGAAGGGGTGCAGGACCACCTTGAAGTGGCTGTAGGCGTGGCGCACCACCGGAAGGCCAGCCAGGATTTCGCAGTCCGCTCCCACCTCCTCGCGGATCTCCCGCGCCAACGCCCCCTCGGGGCTTTCACCCTCCTCCACCTTCCCCCCTGGAAGTTCCCAGAGGCCCCCGAGGAGTCCGCCGGGCGGCCGCTTGGTCACGAGAAAGCGGTCCCCCCTCCAGAGCAGGGCCACCGCCACGGCCCACTCGGGATGGGCCTTCCTCGCCCGCGGCACGGGGTAGGACTCGGGGCGGCCCTCGCCCGCGGCGGCGCATTCCCTCCGGAGGGGGCAGGTCGGACAGGCCGGCCGGCGAGGCCCGCAGACCGTCGCCCCCAGTTCCATGAGCGCCTGGTTCACATCGCCCGGAGGTCCGGATTGGACGGCGAGCCGCGAGAGGTCCCAGAGCCTCCGCCGGAGATCCCCTCCGTCGGGTTCGCCGAGGGCGAAGAGGCGGCACCAGACCCTCCGGACGTTTCCGTCCAGGACCGGCTCGGGGAGTCCGAAGGCAATGGAGGCCACGGCGCCCGCGGTGTAGGGGCCGAATCCCGGGAGACTCAAGAGGGCTTTTGCGTCCCGGGGGAATCCGCCCGCCGCGCGGATCGCGCGCGCCGCCTCGGGCAGGCGCCTCGCACGGGCGTAGTATCCCAGCCCCTCCCAAGCCTTCAGGACCTCGTCGGTCTCCGCCTCGGCCAGGTGTTCTAGGGTGGGAAACCTCCGGAGAAATCGCTCGAAGTAGGGTCCGGCCGTGGAGACGCGGGTCTGCTGGAGCATGACCTCGCTGATCCAGACCCGGTACGGATCCCGATCGCGCCTCCAGGGAAGGTCCCGCGCGCTCGACCGGTACCAGGCCAGAAGCCTTCCGACGGCCGCCTTCCAGGGAAAGGTCTCCGCGCCGCGGAGGGCGGCTCCGCGCTGGGCGGACTCGCCCGTCCTCCGTTTCATGGAGCGAGGGGGATTTCGAAGCGGCCTCCGCGGAGGGTCTTCACCTCCAGGCGAAGGTCGGGCAGGTGAAAGTACACGGTGCGGCCCTGGGTGCCGCCCACTTCCTCGGCGGCGATGGGGATGGCGGCCTCCTGGAGGCCCTGGCGGGCGGCCGACGCGTTCCGGGGCCCGATGTTGCTGTCCACGTCCTCCTCGGCCTGGAAGAGCCTGGCCCCCCCCACCAAGGCCGCTCGGAGCGCCCTCCGCCTGCCCCCCAGGGCTTCGATGCGGCTCACGAGGGCCCCGAGGGCCTCGGTGGCGTATTTGGCGGGAAGATCCGTCAGGAGGTCCTGCGGCGGCCGAGGACCGGGAAGGAGCACGTGGGCGAGGCCGCCGACCCTCGCCTTCGGGTCGTAGAGAACCAGGGCCACGCAGGATCCCAGCCCGTACACGACGAGCGTCGCGGTTCCGGCTTCGGCCCGAAGGTCCCCGATGTGGATGGCCGTTAGGGCATCACCCGCCAAGGAATTCCCTCACCTCGGGCTTCAGGAAGAGCCCCTCCAGGTCCACGCCCCGAATCTCCTTTCGAACCAGTTCCGCCTTCTCCTCCGCCTCCAGGGTCCGGTTGACGATGAGCACCCGCCGGCCCCGGACCCGGCACAAGGCTCCCGCGCTCCGGATGCGGGTCGTCTCCCGGAAATCGATGCCCATCTTGGAGAGGCCCACCTTGAGCTCCTCCAAGAAAGACTCCCATTCCTTCTTCGTCCGCCGCGGCGTCATGGCTCTTCGAGGCGCTGGAGGAGGTCGAAGATATCGTCGTCCGAAAGCATCGTGTCCGACTCCTTGGCGAGCCGGCGGATCGCCGCCACCCGCTCCTGGTTGACCTCCTCCCGGTGGTCCTGGAGCCACGCCACGATGTTGGCGTCGCCCGACATGGGGCCCACTTCGATGGTCTGCCGGCGGCCCACCCACGAGGCGGGGACCGCGGAATACATGAGGTCCTCGAGGCGGGCGTCCCCCATCTGGCGAGCCTTGAGGAGCGCGGAGGCGTGCACGCCCGTCCCGGTCCGGAAAGCGTCCTGGCCGAATACGGGGTAATTCCAGGGAATGGGAATGCCCGTCCACCGGGAGGTCCACGCCACGTAATCGGTGAGCCGGGCCACGTCCCGCGGCCACCCGCCCATGAGCTTGAGGTTCAGGATCACGAGGTCCAGGGGCGCGTTCCCGACGCGCTCGCCCAGACCCAAGGCGGAGCCGTGAAGGCGGTCGGCGCCTGCGCTCCACGCGGCCAGGGTGCACACGAGGCCGAGCCCGCGGTCCATGTGGCCGTGCCAGTCCACGGCGACGTCCTCGCCGCTCGATCGGGCCAGGGCTCGAAGAAACGCCAGCAGACGTTCCGCACCCTGAGGCGTGGCGTGGCCGACGGTGTCTGCGGCGCAGATCCTCCTCGCCCCGCTCTCGATGGCGGCGCGGTAGAGTTCGCTCAAGATGTCCGGATGGGTCCGCGTCGTATCCTCCGTGACGAACATGACCGGAAGCCCCGCCCGAACGGCCAGGGAAACGGAATCCCGCGTGAGCTTCAGGAGATGGGCGATGTCCCATCCTTCCACGCGGCGCCTCGCCGCGCTGCATCCGAGGAAGGCGGCCACCTCCACGGCGGTGCCGGCCCGCTGGGAGATCTCGATGATGGGCCGGATGTCCTTTGAAACCGTCCGGGCCGCGCAGTTGGGCCGGAGGGGAAGCCTGTGGCGAACGATCTCCTTGGCGAGGAGCACCGCGTCGCCCAGGGCCTGGACGCCCGAGGCGGGCATCCCGATGTCCACCGAGGTCACCCCGAGGTCGCACAGGATGTGGAGGAAGTCACGCTTGGCCTGAAGGGGAGGCGCTTTCGCGGACGGGCTCTGGAGGCCGTCCCGAAGGGTCTCGTCGTTGAGTTCGACCGTCCTCGGCGGCCCCTTCGCGGTCCCCGATTCCGGCGCGTTCCAGTCGTGGATCCAATCCGCATCGGAAGCCGTCATGCCATCCCCTGGATCCGGCCGCGCCTCATCGGCCCTTGAACTCGGCCTTCCTCTTTTGAAGAAACGCCGAGGTCCCCTCCTTCATGTCCTCGGAAGCGCAGCACAACCCGAAGAGGGTGGCCTCCAGGTAGCAGCCCTCCTCCACGGGCATGTCGAGCCCCGTCTGGACCGCTTCCAGGCAGGCCCGAAGGGCGAGGGGGCCCTTCTGGATCATCTTGGAGGCCATTTCGCGGGCCTTTCCCACGGACTGCCCCGGCGGCACCACGGCGTTCACCAGGCCCAGTTCGAAGGCCCTCTGGGCCGTGATCATGTCCCCCGTGAGAAGGAGCTCCAGGGCGGGCCCCTTGCCGATGAGCCGGGGAAGCCGCTGGGTCCCTCCGTATCCCGGGATCACGCCAAGGTTCACCTCGGGCTGGCCGAACCGGGCGTTCTCCGAGGCCACCCGCAGGTGGCAGGCCATGGCCAGCTCGCACCCTCCTCCGAGGGCGAACCCGTTCACCGCCGCGATCACCGGCTTCGGAAAGATCTCGATGGAGCGGAAGAGGTTCTGCCCGAAGAGGGCGAAGTTCCTCCCCGCCTGGGCGTCGAGGGAGGCGATTTCGGCGATGTCCGCGCCGGCCACGAAGGCCTTTTCCCCCGCGCCCGTCACGATGAGGGCTTTCACCGAGGCGTCCTCCTCCGCCTGGGCGAGCACCAGGGCCAGCTCCTTCAGCGTCTCCCGGTTGAGGGCGTTCAGCTTGTCGGGGCGGTTCACCGTGACCACGGCGATGTGGTCGGAGGCTTCGTAGGACAGGTTCGTCAGTTCCATTCAGGACTCCTCGTTCAGGCTTCGGGCGATTCCAGAAGCAGGGCCATCCCCTGCCCGCCTCCGATGCAGGCCGAGGCGACGCCGAGGCGAGCCCCTCGCCGCCTCATCTCGTACAGAAGGGTGAGGGTGAGGCGCGTCCCGGTCGCCCCGAGGGGGTGTCCGAGCGCGATGGCGCCTCCGTTCACGTTCGTGCGCTCCCGGTCCAGTCCCAGCGCCTTCTCACAGGCGAGGTACTGGGCGGCGAAGGCTTCGTTCACTTCGAACAGGTCGATGTCCTTGGCCATCAGGCCCTGGGCCGAAAGGAGCTTCTCGATGGCCGGAACGGGACCGAAACCCATGATTTCGGGAGGGACAGCCGCGTAGGACCACGCCCGAAGGTATCCCAGCGCGTGCCAGCCCTTTTCTCGGGCCGTCGACTCCTTGCACAGGATGACGGCCGCGGCCCCGTCCACGATTCCCGAGGCGTTTCCACCCGTCACCGTGCCGTCCTTGCGGAAGACCGGCCGGAGCTTGGCCAGGGCCTCGAGGGTGGTGTCGGGCTTCCGGTGGGTGTCCTCCGAGAATTCGTAGGCGCCCCGCTTCCGATCCTCCAGCCGGATCGGGGCCACCTCGTCGGCGAAGCGTCCCGCTCGGAAGGCGGCTTCCGCCGCCTGCTGGGACCGGAGGGCGAGTTCGTCCTGCTCCTCGCGCGTGATCCCGTACCGCTGGGCCAGGTTTTCGGCCGTCACCGCCATGGGCAGGTCGCAGTAAGGGTCTCGGAGGGATTCCATGAGGGTGTCCACCAGCGGGGCATGGCCGAGCCTCAATCCTTGCCGGAGGCCCCTCACGACGAAGGGCGCGTTGCTCATGCTCTCGGTGCCCCCGCACAGGACCGTGGCGGCCTCCCCCATCCGGATGAGGTGCGCCCCGCTCACGAGGGATTGGAATCCGGACCCGCACAGGCGGTTCACGGTGAGTGCGGGGACCTCGATGGGCACCCCCGATTTGAGCCCGATGTGGCGCGTCAGGTAGATGGCGTCGTTCCCCGTCTGGAGGACGTTCCCGAAAATCACGTGATCCACGTCGGCGGGGCCGACTCCAGCCTTCTCCAAGGCGGCCTTGGAAGCGTGGACCCCGAGGTCCACGGCGGAAAGGTGCGCCAGGTGGCCGTTGTACTCCGCCATGGGCGTCCGCGCGCCCCCGACGATGACCAGTCGATCCGTCATTCCATCCCCCCCTTTGCCGTGCGTTCGACGAACTTGAGCCGGAGCGTCCCGAAGCCCACCTGGATGCCCGACTTGATGGGCGTGAGCACCCCCGTCGGGATTCGCTTGCCTCCGATGAAGGTGCCGTTGAGGGTGCCGACCTCCTCCACGAGGTAGAACTGGCCGTTGCTGTGGATGACCTTGGCGTGGCGGCGCGACACGCTCCGCTTCACGTCCTCCTCCGTCAGGTCCACGTCCGGGACGATGCCCGTGACCGGGTCCCTGCGCCCGATGAGGGAGACGTCCTTGAAAATGCTGAAGACCCGGAGGGTCCCCTCCACGAGGAACTGGGCCAGCACCGGCGGCTTGGCCTCGGCGTCCTCCTGCGGCGGGCCCCCCGCGGGGAGTTCGGCCGGTTTCGGCACGTGCGTCAGGCCCTGCAGAAGCAGCGCGTTCTCGAGTTCGTCCGTGGTCTCCCTGAGCCTCCCGGAGAGTTTTCTGAGCATTCGGACGGCGATCTCGATGTTGCTCTGCACCATTTGATGGAAGGTGCTTCCGTTGATGACGATGATCTCGGCGTCCTCCACCACCTCAGCGGTGGCGGAGCGGGGCACCTGCTCCAGAAGGCTCATCTCCCCGAAGAAGTCGCCCTTCTCGAAGAGCCTCCGGAAGCACTTCTCCCCATTGATGGTGCGGTAGATCTCGACGATGCCGGACTGGACGATGAACATCTCCGAGCCGGGATCGCCCTCTTTGAACACCACGTCGCCCTTCTGGAAGGGCACGACAAAATCCTTCAGCGGATGGCCCATCCCCGTCCACCTCACGCGTGGGCTCAGTTTAATGCAAGGGCCGCCCCCGCGAAAAGCCCGTCATGGCGGAAGCGTGACCGAGAGTTGTCCCGATTCGGCGTCGTCCACGGCCTTCAGGAACGCCAGAAGGTCGGCGTAGCGTCCGGGCCAGACCACCTGGCTCGGAACGGCGAGCCTCCTCTGGACGCGGATCTCGTTCGTCTCCCTGGAAACCCTCAACACGTATTCTCCAAAGGGACCGCGAACGTCCTTGTCCGTCGGCCGAAAAGAAGCCTCGGCCCCCTCGGGCAGGCGGAAGGCAATCTCCTGCCGAAGGAAGATCGGCCCTCCGGTGGCGAGGGGAAGCTGCCTCTCCTTGAGACTTCCAAGGGCTCTGCCCAGGTGGAACGCGGGCAGGGGGTCCGCCGCCGTGAGACGGTTCCCGTCCTTGACCGCGCTCCCGTGAATCACCGCCGTGTAGGACCAGACCACGGGCCCCTCCGGGGATTCCAGGTTCTCCAGGTGATAGTCCTCCAGGTCCACGCTCCCGTACCGATGGGAGACCGCCATCTGGATGGCCCTTCGCCACTGGTCCTTGGGGACCTGCGCCAGCGCCGAGCGCATTCCCTCGCTCGCGTCCGGATCGAGCTCCGCCCGATAGGTCACGCGGAAATCACCGTCGGGACGGATTTCCCGCGTTTCCCGTTCGTAGGCCCTCTCCCAGGGTCCGAAATCGGCGGGGATGGACTCGACCTTCCAGGGCTCCCTGGACGTTACGGGAAACGCCTCGGCGCCTTGAAGGAACCAGGGGAGGACCGAGGGATCCCGGCGGGGCCCGGAAAGGGTCAGGTACTTCGCCCCCGAGGGAAGCCCGACCTTGACCACCGGAACCCTGAACTGCCCCAAACGGGGGAGGCTCTCTCGGGACACCCGGTCGGGGACCGGCTCGGCGAGAAGAACCTCGAAGGGGAGGCCCGCCAGGGTCAAGTAGGCGCAAAGAAGGGGCAACCGCCCTCCCTGGCGCGTCAGGAGCGTCTGGGTGGGGTCCTGCCAGGACCCGTCGTCTTCTCCGTCCACGTCCTGCAGACAGGATTTCCAGAGCGCCTTCAAGACCTCTTCCCTCGATTCCAGGCCGCCGGTCGTTTGCCGAAAGCGCCTCTCGATTTCCGGCGTCACCTGGTACGTCCCGAGGATGCTCTCCCGCATGAACAGGGCCACGTCCTTCCAGGTGATGGCCCCGGCGGCCTCCACCATCGGCACGAACAGGAGTTTGTTGGGGGTGTCCGGCTCGGGCGGGATCCTGGGCATGTCGCGGTAGGCCCAGCGGCTGTAGGCGTTCGGACCGCGAAGCCCCCTCTCGCCGGGGCCCGGGAGGTTCTTCTCCAGAAACTCCATGGCGAGTCCGGGGGGGTACTCGACCGTCCACTCCGTGCGGTGGAAAGGCTTCTCGATGTCCTGGAAGAGGAAGACCTGGGACGTGATGTAGCTCCCCTCCTTGACCCGGTTGGGCGGACGGAGGGTGATGTACTCGAACTCCACGAGGTCCCCGGGCTCGAGCCCCTGCAGGCTCACCGTGTCCTTTTCAGGAATCTGCTCCGGTTCAAGGACCCGGCCGTCCGGCTTCACGGTCCGGAGGGAGAGGAGGATCTGGCCGGGGATCTGCTGTTCGCCCTCCCGGTCCACCCCCTCCTTGTCATTGATCCTCAAGATTCCGTGGTATCTCTCCACCGAGGACCCGTCGGGCTCGATCCGGCTCAGAAGCTGGTCCAGAATCAGCGACGAAGGCGCTTGATCCGGCGCCTCGCCTCGGTCTTCCGCCAGCACCGTCTCGAGGTCCAGGTGACGGTCCTGGAAGGGCAAGGGTTCTCCCAGGGCCATGCGGGCCAGATCCACCTGAAAGGCCTCGGGACGGGCCTTCTTCAGGTTGCTCCAGGCCTGTCGCCCGCCGGCCTCGTCCTCTTGCAGGAAGGCGCACCGGGCCAGATCCAGGGCGATGCCCACGCTCGCCGGGTTGTCGGCCGCGAGCTTCTCCAGCGCGGCCCGCGCGGCGGGGTAATCGCCTATTTCCATGTCCACACCCGCGATCCGAAGGGCGAAGGACAGGTCGCGATCCCCCCACCGGTCCCGCTCCTCCACGAGGAGAGCGCGCAACCCGGCCAGGTCGCCGGTTGCCTCGAGGTAGGACTCCCGTTCGGGATCGGCCCGGCGCAACTTCTCCAACCTCTTGATGGCTTCCCTCTGTCTGGCCCGGTCGCCCAGGTCGTGAAAGAAGGAGACCCACGCCGATTCCACGCTTTCGCACTGCGGATGCCCCGCCGCCACTTCCTCGAGCACGCGGCGGGCCATGGTGTCCCAGCCTCTCGCGTGGAGCTTCTGGGCGAGGGCCAGCCCCCACCGCGGATCGGACGGAGCCTCCTTCATCAGGTCCCTCAGCACATCCAGGTCCTCGTCCCCTTCGGAGCTTTCCCCCAAAAGGAGCGCCTTGAAGAAGCGGGCGGAGGGACAGCCGGGCGCGCCGGCGAGGGCGCGGTCCACGGCCCTCTCGGCCCGGCTCTCGGCGATCTTTCGCGGCAGGTCGTCGGCCTCGAAGAGGTACATTTCGGCGGCGAGGAGGTTCCAGATCGGGGCCCCTCCGGCATCCTCCGCGGCGTTCTCCATGAGGATCCGGCCCCCCGCCACGTCTCCCCGCCAGCGGTGCCACAGGGCCGCGAACCCCGGCCGCCTCGGATCCGAGGCGGAGAAACCGGAGGTGAAGGCATCCACGAATTCGCCTTCCGGGACAAAGCCGGTTACGGGGGACGGGAGGTCGCCGGGCTCCTTGAGAAACTCCACGGGCAGGGGATTCCCCTCGGGGTCAAGAAGGGCCGCGTATACCCCGTCGCCGGGGCCGGAGGCCAACACTTCCAGGGTGAGCCGGTGTCGCCCCTCCTTCAGGGCCACCCGCAGGACGTTGGTGGGGTTCTCCTGCCTCTTCAGGAAGTCCTTGACCAGGAGCGGCCGGCCGTCCAAGAAGACCCGGAAGGAGCGGGCCGCGTTGAACATCAATAGGGCTTTACCCGAGGCGGACACCCGGAAGGGCACGCAGGCGTAGTAGCGGGAATCCCTTTCCTGAGCCATGGCATGAAGGGGGGGACGCACCAGGGGGCTGTCCAGGGACGAGTAGGTCCAACCCCCGAGGGCGTTCCAGTCGGGCTCGGCGGCCGGGCCTTCGGTGAAGGCGGTGCGGGGCCGGTCCGTCAGGGGACCGGTGAAGAACGCGCCGGGCAGGAACCCCGCCGCCCGGAGAGCCGAGGCCCTCTGCGAAGGCTCCCCCCTCCGGGAGGCCAGGTTGAGGGCGAGCCAGCGGAGGTTGATTCGCACCATGGGGTCCATGGATCGGGCCGAGGATAGGGCGGGAAGGGAGTCCTCCACCAGCCGGGTCGTGACCTCGTTGAAGGCGGCTCCCTCGCTCAAGAGGTCTTCCAGGAGAAAGGCGAGGGGATGGTCCGGGGCGCTCTTGAGCCCTTCCGCCGCCGCCAAGAGGGCCTTCTCGGGCTCCCCCACGGACCTCAGGACGAAGGCAAGGCCGAAGGCGGAGGAGGCGTCGCGAGGATCCTGTTCAACGCAGGAGCGAAAGGCCTTCTCGGCCTTTCGGAAATCCCCCCCCTCCAGGAGGATCCGCCAACCTTCCCCGGCCTCCGCCGCCAGGAAGGCGGCACTCCACAAGCCGGCGGCCACGAGGATCGTCCATCTTCGAAGAAAGGCTCCTTTTCTCATGGGGTGCCTCCCTTCGGGCGAACACGAAGCCTCTCCGGAATGACCCGATCCACCTGCTGGCAGAAGTCCCGAAAGGCCGGGTAATCCTGAGGTTCGATCCGCTCCGCCGCCACCGCCACCGTGGTCACCACCCGGACGCCTTCCGCCTCGCGGGTGATCGTCCGCTCCACCTTCCCGAAGGCCGTTTCCAGCCGCACGGGCGGCGGGGGAATCGCCTCGGCGCCTCCGGGAAGGGCGTACGTGACGTCGTACGTCTGGTGCCAACCGTGGTCGAGCTGGAGAGGCAGGGAGCGGCGCTCGAGGGTGGCCAGCCGGGAAGAGAGGTCCAGCCTGCCCATCCAAAGGGGGAGGCTCACGATTCCTGCGCCGTCCGGCCGCGCGGCCTGGCCGAACCGGCCCACCATTTTGATCCGGAGCGGGGAAGTGAGGCTCCGCATGTCGCTGGATTCGGCCGCTGTCAGCCTGGAGCCGGGGAACGTCCCCGAAAGGTCCCGTTCCAGCACTTCCCGGAGGGTCCCGGGGTCTTCGTACCGGCTCCGGATCCAGGCGCACTCCTGGCCCCGGACCATGACCTCGACGCTTCCCACGGCGTCGGCCGAGGCCGGGTCCATCTCCAGCCGGTAGACCGCCCGATACGTATTGGCCTCGGGACCTGCGACGGGGGTGCGCGCCGATCGGGTCCTCCCGTCGGGCCAGACGATCTGCACCCGGACTCCCTGGTCCATGTCCGGGAGTTCGTCCATGGCCGAATATTCGGCCGTCCCGTCCAGGTAGAGGTCCAGTTCAGGGACGTAACATATGGCGTGGTTGAACACGGCCAGGGAGGCCGGCTTTTCCGCGATCTCCCCGTTGTCGCGCGTCCTCACCAGCACCATGGCCGCGTCGAAGCCGGCCTGCCGGAGCAGGACGGCCATGAGCAGGGCCTTGTCCTTGCAATCTCCGAAGCGCCGCGCGTAGACCTGGCGCACCTTGTAGGGCAGGTAGCCGTGGACTCCGAATTCCAGCCCCACGTACCGCGTCTGCTGGACCACCCAGCGGTGAACGGCCCGGACCTTGGCCTCGTCGGAATCCAGCCCCGCGATGATTTCCGCCGCCTTCGCCCGCATCTCCGCGTCGGGCTCCCACTGGTCCTGGGTGAAGCGCGCGTACCAGATCCCCATGGCATCCCGGTCCTCGAAGGTGGATACATGGAGGTAGGAGGCCGTTTCCGTAAACTCGGGGGAGCCGGGCTCCCGCTCCACGGGGGGCAGGTCGCGGACGTTCCAGCGGTAGACCTTCTCCTCTCTTCCGGAAACGACCATGGGGGCGACGTCCAGACGCTCCTGGTGCAGATACAGGGGGAACCCGGACGGAAGGAGCAGGGTGTACTGCTTGGTGAGAACGGGGAGGGATTCCCCGAAGGGCACGAAGTCCCCGAAATACTGGCCGAACTCGTTTCCCTGGCCCACGTCGGAAATCCGGTATTCCACCCAGAGCAGGTCCCCGGGCTGGATGGAGGGAAAGGTCAGGACGAGGTTCCGGTTGCGGTAATAGAGCCGGACCTGAGGATCCGAGAGGGCATCGGTCACCATCACTTCCGAGTGGACCCTCGTCCCGTCGGCTTTCTGAATGGACGCCTCCAGGACCTGGACCTCCTCCCGGTCGGGATCGAAAGTCACGGACACGGACTGGAACCGCTCGGCGGAGGCCGAGTCGAGGATCTTCACCACACGTTGCACATATCGGGAGGCCAGCCCCGTGGATTGAACCTTCACGACCTCCGAATCCAGGAGAACGGCGGCGGGCTGGCCCGCGAAGGGCCCGAGATCCCGGGAAAGATCCTCCGGGGACACCCTATAGGAGGCCCAGAACTCCTCCTGGCGAGGGCTCAGAAAGGCCACCTTGCGCTTAAGCGCCTCGTTCTGGGGCATCAGAATCAGGGCCTGCCTGTACGCGGCGAGGGCCCCTTCCCGGTCTCCCAAGGTCTCGAGGACGTCTCCCAGGAGGTCGTGGCCCTGGGACCAATCGGGGCACCAGCCCAGAAGCCGTTCCAGGAGGGCCCTGGCCTCGCCCGGGAGGTCCAGCTCCAGGAGCCTGGCGGCGTAGGCGGCGGGAAGTTCCCGGTCGAGGGGATGGAGGGCCATGGCCCGCTCGAAAAGCCGGCGCCCTTCCTCCACGCGGCCACGGTTCATGGCTCTCTCGGCCTCCGAAGCCCAGACCCCGGGATCGTCCTGTCTCGCCTTCAGGAAGAGGTCCGAGAGCGCCTCCTCCTCGGACCTGGGCCCGAACCTCCGCAGAGCCGCCAGCGCCGCCGACCTCACGTCGGCGCAGTTCGGGTGGTCCTTCAGAAGGCGGCGAAGCGTGGCCGCCGCGGCGCCGTCCGAGGCGAACTGCATTCGGACCCTGGCCTCCGCGGCCTCCAGGGAGGGGCTGGCCGGATCGGCGGATCGGGCCCTTCTCAGCCATTCCAGGGCCGGAAAAGGCATGTTCCGGTCCATGTAGTGGGCGGCGAGACCCGCCAGGAGCGCGGGGTGCTCGGGGTTGGCCTCGACCCCCTTCTCCAGGGCGGCGCGGCGCGCGTTGTGGTCCTCCTCCGCGTCCGCGAGGGCCAACCACGCCAAAGGATCTCCGGGACGGGCCTCGGCGGCCTTCCTCAGGTACTCGATGTGGCGCGGGTCCGAGCGGTCGTGCCAGCGGAGACGATGAAGATAGTACCCATAGTCACCCAGGGCTCCCGGATCCCCCGCGTCGGCCTGCTCCTTCAGGAGCTTCTCGGGGTCGCGAAAGACGAACCCCTCGGCCGGAGCGCCGTTCTTCGCCAGAATGGCCTCGCGTTTCTCCTTGACCAGCCGAGGATCTCCAACGGCCTCCCATCCGCCCAGGGGGTTTCCATCGGGATCCGTGAGGCGGAGGGTGAAGTTCCACCCCGACTCCTGGTTGCAGAGTTTCACGAGGATCGTGTTCCAGCCCCTCCGGAGCGTGCAGCCGTAGGCGTACTGGTCAAAGGCCCGGCCCGAGTAGGTCCGACGGGAGCCCACGAGTTCCCCATCCACCCAAACCTTGTGCGCCTCGTTGTAGCCGCCCCGGAGGACGCACGGGGTGTCCGAGGCGACGCGCACGAAGGAGAGCGCGTAGCCGGTGACCTTCTCGGCGGGGTCGAGGACCTGGTCCAGGGGGACTACGCCCCCCGGCGCCGGCACGGGCAGAACCCTCCAGGAGATGGGATGGACCTTGCCCATGTACACGACGTCCATTTGCAGGTCGTTCTCGGGGGGGTAGGCGGCATCGAAGCCCGACTTGGATTCGTCCTCGAAGGGGCCCAGCAGGCTCCAGGCGCGGACGAAGGCAAGCGAGGCGTCCAGCGCTTCCGCCTCCTCGAAGTCCCCGCGCGCCCGCAACATGGCGGAAAGAACCGAGGCGGCGTGGGCCTTGACCTCGGGGGCCGAATCGGAGGCCGAGAGCAGGGCCCTCAGCCCGTCCTCCAACTCCCGATCCCCGTCCACCGCGTGGGCGAAGGACTCGGCCCGATACAACGCGCAGATCGCCCGGGGACCGGCGCGGTGTTCTTTCATGGAACGGATGCAGGCGGACTGGAGATCCGAAAAGGAATCCGCCCAGGCACCCGCCGGAAGGATTGCGGCGAGAAGAAGGGCGGCTCGCAGGATCGCTCGGTATGGCATCAAGTTCCTCTCAAGAAGGACGGACGGAGGGGGACGATCCCGGCCCTGGCCGCCGCCACGGCGGCGAGGAGCCGGTCCCGGTCCCTGGACAGGCGCCCTCCGATGGGCAAGGGGTTGGAGGCGTGATTGGCCCGAAAGACCGTGTCTCGAAGCTCCGAGTGCCGCAGGAGGATCTCCAGTTCCCGCAGGATCCCGAGGTCGTCGGGAAGGGAGAAGCGGCCGGCGGCGAGTTTCCTGAAAAGGGGGGCTTCCGGGACCGGATACCACGTGAGGGCCGAGAGGTACTCGGGCTGCATGAGGGAAACCACCTCGGCGCTGGCGCGGGCGTGGGCTTCGGATCCCTCGACTCCCCCGAGCCCCAGGAGGACCATGACCGAGGCCGCAAGGCCGGCGGCGCGTCCCTTCCGCACGGCGTCCACGATCTCCTCCGCCGTGGCGCCCTTCCCCACGGTCCTGAGCACGTCGTCGGAGCCCGATTCCATGCCCAGGTAGAAGAGGTCCAGGCCCGCTTCCCTCAGAACCTGGAGTTCGCTCCCCGCCTTGTCGAGCAGGTTCATGGGCGTGGCGTAGAGCGAGGTCCGGCGAAGGCGGGGAAAGGCGGTCCGCAGCTCCCCCAGGACCTCCACCAGGAGCTCCGTCGGAGCGGCCAGGGCGTCGCCGTCGCCCAGGAAAACCCTCGGACAGTCCGGCCAATCAGCGGCGGCCTCCCGAACCTCCTCCCTGATTTCAGCCAGGTCTCGGACTCGGTACGCCTTGTTCCGGTACATGGCGCAGAAGGTACAGGCGTTGTGGCTGCACCCCACGGTCACCTGGAGGATGAGGCTTTCGGCTTCGGATGGCGGGCGGAAGACGGGTTCGACGTAGCGCATCAGGCCTCGGACCACCAGTATAGGCCAATCGCCGAAGCCTTGCACGGGGCCCGGTGCCCGCCGCTCCGATCCCCTACCCTGGAGATCGAACGTCCGGGGCCCGCACGTACAGGGGCGCCAGGGGCTCTCTCCTACGACCCTCCAGAAGGGCTTCCCAGGCATGGACGGCGGCCGGGACGGCCAGGTTGGGAACCTCGGCGAGGAGGCGGCAGGAGGCCTTCCAGCCCCCCACGAGAGGTACCCCGTCCCCCACGGCCCAGGCGGCGCTGGCCGCCCTCTCCGCCGCATCGGCGGGCGATAGGGCCAGCGGGGGTCCCAGGGCGCTCACGGCGGCGCCCGCGCGCCGGAACCCCTGAACGTAGACCTCGCTCCGCCGCGCATCCAGGAGAGCCAGCCCGTCTCCCTCCCAGGCGACGGCGCGGGCTAGGGCCTCCAGGCTCCCCATCCCGAAAACCGGCAAAGCCAGGGCCGACTGGAGCCCGAGGGCCGTGGAGATCCCCACCCGGAGCCCCGTGAAGGAGCCGGGCCCCGTGACGATCCCGAGGCCCGCCAGCTCGCCCCTGTCCCTCCCCGCCTGGCGCAATACCCGATCCATCGAGGCCAGGACCCTCGTCGTGTGGGTGCGCACCTCCTCCCCGTGGCTGGCCAGCAACCGGCCGTCCCCCCCCACGAGGGCCACGTGGAGCCACCTCGTGCACGTATCCAGACCCAGAACGAGCGCGCCGGACAAATGCCGTCCTCCGACGAGAAGAGGGGCCCGCGCCGCGGGCCCCTCGCTCAGGACCGCGTCCCTGCGGCCCGGATCAACCGAACATCTCGGCGATCTTGTGGACCAGGGGGATCTCCCACTTTTCGCCCTTGAAGGCCTTCATCCAGGCCATGATGTTCACGACCAGCATGAAGATGAAGAGCCCGCACATGATGCAGGGCGTGAGGAAACCGCCGATGCCCATGGTGACGGCCCCGAGGACCATGCCCAGAACGATGGAGACGAAAACGCCGATGACCCAGAGAACCAGGACCACCGCGGCAAAGGCCAGACCCTCCCGGCCGTGCCAGTACACGTATTCCTTCTGGGGGTCGCTGCGCTTGTCCTTGAACATGAAGAACGGAACCAGCGCGAGGATTCCGAAATACGCCAGGAACAGATGGATCTTGTCTTCGTCCGCGTACGGCTTCGCGCCGCCGACCATACCGGGGTCACTCATGGCCACCTCCCTTCCCAGTGAAATCAGTATACGCCCTCTCGTCGCTTTCCGAAAGACCCGGCATGCGCCCCCTCAGACCTCCTGGAACATGAACGGCCGCAGGCACTCCAGCCGGGATTCCACGTCCTCCGGGTGGATCATCCAGGTGGCCGCGGCCACGCTGGACAGGATGGAGTTCCCGTCCTGCGGCGTGTAGCAAAAGCCCGTGATCTGCGTCCCCCCCCGGGAGACGGCGAGGGATCGCACGGGCAGGACCGTCTGGCTGAGGATCCGTCCGTAGTAGCCGTGGTCCCGCCCGAAGGAGAAGACCGTCCCGGAGGATTTCTTGTAGGTCACGGCGACGCGGCGGTTCGCGTGGATGTGCCCCATGAGAGCCTCGAGGGTGACGGGTTTGCGAACCCTGAGCTGGAACCAGATCGTGTGCATGTATTGGGTGTTGATCTTCACGGCCGAAGAGTAGATGTCGAGTTCCTGGCCCAGGGTCTTGAACAGGTGCCACGCGTCGCGGGCGTGATGGGTTCCGAAGGTCTCGTCCTCGTGCCTTCCCGCCTGGGGGGAGGGGATGTACGAACCCTCCTGGGAGATGTCGTTGGCCCTCCTCATGCACAAGAACCTCCCCTCGCCGAGGTTCTGCGGGTTCTCGCCGTTTTCCATGCCCAGGACGTGAAGGATCGCCGCGATGTTGTGGGTGTTGCACGAGACGATCTGGATGAAGCGGTCCTCGCCCGGCACCAGGGCCCTGTCGTTGATGCCGCGGGCGTACATCTTCCCGAACCCGAATTCGGAGCCCTGGGCGAGAAAGCCCTTGACGCCTTTTGCATAGGGGAGGTAGAGCTTTTCCTTGTTCTGGTTCCCCACCGGGGTGCAATCGATGACCACGGTGGCCCTCTGGAGGGCGTCCGAGGCCGTCAGGGAGGGCTCCATTCCCATCTTGTGAAAGCCCTCATAGGCCTCCGGGTCCGCCGCCAGCAGGGCCCCGTCCTGGAGGAGGGCCGTGACCTTGGATCGGTCCTCCAGAAGCGGCGTCCGCTTGTGGAAGGTCACCTCCTCGAAGCCGAAGTGCTCTTTCATGCGGCAGAGGAGGCCGATGAGAGGCTCTCCGATGGTCCCCGTACCGACGACGTGCACGACTTTCCTGGCCATGGCATTCACCTCCTCGGGCGCTCGATTCGCAACCCCGAAAAGATCCCGCCCATCGCACCGGCTTCCTCTTCGATCCGGCCTCCCTGAAATGGGACGGGGGAGCGTGCGCGCTCCCCCCGTCGCGGTCCTTCTCGCGGGCCCATCGGGCCCTTTTGTCTCAGTATAGGTCCCCCGCCGGGCGGCGCAAGTCCTGGTCGGGGCGCACCCGAGCGCCCCCCATCGGGACCCCTCGTTCGGCCTAGGTCCCTTCCTGCCAGGACGCGAGGTACTTCACCTGCTCCGGCGTGAGGACGTCCATCCGGTAGCCGAGGGTGCCCAGTTTGATCCGGGCGATCTCCAGGTCGATCTCCTCGGGGATCACGTGGACGGCCTTGGCCAGGCCGCCGCGGTGACGGAGGATCCACTCCGCGGAGAGGGCCTGGTTGGCGAAGGACATGTCCATGACCACGGCGGGGTGGCCCTCGGCCGCCGACAGGTTCACGAGCCGCCCTTCGGCGAGGACGCAGACCCTCCGCCCGTTGGGCAGGTCGAACTCCTCCACGAAATCCCTGAGCGTCCTGCGCCCCGTGGCGATCTCGTAGAGTCCGCCCTCGAGCTGGAGCTCCACGTTGAAATGGCCCGAGTTGCATACGATGGCCCCGTTCTTCATGGCGAGGAAGTGTTCGGTCCGGATCACGTGCTTGTTCCCCGTCACGGTGATGAAGAGGTCGCCGAGAGGCGCCGCCTCGGCCATGGGAAGCACGGTGAATCCGTCCATGATGGCCTCCAGGGCCTTCACGGGATCCACTTCCGTGACGATCACGTGGGCGCCCAGCCCCTTGGCCCGCATGGATACGCCCTTCCCGCACCACCCGTACCCCGCCACCACGACGGTGGAGCCCGCCAGGAGGATGTTCGTGGCGCGGATCACCCCGTCAATCGTGGACTGGCCCGTCCCGTAGCGGTTGTCGAACAGGTGCTTGGTCATCGCCTCGTTCACCGCGATGATCGGGTATCCCAGGACCCCGGCCTTGGCCATGCTCTTCAGCCGGATGACACCCGTGGTCGTCTCCTCGGTGCCCGCGACCACGTGCTCGAGGGCCTCACGCCGCTCGCCGTGGGCCAGGGAGACGAGGTCCGCTCCGTCGTCCATCGTGATGGCGGGGCGTGTGTCGAGGACGGAGCCGAGGTGGCGGTAGTACGTGGCGTTGTCCTCCCCCTTGACCGCGAAGACGGAAACGCCGAAGTCCTCCAAGAGGCTCGCGGCCACGTCGTCCTGCGTGGAGAGGGGGTTGCTCGCGCAGAGGGCCACGGAGGCGCCCCCCTCGGCCAGGGTCCGCATCAGGTTGGCGGTCTCGGTCGTCACATGGAGGCAGGCGCCTACCCGGATTCCCTCCAGGGGTTTTTCCTTCGCGAACCGCTCGCGAATCTTCGCAAGCACCGGCATGTTCCGGTCCGCCCACTCGATCCGGACGCGGCCCTTCGCCGCCAGGGCCCGGTCTTTCACGTCGCCTTTCATGCTCCCCCCTTCGGCTCGCCACGGAGGCCGCACCGCGACCTCAACTCGGCGGCCTTGCCGGTCCGCTCCCAGGTGAATTCCTTCTCCCGCCTACCGAAGTGGCCGTAAGCCGCCGTCTTCCGATAGATGGGCCGGAGCAGTTTGAGGTAGTGGATGATCTCGCCGGGACGCAGGTCGAAGACGGCCTTCACGGCGGCGACGATGCGCTCCTCGGCCACGACGGCCGTGCCGAACGTCTCCACGAGCACGCTGACGGGATGCGGCATGCCGATGGCGTAGGCGATCTGCACCTCGCACCGGCGCGCCAGGCCCGCCGCCACGATGTTCTTCGCGATGTGGCGGCCCATGTAGGCCGCCGAGCGGTCCACCTTGGAGGGGTCCTTTCCGGAGAAGGCCCCGCCGCCGTGGCGCCCCATGCCGCCGTAGGTGTCCACGATGATCTTGCGGCCCGTCACGCCGGAATCGCCCATGGGGCCGCCGATGACAAAACGCCCCGTTGGGTTGATGAAGAATCGGTCCGCGCCCGGGAGCAGTTTCTTCGGAAAGACCTTGCGGATCACCTCCTCCGTGACGCCCTCCCGGATGTCCTTCTGGGACGCTTCGGGGGCGTGCTGCGTGGAGATCACGATGGCGTCCACGCCCACCGGCCTCCACCCCTCGTAGCGCACGGTGACCTGGCTCTTGCCGTCGGGCCTCAGGAACGGAAGGACGCCCGCCTTCCGGACCTCGGCCAAACGGCGGGTCAACGCATGGGCGAAGGTGATGGGCGCGGGCATGAGCTCGGGGGTCTCGTCGCAGGCGAAGCCGAACATCATCCCCTGGTCGCCGGCCCCCTGCTCGCCCCGCCGGTTCCTCCTCCGGTCCACTCCCCGGGCGATGTCCTGGGATTGATTCTCAAGGGCCACCAGGACCCCGCACGTGTTGCCGTCGAAGCCCATGGAGCTGTCCACGTACCCGATGCCGGTCACGGTATTCCGGACGATCTTGGGGATCTCCACGTAGCACGACGTGGTCACCTCGCCCGCCACCACGCAAAAGCCGGTCTTCAGGAGGGTCTCCACGGCGACCCGGCACTGTTTGTCCTTCTCGAGAATGGCGTCGAGAATGCCGTCGCTGATCTGGTCGGCGATCTTGTCGGGGTGGCCCTCGGTAACCGATTCGGAGGTGAAGAGGAACTCTCGCTGCATGGCTTTCTGTTCCCTTTCGAAAGGCTGAAAATCAGCGGGCTTTATAGCACCCGGGCGGCGGGCCGGTCAAGGTCCGGGGCGGCGGGGTCACTTCACGATTTTCGCCTTCAGCGTGACCTTGCCTTCCTTGGAGGAGACCGTGAAGACCACGTCCTTGGCGCCGTACTTGGACGCGATGGCTTCCTTCTGCTTTCGGATGTGGGCCTCGAAGGCCTTGAAATCGGTCTGGGGGAGCTCCCCCGCGTCGATCCTGGCCCGAATGAATTCCTCGAACAGACTCCGGAGGGGGTCGGCCGGAGGGGCCGCCTTGGGGGCCGCCGCGGGCGGGGCCTTCCGTGGGGCGGGTTGGGGGCGCGCCAGCTCCAGATCCTGCAAGTCCTTCTTGGCCCGGCTGATGGAGCCCGCCAGCCGCGGATCCTTCACCAGCCCGTCCTCCCTGGCCCTCAGCCATTTGTTCCATTGCTCGTTGTGGAGGATGTACTTGTTCATGAAGCTCTGGAAGAGGAATTGCTGGGCGATCTTGCTCAGGCCCGATGCCGCGTAGGCGCGGGTCAGGCGGTCGAGCTCGCGGTGCTCCGCCGTGGGCGGGTCCTTGGCCCCGCCCGCGAAGAACAGATCGTACTGGTGCCGCACCACCTCGAAGAGGCGCTGCATGCGGGCCATGTCCTTCGGAAAGTCGCTCTCGCCCGGCACCTGGTGTACTCCGAGGCAAGGCTACTACGATCGCCTTTCTTTTTCCAGGCCGTAGGCGCACCCTCGTGCCGCGCCCAGCACCCTCTTGACAGGAGGGGGTGGGGGGTAAATTCTTGCCCTGAAAAGGGCAGGAGAAGCGGTTCCCTCGGGGTCATCCGGGGCGTGGCTTCAGGAGGATGGCCGGGTAGGCCCTCGGGAGAGGCCCCTCCTCCCCGGCTTTGGAGGCGTGGCGAACCGGGAGTGTGTGTCTCCATAAGACCTTCAGGGACGCCAGGAGGGTGAGTGCCGTGAGCAAGAAGACGATCCGCAGGGTATCCATAAGCGTGGCATTGTGGGTCTGCTGCTCGATCTGGCTGTGGGCCATGAGACCCAGAGACACGTACATCGGCACTTGGTACGAAGGCACAATCTACGGCGGTTGGTGCGCAGCCGACGTTCCATCGGATTGCGCGCAGGTCTTCCCGTAGTGTTGCAGGAGGGGCGGAGGGGAACGATTCACGATGTCTCCTCCGCTCCTCCCTTTTTCAGGGGGTGATGAAGGATGATTCGCGAGGTCGCTCTGAGCACTTTCCTGGTGGGCATCGCTTTGGTCCCCGGCTACGCGAGACCGAAGACTCCGTCGATTTCGAGCCCTCGCGCCGTGGAGGTACACCCTCCGCCAGAGTTTCCCGTTTCCTTGGTTCCTTCCGGTAGTGGAGGGATTTGGATGCTGGACGCCCTGGGCTGCTCGGCGCTTCGAATCGACGCTTCGGGAAAGGTGTTGGGACGCATCGGTGGACCTGGCAGGGGAGACGGCAAGTTCTCCCAGCCGGGGACCATTTCCGTTGGCGACGGCCTGTTGGCCGTGGCCGACCAAAACCGAGAAGTTCAAGTATTTCAAGAACAAACGGGGAAGTTTGTGGCCCGCATTCCGGACGTGTATCTCTGCAACCCTTTCTTCGGTTTTCAGATCTCCAAGTCCAGGATTTTGTTTATTGGCCATGGGTTTGAGAGGCAGCCTCCCCCTGCGGAGGAGCCCGTCGAGGCATTGATCCTCTTCAGCAGGACCTGGAGCGATCCCACCCCCGAGATCTTGGACCGAATCGCCGTTCCGGGTTCCAAGCGCGGTGCGCTCTCGCTTCTTCCCTTCGGTTCAGGTTTCTCGACGTACTGGAAGGGACACGGCTATGCAGTGCTCAGCGCCGTGGACGGCCGCGTTTCTATCTTGGATGAAGGATTCAAGAGACGAAGAATCCATGGTGTCGGCACTTTGGAATTGCCCGATCTGTCCGCGCCCGCCCTTTCTTCCATGAGCCCCGCGGCCAGGGCGGCCCTTTGCGCGAAGACCCCTCATATTGTCGGGCTGACTCCATGGAAGGACTACCTGGGCATCGTTTGGTTCTTACCAAGACCCGGCGGCCCACAGCTGGTCGTCCGCTGGCTGGACACCGATCTTCGTTCCGCCGGAGAGAGTCCGGTTACCCTTCCTTGGGGCATCACCCAGGACGACACGATCGTGACAGCCAGCGACGACCAGGGCCGTATTTGGTGGCTCTTGGTGCGGGTGGCGGGAGAAACGAGGTCATGGAAACTATGGGTGTCCGACGTTCGAATGGGATCGTGATCTCATCGGTCCTTTCCTTCGCAATCTTGTGGTCATTTGCCTTCGCCATCGGGTGCAGGCATAGTACGGCGTCCCCTTGGGATAAAGATGTGGTGCGTGAAGTGTTCGGCGCTTCGGACCAACGCTTCTACGCACTCCTCATTGTGGATGCGGGCGATTGCGCGTGTTCCTGGACGGGAGCCTACCGCGCCGCATCCTCGGCCATCAGAAGGGAAAACCTGCCGTGCTTCCTGGGGGTGGTCCTGGAAGGACAGCACCCGGATGCCAGCTCGTTTTTCAAGACCCACAGTATTTTGAACGGGTGCGGGTTTCAGGATCCTGAAGCCGCCTTCTCGACACTTCACGAACTTAGCCGTGATCAGCTTCCGATGCTCGCCGTCTGGGACAAGGCGGGCGGGTTCCCCCCGCGGCGGGTGCTCCAGATCCGAATTTCCCCGGTCGCTCGCGACCAGGAGATGGCCGGGGCCCTGGTGGCCTCTCTCCACGCCTTTTGAGGACGGGTCGGGCATGAGAAAGGCTGTCTTGTGGATCTTTGCGGGCTTGCTTCTCCCCCTTGCTCTTATCAATGCGAACGCCGAAGACGCGGCTTCTTGGTGGATCGCTCCCGCCAACGGGGGAGGACCAGCCATCCTGGCGGCACCTGGGGATCTTCATAAGCCCCAGGCCTTCGACGCCCTTCTCTGGAGGGAAGGCCGGCCTTTTCTGTCGGTCGGGAAGGGCTCGGTGCCCGAAGCCCTGGCAAGGGATTCGCTCCCTCTTGAAGTGCGGGTGGTCGGGGAGGATCTGGCGCCCCTTTCGAATCTTCTGATCGAGTTCAGGCCATCCGACTCGCCGAATCTGCCAGAGCCCATGGGACGTGTGTTCACGAGCGCGGATGGGTCGGCTGTCCTGTGGCGCCTTCCCGGACAGTCGCTTGATGTGTGGATTGAAGACCCGACTTGGTTGCCCGCGAAGCGAACCGCCTCACCCGGCGAATGGGAAATCGTCCTGAAGACTCGCCGCACCCAGGGGTACTGGATCAAGGTCCAGGACACCTGGGGCAGGGACGTCAGCGGGGCAAGGGTCGTCGTGCCCACCTCGGCCCTGGAGAGTGACCCCTTTGCCCTTCTGAAGCCCGGCGCAAAGGAGGTCTCGGGCTGGGCCACGGACAACACGGGTCTTCTTCTCCTTCCCAATGGCGCACGCCCGAACGCGGTCTTTGTATGGGCGCCAGGCCTGGCTCTCGGAACGGTCGCGGTTCGCCCCTCGGGAAGCCGCGTCCGTCTTTCTCCGACCCAGGCGTTCTCCGTCAAACTAGCGGGATGGACCCCCTCCACCCAAGCCGTCGAAGTTCAGGGTGACTGTGTCTTCGCTTTGCCGGGGTTTCCTTCCTCAGTGCAACAATTCGAGGTGCGCTTTTCTCGCCATGCCGCGGAGGTCGCCCCGCCCGTTTACCCTTGCCGGCTGGAAGTCCGTTGTCCTGGCTACGCCACGCAGAGCGTCTACCTGGAGCGACATCCCGAACCGGAGACGCTGCAAATCGCTTTGGAAAAGGCCATCTCTCTTCTTGTTCGTGTCACAGACGAGACCGACCGCGCCCTTCCCGGAGCGATCCTGACCTGGAAGGAGGACGGAAGGCGGATTCGATTGGCAGCAGAAAACGACGGATCGGTTTCCCTGAAGGATCTTTCTCCCGCGCGCGTTCCGTACCGTTTCACCGTCCACAAGGACGGTTTTCTCGAGGAGGACACCCCCCCCATTGACCCCCGGAGGACGCCTCTCGTTCATGTGCGGCTCAGTCAGGGAGCTCAGATTTCGGGGCGAGTGGCGCGGGAAGAGGATCTTCAACCCGTCGGCGGGACTCGTGGGGTCTGCGAGGCCTTGTCCGGGGACAGCTCACAAGGCCCCATCATGACGATTTCCACTCAGGACGACGGCACATTTCGCGTATCCGGACTGGAAGGGGGGGATTACCGGCTGACCTTCGCTTCCTCCGAAGGGATCGCGGATGCCGTGGACGTTCATTTGCTCGATCGGCAAGTCGCGGACGTGGGGACCCTCCTCTTAAGGGAAAATCCCGTGTTGGAGGGACGGCTGGTCTTCCCGGAGGGCGACACGGTGCCTCCGGGGGTGCCCTTGACTCTCCGGCTCGCACAGGACTTCAAGGATGCGCTCGCGGAGCGTCCGTGGAAATCCCGTCAAACTTCCACGGGCGACAAGGGGATCTTCCGCTTTGCGGGCATCGGCAAGGGTTCGTTCTTTCTGGAGGCGCATTGGGCGGGTTGGACTCTTCGACATGGTCCGATTACCGTCGGCCGAGAGGACATTCACCTTGGGGACATCGTTCTTCGGCGTCCCGCCGCATTGGGAGGGGTTGTGCTTTCGACCGGGTCCTTTCCTCTTGAGGGCTATCGGGTCTCCCTCAGCGACGGACCCTTCGACATAAAGCCCAAAGTGGCTTGGCTCGCGGAGGATGGCACCTTTCGCTTTGACCAAGTGACGCCAGGCGTCCTCTTGATCTCCGTCTTCGAACCTCTCCATGCGACACCCAAAACGAGCCTCCCTGTTTCTCTGGCGGAGGGCGAAGAAAAAGAGATCCAAATTCCCCTCGAAGGCACCACACTCGAACTTCTGCTCAGCATTGAGGGAGTGCCCGCCTCGGAAGGGTATCTGGTAATCAGGCCATCCAGTCCCTTCCCCTTTCAAGGAATCCTGCAGGTTTTCGGAGAAGGGGGGAGCGTTACGCTGGGTTTGCCGCCGGGTCAAGTCCGAGGGAACGCGGATCAGGCCGGCCGCCTCGTGCTTCAAGGAGTAAGGCCGGGGCCGGCCCAAGCCCTCCTATCCCTGGGAGGAATGCGGTATCTGCAAAACGTCGTGGTCCCCGAGGGCTCCCCGGCCGCCGCTCAGTGGAATTTCCAAGGCAGAACCGTCACGGGAAGCGTGGTCGATTCGGAGGGGGCCCCAGTGTCCTCCGCCGTAATCCACGCCGGGTACTCAGGACAAGGCACCTTCCCCGGTTTCACGACCCGAACCGATGCATCCGGGCGTTTCGAATTGGCCGGGCTGGGAGAAGGCGCGATCGTGCTTTCTGCGCGGACGGCCGATGGCCGAACGGCGACTTACGACCTGTCCCTTTCTTTCGAGGTGCCCAGCGCTCCCGTGGTGATTCGGCTGTCGGAACCCGGGCCAGGCGCGCCCTGACTGATCAGGCGCTCTCGCTCCCCTCGCTCCCGGCCTGCTGGTCCATGGCGAGGTTGGCGAGGCGGTCGGCCTCCACGTTCTTTTCGCGGGGCACGTGCTCGAAGACGACGGGACAGCTCGGGAGGTGGCGCCTCGCCTCGAGGTGGAGCTTCACCAGCTTCCGGTCCTTGATGCGCCATGCCCCTCGCATCTGCTGGATCACGAGGAGGCTGTCGGCGCGCACCACGAGGCGGGAGGGCCGCCTCGCCTTGGCCCGCTTGAGGCCTTCGATGAGGGCGTGGTACTCGGCCTCGTTGTTGGTGGCCACGCCCAGGGGGAGGGCGAAGTCCTCCACGCGGCCTCCCTCCGCATCGAGGAGGACGCCCCCCGCGCCGGCGGGCCCCGGATTGCCCCGGCTCCCCCCATCCGTGTGCAGGATCAATTCGCCCGTGGAACCGGACCCCACCGCGTTCTCCCTTTTCAGGGACGCAGCGAGGGTGGAGAAGAGGTCCTCGAATTCCCGGCGGCTCGCCTCCGAATCCTGGCCGAAGCCCGTGGCCTTGGCATGGCGGTAGAGGCGCCGAAGGAGGTCCAGGCGGTCCCGCGTCACGCCTCTTCCCCCTTCCGGCCCGCGGGAGACAGAAGGGCCTCCTCGGGAGACAGCGGGCATCCCCTCAGCACATCCATGAGGCGGTACTCCCGCGTGCCCAATCCGAGGGACTCGGCGTAGGCGAGCTGGGCCTGCCAGTCCACCGACGGGTGGAGATCCCGGAACTTGTCGGACCCCGGCTCGTAGGCCCTCCTCAGCCTCGTGTTGGGGAGTCCGGGCGCCGCCTCCACGAGATCCGCCGAGGCCTGGTCGATGGCCACGGGGTCCGTGGACGCCAGGATGCCCACGTCCGGAACCAGCGGGTGGTCGGACCACGGAAGGCAATCGCAGTCGGGGGTCATCTCCAGGAGGAAGTTCAGGAAGAGGGCCTTGCCCGTCTTGGCCCTCAGCACGCCGAAGGCCACCTCGGCCATCTTCTCGCCCAGGATCTCCGGAGCCGAGTCCCACTGGATTCGGAGGGCCCCCTGAGGGCAGTGGACGATGCAGTCCCCGCACCCCTGGCAAAGGTGCCAGTCGAAGCGCATGAGGGCCTCCTCCGCCTCCACCGCCCCGGCGGGGCAGACGGACGCGCAGGTCCCGCACAAGGTGCACTTTTCGGGTTCCTCGTAGGACGGCTTGACGTTTCCGTGCATCTGCTGCTTGGCGGCCCGGCTGCCGAGTCCCATGCCGACGTTCTTCACGGCGCCGCCGTACCCGGACGCCATGTGCCCCTTGAAGTGCGTCAGGACCACGAGGGAGTCGGCGTGGTGGGCCGCGGCCCCGTATCGAACGGACCGGAAATGCTTCAGGTGTACGGGAACTTCCACGAATTCCTTGGACGTGAGCCCGTCGGCCGCCAGGAAGGGGGCCCCCGTTCCATGAATGTCGTATCCGTGGGCGTGGGCGGCGAGGGCGTGGTCCACGGCGTTGTCCCGCGGGCCCCGGTAAAGGGTGTTCGAATCCGTGAGGAAGGGCCGCCCTCCTCGCCGGCGGACCTCCTCCACCACGGCCCGGACGAACTGGGGACGAAGGAAGCGCGTCGTGCCCGGTTGGCCCACATGCACCTTGATGGCCACCAGGTCTCCCTCCCTCACGGTCCCCTCCCCCGCTTCCGCGTACAGGCGGGGAATGCCCTCCAGAACCGAACGGTTCCCGACGGAGCGTGAGGTCAGAAAATAGACGACCGCCGCCATGAGGCCCTCCGTGACGGAGGCATTGTACACCCCGCGGGAGGCCTGGGCCGATAAGGTGCGGGAAAAGGCCCCAGGCCCGGCGGACAGGCCCTCCCGCGTTGACACTCCGCAGCCCCCCCTGCTAGAGTCCCTGTCTTTGGGCGGGCCGACGTGAGCCGGCGCCCTCGACGAGCGAGGTGAGTTCTGATGGAAAAGAAGCCTTTCAATCCCTTTGAGATGGCCCAGCAGCAGTTCGACGCGGTGGCGGAGAAACTCGGCCTGGACCAGGGCACGCGCGACCTCCTGCGGAATCCCCTCCGCGAGTATCACTTCCTGATCCCCGTCCGCATGGATGACGGATCGTACAAAGTCTTCCGCGGGTTCCGCGTCCAGCACAGCGACGCGAGGGGCCCGTGCAAGGGCGGCATCCGCTTTCACCCCCACGAGACCGTGGACACGGTGCGGGCCCTCGCCACCTGGATGACGTGGAAGTGCGCGGTGGTGGACATCCCTCTCGGCGGCGGCAAGGGCGGCGTCATCTGCAACCCGCCGGACCTTTCCGATCGCGAGCAGGAAGGGATCTGCCGCGGATGGGTCCGCCAGGTCGCCCGAAACGTGGGCCCCGTTCAGGACGTGCCGGCGCCGGACGTCATGACCCACGGCCAGCACATGCTCTGGATGATGGACGAACTCGAGAAGATCCGGGGGGAGAAGCTGCCCGGCTTCATCACCGGCAAGCCCGTGGGCATGGGCGGGTCCCTGGGCCGCACCGAGGCCACCGGATACGGCGTGGTCTACTGCATCCGCGAGGCCATGAAGGAACTCGGAATCGACATCAAGGGCGCCACGGCGTCCATCCAGGGCTCCGGCAACGTGGCCCAGTACACCCTCGACCTCTTCAGCCAGTACGGCGGTAAGGTCATCGCCATCTCCTGCTGGGACCAGAAAGAGAAGAAGGCCTACACCTACAAGTGCAAGGACGGGATCGCCTTTGACAAGCTCATGGCCGCCGTGGACAAGTTCGGCACCATCGACCAGGCCAAGGCCAAGTCCTACGGCTGGGAACAGCTCCCCGGGGACGCCTGGATCGACCAGGAGGTCACCGTTCTCGTCCCTGCGGCCCAGGAGAACATGATCAACGGCGACAACGTGAACCGCATCAAGGACTCGGTCAAGATCATCGCCGAAGGCGCCAACGGGCCCACGACCCCCGAGGCCGACGCCGTCATCAAGAAGCGGGGCATCTTCGTGATCCCCGACTTCCTGGCCAACGCCGGCGGCGTGACCTGCTCCTATTTCGAGCAGGTCCAGTGCAACATGAACTACTTCTGGGAAAAGGAAGAGGTCCTCTCCAAGCTCGACCAGAAGATGACCTCGGCCTTCAAGGCCGTCTCCAAGCTGGCGCGCGACAAGAAGGAGTTCATGCGCGACGCGGCCTACATGATCGCCATCCAGCGCGTGGCCCAGGCCTGCAAGCTCCGCGGCTGGGTGTAACGGGATTTCGAATTTCGAATTTCGAATTTCGGATTTCGAATTCCGGAATCCGGAGTTAGGCTAGACAGGCGGCCCGGCGGCATAGCCGGGCCGCCTTTTCTCATGGTCCCGCCCGATCCGGCCCGCGGGTATGGCATCATGGGACCCGAGGATCGTTCCGTGGGAGGTTCCATGTCCGACCGGTCGTATGTCAACGGCGAGGGTCCCCTACCCGAGGTTGTGGCGAGAAGCAAGGAACTGCGATGCCTGTTCGCCCTGTCCCGGGCCCTCGGGGAGCCCGGCCTCGACGTCGCCCGCCTGGCGGCCCGCGTCCACGAGATCCTGCCGGCCGGATTCCGCTTTCCGGAGTCCGTGGAAGTGAGAATTTCCTACCGGGGAGAGACCTTCTCCTCCCCCGGGTTCCGTCAGACCGCCTGGGTCCTCCGGGAGCCCCTTCCCATCGAGGGAGTGGGCCACGGGACCTTGGAGGTGGCCTACCTGTCCGTTCCGGATGAGGTCCACCGGGACCGGGCCTTCCACCTGGAGGAGAAGAAGCTGGTCCGCGTCGCGGCGCTCAAGATCGCCAAGGCTTTCTCCACCCTTTCGCAGGAAACGCCTTCCAGCGTGCCGGCGGCGGGGCCCCGTCCCGAATGGCAGATCATCCTCGATCTCCTCCGGGAAACGGATCCCAACCTCTGGAAGAGGCTCCTGAGGAAATTCCTGAACTACCTGTCCAACGTGGGAGCCCCCGCCGTCAACGAACTCATCGCGCGCTTCGACCCGGGTTCGGGAGTGGAGAGGGACCGCGAGTCCTGGGGCTCCAACCAGCCCCTCCAGAAGCGTGACGTTTCGGCCTTCGAGGGCGTTTTCGACGACCTGCTCGCGGTGGCCAGCGTCATCCTGTCCCACGACGAGATCACGGCTTTGGTCAAGAAGTGGATCCGGCAGGACCACGTCGGGTTTCTCGCTCTCGCGACGGAACAGAAAGACCTGACCCTGCCCCAGATCGCGGACATCGTGGAGCGGATCGACGAAGCCTCCCGAGAGGGCGAAGAGGCCCTCTCGGCCACCGACGCCCTCAACGTCCGAGTGGCCCTGACGAGGCGCTTTCTCACGGAGAGGCTGCCCTTCATCCGGGTGGCGAAGGAGTACCTGGGCATTTCCATGTTCGCCCGCCTCCTCCGGAGGGTGATCGGCCCGGCCCGAAGCACGGGGAAATTGGGCGGAAAGGCCTCGGGGCTCCTGCTGGCCGAACAGATCCTGCGCCAGAAAGGCGCGGGGGATCCGCTCGTGGAGAGCATCCGGTTCCCGAGGGCCTGGTTCCTGGCCTCGGACGGGCTCTTCGAGTTCGTCAAGCACAACTCCCTGGAGGATACCCAATCCTTCAAGTACAGCCCCCCCGCCGAGGTCCGCCGAAGCTACCCCTACCTCGAGCAGGTCTTCAAGCACTCCTTCTTTCCTCCCGAACTCACGACCCAGCTCAAGGTGGCGTTGGACGAACTCGGGGAAGGCCCCCTCATCGTCCGATCCTCGAGCCTCCTCGAAGACAGCGAGGGCACGGCGTTTTCGGGGAAGTACCGGAGCCTGTTCCTGGCGAACATCGGGAGCCCCGAGCAGAGGCTCTCGGCCCTCCAGGACGCCATCGCCGAGGTGTACGCCTCGGTCCTCGGCCCGGACCCGATCCAGTACAGGCGGGAGCGCGGCCTGTTGGACTTCATGGAGGAGATGGGAATCCTGATCCAGCGGGTGGTCGGCGTGCCCTGTGGGAAGTACTACCTTCCCGCCTTCGCGGGCGTCGCCTTCAGCCACAACGAGTTCCGATGGTCCCCGCGCCTCAAGCGGGAAGACGGCATCCTCCGCATCGTGGCGGGCCTGGGAACCCGGGCCGTGGACCGCGTGGGCGACGACTACCCCACCCTGATCAGCCCCGGACAGCCCGGCCTCCGCGTAAACGCCGACGTGAGCCAGGCCATCCGGTACGCCCAAAAAAAGGTGGACGTCATCAACCTCGAATCCGGACGCTTCGAGTCCGTCGACTTTCAGGATCTGCTCCGGGAAGTGGGCGACGCGTATCCCCTTCTGGAGAAGGTCGTCTCCTTCTCCGAGGACGGCACCCTCCGCAAGCCCGCCGGCCGGCTGCTGGATTTCCGCCCGGAGGACCTCGTCATCACCTTCGCGGGCCTCTTCGAGGGAACCCTTTTTCTCAAGCAGATGCGGGCCATGATGACCCTCCTCGAACAGGCCATGGGGGGGCCGGTGGACGTGGAGTTCGCCCACGACGGTCGAAACCTGTACATGGTCCAGTGCAGGCCCCAGAGCCGGGCGGGCGACGAACGGCGCCTTCCCGTGCCGGAGGACGTTCCCCCGGAGCGCCGCCTGTTCACGGCGAACAAGTACGTCACGACGGCCCAGGTTCGGGGCATCCGGTACATCGTGTACGTGGACGGGGCGGCCTACGCGGCCATGGCTTCCGAAACGGACATGATGGCCGTCGGCGAGGCCGTGGGGCGGCTGAACGCCCTCCTGCCGCACCGTTCTTTCATCCTCATGGGTCCGGGACGCTGGGGGAGCCGGGGAGACATTCTCCTCGGGGTCCGCGTGACTTACTCGGACATCAGCAACAGCGCCATGCTCGTGGAGGTCGCCCGGCGGAAGGGCTCGTACGTGCCCGATCTCTCCTTCGGGACCCACTTCTTCCAGGACCTCGTGGAGTCACGCATCCGATACTTGGCGCTTTACCCGGACGACGAGGGAGTAATCTACAACGAAGGGTTCCTGGCGGGCGCTCCCAACGTCCTCCCGGTGCTCCTTCCGGAATACACCTATCTGGAAGAGGTCCTCCGGGTGATCGACCTGGACCACGTGGCACCGGGTTGCCGCCTCGAGGTGATCATGGACGGGGAGCGGGACCAGGCCCTGGCCCACCTCGTGGAGGCCTCCGAGGCCGGGCGCGAGGACCTCTCAGGATAGAGATTTTCACAGGCAACGGGCCCCTTCACCTCTCATTTTAAGGGAGTTTTGGATGGCCGGCCGGGCCGAGACCCGGATGGGGCCTCGCTTTGGGGCCCATCGCCCCTTGACAACCACAAGATGTTGCGCTATATTTTGGCCGCGCCTGAACATATTGGGGTATTCGGCGGCGAATAACCCCTTCCAATGCTGGACCTTAGGGGCAGGCCCCCCTTCGGCAGACGAGGAGAACGGAGAAATGGACTCGACGAAAACCGCGGCGAACCCTCCCGGGCCGACCCCCCATCGCAAGAACCCTTCGAGCGAGCCCGCCGCAGGCCCGCCGCAGACCGACAAGCCCGGTTCCCCGCCCGGCCTGAACGTGGAGGCCCTCTTGCCGTTCCGCCTGAGCCGCCACTTCACGCGCCCCGAATTGGATCCGCTGGACGAGGTCCGCTACAGCCGCCGCACGTCCAAGATCGTGAACGTGGACGGCTCGGTGGTCTTCTCCATGGAGAACGCCGAGGTGCCCGAGGACTGGTCCCAGCTCGCCTCGGACATCGTCATCAGCAAGTATTTTCGAAAGGCGGGCGTGCCGGGGGCGGGGCATGAAACCTCCGTGCGCCAGGTGATCCGCCGGATCGCCCACACCCTTCGCGCGGAGGGAGACCGCTTCGGCGGCTACTTCGAGAGCCGGGAGGAGGGAGACGCCTTTGAGGCGGAGCTGAGCCACCTGCTGGTGACCCAGAAGGGCGCCTTCAATTCCCCCGTCTGGTTCAACCTCGGCCTCTGGCACGAGTACGGGATCGAGGGGTCCGGCGGGTCCTATTACTGGAACCCCGACACGGGGAAGGTCGAGGAGACCGCCAACGCCTACCAGCACCCCCAATGCTCCGCCTGCTTCATCCAGAGCGTGGACGACGACCTCATGAGCATCTTCCAGCTCGTGAAGAACGAAGCGCGCCTCTTCAAGTATGGATCGGGCACCGGCACCAACTTCTCCCGCCTTCGCTCCAGGGAGGAGAAGCTCTCGGGCGGGGGGACCTCCTCGGGGCTCATGTCCTTCCTCGAGGTTCTCGACCGCGCCGCGGGCGCCACCAAATCCGGGGGGACCACCCGCCGGGCCGCCAAGATGGTCATCCTGGACATGGACCATCCCGAGATCCTCGATTTCATCAACTGGAAGCGCCGCGAGGAGGCCAAGGCCAAGAAGCTCGCCGCGCTGGGGGTGGACATCGATGACGCCGTCCACACGGTGGCCGGCCAGAACGCCAACAACTCCGTGCGCGCCACCGACGCCTTCATGGAGGCCTACGAGAAAGACGGGGAGTGGACGACCACCTACCGCACCGTGGATCAGAAGGCGCACACCCACAAGGCTCGCCACATCATGAGGCAGGTGGCCGAGGCCGCCTGGGAGTGCGGCGATCCCGGCCTCCAGTTCGACACCACCATCAACCGGTGGCACACGTGCAAGGCGACGGACCGGATCCACGCCAGCAACCCCTGCTCCGAGTACATGTTCCTCGACGACTCGGCCTGCAACCTGGCCAGCCTGAACCTCATGAAATTCCTCGCCGAGAACGGGTCCTTCGACGTGGAGGGGTTCAAGCACGCCGTGGGGATTTTCATCACCGCCCAGGAGATCCTCGTGGATCTCTCCTCCTACCCCACGGACCGGATCGCCCAAAACAGCCACGATTACCGCCCCCTGGGCCTCGGGTATGCCAACCTGGGCACCCTCCTGATGGTCAAGGGGATCCCCTACGACAGCCCCAAGGGGTTCGCCTGGTGCGGAGCCATCACGAGCCTCATGACGGGGCAGGCCTACTCCGTTTCGGCGCTTCTCGCGCGGCGGAAGGGGCCTTTCCCGGGCTACGGCCCCAACCGAGAACACATGCTGGAAGTCATCAACATGCACCGGGACGCGAGCCTCAAGCTGGAGACGGACCTCCTCCCGGAGCCCCTCGCCCTGGCCAGCCGGCAGGTCTGGGACGACGCCCTCGTCTTCGGCCGCCAGTACGGCTTCCGGAACGCCCAGGCCACCGTCCTGGCCCCCACGGGGACCATCGGCCTCCTCATGGATTGCGACACGACGGGCATCGAGCCGGACTTCTCCCTGGTGAAGTTCAAGAAGCTCGCGGGGGGGGGCTACTTCAAGATCGTCAACCAGTCCGTGGAGAGGGCCCTGGACGCCCTGGGATACCCTCCCGCGCAGGTCCAGGAGATCCTGACCTACATCCTGGGGACGGGCCGCCTGGAGGGTACCCCCCACATTCACCCCGCGTCCCTGCAGGCCAAGGGGCTCACGGAGGAGGAGACGGCCCGGGTGGAAAGCCAGATCCCCAGGATCATGGACCTTCCCCAGGCCTTTTCCATTCACGTGCTCGGCGAGGAGACCCTCAAGCGACTCGGTTTCTCGCCGGATGAGGCGCGCAAGCCCTCCTTCAATCTCCTGGCCGCGCTGGGCTTCACCCAGGCCCAGATCGAGGAAGCCTCGCTGGTTGCCTGCGGCCACATGACCATCGAGGGGGCGCCCTATCTCAAGGACGAGCACCTCCCCGTCTTCGATTGCGCGAACCGCTGCGGAAAGCTGGGCCGACGGTTCATCGCCCCCCTCGGCCACGTGAAGATGATGGCCGCCGCGCAGCCCTTCATCTCGGGCGCCATCAGCAAGACGGTGAACCTCCCGGCCTCCATCACCCCCGAGGAGATCGAGCGGATCTACGTCGAAGCCTGGAAGCGGGGATTGAAGGCCCTGGCCGTGTACCGGGACGGATCCAAGGTGACCCAGCCCCTCTCGGACGGTTCCACCCAGAAGAGCGCCTCCGCCGAGCCGTCGGCTCCCGCCACCACCGCGGATTTGAGGTGGACGCCCCTCCAGCGCAAGCGCCTGCCCAAGAAGCGCCACGGATTCACGCAGGAGGCCCGCGTCGGGGGGCAGAAGGTCTACCTGAGGACGGGCGAATACGAAGACGGCCGCCTGGGAGAGCTCTTCATCGACATGCACAAGGAGGGAGCCGCCTTCCGGTCCCTCATGAACTGCTTCGCCATCGCCGTGTCCCTGGGCCTCCAGTACGGCGTGCCCCTGGAGGAATACGTGGACTGCTTCACCTTCACGCGCTTCGAACCCCAGGGCCCCGTCAGCGACCACCCCAACATCAAATACGCCACGTCGGTCATCGATTATCTCTTCCGGGTGCTCGGCATGGAGTATCTGGGACGGACGGACTTCGTCCAGGTGAAGCCGGAGGAGCTGGAGAAGATCGAGGCGCAAAAGACGCTGGCTTCCCCGACGGCCAGCAACCAGGAGGTTCAGGCCGCCGAGAAGACCCTCAAGGCGCCCGCTCCTCAGGTTCCGGTGTACAAGGCCTCGGGCGGGTCCCTTTCCTCCCACCTGTCGAGCATGATGGGTGACGCCCCCTTCTGCAACATCTGCGGCCACATCACCGTCCGCAACGGCTCCTGTTACAAATGCCTCAATTGCGGGAACAGCCTCGGCTGCTCCTGACGAACCTTCCACCCGTTGAAGCAGGGCCCGTCCTTCATCGGACGGGCCCTTTCTTTCAGGGCTCCCAAACCCGGCGAGCCCACACGGCCCTCGTGCCTCTCCTGAGAATATACCCCGCCCTACCCAGCGTTATGCTGTCGGAGGACCGGATGCGCCCATCCAGAACTTTCATCGCAGCCGCCGTCTTCGCCACGATCGCCCTCCCCTTCTGCCGAGCGCAGGCTCGGGTTCCGGGGACGGCAAGGAGCGGACCCATGGATCGCGAAGTCGTCACCCTTGCGGGGGGGTGCTTCTGGTGCCTCGAGGCCGTCTTTCAGGACCTCAAGGGCGTCGTCTCGGTGGAGTCCGGATACTCGGGAGGCCACGTGGAAAACCCCTCGTACAAGGACGTTTGCTCGGGTACGACGGGCCATGCCGAGGCGGTCCAGATCACCTTCGACCCCGCCGTCGTGAGCCTGGACGACCTTCTGGAGGTCTTCTTCGCCCTGCACGACCCCACGACCCTCAACCGACAGGGGGCGGACACGGGCACCCAGTACCGGTCGGCGATCTTCTACCGGAACCCCGGGCAGAGAGCCGCCGCCGAAAAGGCGATCCGGAACCTGACGGAAGGGAAGGCCTACGCGGGCCCCATCGTGACCGAATTGGCGCCTTTCCGCGCCTTCTACCGCGCCGAGGCCTACCACCAGAACTACTACCGGCAGAACCCCTTCCAGCCCTACTGCCAGATGGTCATTTCTCCCAAACTGGCGAAGTTGCAGAAACTCTTCAAGGACAGGCTGGTCGAGACCGGTGAGGGCGGAGGGAAGTAGCGCGGGTGGGCACGGATCCAGGACGGAGACGGAAGGGAGGAGAGGTTCCGCGGCTTCCGCCCCGGCCCCTCACCCTTCTTCCAGCACTCCCGAATCAGGCAAGAGAATGGGGATCCCCTCCTCGATGGGATAGACCCTCCGGCACTCGGTGCAGACGAGCTGTTCCTTCCCGCCCTTTTCCCGGTACTCGAAGGGCGCCTTGCAGAGGGGACAGGCGAGGATCTCCAAAAAGTCCTTGTCCAACGGCATGGAAACGGCCTCCCATCCCAGTGTAGTGCAATCGCCTTGCCCCGTCGAGGGACGAGGCGGGCGCCGCCGCGTTCGTTCCCCTGTCCACCCGGAGCCTTCCGGCCTGCCTCCGGCGCTCTCCGGAGGCAGGTTGAACCCCCGCTTACTCCAAGATATACTAAGGGTTTGAAGGGAGACGCATGGCCGAGTTCATCTTCCAGGGGCCGCTGGCGGACAATCCCCTGCCCGAGGTCCTGCAGAAGATCCATTACTACAAGGTCCCCGGTGTCCTCAAGGTGAGCCGGGACGATGGCCACAAGCAGATCTTCATTTCCGGGGGGGAGATCATCTTCGCCACGTCGTCCTTCAGCCCGGACCGCCTGGGAGAGTTCCTGCTGGACAGGGCCCGGATCACCCAGGCCCAGTACGACCTCTCGGTGGAGCGCATGCGCGCGACGGGAAAGCGGCAGGGGACGGTGCTGGTCGAGGCCGGCATCCTGACCCCCCAGGACCTCTTCGAGGCCGTCAAGGAACAGGTCATGGCCATCGTCTGGTCCCTGTTCGACTGGGTCGAGGGCGAGGTCACCTTCAAGGTCGGCAAATTCAAGGACGACGAGGTCATCAAGTTGAGCCTCGACACGCGGGCGGCCATCCTCCGCGGGATCAAGGGCATCACGGACCCCAAGAGGGTGGTGAAGTGGCTTGGCCGGAAGGAGGACGTGTTCGAGACCAGCGACAACGCCCTTCTCCTGCTTCCCAGCCTCCCGCTCACGGCCGAGGACCGCCACGTCTTCCGGCTCGTGGACGGCCAGCGCACGCTCCTCGAGGTGATCCGGTCCGCCGCCGCGGATTCGGGCAAGACGGCCAAGATCCTCTACGCCCTCTACATTCTCGGGCTCATCCGCCGGAGGGAATCGGTGATCAAGGTCACCGTTTCCCCCACCCAGAGGCTCCCCTGACATGCTCAAGATCGCGTTTCTCGGGGGGCTCGGGGATTTCGGGAAGAACCTCACGGTCCTCGACCAGGACGGGGACCTGCTGGTGGTGGATTGCGGGAGCCAGTTTCCCGAGTCCGACTTCCCGGGAGTGGATCTCGTCATCCCCGACTTCTCGTACATCGCGGAAAGGGCCGAGCGTCTGCGCGGCATCGTTCTCACCCACGGACACGAGGACCACATCGGCGCCGTGGGCTTCCTGCTCCGGGCCTGTCCGGCTCCCCTCTTCGGAACGGCGATCACGCTGGGGCTCGCGGGGCGGAAGATGCGCGAACTCGGCGCCGAAGCGCCCCGGGTCACCCTCCTCGATCCGGGAAAGCCCCTTTCGGCGGGCCCCTTTCGATTCGAGGGAATTCCCGTCACCCATTCGGTTCCCGACGCCGTCTCCCTCCTGATCCACGCTCCGGACGCCACGCTCCTCCACACGGGCGACTTCAAGTTCGACCAGGCCCCCCTCGACGGCCGGCTCTCCCATTACCACCGATTCCAGGAGGCCGGCCGGGCCGGCGTCACGGCGATGCTCATCGACAGCACGAACGTGGAATTGGAAGGCATGGTGGGCTCCGAGACCCGCGTGCGCCAGGCCCTGGAGCGCTACGTGGCGGGCCAGACGGCCAAGCTCTTCGTGGCGCTGTTCTCGACGAACCTCATGCGCGTCCAGGTTCTGCTCGATCTCGCCGCCCGGTACGGCCGGAAGGTCGCCCTCTTCGGCCGGTCCCTCTCCGAGAACGTCCGGGTGGGCCAGGATGTGGGGTACCTCCGGGTTCCCGAGGGCGTCCTGGTATCCCCGGAGGACGTGCCGGACCTCCCCAGGGAGAGCGTCATCGTCCTGACCTCGGGTTCCCAGGCGGAGCCCTTCTCGGCGCTCAGCCGCATCGCCTTCGACGAGAACAAGAACCTCTTCGTGGAGGAGGGGGACCTCCTCATCCTCTCCGCGCGCATCATCCCGGGCAACGAGAAGCGGGTGGCCCGGGTCGTGAACCAGGTTTACCGAAACGGCGGCGAGGTGGTCACCTCCCGCGACGATCGGGTCCACGTCTCCGGCCACGCGGCCCAGGAGGAAATCCGGCTCATGACCTCGTGGGTCAGGCCGACCTACTACATCCCCGTCCACGGCGAGTTCCGCCAGCTCAAGGGGAACGCCAAGCTCGCGGAGGAGATGGGCTACGAACGCCACAGAATCCTGCTGGCGGGGACGGGGGACGCGCTGAAGTTCGAGAAGGGCGCCTTTGCGGGCCGGGAGGAGGTCCCGGCGGGGAGCGTGCTCATCGACGGGGACTCGGCGGACCCCGTGGACCGGCTCGTCGTCCGCGACCGCCGCCACATCTCCACGGGAGGCGTCGTGGTCCCCATCGTCGTGGTCAACCGGCAGACCTGCCGGATGGAAACGGACCCCGAGATCATCAGCCGCGGCTACTCCTTCCTCGACGGAGAGAACGGAGGGGCGGAGGAGATCCGGAGAGAGATCGCGGGCCTGTTCCGGGGGCTCTCCCAGGAGGAGATCCGGGATGACGCCGTTCTCAAGGCCAAGGTCAAGTCCGCCGTGAAGCGCGTGCTCAAGCGCAACGAAGCGGGCATCCCCCTCATCATCCCCGTGGTCATGGGGATCTAACGCGGGCTCCCGCTCCAGCCCGCCCCTCCCGGAGGGCGCTTGAGTCTCTTCTGGACGATCCTCCTCGCCATCGCCCAGGGCCTGGCCGAGTTCTTCCCCGTGTCCTCGTCCGCCCACCTCACCATCCTCGGAGCCCTCGCGGGCGTCCGCGAAGAAGACGCGCTGGTCTTCTTCCTGGTCCTGCACTTCGGGACCCTCGCGGCCACCCTCGTCTTCTTTCGCAAGGACCTGTGGGGTCTTCTTCTCGGGGCCCTCCGCGGCGATCCGAAGGCCTGGCGCTTCGCGGGCCTCGTGGCCGTCACGACGGCCTTCACGGGCGCCCTGGGCTTCGGGCTCAAGCCCGTGACGGAGCGTCTCCTCACGTCCCCGGGAATCGCCGGCTCGGTCCTTCTCTTCACGGCCCTCTACCTCTGGTGCACCCAGTACCTCCCGAAGGGCCAGAAGACCTTCGACACCATGCGGTGGCGGGACGCGGCCCTCGTGGGGCTGGCCCAGGGCCTGGCGGTGATCCCCGGCGTGTCCCGCTCCGGCGCGTCCATCAGCTCCGGCCTCGCCCTCGGCCTGGACCGGGAGTCGGCCTTCCGGTACTCGTTCCTGGCCTCCCTTCCGGCCATCGGGGGGGCCTTCGTGCTGGAGGCCCGGCAGGCGTTCTCCTCCTCCAATCCCCACCTCCTGGACGACCTCCTGGGAGCTTCGATTTCGTTCTCGGTGGGCTGTTTCGCCCTCTGGCTCTGGCGCCGCTCCGTCATCCGACACGGCCCCCACCGCTGGGCCTTCTGGTGCGTCATCGCGGGGCTCTCGGGCATCGCGGTGGCCACGTGGACCCGGTGAGGGAGGGCCCGCCTCCGTGGGCGCTTTGGCGGACTCCCTTTCGGCGACGCTGAGGGGCCTTCGCCACCGGAATTTCCGCCTCTTTTTTTTCGGCCAGCTGGTGTCCCTGGCCGGAAGCTGGATGCAGACCCTCGCCCAGGGGTGGCTCGTCTGGCGCCTGAGCGGATCGCCCTGGCTCCTCGGCCTCGTTGGATTCGCCCAGTTCAGCCCCGTTCTTCTGCTCGGACTCCTCGGCGGGTGGGCGGCGGACCGATTCGACCGCCGCCGGCTGGTGACGCTCACGCAGACGGCCTCCCTCGTTCAGTCCGTCGTCCTCGCCGCCCTGACCCTCTCGGGGGCCGTCCAGGTGTGGCACGTGATCGTCCTGGCCGCTTTCCTCGGGGCGGTGAACGCCTTCGACATGCCCGCGAGGCAGGCCTTCCTGGTCCGCATGGTGGGCCGGGAGGACCTCGGGAACGCCATCGCGCTCAACTCCTCCATCTTCAACGGCGCCCGGATCGTCGGCCCCGCCGTGGCGGGCCTCGTCACGGGCCTGTGGGGGGAGGGGGTCTGCTTCGCCCTCAACGCGCTTTCTTTCGGCGCGGTCCTCGCCGGCCTGGCGGCCATGCGCCTCGAACGGGAGCGGCGTCCCCCCGGCCCCGGGGCCTGGCGCCAGATCCGGGAGGGCCTGGCCTACGCGTGGAGGACGCCTCACACGCGAGCCCTCCTGGGGCTGGTGACCGCCACGAGCCTCCTGGGACTCCCCTATTCGGTCCTGTTGCCCGCCTTCGCGGGGGGCGTCCTCGGAACCGACGCCCGCGGCCTGGGCCTGTTGATGAGCTGCGCCGGAATCGGCTCTCTGGCCGGGGCGCTCTCCATGGCGAGCCGGACCTCGCTCAAAGGCCTCGGGCGCCACGCGGGCCTCATGGCCGGCCTCTTCGGGACCGCCCTCGCCCTCTTCGCCCTTTCGGAGGGCTTCGCCCTTTCCGCGGCGCTCCTGGCGGTCCTGGGCTTCTGCTTCATGAGCCAGATGGCCGCCGTGAACACGCTTCTCCAGAGCCTCGTGCCCGAGGCGCTCCGCGGCCGGCTCATGAGCCTGTACGTGGTGACCTTCGTGGGGATGGCCCCGGTGGGAAGCCTGGCCATGGGCCGGCTCTCGGCGTGGTTCGGCGTCCGGGAGGCGCTCTTTTCGGGAGGCGTTCTGACCTTCGGCGCGGCCCTCGTGTTCCTCGCGACCCTCCGGCGCGTTCGGCCTTCCGTCCTGTCCCTCCTGCGGGCCCGGTCGGAAGCCTCCGCTAGCGACGCTCCACCACTTTGAATCCTCCCCCGCCCGCCTTCTTCACTTCGTACAGGAGCCGGTCCGCCTCGGCGAGAAGGACGGCCTCCTCGGGCGGCATGCCCCCCGCCACGGCCACCCCGCCGCACGACGCGGTCACCGTCAAGGTGCGCCCGTGGGAAGTGAAGCTCTCGGACAGGGAGCTGACCCGCCTCGCAACGGATTCGACGGCGGAAAGGTCGGCCCCGGGAAGGACCAGCAGGAATTCGTCGCCGCCGAACCGCCCCATGTGGTCCCCCTCCCGAAGCGCGCCCTTGATCCGGTTCGCGAGGACTTGGAGGACCTGATCGCCCGCCGCGTGGCCCATGGTGTCGTTGATCTGCTTGAAGCGGTCCAGGTCCACGAGAAGGACTCCGAAGCGGCGGACGATCCCGCTCCGGACTTCCAGGTGCTCCCGCAGGGACTTGAGGATGGCCCGCCGGTTGAAGAGGCCCGTGAGGGACTCGTAGGTGGCCAGTTGCTCCAGATCCAGGTTGGCCCGGGCCAGCGCCCTCGTCCGGTCGGCGACCACCTTCTCCAGCTCTTCCGCGCGGCGCCTCAGGAGGCTGGTGCGCCACCGGTGCCCGGCCGCGAGCGTCCCCGCAAGCAGAATCAGGAGTCCCACCCGGAACCAGCCCGTCATCCAGAAGGAGGGAACCACCTCCACGGGCACCCTCACCACCTCGCCCCACACGCCCGATTCGTTCACCGCCTGAAGAAGGAGGTTCCTCTTTCCCGGGGGGAGGTTCGTGTAGCGCAGGTCTCCGGCCCTCCTCAAGGGAAGCCAATCCTCCTCGATTCCCTCCATGCGCGCCCGATAGGCGCACCGCTGGGGGCTCTTGAAGGAGAGAACCGCCACCCGGAAGGTCACCCCGCGCTCGGGCCACCGCATCCGGACCTCGTCCGGGAAGGGGATCAGTTTTCCGCCCGAGCGTTCCGCTCCTTCGACGACCAGACGGGGTGGAGCGGTGTTCGCCGGCTGGAGCCGCGCCTCGAAGCGGGACAGGCCCGAGACGGTCCCGATCCAGACCGCGCCGGAAGGCTCGGCGAAAAAGGCCCCCTGGTTGGCCTCCAGCCCCGCCAGCCCGTCCTCGGGAGTGAGCGCCTGGACCGGCAGGCCCTCCCGGAAGCAGAAAACGCCCCGCGCGGTGCCGACCCACACGGCCCCCCCGGCGTCCTCGCCGAGAAAGTAGACGTGATGGTTGGTGAATCCGGCCTCCCCGTTGAGGAGCCGCCACCGGCCGTCCGTTTCCCGCACGGCGAGACCGCCGTCGTTCCCGGCCCAGAGCCGTCCCCGCCGGTCCTCGAGCAGCGCGCTCACGAAGCCCTTCAGTGGAATCGGGCCCGGCAGGGAGGAGGCCGTCGCGCCGTCGCACACGGCGACCCCTCCCTCGAATCCCACCCAGACGCCGCCCGCCCTGCGCGGGGTAAGGGCCCGGCAGTTGGCCAGGGTCTCCCCTTCGGCGGTGCGGTTCCACCGTCGCCAGGTCCCGGCGGGCTCCTTCAGGCAGAGCCCTCCGCGGGCGTCGTCTCCCGTCAGCCACAGGCGGCCCGCCCCGTCCAGGCACATGTCCACGCCGGCCCCGTCGGCGAACTCGATCCCCTTCGGCTCCTCGAACCGGCCGCCCGGCCGGCTCCGAACGCGCCACCCCGAGTCGGTGAGGACCCAGGTCTCCCCGCCGGGAGTCTCGGTCACCTCCCAGACGTAGTTGTTCGGCAGACCCTGAGCCGTCGTGACCACCTCGAGGATCTCGAAATCGGGATGGCCGCGGAAGCGAACCCCGCCCTCCAGGGTTCCCGCCCAGATCTCCCCGGGCTTTCCCGCCGGGGAGATTCCCAGCACGCACGCGCTGGGAAAACCCGCGGCCTCCGAGAAATTCAGCGTGGCGAGGCTTCCGAGACGGCCGAGGCCGCCGATGTCCGTGCCCACCCAGAGGTTGCCCTCCCGGTCCTCGAAGGCGTCGCTGACCACGTCGGAGGGAAGGCCGTTCTCCTTCTTCCACCTCTGGAAATCCACGGCTCCGGGACGCCGGAAGAACAGCCCCCCGTTGTTGCACGAGGCGTACAGGGTGCCGGAGCCTCCCGAACTCACCCGCCACACGTCCATGGCGGCCGTGGCCTCCACGCTGGACCAGGCCCCCCCGCTCTTCCTCCAAAGGCCGCGCCCCTGCGTGCCCACCCAGAGCGCGTCCGCCGTCCGTCCCGCGCACCGGAGCAACTCGTGGGGGACGGGAGGGCCCTCCTCCTCCCGGGGACCTGCGCCCCCGAAAATCAACAGGCCCCGCGACGTGACAGCCAGCATCCCCTCCGGCAGGGCGAGGAGGTCGTAGATTCGAGCACCCAAAGTCCCCTGCCCTCCCGCCATTTCGAAGCGCCCGCCGCTCCAGACCGCCGCGCCGCGGTCGGTGCCCACCCACACGCGCCCCGCGGCGTCCTCCGCCAGGGCCCTGCAGCGAACATTCGCCACGGCGGGGTCCGGGACGGGGACGATCCGGCGGCCCTCCGTGCGGGCCAGGCCGTTCGTCGTGGCCACGAAGAGCGCTCCCCCCCGGGACGGGAGGATCTCGTGGATCCGGTTGCTGGGCAGGCCGTCCTCGATGTAGAAGGCCGTAAAGCCCCCGCCGTTGTACCGGGCCAGCCCGCCCCAGGTGCCCACCCACAGGTACCCCTCCGCGTCCTGCGCGACGCAGGAGACCTGGGACTGGGGCACCCCCTCCGTCGTCCCGAAGCGCTCGAAGGGGAGGACTTGAGCGGGGAGATGGTTCGTCCACGCGATGGCGAGCGCAAGAATCGAAACGGCGGTGAAACGGCGCATCGAGAGACCTCCCCATCCTTCGGAGCCCAGGCCCCATTAGACGGTCTCGGCCCGGGGGCCGTCAACCGGTTCTTGGTGGCGCTGGCCCGGGAATGCCGATTTCTGGCATCATGGCGAAGGGGGTTGACGATGGACGCGAACGGAATCGAAGGGTGTCTCAGGCCGACGCCCGGCGTGGATTGCGACGAACCGGAGATCAAAGCCCTGGCGGCGAGGGTCACGGACGGGGCCCGGGACGCCGGGGAGGCCGCCGTCCGCCTGTTCGCGTTCGTGAGGGACGGGATCCGATACATCCCCTTCGCCCCCTTCCTGGCCATCGAGGACTACCACGGGCGGGCGGCCCTCGAACGGGGCTACGGCTTCTGCACGCAAAAGTCCTCCCTGCTCGTGGGCCTCTGCCGCGCCGCCGGCATCCCGGCGCGATTCCGCTACGCGGACCTCGTCAACCACAACCTTCCCGGGCGGCTGGGCTGGGTGCTCGGATCGGACCGCATGATCTACCACACCTACGTCGAGATCTTCCTGGACGGCCGGTGGCTCAAGGCCACGCCCTCCTTCGAAAAGTCCCTCTGCGAGAAGATGGGCTGGCGCCTCGTGGAGTTCGACGGCACGAAGGACGCCGTCCTGCACGCCCTCGACCTGAGCGGAAGGCCCCACATCGAATACGTACAGGACCGTGGGGCCCTGCCGCACATTCCGCTTGCGGACATGCTCGCCACGTGGCTGCGAGAATACGGGCCGGCCACCCTCGACCGCTGGAGGGCCGCCACCGCGGGCCTGGCCGATGAGAATGCGCCGCCCGCCCGCCCCTGAAACGCGATGGCCGGGCCCATGGACCTGTCCCTCTGGCTGATCCCCGTCCTGTTCGCCACCGGCCTCTTCGCCGGCCTGGTGGACACCATCGCCGGGGGTGGCGGCCTCATCACCATCCCCGTTCTGTTGGGCATCGGCGTCCCTCCCGCCTACGCCCTGGGGACCAACAAGCTCCAGGCCTCCTTCGGCTCCGGCAGCGCCACCTTCCACTTCCTGAGGGCCGGCGCCGTCACCTGGAGGGAGTGCGCCCTCGGGGTCGTTCTCACCTTCGCCGGCTCCGCCCTGGGCACCCTCGCCGTCCAGCGCCTCGACCCGGATCTATTGAGGCGCCTCATCCCCTTCCTGCTGGCGGCCGTGGCCCTGTACGTCTTCGTCAACCCCGAATTCGGGCGAACGCCCACCCGGCCCCGCCTGGAGCGCCTGCCCTTCTACCTCCTCGCGGGCCTCGGTCTGGGTTTCTACGACGGGTTCTTCGGCCCCGGCACGGGGTCTTTCTGGGTCGTCGCGCTGATGCTCGGGCTGGGCCAGGACATGAAGAAGGCCACGGCCACCACGAAGGTGATGAACTTCACCAGCAACGCGGCCTCCCTGCTCTTCTTCGCCCTGGGAGGGCACGTCCTCGTCGCCCCCGCCGTCGCCATGGCGGCGGGCCAGGTCATCGGGGGCCGGCTCGGGGCCAAAATGGTCCTCACCCGAGGGGCGCGGCTGGTCCGCCCCGCTCTCCTCGTCATGGTCGTCGTCGTCCTCGCCAAGCTCGTTTACGACGCGTGGCTCAAGCCGGCCGTCGGGTAGGGCGAAGACCCGGAAATACGGCGAACGAATTCCCGATGAGAGGTCCGTTCACCTTTCTTCGCAATCTTTGCCAACACCGGCGGGAGAGTCATTGCCTCCACCGAGCGACGCGGCGGTCCCGAAGATTCCCTGCCGATTCAAACGCCTTCGTCCTCAAGGCCACTGCCAGACGAGAACCGTCTCTCCTCCGTCGGGGTTGAGGAACCGGAACCGGCGTGGAGTGTTTTTGGGAACGGCAGTCTTCAAGGTGGACCCCTTGAGGACCAGTGAGGTGTCGGACTTCCGTGTGAGGGTGGTCCACTCGGCTCCCTCGATGAAGACCCGGATGCCGGTCTGGAAGTTGGAGCCGGTCACCTTGATTTTGAAGGGGTTAGGGGTTTTCGCCAGGGAGGCGACCTGGGGAGGGACGACCCCGACGGCCACGCTCCCTTGGAAGGCCGCGCTCAAAGTCCCCGATGTGACCGTGAGCCTCCAGGCGTAGGAACCCGCGGCGGAGTAAGCGTGGGTCGGGTTCTGGCTCGCCCCGTGGGCCGTCCCGTCTCCGAAGTCCCAGTCGTAGGTGAAGGTCCCCGAGCAGCCCGAGAGAGTGGGGGTCGAGGTGAAGGCGGCCGTCTCGCCCACGACGGCCCTCCGGGGCCCGGCCGCCTCGAGGGAGAGTCCGCACTCGGCCACCGCCAGGGTGTGGTAGTAGCCCGCCTCGACGGTCGAGACGCCTTGCAGGGCCGTGACCCGATTTGGAGTGGAGCGGTCCGTGGCGCCGCCGTCCCCCAATTGACCGTAGTAGTTGTAGCCCCAGGTCCACAGGGTTCCGTCGGAGCGCAGGACCGCGCTGTGGTACAGTCCGGCCGCCACATCTGCCACGGAAGTGAGGGCGGGCACCTGCACCGGCGTGGCGCGCCAGGTGTACGTCCCGTCGCCCAGCTGGCCGTTGCCGTTGTACCCCCACGCCCAGACCGTTCCGTCGGATTTCCGAGCCAGAACGTGGGCCCCCCCACACGCCAGGGAGGTCACGCCGGTGATGGATGCGAGAACCGGGGAGTGGCGGTTGGTCTGCGTTCCGTCGCCCAGCTGCCCCGCCCAGTTGGCCCCCCAGGTCCACACCGTGCCGCCGGCCAGGAGCGCCGCGCTGAAGGACTCTCCGGCGGCCACTTGCACGGCCCCAGCGAGCCCGGGCACCTGCACCGGATTGAGCCGCGCGTTCACGGTCCCGTCCCCGAGCTGGCCGTAATCGTTGCCTCCCCAGGCCCACACGGTCCCGTCCTGCGCTATGGCCAGGCTGTGCGCTCCTCCCGCCGCGACGGCCACGGCGGCCAGGGGAAGGTTGGTCCGAACCGGACTCGAATGGCCATAATTGGTCCCGTCGCCGATCTGGCCCGCCCATCCCCCGCCCCAGGCCCAGACGGCTCCGTCCACGCCCAGCGCAAGGGTATGCGAAGCCCCCAAGGATACCGCCGCCACGGGTCCAAGGCCCGAGACGCTTGTGGGCGTGGAGCGGTGCCGGTGGGACCCGTCTCCCAATTGTCCATCGCCGTTGTATCCCGTGGTCTTCAATTCTCCCGCCGTCCGGATAAAAGCAGAATGGCCGGAGCCTCCATCGACGCGCCGCGCATCGGCCATCCCGGCGACGGCGGCGGGCAGGGGCGCGAGCAGGGCCCGGCCCGTACCCGATTGGCCGTAATCATCGGCCCCCGTGGCGTAGAGAGCACCATCCGCCCGGAGCGCGTGAACGTGATCGCCGCCGCCCGCTACCGCCGCGAAAGGCCCGGGAACGGTGTAGGCCTGGAATGTCCAGCGATCGGTGGTCGTGCCGTCTCCCAGTTCTCCGCTGTAGTTGTCCCCGCACACCCAGAGAGACCCGTCACTCTGAAGGGCGAAACTCGCATAATGGCTGGCGGCGGGCCTGGAAACGGAGGCCAGAGAAGGAACCTGCTGAGGAGTATTCTTGGACGCGGAGCTGCCGAGCCCGAGCTGGCCAGATCCACCGTAGCCCCAGGCCCAGAGGGTCCCATCGGTGCGGCTCGCCAGGCAATGGAAATACCCCGAGGCGATGGCCGCCACTCCCGATAGCCCCGCCACCTGGGCGGGAGTTCCCCGGTCCGTGTTGGTTCCGTCCCCTAGTTGGCCGTAAAAGTTGTACCCCCAGGTCCAGACCGTCCCGTCGGACCGGAGGGCCTGGACGGAATAGAAGCCGGGCGCCACGGCGACCATGCCCGAAAGTCCCGCCACCTGGGCCGGTGTGGAACGGCTGGTGGTCGTTCCGTCCCCAAGCTGGCCGTATGAGTTGTACCCCCAGGACCAGAGGGAGCCATCGGCGGTGACGGCGAAGCTGCTGTACCCCCCCGCGCCGACCGCCACCACTCCGGTGAGCCCCGAAACCTGCACCGGCGTCCTTCGGGCGGTCGTGGTGCCGTCCCCCAGCTGACCGCGCGAGTTCCGTCCCCAGGCCCAGAGGGTGCCGTCGCTTCTCAGCGCGAGAACATGGCTGTACCCGCAGGCCACCGCGCGAATGTGCCAGACGCCGGCCACCTCGGCGGGCGTGGAGCGGCTGAGGTTTGTGCCGTCGCCCAGCTGGCCGTTTCCGTTGTCCCCCCAGGTCCACACGGTGCCGTCGGGCTCCACGGCGACCGTGAAGTTGCCTCCCGAGGAGATCGTGGCGAATGCGGGGACGCCCGACAGGGCCGTCGGGGTCGCACGCTCAATAACGCTTCCCCGCCCCAGCTCGCCGTAATCGTCGATCCCCCACGCGAAGACCTGGCCCGCGGCCGAGCAGGCGCCCGCGCAAACCCGCACGGACCCTAATCGAACGGCCGTGCGTCCGGCCGCGGAAACTCGCAACACCCATCGGTACTCCCCTGTCTGAGCGTAGGTGTGCGAAGGATTTTGCACGGGGGTGCGGGCGGAGCCGTCTCCGAAGTCCCACTCGTAGGAGACCCCTCCGGAACACCCTCCCGAAAGTGTGGCGCTTCCCGCGAAGGAAACGGTGAGGGGCGCCGCTCCCGATTCGGCGGACGCCGTCGCCGTGACATCGAGGGAACAGACGGTGATGGTTCCCGTCTGCGTGCAGGTGGCGTTGTCCGCGTAGACCGTGAGGGTCCACGTGTACGTCCCGGCCTGGGCGTAGACGTGCGTGGGACTCGTCTCCCAGTTGGTCCCCGAACCGTCCCCGAAGTCCCACACGAAGTAAGGCTCGTACGTGCAACCCGTGGCGGTGGCCGCCCCCGCAAACGTGACCGGAAGGGGCGCGAAGCCCGTCGTGGTCGAGGGCGTGACCGAACAGGAAACCGCGCAGACCGTGACCTGGCCCGAGCGGGTGCAGGTCTGCGTCCCCAGGGTCACCGTGCAGGTCCACGTGAAGGTGCCGCCCGTCGTGTAGGTGTGGGTCGGGTTCAGCGCGTCGGAATGGGGGCTTCCGTCGCCGAAGTCCCAGTCGATGGAATGGGCGCCCGCACACCCTCCTGGGAAGGGGTTCTGGGTCGAGAAGAGAACCTGCAGCGGCGCGGAGCCCTCACTGACGTTCGCCACGGCGTCGCAGACCGGTCCGCAGACCGAGAGGCTCCCTCGCCGGGTGGTGGAGACCCCGGCCCCGCTCGCCGCCACGGACCACTCGTAGGAGCCGGGGGCGGAATAGGCGTGGGTCGGGTTCTGCAAGGAGGAGTGCGCCGACCCATCCCCAAAGTCCCACTCGTACAGGAGGGCCCCCGTGCAGCCGCCGGCCAGGGAAGCGTCCGCGGTGAATGCGGCGGCCTCGGCGGGTTGGACGTGAACCGGACCCGAGGCTTCGCAGATCACCCCGCAGGCGGCGGCCGCCAAGACGTGGTTCGCCCCCGCCCCGATGGCGACGGCCCCAGAAAGGGCCGGGACCTGGACGGGTGTGGTACTCCCTTCGTACTCCCCGTTCCCGAGCTGCCCGACGTTGGAGCCACCCCAGGCCCAGAGGGTTCCGTCCGATTTCAATGCGTAGGAGCTGTACGTGCCCGCCGCCAGGGCCGTGATTCCGCTCAGGCCAGCAGTCTGAACGGGTGTCTTCCGCGTGGTGTAGGAACCGTCTCCGAGCTGGCCCGAGGAGTTGGTCCCCCACCCCCGCACGGTCCCGTCGGAGCGGAGGGCGAGGCTGAAATAGCCTCCGCCTTCGATTCCCACCACGCTCGAGAGGCCGGTGACGGCCACGGGCGAATGGCGGTCCTCCGTGGTCCCGTCTCCCAATTGCCCATAGGCGTTGTATCCCCACGCCAGAACCGTACCGTCCGTCAGGCGGCACAGGCTGTGGAAATTGCCGGCGGCAACGGAAACGGCACCCGTCACGCCGGGGACTTGCACGGGAGCGGACCGGTGGGTCGTGGTGCCGTCCCCCAGCTGGCCGAAGCCGTTGTGGCCCCAGGCCCACACGGTTCCATCCTGGCGAACGGCGAGGGAGTGGGAGACCCCCGCCGCAATGGAGGTGAAGACCCCGGAGGCCATTACGGCGACAGGCTGGCTCCGGTTATCCGTCGTTCCGTCGCCCACCTGGCCGTAGTAGTTGTATCCCCAGGCCCGAAGGGTTCCGTCGGAAAGCAGGGCGAGGGCGTGGTTGGAGCCGGCGGTCACCGACGCCGCGGAGGTCAGGCCGGAGACTTGCACCGGCGTGCCGTGGTTCTCCCAGGCGCCGTTCCCCAGGGAGCCGCTCCCTCCGTATCCGCAGGTCCACACCGTCCCCCCGTTCCGAAGGAAAAGGCTGAAGTAGTCGCCCCCGCTCACCTTCACCGCGTCGGAGATCCCGGTCACCGTCACCGGCCAGGCGGGCGCCAACTCCCGGCCCGAGGCGCACTGGCCCTGGAAGTCGCGGCCAACGGTCTGAACCGTCCCCCCTGCCCCCAGAAGGAGGGTGAAGTCCGAACCCGAGGCCACTCGAGCCGCCCCAGTGAAAGGCGCCAGCGGGAGGGGAAAATACTCCCCTCCCGTCGGACCGATGCCCAACTCGCCGAAGGGGTTGGACCCGAATCCCACCCAGGAGGCGTCGCTTTTCCGCACGAAACTCCGATTCCCGCCCGCCCACACCGATGCGCAGCCGGAAAGCCCGGGAATTTGCGTGGCCAAGGAGGTTTGGTACGCCGAATACCCGAGGCCCAATTGCCCGTTGTTGCCGTCTCCCCAGGACCAGACGGTCCCGTCGGACTTGAGGGCCAGGCTGTGGTTGTCTCCCGCGGCCAGGCCGGTTCCTCCGGTGAAGGCCGCCACTTGGACGGGAGTCGATCGGTTGGTGGTGGTCCCGTCTCCCAGTTGGCCGTACTCGTTGTGACCCCAGGCCCAGATCGTACCGTCCGACTTCAAGGCCAAAACGTGGTTCAGTCCGGCGGCGATGGCGACGACGCCCGAGAGCCCGGGCACGGGGGCGGGGGTCCACCGATCGACGGTGGTTCCGTCCCCAAGCTGGCCGTTGCCGTTGTACCCCCACGACCAGACCGTTCCGTCGCTCTTGAGCGCATAGCTGGATCCATACCCGGCGGCCACGGCGGTCACACCGGAGAGGCCGAGGCACTTCACGATATCGTTTCTCCAATCCACCGTGCCGTCCCCGAGCCCGCCCCACCAATTGGCTCCCCAGGCCCATACGGTCCCATCGACGGCCAGGGCCAGGACGTGGATCGGTCCACAGGCCAATCCAGACGCCTGGGGCACCCCGGGCACGGGACGGGGAACGGCTCGGCTGCGATAGTCTCCGGGCGAGACCTGACCACAGCTGTTGTCCCCCCAGGCCCATACGGTCCCGTCGGTGAGAAGGGCCGCTCCATAATTCTGACCCGCGGACACGTCCTGGACGCCCGAAAGGCCCTCTACCGCCTCCAGGGTCGGTCGCGACAGCACCGCCTCGCCGAGCTGACCGTAATGATCCTCTCCCCATCCGAAGGCCTGGCCCTGGGCGCGGACATCCCCCGCGCACCACGACGCCAGAACCGCAAAGAGGAGCCCGACCGAAGCAACACGAATGCCTGACATGGGACGCCCTCCCCTCGGCGCTGCTGTCCGCCCGAACTTGAATCCTCGCCTGGCCTATGGGTACAGGGTAATCCGGCTCGCCGGGAAAGGCAATCGGTCCCCATCGCGTTTCGCCGGGCGCGCCGAGTCCGGCCCTTGCGGCGGGCCGGCCGGCGGCGCTACCCTTTCCGCCATGGCGTTTCTCGGGGGGCTTTTTCGCACAAAGGACGCGGCGCGGCTCAAAGCCGAGGCGGAGACCAACGCCCACCGTCTCAAGCGCGTGCTGGGCCCCATGGATCTCGTCGCCCTCGGGATCGGCGGGGTCATCGGCGCGGGGATCTTCGCCCTCGTCGGAACGGCCGCGGCGGGCGACGCCGCCCGCCCCGGGGCCGGTCCGGCCATCGTCGTTTCCTTTCTCATCACCGGCCTGTGCTGCGCTTTCGCGGGCCTCTGCTACGCCGAGTTCGCCAGCGTCGTTCCCATCTCCGGAAGCGCCTACACATACGCCTACGCCACGCTGGGCGAACTCGTGGCCTGGATCATCGGGTGGGACCTCATCCTCGAATACGCGGTGGGCAACGTGGCCGTCGCCGTCTCCTGGTCGGGCTACTTCTGTGAACTGCTCCGGGGCTTCGGGCTGGAGTTTCCCCGGTGGCTGGCCACGGACCTCAGAACGGCGCTCCACACCCCCGAAATCCTCGCCCAGGCCCCGAGAATCCTGGGGGTTCCCATCGCCTTCAACCTCCCCGCCTTTTTCATCGTCGCCTTCCTGACGACGATCCTCGTGCTGGGCATCCGCGAGAGCGCCCGCTTCAACGCGGTCATGGTGGGCATCAAGCTCCTCGTGCTGGGTTTCTTCGTCTTCGTGGGGCTGGCCTACGTTCGCCCGGAGAACTGGCACCCCTTCGCGCCCAACGGCTGGTCGGGCATCCAGGCGGGCGCCGCCGTCATTTTCTTCGCCTACATCGGCTTTGACGCCGTCTCGACGGCGGCGGAGGAGTGCCGCCGCCCCGAACGGGACCTCCCCATCGGAATCCTCGGCTCCCTCGCCGTCTGCACGGTGATCTACATCGTCGTGGCGGCGGTGCTGACGGGGATGGTCCCCTGGAACCTGCTGAATACGGCGGAGCCGCTCTCCGTGGCCATGCGGGGCGTCCAGATGGACTGGGCCGCGGGCATCGTGGCCTTCGGGTCGGTGATCGCCCATACGGCCGTGCTCCTCGTATTTCAACTGGGCCAGCCGCGGATCTTCTTTTCCATGGCCCGCGACGGCCTCCTTCCGCCGGCCTTCGCGAGGGTCCATCCCCGCTACAAGACGCCCCACGTCACGACGCTGCTGTCGGGATTGTTCGTGGGCGGGACCGCGTGTTTCGCCAGCCTGGACGAAATGGCGGACCTCTGCAACATCGGAACCCTCTCGGCCTTCTTCATCGTTTGCGCGGGGATTCTCGTTCTGAGGTACAGGGACCCTCTGCGGCCGCGCCCCTTCCGGACCCCCTTCGTCCCTGTTGTCCCTCTTCTCGGAATGGCCGCCTGCCTCTACCTCATGCTGGGCCTTCCCCTCACCGCGTGGATCCGCTTCGGCGTCTGGCTCCTGGCGGGATTGGCCCTGTATTTCGCCTACGGCTTCTCCAGGAGCCGACTCCGCCGGGAGCCCGCCGCTCCCGCGTGAGTTGGCGCGTCCTGTCGGGTGGCCTTATACTTTGGCCAAGGAGGGGGCGCCATGGTTCGAACCCCAGCCCGCTGGTCCCTTCCTGCGCGGGTCCTCGCCGTGACGGGAGGGACTTTTCTGCTCGCCGCCTGCGCCGGTGCCGGGAGACCCCGGTCCGCGGTGGGCGATTCGAATGAAGCACACCTTTCGGCCTTGCGGCAGGTCGCCTGCGTGGCCGTCTCTTCTGAGTCCGCGCCCATCGAGCGGCACGCGGCCTCCGTCCTCCGCAGGGAGGGAGGGCCCGCGGTGGTCCCCCGGTTGGGGAATGTGGACCTGCTGGAGATTTCCCTCCGGTGCGGGGGCGATCTCGTGGACGAGGGCGTGATGCCGAACCGCCCCCTGTGCAACGGCTTCGGGGAAGAAGTCCTGAAGATGCGCCTGGACTCCTCCGAAGGCAGCCAGCCCACCTGCCAGGGGAGCCTGGTCCTCCGCCGCGAGGGCCGCCCCATTTGGTGGGTCAAGGACTGGTCGCCCTGTCGCACGGAGCGGGACATCTTCGGCTTCGTGGAGCGACTGACCGCTCGGTTCGCCGCCGAGTGGAAAGCCGCCCAGAAAACCGATCCTCCGGGGTCCTGAGCCTTCCCGCGGCTTGGTGGATTTCACCCAAGACCGGCCTTCTCCCTCCCCGCCTGTGGTCCGGGTGGGCGATTCCCCGTAGACTGCGCCCTCCGGTCCGCCCGGCGGACCCCACCCTCAGGGGGCTCTGGAGATGGATGACCTCGTATACCTGGACAACGCCGCCACGACCTTTCCCAAGCCCGAGGCGGTCCATCAAAAGATGGGGAGCTTCTATCGAAACTACGGCGTCAATCCCGGCCGGACGGGGTGCGATCTGGCTTTGGCGGCCGAGGAGATGGTTCGGGGGACCCGCGAGAAGCTCTCGGATCTGTTCAATCCCTCCCTCAAGTCCAGAGGAATCCGAAAGGACCCGGACCGGCTCGTTTTCACCCTGAACGCCACAGGCGCCCTCAACCTGATCCTCAAGGGTACGCTGAGCCCCGGAGATCACGTGGTCTCCACGTGGATGGAGCACAACTCCGTACTCCGCCCCATCCACCATCTCCAGAAGACGGGGGTGGAGGCCGACTTCATCCGTCCCGACGGCGAAGGGTACGTGGACCCGGACGACGTGCGCAAGGCGATTCGTCCGAATACCCGTCTCGTGATCGTCAACCACGCCTCCAACGTGACGGGGGCGGTGCAGGACATCGAGGCCATCGGCCGGATCTGCGCCGAGAAGGAAGTCCCCTTTGCCGTGGACACGGCCCAGACGGCGGGCGTCCTCCCCATCGACATGGAGACCTGCCACATCTCCTTCCTCTCCTTCACCGGCCACAAGGGGCTTTTCGGCCCCACGGGCACGGGGGGGATCTGCGTGGCGGACGGAGCGCGCATCGAGGGAACCCTCTGGGGCGGCACGGGGGTCAAGAGCGCGTACCCGTACCACCTGGAGGAGTACCCTTACAGGCTGGAGGCCGGCACGCTCAATCTGGCGGGCATCGCGGGCCTCCGCGCCGGAGTGGAGTGGATCCTGGAACGCGGGCTCGAGTCCATCCACCGCCACGAAATGGGCTTGCTCGCCTCCTTCCAGGACGCCGTCCGCGACATCCCGGGCCTGCGCCTCTGCGGGACCTCGCGCCTCGACCGAAGGGTGGCCACATGCTCCGTGACGCTGGAGGGGTTCGACCCCTCCGACGTGGGAACCTTCCTGGACGTGGACCACGGAATCGTCACCCGAACCGGCCTCCAGTGCGCGCCCCTGGTTCACGAGCACATGGGAACCTCGCCGCGCGGCACCGTCCGATTCTCCTTCGGGCCTTTCAACACCTCCGAACACGTGGAGCGGGCCGCCTCCGGGCTCCGCTCCGTGGCGGCCCTGCGAAAACCCAAGGGCGCCTGAAGAGCCCCTCTCCACCGATCCCGGTCTTGCGTTTCGGTGTGAAACGGGTCTACATTTGATTCGTAGACAACCGAGGACTCGATGAACGGAGAGGTGAAGAACTCGCGGCGATTTCCCCGCATCCGGTCCGAAAGGTCCATCCGGGTATCGCGCCTGGACCCGGAAGGGCTGATGGGCCTGTCGAGCACCCGCGTGCTGGGTCTCGGGGGGTGCATGTTCTTCCACCCCGAGTCCCTGGGCGCGGGAACCCTCGTGGGGCTGGAGATCGACGCGGGGCAGGGAGGCACCGTGGTCACGACGGCTCGGGTGGTGTACGAGTTCTTTCGGGGAAGCGACGGGTACGAGGTGGGCGTCGAGTTCCTCGATCTGGGTCCGAGGGAGTCGGGGCTCCTCCAGCGGCTTCTGGCATCCGGAGGTTGAGCCGCACCGGCGCACCTCCCCAGGTCAATCCACCCCGCCGCAACACCCCCGCAACACGCTCGCCAACTTTCTCCCCTAAACCTGAAGCCGCCGGAAGTCCCGGCCTCTGGGGGGGGGAAATCCGCCATGCGCGCTTCGGCGAAGCCTCTGATCGCGGCCTTGTTGTTGACACTATCGGCCAAGGCCATTCGCGCCCAGTCGCCGGTTCCAGTCTTTTACGTAGGGCAATTTCCCCAGGCCCGGGCCATGGCGGAAAGAATCGCCGCGGAAGCGGGACCCGGGGGCACCCTTCCCGTCCCGCTCTCGCCCGAAGTGCCTGAGGGGCTGGCGAGGGCCCTTTCCACCTCCTCGCCTCGCGCCGCCATCGCCCTGGGCCCCCATGCCGTCCGGCTTGCCCGCCAGACCCTCCCTTCCGCCTGGATCGTCTACGCGATGGTGCCCTTTCCCGAGGAGGAGGGATTCCTGGCGGACCCCAAGGCCGTGGGCATCTGCGCGCTCACCGTTCCGCGGGCCACAAAGGAACTCCTCACCCAGGCTGGCGTTCAGGGCAAGGCCGCCCTTCTCCATTCGGTCCTTGTGTCCGGGACCGCGGCGCGTCTTGTCCAGGGATTGCGGGCGGAGGGCCTGGACGTGGAGCCCGTGCCGGTCACCCAGGCCCCCCTCATGGAGGACCTTTTCTCGAGGCTCAAGGGGCGCTACTCGACCCTCGTCCTCCTTCCCGATCCCGTGACCGACGATCCCTACAGGCTTCGGTACATCGTCACCCAGAGCCTCGAGGCTCGGATGGTCCCCGTCGCGCTGGACTGCGGGCTGGCTTCCCAAGGGGTCGCCCTGGCCCTGGGGCCGGCTCCTGATTCGGTATCCGCTCTCCTTCACGCGACGGTTCGAGCCGTCCTGTCGGATTCGGGGTACAAGGGCCCGAAGCGGATCACCGCCGATCGGGCCGAAACCGCGGGGAACAAGGCAGCCCTGGCCGGCCTCGGAATCCGCACCGACCTCCGCCTCGACAGTCGCTACTGAGGGTTGGGGCGGACCCGTCAGGGCCGCTTCGGCTTGTGCAGGGTGCGCCTCTCGCCCGGAAGGACATAATTGGGGCCGCCCAAGGAGCCAAGCCGGGCCACGGGGTCCCACATTCCGCCGTCGGCGCAGTCGAGTTCCGCGTTCCAGATCCGCTCGGCGGCGTGCGCGCGAAGAACGTCGAGGAGCACGAGATCGCACCGGGCGTCCAGAACCAATTCCTGGCGGAGGCGGCATTCCAGGGCCACCGGCGCCGCCGCCAGCCTCGGCGGCCGTACGCGGTCCGACGGCAGCGTTTCCAGGCCGAGGCGGACCGCCTCGCTTACCCCGTAGGGCAGCTCCTCGCCCGTGGCGTGCAGGGCTTCGAGCAGGGTCCCGTCGGCCAGGTGAACCACCGCCTCCCCCGTGTCACGCAGATTTCGGTGCGTGTCCTTCAGCGAGCCGTCGCTCTTCCGGCCGAAGGCGACCGCCAGGGCCGGCGGGTTGAAGATCCCCATGAAGCTCGAGAAGGGAGCCAGATTCGAGGTCCCCTCCCGGCCCTGGGTGAGGATCCAGGCGATGGGCCTCGGGATCACCAGGCTCGAGAGGATCCTGTACACGTCCTTGCGCGACGCCCCATCGAGGTCCCGCGAGATCATCTTTCTCCCCTCCCCGCCGGAGGCCCGCCCGGCGCGACTCGGCTCTTCCCTCAATCCACCGTCAAGGTCTTGCTGAGGTTCCTCGGAAAGTCGGGGTCCACCCCGCGGGCCACGCTGATCCGATAGGCCAGGACCTGCAGGGGGAGCACGGACAGGATGGGCGCGAAGAGGGGCCCGGAAACCGGCAGGGGGAGGAAGTGGCGGACGTTCGCCTTGAGGCGCTCGTCGGGTTCGGCCACGGCCAGGGTCTCCGCCCCGCGGCAGGCACATTCGTTCACCCCGCTGACCATGAGGGGCACGTCCTCGGGCCCCGCCACGAAGAGCACCGGAAAGCCCTCCCGCACCGCCGACAGGGGGCCGTGCTTGAATTCCGTCGAGAGCATTCCCTCGCAGTGGGCGTAGGTGATCTCCTTGAGCTTCAGGGCCCCTTCGAGGGCGATGGCGTAGGTCAGGCCGTAGCCGAGGCAGTACAGGTCGTCCTTGTCGCGGAGCCGCTCCGCGGCCTCCAGGATGAGCGGGTCCGTCTGCTCCAGCGTCCGCTCCAGCAGCGCGGGGAGTTCTGCGAGGGGAGCCGTGTCGTGGCCCCCGGCGACCAGCGCCACGCAGAGGAAGGCGATGACGGTGTTCACGAAGGTCTTGGTGGCCGGCACGCTGATCTCGTACCCGCACGCCAGGGGGAGGTAGCGGTCGCTCACGTTCATGAGGGTGGAGCCGAGGACGTTGACGAGCCCGAGGATCTGCGCTCCCCCGAGGCGGGCCGCCTCCATGGCGTTCAGGACGTCCTTGGTTTCCCCGCTCTGGCTGACGCACAGGACCACGTCCTCCGGACCGACGGTGGAGGCGTACTGGGGAAGGAACTGGGGCGCCAGCACGGGGATGGCCGGCCGCCCCGCGAGGCGCGCGAGATACACGGCCCCCAGCAGGCACGCGTGGTAGCTCGTCCCGCATCCCACCAGGTACAGGTTCCTCGCGGCCTTCACCCGGCGCGCGAAGGGCTTCACGTGGGGAGAATCGGCCAGGAGATGGATCAGGTCGGCCGCCACCTTGGGCTGCTCGTGGATCTCCTTGAGCATGAAGTGCGGAAACCCGCCCTTCTCGGCGGCCTCCATGGACTCGGTGACCTCTTCCGGGAGGCGGTCCACCTCCACCCCATCTTCCACCTGGAAGATCCGGACCCGATCGGCCGAGAGTTCCAGGATCTCCCCGTCCTGGACGCGGACCACGCGCCGCGTGAGCGGGAGAAGGCACGGAAGGTCGGAGCCCGCGCACGTGAAACCCTCTCCGAGCCCCGCCACCAGTCCCGACCCCTTCTTGAGGGCCCAGAGACGGTCTTCCCCCCGGCGCCCCACGAGGAAGGCGTAATCGCCGTGCAGATCGGCGTAAGCGCCGCGGATCGCGTCCACCATGGACAGCCCCTGCCTGAGGTGGCGCTCCACGGCGTGGACGCAGGATTCCCCGTCGTTGGTGGAGCGCACGGTGAGGCCCTCGGCGAGGAAACGCGCCCGAAGCTCCACGTTGTTCACGACGTTGCCGTTGTGGGCGCCCACCATGGAGCCGTCCGAGTCCAGATGAGGCTGGGCGTTGACCTGCGAGGGCGCTCCGAAGGTGGCCCACCGGAGCTGGACCATCCCCCTCCGGCCCCGCATGTCCCCGACGCGGTACCGGTCGGCCACCTCGTCCACCTTCCCGACGTCCTTGCGCAGGTCCACGGGACCTGCGTCGGGAAGCACCGCGAAGCCCACCGAATCGTAGCCCCGATAGGACAGCCTCCGGCCCGCGTCCCTCAGAATCTGACCCAGTTCTTGCTCCTGCTCCGTCACGATTCCGAAAATGCCGCACATGTTTGTTTGGACTCCTCGTCTGCGCGATGGAACGAACCCTGGCCCGGCCATTGACCGGCGTCCTGGTGGACACCCCTCTTCTCTTCTGGACGGGGAGGGCCCTTGCCGGCCCGCTCCCCGGACGGCTCAGGCGAAACCTCACCCCACCCTCGGTGCGCTCCCCCCCTCGGCACGAGGTCACTCCGATCCCCTCTCGGGGGAACCCACGCCTTGGCCCAACTCGCTCTCCTCCCTGATCTCATTGTGGCTGGTCGCGCCCCATCGCGGGAGCGGGGGGAGACACTCCCTTCTTGCCCCGACGGGGCGGTTCATTGTATACCGGGAACCGACCCGGGAGGACATGGGATGGCATCATCGAAGAAGACACCCTCGGCTCGACGCGCGGCGACACCGACTTCCCGCAAGTGGGTGGGAGCCCACGTGAGCACCACGGGAGGCGTCGAGAACGCCCCCCTCAATGCGGCGGCCATCGGCGCCCGGACCTTCGCCCTCTTCGTCAAGAACCAGAGACAGTGGTCCGCCCCACCCCTCACCGGAGAGCAGGCCGAAGCCTTCCGGCGGAACTGCGAGGCCCACGGCTTCGACCTGGACAAGGTCCTCCCCCACGACGGGTACCTGATCAACCTGGGCAATCCCGATCCGGCGGGCCTTTCGCGCTCCCGGGAGGCGTTCCTGGACGAAATGCGGCGCTGCGAACTCCTCGGCCTGAAGCTCCTCAACTTCCATCCCGGAAGCCACTTGAAGCAGATGGCCCCGGCGGACTGCCTGGAGCGCATCGCCGAATCGGTCAACCTGGCCCTGCAGAGAACGCGCGGCGTGTCGGCCGTGTTCGAATGCACCGCCGGCCAGGGCGGCTACATGGGGAGCACCTTCGAGGAGATCGCGGCGCTCCTCGACCGGGTCGAGGACCGGTCGAGGACCGGCGTCTGCCTGGACACCTGCCACCTCTTCGCGGCGGGATACGATTTGAGGAGCCCAGAGGCCTTCGACGCGGTCATGAAGGAGTTCGATCGGACCGTGGGCCTGTCCAACCTTTGCGGATGGCACCTGAACGACTGCAAGGGAAAGCTGGGGAGTCACCTGGACCGCCACGCGCCTATTGGGGACGGCGAGCTGGGGCTCGAGCCCTTCCGCTTTATCATGCGGGACCCTCGCTTTGATGGAATCCCGCTCATTCTGGAGACGCCCGAGCCCGATCGGTGGGAACGGGAAATCGACCTCCTCTACTCCCTCGAGGGTGACTCCGGGCCCGGCGATTCCGGCTAGGTCCCGCCCGTCGGCCGGTCCTCCCGCAGGGGCCCCATCCTCCCTCCTCTCAGAAGCACAGGCTGAGGCCGCACAAGACGGCGTCCCTCGGGCCGGGGCCGCGCAGGGCGCGGCGGTAGCCCAGATCCAGGACCAGGTTCTCCGCGGCCCGCAGGCTCAGGCCCACGAGGGCGAAGGTCGGGTTCTCCCTGAGGTGCCTCTCCGGGTTCTGGCTGCTCTGGACCTCGAAGCACAACTGGACCCTCTCCGAGAGGCGCGCTTCCAGGGCGCCCCCGTAGAAGGCGTAATCTCGCACGGCCCCGTTCAGGTGATCGCCCTCCCGCGTGAACCCCACCGAGAGGTGCAGGGTGGAACGGCCACGGCTCTTGGAGGCGCCCAGGACGGCCGACAGATCGTTGTCCCCCGTCCCCAGCCCCATGCGCGCGTCCGCCGTGTGGGTCTTCCAGGCAAACCGGAGGGCAAGCCCCGGACGCCCCGTCTCCTCGCGGACCAGTCGGACCTTCGCGCCCAAGACCAGGTCCCCGAATCCACGTTCAGACTCTCCGCGCGGACCTTCGAGGGTCACGAAGGGGACCTCCGCAAAGAGCTCCACGCCGCCTCCGACACCCACCGCCGGGACCACGACCCAGACCCGGTCCCGGCCCTTCTCCTCGGTCTCCCACGTCTCGAATCCCGCCTCCAGGGAAACCTCCCCCTTTTCCGACACGCACGCGTCTTCGGTCACGAACGGCCTGCCCGCCCAGGCCGCGACGGGGACGGCAAGGAGCAGGGGCAGGCAGAGAGCCCGCATGCGCGCGCGCGGCGCCCCCCCTCTCCTCGGCAGCTTGTTCCTAGGCATTCGGCCTCCCTCCTGCATATCTGAGCGTGTGCTCAGATATGCAGTATAGGCATCTCGGGGCCGTTGTCAAGCCGGGGGAAAACCCGGGCGGGAGAGCGTCCGAAAGTCGCCGTGAATGGCCTTCACCGGCCGCGTCCGACCCGAGGCGGGGGGCCCGCGGCCCCGGCTTCCGCCCCTTCCTGGTGGCCACGGCCTTTGATCTACTCCAGGTAGGTGTACCCCTCGAGGCCGTCTTCGAGAAAGCGCTTGATGCGGGCCGACTCCTTGATGGAAATCCTCCGCTTGTCGATGCTCTCCTCCACGGCGGCCCGGATGGCGTTCATCACGTCCCGCTTCTGGTATTGCATGTAGGAGAGGACGTCCCGCACCCGGTCTCCCTCGATGGTCTTGTCGATACGGTACTTGTTGCGTCCCGTCACGGAGACGTGGACCGTGTTGGTGTCCCCGAACAGGTTGTGCAAGTCCCCCAGGGCCTCCTGGTAGGCCCCCACGAGGAAGACGCCGACGTAGTAGGGCTTCCCGGCCTCAAGGGGATGGAGGTCAATCGTGTTCCGCACGTCGTGGAGGTCCACGAACTGGTCCACCTTCCCGTCCGAATCGCAGGTGATGTCCGCGATGGTGGCCTTGCGGGACGGCTTCTCCCTGTGCCGGTGGATCGGGCACATGGGAAAGAGCTGCTTCACCGCCCAGTGGTCGGGGAGGCTCTGGAAGACCGAAAGGTTGCCGTAGTACGTGTCGCTGATGAAGCGGTCGAGGTGCTCGAGCTCGTCGGGGACGTAATCCAGCGTGTGGATGATCTTCGAAATCTTGAAGCAGACGGCCCAGAACAGACGCTCCACGAGCGCCCGGTGCTGGAGGGACATCATCCCGACGTTGAAGAGCGTGAGGGTTTCGTCGCGGATCTGAAGGGCGTCGTGATAGGACTCCTGGAAGTTCTTCACGGAGAGGCCCTTGAGTACCTCCGCCAGGTTTTCCACCCCCTCGGGCACGCCCTCGGGGATTTCGATGGTGAGGTTCTCGTCCATGAGTTCGCTGCTGCCCAGGACGTTGAAGACGAGGACCGAGTGGTAGGCCACCAGGGCCCTCCCGCTCTCCGAGATGATGTGCGGGTGCTGGATGCCCTTCTCGGCGCAGATCTCCGACAGGGCGGAAATCACGTCGCTGGCGTACTCCTCCATGGAGTAGTTGGCGCTGGAGGAGAAGTTCGTCTTGCTCCCGTCGTAGTCCACGGCGAGGCCGCCCCCCACGTCGAAATAGCGGATGGGGACACCGAGGCGCACGAGTTCCGCGAAGATTCGGCTCGACTCCCGCATGGCGTCCTTGATGCTCTGGATCGAAGTGATCTGGGAGCCGAGGTGAAAATGGATGAGCTGGAGCCGGTCCTCCATGCCGAGGGCCTTGAGCTTCTCCACGGCGTCCAGGATCTCCGAGGGGAAGAGCCCGAATTTGGACTTGTCCCCGCCGGAGCTCTCCCACTTTCCCCGCCCCCTCGCGGAGAGTTTGGCGCGCACGCCGATGTACGGTTTGACCCTCAGCCTCCTGGCCCACTTGATCACGAGGTCGAGTTCGGAGGGCTTTTCCACCACGAGAAAGACCCGGCGCCCCATCTTCGTGGCCCAGAGCGCCATTTCCACGTACTCGTCGTCCTTGTACCCGTTGCAGACGATGGGCGCCTTCTCGTTGTCCAGGGAGGCGAGCACGATGAGCAGCTCGGCCTTGGTCCCTGCCTCGAGCCCAAAGTTCCACTCCCGTCCGAACTCCACGATGTCCTCGACCACCTGCCGGTTCTGGTTGACCTTGACGGGATAGACGCCGTGGTAACGCCCCCCGTACTCGTACTCCCGGATGGCCCGATCGAAGGCGCCCTGCAGTTCCTCGATGCGCTTCCTGAGGATGTCCGTGAACCGGATGAGCAGGGGCGGGCTCAGCCCCCGGTCCGTCAGGGCGTCCACAAGCGCCTTGATGTCGAGGGACCGCTGGCGGTTCTTGTCGGGGAGGACGACGACGTTGCCCCGCTCGTTGATCTCGAAAAACCCCTTGCCCCACTCGGGGATGTTGTACAGCTCGCGCGATTCCTCGATGGACCACTTGGGCAGGGCGGTCTGGTCCTTCAGCTTGATCCTCTGCACCATGGCCTCACCTCCACGTCGCGGGGGGGCCCGCGGCGGAGCCTACCGGCGGAACCGCACCGGCTCGGTTGGAAACGGGTTCGTGAGCGCGTGGATCCCGGGACGGGCCCCGGGGGACGTCCGGAAGGTTACTCCAGCCCTTCGTCGTCATCGGAGGCCTTGATCGCGATGTTGTCCCCCCGGAAGTTGTCGAAATCGTCGTCCGGGTCGTCGATCTCGCTGTAGCGGACCTTCTCGTCCAGCCGCCTCCGAATGCCCTTTGGAGCCTTGTCGGATTTCTCCCACTTCCGCTTCTTGGCGGGGGCGTCCGGACCGAAGGTCCGCCCGCCGCCGGTCTTTCCCCGGCGCGCCTCCGCCTCTCCATCCTCGGGCGGCGCCCAGGCGGAGGGCCGCGGACCCATGGGGCGAGGGCCCGGAGGCCGGGGCGAGAAGCCGCCTCCCGGCCTGGAGGGGGGCGGGCCTCCGTCCCTGGGGCGAGGGGGGGCGGAGGCGTCCCGGGCGCGCGCCTCGTTGATGGTCAGGGGCCGGCCCCGAAGAGGCTGATTGTTGAGCCGCCGGACGGCCTCGTCGGCCTGTTCCCGCTCACTGAATTCGATGAACGCGAATCCCCTGAGCCTTCCGGTTTCGCGGTCCGCCGGGAGATAGACGTACGAGAGGGGCCCCACCTGCTCGAAGTGCTGTTTGAGCTCTTCCTCCGTCACGTCGTAGGGAAGGTTTCCGACAAACAACCGGACGGACATCTCTCCTCCTCTTCAGGACAAACCTGGGCGCCCGGCGCCGCGCCGCGACGCATTCACCTCGGGGAGTGTACCAAAACGCGGTCGTACGTCAATCGTCCCCGACCGGCCTCGGTTCTCCCCTTGTCCACCCCGTCGTCTCATGGCCCGGCGATTCTCCGCGCCTCCTCCAACCGGCTCTGCAGGTCGGGCACCAGCGAGGGATCCGCCGCCAGAGCCTCCTCCAGGATCTTCACCGCCTCCGTGGCGGTCCGGCGCCGCTCCTCCCCCGACGCCGCCGAAGCCCGCGCGAGAAGCAGGGCGCCCTTTTCGCCTAGGGCCTGGTGCATTCCCGGATTCAACCGGAGTGCCTTCTCCGCCGCCGCGAGGCCCTTTTGCACCTCCCCGGCGCCGCTCCTCCCCCTTTCGCCGAGCCATTCGGCCCGAATGCGGTGGCCCTGCGCCACGTTCAGAAACGTGTGGGGCGAGGCGGGGTTGGCCTTCAAGGACGCCTCGAAGGCCGCCTCGGCGGCGCGGAAATGGGGTTCCGGGTCCCCCCCCGCCCGCATCCTCCACCGGGCCATGTAGAGATCCACTTCCCCCTGGGCCCGCAGGTATTCGTGGAAGCCGGGGCGGAGCGCCAGGGCCCGGGCCAGGGCTTCGCGGGCCTGTTTGAGCCAGACCTCGGGGCTTTTCCCGGCGCGCATCTCCTGAACGGAGACCGCCAGGCAGCAGGTGTGAAGGTTATAGTGGCCAGCTGGCCGGTTCGGGTTCAATTCGACGGCCTTCTGCAGGTTTTCCCTTCCCTTCAGGAAGGAGGGCATGGGGTCCTCCCCGTGGCCCATTTGCCACTCCCCGCGTTTCAAGTAGGCCGATCCGAGGTTGCTGAAACACTGCGACATGCTCGGATTCAAGGACGCCGCCGCCTCGTAGTTGCGAATCGCCTCATCCAGGGAAGGCCCGGGATCGTGGTCCTGTTCCATTTCGTACATGGCCCGGAACAGGTAGACATTGCCCAGATTGATCAGGTACACGAAAAACGGCCGTGGGGCCAGGGCCCGGCGAAAGGCCTCGGCGGCCCTCCCCAGGCTCACCCGGGGGTCCATGCCCCGCGACATTTCCTGGTCCGCCCTCCTCCAGTGGGTCAAACCGAGCGTGTTCAGGGCATAGGGATCTCCCGGGCTGAGGGTGAGCGAGCGTCCGCAGGCCTCCACGGCCTTGTCCCACAGCGGAAAGGGGTCCTGCCCAGCCCCCGAGGCCCACTCGCCCATCCGGAAGTACGCCAGGGCCAGGTTTCGAGGCGCCTCCGCATCGCTGGCGTCCAGCGACTGGGCGGCAAGGGCCGAGGCGATTCCCCGTTCGAAAACCGGTCCCGCGGGCCCACCCGTGGAGGCCCGGTGCTGGGCGGCCACCAGGTGCGCGCGGGATGCGACGTTGTGGAGCCGTGCATGGTCGGGGTCCGCAACCAGTCCCCGATCGCAGGTCCGAATGGCGGCGACGTAGGCCTCCTCGGGGTCCGACCCGCGGGCGGCGTGGACCTCCATTTCGAGGACCCAGGTCGAGGCGGCCGCGGCGTGAAGCCGGGCATCGCTGTGGCCCGTTTCCGCCCCCCGCAGGTACGCCTCCCGGGCCAGGGCCAGCGCGGCGAGGCAGGCCTCCCAATCCCCCCTGTCCTGGGCGTCCAGGGCCTGCTTCAGGCGGGCGTCTCCCCTCAGGAGGGCCGCTTCGTAGAGCCAGGGAAGGGCCTTCTCCGCCTCGCCGGCCCGTGCGATGGCCTCCTCCGTGCGCCCCTCGTAGAGGGCGAAGAGTCCCTCCAGGTAGGCCGCCGAATCCACTTCCGACGTCCGACCCAGCGCCAGAAACCGGAGCGCCGCATCCCGGAGGCTCCCCTCGATTTCCTTGCGCCGCGCCTCCTTCAGTTCCTTCCCGCCGAGGCGGGCGGTCTGAGCCAGTTCCACCTGGTACAGGGCTCCAAGGACCCGACCCAGGGCGTACGCCGCACCGGGCTCCCGGTATCCGAGCTCCCAGGCGCGCTCGAGGCGGATCCGGGCCTCCTCGTAACGCTCGAGCGCAAGGAGCGCCCGCCCGATGGCGGCGTTTCCCGGGCCTTGGGCCGGAGCCCCCAGCTCGGACATGTCCCGCTCGATCCTCTTGACCTTCTCCAGGACCAGGCTCTTCTCGGGACGCGTGTCGTGAAGGGGGAGGAGGCGGCCGAAGCGGAGCACCGATTCGGCTTGTTCCAGGTCCCGCCCGAAGCGTTGCGCGGCCCGCGCCTGCTCCGCGGCGCGAAGGCGGGCCTGGATCCATAACCCCCCCAGGATGAGGACCGACGCCAGGGCCGCGGCGCTGACCGCCGCCAGAAGGCGGTTCCTCCGGACGATCTTCCACAGCCGGTAGCCCGCTCCCGCTCGACGGGCCTCGATGGGGGATCCGTCGAGAAAGCGCCCGAGGTCCTCCGCGAGGGCCCGCGCCGATTCGTACCTGCGGTTCGGGTCCTTCTCGAGGCAGCGCAGGACGATGGTGTCCAGGTCCCGCGGGATCGACGGACGAAGGGAACGGGGAGCGGGCGGCTCGTCGGCGAGGACCTTCACCATCACGTCGACGGCGGCGTCGCCCTCGAAGGGCAGGCGCCCGCAAAGGAGTTCGAAGAGAGTGGCCCCAAGGCCGTAGACGTCGGTCCTGCGGTCCACGGCGTGCACCTCTCCCCGGACCTGCTCCGGAGCCATGTAGTGGGGCGTGCCCGTGATGGAGCCGGAGACCGAGAGGCTCGGCGCCGCGACCTCCTTGGCCAGACCGAAATCGGTGACGTAGGGGTGCCAGCCATCTTCCGTCTTTTCCACGAGGACGTTGGACGGCTTCAAGTCCCGGTGGATGAGGCCGAGCCGGTGGGCCGCGTGGACCGCTTCCGCCACCCTTCGGAGGAGGAGGACCTTTTCCTCCAAACGCAGCTCCGACGAGGCCCGATCGAGGGTGGGCCCGTCCACGAGCTGAAAGGCGATGTAGGGCCTTCCGTCGAGTTCTCCGGCATCGTAGACCCGGCAGATGTCGGGGTGCTCCACCCGGGCCTGAAGCCGGGCCTCCCGCAACAGCCGTTCCGTCAGCGCGGGATGCTGGATATGGAGGAACTTCAAGGCCACGTTTCTCTGGAGCTGCTGGTCATAGGCCTTGACCACCTCCGCCATCCCCCCGGCGCCCAGGGGTTCGAGGAGCGTGTACCGGGGCCTGGCCTCACCCTGGATCGTGCCCCGCGCGCGGTCCTGGAGTCCCGACTCAAAGGCGGGCCAGGGAGAGGATCCGGGGTCCGAAGCGTCCCGGTCCAGATAGGGGCCCGCCGGAATCCCTCGTGGGGGGGTGGTCGGCCCGGTCCACCGCGCGGTCTCACCCGGATCCTCGAGAACCTCCCGAGTCAGGGACAGGACCTGGCCGATGGTGAGCCGTCCGCTCTGGACGAGCCCTTCCACGAGAGCTTCGGCCTCCCGGCCCGATGCCTCCGCCTGGACGTCGGCACCCAGCCAGCCCCGCGAAAAGGCCTTCTGCAGGATCCGTTCTTCCACACGACCGCGCCGGCGGTCTTCCGTCATGGACGCCCCCCTCTTCGACCTTACGGTAGCACGCCGGGCGGACCTGCCGGAACCAGACGGCCACGCCTGCCGTATACTTGTGCATATCCCCCGACGCGGACCCGGGGCGCCCCGCGTTCCTCCGGGGGAACCGAAAGGAGGCACCCCATGGCCGACCTGAAGTGGAAGCGGTACACGGAAGGCAGCGCCGTGGTCCTGGCCCTGAGCGGCCCCATCAGCATGGGCGGCGGAGACAAGACCCTGCGCGACCTCATTCAGGACCTCCTCGCCGAAGGAAAGTCCCGCATCGTCATCGATCTGGCGGCCGTCCCGGGCATGGACTCCACGGGACTCGGCGAACTCGTGGCGGCCTACACCACGGCGCGCAACCGGGGGTCCGTCTTGAAACTGGCCAACCTCACGCGCAAGGTCAGGGACCTTCTGGTCATCACCAAGCTCACCAGCGTCTTCGAATCCTACGACTCCGTCGCCGAGGCGGCGGGCTCCTTCGAAAAGTGAACGTCTGCGCAGACGTCATGGGGCAGATCATCCACCGTGCCGGCCAGGTCAATCGGGAGGTGGCATTGGGTGGCCCTCCCCCCTACATTCGGGTTGAGATGAGCCGTCCGTAAGCGCGGGCGCCCCTGATCCTTCCGGGGGCGCCTCCGCTTGACGGGTTCCGCGTCTCGCCGCCGGAGAGAGACCATGAACGACCGAAGACGATTCCTGAAGACCACGGCGGGCGCCGCCGCCGCCCTGGCGGCCTCGGCCGCCGCGCCGAGTCTCCTCGCCGCCGCTTCGCCCCATCCGGACCTCGCCGTGGCCCATGGAGGCTCTCCCGAAAAGACGACGCGCGCCGCCGTGGATGCTCTCGGAGGCATGCGGAGGTTCGTCTCCAAGGGCGACATCGTGGTGGTCAAACCCAATATCGGGTGGGACCGAACCCCCGAGCAGGCGGCCAACACGAATCCCCTGGTCGTGGCCACGCTCGTCGCCCTCTGCCTGGAGGCGGGCGCGAAGAAGGTCAAGGTTTTCGACCGCACGTGCAACGACCCGCGCCGCTGTTACGAGCAAAGCGGCATCGCCCCCCTCGCGCGGAGGGCCGGCGCCGAGGTCTCCTTCGTGGACGACCGCCGCTTCAAAGAGGTGACGATCCGCGGCGAGGCCCTCCAGACCTGGCCCCTCTACCAGGACCTTCTGGAGGCGGACAAGGTCATCAACGTCCCCATCGCCAAACACCACGGCCTGTCCGGCCTCACTCTCGGGCTGAAGAACTGGATGGGGATCATGGGCGGCTCCCGGGGGCGGATCCATCAGAACATCCATCCGTCCCTCGTGGACCTCGCCGGAGTGATCAAGCCCTGCCTGACGGTCCTCGACGCGATGCGCGTCCTCACCGCCCACGGACCCCAGGGGGGCAGCCTGGATGACGTGAAGTCCCTCGACACCGTGGCGGCCGGCACGGACGTCGTGGCGGTGGATGCCTTCGGGGCGACGCTCATGGGGCGGGTACCGTCGGAGATCGGCTACATCGCCAACGCGGCGCGCCGCGGCCTGGGCACCATGGACCTATCCAAGGTGTCCATGAAGCGCGTGGACCTCTGATCCCTCGGGGGGCGGTTTGAAGCGCCAAAGAACCGCGAGCGGTACCGTCTGGGCGAGGAGGACCGTCCAGGCCCTCTTCCTGCTCCTGTTCTTCTTCCTCTTCCTGCAGACGGAGCAGAAGGGGGCGGACCAACTCGGCTACCCGGTCAAGCTCTTTCTCGACTTCGATCCCCTCCTCTTCCTCACGGCCCTCCTTTCCTCCCACGCCCTCGTGGGCGCCTTCTGGCTCTCCCTCGCAACTCTTCTCCTGACGGCGCTCCTGGGGCGGGTCTTCTGCGGCTGGATCTGCCCCCTGGGGACGCTGAACCACCTCGTGGGGGCCCTCCGCAAGTGGCCCGCTCGCCCCCGGCTCCGGGGCTGGTTCCACCTCAAGTATCTGATGCTCGTGGGCCTCCTGGCCGCCGCCGCCTTCGGGTTCCAGTGGGTCGGCGTACTGGACCCCCTCTCCCTCACGGTCCGCTCTCTGGCCCTCGGCGTCCATCCGGCCCTCAACGCCGGCCTGAACTCCCTCCTGGACATCCTGTACGCCCCGGACGGGGCGTTCTTCCGGGCCGTCGCCGAAGGCGCCGCCTCGTTCCTCCAGAGGACCGTCCTCGCCTTCCAGCCGCCCCGCTTCGCCCAGGGGGCGCTGATCGGCGCGATCTTCCTCGGCGTCCTCGCGCTGAACCTCGTGGAGCGCCGGTTCTGGTGCCGCTACCTCTGCCCCCTGGGCGCCTTGCTGGGCCTCGTGGGGCGCTGGTCCTTGCTGAAGCGCACCGTGAGCGAGGGGTGCACCTCCTGCGGCCTTTGCGACCACGGGTGCCAGGGAGGGGCCAGCACGGGCGAGGGACAAGGTTGGCGTCCCTCCGAATGCGTCGCCTGTTTCAACTGCGGCGACGCCTGCCCCACCTCCTCTGCATCCTTCGGCCTCTCCGAGAAGCCCGCCCCGGACGGCGCGGACCTTTCCCGACGGCGCATCCTCCTTGCCGCCGCGGCCGGCGCCGCGGCCGTGCCGATCTTGAGAGTGGCCCCTTCCCCCCGCGACGGCCGTCCCCACCCGCTTCTCCTGCGTCCGCCCGGCGCTCTCCCCGAAGAGGCGTTCCTCGAGCGGTGCGTCAAGTGCGGAGAGTGCATGAAGGTCTGCACGACGGGAGGGCTCCAGCCCGCTCTGCTGGAGGCGGGTCTGGAGGGGCTTTGGACGCCGGTCCTCGTCCCGCGCATCGGCTACTGCGAGTACAACTGCACCCTCTGCGGACAGGTCTGCCCCACGGGGGCCATCGAGAAGCTCCCGCGCGACGAGAAGGTCAAGGTGAAAATCGGGCTGGCCGCCGTGGACCGCTCGCGGTGCCTCCCCTGGGCCCACGGCACGCCCTGCATCGTCTGCGAGGAGGTCTGCCCCACCCCCACCAAGGCCGTCTGGTTCGAGGAGACCACCGAGCGAACCCGCGGCGGCGCAGAGATCCACCTCAAGCGCCCGCGGGTGGACCTCGACCTCTGCATCGGGTGCGGCATCTGCGAGGCCAAGTGTCCCGTCCTCGACCGTCCCGCCATCTACGTCACGAGCACCGGCGAGAGCCGGAACCCGGACAACCAGTTGCTGCTTCAGTGACCGAGCCGGAGGCCTTGCCGCCGGGAACGCGAAGAGGGCGGCCCAACGGCGCCGCCCTCTCCTTCGTGTTTCATGGCCCTTCCGGTCTTCTCGCCGGGTCGGCCATCTCTCCTACGGCCACTGCCAGGTGAGGGTCTGGGTGCCGCCGTCGGGATTCTGAAAGACGAATTCCGTGGCGGTGTCCTTCGGGACGGCCGCCTTGAGGGCCGAGCCGCCCTTGAGAACGACCTTGGAGGTGCTCTTCCACGATACGTTCGTCCATTCGCTGCCGTTGATGAAGACGCGGATGCCGTTCTGAAGGTTCGTTCCCGTGGCGATGAACCGGAAGGGATTCGCCTTCTTGGCCATGGCCGTGACGCCGGGCGGAGGAACCACCGCGACGGACCCGGTCCGGATGCAGGTGATTGAACTGCACGACACCGTTAGGGTCCAGGTGTACGTCCCCGCAGTCGTATAGGTGTGAGACGGCGACGCACCCGTCCCATGGACGGATCCGTCCCCGAAGTCCCAGTCGTAGGCGAGGCTCCCCGAGTCGCAGAAGGGGTTGAGCGCCGCCGTGGCCGCGAACGAAACGGGCGATTGAACCGGGGCCTGTCCGGGAACGGTGGCGGTGCAGGAGAGGACGCAGGGCGCAACGGTCACGTTTCCGCGCCTCAGGCACGTCCGTCCACCCTGGATCACCTCCAGGGTCCAGGCATAGTCGCCGGAGGCCACGTAGGCATGATCGGTGATCGGCTCGAGGGAGTGAGGCGACCCGTCCCCGAAGTCCCAGTCGTAGGCGGGCGCGCCCACGCATCCCGCCGCGGCCACACCTCCCTGGAAGGTCAGGCTGGCCCCAGGGGCGCCCGCTCGGGGCACGGTGGCCGTGCATCCTACGGCGCAGTCCTCCTCCACGTAGGCGCTGAATCCATTGCCCACGCCCACGGCCGAGGCGGTCCCCGGTGGCGCCACTTGAACCGGAGTCAGGCGCTGGGCGGTGGTCCCGTCCCCCAGTTTTCCTCCCGTGTTGTCGCCCCAGGCCCAGACGCTCCCGTCGTCTTTCAGGGCCACCGTGTGGGTCCCCGAACAGGCCACGGAGACCACGCCTACACCCACGAGCACCGGGCTCGTCCGCGTGGTCGTCGTACCGTCCCCGATCATCCCCTTGTTGTTGTAGCCCCACCCCCAGAGGGTGCCGTCCTCCAGGACCGCGAAGCTCACCTCCCCCCCCGCGAAGACCGCCGCCGCAGGCCCAGGCAGGCCCGTCACGGGCACGGGTGTGAGGCGGACGGTGGTCGTTCCATCCCCGATTTGCCCCCGGGTGTTCTCCCCCCAGGCCACGACCGAGCCGTCCTCGAGCCGCGCCAGACCATGCGCGCTTCCCGCGGCCAGGTCCTCCGCCGTCGTCACGCCGCTCACCTGGACGGGCGTCGTCGTGGAGGTGGTGGTTCCATCTCCGAGGCGCCCCGAGCCGTTGTTGCCCCACCCCCATACGGTGCCGTCCGATTTTAGAACCAGGGAGAAATCTGCCCCGGAGGCCGCCTGGAGCGCGTCGCTCAACCCGGCCTTCTGAGAGGGAACATAGGAGTAGCCTTGGAGGTACCCCCCCCACCACCAGACCGTTCCGTCGGACCGGATGGCCGTCGTGTGCGAGGTTCCCTCCGACAGGTGGACCACGTTCGTCAGGCTTCCCGCCCGGACGGGCGAGGAGGCCGGGGTCTCGTCGAGGCCCGTTCCCAGCCGGCCGCTCAGGTTGTAGCCCCACCCCCAGGCGGTCCCGTCCTCGGCGAGGGCCGCCGCTTGCTGGTGCCCTCCCGAAACCATGGAGAAAGGCTGGCATCCCGCCACGGGGCCGAAGGTCCACCTCTCGTAGGTCCTACCGTCCCCGAGCTGCCCGGAATCGTTGGCGCCCCAGACCCAGGCGCTCCCGTCGGGTTTCACGGCCCCCACGGTCTTTCCAAAGGCCGCCAGGGAGGAGGCCGTTCCGAGGGCCGACGCCGGCGCCGGAGTGAATCCGGACGTGGTCGTGCCGCGCCCGAGCTGGCCGTACCCGTTGTTTCCCCACCCCCAGGCCGTCCCATCGGCCTCCAGGGCCAAGAAGCAGAGGTAGCCCCCCGCGATGGAGGCGATGGGGGGGAGGCCGGAAACCTGACCGGGCACGTTCCGGGTTGCGATCATTCCCCACGTCCATACCGTTCCGTCGGCCTTGAGGGCCGCGGCGGACAGGTAGGCCGAGGCGATTCCCGTCACCCCCGTCAGACCCGTGACTTGGACGGGCGTGGCGCGGTTCGTCCCCGTCCCATCCCCCAGGGCCCCGTAAACGTTGTACCCCCAGGCCCAGACCGTCCCATCCTGCAAGACGGCGTACGTGGTATACAGGTGGGCCGCCACGGCGAGGGCGGGACCCAGCCCGGCGACGGGGGCGGGGGAGGGCCTTTGGGTGGTCGTGCCGTCCCCCAAGTACCCGTAAGCATTGCCCCCCCACGTCCAGACCGTTCCCGCGCCGTCCAAGGCTACGGTATGGTCGAATCCTGCGCTGACCTGGCGGACGTCCGTGAGGCCCGTCACCTGTACAGGTTCGTAGCGGTGCGTGGTGGTGCCGTCGCCCAGGCAGCCACTGCCGTTGTATCCCCAGGCCCACAGATTGTGATTCGGGTCCAGGGCGAAGGAGCAACAGTTCCCGGCCCGGACCTTTGTGATGCCCGAGAGAAGGTGCACGGCGCCGGGCGTGGGCCGGTACGAGGTAGTACCGTCGCCCAACTGTCCGTATGTGTTATCCCCCCAGGCCCACACCGTGCCATCCTCGAGGAGCGCCAGGGTGTGGGTCTCCCCCGGAGATAAGGCCAGCGCATTCTGGGGCAGGTTCGCCTGCACCGGAAAGGGGGAGCAGACGCGGCTGCCGTCACCCAGTTCCCCCCACAGGCCCCGGCCCGCCGTCTGCACGGGCCCCGCCGCCCACAAAGCCATCCCTGCCAACACCCCAATGCATACCGCTATCAGGATTCTCTCCGTCGCGCGCATGGACCCCTCCCCGAGCCGGGCTGGATGACTTCGTCGCCGATCTTGAAGTTATTATAGGCCTCTCAGGCCAAATTCAAGAGCACGTTCCCGGCAACGCGAGCCATGGAGAGGCCATGGATGTGAAAGAACGAGATCCGCAGGATCCTTGGCGGCGCCAGGGCGCGGGACAGGCAGGGCCATATGCCGGATCTCCGCGCCACCAACGATGGCTCGCTCGGGCTACCGGTCTCGCTGGTGCTCGCCGTCTTTCCCTTCAGCAGCACCGTTGGGGAACGCCCTCCCGAACGGGCGCGGGACCGAAGGCCTTGGGGGGGATGGGGCGGCCCCTCAGAGTGGCGATGCAGCGGCGCAGGGCGTCGGCCAGGATCACGACCACGAGGACCATCATGATCGCCGTGAGGGAGGCCTGAAGGTAGCCCTGGAAGGCTTTCCCGGCCTTGCGGGCGAGGGGGAGGTAGATGTTCACGATGCCCAGGGCTCCCGCCGTGAGGGTGGTGACGGCCACGAAGACCATGGGGACCGCCGTCGCCCACGCATACCGGGACTTCCCCATGTTCACCAGAAACGTGGTGCCGATGGCGAGGGCCACGGTGGCGAGGAGCTGGTTGGCCGTCCCGAACATGGGCCAGATCGTCTGAACGGAGCCCGTGTAGATGAAGTAGCCCCACGCCGCGCAGATGACCGTCGTGGTGGCCACGTTGCCGGGGAGCCAGGAGGGGTTCCCCATGGGTTTGTAGTAATTGCCCAGGAACTCCTGGAGGAGGAAACGCGCCACGCGCGTGCCCGCGTCGATGGTCGTCAGGATGAACAGGGCCTCGAACATGATGGCGAAGTGGTACCAGATGGCCATGAAGGGCCGCAGGCCGGGAATGGCCCCGAAGATCTCCGCCATGCCCACGGCCAGCGTGACCGCCCCTCCGGCCCGCCCCGTCACGTCCTCGCCGACCTCGGCGTTGAGCCTGCCCAGGTCCACCGTGTCGAGGCCAAGGGCCTGAAAGGCCTCCGGGGAGAGATTGATGGCGTAGTAGTCTCCGGGATGGAGCGAGCAGGCGGCGATGAGGGCCACCACGCCCACGAGGCTCTCCATGAGCATGGCCCCGTAGCCGATGAAGCGCGTGTCGGTTTCCTTGTCCACCATCTTGGGAGTGGTTCCCGAGGAGACGAGGGAATGGAAGCCCGAAATGGCTCCGCAGGCGATGGTCACGAACATGAAGGGGAAGAGCTTCCCGGGGATGATGGGGCCGCCGCCGGAGACGAAGCGGGTGAAGGCCTCGAAGTGCAGGTCGGGCCGGACGATGAGCACGCCGGCGATGAGGGCGAAGATGGTGCCCACCTTCATGTAGGAGGAGAGGTAATCCCGCGGGGCCAGGAGGAGCCAGACGGGCAGAACCGAGGCGGCGAATCCGTAGAGGGCCAGGAGGATGGTCAGCTGATGGTGGCTGAAGGTGAAGGCCCCCGCGAACGAGGAGGCCGCCACGTATTTTCCCAGGATGACGCAGAGGACCAAGGCCGCCACGCCCGCGAGGGAGGGCCCCTTGATGGCTCCGGGCCGGACCTTGAACATGTAGAGCCCCATCACGACGGCGATGGGGATCGTCATGGCGATGGTGAAGGTGCCCCAGGGGGAGGCGGCCAGGGCGTTGACGACCACCAGGCCGAGCCCCGCCAGGGCCACGACGACGATGAAGAGCACGGCGATGCCGGCGGTGAAGGCCGCCACGGGCCCGATCTCTGCGCGGGCGATTTCCGGCAGGGAACGGCCGTTGTGCCGGACCGAGGCCACGAGGATCGTGAAGTCGTGGACGCACCCCGCGAGGACGGACCCGGCGAGGAGCCAGAGAAGCCCGGGCGCCCAGCCGAACTGGGCGGCGAGGACGGGGCCCACGAGGGGGCCCGCGCCCGCGATGGCCGCGAAATGGTGGCCGAAGAGGACCCATTTGTTCATGGGGACGTAGTTGTGGCCGTCCTCGAACCGGTGCGAAGGCATCTCCCGGCTCGGATCCAGGGCGAGGGCCTTGGCCGCGAGGAAGGCGCTGTAGTACCTGTACCCCAGCGCCAGGACGCACAGGGCGCCCACCATGATGGGAAACGAGTTCATGAGTCCCCCCTCCCCCGATGCAAGGCCACAATGTACGCGCCCGGCCTTCGAGGCGCAAGGAGGGAGGCCCGGCCCCGAATCAGCCGCCGGTCCACCTCGCCGTATGCTCGCCCAGCCGGGGAACGGGCCCCGCGCCGGGGCGTCCGTAAGACGCGAGGAGCGCAGGAAACGGGAAGCCTACCCCGGCGCCCCCCGCCAGGGCGAGGGACCGCACGGCCTCCAGGTCCCGCACCGGAGAAACGGGAAGCCCGAGAACGCGGAAGCGCTCGGTCCACCATGCGGCAGGCCTTCGCGCGATGGCCTGCGCGATGCGCGCGGCGGCGGCCGCGCCGACTTCCCCCCGCTCCAGGGCGGCGCCCGCGAGATCGGGAAGGCCCACCTCCTTGAGGAAGGCGTCCCAGAATTTGGGCTCCAGGCAGCAGACCGCGATCTCCCGCCCGTCGGAGCCGGCGTAGAGCCGGTACGCGGGACACCGGCCCGAAAGCATGTCCTCGCCGAGGCCTCCGCCTCCCGCCGCGAGGTCCGCCAAGGGCCAGGCCAGAAAGGGCGCCGAGGCGGCCGAGAGGGGCTGGTCCAGAAAGCGCCCCCTGCCCGTGCGGCTTCGTTCCAGGAGCGCCGCCAGGAGCGCCGTGAGCCCCAGGACCCCGCCCGCTATGTCCGAAACGGGCAGCCGGGGCATTCCCGGAGGGAAAAGGGAAAGGAGTCCCGAGGAGGCGGTGAAGTTCAGGTCGTGGCCCACGGCATCCCGGTCGGGGCCCGTGTGGCCGTAGCCCGACATGGAGAGGTAGATGAGGCCCGGGTTCACGGCCATCATCCTCTCCCAGCCCAGGCCCCACCCCTCCATCGTTCCCGGCCGGAAGCTCTCCACGAGGACGTCGGCGTGGCGGCACATCCTCCTCAGGGACGCGGCTCCCGCCTCCTCCCGCAGGTCCAGGCAGACGGACTCGGCCCCCCGGCACAGGGAGGCGAAGGCCGCCCCGACGCCGCTTTCCGGGTCCAGGGGCGGAGCGTGGCGGAGAGGGTCCCCCGCGGTGGGGTCCTCCACCTTGGCCACGGTGGCGCCCAAATCCAGGGCCAGGCGGTCGAGGACGGCCCCGGGAAGCATGCGCGAGGCGTCCACGATCACGGTCCCCGTCAGGGGTCCTTCCATCGTTTCCTCCCTGCCCGTTCCAGGATGCCCCCCGATCCCTCGATCACCCTTCGAGGGGCCGGAAGGCCTTGATGAACTGCATCATCTCCGTCAGGTTGGTGACGCGCACCCGGCCCATGAGGAAGGCCGTCTGCGGGTTCATCTTCCCGGTCTCGATGGCGAGGAAGGTCTCCTCCTTCATCTCCACAATGCAGTCCGGGGAACCCGCGAGGCCCTCCTCCACCGTGCACGCGCCGTTTTCGATGCGCACGGTCCAATCGGGATGCTCGGAGTTCTTCAGCCGGTAGTGGAAGGTGCTCTTCCAGCCTTCGGCCTTGTCGGCGCGCAGCCGCCCGGGCAGGGACCTGGCGATGCGCTCCACGGTCCAGGGTTCGGCGGCGGACGGCGTCTGGGCGGCGGGATTCTCGGAAGGTTCCATGGTGGGCTCTCTCCTTTGGGAAGACGGGGCGGTCGGGGCCGCCTTGCGCTCCTGGGCCCCTGCGCGTTCGAGGAGCGATCGGGCGACGATTTCGCGCATGATTTCGGAGGTTCCTCCCGCGAGGGTGGCGGCTCGGGCGTCCCGGAAAAAGCGCGCCAGCGGGTACTCTTCCATGAACCCGTAGCCCCCGTAGCACTGGAGGCAGGCGTCCGCCATTCGGACGGAGAGTTCGGTGGCCACCAGCTTGGCCATGGCCGCCTCGGTGACGGCGGGGCGGCCCTCTCCGACGAGGCCGGCGCAGTGGTAGGTGAGGCGGCGGGCCGCTTCGAGCTGGGCGGCGAGGTCCGCCAACCGGTGGGTGAGGGCCTGAAAGCGGGTCAGCGGGCGCCCGAAGGCGGTGCGGCTCTTCATGTAGGCGAGCGTCTCCTCCAGGGCGAGGTCCGCGCTCCCTACCGCGATGGCGGCGGCGCACAGGCGCTCCAGGGCGAAGGCCCCGACGATGAGCTCGAAGCCCCGGCCTTCCTCTCCCACGAGGTTTTCGGCCGGCACCCGCGCGTCCTGGAAGGCCAGCTCCGCCGTGTCGGAGGCGTGCCAGCCCATCTTCTTCAATCGGCGCGAGACGGAGACCCCAGGCGTGTCGGCATCCACCACGAGAAGGCTCAGGCCCTCGGCTCCCTCTCCCCCGGTGCGGACGGCCATTGTGTAGAAATCGCCCGAGACTCCGTTCGTGATGAAGGTCTTGGCGCCGTTCACCACGTAGGCGTCCCCCTCCCGGACCGCCCGGGTCCGGAGGGAAGCCACGTCGGAGCCCGCGTCGGGCTCGGTGATGGCCAGAGCGCCCACCTTGGCCCCCCGGATGGAGGGCTCCCAGTAGCGCCTCTTGAGGGCCTGGCTCCCCGCCGCGGCGATGTGGGCGGTGGCCATGAACTGCTGGACGGACACGGAGGCGCAGAATCCCCCCATCCGCGAGCGCGGCAGTTCCTCCAGAAAGGCCACGGCCATGAGGACATCCGCGCCCGCCCCGCCGTATTCCTCGGGAGCCGTGATGCCCAGGAAGCCGAGGTCTCCCATCCGGAGATAGATCTCCCGGGGGATGCGGCCCGCCGCCTCCCATTCCTCGGCGTGGGGGGCCACCTCCTTCACCAGGAAGGACCGCACGGCCTTCCGGAAGGCCTCGTGTTCGGAGGTCCAACCGAAGCCGTTCATGGGATCGCCTCCGATAGACATTCTAGAGCCCTCCGACCCGGCCCACGTGCCCGCCGTACATTTCCTCCAGTTCCTCCCTGTAGCGCGCCTCGATGACGCGCCGCTTGAGCTTGAAGGTGAGGGTCATGGTGCCGCTCTCCGCCGAGAAGTCCTCCTCCAGGATGCGGTAGACCTTGATCTGCTCGACCCGCGAGAGGGACGCGTTCACCGCATCCACCTGGGCCCGCACGTGGGAGAGCAGTTCGGGGGCATCCAGGGGGGCCGAGGAGAGCCCGGGGCGAACCCCGTCCAGGGCGGGCCGGTCCAGCGTCAGGAGGGCCACCACATAGGGACGGCGGTCGCAGTGGACCAGTGCGTTGGAGATCCCGGGCCGCGCCTTGAGGAGGTTCTCGAGCTTCGTGGGAGCGATGTTCTCCCCGGAGGCCGTGATGATCAGCTCCTTCTTGCGGTCCGTGATTTTCAGGAAGCCGTCGGCGTCCATCTCCCCCACGTCGCCCGTCCGGTAGAAGCCGTCGGGAGTGAAGACCGCCGCCGTGGCCGCCGGGTCCTTGAAGTACCCGGCGAAGACGTTGGGGCCCCGGACGAGGATTTCACCGTCTGCCTCGAGACGGATCTCCACGCCCGGCAAGGGCCGCCCCACCGTCCCGAAGCGGAAGGCCTCGGGCGTGTTGCACGTCGCGGGCGCGGAGGTCTCCGTGGCGCCGTACCCCTCGCAGACCAGGATCCCCACGGCGTGGAAGAACCTGGCCAGGTCCGCCGCCAGGGGGGCGCCTCCCGACACGAAGTACTTCAAGCGGCCGCCCAGCCTGTTTTGGATCTTGGAAAACACCAGAGCGTTCGCCAGGGCGCACTTCAGCCCCAGGGACGGAGGAACGGGCCGCCCCGATTCCAGGAGAAGGCTCCGTTTCCGGCCCGCCTCCAGCGCCCACCGCGCCATCCGGCGCTTCCACCCGGGCTCCCTGGCCATCTGCGCCTGGATCCGGTCGTGGACCTTTTCGAAGAAACGCGGGACGGCGATGGCGTACTCGGGGCGGACGGCCGCGAAATCCTCCACGAGGAACTCGGGCCCACGGGAGTAGGCGATGGTCCCGCCCAGGTAGAGGGGCGTGAAGTGGCCGGCCACCCGCTCCAGCGAATGGGCCAGAGGAAGGAAACTGAGGTTCAGTCCCAGGTGGTTCTCCGGCCCCACGGCGGCGAGCACCGCCTCCACCACGCCCACGGCGTTCCCGTGGGTCATGACGGCGCCCTTGGGGTCCCCCGTCGTCCCGCTCGTGTAGACCAGCGTGAGGGGGGTGGAGGAAGGCGCCCGGGCGCTTTGCTCGACCCTCTCCCTCCCCACGGCGGGATCGCCCGTGGCCTCGAAAGCCGAAAGCGGCTCGGTGAAACCGTCGCCCTCCGGGGCCGGATCGAACGCGACGGCGCGCTCCAGAAGGGGGAGGCTCCCCCGCGCCGCGAGGACCTTTCCCAACTCCGTTTCGCCTTCCACGAAGACGACGCGGGAGTCCGAGTGGCGCAAGACGTAGGCCGCCTCCTCGCTCCTCAGGTCGGCGTAGACGGGCGCCACGACCCCGCCGGCGAACTGGATCGCCAGGTCGCAGAGCGCCCATTCGGGGCGGTTCCTGGAAAAGATGGCGGCCCGGTCGCCGGGACGCAGTCCGGCCCGGACCAGCGCGGCGGAAATGGACCGGACCCGCTCCTCCACCTCCGCGTAGGTGAGGTCCCTCCACGCTCCTCCCCGGAAGTACCGCATGCAAGGCTTCCCGGGCCTTTCCCGGAAGCGGTCGAGCATCACCTGCACGAAGTTCTCGTATCCCATCCGAACTCCCCGGCCTTCCCCTCTCCGCGGATGCGGCCCCACCTATCCTGGAGGGTAGAACTTGGTCCCCTTCCGCGCCGCCTCCTCCAAAAGGGGGGCGGGACGGAACCGAGGCCCGAGGCGCTCCGCGTACCCCTCCATGCGCCGCACGGCCTCGCCGGCGCCCAGGGTATCGAGGTAGCGGAAAGGCCCTCCCCGGAAGGGCGGGAAGCCCAGCCCGAGGATTCCGCCCACGTCTCCGTCCCGGGGGCACGCGAGCACGCCCTCCTGGAGGCACCACACGGCCTCGTTCACCATGAGAAAGGCCAGCCGCTCCGCCATCTCCAGGGCGGGGAACTCCCGCCGGGGCGCGCCGCCGAGGAGAGCGTACACGGCCTCGTTTACGGGCTTGGCGCCCCGCCTCCGGCGGCCGTAGAGGTAGAAGCCCTTGCCGTTCTTCCGCCCCTGGAACCCGGCGGCGAAGAGCTTCGGCAGGGCCTCGCTGGAGGAGAGGCCCCGGTCCTTGAAGGTGTCGCCGAAGTCCTTGGCCACGTGGGCTCCCACGTCGATCCCCACCTCGTCGAGGAGCGCCACGGGGCCCACGGGGTAGCCGAAGTCCTTCAAGGCCCGATCCACCGCCTCCACCCGCGCGCCCTCCTCGAGCAGGACCATGGCCTCGTTCAGGAAGGGGGAGAGGATCCGAGTCGTGTAAAAGCCCGGGCCGTCCTTCACGACGATGCAGGTCTTGCCCTGGGAGACGCCGAAGGCGCGGGCCGTCGCGAGGGCTTCGCGGGAGGTCTTCTCCGCCCGGACGATCTCGAGCAGGGGCATCTTGGGCACGGGCGAGAAGTAGTGCATCCCCAGCACGCGCTCCGGCCGGCGGGCCCCTTCCGCGATGGCGCGAATGGGCAGGGCCGACGTGTTGGAGGCGAAAACGCAGGACTCGGAGACGACGGCTTCCGTTTCCGCCAGGACCTTCCTCTTCAGGGCGAGGTCTTCGAAGACCGCCTCCACCACGAGGTCCGCGTGGCGGATGGCCTCGTAGTCCAGGCTCGGCGTGAGCCTCGCCCAGAGCCGGTCGCGCTCGAAGCGAGTGACGGCCCCCGACTTGACCTGCTTGGACAACCCCTCCCAGACGATCTTTCCGCACCGGGAGAGGACCTCGTCCGAGACGTCCTTCACCACGACGGCGGACCGCTTGAGGGACACGGAGGCCACGCCCGCCCCCATGAAGCCGCCTCCCAGGACGGCGAGCCGCCGCACGGGACGCGGCGCCGTGTCGTCGAGGGGCTTCTTCAGCTCCGTCATGTGAAGGAAGAGGGTCAGGAGGCTCCGCGCGGCCTCCCCGGCGAGGAGTTCACCGAAGAGGGCCTCCTCCTTCCGGAAGCCCGCCTCCGGTCCCCTCTTCAGCCCTTCTTCCACGCAGTCCAGGATGGCGAAGGGAGCGGGGTACAGTCCCCGGGTCTTGGCGCGCACCGAATCGCGGGCCTTCTTCAGGACCAAGGCCCTTCCGGGCGGAGTGGAGAGGAGGCGCTCGACCAGGGAGCGCTTCCTCCTTCCGGGACGCAGGCTCCCCTCGGCCAGCCGGCGGGCGGCCAGGGCCGCCGTCTCCACCAGGCCGCCGGGGGTGGTCAGCGCGCTCACGAGACCCATCCGGAGCGCCTTGCGGCTCCGGACCCTCTGGCCCGTGAGCATCATGGGCAGGGCCGCGGGCAGGCCCACCAGGGGGGGCAGGCGCTGGGTTCCCCCCGCGGCGGGCAGGAGCCCGAGGGTCACTTCGGGAAGGGCCAGGACCGTGGCCGGATCGTCCGAGGCGAGCCGGTAGGTGCAGCACAGCACGAGTTCCACGCCGCCCCCGAGGACCTGGCCGTGGATGGCCGCCACGAAGGGCTTGGGGCTCTTGGCCACGAGGTCCATGAGGACGTGGCCCTCGGCCGACAGCGCGGCCCCTTCCTCGGGCGTCCGGCAGGCGAGGAAGTCCTTGAGGTCGGCGCCCGCCAGGAAGTCCTTCTTTCCGCTGGCGAGGACGGCCGCCTTCACGTGCGGGTCGGCCAGGACGTCCTCGATGGCCGAGCGAAAATGGCCGAAGAGGCTTCGGGACAGGATGTTCTGGGGACCGGACGGATTGTCGAAGGTCAGGATCGCCACTCCGTCGAGGCGCTTTTCGAGTCGAACCGGATTCATGGCTCCACCCTCTCGAAGACCAGGGCGTTCCCGATGGCTCCCGCCGCGCAGGCGGCCACGAGCCCGTACCGGGCCCCCTCCTTCTGCATTCGCTGGACGCAGGTCGTGACCAGGCGCCCTCCCGTGGCTCCGAAGGGATGGCCGATGGAGAGGGAGCCGCCCCACGCGTTGAGGCGTTCGGGATCCACCCGGCCCACGGCCCGGTCGCGCCCGAGGCGCTCCCGGGCGAAGGCATCGCTCTCGAGGAGCTTCAGGTTGGCCACCATCTGGGCGGCGAAGGCCTCGTGAATCTCCACGACCCCCACCTGGTCCAGGGTGAGTCCCGCTCCGTCCAGGGCCTGGGGAATGGCGAAGGCCGGTCCGAGAAGGAGCTCGTCCAGGGGGTCCATGGCCGTGAAGCCGTAGGACACGAGCGCCGCCAAGGGCCGGAGCCGGAGTTCCCTCGCCTTCTCCTCGGACATGAGCAGGACGGCCGAGGCGCCGTCGGTCAGGAAGGAGGAGTTGGCGGCCGTGAGGCTTCCGAATGAGCGGTCGAAGGCGGGCCGCAGGCTCCCCATCTTCTCGGGGGTGCTGTCGCCCCGGATCCCGTTGTCCTCCCGGACGATCCGGAATCGGCCCGGAACCAGGACGGGCACGATCTGCCGGGCCAGGTGGCCCTCCTGTCTGGCCCTGGCGGCCTTCAGGTGGGAGTTCAGGGCATAGGCGTCCTGGTCCTCGCGGGTGACGCCCAGTCGCTTGGCGAGGCGTTCCCCGTTCTGCCCCATGGACAGCCCCGTGGAGAAGTCCGCGATGGCGGGCACGGCGGGCTTGAGGTCCTTCCACTTCGTGCCGGCGAAGTGGCGAAGGAGCCCAAGGGGCCCCTTGACCCGCTGGGCGCCCATGAGGCGCTTTCTCATGGGACGGCTCAGGCGGATGGGCGCATCGGACAGCGTCTCCGTCCCTCCCGCGATCGCCACGTCCGCCATGCCCGAGGCGACGAAGTGGGCCGCGTTCACGAAGGCCAGATTGGCCGAAACGCACGCCACCGTCAGGGTGTACGCGGGACAGGAGGAGGGAAGGCCGGCGGCCAGACCCACCTCCCGGGCCACGTTGCTCGTGTCCGGGTCGGCGATGACGGTCCCCATCACGAGGGCGTCCACCTCTTTGGGATCGATGGGAGTTCGGTGAAGGAGGCCCGCCACCGCCGCCCGGCCGAGATCGTAGGCCGAGAGGTCGAGGAAGTCGGTCCCCGACCGGAGAAAGGGGGTCCGGCAGCCGTCCACGACGACCACCCTCCGCCCCGGAAGCCTTCCGCTCTTCATCCTCCCCTCCTGGAGCGGGCGCAGGACGACCCGCGGGCACGATTCTGGTCAGACCACAATAAAAACTATAGGAAGGCGAATCCCCCCTGTCAAGCCAACCGGTTGCATTTCATGAACCAATGACCTAGGATGCTTTCAGAACTGTGGTCTTACCAGATGGAGCCGCCCATGCAGATCCGTCCCCTGGAGCGCCGACCGAAACTCAGCCGCCAGGCCGGCGAATACCTCGCGAGGCTCATCAGCGAGGGGGCGCTGAAGGCCGGCGACCGGCTCCCCTCCGAGTCGGCCCTGGCGCGCCAGCTCGGGGTCAGCCGCCCCACCGTGAGGGAGGCCATCGGCGCCCTCGAGGCGCGGGGGCTCGTGGAAGTGCGGCCCCGCTCCGGCGTCTTCGTGACCGCGGCGCTCTCCCTGGACGATCCCGAGGGGATCCAGGAGATGATCGCGGTGGACCCGGCCCGCCTCTGGGACCTGCTGGAGATCCGGAAGATCATCGACGCCGAGGGCGCCGCCCTCGCCGCCGAGCGGCGGACCCCCGAGGACATCCGATCCCTGCGGGCGCTGGCCGAGGAGGCCCTGGGCCACTCCGCGGAAAACCTCGTCCGGCGCGAAACGGGAGGCAAGGCCTACGTGGCCTTCTTCTCGCTCCTGGCCGCCGCCACCCACAACACGCTCTTCGACCACTTGAGAAAGTCCATTGACCGCCTCGTGCAGAACGCCCTTCCCGCCAGCCGCCTCCGGCTGCGGGGCCACCCCGAAGCCGGAGAGGCCATCCGCCTCCAGCTCCTCTCGGTCCTCGACGCCGTGGAGGCCGGCGCCCCCTCCCGGGCCCGGCGCGCCGTGCGCATCCACCTGGAATACCTCGAACAGGTCCTATTGGGGCCAGGCCGTCCGTCTTAGAGTCTGATCCGTTGCGATGTCCGGAGCGTCGGGGACCCGCACCGGTCTTGTCGAGCCAGGCTATCGTTTGAGGCTGGACTTTAGAATAGAGCGCCCGGGGGCGGGGTTAAGAGAAATCATGGAGAGGCTCATGGCCAAGATCGGAATTCGGACGGGTGGCGGTGTGGAAAGGGCTTTTTCCTGGGCTTCTGGCGCGCTTCGGCTGGGGGCCTCGGTCATGCTCGCGGCGGCCTGTGGGGTCGGTCTCGCGCCCCTGGCGCAGTCGATCCACAGCGCGGGCGGCAACGATCGGGGACAGATCGGCGACGGGGCCACTCCCGTGGCGGCGACCCCCATCCTCCTTCCCGGTCTCGGCCCCGCAAAGGGGGTCAGCGCCGGAGACGGATTCACGGTGGTCCTGAAGGAGGACGAGACGGTCTGGGCCTTCGGGCGCAACCTGGACGGCCAGTTGGGAAACGGATCCTTCTTCTCCACCAGCGCTCCCGTTCAGGTTTCGGGGGTCTCGGGCATCAAGCAGATCTCCGCAGGCCGGAACCACGTCCTCGCCCTCGGCGCCGACGGCTCCGTTTGGGCCTGGGGCTACAACGGCAGCGGCCTGCTCGGAGACGGGACAACGGTCTCGCGCTCCACGCCCATTCACACGCTGTCGTTGAACACCATCACCAAGGTGGCCGCCGGACTGGCCCACAGTGTGGCCCTGCACCAGAACGGCACGGTCTATACCTGGGGCGCCAATTACTTCGGCGAACTGGGCGACGGAACCACCACGGGCCGCCTCCTCCCGGCTCCCGTCCCGGGTCTGACGGACGTCGTGGACATCGCCGCGGGGGGCTTTTTCACCCTGGCGCGGCGGGTGGACGGAACGGTCTGGGCCTGGGGCGCCAACGCCTCGGGCCAGCTGGGCGACGGAACGACCACGAGCCGGACGAGCCCCGTGCAGGTGGCGGGCCTGTCGGGCGTGGCCGCCCTCGCGGCGGGCTACGACCACGCCCTGGCCGCGCGCATGGACGGCACGGCCGTTCAGTGGGGGTACGGAGCGGGCTCCACTCCCGTTTCCGTGAGCGGGCTCTCCTCGGTGCAGTCCGTCGCCGCCGGCAACAAGTACAGCCTCTTCCTCGACGCGGATGGTTCGATCCGGGGCCAGGGCGTGAACTTCTACGGCCAGCTCGGCAACGGGACTTGCTCCTCTGCCGCCTCCCTGGGCCCCGTTCTGGCCATCGCCGAGGCGGGCCTCGTGGCGGCGGGGTGGGATTCCGCCGTGGCCGTGGACGGCGTGGGCGAGGTGTGGACCTGGGGCTCCGATTCGGACGGCCAGCTCGGCGCGGGCCGCCCCACCTTCCGAACGTCCTTCGCCCAGATCTCGGGCGCGGGATCCATCGTTCAGGCGGCGGGCGGAGCCTCCCACTCGGTGGCCCTCCTTTCCGACGGCACGGTCTCCTCCTGGGGCGACAACTACTACGGGGAACTGGGTATCGGCGATTACGCCCCCAGCGGGACACCCCTCCCGATCCCCGGCCTCTCTGGGATTGCGCAGGTCGCCGCGGGGGCCTACCACACGCTGGCCCTGAAGGCGGACGGCACCGTATGGGTCTGGGGCTACAATTACGACAGCAACCGCTTCCCGACGCAGAAGACCGGGCTCACCCAGGTCGTCGGCGTGGCCGGGGGGGGCGTGTTCAGCCTCGCCGTCCGGTCCGACGGGACGGTGTGGGGTTGGGGTTCCAACTCGCAGGGCCAGTTGGGCGACGGGACCACGGCCTCCACCTCCGTCCCCGTCCAGGCCGCCGGGCTCACCCAGGCCACCGCCGTGGCGGCGGGCACCTACCACTCCCTGGCCCTCCGGCAGGACGGGTCCGTCTGGTCCTGGGGCTACAATCCCCGCGGGCAGTTGGGCGACGGGACCACGACCAGCCGGCCGACCCCCGGGCCCGTTCTCGGCCTTCCCCTTCCCGCCACCGCCGTGGCCGCGGGGGGCCATTTCAGCGCCGCCCTTCTCACCGACGGAAGCCTGTGGCTATGGGGAGACAACGAGGATGGGCAGATCGGGGACGGGACCACCGCCAACCGGGCGCTTCCCGTGGAGGCGGCGGGCCTCCCCCACCCCGTGGCGTCGGTGGCCCTCGGCTACGCCCACGCCCTGGCCGTCCTCGACGACGGAAGCCTCTGGACGTGGGGCTGGAACGCCTCGGGACAGCTGGGCCAGGGAAATCGCACGGACGCCCATGCTCCGGTGCGGGTGGCCGGCTTCGGGCCCGCCTCCCTGGCCGCCGCGGGAGCCAACCACAGCCTCCTCCTCAAGGGAGGGTGCTCGGTCTCCTGCTCGGCCCTCGTCCCGGCCTCCGTCCTGTCGGGTTCGCCCGTGAACTTCTCGGCCTCCGCCTCCGTGAGCCAGTGCGCCGGCGCGCCCGATTTCGCCTGGGACTTCGGAGACGGCTCTCCCCCGGCTTCCGGGGCCGACGTAACCCATTCCTACGCGCTGGAGGGGACCTACACCTGGACGCTGACGGCCTCGGCCGACGGGGTGACCTGCCAGCGGACCGGGACCCTCACGGTGGCTTCCTGCACCCTGACCTGCGCCGCCTCGGCGCCAACCCTGCTCAACACAGGGGAGCCGGGCGCCTTCTCGGCCACCGCCCAGGTCTCCGCCGGGTGCGCCGCACCCTCCTTCGCCTGGGACTTCGGGGACGGCTCGGGCGCCGCCACCTCCGCTTCGGCCCACGCTTACTCGGGGCCCGGAGCGCGCACGTGGACCCTCACCGTCACCTCCGGAGCGCTGACCTGCACCCGAACGGGGATCGTCACGGTGGTGAATCCGCCCTCCGTCACCGCCCTGGCCAAGAAGACCAACCCCTTCCGCGTCGTCGTCACCGGGAGCAACCTGCAAAACGGGATGCAGGTCTTCATCGGAGGGACGCCCCACGCCACCGTGACTTACAAGAGCGCCGCCAAGGTGGTCCTCAAGGGCTCGACGCTCAAGAGCCTCGTCCCCAAGGGCATCCCCACCCTCTTCCGCTTCGTCAACCCCGACGGCGGCTGGGCCGAGTACACCTGGACGAGATAGCCCAGGAGTGGAGGACCCCTCTTCTGACCCCCGCCCCGACGGCCCCGGGTGTCGGGGAGGGATTTTTTTTGGGGCGGGTGTCTATACTGTTAAGGAGGAGAACGAGCGGTTCCGGTCGGAACCGGTTGAAACAGTGGAGGAGGGTGCCCATGGTGAAAGTGTTCGAGGAAGTGACGGACCCGAGGGAAGACCCGTTCTTCGGTGGGGTGGGCGCCTTGATTCCGTTCAGGCTACCGCCGACCGACTCTTCCGAGAAGCCCTCGACCGAGAACTCGGCGCCTCAGCCGGAGATAGGCCCGGACGGTCGAATCGTCCCGGACAGCCCCTTCCTCCAGGTGAACAGCCCGACTCCCCCGTACCCGGCACCGCCGGGAAAGGAGTGGACGGACTACGACGGGGTGTGGACCCTTCTTCCGACCACCCGGTAAAGCGTGGACGCGGGCGGCCGAGCCCGAACGACCCGGTCGCGGGGGACCGCGGCGTCCCGGACCAGACCGACGGGGCCGTGTCTTTCCGGCGGGGGCTCGGTTTCTGGGTCTCTCTTTCGGAGCGGGCGCCCGGAACCTTTACAGGATATACCGGCTGAGGTCCTGGTCGGCGGCCACGTCGCGGAGGCACTCGTCCACGTAGGCCTTGTCGATGGTGACCCGGGCGCCGCCCAGGTCGGGCGCGTTGAAGGAGACCTCGTCCATGACCCGTTCCAGGACGGTGTGCAGGCGGCGCGCGCCGATGTTCTCCAGTTTCTCGTTGATGGCGTCGGCGTAGGCGGCCATGGCCTCCACCGCGTCGTCGGTGAAGACCACCTCCACACCCTCTGTGGCCAGGAGGGAGGTGTACTGGAGGACGAGCGAATTCTGCGGCTCCTTCAGGATCCGCACGAACTCGCCCCGGCCCAGGGACGACAGTTCCACGCGGATGGGGAAGCGGCCCTGCAGTTCGGGCAGGAGGTCGCTGGGCTTGGCCATGTGGAAAGCCCCCGCGGCGATGAAGAGGATGTGGTCGGTCCGCACGAGCCCGTGGCGGGTGTTGACGCGGGTTCCCTCCACGATGGGGAGGAGGTCCCTCTGGACGCCCTCGCGGCTCACGTCCGGGCCGTGGCCCCCGGAGCCCTTTCCTGCGATCTTGTCGATCTCGTCGAGGAAGACGATCCCGCTCTGTTCGGTCCGCGTGACGGCCTCCCGGTCGATGTCGTCCTTGGAGATGAGCTTGTCCTCCTCTTCCTGGGCCAGGAGTTCGAGGGCCTCGGGGACCTTGACCTTGCGCGTCTTGCGCCGCCCCCCGCCGAGGCCGGGCAGGAGCTCCTGGAGGTTGATGCCCATCTCCTCCATGCCCGCCGGGGTGAAGAGCTTCATCGAGGCCCCGCCCTCGGGCACGCTCACCTCCACGGTGCGGTCGTTCAGGCGCCCGGCCTTCAGCCACTCGCGCATGCGCTCCCGGCTGGAGGCTCCTGAGCCCGGCACCGGGGGCGGCTCGAAGGCCCCCCCCTGGGCGGGCGGGGCCGTGTCGCCGGGCCGGTACGAGGGCGTCGGCGGGATCAGGAGGTCGAGAAGGCGCTCCTCGGCCTGGGCCTTGGCCTTCTCCCGCACGGCCGCCACCTTCTCCTCGCGCACGAGCTGGAACCCGATCTCCGTCAGGTCGCGCACGATGGACTCCACGTCGCGCCCCACGTAGCCCACCTCGGTGAACTTGCTGGCCTCGATCTTGAGGAACGGAGAGGCCGTCAGGCGCGCCAGGCGCCGCGCGATCTCCGTCTTCCCCACCCCCGTGGGGCCGATCATGATGATGTTCTTGGGGGCCACCTCGTCGCGCAGGTCCTCGGGAAGGGTCTGGCGTCGCACGCGGTTGCGCAGGGCCACGGCCACGGCGCGCTTGGCCTCGGCCTGGCCGATGATGTACTTGTCCAGCTCCTCCACGATCTTCTTGGGCGTGAGCGGATCGTCGAGGCGGTTGTACAGGGAGCCCGGTTCCGTCTTGATCATTTTCGCACCTGTCGGAGAGCCCGAAAGCGTCCGCGGGGAGGAACGGGAAGATGGCGCCGGAGGGCCCGCGGCGGGCCGGAGGCGGCCCTCATCCCCCGCCGGTCGTTTCCTTTTCCAGTTCCTCGACGACCAGGTTTCCGTTGGTAAAGATGCAGATCTCGCTGGCGATGCGCAGGCTCTCCTCCACGATGGCCCGGGCCGGAAGGTCCGTGTTCCGCAGGAGCGCCCGGGCCGCCGCGAGGGCGTAAGGCCCCCCCGAACCGATGGCGAGGATGCCGTCGTCGGGCGCGATGAGTTCGCCGCTTCCCGAGAGGAGGAACTGCCGCTCCCCGTCGGCCACCACCAGCATGGCTTCGAGCCGCCTCAAGGCCCGGTCCGTGCGCCAGTCCTTCACGAGTTCCACGGCGGCCCGCTCGAAGTTCCCGTGGAACTCCTCCAGCTTGGCCTCGAAGCGGGTGAAGAGGGCGAAGGCGTCCGCCACCCCGCCCGCGAAGCCCGCCAGAACGCGCCCCTGGTACAGCCTGCGGACCTTGCTGGCCGTGTGCTTGATGGCCGTCTGGCCCATCGTCACCTGGCCGTCGGCCCCCAGCGCCACCCGGCCTCCCCTCGACACGCACAGCACCGTCGTCGAACGCACGCGATCCACCGCCGCACCTCCGGCCCTACCATACCGCACGCCGGAAGCGCGGGGAAGGAGGCGAGGGGAAGAAAGGGACAGGGGGCATTTGGGATTTGGAACAGGGGAGGTGCAATCAGGACATGGATAACCCATTTGGTTCACGACACGGGGAACACCCAGGCCCCTCCCGTGTCTACCGATTCCGCCTCCTCGTGCTTGCGGTGCGCACGCCCCGGCCCCCCTTCGGCGGCGTCCCTCCTCCCCTGCTCACCTACTCTTCTCCTATTCCCCTACTCACTGACTCACTTACTCACCTTGATCCATGTGGTAGATTCTTCCTTTCCGAGGAGGCCGCAATGAAGGTCTTCGAAATCCAGGGTTCCTTCGGGCTGGAAAACCTCAAGGCCGCCGAGCGCGAGACGCCCCGGCCGGGACGGGGCCAGGTTCTCGTGCGCCTCCAGGCCGCCTCGCTGAACTTCCGCGATCTCATGACCGTGAGGGGCTCCTACAATCCCCGCCAGCCCCTCCCCCTCATCCCCTGCTCCGACGGGGCCGGGGTCGTGGAGGAAGTGGGCGAGGACGTGGCTTCCGTACGCCCTGGAGACCGCGTCATGGGGACCTTCTGCCAGGGCTGGCTCGCCGGCGAACCCACGGCGGAGGCCCGCAAGACCACCCTCGGAGGCCCCCTGGACGGCTGTCTCGCCCAGTACGTCCTCCTCTCCGAGGGTGGATGCGTCCCCGTGCCTCCCCACCTCTCCCCCGAGGAGGCCGCCTGCCTCCCCTGCGCCGCCCTCACCGCGTGGAACGCCCTCTTCGAGGGGCCCCGCCCTCTCCTGCCCGGCCAGACGGTCCTCGTCCTCGGCACCGGGGGCGTCTCCGTCTTCGCCCTCCAGTTCGCCGAGTCGGCGGGCGCCCGCGTCCTGATCACCTCGGGGAGCGACGAGAAGATCGCCCGGGCCCTCGAGCTGGGCGCCGAGGCGGGCTTCAACTACGCCCGGGACCCCGACTGGGACAAGGCCGTCCTGAAGGCCACGTCGGGCGAAGGCGTGGACCACGTCATCGAGGTGGGCGGCGCCGGCACCTTCGAGCGCTCCCTCAAGGCCGCGCGCATTGGCGGCCAGGTCTCCATGATCGGCGTCCTCTCGGGCGCCTCCGCCCCCGTCGCCGTCACCTGGCTCCTCATGAAGAGCGTCACCGTTCGGGGCATCTTCGTCGGCAGCCGCGAGATGTTCCTCCGCATGAACCGCGCCGTCTCCGCCTCCGGCCTCCGCCCCGTCCTCGGGCGCCTCTTCCCCTTCGACGAGGCCCCCGACGCCTTCCGCCTCATGGAGCGGGGCGGCCACTTCGGCAAGATCGTCGTAGGATGGTGATGCGCCTCCACATACGCATCGCTCATACTCTGATGGAGAGCGGGAGGCAAGCCCCCATGCGCAACTCGTGGTTCGTGACGGGATCGTTGATTTGGGCCCTGGCGGCGCACGGCGCGGGAGTATGCGCCCAGGCATCCCAAGAAAGCGACAGGGCCCAGGTCTCCTCGACGTCCTGCGAAACCGAGGCGGCGCCCGCCCTGCCCGGGAGCCGCGTTCACCGGCCTCCGGCCGGGACGCCCGCGCGAGCCGTGTACGACCGGATGGCCTACGTTTTCGGGAATCTCCGCCAGACCGAGTACGTCCACCACGCCCAATCGGTCATGGCGGAGGACGACGGGATTTACAAGTACGACTGTTCCGGATTCGTGGGCGAGTTCGTGCTGGAGCCGGCCTCCCCCCTCCACTACGCGGACCTCCTCGCCAATTCGCTGAGGCTTCATCCGCCGGACCCAACGGATCCCGACGACCCCGACCTCCGCCCCCGGGCCTGGGGATTCTACGACTACTTCCGGGAGATCCTGGCCGGCCGCTCGGAAAACTGCAACGCGCTCTGGTACGTCTTCACCGATCACCAGAAGATCCAGCCGGGGGACATCCTCGTCGTGCGCTATTCGGACGCCTGGCGCTCCTTCATGGAGGGCAAGTCCTGCGGGAGCCAGAGCACGGGCCACGTCATGCTGGCCTGGACCTTTCCGGTGGCCTCGACGGTAAACCAGGACGAATTCTGGATCTACGTCATTGACTCGGCGGAGAGCGGACACGGCAAGGACACGAGACGAAGCTCCTACGACGACGTCTCTGCGTCCGACGGCGTGGGCAAAGGGAAGATGTGGTACGGCTACGATTCTACCCGCCGCCCGGTTGCGTACCGCTGGGCCAGCGCCAGCGGATGCGCCTACACGCTCACGACCGGGCGCTCCACCTGCGGCTACGACTCCGGCGATACGGACTATTGCAAGGACAGCGACAACAGCGATCTGCGCCACGAATACTACGAGAGGCTCGAAGGCATCCTCCTAGCGCGCCCCATCGCTTCGGGCGCCTGCCCGGCCCCCTAGAGGCGAGAGACGTCAGACGGGAGGCGAGGGACGGGAGACGAAAGGACTTCGCGTCAGGATCCAATCCACCCGATCCGGAATGTCGCAATACAAGACCTGACCCTTGCCCCTTAGCGGCCGATGCTCGCATCGGCCGAAGGGCCGGCCCTTGGCGAGCAAGGGCCGCTACACTGGGGGCCTTCGTAGGCGGGCGGCCGCGGAGGGCCGCCCCTACGATGAGAGAAGGCCTTTGAGGGCGAACCTCGGCGTCGGGCGACGCCTCCCACAGCGGCAGGCGCGCGGGGGCTGTGCTTCGGACCCTCGCTGTGGCCGACCGACCGGAGGGAGGGAGGCGCGTCCCGACGCCGATGGCCCTAAGGCAAGGAAGGCGAGGCGCCCGCACCGGAATCGTACTTTCCGTACGTTGAGGATGCGGGCGCCGAAGGCGCCGGGCCGGAGAGGGCGAGGACATTTGGGATTTGTGATTTGGGATTTGGGATTTGGGATTGAGAAAACCTCGGCGTCGGGCGACGCCTCTTACAGGGCATGAAGCGTGAAAGCGGAGCCCAGGAGGTCCAGGACTCCGGCCGGAACGTTCGTGGCGGTTCGAAACTAGCGCAGGAGGGCCTTGGCGATGACCATGCGCTGGGCCTCGGAGGTGCCCTCGTAGATGGTGGTCACGCGCACGTCGCGGTAGAAGCGCTCCACGGCGTACTCGCGGCTGTACCCGTAGGCGCCGTGGACCTGGACGGCGGCGTCGCAGACCTGCTTGGCGGCCTCGCTGGCGTAAAGCTTGGCCATGCTGGAGGCCAGGCCGAGGGAGGGCGACGAGGCGTCCTTCAGGGCGGCGGCCCGGTAGGTGAGCAGGCGAGCGGCGTCCAGCGCCGTGGCCGACTCGGCGAGCATGAACTGGATGGCCTGGTGCTCGCACAGGGGCTTGCCGAAGGTCTGCCGCTCCTTCGAGTAGCGCACCGCCTCCTCGAAGGCGCCCTGGCCGATGCCCACGGCCTGGGCGGCGATGCCGATGCGCGAGGCGTCGAGGGTCTGCAGGGCGATCTTCAGCCCCATCCCCTCCTCCCCGAGGAGATTCTCGGCTGGCACCCGGCAGTCCTCGAAGGCCACGCCCGAGGTGATGGAGGCCTTGAGGCCCATCTTCTTCTCTTCGGGAAGGAAGACCAGGCCCGGCGCGGGCGCCTCCACCACGAAGGCCGACGTTCCGCGCGCGCCCTTGGAGGGGTCCGTCACGGCCACCACGACGAAGGTGCGCCCCACGTGCGTGTTCGTGATCCAGGCCTTGGCGCCGTTGAGGACGTAGGCGTCCCCGTCCCGGACGGCGCGCGTGCGGATGCCGCCGGCGTCGGTGCCGGCCCCCGGCTCCGTCAGGCAGAAGCCGCCCAGGCGCTCGCCCTTGGCCAGCGGCGGGAGGAAGCGCTCCCGCTGGGCGGGCGTTCCGAAGCGGAGGATGGGCTCCTGGCAGACGGAATTGGTCACCGACACCGTGACGGCGGTGGAGGCGCACACCCGCGCCAGCTCCTCGATGGCCACCGCGTAGGCCACCGTGTCGAGCCCCGATCCCCCCAGGGATTCGGGGACGACCATTCCCAGAAGGCCCAGTTCCGCCAGGCCCGGAAGGAGGTCCGCGATGAAGGCCCCCTCGGCGTCGCGCCGGGCCACGCCTGGGCGGATCTTCTCCTCGGCGAAGGCGCGGACCATGTCCCGGATCATCTTCTGGTCGTCGTTCAGTTCGAAATCCATGGGTCGGCTCCGGACGGCGCCCGCCGTCTCACTTGAAGAACTTGGCCACGTCGAGGAACAGCACGGCCACCGAAAAGAGGATGAGCAGGACGAAGCCCACCTGGAGGATACGGTCCTTCACGGCCATGGGCAGGTCCCGCCGGAAGAGCCCCTCCGCGGCCAGCACGATGATCTGCCCCCCGTCGAGACCGGGGATGGGAAGGAGGTTGATGAAGGCCAGTTGGAGGGAGATCACGGCCACGAGCATGAGCAGGTTGTAGAGCCCCGTGCGGGCCACCTTCCCCGTGATGTAGGCGATGCTCACGGGCCCCGAGAGGGCGCTCAGGCCCACCTGGCGGGTCACGAGGCGCTTGAGGGTGCGGTAGGCGAGGGTGGACTGCTGGAGGGTGAGGGAGGCGGCCTTGGCGAAGTTGGAGGGGAAGGGGTACCGGGTCCACACCGACTCCTGGGGGGCGATGCCCAGGAGGTACCGTCCCGCCTCGGCGTTGTACTCGGGGGCGACCTCCACCTCGCGGCGGCTCCCCTCCCGCTCCACCACGAGGCGCCGGGGCGCGCCATCAGAGGAGGCCATGGCCCGCTGGAACTCGTCCCAATAGGCGAAGGTCTGCCCGTCGAGGGAGACGATGCGGTCCCCCGGCGCGAGGCCCGCGCGCAGGGCCGGAGAGGGGTCCGCCACGGCCCCGATGACGGGAGGCAGGGCCGGAAAGACGCCGATTTCCCCCACGGGCTGCTTGAGGAAGGTGGCCGCCACGGGCTCGACCCTCACGGAGAGGGTCTCCCCGCCCCGCAGGAGGACGAGTTCGTAGGGCTTCTGGTTGAGGGCGATCTCTTCCCGCGCGTCGTCCCAGTTGGAGACCTTCCGGGACCCGAGCCGCACCAGCACGTCGCCCGGACGGACGCCCGCCTTCTCGGCGGGGAGGCCGGGCGCCACGAAGCCCACGCGGGGCTCCCGCTCCCGCAGGAGGGACTCCTCCACCCCGTGCCAGACGAGCCCCGCGAAAAGGCCGTAGGCCAGGAGGGCATTGAAGGTCACGCCCATGACGAGGACCAGAAAGCGGCGCCACCTCGGCATCTCGTAGAAGGGCCTGCCGGGCCCCGCGTCCGCCGGCGCCTCGTCGTCCGGGCCCGCCTCGCCCCGGAATTTGACGAAGCCCCCCATGGGGATCCAGCGGATCTGCCACCTGTTGTAGGCGCCCTTCCGGTCCAGAAGCCGCGGGCCGAAGCCGATGCTGAAGGCGTCCACGGCGAAGCCTTGGAGCCGGCCCGCCAGGTAGTGGCCCATCTCGTGGACGAGGATCAGCGCGCCCAGGACCAGGAGAAACAGGAGGATCGTGAGCGCCGATTCGAGGACCATCACGTGAGTCGCTCCGGATGCTCGAGGAAGGCGAGCGCCGCGGCGCGGCTGGCCTTGTCCAGGGCCAGGATGTGCTCGAGGCTCGCGAGGGTGGTGGGGACCGTGGCGTCGAGCACCCGCCGGATCAGGCGCGGGATGCCGCCGAAGGAGAGCCTCTTCTCGAGGAAGGCCCCCACGGCCACCTCGTTCGCGGCGTTGAGGGCCACCTTGTGGGCCTCAGAAGTCTGGGCCGCCTGCCGGGCGAGGGAGAGGCAGGGGAAGCGCTTCTCGTCGGGAGCCGAGAAGGTCAGGCCCGCGATGTGGGCGAGGTCCAGCCGGGGCATGGGGCAAGGCTTGCGCACGGGATACGTGAGGGCGTACTGGACGGGCAGGGCCATGTCCGCCTCCGCGAGCTGGGCGAGGACGGAGCCGTCCACGAACTCCACCAGCGAGTGGACGATGCTCTCCCTGTGCATGAGGACGGAGATCCGGTCCACGGGGAGGGAGAAGAGGTGGTGGGCCTCGATGACCTCCAGGCCCTTGTTCATCATGGTGGCCGAATCCACGGTGATCTTGGGGCCCATCTGCCACGTGGGGTGGCGCAGGACCTGCTCGGGGGAAGCCCCCTCCAGATCCTCCAGGGGGCAATCCCTCAAGGCCCCGCCCGAAGCCGTGAGGAGGACGCGGAGGATGTGCTTGGCGCTCTCGCCCCGGGAGCACTGGTACACCGCGCAGTGCTCGCTGTCCACGGGGAGGATCTCGGCCCCCGACCGCCGCGCCCCGTCCATGACGAGGCGCCCCGCCATGACGAGGGCCTCCTTGTTGGCCAGGGCCACGCGCTTGCCCTTCTGGACGGCCTTGAAGGTGGGAGCGAGGCCTTCGGCGCCCACGATGGCGGCGATCACGGTGCGGGCGTCGGGCGCGTCGGCCACCACCGTGTTCCCGTGGGGACCGTAGGCCACTTCCAGGCGAGGGAAACGCGCCCTGATCCTCCGGGCATCCTCGCCGGAGGCGACGGAGACGACGGACGGCGAGAACTCCTGGATCTGCTCCATGAGGCGGTCGGCCCGGCGGCCCGCGGCGAGCCCCACCACGTGAAAGGACTCCCTCAGTTCGCGCAGGACCCTGAGGGCCGTCTCGCCGACGCTCCCCGTGGAGCCGAGGATGACGACGCCCTGGCTCATGCGAGGATGGCCTGGTGGTAGTAGAAGAGGATGGGGCCGTTGAAGAAGACGCTGTCGAGCCGGTCCAGGACGCCTCCGTGACCGGGCAGGAGCCCGGACGAGTCCTTCACGCCCGCCTTCCGCTTGAGGGCCGACTCGAACAGGTCGCCCATCATGCCAAAGACCGGGAAGATCAGGCCCAGGACCGCCACGTCCACCCATTCCAGCGCGGCCAGGCCGAGAACCTTGCCGACGGCGACTCCGAGGAGCCCACCCGCCACGTTCGCGGCGGCGCCTTCCCAGGTCTTCTTGGGAGAAACGCGCTCGTTGAGCTTGTGCTTCCCGAAGGCCTTGCCGACGTAGTAGGCCAGGGAGTCGCCCGGCCAGACGCCCAGGGCGAGGAGGAAGACCAGCCCCACGCCGCCGCGCTCCAGGCGCAGGCGGAGGATGTAGGCCAGCAGGAAGCCCACGTAGAGGGCCCCGAAGAGGGTCACGGACGCCGAAACGAGGGTCTTTCCCAGATCGGCGCGGCGGAAGAGGCCCAGGATCAGGAGGATGAGCAGGCCGGCCGCGAGCACTTCGTCCACCGTGAAGACGTCGGGCCAGGCCACGGGGAGCAGGAAGGCCGCCGCCAGGAGGGCGAGGGTCTTCCGGAAGGGCTCCAGCTCGGTGGCCTGGGCGATGCGCCCGAGCTCCCAGCCCGCAAGCAGGATGGCGACGGCCACGAAAGCCCCGAAGAAGCCGGGGTGGGGAGCAAGCAGACTCCCGAGGAAGAGGGGGATCAGCACGAGCGCCGTAAGGATGCGCTTCACCGGGGCCTCGCCTTTCCCGAAGGGCCTCGGGCGGCCGCCCCCGAAACGCCGCCGTAACGCCTGTCCCGCCTCTGGAAGTCCAGCACCGCCTCGTAGAAGTGCTGCTCCCGGAAGTCCGGCCAGAGGACGTCGAGGATGACCAGTTCGGCGTAGGCGATTTGCCAGAGCAGAAAATTGCTGATCCGGTACTCCCCGCTCGTGCGGATGAGCAGGTCCGGGTCCGGGAGGTCGGGGGCGTAGAGGTGGCGCCCCAGCTCCTCGGGCTGGACGGGCCCGCCGTTTCCGGCCGCCAACCTCTCCTTGAGGAGGGCGCCGCAGGCGTCCGCGATCTCCGTCCGGCCGCCGTAGGAGAGGGCCAGGGTGAGGGTCCACTTGCCGTCGCGGGTCTTCTCCTCGAGATCGCGGATGAGCTTCTGGTTGCGGGCGGGCAGATCCTCGAGGCGCCCGATGGTCCGCAAGCGGATCCCGTTTTCGAGGAGGCGGTGGGCCTCGTCGGTGAGGAACTTGTGGAGGAGGCGGAAGAGGGCGTGGACCTCGGGCTGGGGCCGCTTCCAGTTCTCCATGGAGAAGGCGTAGAGGGTGAGGTTCCGGACGCCAAGGTTGGAGGCCGCCGTGACGGCGTCCTTCACGGCCTCGATGCCCGCCTTGTGACCCTCGATGCGGGGCAGGCCCCTCGCCGTGGCCCAGCGCCCGTTCCCATCCATGATGATGGCCACGTGCCCGGGGATGTTTTGGGGGTCCACGAGCCTGAGCAGCGGATGGGGCTCTTTTTCGGACGGAGCGGGTCCGTGGGCCATGGCCTTCCTTCCTCGAAAGACCTTACCACGAAAGGGCTAGGCCCGCAACGCGCGAGGGATCGCGGTCCGACGTCCCATCGGGACCGGCCGTCAGGGGCAGGAGGGGGCGCTGCGGGGAGCGCCGTCGGAGCGGGTCCCGAGGGAAGCGCCGCAGGCGTTCCGGGACCGGACGAGGTAATAGGCCACGCCCGACGGCGCGTCCCCGTCGGAAGCCGTGAGGGCCGCCGTTCCGGAGGCGACGCAGACGGCGGCCGAGAAATCCGCCGGATCGGCGCTCCGAAGGAGGTCGTAGACGACCTCCGTGCCGCCGGGGGCCGAGGGCGCCTGCCAGGAGAGAACCGTGGTCCCCGCCCACGAGAGGGTCAGGTTTCGGGCCTCGCTGGGCGCGCTGTAGGCCGAGCCGTCGGCGGGGGCGCAGTCCGCGAGGTTTCCCGAGCCGTCGCCGTCGCTGTCGAGGGTGAAGAGGCGCTGGGCGTCCACGATGCCGTGGCCGAAGGTGTTGTTGGGGATGGAGGATCCGGGGACGCCGCCGCAGGTCTGGGTGGAGGTCTTTGGGTCCGCCGTGGAGGCCAGGAGGAATTCCACGGCGTCCACGTCGCCCTTGAGGTCGGGGCGCGCCGAGAGGAGGAGGGCCACCACGCCCGCCACGTGGGGCCCCGCCATGCTCGTGCCGCTTAAGGTGGCGTACGTGCTCGTCGGGTAGGAGGAGCGCACCGAGGTGCCCGGGGCCGTCACGTCGGGCTTGAGGCGGTTGCTCCCGTCCACGGTGACAGGGCCGCGGCTGCTGGAGGTTGCGATGGCGTCGGTGCCCGTCGTGTTGCCCACGGAGAAGGCGGCGTCGTAGATCGCCGGAGGATCCGCCACGCTCCCGCAGGAACTTCCGGAGTTGCCCGCAGACGCCACCACCACGATGCCCGCCGCCCGGGCGCTCTCCACCACGGCCTTCAATATGTCCGGGTAGGTGCATCCCTCGGAGTACGGACAGCCCCAGGAGTTGTTGATGACGTCGGGGGCGAGGCTCGGATCTGCGTTTTCGCCGTCGAGGTCCGTGGGGGCCAAGAACCACTGGAAGCACTCCGTGTAGGTGGCGGGTGTGCCGTTGCCCCGGTCCATGTTGCGGCAGCCGATCCACACGGCCCCCGGCGCCACGCCGATCTGGTTGCTTCCCCCGTCGTCCCCGACCATGGTGCCCATGGTGTGGGTCCCGTGGCCATGATCGTCGCAGGGCACGAGGGAATCGGCGCCGCAGGACCCACCGCCCGAGTGGATGGCGTCGTGCCAGTTGAAATCGTGGTCCGCCGTCGTCCCGTTCCAGCCCCGGTAGTGGGGCCTCAAGGCCGGGTGGTTCCACTGGTAGCCCGTGTCCTGCCCGGCCACCACCACGCCCCGGCCCGTGTAGCCCAGGCCCCAGGCGTAGGGGGCGTTGACGCGCGAGACGCCCCACTCCACGGCCAGGGGCTCGCGGCCCGCCGCCTCCTCTTCGGGCAGTCGGGCGCCCACGTGGGGGTTCGGAACGATCCGGTCCACTTCCGCCCGCGAGGCCGCGGCCGACAGCGCGTCGAGGCCGCCCCGGACCCAGACCATGTTGGCGATCCAGAAGGGCCGCACCTCCGCCCCGAGGCCCGCCAGTTCCGCGAGCAAGGGCCCCTGGCTCCTCTCCGCCGTCTCCCTCAGGCGCTCCACCACGAAGCGTCCCTTCTCCTCCTTTGTGCGGAGTGTCCGCGCCGCCGACAGGTCAGCCTGCTCTTTCATGAGGACGAGGAATTCGGCCGATCCCGCCTCGGCCTCGCGAAGGACCGCGGGGTCCACCTTCTCCGACGGCCACGCCCCCCCCGGAGATCCGGCGCCAACCCCGAGGGCCCACAGGCCGACAACGAGAACCGCCGCCGCGCGCTTCATCCGCCGCCTCCCATTAGAGAATGGCGTTTCACGCCCCGGTTGGCAAGGGAGGTATGGGGGATGGGGATTTGAGATTTCGGATTTGGGACTGGGGATTTGGGAAATCGGATTGGAGAAGAACGGAAGGTGACGGCTTCGGGTGGGTAGGGCGGAATCAGGAACACAAAGAACCGGCGAGTCCGCGGGGGGGCAAGGGTAAGGACGTGGGACAAACGACTGCAACGGCGGGAAACGTGGAAATGAGCGAGAGGGCGGCCGCGAAGGCCCGCCCCCGGTCGAATCCGCCGCCGAACGGGCCTCTCGTTCGGAGGTGTGTCAGGAGACTTCGTACTTCTTCCGGCCCTCGATGTAGAGGTCGCCTCCGTGGCAGTCGGTGACGACCACCAGGGGCATGTCCTCCACCTCGAGTCGCCGAACCGCCTCGGGGCCCAGGTCCTCGTACGCAATGACGTCGCACTTCTTGATGCACTTGGCGATGAGGGCCGCGGCCCCGCCCGTGGCGCCCAGGTAGACCACCTTGTGCTTCGCCATGGCTTCCTTCACGGCGTCGCTTCGCTTGCCCTTGGCGATCATGCCCTTCATGCCGATCTCCATGAGCCGCGGGGCGTAGGGGTCCATGCGGTAGGCCGTCGTGGGACCCGCCGAGCCGATGACGTTTCCCGGCTTGGTGGGGCTCGGACCGACGTAGTAGACCAGGGAACCCTTGATGTCGAAGGGCAGGGGCTGGCCCTTGTCGAGGCCCTCGATCATGCGCTTGTGGGCGGCGTCCCGGGCCGTGTAGATCACGCCCGAGAGGCGGACGCTGTCGCCGATCCGGAGCTTCTCCACATCCCCGTCCGTGAGGGGCGTCTTCAACGTGTATTCGGCCATCTTCCGCTCCTCAGAGTTCCACTTCGCCGTGCCGGTCGGCGTGGCAGTTCACGTTCACGGCCACCGGCAGGGCCACGAGGTGGCAGGGGTAGACCTCGATGTTGACCCCCAGAACCGTCACCGTGCCGCCGTACCCCATGGGCCCGATGCCCAGCTTGTTCAGGCTGACCTTCAGTTCGTCCTCCAGGGCCGCGTAAAAGGGATCGGGGTTCCGGTGGAAGGGCGAGCGCATGGCGGCCTTCTTCGAAAGAATGCAGGATTTCTCGAAGGTGCCCCCGAGGCCCACGCCGATGACCAGGGGCGGGCAGGCGTTGGCGCCGCCCGCGGACACCGTTTCGAGGACGAACCGCTTGACCCCCTCAAGGCCGTCGGCGGGCTTGAGCATGGCCTGCTTGGACATGTTCTCGCTCCCGCCTCCCTTGGCGCCGAAGGTCAGTCGGATCTTGTCCCCGGGGACCACCTCGTAGTGGATCACGGCCGGCGTGTTGTCCCCGGTGTTCTTGCGCTGGATGGGGTCGTTCAGGATGGACTTGCGCAGGTACCCTTCCCCGTAGGCCTTCCGGATGCCCGCGTGGATGGCCTCCGTGAGGTTCCCCTCCACGCGCACGTCCTGCCCCACTTCGGCAAAGACGACGGCGAACCCCGTGTCCTGGCAGTAGGGCACGCATTCCTGGCGGGCGATGCGCGCGTTCTCCTGAATCTGGCGGATGACCTCCCGCCCGGCCTCGGACTTCTCCTGCGCAAGGGCCTCGTCGAAGGCCTTGAGCATGTCCGCGCCGATGTCGAAATTGGCGTTCATGGCCACCCTGGCCAGGGCCTCGGTGACCTCCTGAGCCTTCACCGTCCTCATGGGCCTCCCCCGTGCAGTGGAGGGCCCGGATCTCCAGGCCCCCGAAGGGTGGATGATACCCCCCACGGACCTCCGGTGACAAGTGCCGTCCTTGTCCCGCACAGGCCCCGTGTGGTGGTATACTCGGCTCAACGAGTCCGGCGGGGCCACGGCGTAGGTACGCCGCGGGACCGCTGGGGGGCGGAACCCAGAGGCACACTGAAAGGAGATGGGCACATGCTGAACAAGATCGGTCTCATCGGCGGTGGGTTCATCGGCGGCGTTCTCACCCAGGAGATCGCCCAGCGGAGGCTCGCCCGGGAAGTGGGTTTGGTGGATCCGGCGCCCATGGCGGGCCCAAACGATCCTCCCGAGCGCCAGGAGGTGCTCAAGAAGCAGTCGGTGGCCATCGGCAAGTGCCTGGACATCGCCGAGGGCCTGCCCACGATCAGCCGCGACATCAAGCTCGTCGGCTCCAAGGACTATTCGGCCCTGGCCGGGGCGGAGATGGTCATCAACACCGCCGGCGTGCCCCGCAAGGCCCGCCCGGACGGGACCTTCCCGAGCCGCGAGGAGCTTCTCGCCATCAACCTCAAGGTCACCATCGAGGTGGCCAAGGGCATCCAGCAGTACTGCCCCAACGCGATGATCATCTCCATCGCCAACCCCCTGGACGCCATCGTCTACACCCTCGACAAGCGGCTGGCGCCGCCCAAGAGCAAGCTTTTCGGCATGGCGGGCGTGCTCGACTCGGGCCGCTACTGCTATTTCGTGGCCGAGGCGGCCAAGGTGTCGGTGGAGAACGTGAACGCCATCGTCCTCGGAGGCCACGGGGACGACATGGTTCCGGTGCGCAGCTCCTGCCTCATCGCCGGCATCCCGGTCACCAAGTTCCTCGACGCCGACACCCTCGCCAAGATCGAGGCGCGCACCCGCAAGGCCGGCGGCGAGGTCGTGGGCCTGCTGGGCTTCGGTTCGGCCTTCGTGTCCCCCGCCTGGGCCGCGCTCGAAATGGCCGAGGCGGTGATCTACGACAAGCGCAAGATCCTGCCCGTCTGCGCCAAGCTCGAAGGGGAGTACGGTGTCAACGGCCTCTTCGTGGGCGTTCCGGCCATCATCGGAAAGAACGGCGTGGAGAAGGTGATCGAGCTGGACCTCACGCCCGAAGAAAAGGCCGCCCTCGCCAAATCGGTGGACGGCGTCAAGAAGACCTGCGACGAGGCCGATGGGATGCTCAAGAGCCTGTAATTCCGGGCCCGCCTCGCCACTCATCCAGGGCTCCCCGCCTCGGCGGGGAGCCCTTTTCATGCCGGGCGCGCTGGCGAACGACCGGCGGACGGCTCGAGCGCGGGGCGGAAGGCCGGTCTCGGGGCCTCCCCCGAATCCCCTCTCCGGGCGGCTCGCCCCCCGAATCGGGCCCTTCGGCCCGCGAGAGCGGCCCTCGGCCCCGGGATGCGCGCAATCTTTCCCTTTCTGCTAGAATCCCCCCTTCGCGGCGCCGGCGGTAGAACCGGAACCGCGCCAACCGAGGAGGCACCGATGCGGAGAGCGGGAAGGGCGCTGGTCGCGGCGCTCGTTCTGGCGGTTTGGAGCGGGCTGGCCTGGAGGGCGGCCGAGTACGGCCCCACCTTCGAGAAGCTCAAGGGGGTGACGGCCGAAAAATACCCCGGGGCGGACGCGGTGGTCGTTTCGGACGAAACCCGCGTGGACGTGGAAGACTCGGGGTTGAGCCACGTGAACCGCACCCAACTCATCAAGGTGCTCACGGAGAAGGGGGCGGCCGAATGCGCCACCCTGAGGTTCGACTACGATCCGGCCTCCTCCTACGCCGAGGTCAAGAGCCTCACCGTTTTTCGAAGGGACGGGAGGCCGGAAGAAGTGCCCGCGGGGCGTGTCCATGACCTGCCCCAGCCCCAGTACATGATCTACTGGGGCCCCAGGATGAAGGTGGCCAGCGTGCCCAAGCTTCACCCGGGCGACGCCGTGGAGATCAAGACTTACTCCAAGGGCTTCGTCATCGCCTACCTGCGCGATCAGGTTTCGCAGGACGACGAGCGTTACATCCCTCCCATGCGCGGTCACTACTACGACGTGGTGCTCTTCCAGGGGGACCGGCCCATCGTGCGCAAGAGCTACACCATCGTCCTTCCCAAGGACAAGCCCATCCGGGCCCGCGTCTACAACGGCGAATTGGGCCACGAGGCGGGCTTCGACGAGAAGACCCTGTCCTACACGTGGTGGAAGGAGAACGTCCCCGCCGCCGAGCGCGAGCCGCGCATGGTGGAGGACACGGACGCCTTCCCCAAGCTGGTGCTCGCGACGGTCATGGACTGGCCCGAGAAGAGCCGGTGGTTCTACCACGTGAACGAGGACGTGGACACCTTCGCGTATGACGAAGCCATCCTCGCCAAGACCCAGGAGATCATTCGCGGCCTGAAGACCGACGACGAAAAGAGGCTCGCGCTCCTGGCGTGGGTGGCGCGGCAGATCCGCTACAGCGGCATCAGCATGGGCAAGGGCGAAGGCTACACCCTTCACCCGGGCAAGATGGACTTCAACGACCGGGCGGGCGTCTGCAAGGACATCGCCGGCATGCTGGTCACCATGTTCCGCGCGGCGGGGTTCAAGAACACGTTCCCCGCCATGACCATGGCCGGGGCCCGCGTGGAGGATATTCCGGCGGACCAGTTCAACCACTGCGTCGTGGCCACGGAAATCGCGCCCAACCAGTACAAACTCTACGACCCGACCTGGTGCCCCTTCAGCCGGGAGGTCTGGTCCTCCGCCGAGAGGCCCCAGAACTACGTCATCGGCTCTCCCCGCGGCGAGGTCCTCATGGAGACGCCTCCGGCCGACGCTTCGGAGAACTTCATCCGAGTCGTCTCCACGGGTTCGATCAACGAGAAGGGCGACCTCGACACTACCCTCTCCATTTCGGGGGGCGCCTACAGCGAGACCAACCTGGTCTGGCTGGTCGTGAACAGCCCCGCCGCCGAGGTCCGCTCCAACCTCGAGAAGTTCGTGGCGGCCATTTCCCCCGCCGCGCGCCTCGTGGACTACTCCTACACGGACCCCATCGACGTGACGAAGCCCTTCCGGATGAGCCTCCGCGTGGAGGCCCCCGGGTACGCCATGGTCACCGGAAAGGAGATGATCCTCACCCCTCCCCTGGCCCGCAACATCCTCCAGAGCCCGAGGCTCACGGATTTCCTGCTGGCCGTGAAGGGCAAGGAGCGCAAGTACGACATCTTTCTGAGGGCCACTCGCGAGTTCCTTTTCGAGGAGCGTCTGGCCCTTCCCAAGGGCTACGGCCTCAAGTCCGCCCCCGAGGTGAAGGCCGTGGAGTCCCCCTCGGCGGACTTCTCTGCGTCCCTTGCGGTGGAGAACGGCGCTCTCGTCCTTAGAGAGAGGCTCGCCGTCAAGAAGAAGATCGTTCCCGCCGCGGAGTACCCGGGTCTGAGGGACGCCGTGGAGGCTGTCAACGGGCTGTCCAAGGCCCTGGTGGTGGTGGGGAAATGAACGGCGAGGAGAGATCGAGAGCTGGAAAGCCGGAGAGAGAGATGAAAAGAACGCTTCTGATCGCCACGCTGTTCGCCGCGGTCCTTCCCCTCTGGGCGGCCGGGCTTCCGCCGCAGTACGCCGCCACCCCCACCGCCAAGGAATACCCCTCGGCGGACGTCCTCGTCCTCTCGGAAAAGATCGCCTTCACCCTCCATCCCGACGGCCGGGTGGAGAAGTCCGTCTCCCTGCGCGAGAAGATGCTGACCTACCAGGGCATGGACGACGCGGGAGACCCTTACGTCGCCTTCCACAAGGAGCTTCAGGACCTCTCGGTGACCCGGTGCCGGACCTACACGCCGGAAGGCCTCACGGTGGACGCCAAACCCAACTCCTTCAACGAGCGGACCCCCTTCGCCCTCGAGAAGGCGCCGGCCTACGCCCTCTGGCGGGAGATGGTCATCACGAAGGTGGGCCTCGACGTGAACGCCGTGGTGGAATTGGATTACACCGTCGCCGACCGCAAGCCCTGGCGCCGGTTCTTCGAAGGGGCCGTGGTCCTCCAGAACGACCGGCCCGCCCTGGTGCGGGAGGTTTCCCTGACGGTCCCCGAAGGCATGGAGGTCCACGCCCGCCTCTTCGGCGCCGAAGCCTCCCCCTCCGTCACCCGAGCCTCCGGAGCGGAAACGACCACGTGGACCCTCTCCAACGTCCCCGCCGTCCCCCCCAGCGAACTGCATCACGGAGCCGACGGGTTCCTCCCCACCCTCGTCTTCTCCACGTGCCCGGATTGGGGCCACCAGAACAGCATCCTTTCGAGGCTGGTCGCGAAGGCCGCCGCGGCATCCTCCCCCGCCCTGGACGCCAAGGTGGACGAACTCCTGCGGAACGTCCAGGGCGGCTTCGAGCGGGCCCTCAAGCTTCATGCCTACGTGGCCGAGTCCATCAACAACGTATCGTGGCCGCTGGCCGCCTTCGACCACGAGCCTCGCGCCGCCGCCGACACCTTCGACGCCGGGTACGGACACGCCCTCGACAAGGCCGTCCTCCTTCAGTCCATGCTCACTCGCGCCGGCCTTCAGGCCGCCATCGCCCTCGGATACCCGGCCGTTCCGGGCGGGCTCGATCCTGCCCCGGTGCCCTCCCTGGCTCTGATGGACAGGCCGATCCTCCGCGTGGAAATGGGCCAAAGCCCCCTGTGGCTGGATCCCACCGCCCCCCTCTCGGAACGCTCCCAGAGGGAGCTGGCCGGGCTCAAGGGACTGCCCCTGGTGGCCGGCATCGGGGAGCTTCACACCCTGGACTACCCCGGTACGGACCTCCTTTGGGCCAATCTCGACGTCAAGGTCGCTTCAGACCTTTCGCTGTCCGGCGAAGGCACCGTCCTCTTCTCGGGACGGTACAGCCCCTTTTACGCCGTTCAGGGATCGGCGGAGGACCAGAAGGCGGTCCTGTCGGCCCTCCTTTCCTCCGTGTTGCCCGGAGCGGAGGTGGCGAAGTCCGACGTGGTACGTCTGGAGCCCGGCCAGGTGGTCATCAAGACCTCCTTCACCGCCCCTTCTCCGTCGGCCTCCGGAGCCAAAGCGCTCGCCCTCGGGGTGCCCAAGCCGTCCCTTTTGGCTGCTTTCGCCAACAGCCACGTGAGCCGGAGATCCCTCCCCACCGTCCTGCCCCACGCGGGCCGGGAGCACGTGACGGTGACCTTCACCCTTCCCGAGGGCCTCCGGCCTCTCTACGTGCCCCCGCCCACCGAGATCCGGAACCGGGCGGGCTCCTTCCATCGGGCCTTCCAATCCTCCGAGAAGGGCCTCGCCTACGAATGGAAAGCCGAACTCTCGGGTGCCGTGGTGGCCCCCGACGCCTACGGGGATCTGAAGGCGCTCTTTGCGGGCGCCCACAATCCTGCGGGCCGCACCGTGGTCTGGTCGGCAAAACCCTGATCCGCGGCAACGGCTGAACGCGGCGGGCGGTCCTTTTGGACCGCCCGTTTCGTTTCAGTCACCCTCACGGGTTCCACCACTCGATCCGTCGAACCATCGGCGCCCCACCGCAACGGCGACGGCAAACCGCCGGGGGGGAATCGGGCCCGCTAGAGCCTCGAAGCGCCTCTGGCCCTCGGCGGCGGCCCGTTCGAAGGCGCAGTGAAAGGGTGGGGGGCCGCTCCCCTCCCGCCCATTGGCGTAGAGGAAGCGGGTCGCGGGGCAAGAGCGGCAGTGGGGCGTTGCAGGACAGCTTCCGCACGATCCGGCCGAGGCCCCATCCCAGGTCCTGGGCGCAAGGACAGACGAGGTCAGGGCCGCCGAGCGCGCATCCACAAGACGATCCCAAACCGCCGGCGAATCCGCTGGCCCCAGGCGCACCGCAGGCTCGAACCTTTGGAACATGGCCGGGTCGCGAACAAGAGAGGTCGCGAAGAGAGGGCAGGTCCAAGCCACCCCCCAAGGGTCCACGAAAAGGGACTCACCGCTCAATGTGTTGCAGGAGGGCTCCACCCTTTCCCGAAGGCCCGCTCCGTCCCCCTGAGGCCGCAGAAATTCCAGGGGAATGCTTCCCGCCTCCTCGTACCGCCGCGCCGCATCCCATGCCGCCTCCTCCACCTGCCGGAAGAGGAGGGGTTCGTCCCCGGGACTCCAGCGGCGGTCCGCACCCGCCGCGGTCTGGAAGCGGATCTCCGATACGCCGGTGTCCATGAGCCTCCGGCATGATTCGGCGAGATGTGGAACCGTCTCCGGCACCAGTACGGCCGAGATCCGGACCCTCCGGCGGAAGTAGGCGGGATGGTTCTTCCGGATGGATCCGAGGATGCTCACGAGGAGCTCGCCGCTCCCCGGAGCGCGGAGGTCCTGCGCCCCCGAAACGCCGTCGAAGCTCAGGGCCAGTGTGACCTCAAATTCCACGAGCCGGTCCAGGAGGGTCCCGTCCAAGAAGAGCCCGTTGGTGGCGAGGACGCACTCGGATTCGGAGCCCGCGAAGGTCCGGAATCGCTCCGCGCAAGCGAGGGCGAGTTCCCGGGACAGGAGGGGTTCGCCCCCCGTGAGCTCGAGCCGGAAGGGAGGGGTTCCGCGTTCCTCCAGCATGCCGAGGGCGAGGCTCGCCGTACGAGGGTCCATGTCGCGGGACGCACGCCGCTGGTAGCAATACGCGCAACTCAGGTTGCACCGGGCCGTCAGGCCGAGGGAGAGCCCGCGGAAAGCGCTCCGCCCCGACCCGCCGCACTCAGCCCGTTTAGGCGCCGCCCCCGAAGGGGCCGCCGGACCTTCCATCCGTCCTCAGCCCTCCGGACGGATGGGTCCGAGGAGCACCGAACAGCAACTGAAGGGCATGCCCGGAAGGGGATTCGGAATCGGAACCTTCGCCAATACGAACTGTAGAAACTCCGCAAACGTCTCTGCGGTGGGTCCGTCGAGAGGCTCCTCCATTTTCCCCTCTTCCGCCAGCCGGAAGAGGATGTCCCTCAGGACCCGGTACCTCGGAAGGTCTTCGATCGGGGGGTGGACCTCCCGAAAGAAGAAGAGCGTACCGGCCACGTGGCAGGGTAGGACGGCTGACGGCATGGTCACCTCCTTGGATCCGTCTCCCAACAGGAGGGAGGCGCATCCCGAAACGTCAGAACGGCCGGTCCATCGCCTCGAGGACCCAGATGTCCCCCGAGGCGGCCGCTTCGTAGAACACCAGCAGGCGTCCGTCGGCCGATACCCCGCAATCCTGCGGCTCGCCCCCGGGCTCCGAGGGCCGAGTCTCAGGAACAGGGGCCAGGACACCCGTTTCCGGCGAGACAGCCCGAATCCCGGACTTCGCCCCGCCCCAGGTGCCCGTCACGAGGAGGCGACGGCCCGGGGCATCCCAGGCGACGAACCGGGCGCCCGCCTCGTAAGTCAGCCGCCTGGCCTCGCCGCCGCCCAACGGGCAGAGCCAGACGTCGCTGCTCCCGGCCGTCCCCGCGACGCAGGCGAGAGATTGTCCGTCCGGACTCCATGCGAATCCGAAGAGGCCGATGCCCAGGCGCGTGAGCCGCTCCCAGGATTCGCTCGCCCGCCCGTCCGTCACCGGGACGGCCCAGACTTCGTTTGACCCCGAGCGATCCGAAATGAAGGCCAGGAAGCGGCCGTCCGGCGACCACTCCGGAAGGAAATCGGAAGACCCCTCTCCGGTGACCCGGAACGACTCGCCCCCCACAGAGGGCAGCAGCCAGACGTCGCGCTTCCCTTCTTCAAGACGGTGGTAGGCGATCCACTTTCCGTCGGGAGAAAACGTCGGGTGGGAGCAGCTTCCCTTGGTTTCCGTCAGGCGCTCCGGTTCTCCCGCGGGACGGCCTCCGTCCAGCGGTACGCGCCAGAGATCGAAGCGCCCGCCCCGGTTGCTGGTGAAGACGAGGGACGTGCCGTCCGGCGAAAGGTCCGGCTCGTAGGCCTCCCGGCCTGGGCGGAGGGAGGTCCGGTCCCCGGTGGCGAGGTTCACCAGGACGAGGCCCCCGCGGTTGATGGAGGTGGAATAGGCCAGCCGACGGCCGTCGCGGGACAGGCTCGAAGCGACCTCGGAGCCGGCGCCCAGGGTGATGCGCTCTGTCCGCCCCGATCCGGTGGACACCCTCCAGATCGCAGATGTCCCCTCGCGCAGAGAAGTGAAATAGATGTGGTCGCCGTCGGGCGCCCAGCGGGGAAAGGTGTCGGGCGGATCGTCTCGGGTGAGGGCGCGGACCGGCCCACCGTCAAGAGGCAGAAGCCAGAGGTCATTGTGATCTTCGTAGCAGAGGACCCTTCCGTCCGGAGACCAGGACGGGTGGCGGTGGTCCCAGATCCCTCCACTCCCGTCCGAAAGGAGGCGGGCCTCGCCCGGGGCGTCCAGTGAGGCCACCCCGATACGGAGGAATCCATCTCTCCCTGCCCGAGTGAAGGCGAGGAGGGACCCGTCCGGCGAAACCGCCGGATCCTCGGCGTCCTTCAACAGGGAGACGGGAGCTCCCCCGAGGCGCCCAACCTTCCAGATCCCGGGCCGCCCTCCCCTCCACGAGACGAACGCCAGGGCCGACCCGTCAGGAAACCAGGCAGGGGAGCGGTTGGACTCTCCGTCGGCGGTGAGGCGCAGGGCGGGACCTCCACCGACGTCGGAGATCCACACGTCCCTCCTTCCGCCCGTCTCGGCGGCGTAGGCCACCGTCCGGCCGTCGGGTGAAAGGGCCGGTTCGGATTCCACGGAGGTCCCGGCCGTCACCTGCCGGGGTTGGACGGCCGGAGGCCCGTCCCCTCCACGCCCGAGCACGATCCAGAAAAGGACGGCGGAAACGCCCGAAAGGAGACCAATCCAAATGAGCAGACGGCGGCGCTGAAGAATGTTCCGCAAACCCGGACGGGAGTCCGGAGAGGCTTTTCCCGACAGCCTTTGGGCCAGGTCGCTGGCCCTCGAAGGACGATCCTTAGGACGCTTCTCGAGACACTGAAGGACCGCCAAGGACAGTGACTCCGGAATAGAGGAATCAAATGCACGCGGATCCGTGGCGGGCTCGCGAAGCAGGGCCGCGACAACCTCGGCCGGGGAGGGGCGCGCGAAGGCGTGACGCCCCGTGAGCATCTCGAAAAGGAGAAGCCCGACCGCAAAGAGGTCTGCCCTCGGATCCACGGGCTCCCCACGGAGCTGTTCCGGCGCCATGTACTGGTACGTGCCCAACAGGCCCCCTGGGGTGGTTCTGGCCCCCAGCGGGGCGGTCTCTTCGGAGGAGGTCCCGGGGCGCGGGGAAGGCTGGGTGGCAAGGCCGAAATCGAGGATCTTCACGTGCCCTTCCGGGCCGACGAAGATGTTCTCTGGCTTCAGGTCCCGGTGGACGACTCCCCGTGCGTGCGCCGCGCCAAGTCCCTTAAGGATTTGGAGCGCCGTGTTAACCGAGCGGTCGCGCCCAAAGGGCCCTCCGTCGAGGACGTCTCGGAGGGTCTTTCCCTCCAGGAGTTCAGTGACGGTGAAACGGAAGGGGCCGTCCTCCCCCACGTCGTATATCACGAGAAGGTTCGGGTGATTCAGGGAGGCCAGGATCCTCGCCTCACGCTCGAAGCGAGCCACGCGCTCCGCATCCTGTGAAAAGGCCCTTGGAAGGACCTTGAGCGCCACGTCCCGCCCCAGGCGGAGGTCCCGGGCGCGGAACACCTCGCCCATTCCACCCGCCCCGAGCAGGGCTTCGATGCGGTAATGGCCGAGAGAAACACCGGGGCGGATGCCGAAACCATCGTCCGACACGGCACCTCCTACCCTGCTTGGATCTCCAGGACACAAGGCCCTGGCCCGCAATGAATTCTGATCTCACAATGGGGCCACTCCCGCCGCTTGTCAACAGGAGGACCGGCCGGCCGCCGGGGTGGTGCCCGGGCGGCGGACTTTGATATGCTTTCCGCTTCCGCCGGAGGACCCCATGGGCGACACCCTAGCGATCGCGGGCAAGACATTCCGAAGCCGCCTGTTCCTCGGAACGGGCAAGTACCCGGACTACGAGACCATGGCGAAGGCCCTGGAGGCCAGCGGGGCCGAGGTCATCACGGTGGCCGTGCGGCGCGTCGAACTGGACCGGACCAAGGCCTCCCTCCTGGACTTCATCGACCCCAAGAAGTACTTCCTCCTCCCGAACACGGCGGGGTGCTACACGGCCGACGAGGCGATCCGCACGGCCCGTCTGGGGCGCGAGGCGGGCATGTCCGAGTGGATCAAGCTGGAGGTCATCGGGGACGAAAAGACCCTGTTCCCCGACAACGCGGGCCTCCTCGAAGCCACCAAGGTCCTCGTCAAGGAGGGCTTCGTAGTCCTCCCGTACACCAACGACGACCTCGTCAACGCCAAGCGGCTGAGAGACGCGGGCGCCGCGGCGGTGATGCCCCTCGGGGCGCCCATCGGCTCGGGGATGGGCATCCAGAATCCCCACAACATCTCCATCATCAAGGAGTTCTTGGACGTTCCCGTGATCGTGGACGCGGGAGTGGGCACGGCGGGCGACGCGGTGCGGGCCATGGAGCTGGGCGTGGACGGCGTGCTGATGAACACGGGCGTGGCGGCGGCGAAGGATCCCGTCCTCATGGCCTCGGCCATGCGCAAGGCCGTGGAGGCGGGACGCGAGGCCTTCCGGGCGGGGCGCATCCCCATGAAGCGGTACGCCACGGCGTCCTCGCCCCTCGAGGGGCTTGTGAAATGAAAGGAAAGGGGCTAAGGAACCAGGGGACCAGGAGACTGGGAAAAGGAACGCGCGAACGCGTGCTGTATTCCAGTCCCTCAGTCACTGAGTCCTGAGTCCCACCCGACTCTGGAGGGAGATCATGGTGAATTTCGATCTATCGAAGGAACACCGCGAACTCGTGGAGAAGGCAAGGGACTTCGCGGACCGGGAGGTCCGGCCCGTGGCGAGGCGGTACGACGAGACCTGCGAGTTCCCGTGGCCGGTTGTTCAGAAAGCGTACGACGAGGGCATCATCAACGGCGCCATCCCCAAGGAGTACGGGGGCGCCGGGCATTCCTCCTTCGAGGGGTGCCTGGCGAGCGAGGAGCTGGGCGCGGCTTGTTCGGGAATCGGCATCTGCATCGACGCCAACAACCTGGCCCTCACACCCCTTCTCGTGGGGGGGAGCGACGCCCTCAAGAAAAAGATCTTCGGGCGGCTCGTGGAGGCCCGGGGCCTCGCGGCCTTCTGCCTCACGGAGCCCGAGGCGGGCTCCGATGCCGGGGCGGTGAAGACCACCGCCGTCCGGAAGGGGGACGTCTACCTCATCAACGGCCAGAAGCGCTTCATCACCAACGGAAAGCAGGCCATGTTCCACACGGTCTTCTGTAACACCGATCCCGGCCGGGGGGCCCGCGGAATGTCGGCCATCGTGGTGCCCGCCGACGCGCCGGGGGTGGTGATCGGCCGGGAACTGCCCAAGATGGGGCAGCGCGCCTCCTGCCAGGTGGAGATCGAGTACCACGACGTGGAGGTGCCCGCGGAGAACGTCATCGGCAAGGAGAACATGGGCTTTCTTATCGCCATGAAGACCTTCAACCGCACCCGCGCGGGGGTCGCCTCGGCGGCCGTGGGAATGGCCCGGGAGGCCTATGAAGTGGCCAAGAAATGGGCCCTGAACCGCCGCCAGTTCGGCCAGCCCATCGCCTCCTTCCAGGCCATCGGCTTCATGTTCGCGGAGATGCTGACGGAGATCACCGCCTCCCGTTTCCTCGTCTGGAACGCCGCCCTCCTGACGGACGCCGACAAGGAGGTGGGAACCTATTCGGCCATGGCCAAGTACTACGCCACCGACGTGGCCATGAAGGTGGCCACCGACTGCGTCCAGATCATGGGGGGCGACGGGTACTCCAAGGACTTCATCGTGGAGAAGATCATGCGGGACGCCAAGCTTTCCCAGATTTACGAGGGGACCAACCAGGTCCAGCGGCTGGTCATTTCGAAGAACACGCTCAAGTGAGTCGGCGGGCGCGGGGCACGGGACCAGAGGAGGCGGGGGGGACGGAAAGGGACGGAGAGGCATGAACTACCCGGTCTGGGACGTGGCCTTCGGGCGCTGGATCATCGCGCTGATCGCGGTCATCCACGTCTTCATTTCCCAGTTCGCCATCGGCGGCGGGCTCTTCATGGTCTGGATGGAGCACCGGGGCCGGGCCACCGAGGATCCGGCCCTGAGGCAGTGGCTCAAGCGCTTCGCCCGGTTCTTCGCCTTCTGGACTCTGGTGGTGGGCGCGGTCACCGGCGTGGGCATCTGGTTCACCATCGGCCTCATCAGCCCCGAGGCAACCTCGGCGCTCATCCGAACCTTCGTGTGGGTCTGGGCCATCGAGTGGGTCTTCTTTCTCGTGGAAATCGTCAGCCTCCTGGTCTACGTCTACGGGTGGGAGGTCCTGCCGCGAAAGACGCACCTCGCCGTGGGTTGGATCTACTTCGCCTCGGCCTACCTGTCCCTGGTGGCCATCGACGGGATTCTGGCCTTCCAGCTCACGCCGGGGCCCTGGATGGAGAAGCCCTCCCTCGCGGCGGCCTTCTTCAACCCCCACTTCCTGCCCTCGCTGGGATTCCGGACCCTGCTGTGCCTGGTTCTGGCCGGGGCGTATGCCCTCGCCGCCGCCGCCCCCCTTTCGGACCGCATTCTCAAGGCCGAGGTGGCCAAGCCGGCGGCCCTCTGGGTGGCCCTTCCGGCCCTGGTCCTGCTGCCCTCGGCCTGGGGGGTTTTCCGCCTGCTCCCGACGGAAAGGCGGGACGTCCTGTGGGCTTCTCCCTCCGTTCTTCACGCGGCCATCCTCCTCGGGGCCGCCCTCCTGCACCTCTTTTTCCTTTCCCTGTTTCTCGTGTACCGGCGCCCACGCACCTTCGGGCGCCTCGCCTCCCTGATCCTCCTTCTTTTCGCCTTCGCCGCCGTCGGGGCCACGGAATGGGCCAGGGAAGGATTGAGGAAGCCCTTCCTCGTTCCGGGCTACGTCTACGCCAACCACGTGAGCTCCCCCGACCTGCCCCTCCTCAGGGAGAAGGGTCTCCTCGCTTCGTGGCCGTACGCCCGCCAGACAGCCGTCTCCGGCCGTGAGGCCGAGGCAGGGGCGGAGATTTTCCGCGTCGCGTGCTCGGCTTGCCACGGGGTCTCTCGCGGGCCCCGCGCCCTGCGGCCCCGACTTTCTGGGCTCGACCTCGAGTACGCCGCCGCGCTGGTCTACAGGTCCGATTCCATGCGAGCCCCGATGCCGCCCTTTCCGGGCACGCAGGAGGAAGCACGGGCCGTCGCGGCCTTCCTCCTGGAGGGAACCCAACCCCGCGAACCCGAGGGCGGCGCCCAGGCCTTCGCCAGGCGCTGCGCCCCGTGCCATACCCTCCAGGGCTCCTTTCGTCCCCTCGCCCCCGCCTTCAAGGGCATGAGCCTCCGTGACGCCGCCGACCTCGTCGCTGCCATGGATTCGATCAACGAAAAGATGCCGCCGTGGACCGGTACCGACGCCGAATTGCAGATGCTGGCGGCGTTCCTGACCGGCCCCGGAGCGGGAGGCGCGCCGTGACGCCCGTCCCCTCTCCCGACCTTCTCCCCGCCCCGGGCCCCTACTGGCTCTTCAAGGCTCTCCTGTGGACGACCTTCCTCCTCCACCTGCTTTTCATGAACGCCACCTGGGGGGGCAGCCTCCTCCTGTCCGCCTTTCTCTTCAAGGGCCGGGAGAAACACCTCGAAGTGGCCAGGAGCCTCGCCGCCCTGCTCCCTTACGCTACGGCCATGGCCATCGTATTCGGGGTGGCGCCCCTCCTCTTCATCCAGGTGATCCACGGGCGCCTGTTCTACTCGGCCAGCATCCTTTTGGGCGCGCCTTTCCTGCTGGTCATCCCCGTTCTCCTGGCGGCGTACTCCCTCCTCTACCTTCTTCGCAGGAAGCTCTCCCAGGCATGGGGACCCGGCCCATACGTGTCCCTGCTCGTCACGGCCCTCCTCGGTTACGTGGGCTTCGTGCAGGCCAACGTGTTCGCCCTCCTGACGGACCCGGAGAGGTTCCGCCAAAAGTACCTGGACCACCCGGCGGGCTTCCAGTTCAACCTGGCCGACTTCACGGTCCTGCCACGGTTCTTTCACGTTCTATTGGCCTCCGTGGCGCTCGCGGGGCTTTATGTGGCCATCCGTGGCGCCAAGCGCCTTCCCGCGGACCCGGAGGTCGGTCGCTGGCAATTCCGGAGCGGAATCACCTGGTTCGCGGGAGCGACCCTCGTGAACTTCGCCGTGGGGATCTGGTGGCTCCTGGTCCTGCCCCCGGAGTCCCTCCGGTCTCTGATGGGCGGCAGTCTCCTGGGCACGATTGCCTTCGCGGTGGGTCTGGCGGCGGGTCTCGGAGCCCTCGTTCTCTCCCTGCTGGGGATCAACTCGGTGAAGGCCGGCGCGTTTCTCCACGCCGCCGGGGGCTGTCTCGTCCTGACCATCCTCGCCATGGTGCTCATGCGGGACGTCACCCGCGAGGCGGCCCTCGCCGCCCAGTCTCCCGGACGCTCCGTCGAGATCCCCCAGTGGGGCGCCATTCTCCTGTTTCTTGTGCTCTTCGCGGGGGGAGCGGCCCTCTGCGCGTGGATGTTGGCCCGCCTGAGAAGGGCCTCCGTGGAGGGTCAAACGGAGACGGCCCCGCGGCCGGGCCTCGGTGACTCGGGCCTCCATAAGGTGGACCCGGCCGAATCGGGCGTTCGAAAGCTCATTCCATCGGACTCCCAGCCGCTGAAGATACCCGGCCCTCCCTCGTCCGGAGTGCGGCGCCTCGACGACGAGGAGTAGGGTCCGCGGGCGGGGCGGGCGACGAACGGCGCGGTTCCATGGCAGACAGCGGAGATTCCCATGAAGAACGACGTCTTCTCCGAAATCCAGAAGAAATCCATCGAGTTCGTGGACCTCATGTACACGGACCTTCTGGGGGGCTGGCACCACCTCTCCCTCCCCGCCGAGCGGTTCACGGCGGCCACGGCGAAAGCGGGGGTGGGCGTGGACGGCTCGTCGGTCACGGGCTTCCGGAAGGTGAAGTCGGGCGACATGGTCCTCGTCCCCGACCTCTCCTCCACCTTCCTCCACCCCTTCTCCGACCGGCCCACCCTTTGCGTCATCGGTGACCTGGTGGACGTGGACGCCCGCGAGGGCTTTTCCCGAGACCCGCGCTACGTGGCGCACAAGGCCGAGCGGCACCTCGCCAGGGTCCGGAGGGGTGAACACAGCCTCTGGCTTCCCGAGCTGGAGTTTTACCTGTTCGACGAGGTTCGGGTGTTCGGACGCCCGGGGCATAGCGGCTACAAGATCCTCTCCAGAGAAGCCGGCGCGCCCGACGGATCCCCCCGCGTGCCGGAACACGAGCCGCGCAGGAAGGGCTACCACGCCGCCTCCCCCGAAGACCGGTTCGAGGACGTTCGCGCGGAGATGTGCGCCCGGCTCGCCGCCGTGGGAATCCCCGTGAAGTACCACCACCACGAGGTGGGCCCGGCGGGTCAGGTGGAAATCGAACTCAATTTCATGCCCCTGCTCAAGGCCGGGGACTCGGTGGCCCTCGCCAAATGGATCGTTCGCAACGTGGCCTTGAACTACGGCCTGGTGGCCACCTTCATGCCCAAACCGCTTTACGGAGAAGCCGGTTCCGGGCTCCACTACCACCAGTACCTCACCGACGGGAAGACCTCCGCCTTTTACGCGGCCACGGGCAAGGGCCCCTTGAGCCGGACGGGCCTTCACTACGTGGGCGGACTCCTCCAGCACGGCAAGGCCCTGGCGGCCTTCACGAACCCCAGCACCAATTCTTACAAGCGGCTCGTTCCCGGCTTCGAGGCTCCCGTCCGTCTCACCTATTCCGTGGGCAACCGCACCGCCGCCATTCGGATCCCTGGGTACGCCAAGGCCCCGGACAGCGTTCGCATCGAGTACAGGCCGCCGGACGCGACCAGCAACAGCCACCTCGTGATCGCGGCCATGCTCATGGCCGGCCTGGACGGCATCAAGAGGAAACTGGACCCCGGATCTCCCCTCGGGAAGGACCTGTTCCACATGCCCCCCGAGGAGCTGAACGCCATTCCGGCCCTGCCCACCTCCCTCAACTGGGCCCTCGACGCCCTCGAGCGCGACCACGGCTTCCTTCTGGAAGGCGGCGTCTTCACCGAGGATCTCCTCGAAGCCTGGGTGGCCCTCAAGCGCCAGGAGGCCCGCGACTTCGCCGAGCGCCCCCACCCCCGGGAGTTCGAACTGTACCTGAACGCCTAGGCCCGAGGATCCCTGGAAGAGATCCCCGCCGCGCCGACCCCCGCCCGCCCGGCCCGGGTTGGCGCGGGGAACAGCCAAGCCTCCCTCCCATTGACACCCCCCCCGCCTCGACCTACCGTTTCTCCGGGGAGGAAGCGCATGGACAGCGAAGCCGCGTCCCGCCGCCGGTTTCTGGAACGCCTGGCCGGACTGGGCGGGGCCGCCTTCGGAGCGGGCCTGCTCCTGTCCTCGCCGGCCCTGAGGGGAAGGGCCTTGTCCCTGTGGGCCGAGGCCGCGGAGCGCCCGGGCCTGACCGATCTCCTTCGCCGCGCGCCCGTGGCCCGCTACTGGGCCCCGGCGGGAGCCGCCTGCGCCGACTGCCATTCCACGGCTCCGGAAGGGAATGCCGCCAAGGGCCACCGAAAATCGGCCCCCGTGAGGTGCCTGCTCTGCGCCCACGGGTGTGTCCTGAGGGACGGCGAGCGAGGGCGGTGCCGGGTGCGCATCAACGTCCGGGGCGAGATGCGGACGTTGAGCTACGGACACCCCGTCGCGGAGCACGTGGATCCCATCGAGAAGAAGCCTTTCTACCACTTCCTTCCCGGCGCCCAGGCTTACTCCCTCGCCACCGCGGGCTGCCCCCTCCGGTGCCGCTTCTGCCAGAACTGGGAAATCTCACAGGCCTCCCCCGAGGATTACGGCTCCGACTTCGTCCCGGCGGGCGCCCTGGCGAACCGAGCCCGCGAGATCGGCGTGGCCTTGCTGGCCTTCACGTACAACGAGCCCACGGTCTTCGTGGAGTACTTCAGCGACACGGCGCGGGAGGCCAAGAAGCACGGCATCCGGTCGGTCCTCGTTTCTTGCGGATTCATGAACGAGGAGCCCTTGAAGGAGATGATCGAGGTCCTTGAGGCCATCAAGATCGATCTCAAGGGGTTTTCGGAGGACTTCTACCGCCGGATCTCGGGCGCCGAGCTCCGGCCCGTGCTTCGCAGCATCCGCCAGGTGGCCCAGGCCGGCCGGCACCTGGAGATCGTGAATCTCGTGGTGCCCACCCTGAACGATTCGGCCCGGGATCTGGACGAACTCTGCCGGTGGGTCGCCGGGGAGGCCGGGCCCGACGTTCCGGTGCACTTCACGCGCTTCCATCCCGATTACCAGATGCTCCATCTGCCGCCCACGCCCGTGGCCACGCTCGAACGCGCCCGCGAGACGGCGCTCCGGCACGGCCTGCGTTACCCATACGTGGGCAACGTGCCGGGCCATCCGGGGAACCACACGTATTGCCCGGGGTGCGGGAAGATCGTGATCGAACGAAACGGGTTCTTCGTCACCTCGAAGAGCCTCAAGGACGGCGCTTGCGCCTCCTGCGGGCGAGCCGTCGCGGGGGTGTGGTCATGAAAGCGTTCACGATGCTGACCCCACTGGTTCTCCTTCTGGCCGGCCTCCTCTGGAGCGCGTCCGCCCCCGCGGCGCTGCGCGAGCCCGCCCACGCCGGCCGCTTCTACCCGAGCGATTCGAAGAAGCTCGAGGCCGCCGTCCGGGCTTTTCTCGAGGACGCCGTTCCTCCGTCCGGAGAGCGCCCCGTGGGCCTCGTGGCCCCCCACGCGGGCTACGTCTTCTCGGGGCAGATCGCCGCCGACGCCTACCGCCAGGCCGCAGGCTTCGAGTACGACGTGGTGATCGTGCTGGCCACCAACCACACGGTGGAGCCCTTTCCCGGCGTGTCCGTCTTCGGAGGCGACGGGTACCGGACCCCCCTGGGGCTGGCGAGGGCAGACCGCGGCCTGGCGCGCACCCTTCACGAGGCGGACCCTTCCTTCGCGTACCGGCCGGAGGCCCACGCCCGAGAACACTCGGAGGAGGTACAGATCCCCTTCCTCCAGGTTCTTTTCCCCAAGGTCCCCGTCCTCTCTGCCGTCGTGGGCTCCGCGGAACCGGGGGTCTGCAAGCGCTTCGGCCAGGTCCTGGCGCGCGCCCTCGCCGGCCGGAAGGCCCTCCTCGTGGCCTCCACGGACCTCTCCCACTACCCCGGATGGGGGGACGCGGTGGAGGCCGATCGCCGGACTTTGGAGGCCGTTGTCAGCCTCGACGCCGACACCCTTCGCTCGACGCTGGACCGGGAAGAGAGGCGGGGCCGGCCTGGCCTCCAGACCTGCGCGTGCGGCGAAGGCTCCCTCCTGTCCCTGATGGAAGCCGCCAAGGCCCTCGGCGCCCGCCGCGGAGCCGTGGTCAGCTACGCCAATTCGGGGGACACGGTTTTCGGCGAGCTTGACCGGGTGGTCGGATACGGCGCCGTCGTCCTGACCGCCGGGGCTGGACCTTCAGACACCACCGCCCTGAATCCCCCAGCCGCCGCGGAGGCGGTCGGCCCTCTCCCGGCCGCCGACCGGGAGACCCTCCTTCGGCTGGCCCGGCGCACCCTCGAGCGGTACTTCGCCACCGACACGGTGCCCCTCCCGAGGCCCGCCTCCCCCGCTCTGCGGGCCGAGCGGGGCGCCTTCGTGACCCTCCATGAGAAGGGCGAACTGCGAGGCTGCATCGGGCACATGGCTCAGGACACCCCCCTCGCCCTCACGGTCAGCCGCATGGCGATCCAGGCGGCCCTCCACGACACGCGCTTCGATCCCGTGCGCCCCGAGGAACTGCCCCATCTGGAGATCGAGATTTCCGCCCTCACCCCCTTCGCGCGGGTTCCCGGCCCCGGCTCCGTCGCCGTCGGCCGCGACGGAGTCCTCATCCGGAAGGGAGGCCGCAGCGCCGTCTTCCTCCCCCAGGTCGCCACCGAGCAGGGGTGGGGCCGGGAAGAACTCCTCACTCACCTCTGCCGAAAGGCCGGCCTTCCCGATGACGCCTGGCGGGGACCCTGCGAGCTCTTTACTTTTCAGGCCGAGGTGTTCGGGGAGGCGAAGCGCGAAGAACGGTGACGATTCAGCCGGGCGGCCCGACCGGTCGAGCCCGGATTCCTATGGGGACAGGACCATGCCGACCCAGACCGTGCGGCCCCGTCCGGTGCCGCCGAAGAAGTTTCTCTCCGGGCGGTCGTTGAGGTTCCGGCCTTCGATCTCCAGGGTCAGCCGCCGGCCCGCGGCAGGCCACGAGTAGGCCAAGCGGGCGTCCACTTCCGCGTGGCCGGTCCGGTTGGCCCTCTGCCAGGCCCGCACGAAGAGGCCCGCCTCCAGGTTCTCCACCCTGTAGGTCAGCCCGGCGACCTCGTGGTGCCGGAGCTGGCTGCCGACATACCGGCTCTCCAGGCCGGGCGGAATGCGGGCCTCCTGCTGGAGGAGCGTCGTCGCGAAGCTCCAGGCCCATCCCCTCCCCAGGGAACCCGACAGTTCGGCGCAGATCCCCGCCACGTCCTGTTCCGCGATGTTTTCGGCCTGCAGGGGCCCATGCCTCCCCTCGGGTCGGACGAAGTCCACGAGGTCCCTCCCCTGGCGATAGAAGGCCATCAGGGACGCCTTGGAGGAGTCCCCCTCGCGCTCCAGTCCCGCCTCGAAGCCCCAGGCGGACTCGTTGCGGAGCGCCTCGTCCCCGAGCGTGGCCGGGCTTTGCGTGTAGAGTTCGGTGAAGGACGGGAGGCGGTAGGCCCGTCCCGCCGACACGTGGGCCCTCCATCCCCCCCCGAGTCCCCGCCCCGCCGTGAGGTGGGGCGTTCCTCGAAGCGTGCCTCCGAGGGACTCCATCCTCAGGCCGGCCAGGACCGTCCAGGGCCCGATCCCCCAGGACCCTTCGCCGAAGGCGTCGCCCCTCTTTCTTCCGTGCGCGCCGAGCCGGTCCGAGGAGATCCGATCCGCGGCGGCCTCGAAGCCGAACAGTCCGGCGCCTCCCGGGACGCTTCCCCGGACGGTGGCGCGGCCCCAGTAGCCCTCGGTCGTGTGGGTCGCTTCGTACCACTCGGGATGGGCCCGGTCCAGAATGAAATGGTCGCGTTTCCGCCGGATTCCCGCGGCCACCTCCCAGGCGCCCCGTGAATAGGCGCCCCGGAGGTAGCCGCCCCGGATCGCCTCCCAACCGTCGGGGAACTGGTCCGAATAGGCCTGCCAGGCGCCGAAGCGCTTGTCCTGGTATCCGGCGGAGAGGTCCAATCCGCCGAGGCTGAACCGCGCGAAGAGATCCGCTCGGTTCTGTTCCGTGTCCGGGGCGTACCCAGAGTCCGAGAGAAGGCTCGCCGCGCCGAGGAAGCCTCCCCCCGAGAGGAGAACGGAGCCCCGGCTCAGGCCCCTCCGGCCCCGGAGCGCCCCCGCCTGGAACACCGGCTCCCGCCCAGGGCGGCGGGTCACCACCTGGACCACGCCTCCGAAGGCCCCGGGGCCATAAGCCGCCGAGGCGGGCCCCTTGAGCACCTCCACACGCTCGATGGCCTCGGCGGGGGGGAGGAATTCCAACAAGTGGTGTCCCGTCTGGGGGTCGGTGATGGGGAACCCGTCCACGAGAAGGAGGGCCTGTTCGAAGGTCGCCCCCAGAAGGTTCAGGTCCGCCTGACCGCCGAACGGAGACCGCTGATAGAGGCCCGCGGAGGGGAAGTAGAGGAGAGAGGAGACCGGATCGAAGACGGCCAGTGCGGCCGTATCCTCCCGGGTCAGAGTCGACGTGGGCCGAAGACCGAGGCCCAGAAGGGAGCCCGTGACCGTCACCTCCGTGGAGCCGATCGCCTCGGCCGGCGCCGCCGCACTCTCCTCCTGGGCGAGGGCTCCAGGCGCGAGGAGAATCAGGAGAACGGCCAAGGCGAGCCCCGAGACGCGCCATCCAAACCGGCGGAGCTGGGCAGGCCGAGTTCCCCCTCCGGAACGCCTCTTCTTCATCCGCCTTTCCTCCATCAGCGACGGGCCGCCTTGGTGTCCAGCCTTGGCCGAGGGCCGGGACCGTCGGGCATTTTGCTCCGGAGGCCCTGTGGCGTCAAGAAAACACGGCGGCCGAGGCACCGCCGGCAGGCCGGGCCGGTCTCCCGAGGACCCGCCCCGTCTCCAAGAACCGGTCTTTCCCCTTCCTCCCATCGGACCTTCGCCTGGTCACTCGCGCCCCGTTGGGGTCTAATGTCCCCATGGGAGCGGCGCTCTTCGCGGTGGGGCTCGTTTCGCTGTTGGGCCAGGTGGTTCTCTTGCGGGAGGCCCTGGTAGCGGCCTATGGAGCGGAGTTGGCGGCGCTGGTGGGGCTGGGGCTCTGGCTCCTGGGAACCGCTCTCGGGTCGGCGGCCGGAGGGCGATTGAAGCCCCCTTCGACGCGCGGGGCCAGACGCCTGGTCCTGGTCCTGGGAGGCGCGGTCCCCCTTATCGCCCTCTTCCTCCGGGTCTCGCGTCCCCTCCTCGGCGGTGTCCCCGGCGCTTTCCTCCCCGCCGCACTCCAGGCCGCCGTGGTGGCCTTGGCCTTCCTTCCCCCGGGTTTCCTTTCGGGGCTCCTGTTCCAGCAATGCGCCGCCCTCGCCTCGGCGGAAGGAGGGACCTACTCCAAGGCTTATGCTATGGAGTGCGCGGGCTCGGCGGCGGGGGGGCTTCTGGTGACGGTCCTCCTCGGCCTGGGGGCCTCCAACTTGGCCGCCGGCTTTCTGGCGGCCCTCCTGGCCGCCATCGGGGGTCTCGCGGCGTTCCCCGCCGGAGCGGGTCCGAAGTGGGCCCCCGCATCCGCCGCGGCGGGCTTCCTCCTGTTCCTTCTCCTGTCTCCACGCTTCGACTTCCTCGCCACGCGGGTGGTGCACCCCGATCTGGCGGCGGTGCTCGACACGCCTTACGGCCGCCTCGCGGTCACGCGGCGGGAGGGCCAGGCGGCCCTTTACTGGAACGACGCCCTGACCTCCGAGAGCCAGGGCCCCTCGGCGGAGGCCTTCGTTCATCCCGCCGCCCTCGCCGTCCGCTCCCCGCGCCGGGCTCTCGTCCTCGGCGGGACGGCGGAGGGCGTGGCGGCCCAGGTGCTCGCCCACGGCTTCTCTTCCGTGGATGCCGTCGAGGTTCACGAAGGGGCGGCGGCCCTCGCCCGGCCCTTCCTACCGGAAGGCGTCCGCCGAGCCCTGGAGAGTCCGGCCCTCACGCTCCGCTTTGAGGACCCCCGGCGCGCCGTGGGCCGAGGGGGCCCCTACGATTTCATCCTCGTGGCGATGGGAGAGCCCGACTCCGGCCAGTCGAACCGCTTCTTCACCCAGGATTTCTTCGTCGAATGCCGCCGCGCCATGACTCCCGACGGCGTTCTCGCGCTGAGGCTCCGCTCCGCCGAGAACCTGTGGAGCCCGGCCCTCCTTTCGCGGAACGGGAGCGTGCACCGCGCCCTCTCGGCCGTCTTCCGCCATGTCCTCGTCCTCCCCGGGACCACGGCCCTCTTCCTGGCCTCCTCCGAGGCCCTTCCGCGCGACCCGGAGGTCCTGATCGCCCGGTTTCAGGCGAGGGACATCCGGTCTTCCTTCGTGACCCCTTCCTTTCTCCGCTACGCCCTGACCAACGACCGGCTCGCGAAAACGGAGTCTCTCCTGAACTCCTCCTCCGCTCCGGCCAACCGCGACGCCCGGCCCATCTGCTATTCCACCACTCTCCTCCTTTGGGCGTCGCGCTTCTTTCCCAGGCTGGGACTCGAAACCCCAGGGGCCTTCGACTGGTCGGCGGGACGCGCCGCCGGAGCGGCGGCCTTGATCCTTTCCGCGGCCGGGGCTGGGCTTGCGCTCTCTCGGAACCGGCCCCTTCGCGGGGCGGTGGTCGCCTTCGGGGCCGGATTCGCGGGGATGGTCCTCCAGTCGGCCTTTCTGCTCTTCTATCAGGCCGGGCGCGGGGCTCTCTACGGCCACATGGGAGTCCTCCTGGCGGCGTTCATGGTGGGGCTGGCGGCGGGCGCGTGGGCCGCCGGGTCGGGCTCGCCGGGCGCCTCCTCCCTCCGCCTCCCGGCCCTTCTGGCCCTGGCGGGCGGTCTCTTCTGCGCCGGGGCCTCGGCCCTGTTCTCCTTCGGCCAAGCGCCGGGGCTCCCTCTTTCCAGCCTGCTCCTCCTCGCCTGCGGGTCCTTGACGGGCGCGCTCTACCCCTCGGCCCTCTCGCTGGCCGGAGAGGCGCGCGGGGCCGGCCTCTACGCGGCGGACGTGGCCGGGGGCTTCACGGGCGCCCTCCTGGGAGGCCTTCTCCTTCTTCCCATCCTGGGGCTTCCCGGCTCGGCCGCGGCGCTGGCGCTCCTCTTCCTGGCCCTTGCGGCCTGGGCGCGGTGAGGCCTTCTGGCCGCCCCCGCAGCCGGGTGGTAGGATGAGGGGCTATCCGGGGAGCGCGTCCGCATGAAACGCACGTGGGCTCTGCCCGCCCTGCTCTTGTTCGCTTGGGCGGTCCTTCTTTACGGCAACTGGTGGGTGGGGCTATTCGAGTCCTCCGAGGCTCGCTACGCCGAGGTGGCCCGCGAGATGGCGGCCACGGGGGACTTTCTCTCTCCCCAAGTGGACTACGTGTACCACTTCACCAAGCCGCCCCTGACCTACTGGATCACCACGATGGGGTACGCCCTCTTCGGGGAGACGGCGTTCGGCGCGCGGTTCTTCCTGTCCATCGCGGCCCTGTGGGTTCTCGTCCTCACGGCGGGGCTCCTGAGGGAGAAGGAGGGAGAGGGAACGGGCTTCGAGGCGGCCGCCGTGCTGGCCTCCTCGCTCCTTTTCTTTTTCATGGGCAAGGTCCTGACCACCGACATGTACCTGACCCTTTGGACCACCGCGGGGTTCTTCCTGTGGGCGCGCCTGGAGGGCGGGAGGCTCTCCCCGAAGGCCTTCGCCTGGGTTTTCGGCCTGGTGGCGGGAGCCGCCTTCTTGACCAAGGGCCCCGTGGCCTTCCTCATCTGGGCCTGCGTGCTGGTCCCATACGGGCTCTGGAAGGACCGGGGGCGGTGCCTGCGGCCCTTCGCCGACCCGAGGCTCTGGCTTGTCTTCGTCGCCGTGGCCCTTCCGTGGTTCGTGGCCGTCGGCCTCCGCCACCCGGGCCTCCTGGCCTATATGGCCGGACGCGAGGCGGCCGAAGCGGCCGTGTCGGCCAAGCGCTTCCACCCGGGTCCCTGGTACTACTACATCCCCGTCCTCCTGGGCGGCTTTCTCCCCTGGTGGAGCCTGCCCGCCTTCCGATGGCGGAGGCTGGGCCAACCGGCGTTCCGCCTGTGGCTTCTCTGGGCCGTCGTCCCCCTCCTCGTCTGGTCGCTCTTCCCTTCCAAACTGCCCACCTACATCCTCCCGTCCTTTCCGGCGTGGGCCCTGATCGCCGCGTCCCTCCTGAAGGAGGATCCGGCCGGACGATGGTCCCGCCTGCCGTGGGTCGTCATGCCCTTGCTCGCCGGGGGCGCGGCGGCTGGGCTCGCGGCGCTCGGGTTCCGGGAGGCGCCCTCGGGCCTGGGATCCGCCACCCTAGGCCTCTTCGGTCTTTCGGCGGCCTGCGGAATCGCGGGGAGCCTCCTGGGAGCCGCAGGCCGGACCCGTTGGGCCTTCGCGGGCGTGCTCGCGGCCCTGTTCAGCATCCAGGCGGCCGTGCCCCACGCCGCCGTGGACCTCGAGGACCGCATCAAGACCGCGGAGCGCATCGGGGTCACCCTTCGGGACCTTCGGGCGCCCGGGGAGGCCATCCTCGAATACCGCGTGACCCTCTTCTCGATCCCCTTCTACGCGCGGGACAAGGTGGCGGCTTACGACAACAACTTCCTGCGGAAGAAGTTCGTGGCCGACCGGCCCGATCACATCCTGCAGGACCCCGAGCACTTGAGGGAGTATCTGGCCGCCCACCCCCGGCTGTGGGTCGTGGCCGACGGGGACGCCGAGAAGACCCTGCACGACGACGTTCCCGGACTCGTGTTCGTCCTGCGGGAGGGGCGTCACAGCCTCTGGGCCTCGCCCTCCGTCGCCGGGAGGCTGGCCGAGGGCCGCACGGCCCGGTGACCGCCCCTACCTTTTCCGGTGGTCGGGGCCGTCCATGGGGACCGTGAGGCACATTTCGAGCAGCCGGGAGCGGGCGCGGACTCCGATGCGGGACTCGAGGGAGGCCTCTCCGGCGGCGGGCGCGTCGAGGTAGTTGGTGGTGCAGAGGGTGGGGCGCAGTTCGCTGTGGCGCTGGCTCACCAGATAGAGGAGCGTGTCCTGGGCCCAGACCGAATCCCGGCAACCCAGTTCGTCGATGAGGAGTAGGGGCGCCTCCACCAGGGGCGCGAGGATGTCGTACTCCGTCTCCCCCGGCTCCCTGCGCCCGTAGGAGGCCCAGATCTCCCGATAGAGTTCGTTGAGGTCGGCGAACAGGACGGGGATCCCTTTCCTCAGAAGGAGTTCCTGGAGAATGGAGACGGCCAGATGGGTCTTGCCCACGCCGCACGGCCCCATGAAGAGGAGCCCCGACGGCCGGTCCCTCGGGAAGGCGGGAAAATCCTCGGCGTATTTCCGGGCCAGGAGCAGGGCCTTTTCCTGGGAGGCGTTTCGGGGCCGGAAGGTCTCGAAGACGCACGCGTTGCGATAGCGCTGAGGGATGCCGGCCCGGCCCACGAGGCGGGAGATGCGGTCGGCGTTGCGGCACGAGCAGGACGCCGCCACCAGGCGTCCCTTCATCTCCTGGACCACGTAGCCCGTCCCGTGGCAGGAGGGGCAGGCTCTCGGCGTCATGGCGCATTCCTCCGGGGGACGGGGCATCTCCCCTGCCCGGGCGTGGGGGCGAAGGGGAAACGGCGCATCAGGAGCCCTCGCGCTTCTGGATCCCGTACTCCTTCATCTTCCGCCAGAGCGTGACGCGGCTGATGCCCAGCCTCTCGGCGGTGCGGTTGATCTTCCACCCGTTGGCCTCGAGCAATTTGAGGATCAGATCCCGCTCCACCGTCTCCAGCGGAGAGTGAATCTGGTAGAGCAGGGCAGGGGCCTCCTCGGGAGGAGCCGTCGGGAGGGGAAGGTCCCGGCTCCGGATGATGCCGTCCCGGCACCGGATGGCGGCGTGTTCGATGAGGTTTTCGAGCTCGCGGATGTTGCCGGGGAAATCGTACTCGAGCAGGCGCGCGAGAACCTCCTCCTCCACGCCCTCGATGCGCTTCTGGGGCATCTTGGCGGCGATTTTCCGCATGAAGTGGTCCACGAGGAGCGGGATGTCGTCCTTTCTTTCCCTCAGCGCCGGAAGGTGGATGCGGAACACGTTGAGCCGGTAGAAGAGGTCCTGCCGGAACCCGCCCTCCTGCATGGAGACGGCCAGGTCCCTGTTCGTGGCGGCGATCACCCGGGCGTCGATCTTGACGGTTTTCGAGGAGCCAACGCGCTCCATTTCCCCCTCCTGGAGGACCCGGAGCAGTTTCACCTGCGTCGAGGGCGGAATCTCGCCGATCTCGTCCAGGAACAGAGTGCCCCCGTGGGCCATCTCGAACCGGCCCATCTTGTCGGCGACGGCCCCCGTGAAGGCGCCGCGGACATGCCCGAAGAGTTCGCTCTCCAGGACCCCCTCGTTGAGGGCCGCGCAATTCACCTTCACGAAGGAGCGGTTCTTTCTCAGCGAGTGGAAATGGATGGCGCTGGCCACCAGCTCCTTTCCCGTCCCGCTCTCGCCGGTGATCAGGACCGTGGAGTCGGTTTCGGCCACCATGCGAATGAGGTCGAAGACCTCCTGCATGGCCGCGTTGGCGCCCACGATGTTGGAGAAGGAGAAACGCTCCTCCGCCTGTTCCTGCAGCCGGACCACCTGCGTCGTGTCGGTGAAGATCTCCACGCCGCCCACCACCTTGCCCGCGGCGTCCCTCAGGAGGATCACGCTGGTCCGGCAGTTGAGCACCTGCCCGTTCCGGCCCCGGTAGAACATCGAGAGCCCCGAGAGGTCGCTGTCCTGCTGGAGCGCCCGCGTCATGGGGCAGGAGTATTCGCATTCGGAAGAGTGGGTGATGCTCTTGCACCGCTGGTCGAGGGCGTCCCCCTCCTTCACCCCGAGGAGACTTCGGGCCGCCTCGTTGATGAAGACCACCTTCCGCTCCACGTTCGTGACGATGACCCCGTCGTTCATGGCGTCCAGGATGCGCCGAGCGTTGGGATCAGGGATCAGCTTTTCCAAGTTTCCCCCTCACTAGTTCCACGATCCGGGAGGCCTCGTTCCCGTTGCAACGATGGTACGCCGTATCCCCGCGGCAGACAAGGACGTTGGGGCCCTCTCCGCACATGCCCAGACAGGAGACGTACGAGACTTTCACCGATTTGGCGGGGAGATCCCTCACCGCCTGCTTGAGCGCCACGCGGACGCGTTCGGGGTTCCCCCTCTTGGAGCAGGAGTCCCCCTTGCACACCAGCACGTAGATCCGGTCGCGCGGATCCACCTCTTCGCTCATGACCCTACCCCCAGTGCGGCGCGGAGGGCAGCGGCGAAGGCCGCCGAATCCCCGGCCGTCGTGCCGCGCCCGAGGCTGATCCGCAGGACGGTGCCGGCGCACCGCTCCGGTATCCCCATGCGGGCGAGCACCCTCGGCAGGCCCGATCCGCCGCTGTGACAGGCCGAGCCGGTGGCCACGGCCACCCCCTTTTCATCCAGGGCGCGGACGAGGGCCGAGGCGTCCACACCGGGCAGGCTCACGAGGGAGGTGTTCGGGAGGCGCGGGGCATCCTCTCCGAACACGCGCGCGCCGTGGGCCGACCGCAGGCGCTCTTCGAGGGAATCCCGCAGGCGTTCCACGGCGGGCCACCGGGCGAGGCCTTCCGAGGCGAGACGGCAGGCGGTCCCCATGGCAGCGGCCAGAGGCACGGCTTCGGTGGAGGCGCGCCGCCCCCGCTCCTGCCCGCCTCCTGCGAGCATTGGCTCGACAGGCGCCCCGGACCGCACCGCCAGGACTGCGATCCCTTTTGGACCGTAGAACTTGTGGGCCGCCACGACGAGGTAGTCGGGCAGGGCCTGGGCCCACCTCAGGGGTACTTTCCCCGCCGCCTGGACGGCGTCCGTGTGGAAGAGGGCGCCCCACCGCCGGCAGAGGGCGCCCACCGAATCGAGGGGCTGGAGGACGCCGGTCTCATTGTGCGCCTGCATGACCGACACACAGGCCACGTCCGCGCCCATGGACCCTTCCAGGGACTCGAGGTCGAGCACGCCCCGTCCGTCCACGGGAACCTCTTCCACCACCGCGCCAAGGGCCTCGAGGGCGTCCCACTGACCGAGCACGGACGGGTGCTCGACGGCCGAGAGGATCACCCGCCTCCGGCCGGGCCGGCTCCGGGCCGCCGAACGGAGAGCGAGGTGGTTGGCCTCGGTGCCCGAGCTGGTGAAGACCACCTCGTCCGGGCGGCAACCGACCAAGGAGGCCACATCCCCCCGCGCCGCCTCCAGGGCCTCGCGCGCGGCCCGGCCCTCGGTGTAGGGGCTGGAGGGGTTGCCGAAGAGGGAGGCCTGGGTCCGCGACAGAACCTGACCCACCACCGGATCCAATGGGGTCGTGGCGTTGCAGTCCAGGTAGATTCGTCCGTCGGGAAGACGCATCGGTTCAGGCCCCGCGGTCCGTCGGGGCGGTCCGGGAGAGGGTCCCCGGCGCCTCGGACCCTCAGTTGTCCTGGTAGAAGTAGCGGTCGAGAACCTCTTCGATCTTCTGGATGTGGTGCTTCTCCTCGTCGGCCATCTCCAGGAGCGCGTCGCGCGTGGCGGGGATCTTCACGAGCCCCGCGGCTTCGGTGTAAAAGGCGTAAGCCTCTTTCTCGCGCTCCAGGGCCATTCGCAGGATGTCCACGGGCAGAAGGTTCGGATCGATCGTCGGCATGGTCGGTCCCTTTCTCACGAGAGATGGTCCATTGTACAGGCCCTGCCGCGCGGGGGGCAACGCCCCGCCGGTCCCCCGTGCCCGCCCGCGGGCGAGCGGATCAAGGTCCACCCCCACCCGGGCCGGCTCGAAAGAAATCCGCCACGTCCTCCTCCCGCCCCGTCACCCGAAACGGAGGGAGAGACTTCAGGAGGATCCTCCCGTAGGCCTTCGTTCGCAGTCGGACGTCGAAGCACGCCACCACTCCCCGGTCGCGCCTGGACCGGATCAGCCGGCCCGCCCCCTGCTGGAGGAGGATGGCCGCCGTCGGAACCTGGTACTCGAGAAAGGGCTCGCGTCCCTTCCTTCTCAGGTTTTCCACCCGGGCCCGGACCAGCGGGTCCGTGGGCACGGCGAAGGGGAGCTTGTCGAGGATCACCAGGGAGAGGGCTTCCCCCTGCACGTCCACCCCCTGCCAGAAGGACGAGGTCGCCACGAGCACCGCGTCGCCCGCCTCCCTGAAACGGTCCAGGAGCACGCCCTTGGGTTCGTCGCCCTGGACCAGAACCGGATGGTCCAGGTCCTCGAGATCCTCCGCGAGGGCCCGCATGGCCCGAAGGGAGGTGCAGAGGACGAAGGCGCGGCCCCCCGAGTACCCGATCAGGCGCCGCACAGCCCCCTTGAGCTCCCCCGCGAACTCCTCGGAATTGGGCGCCGGAAAGGAGGCCGGGACGTAGAGGAGCCCCTGGCTCTCGAAGTCGAAGGGGCTGGGCAGGCGCAGCTCCTGGCTCTCCTCCGGCAGGCCGAGCCGATCCCGCAGGTACCGGAATTCGCCCCCGACGGTCAGGGTCGCCGAGGTGAGGACCGCAGCGTCCAATCGCGAAAAAAGGTGCCCTCTCAGGATGGGGCCCACCTCGATGGGGCTGGCGCCGAAAGTGACGTTTCGGGGCGTCACCTCCAGCCATCGGACGTGCTCCTCGTCGCCCGTTCGGACCACGAAATCGAGGGCCTCCCGCCAGGCCTCCAGGCGCAGGAGAAGGCCCTCCGCCTCGCCCGACGGATCGGGGACACCGTCGAGGGCGAGGGCCGCCGCGTCCAGGACCGCTCCCAGGCGGGCCAGCATGGAGGCCTCCCGCGGAGACCATTCCCCGGGGCGGACCTCCTCCCTCCTTTCGGGTCCCTCGAAGGCCCCGAAGAAAAGCCGGGCGGCCTGGGCGGCCTCGGCGAGCCGCTGGGAGGCCGCGCCGCTCGGGTCCGAAGCCGCCGCGGGCGCGGCGTCCCGGATCCACTCCTCCAGCATGCGGCGGCTGGCGGCCACCCCGAAAAAGCTGGTGGCCGCGTCCTCGGCCTCGTGGGCCTCGTCCAGGACGAGGTGGCGGTACTCGGGAAGGGCCGCCGTGTCCCACCGGCCCTTGAGGGCGAGATCGGCGAAGAGGAGGTGGTGGTTGGTCACGACGAGTTCGGCGGCTTCCGCCTCGCGCCGGAGGAGAACCACGAAACACTCGGCGTAGAGGGGGCACTTGGAGCCCAGGCAGCGCTCCCCGCGGGCGTTCACGTCGGCCCAGAGGGGGAGATCTTCCGGAATCCCTTCCCATTCCGCCTTGTCGCCCGTCGAGGTTTCCGACGCCCATCGTTTGAAGCGCCCGAAGAGGCGCGCCTCCTTCTGGGACTTCAGAAGGGGCTCCTTCAAAAAGCGCTCGTAATAGTGCCGGCAGAGGTAGTTGGCGCGGCCCTTCACGACCACGGCGCGGACGGCGCGCCCCAGGAGCCGCTCGCAGAGAGGGACGTCCTTCCGCGCGAGCTGTTCCTGCAGGGCCTTGGTCCGGGTGGAGACCACGACGCGCCGGTTCTGGAGGAGGGCGGGCAGAAGGTAGGCCAGGCTCTTGCCCGTACCCGTGCCCGCCTCGGCCAGGAGAACCCCCCCCAGACGTAGGGTCTCGGCCACCGACTCGGCCATCCGGACCTGCCCCGGCCGAAACTCGTAAAAGGTCTCCCGGGAGAGCGGGCCGTCGGGCCCGAGGAGGGTCTTTATGGACGGGCCCGGGGGGGGCCGCCTCACCGCCGACCCGACGCCCAGGCCTCGGCTCGGTCGCGGAACCACCGGGCGATGGAACGTGAGAAGAGCGACCGCGGAGTACGCTCCGGGTGCCACTGGACGCCCAGGACATTCGGCCGCGCGGCGCTTTCGATGGCCTCCACCACGCCGCCGGGCCCCCACGCCGTGGCCTCGAAGCCTTCGGCAAGGAGCCCGATGGCCTGGTGGTGGGAGGAGAGCACCCGCACGTCCCTCGTGCGGTAGAGGGAGTGAATGAGGCTCCCGGGCCGGGTGTGGAGCCGGTGCCGAGGCGAGGGGGCATCGGGGGCCTTCCGGCGGTGCCACCGTTCGGGGTCCTCCAGGTGGCGCACCAGCGAACCCCCCAGGGCCACGTTGAGCGTCTGGCACCCCAGGCAGATGCCCAGCAGGGGCAGGCCCATCCGGACCGCCCTCCAGACGAGGGCGAACTCGAAGGCCGATCGGTCGGGGTGGGAATATCGCTCCTCCGGCGCGGGTTCCGGGTCGCCCCCGTAGAGCGCGGGGGGAATGTCCCCTCCTCCCGTCAGCACCAGACCCGAAAGGCCTTCGAGCGATCCCGCTTCGTCGCCCGGCAGGCTGGGCAGGACGACGGGGTGGAGACCCGCCTCCCGCAGCCACCCGGCATAGGCCCGGTTCAGCACGAGGCGAAGGTCCGAGGGTCCGGCCTCCCAGTCCGCCGTGAGCCCGACACGCCGCATCGCTCCGACTCCCTCCGCCCCGCTACCGGGCGGCTCCTCATTCCCGGACCAGGTTCTCCACCACGGCGGGCACCCCGCCCGGCTTCCAGTTGGCGGCGCCCTGGGCGCGGTACGCCACCCGCCCCTTCTTGTCCAGGACCACCGTCGTGGGAATGGCGGTCACCTCGAGTTCCCCCGCCAGGCCCGCGGAGTCCATGTACACGGGAAAGCCCCCGCCGGCCTCGTCGAGGAACGGACCGACGGGATCGGGGGTCTGATCCAGAGAGATGGCGACCACCCGGTAGCCCCCCCGGTTCGAGGAGTCGCGGGCGTACTGGGCGAATTCGGGGAACTCGGCCCGGCACGGCGGACACCAGGTGGCCCAGAAGTGAAGAACCACCACCTTTCCCTGGACGGCCGCGGGGAGGAGGGGGGGACCGGCGGAGGCGGGCTCGAGGATGGGAACGGTTACCACGGGTCCCCGGTCCGCGGACGCCTCCGCAGGGGCGCCGGGCTTCCCCGAACGCAACACATACACGACGAGAAGCGCGACGGCGAGGCCCACGACGACGAAGAAGGGCTTGAGAGACCCCTGGGCGGGCTGGGTTGCGGCCATTCCGGACCTCCTTGGACGGCGATTCTAAAGTCCCTGCCTCATCGAGGCAAGCCCTGGGCGGCTTTTTGACGGGCGAATCGATGAGAAACAGGACCTTTTCCCGAATCTTGCCCCATCGTCCCCCCCTTCCCGCCCCATGCTCCATGGAGGACGCCGGATTCGGCCGCATCCCTTCGGCCCTTTACCCCTTGCACGCCACTGGATTATGATTGTGGGCCAAGAGAGGGGCATGACCATGGCCGTGACGCGGTTGAGGGATCTGGACTGGATCACGATCAAGTACAAGGACATCGTCGCGCTGATCGCCATCCTGGTCCTGCTCGTGATCGTCGGGGGAGGCGGATTCCTGTTCATGCGCTGGCGCGGGAACCCTCAAGTGCAGGCCGAGCGGGCCATCAGCAGGGCTCAGAAGCTCGTGGACGGCCTCGACAACCCCGGCCTCGATCCGGCCCTGAGGCCCACCGTCAACCAGTCCCGGACCATGCTCGCCCAGAGCCGCGCGGAGTACGGGGCCGGCCGCTACCCCAAGGCCCGCCAGATCGCCACCGACGTGATCGAGACCCTGAAGGACCTCCAGGGCACCTCCCCCGCCTCCCAGAAGTTCGCGACCCTCGTGGACATGGAGGGGAGCGTGGAAATCAAGCGCACGGGTCAGCACCTTTTTTCCGGCGCGAAGGAGCAGATGATCCTGGAGGACGGCGACATCGTCCGGACGAGCCAGGGCAGTTACGCCAAGATCAAGTACCACAACGGGCAGTTCCAGATCATCGCCCCCGACTCCCTGGTGGTCATCCAGGCCCTGTCCTCCTCCCCGGACGGCGCCAGCCGCGTGGAAGTCGCCCTCAAGCAGGGCTTCGTCGAAACGCAGACTCCGGAGACCATGACGCCCCGCGACGAGAGCATCATCGCCACGGATTCCACCCGGGTCCGCCCGGCTCCGGCCTCCCGCGTGGCGGTGGCCCAGCTGCCCACGGGGGACGTGGCCACGTCGATCTTCAGCGGGTCATCGCAGATCGAGGCGGGAGGCAGGTCCCAGCGCGTGGACGCCGGGCTCACCGGCGTGTCGGTCCTCACCACCGCCTCGGGCGCGGCCACCACCGAAGCCCTGGTCGCCCCGCCCGTGGCCGAATACCCGAAGGACCAGCAGATCCTGCGGGTGGAGGACCCCGCCCGCACGCCCCTGACCTTCCAGTGGAAGGGCGGGAGCGGCGGACCCGTTCGGTTCCAGATCTCCGCCCGCCCTCTCTTTTCCTCCCTCCTGACTCCCGAACAGGTGATCCGGGAGAACCGCCTCACCGTCGAAGGGCTCCCGGCGGGGACCTACTTCTGGCGAGTGAAGTCCGAGGGAGAGGCCTCCAAGACCTACTGGTCCCCGATCTACCGCTTCCGCCTCCTTCAAATCTACCAGAGGCCGAAGATCCAACGGGACCTCAAGCTGATCGTCGACGCGACGGCCATCGGAGACGGGGTCATCCTGCAGGGCTCCACCGATCCGGGCGTCTCGGTCTCGGTGAACGACCTGGAGATCCCCGTCAACGCCGACGGCTCCTTCAGCAAGATCTTCCTCTTCTCGGACGTGGGCACCCAGTCGGTCCAGGTCCGCGCCTTCGACGACGAAGGCAACGAGAAGTTCTGGCGCAAGCAGTTCCAGTCCGTGGCCTACTGAAGAGGACCATGCCTCCCCGCACCCCCCTCGGCCTGCGCAACGAGGCGCTCGAGAAGGCCTACCGCCTGAAGTCGGAGCAACTGCGCCTCCTGGCGGAGGTGGTGAGGACCGCCAACTCCATGCTGGAGCCCGAGGCCCTCATCTCCTACATTATGGAGCGCATCCAGCTCCTGGTCCGCTCCGAGGCGTGGAGCCTGCTCCTGGTGGACGAGACGGGAGAGCACCTCGTCTTCAAGGAGGCCCTCGGCGCGAAGGCCCAGGGGCTCAAGGAGCTGAAGGTCCGCGTGGGGGAGGGCATCGCCGGGGAAGTGGCCGCCACTGGACGGCCCATACTCCTGAACGACGTGAAGGCCAGCCCCCTCTTCAATCCGGAGCTGGACAAGCTCACGGGGTTCACGACCCGCTCCGTCCTCTGCGTCCCGCTCCGGAGCCGCGGACGCACCCTCGGCGTTCTCGAGGTGATGAACAAGGCCGGCGGCCAGAGCTTCGAGGAGCAGGACCTGGAAACCGTGCTCCTCTTCGCCGAGCCGGTGGCCGTGGCCCTCGAGAACGCGTTCCTGTTCCAGAAGGTGCGCCAGCTCTCCCTCGTGGACGACCTCACCCAGCTCTACAACTCGCGCCACCTCCGGCAGGCCCTCGAGGTGGAAATCACCCGGGGGCGGCGCTACCGGTACCCCGTGGCGGTGCTTTTCCTCGACCTGGACGGTTTCAAGCAGGTCAACGACCGCTTCGGGCACCTGGTGGGCAGCGAGACCCTGCGGATCGTGGGTGAGATCCTGAGGCACGGGGTGCGCAACGTCGACGTGGTGGCCCGCTATGGAGGGGACGAGTTCACCATCGTCCTTCCCAACACCGACGCCGAGGGAGCCCTCCTCGTGGCCGAGCGCCTGCGGGAGGCCATCCTGTCCCACGACTACGGGTCCAACCCCGGCTTCGATTTCACCCTTTCCGCCTCCTTCGGCATCTCGTGCTTCCCGGCCCACGGCGAGACGCCGGAACTGCTCATCCAGCGGGCCGACCAGGCCATGTACAAGGTCAAGGAATCCACCAAGAACCGGTGCGCGATCTACAGTCAGGAGCCGTGAATGCCATTCAGTCTTCGGTCGCCCTTCTCTTTCCTCTCCAACGATCTCGCCATCGACCTGGGAACGGCCTACACCCTGGTCTACGTCAAGGGCAAGGGGATCGTCGTCCAGGAGCCCTCCATCGTGGCCGTGAACCAGAAGACCGGCAAAGTGGAAGCCGTGGGAACCGAGGCGAAGGAGATGCTCGGGCGCACCCCCGGAAATATCCTGGCCATCAAGCCCATGAAAGACGGCGTCATCGCCGATTTCGAGCACACCGAGCGCATGCTCGATTATTTCATCAAGAAGGCCCACAACCGTAAGGTCATCGTCCGACCCCGCATCGTGATCTGCATCCCGAGCCAGATCACCCAGGTTGAAAAGCGCGCCGTGCGCGACTCGGCCTACCGGGCCAAGGCATCCTACGTGGCCATGGTGGAGGAGCCCATGGCCGCCGCCATCGGAGCCGGAATGCCCATCACCGAGCCCACCGGAAACCTCATCGTGGACATCGGCGGAGGGACAACGGACGTGGCGGTCATCTCCATGGCGGGCATCGTCTACTCGCGCACGGTGCGGGTTGCGGGCAACGAGATGGACGAGGCCATCGTCCAGTACATCAAGAAGAAGTACAACCTCCTCATCGGCGAGCGGACCTCCGAGGAAATCAAGATCCGCATCGGATCGGCCTACCCGCTCGACAAGGAGGAGACCATGGAGGTCAAGGGCCGCGACCTCGTGGACGGAATCCCCAAGACCCTCGCCATCGCCACCGAGGAGATTCGCGAGGCCCTGTCGGAGACCGTCTCGATCATCATCGACGCGGTGAAGCAGGCCCTGGAGCAGACCCCCCCCGAACTGGCCGCGGACATCGTGGACCGGGGTATCGTCCTCACGGGCGGCGGGGCCCTTCTGCGGAACCTCGACAAGCGCCTGCGCGAGGAGACGGGCCTCCCCGTCCTCATCGCGGACGACCCCCTCTCCTCGGTGGTCCTCGGCGCCGGCAAGATGCTGGACGACTTCGACCTCCTCAAGCGGGTCGCCCTCGACTGATGGCCTCTCCGCCCCTCGCTCGCCGGCCCGTCGCGCTGATGCTCCTGCTGGTGGCCGGCTTCGTGGCGGGGTTGACCCTCCAGGTCCGTCGAGGGGAGCGCACCCTCTTCAAGGACGCGGCGATGGTGGCCTTCAGCCCCTTCCTCACGGCCTTCGATGCCGCCTCCCGGTTCACGCGGGAGGGCGCGCGGGCCTACGTCCTCCAGCGCGACGCCGCCCTCCGCGCCGAACGCCTGGAGGCCGAGAACCGCGTCCTGCGCACCCAGCTTCTCCTGGCCCAGAACCTGGCCAAGGAGAACCTCGAGCTGAGGAACCTCCTCAAGGCCCCCCGGCCCGAGGGCCTGGAAGTGATCGGGGGGCGGGCCCTGACCCGGTTCGGGGCCCCTTTCGGGAGGTACCTTCTCGTCTCCTGCGCCTCGCCGCTTTCCGACGACACGCCCGTAATCTCCAGCCGGGGTGTGGTGGGCCGGGTGCGCGGGCGCGCGGGAGACCTGTACCGGGTCCTGGCCGTGACGGACCCGAGCAGCGCCCTGGGCGTCTGCTCCGAGCGCACGGGAGCCCGGGGCGTGGCCGTGGGGAGCGGCGACCACCTGGCGGTCCGCTACGTTTCCAACGAGGCCGACGTGCAAGTGGGCGATGTCTTCGTCACCTCCGGGGAGGACGGGATCTTCCCGCCCGGCCTCCGCGTGGGCACGACGTCCGAGGTAGCCGACGGCGGCGATTACCTCAAACGCGTCCGGCTGGACCCCTCCGCCGACCTCAGGGACCTGGCCTGGGTCCTGGTTCTGAGGCGCCGTGCGTAGCCGTCTCGTTGCGCCGCTGGTCCTGCTGGCCCTCGCCGTGGGCCTGCAAGCCCTCCTCCCGCTGGCCAGCGGGGACCTCACCATCGCCAACCCCTTCCTGGCCCTCCTCACGGTCCTCGGACTGCGCCAGGGGAAGGTTCCCGGCACCCTGTGGGGAGCCGCGCTGGGGACGCTGAGCGACGCCTACACCATGCCCCATCTGGGCTTCCACGGCGCCGCCTTCACCCTCATCGGCTACCTCCTCGGATGGATCGGCTCCAGAGTCGTGATCCAGGGCATCCTCCCCCTTTTCTTTTTCGCGGTCGGGGCGTATGTTCTGGACTCGGCGGCGGTGGTCTTGCTGTACCTCCTTCTCGGCCTTCCGCTGCCCTCCTCGCTGTGGGTGTACACGGCAGCGGGAAGCCTTCTGACGGGGCTCCTGGCCGCGGGCCTCGAGGCCGCCGCACGCCGGCTCTACCCCCGGGAGTAGCCGTGGACCGCACCGACGACCCCACCTTCGAACCCAAGGTCCTCTTCCTCCAGTTCGTGGCGGCGGCGGTCTTCGTCCTCTTCGCCTCCCGGCTCTTCCTCCTCCAGGTGATGGAGGGCAGCTTCTACCGGACCCTCTCCGAGAACAACTACACCCGGACCATCGTCCTGCGGAGCCCCCGCGGGGTCATCGCGGATCGGAACGGCAAGGTCCTGTGCCGGAACCGCATCTCCTTCTCTCTCGTCCTGGACACGGCCAAGGAGGGCTCTCTGGAGCGGACCGTGGCCTCCATGAACCGGATCCTGGGCCTCTCCATGACCATGGAGGAGGTCCAGGCGGCCAGGAAGCGCAGCGCCGTTCCAAGCCTCGCCGTCCTGGCCCGGGACGTGCCCCCCGCCTGGGTCCAGAAGGTGGAGGTTCACCAGGACGAGCTCAAGATGCTCCGCATCGAGATGGAGCTGAGGCGGGAGTACCCCTACGGCTCCCTGGGCAGCCACGCCATCGGCTACGTCGGGCTCCTCTCGGAAAAAGAGGCCGAGACCCTCCGCATCCGGGAACTGGATCCCTTCATCGAAGTGGGCAAGGCGGGCGTGGAGAAGGCCGCCAACGCCCTGCTCATGGGCGAGAACGGCAAGAGGACCGCCCAGGTCAACGCCATGGGGAGGGAGGTGGAGGACCCGCGCCTGAGGCTCCCGGGGGTCGGCGTTCAGCGCGAGCCCGTCCCCGGCCGGAACATCCGCCTCAACCTCGACGTGGAACTCCAACAGATCCTGACCTCGGCCTTCGGGGAGGAGACCGGGGCCGCCGTCTTCATGAACCCCAACACGGGCGAAATCCTCGCCTGGGTCAGCGTCCCCGACTACGACCCGAACCTCTTCTCTCACACCATCTCGCCCAAGGACTGGCAGGCCCTCTCGGAGGACCCCCGGCACCCCCTCCTCAACCGCCCCATTCAGGGGGCCTACCCGGCGGGCTCCACTTTCAAACCCTTTGTGGCCCTCGTGGGGATGGAGGAGGGGCTCCTGACGCCCGGGACGACCTTCTACTGCCCCGGGGCTTGGGAGTTCGGGGGCCACGTCTTCCACTGCTGGGCCCGCGGCGGCCACGGCGGGGTGGACCCCCTGACGGCCATCCAGAACTCCTGCAACGTCTTCTTCTACCGAGCCGGGGACCGCGTGGGCATCGAGCGCATCGCCCGTTGGGGGGCCCTCTTCGGCCTCGGCCAGAAGACCGGCGTGGATCTGCCCTCCGAAATGGCGGGCACCCTTCCCTCGGACGAGTGGAAGCGGGCCCGGGGCTTGGGCCCGTGGTACCCGGGGGAGACCCTCTCGGTGAGTATCGGGCAGGGCTACCTCACGGTGACCCCCCTCCAGCTCCTCAGCTTCTATTCGACCCTCGCCACCGGCGGGAAGCGCTACCAGCCCCGGCTCCTCCAGGGAGAGCCCAGGCTCCTCAGCTCCGTGGACGTATCGGCCTCCTCCCTGGAGGTCCTCAAGGAGGGCCTCCAGCGCGTGGTCACGAGCGGGACCGGCAGGGCCTGCAACATCCCCGGGCTGGCCGTCTGCGCCAAGACCGGTACGGCCCAGGTGGTGGCGGCCAGCGCCGGCGTGGACACGAAGCTCCTCGACAAGTCCATCCGGGACCACGCCTGGTTCGCCGGCTTCGCGCCCCGTGAGAATCCCCAGGTGGCCTTCGTGATCCTCGTGGAGCACGGGGGCCACGGGGGGGACATGGGCGCCAAGATCGCGCGCCTGGGCCTCGAATACCTCTTCTTCGGCAAGAAGCCGGGCGAGGAGGCTCCCGCCGCGGAACCGTCCACCGCCCCGCCCCTGGAAGCCCGCGCGTCCGTTCGGGCGGAAGGCGCCGGGTGAGGCGGCCGCCATGAGACAGACCCTCCGCCAATCCCTCCTCTTCGGCGACCAGGTGACCCTCTTCCTCTACCTGGCCCTCCTGGCCTTCGGCACGGTCATGGTCCGCTCCGCCACCTTCGCCACGAAGTACGGCGCCCTGGGAGATCGCCAGGTGGTCTACGCCCTCCTGGCCGCCGCGGTCTTCGCCCTGGCCCTCCTCGTTCCGTACCAGATCTGGGTGGACTACGGCTACCTCCTGTACGCCGCGGCCCTCGCGGCCCTGGTCCTCGTCCTGGTCCTGGGGCGGACGGTGGCCGGGTCGAAATCGTGGCTCTATCTGGGGCCCTTCGGCTTTCAGCCCTCCGAGTTCGCCAAGGTGGCCGTGGCCCTGGCCTGCGCCAACGCCATCAAGGACCTGCCCGACAAGGCCATCGAGGGTCGCCAGGTGGCCTTTCTCTGGGGGATTATCGCCCTCCCCGCGGTCCTGACCTTCCTCCAGCCCGACTTCGGGACGGCCACGACCTTCCTCCCCCTGGCCGGCGCGGCCTTGTACTTCAGCCGCTATCCCCTCGGCCGGATCTTGAAGTGGGCCGGCATGGCGGTCCTCGCCGTCCTCCTCCTCTTCGCCCTGGGCTGGTTCACCTTCCTCAAGCCCTACCAGAAGGACCGCATCCTCACCTTCGTGAACCCCGCCCACGACCCCAAGGGGGCGGGCTACCAGGTGGCCCAGGCCCGCATCGCCGTGGGCTCCGGGGAGTTGACGGGAAAGGGCCTCCACTCGGGCACCCAGAACCGCCTCAATTTCCTTCCGGCCCCGCACACCGACTTCATCTTCGGGGTGGTGGCCGAGGAGACGGGCTTCGTGGGCAGCGTGGGCGTTCTCCTGGCTTTCCTGGCCCTCCTGGCCCGGTTCCTCTCGACGCTCCGCGTGGCCCGCGACGCCGAGGGGCGGTTTCTCGTCCTGTGCGGCTTCGCCGTGATCCTCTACCACCTCCTCGTGAACGTGGGCATGGTCCTCGGGCTCCTGCCCACCACGGGGCTCCCCCTGCCCTTCCTCTCCTACGGCGGGTCCTTCCTGATCAGCATGAGCCTCTTCGCGGGCCTGGCGGCCAACGTGCGGATGCGGAGATTCGTGCCGTGAACGGCCGGTACTCGCGTCAGGCCCTCCTTCCGTGGATCGGCGAGGTCGGGCAGGAACGGATCCAAAAAGCCACCGCCGCTGTGGTGGGCGTGGGCGCCCTCGGCTGCGCCTCCTCCGCCCTCCTGGCCAGGGCGGGCGTGGGCAGGCTGATCCTCGTGGACCGCGACCACGTGGAGGAGAGCAACCTCCAGCGCCAGGCCCTCTTCACCGAGGCCCATTGGCGCGCCCGGCTCCCCAAGGCCGTGGCCGCCGAACAGGCCTTGAGGGAAATCCGGCCCGATCTCGAGGTGGAGGCCCTTGCCGAGGACCTGGGGCCCGAGCGGGCGCGGGATCTCTTTCAGAGGGCGGCGGTGGTCCTCGACGGCACCGACAACTTCGAGACCCGCTACCTCCTCAACGATGCCGCCGTCGAGGCGGGTCGCCCCTGGATTTACGGCGGAGCCGTCTCCACCTTTGGCACCCTGCTGGCCATTCGCCCCGGCCTCACGCCGTGTCTGAGGTGCCTCTTCCCCGCTCCGCCCGCCCCGGGAAGCGCGCCCACCTGCGACACGGCGGGCGTCCTCGGCCCCGCCGCCGCCGCCGTAGGGGCCCTCCAGGCGGGGGAGGCCCTCAAGGTCCTCGCGGGCCGAGAGGACCTGTGCGCGCCAGCCTTGCGGGGCTTCGACCTCCTCGACGGCTCCTTCTCGAGCGTCCGCCCCCCGAGGGAGCCCGCCTGCCCCTGCTGTGGCGCACGCGCCTTCGACTTCCTCGAGGAGCGCGGCACGAGCCGCACCCACCGCCTCTGCGGCCGCGACGGCGTCATGGTCCTCGCCCCCCCGGGCACCCGCCTGGATTTGCCCTCCCTCGAAGCGCGCCTGCGGGCCTTCGGCCCCGTCTTCCGCAACCCCTATCTGATCCAGACGGAGTGGGAGGGCCACCCCGTCACCCTCTACGCCGACGGCCGCGCCCTCGTCCAGAAAACCCCAGACCCCGCCCGCGCCCGCGCCCTCTACGCGAGGTACCTGGGGATGTAGCGTGCAGGAGATCGGCGTCTGGCGACGCCTCCCGCAGGGCTACACCTTTGCAGGGCGGTGTCTCCCCAGCGCGACGCCTCCCACCGGGCGATGCCTCCCGCGGGGCCCTGTGGCAAGATGGGTTGGGGGGCGGAATGCGAAGGACGCGTGCGCTCGTCGCTCTCGCGGCGATCTTCTTGGCGGGGCTCGCCGTGGCGGCGGGCGCGCAAGAAACGGAAGGGAGCCGGGAGGCCGCAACAGAGCCCTCCGAGTCCGGCGGGATCTCGTGGGGCCTCGACCTGGACCTCACCTCTCGCTACCTCTGGCGCGGCCTCGCGCTCTCCCGTGGGGCCGTGGCCCAGGGGGACCTCTGGTTTTCCGCCGGAGGTTTCACGGCTTCCCTGTGGGGAAACTGGGACCCGGACCCCAACGAGGGTTCGGGGCGATTCAACGAGTGGGACGCCGCGCTGGCCTACGAGCGCGCTGCGGGCCCCGTCATCCTGAGGGTCCAGTACGTCCGCCTCTCGTATCCCGACCAGCTCGGCGTCCCCTCCACGGGCGAGGCTTCCTTCGAGGCGGAATTCGACCTGGGAGGGGGCTTCGCCCTGGGTACGCACCAGATCTGGGACGTGGAGGCCTACCCGGGATCGCACTACGGGGACCTGTTCCTCGCCAAGGGCCTCGAGGCGGGGAAGGGGGAACTCCAGGCGGCCCTTTCCTTGGGATGGGGCTCGCGCTCCTTTCACGAGGCCTACTACGAGGTGGACCACCGGGGCTTCACCGTGGGGTGCGTGACCCTCGCCTGGGAGGTGCCCCTCGGGGAGCGGTGGCTCCTTCGCCCCCACGCCGAGGCCGGCCTCCTTCTGGACCGCGCCCTGAGGGAGGCCACGGGCCGCCGCGTCGTGGCCTGCGCCGGGGTCGGCCTGAGCTGGTCCTTTTGAACGACACTGCCGGTCCGCAGGAGGGGCGCCGGCGGAGCGGATGGAATTTCGAATTTCGGAATTGGGATTTGGGAATTGGGATTTGGGGAAAAGGGACTCCGGAGGGGAACCGGAACGGAACCACCGGCGAGGGGGCGAGAATCCTACCTTCTTGGATCCGCCCCATGATCCTCGGCGTGTCTCAACCCTCCGCTGGCTCCATCAGCGGCAGGCGCACCGTGAAGGTGGCACCCGGCGGAGGGTCGTTGTTGGCGGCGGTCACGGTTCCACCGTGGGCGGATACGATCTTGTGGACGATGGCCAGCCCGAGGCCCGTACCGCCCTTCCTCCTGCTGGCGAAGGGCTGAAAGAGCTTGGGCATGAGTTCGGGAGGGACGCCGGGGCCCCGGTCGGAGATGGACAGGCAGACCGAGGGGCCTTCCCTCCAGATTCGGATTGCGAGCGGGGCTTCGGGGGGAGACAGAGCCAGCGCGTTGTGAACCAGGTTGAAGAACACCTGCTCGAGCTTCTCGGGCACGGCGCGGATCGAGAATTCTTCCTCCGGATGGGTCAGGACACAGCGACGGCAGGCGCCCGGCTCTGATTTCTCGATCCGGGCAACGGCCTGGGCGAAGATCTCGCGCACCAGGCAGGGCTTGAACTGTTCGTCAGGAATGGGGCGCCCCAGGGTCAGGAGATCGTTCATCAACTCGTTCAGCCGCCTCGTCTGGTTGGTGATGTGCTCCGTGAACTCCGCGAACTCGGGTTGTCCGGCGAGTTTCTTCTCCAGCGCGGCCGAGACGGTGGTGAGGGCGAACAGGGGGTTGCGCACCTCGTGGGCCACGCCGCCCGCGATCATCCCGATGGTCTGGAGGTTTCTCGCCTCGGCGAGCTGCTCCTGGGCCTTTTTCAGATCCTCCTCGGCCCGTCGCTTGTCCGTGATGTCCCTCGCGATGCCGAGAAAGGCGACGATCTTCCCTCCTACCCGGTAGGGCGCCGAACGGACGTCAATCAATCGCAGCGCCCCGTCCCTGGTCCGCACCTCGTATTCGGCCGCCTCGTCCACCTGCTCCCCACGGACGATCCTGGCCAGACGGCTCTCCTGCTGGGACCGAAACCTGGCGGGCAGGAGGTCCCAGATGTTCAGGGATAGAAGTTCCGCTTCCGAATAGCCGAGCCGAACGCACATTTCCTCGTTGACCGACAGCAGGCGTCCCTCGAAGTCGGCGAGGAAGATCCCGTCGGGGCTCTGCGCGACGAGGGTTCTGAAGCGCTCCTCGCTTTCCCGCAAGGCTTCTTCCGCCCTTTTGCGCTCGGTCACGTCGCGGAACACGCCGATCATCACCCGGCCCTCCGAGGTTTCGAAAACCGCCGTCGAGACCTCCACCGGGATGCGGCGCCCGTCCCGGTGCTGGACGAAGAGCCCTTCGAGAAATCGGCTCCCTCCCGAGGTCGCCTGTTGGCGGAAAACCTCACGGTACTTCGACGCCTCTTCGGGTGGGTGCAGGATCGCCTGGCTTTGCCCCACGAGGTCCTCCCTCGTCCTGCCCACCAGTTCGCACGCGGCCGAATTGGCGTCCAGCAGATTCCCCGTTTCCGGGTCCGCCAGGAAAATGGCGTCCCGCATGCACTCGAAGAGCCTCCGGTAGCGCTCCTCCGAGGCCGCGAGGGAGGCCGTGCGGTGCTCCAGCTTCTCCACGAGCCTCTGGCTGTACAGGGCGAGGAAGTCCTCCTGATGGAGTCGCTCCGGTTCCTCTGGGCGAGGACCGGATGGAAGGTCCTTCAAGACCTCATCCATTTCGGCGAGGAAGGACGCCGGGTCGGCGGGCTTTCGAATGAAGGCCCTCGCGCCCAGGGACAGCGCAAAGGTCTCGTCCTCCTGGGCCGTGTACGTTGCGGTGTAAAAGACGAAGGGGATCCCTCTCAGCGCCGGGTCTTCCTGCCACGCCCTGCAAAGCATGAAACCGTCCATCTCCGGCATGAGAATGTCGGAGACGACGACGTTCGGCGCGAGATTCCTCGCCGCTTCCAGGGCCTCGCGTCCGTTGCGCGCCAGGGTCACGTGGTGCCCCTCGTTTCGCAGGATTAGCCCGAGGAACTTGAGGTTGTCCTCGTTGTCGTCCACGATCAGGTAGCGCATGACCCTCTCCCAGGCACGACCGTGCCGGCAACCTCGGACGTCACTCCCCCGCCCCGCTCAGGAGAAACGCCTCCACCTGCCTCGCGAAGGAACTCGGGTCCAGGGGCTTCTCGATGTAGCCGGAACACCCAGATTCCAGGGAGCGCTCCCGGTCGCCCGGCATGGCGTAGGACGTGACCGCCACGATGGGGATGGAGGAACAGTGCGGGATCCGCCGCAGGGCCCGGGCCACCTGGTAGCCGTCCATCACCGGAAGCTGGATGTCCAGGAGGATGAGATCGAAGCGGTCCGCCTTGGCCGTTTCCACGCCGCTCAGGCCATCGCGGGCCGAGGTGATCTCGAGGCCGAGGGGGCTCAGGAGCATGCGCTCGAGCCTCAGATTGTCCTCGTTGTCCTCGATGATGAGAACCTTCCAGGGCCTCATGCCTCGCCTCCGCCGAATGGCATCCGCAGGGTAAAGGTGGAACCCTTCCCTCGCACGCTCTCCACGAGGATATCCCCTCCCATGAGCCTCGCCATCTTCCGGCTCAGGGTCAGGCCCAGCCCCGTCCCTTCGGCTCCGCGCGCGATTCCCGCGTCGAGCTGCTCGAACTCGCTGAAAATCCTCTCCATATCCGCCGGCAGAATGCCGATGCCGGTGTCCGACACCACGAGGTCAGTATGACCGCCGTCCGCTCCGCGCGCCAGCCTCACGGCCACCGATCCTTTCTCCGTGAACTTGACGGCGTTGGAGATGAGGTTGATGACGATCTGAGAGATCCGCCGCGGGTCGCCGGTGAAGGGGACCGGCTCCTGCGCCCCCTCCAGCGTCAGCGCAAGCCCCTTGGCGGCCGCCAGGGGCTCCATGGATTGCACGGAATCCCGGGCGACCTTCGCCAGGTCGAAGGCTTCGCTGGCCAGGCGCATCTGGCCCGCCTCGAGCTTCGAGAGATCCAGCACGTCGTTGATGAGGGCGAGGAGATGCTTGCCGTTGCGCTGGACGATCTGGAGCGCGTCGCGCTGGTCGTCGCTGATTTCGCCCACGAGACCCCCGAGGAGGGCGCCCGTGAACCCGATCACCGAATTGAGGGGGGTCCGCAGTTCGTGGGACATGGCGGCCAGGAACGCGGATTTGACCCGGTCCGCCGACTCCGCCTTGTCGAGGGCGTTGGCGAGGTGCCGGTTGGCCACCTTCAGTTCCCGGGCCCGCTTTTCCAGCGAGGCGTTCAAGGACTTGATCCGCTCCTGGGCCGCCTGAAGCTCCGCCTTCTCCGCGTGAAGAGCCTCCACCGCCTGGCTCAAGTCCCTCGTCCGCTCCTCCACCCGCCGTTCCAGCGCGGCGTTGAGGGCGATGATCTCCTGCTCCGCCCTCCGCTTTTCCGTGATGTCTGTGCCGATGCTGAACACTTCGGACACCTTGCCTTCCCGGTCCAGAACGGCCTTGTTGGTCCACGCGATCCACACCCTGGAGCCGTCCTTGCGCATGTTCTCGTTGACGTTCTGCTCAAAGGCGGAGGGGTCCCTGCAGATCCTCTCCATGAGAGGCCTCAGGTCCCGGCCCTGATCCTCCCGCTCCGGCACGATCGTGCCGACCACGTGCCTGCCGAGGAGGTCTTCCTCTCGGTAGCCGAAAAAGCGAAGGCCGAACTCGTTCATGAAGGCGATGGTTCCGTCGGGACGCCAGCGGACGATGATGCTGTTCGCGTTTTCGACCAGCTCCCTGTACTTGGATTCGCTCTGGCGGAGGGCGTCCTCGGCGCGCGCCCTCTCCGCCCGGTTGTCGATGGCCTCGTGGGCGTAGCTCAGGTTGGCCGCGAGTTCGTCCAGCAGGGAGAGCACCTCGGGGATGAACTGGCCCTCGCGCTTGGCGTACACGGCCAGGGCGCCCACCGCCTCCCCTCTCAGGAGCAGGGGGAAGGCCGCGACCGCGCGAAAGCCGTGGGCCGCCATGAAGCCGCTCCAGGGCGCGAAGCGGCTCTCCGAGAGGAGGTCCTGGTGAACGGAGCGGCGTCCGGTGCGGAGGGCCGTGCCCATGGCGCCCCGGCCCTCCGGCGTATCGTCCCAGCGGACTTCGATGGCGTCCAGGTCCCCGGGCGGGATTCCCGAGCTGGCCACCCGACGGAGGCGGGGACCCGCCGGCTCCTTCATCCCGATCCACGCCATGGCCATTTCCCCGCGCTGGACGAGGATCTCGCAGGCGCGGCTCCAGACGGCCCGGATGTCGTTCTCGCGAACGATCACCTCGCTGACCTCGTAGAGCGTCTTCAGCACGCGGTTGAGCACCTCCAGCCGGTCCTCGGCCTCCTTTCGATCGGTGACGTCGGTGGCCACCCCGTCCCACACCACCTGCCCGTCCGCCCTCGAGCGGGGCCGGGAGCGAAGGAGGAGCCATCGCGACTCCCCGTCGGCGCGCCGCATCTTCACTTCCATGTGGAAATCCGACAGGTTCCTGCGGCTGGCTTCCTCAAGCTCCTGGAATCCGGACATCTGCTCCGGCGAGATCTGCCCGAGGAGCCATCCGGCGTCGCGAAGCGCCTCCTCCGGCCTCACGCCATGGAGTCTCTCCACGCCGGCGCTCAGGTACAGGAAACGCGGCGTGCCGTCCGGGTCCTTTGTGTAATGGTAGACATAGCTGTCGGGAAGGTTGTCTCCCAACGACCGGAGGCGCTCCTCGCTCTCGCGAAGCGCCTCCTCCGCCTGGACCCGGTCGGAGATGTCCTCGACGCTCGACCAGACGTGCGGCTTGCCGTGCCGCTCCACGACGAAGCCCGAGACGCGCACGGGAACCCGCTTTCCGTCCCGGCGAAGGTATTCCTTCTCGTAGGGCCCGAAGCGGCCGGTCCGCTGGAGCGTCTCGAGCTGGGCCTCGTCCTCCTTCCACCATTCCTTGGGCGTCAGGTCTCGGATGGAGAGGGGGACCGTCTCCGCCACGGACCGCCCCACGAGGGCGGCGTAGGCCGGGTTGACCTCCACCAGACGTCCGTCCATGGTGCCCAGCGAAAGCCCGATGGAGCTCCGCTCGAAGAGTTCCCGCTCGAAACCGTGAGCCTCCCGGAGCCTGCGCCGGTCCTCCTCCATTTCCCACACCGTGGAACTCAGCACCAGGGTTGCCACGGCGATGCACGCGATGAACCCCTGCTGGAGGAGGAGGGACTCTTGGAGCGCCCCGATCGTGAAGGGCGAGGCGCCGAAAAGGATGCCCGCCGTCGCCAGGACGGCCAGGAGGAAGACGATGGCCGAGGACCGTGAGGGCCCCATGCGAAGCGCCACCAGCGCCGTCCACGGAATGAACAGGACCACCAGCGAGGGAGCGCGGAAGAAGCAGAGGTACCAGAGCGCGGCGGTCCCCGCGGCGAAGAGGATGAACTCGAGCCTGCGCCCGGAGGGTCCGATTCCCTTTCCCTTCCTGCCTGGGGCCATGAGGAGGGGTGTGACCAGGAGGGCGCCCGCGGCGTCCCCGAGCCACCAGGTCAGCACCGCCCGGCCGTAGGAAACCCAATGGCCGGTGACCGTGCTGATCGCGCTCACCCCCATCAGGGCGCTCAGGCCCGTGCAACAGACGGCGGCGAGAAAGATGAAGATCACCACGTCCTTGGATTGCAGAAAGGGATCCCGGCCCCCCGTCCACCGCTCCACAAGGAATCCGGCCGCCGTGGCTTCGACCGTGTTCCCGACGGCCGCGACGAGAGCGGCGAACAGGGCTTGCCGGACCGGGAGGCCCATCTTCATGAGGAGCCAGAGATTCACGCCCAACGAGCCGAAAAAGACGCCGGGCCAGACCCGGCTTCCCCACCGAAAAATCGCGGCCATCGCGATGCCCGTGGGCAGCCACACCGCGGTGGCGTTCGTCCCCGGATAGGCCAGGAGGAGGCCCAGGCGCGCCGCGGCCAAGTAGACCGCCGCCAGGGCAACGATCCCCCCCAAGAGCAGGAGCCCGCCGGGAGAAACCGGCGACCCCCGTTCCTTGGGCACGAGAGTTTCGCTCACCGGGACTCCTCCACCGGAAAATCCTGGATGAGAGCGATCAATGGGACCCATTGTCAAGTTAGATGTTTCTGCCCGGACATTCAAGGGTGCCCCTCTCCCCATCCAGGGCGCGACTTCTGCGAAACAGACTTTCCGTATCGCACCCGCCTGGCCACGGGGCCTTTGCATCTCCAGCGGCCCCGGGCCGGATTCTGAGCAGGAACCGCACGGGATGACGGAGGATGGAGGAAGAACCACGAGCCTGAAAGCCCGACCGCCGACCGCGTCGGGCGGAGGGGGCGGAAGGCGGAGCGGGCGGGTCCGAGGAGAAGAACGCGGCGGGGGCTCTTGAACGGTTGGATCCGGGATGTCGCATCCTGATCACGGTGAGGGCGAATCCCGAGCCGCGGGAGAATCCCTGGCCGGAGACCCTGTCCGGTGGGTCTCCAAGGACGCGCGGAGTGTGTGGCAATATGGGCTGGGAGGCCCCATGCGGATGACCCCGGTGTTCGCCTTCGCGCTCTTGGCCGGGACGATGGTCCCGCTCCTCGCCCAGGTCCCTGCGCCCGCCGTGGACTTTCTGGAGAACCCGCCCTCCATAGACGGCGCGCTCGAGCCCGCCGCCGCCGAACTTCCGGCCCGACCGTTGGCGTACGCGGTGCGGGACGACGGCGAGGCGTTGTCCCAGCCGTACGTGACGTGCCGCCTGGCCTACGGGGCGGAGTTCCTCTACGTGGCGCTCCAGGCGCCCGCTGTGTCTCTCGTCTCGCGGGACCGCGCCTACCAGAACGGGGACGGCTTCCACATGGCCCTCTGCGCGCCCCTCCCCGACGGCGGTCCTTCGCGTGAGTTCTACGTCCTGGGATTCTCCCCCGGGGCCGACGCGGCCCACTCCCGCCAGAGAGCCTTCGTCTGGTACCGGAACGTGGACCTGGCCTTCACCCCTCTCGAAGGCACGCTCCTGGCCGCCCGGGTCGCGGAGGGCACGGCCACCATCGAGCTTCTTCTGCCCTGGCGGCAGGTCTACCCTTTCCATCCCTGGCTTTCCCCGGGAATCGGCTTCAACCTGTGCTACGTGCAGGGCACCGGGGAAACAGGCAGAATCTACCATTTCGCCCTTCCCGACGACCGCCTGCAGTCCGAACAGAGCCCGCGGCGCTACGTGCCCCTCACGTTCTCGCCGCCGCGCCTCGCCTCGGGCGCTCGGGCCTTCGCGGTCCTCGACCGAAACCACTGCTTCACCGGGGAAAAGATCGCCCTTCGCTTCGCGGTCCTCACCGCGTCGGACCAGGTCCTTCCCGCGCGCACGGCGCTCCTGAGCGGCGAGGGCGAAACCCTCTCGGCATGGCGTTCCGAAATCGCTGCCCCCCGGGGGCTCACGGTCGGGTCCTCCGAGGTGGCCTGCGACGATCTCCCGCCCGGAGGCTACACCGTGCGCTGGACCTGGAGCGAGGAAGTCCCGGCCGCCGAAATGGGCCTCTCCGTTCTTTCCGGCGGGGGTTCGAGGGACCTCTCCCGTCGCCTGGAAAGGGCGCGGGGCCAAATCTCACCGGGAAGCGCCGTCACCCTGGCCCACCGCATCCAGGAAGCGGAAGCGGCCCTCGCGGCCTTGAAGCCCACCGACACGGCCGCTCCGATTCGGATTGCCCTGGCCCGGATCGAAGAGATCCTTCAGGCGGCTTCTCGCGGGGAGGACCGGATCGCATCGCAGTCGGGAGTCGTGCGGAGGGCCTACCGTTCGAAGGTGGATGGAACCCTTCAACCGTACAGCGTCTGGGTCCCTCCGAGCCTCCCGCCGGGCCGGAAGGTTCCGGTGATGGTCTTTCTGCACGGCAGCGGCGAGGACGACCGGAGCGTCTTCCGCGGAGGAAGCGGGAGGGTGCCTCCGGACTTCCTTGGTCTGGCCCCCAACGGCCGGGGAACCTCCAATTGCTACAGCGCAGACAACGCCCAGGAGGACATCCGCGAAGCCCTGGCGGATCTCCTGGCGAATTATCCCGGTGACCCGGACCGGGTTGTCCTCGCGGGATTCTCCATGGGGGGCTATGGAGTGTACCGGACCTTCCTCGAAGCCCCGGGGGCCTACCGGGCGCTGGCCGTCTTTTCGGGCTCCCCGGACCTCGCGGTACGCTTTCTCGGGCCGGGTCATCCCGACTTCCTTGCCCCGGGCGCTTTGGCTCCCTTCCGGGGCGCCCGCCTGTTCATCTTCCACGGAGGCCGCGACCGCAACTGTCCCGTGGAGCAGACACGTCGGCTCGTGGAGGGCTTGAGGGCGGCGGGAGCCGAGGTGGAGTACCACGAGGAGGCCGACAAGGGCCACGACGCGCCGGGATCCGCCACCCTGGCCGCCTTCGACGCCTGGCTCCGCCGGGTCCTCTCGTAGCGGCTTACCCCGCCGCCTCGTAGGCCGCACGGATCCAGGAGATCAGTTTCCCGTCCACTTCGGCGGCGTCGGTGAGCTTCACCTTGTAGGCGCACATCTGCCCGGCCGGAAGCTCCTGCAGGCGGCCGCCCGACTGGAGCCCCTTCGCGTTGATGCCCACCTCGACCCGGGTGTTGGTGGCGGGACCGATCATGGCGAACTGCTTCTTGCGGCGGTAACTGATGTAGGTCTTCTTCGGCGCCTCCTCGAAGGGGCCGAGCTTCCGGATCTCGGCCGCCAAACGCTCGTGAATCGGCCGGAGGGCCGCTTTGGGACCCGAGTACAGCCCATCCAGGACCTGCTCCACCGAGAGCCCCTGGGCCGCGCCGCTCCCGTCGGATTGGAGGGCCACGTGAACCAGGGTGTTCGCGTCCCCGTGCCCCATGCCCAGCGTGCTCTTGAGCAGGGAGACGAGTTCGCCGTGCTTGGACAGTCCGCTGGCCTTCACGAAGGCCGTCAACTCCGCCAGGGACTTGCCGGTGCGCTTCTCGATATTCGACAGTTGGGTGGCCAGGGCTTTCTGGACATCGGGCATGGGGGGATCTCCTTCTTCGCGCAAGGTCATCCGGAGGTTTCGGAGGACTCCAGGGGGCGGAGCCGCCGAGCCATGAATTCCCAACGCGCGGCGGGACCGTCCTATTCTCCGGCAGGACCTCCCGAGGCGCGGACGAAGGCGTCGGGCGGGCGGTGGAAAGGGGCCGGTCGCCGGACCGGGTCGTCAAAGCGGAGCGCGCCTGCGCGGTTTCCTCCGGGGGGGCGGTGGGGTATCCTTGGGTCCATGGTACGGGACGGGGCGCGGCCGGCGAAGGAGTCCATTCCCCTTTGGGCCCGCGCCCTGCTCCCACTGGGCGCGGCTTTCCTGGGGGCGGCCCGGCTCAAGGCCTTCCTTTATGAAAGGGGGCTCCTGCGCCGCTCGGTCCTGCCCGCCCCGTCGGTTTCGGTGGGCAACCTGACCTTCGGGGGCACGGGCAAGACCCCCGTCACCCTGGCCCTGGCCCGCCTCCTGCGGGAGCGCGGAGAGCGCCCGGCGGTGCTCCTTAGGGGGTACGGCCGCCGCGCGTCGGTCCCCCTGCGGGTCTTCCCGTCGAGCGACCCCGGCCAGGTCGGAGAGGAGGCCCTTCTTTACGCGCGAACCATGCCGGACCTGCCCGTGGCCGTGGCGGGACGCCGGGAGGAAGGCGCGGCGCTCCTGGCTCCCGATGCGCCCACCGTCTTTCTCCTCGACGACGCTTTCCAACACCAGCGCGTGGCGCGGGATCTGGACCTCCTCCTGGTGGACGCTTCCCGGCCGGGCGACCTGAGGACGCCTCCCGCGGGGCGCCTGAGGGAGCCCCTCTCGGCGGCCTCCCGCGCCCACCTCCTCGTGGTCACGCGCGGGGAGAAGGTCCCCGCCCCCCTCGCCCGGCTTTGGGGCTCCCGCCCGCAGGTTCGGGCGCGCTTCCGTTGGTCCCGAGAGCCCGAATCGGTTCCGGCCGGAGTGACCTGGGCCACCCTCGCCGCGAGCCAGGTCGTGGCCTTTGCGGGAATCGGCCATCCCGCCGCCTTCTTCGAACAGGCCCGGAACCGCGGCCTGGACCTGGCGGCGGCCCTCCCCTTCCCCGACCACGCCGCACCCACCCCCCAGCGGAGAGCGGCCCTCCTCGAGGCGGTCCGCGGGTCAAACGCCGGGGCGGTTCTCACGACCGAAAAGGACGCCGTCAAGTGGGCCCCGGCCTGGACCGGCGGCCCGCCCCTCGTCTGGCCGAGGCTCGAGGTGGAGTTCGACGACCCTCAGGGGCGCCTGGGGGCCCTGCTGGAGGAGGCCCTGGCCCGGAGGCGCTCGTGACGCCCGACCCGCCTGCCGCCGCGCCGCCAGTCCGCCGCGTTCAGGTGGCCCTTCCCGTGCCGCCCCGGAAGGTCTTCACCTACGGCCTGCCGGAGGGCCTGCCCGAGGCCCCCCCGGGCGCGCGCGTGCGGGTTCCCTTCTCGGGAAGGACCCTCGTGGGCTGGGTCGTGGCGGAGGGCGGCGACCCCGTTCCCGGCCCCCTGAAGCCGGTGCAGGAGGTCCTGGACCGGACGCCCCTCCTTCCCCCGGACCTCCTGGCCTTCACCCGGTGGGTGGCCGATTACTACCTCGTCTCCTGGGGATCGGTCCTGCGGTGCGCCTATCCCTCGGCCCTCGACCCCTCCCCGCGGGCGCGCTACCGTCTGGGGTCCCCCCCCGATCCCCCGCCTCCCGCCCTGGCGCCCCTCTTCGCCCTGCTCGCCGAAGGTCCGCTTTCGGCGGCCCGCCTGTTGGAGCGCCTCGGCGCCGACTCCCTGCCGGATCTGTGGGAGGCCGTGGGCGAGGGGTGGGTCCTCGAGGAGACCCTCTGGAAGGCTCGGCGCTCCTATGCCCGGAGGGACCGCGTCGCCCTCCTCCTCCCGCCCGACGAGGCCGCCGCCCGCGCCGGGGACCGAAGCCTTCCCCCGCCCCTGAGGAAGGCCCTCAAGGCCCTCCTCGCCTTCCAGAACCGGGGCTTCCCCCTCCTCCACGAGGCCGCGCGGCTGGCCCGCGTGCCCCAGCACGTCTTCTTCGAACTCTCGGAGGCGGGCTGGGCGGAGCTCTTCGACCTGGTGCCGCCGGACCGCGTGGCCGCCCCTTCGCCCCACGTTCTCTCGGACGAGCAGGCCGGGGCCGTGGCGGCGGTTTCCGGCGCGCTACGGGAGGGCCGCCACGCCACGTTCCTGCTTTTCGGGGTCACCGGCTCGGGCAAGACCGAGGTCTTCCTGCGCCTGATGGCCGAAGCCCTCTCCCTCGGGGGCACGGCCCTCTACCTGGTGCCGGAGATTTCCCTGACCTCCCTCCTGGCCAGGAGGCTCATCGCGCGCTTCGGGAGTGCGGTGGCCGTCCTCCACTCCTCCATGACGGAGGTGGAGCGGGTGCGCCAGTGGCGGCGCGTCCGGCGGGGGGAGGCCCGGGTCGTCATCGGCCCCCGGTCGGCCCTCTTCGCGCCCCTGCCGGAGCTTCGCCTGATCGTGGTGGACGAGGAGCACGACCCCAGTTACAAGCAGCAGGAGTTCCCTCGCTACCACGCCCGCGACATGGCCGTGGTGCGGGGAGGGATCCTGGGGGTCCCCGTGGTCCTGGGCTCCGCCACGCCGTCGGTGGAAAGCTTCTACAACGCCTCCGAGGCCGGAAAATACACCCTGCTCCGGCTTCCCGAGCGTGCGGGGGGCGCCTCTCTGCCTCCGGTGGTCGCCGTGGACATGCGGGAGGAGTTCCGGACGAAGGGCGCCCGCGCTCCCCTCTCGGGGCCCCTCCTCGAAGCCCTCGCCGAGACCCTGGCGCGGGGCGAACAGGCCGTGATCCTGAGGAACCGCCTCGGCTTCTCGACCTTCGTCCTGTGCCGGGAGTGCGGCAAGACGATCCAGTGCCCAAACTGCTCCGTCTCCCTCACCTTTCACCGGAAATGGGGCGGACTGAAATGCCACTATTGCGGCCACCGGGCGGAGGCGCCCGAATCCTGCCCCTCCTGCGGAGGAGGAAGCCTACAATTTCTCGGAGAGGGCACCGAGAAGGTGGAGGACCTCCTGGCCGAGGCCTTCCCCGGAACCCGGGTCGCGAGAATGGACCGGGAGGAAATCCGGACGGGCGCCCAGTTCGACCGGCTGTGGACCGATTTCGAACGGGGACGCATCGGCATCCTCGTGGGGACCCAGATGGTCGCCAAGGGCCACGACGTACCGAACGTGACCCTGGCCGGGGTCCTCTCGGCGGACTTCATACTCGGGATGCCGGACTTCCGCGCGGCGGAACGGGTCTTCCAGCTCGTAACCCAGGCGGCGGGCCGCGCGGGACGGGGGGGGTTGGCCGGAAGGGTCATCCTCCAGTCCTACCACCCCGACCATTACGCGGTGGCCGCCTCCCTGACCCACGACTTCGAGGCCTTTTACGAAAGGGACATCCGCTACCGGAAGTCGGTGGGCTACCCGCCCGTGGAGGCCCTCGCCCGTCTGGAGATCCGGCAAAAGGACCTTCCCAGGCTGGACGCCCTGTGCGCCGAGGTCTCCGCCGTCCTTCGCGGAGCCGCCTCAAGGGGCGTCCGCGTGTTCGGACCCGTGGACGCCCCCCGCCCCAGGCTGGAGGGCAAGCACCGCCGACACGTCCTCCTGCGAGCCCGCCAGCGCCGCCGCCTCCAGGCGCTTCTGGAGGAGCTCCTGCGCTCGGACCTCGCGCGCCACGTGCCCGCGCACCTCCTCGTGGAGATGGACCCCTACCAGATGATGTGAGGCCTCGGGCTTCTCGGTCCTGCTTCTTAACAGCCTCGGGCCCGGCCGGCCTCGCGCGCTGCCTCCCGAGGTGGATGACGCCCGCCAGCCTCTCGACCTTTCGGGGGAGGCGCCCTATATTTTGAAGAAACAAGAGGAGGGCCCAAGCCATGAGGCGAACCTTGCGGTTAACGTTGGGTCTCCTGGGGGCGGTCTGCATGGCGGCGCTGGGTTCCTGCACGTCCATGCAGGAGGTCAAGATCGGGGTGGCCGGCCCGCTCAGCGGCGAGCAGGCCACGCTGGGGCAGGACGTCCTGAACGGAGTCAACCTGGCGGTGGAGGAGTGGAACGCCAAGGGCGGCATCCGGGGCCGCAGGATCTCGGTCACGGCCGTGGATGACGAGAACGATCCAACCAAGGCCAAGGAAATGGCCTATTATCTGGCTCGGAAGCGGCCCCTCGTGGTCATCGGACACGTGGATTCGGGCTGTTCTCTCCAGGCGGCCAAGACCTATCAGGACAACGGGGTCGTCATGATCTCCCCCACGTCGACCAGCCCCAAATTGACCGAGAGCGGGCAGGACCACGTCTTCCGCGTGTGCGGCCGGGACGACTTCCAGGGAAGGGCCGCGGCCCTCTGGTTCGTCAAGCAGTACCCGGACCGTTCCGTGGGCGTGGTGAGCGACAACAGCGACTACGGCCGGGGCCTGGCCGACGAGTTCGTGAGGAACTACGAGTTTCTGTCCGCACGGAAGGTCCTCTTCCGCGTCGAACTCCAAAGGGGGGACCCGAAACTGGAACCGGCCCTCTCCCGCTGCCTGGAGGAGCGACCCGACCTCCTCTTCTTCGGCGGGCTGGCCAACCAGGGAGGCGCCCTGCTGAAGGCCTTACGGGAACGGGGTTCCTCGGCGGTCTTCATGGCGGGGGACGGGTGCTTCGGCAAGCCCTTCCTGGATGCCGCGGGTCCGGAGGTGGCCACGGGCTCCCTGGTGACCTTCTACCCCGACCTTTCGAACATTCCCGGGACCCGCACCGAGACCTTCCTGAACGGATACCGGGCCCGGTACAAGTCCGAGCCCGGGCCCTTCGGGATCTTCGGCTACAAGGCCGCCCACGTGGCTCTGAGCGCCATCTCCCAGGCCGGCGTCCCCCTCAACGACCGGACCATCATCGACGCGCTCCACCGGCTCACCTTCGAAACGGTGTTCGGCCTCATGCGCTTCTCCGACAAGGGGGACCCCACGGAAACGCCCGTGGCGATCTGGGTGGTGGAGGAGGGCACCTTCAAGGAAATCGGGATCTGAGGCCGCGGACGGGATCGGCCTCACGCCCCCACGCGGCCCACGACCAGGACGCTGGCTTTGACCCTGTGGCGGAGGGCGTCGGCGGTGGACCCGTGGATCAGGTCTGACAGGAAGCGGTGGCCGTGGCCCCCCAGGATCACGAGGTCGGGGCCTAGTTCGTTGACGATCCTCGCCAGTTCCGGAACGGGCTTGCCTACCCCCAGGTGGGCGGAGACCTCGAAGCCCAACTCCCTAAGGGCCTGGGCGAAGACCTCCAGGCGCTCGGCGTCCTTCTGGCTTTCCACGTCCGCCGAGTCCTTCCCCAGGAACCGGGCGCCGGCGCTTTCCACGACGTGGATCAGGGCCAGGTGGGGCTTGGCTCCCTGAAAGAGCCGGATGGCCTCCCGCAGAACCGTCTCCTCCCGACCCGAAAAATCCATGGCCACGGCGACTTTCCGGTAAGGCACGGGAGCCTCCTCCAGGCGGGGGCGCCTCGTGGGCGCGTGGACGCCGATGGCGGCGGGGGACCGCTTCGTCCGGTTCAACCGTTCTACCCACGGCTTGGCGACGACGTACACCAGGAGCATTCCGACCAGGAACTGGAGGGCCCCTCCCCCGGCCAGGATCCAGGCCGAACCGGGACGCCCCGAGCGGGAGGCCGACAGGAGGGTTTCGGTCACGAGCCGCAGGTTCAAGGACACGACAATGACGGCGGAAAGCCACGCCAGCCCCTTCAATACGGGGCCGATGGCGAAGACCCCCATGGTCTTCCGATCCGACACGAAATGGATCAGGGGCACGATGGCGAAGGGCAGTTGCAGGGAGAGCACCACCTGGGACAGGACGAGGAGGTCCCCCGTCCCCTCTTCCCCGTACACAATGAGGGTGAAGACCGCGGGGGCGATGGCCACGAGGCGGGTGATCAGGCGCCTCAGCCAGGGTGGGATCCGGATGTTCAGAAAGCCCTCCATGACGATCTGGCCGGCGAGGGTTCCCGTAATGGTGGAGGACTGGCCCGACGCGAGGAGGGCCACGGCGAAGGCCACCGGGGCGATGGCTGCGCCCAGGATGGGCTCGAGGAGCCGATGGGCGTCCTGGATCTCGGCCACGTCCGTGTGGCCCGACCGGTAGAACACCGCGGCGGCCATGACGAGGATGGCGGCGTTCACAAAAAACGCCACGTTCAGGGCGATGGCCGAATCGATGGTGTTCAGGCGGAGGGACTGGCGCTTCTCCTCCTCCCCGGGGCCGATCTTGCGGGTCTGGACGAGGGAGGAATGGAGGTAGAGATTGTGGGGCATCACCGTGGCCCCCAGCATGCCGATGGCGATGAAGAGGGCCGACGTGTCGGGAATGGAGGGCACGAACCCCTTGACGAGCCCGCCCCACTCGGGCTTGGCCAGTACGATCTCGATGAGGAAGCTCCCCCCGATGAGGGTCACGAGGCTCAGGATCAGGGCCTCCAGTTTTCGTATCCCGAACTGGCTCAGAAAAAGAAGGGCCAGGGTATCCGCGGCCGTGAGGAGGACCCCCCAGAGCAGGGGCATGCCGAAGAGGAGCTGGAGCGCGATGGCCGATCCGAGCACCTCGGCCAGGTCGCAGGCGGCGATGGCCAGCTCGCACAGGCCGTAGAGGGACAGGTTGACGGCCCTGGGATACTCCACGCGGCAGGCCTGGGCGAGGTCGAGCCCGCGCACGATCCCGAGGCGCGCCGACAGGCTCTGGAGCAGGACGGCCATGAGGTTCGAGAGGAGGAGGACCCAGATCAGCGTGTAGTTGTACCGGGAACCCGCCGCGAGATCCGTGGCCCAGTTCCCGGGGTCCATGTATCCGACGCTGACGAGGTAGGCGGGTCCCGTGATGGCCAGGATGCGCCGGAGAAAACCCGCCTTGAAGGGCACGGCCACGGATCCGTGGATCTCGGAGAGGGACTTCCTTCCGGGCTCCCCGTCCCCGGACTTGGATGTCTTCACTCGCCTCGCCTCCCCTGGGTCGTCGAGTTCATCCAATCAGTCCCCCCTCAACGGAAGGAGCGCTCCGGGCATTCCCGAGGCTCTACCTGGCCTCCGAGGCGGAGGGGAGGCGGGTGATCTTGATCCGGGCCGGCATCCGCTTGGGTTCGACCTTCAGCGTCGTGTCCGAACCTTCCTCCAGAACGAGAGGGAAGTCCGTCTCGGCCATGAAGGGCGTGGGGGCGGGGCTCAGAATCTGGAAACGCAGGACGTACGAGGCCGGGGGGAGGGCGAGGTGCTGGATCAGGCGGAAGCCCCCTCGAGACCTCCCCGTGGGATCGGGCAGGCCGCGGAAGGGCGTTTCCAGCACGAGCTCGCCGTTGGCGAACACTTTGATCTCCCCGCGGGGGAGCGGTCCTTCCACGATGAGTCCCAGGTGGGCCTTCTTGATTTTCTTCGGGGCCGCCGGGGCGGGCTGGGCGGGGGCCGAAGCGGAGGCCTCGGGCTTCGTCTCGGGGGTCGAGGGGGCGTCTGGCTGCCGCGGCTTCACGGCGGGGGGAGGCTCGGTCTTCGTGGCGGCGGGCTTCCGCACCGGAACCTCGGGGGTCCGGGCCTCGGCCGGGGCCGTTTCACTCTTTGGCTCACCGCGTAGAACGGGCGTGCCCTCGGGCGGGGGCGGGGCGGGCTCTTCCACGGGGACGGGCTTCGCTCCGCCCTTTCCGAGCCTTCCCACGACGACGAAACCGAGGAGGCAGAGGCCGACGAGGGCGCCCAGCGTAACGATCAGGCCCACCGCGAGGCCCCTCCGGCGCTTTGCGGGGGCGGTCCCCGCGGGGGCTCCCGGGGCGGGAATCGGCGGCGAAACCCGGGTGGTGGTGGGCACCTGGACGGGCCCCTCGGCGGCGGCGGAGGGGGGGGCCGGTTCGGCGGCCAGGGTTCCCGACAGGACCCCGTCGATGGCCTCCACCAGTTCCCCGCCCGACTGGAACCGCTCGGCGGGGTCCTTGGCCAGGAGACGGTCGAGGAGAAACCGGATGCCGGGAGAAAAGGAGGCCTCGTCGGGCAAGGGCTTGGGCGGGGCGTGGACGATCTGGTAGCAGACCGAGGAAATGGTCTCTCCGTGGAAGGGGCGTTGCCCGGAGATCATGAGGTAGAGAACCACCCCCAGCGAGAAAAGGTCGCTCCGGCCGTCCACTTCCTGGCCCATCACCTGCTCGGGGCTCATGAAGTGCGGGGTCCCGAGGACTTCGCCGGTCCGGGTCAGGTCGCTCGCGGCAAGACGGGCGACCCCGAAGTCGGTGAGGACCGCCCGCCCTTTCTCGTCGATGAGGATGTTGTCCGGCTTGATGTCGCGATGCACCACCCCCAAACCGTGGGCGTAGTGGAGGGCGTCCGCCATCTGCCTGAGGATCGGAAGGGCCCGCTCCTGGGTAAGGGGGCCGGATTCCTTGAGGAGGCGGGAGAGGCTCGTCCCCTCCACGAACTCCTGGGCCATGTAGGGAACCCCTTCCCACTCGCCCACGTCGTAGATGGTGACGATGCTGGGGTGGTGCAACCCTCCCGCGGCCTGAGCCTCGCGGAAAAACCTCTCCCGAAACTCGCGTTTCTCCTCCTCCCCCAGAAGGGCCGACAGGGCCACGACCTTGATCGCGACGACACGGCCGATGAGCGGGTCGCGGGCCCGGTACACCCTGCCCATGGCTCCCCGTCCGGCCAGTTCGATGACCTCGTATCTTCCGATTCTCTCGGGCTGGTCCGTCATGGGGACAGGTTACTCCAGGACCGGGCGCCTCACAATCCGCCCGGCGGTCCGGCGCGCGCGCCCGGTCCTTCAGGGCTCCTCGGTGTACCCCTGGACGGCGAACAGGACGGCGGCGTCGAAGAAGTTGACGACCTGCCGGTACAGGTTCAGGCCCTGGTAGAGGTTGGCCGTCGAATCGAAGATCCCCTCCTCGATCACGTACTGCCATAGGACGATTCGCGCGATCTGAACCGCCCGGACGACCTGAGGAAGGGGCACGCCCTCGGCGCGGCGCCGACGGCCCGTGTTGCGGAAGTGCTCCACGATCACCATGTGGCGGGGCTGATCGAGGTAGGTGCCGATCTCCTCGTACGCCGCCCGTACGTGCTGGAGGAGTTCCTCCTCGGGGCGGAGAAGGTACTTCTCCATGCCTTCTTCCCGTCGGAGACGCTCCAGCCACTTCCTGGCCAGGGGCTCGGCGTGGGTTTCGGCGATGGCCACGATGGCGTTGATGTCCATGCTCACGGACTCCCGATGCGCGCGGGAAACTAAGCCCGTCCCGCCCTGCGGGAAAGCTCGACCAGAAGGGCGTCCTCGTTGGGGAACTGGCCCGTGATCTTCTTGGAGTAGACGAGGGCCCCGTCCAGGGTCACCTCGAAAACGCCCCCCGAGGACCGAACGAGTTCCGCGTCCGTCCCAAGATGGTCCTTGATCTTCGCGGCCAGACTGGCCGCCCTGGGCTCGTAGTTTCAGACGCCGCAGTATTCGATCGAGATGCGCATGCCTCTCTCCCGGGGCCGGTCCCCGCACCGGGAACAACGCCCCGGCCCGTCGTTCTATTACATGATCAGGTGCCGGTCCCTGGCTTCCTTTTCCAGCATCTCCCTGAAATCCGGATGGGCGATGGAGATGAGAGCCCGGGCCCGCTCCTGGAGGTTCTTCCCCCAGAGGTTGGCCACGCCGAATTCCGTCACGACGTAGTGGACGTCCGCGCGTGTGGTTACCACGCCCGATCCCTCCTTGAGCTTCGGCGTGATGCGCGTCATGGAGTTGCCCTTGGCGGTGGACGGGAGGGCGATGATGGGCTTGCCCCCCTTGCTGGCCGCCGCGCCCCGAATGAAGTCGAGCTGTCCGCCGAAGCCGCTGTAGATGTACGTCCCGATCGAGTCGGAGCAGACCTGGCCCGTGAGGTCCACCTCCAGGGCCGAGTTGATGGCGATCATGTTGTCGTTCTGTGCGATCACGAAGGGGTTGTTCGTGTGCTCGACGGGGTGGAGTTCGAAGAGCGGGTTGTCGTGGACGAAGTCGTAGAGCTTTCGGGTGCCCAGGATGAACGTCGCCACGACCTTTCCCGGATGGAGGGTCTTGCGATTGCCCGTGATGATGCCCTGCTCCATGGCCCGGACCAGGCCGTCGGAGATCATCTCCGTGTGGATGCCGAGGTCCCTCTTGCCCTCGAGGAGCGAAAGCACTGCGTCGGGGATTCCCCCGATGCCCATCTGGAGGGTGGCGCCGTCGGGGATCATCTCGGCGATGAACGCGCCGATGCGGCGCTCCACCTCCGAAGCCGGTTTCCCCTGGAGCTCGAGGAGGGGCTGGGTGTGCTCCACCACGTGGGTGGCGCGGGACACGTGGAGGAAGGAGTCGCCCAGGACCCGGGGCATTTGCTCGTTCACCTGGACGATGACGGTCTTGGCCGCCTCCACGGCGGCCTTGGTGGTCATGACTTCCACGCCGAGGCTCATGAACCCGTGGTCATCCGGCGGGGAGCACTGGATCATGGCGACGTCCACGCGGCTCGCCCCGCTCCGGATGGCCTTGGGAATCATGTGCAGATGGATGGGGACGTAGGCCGACCGCCCGTCGTTGACCGAGGCGCGGTCACCCGGCCCCACGAAAAGAGAGTTGTGCCGGAAGGCCTTTTCCATGCCCGGCCGGGAAAAGGGGTCCTCCCCCATGAGGAGGACGTGGCTCAAGGTCACGTTGCGCAATTCGTCGGCGCGCGCGGCGAGGGCCTGCAGGAGCGCATAGGGGGCCGCCGCGTTCCCGCTGATCATGACCCAGTCTCCGGACATGACGGCCTTGGCCGCCTGTTCGGGACTGCAGAGTTTCTTCTTGTAGTCGTCCATCCAGGACATGGCTTACCCCTCCCCCAGGAGTTTCCTGAGGTCGGCCGGGTTCTTGCTGACGTACCGGCTCACGACCTCGCCTTCGAAGACGTAGCATCCTCGCTGCAAGTCCTTCCAGCCGGACAGGGCCAGGCGCATCCCCTTGTCCTGCATGCTCAGGAGGAATGGGAGAAGCGCATGGGTGAGCGCGTAGCTGGAAGTCCGCGCCACATACGAGGGGCAGTTGGGCACTGCGAAGTGGAGGATGCCCTCCCGCACGAAGACGCCCCCGGTGGGCCCCTGGAGCCGCGTCGTCTCAACGCACCCGCCCTGGTCGAAGGAAAAGTCCAAGATCACAGACCCCGGGCGCATCTTCTGGACCATGTCCCGGGTCACCACGATGGGCGCGATTTCTCCGGGGACCAGCACGGCGCCCACCAGGACCTCGGCGAAGGCCACGAACTTCTCGAGGTTCTCCTTCGTGGCGTGGGCCGTCACCACCCGCCCTCCCAGCCGCCGGTCGATCATCTCGAGGACCTTCTGGGACAGGTCGAGGACGTAGACGCTGCATCCCAGGCCCAGGAAGGCCCGGGCCGTATGGAAGCCCAGGGTGCCGCCTCCGATGATGACCACGTCCGCCGGCGGAATGCCGGGAGCGCCGCCGAGGAGGATCCCGATGCCTCCCGACCCCGTTTCCAGCAAACGACCCGCGATCTGGGGGGCCATCTTGCCCGCGATCTCCGAGGAAATCCGGAGTATGGGGAGGGTGCCGTCGGCGTCCTGGATGATCTCGAGCCCGAGGGCCGTGATCTTCCGCTCTCTCATCTTGGCCAGGTAGGCCTCCCCGGCCACGGCCAAGTGGAGGAAGGCCAGGACCGTGGAGCCGGGCTCCATGAGGTCGAGGTCGTGGAGGTTCGGGCGACCCACCTTGACGAGGACCTCCGACCGTCCGAAAACCTCCTCGTGGGAATAGACCACCTGAGCGCCGACCTTGCGATAGGTCTCGTCGGGGAAGCCCGCCGCCGCGCCTGCCCCCGTCTCCACCACGACTTCAGCCCCGGCTTCCACGAGTTCCCGGACGCCGGCCGGCGACAGCCCCACGCGCTTCTCTTCGCAATTCGGCTGGAGGCCGCACTCCTTGGGTACTCCGAACCTCATGGTCCACCCCTTTCCGACGGGAGTCTGAACCCGGTCCCTCCGATACGCCCCGGCGCAGGGCTTCATCGGCTCACCCCGCCCGGACTTCGGGACCGATCCTCGCGTTCCACCCTGAAAAGTATAGCATAATCCTTCGTAGGGCCATTCGCGCGCCGGCGGCCTCCACGGCCATGCGCCATTTTACGCAGGGCGGAGTACAATGCGGAACGGCCCACGGGGAGGGCGCGCCATGGCCACCTGGCCCGGGCACACGAGAAACACGATCTTCCTGGGCGGGGTGGAGGCCTTTTGGGGCCTGGGGATGAACCTCGTCTCCCTGGGCGCCGTGATCCCGGTCTTCCTGGAAGGCCTCGGAGCCAGCAATGCCGCCATCGCACTCCTCCCCGCCCTGAGCGCGCTTGGGGTGGGGCTTCCCCAGGCCTTTTCGGGGACCCTCACCCGCCGGGGCGGATCGCTCCGGGCCCGAGTGCTCTGGCTCCACGTGGCGGCCCCCCTCCCCCTCGCCCTGGTGGCCGCGGGCCTCTGGTCCGGGGGCGTCTCACCGGTCTGGCTCGTGCTCGGCGGGTGGGGCGCCTTTTACGCCCTCGTGGGAACCGTCTTTCCCCTCTGGCTCGACTTTATGGCCGGAATCCTCGACCCGGAGCGGCGGGGGCGCGCTTTCGGGTTCATCTTCTTCACGCAGACTCTGGCCGGGGCCGCCGGGGTGACGGCGGCGGGATACCTGCTTGGCCACAGCACGGCGCCCCAAGTCTACGCCGCGCTCTTTCTCTCCGCGGCCCTGCTCATGGCGGGCGGCTCCTTCCTTTTCCTCGGGACGGCCGGCGGGGCTCCGGACGAGCCGGTCAGGCCGGGAGGGGTGGACCAACACCTTCGGGCCATGTGGGGCGCCCTTCGGCGGAGCCGGTGGATGCTCCCGTACCTCTGCGGCCGCTGGGTCGTGCGAGGGGCGTACCCCTTGATTCTCCACTTCTACGCGGTGTTCGCCGTGGCGGAGCGGGGCATGTCGCCCTCGGCGGCGGCGATCCTCGGAACGGCGGCCCTCCTGGGCCAGGCCTTCGCGGGAATCGGCGCCGGGTGGCTCGGGGACCGATTCGGCCACAAGGCCGCCGTCCTCATCGGGCAGGGAGGCCTCGCCTCCGCCGCCCTTCTCCTCGTCACGCCCGTGCCGGATGCGGCAATCTACCTCGCGGCCGTCCTGACGGGGGCGTTCCTGGCCACCGAATACACGAGCCAGACCAACTGGGTCATCGACCTGGCGGGGCCCCACGAGCGGCGCAACGCCCTGGGCCTCGTGGGGTTTCTGCTCACCCCGTCGGCTGTCCTGGCTCCGCTGGCGGGGGGATGGATCATGGACTCGGTGGGATTCAGGCCGGTGTTCGGGGCGGTCGGCCTTCTCGTCCTGGGCGCCATGGCCTGGGAGATCCGCCTCGTCCCCACGGGCCGGGAAAGAATCTGATCCGTACCGCCCGAACGGGTGGGAAGGATTGGTGCCGAGGCTCCGAAATTCAGGCGAATCCCAGGGCCATCTTGGCTTCCAGGCTCATCATCTCGGGGGTCCAGGGGGGAGACCAGACGAGGTGCACGCGCGCCCGCTCCACGCCCGGAACCTTCAGGAGCGCGTTGTTCGCCTCGAGCAGGAGCTGATCGGCCACGGGGCAGCCCGGCGAGGTCATGGTCATGTCCATCTCCACCTCGCCGCCCTTGCACACGAGACGGTAGATGAGGCCCAGGCTCACCACGTCCAGCCCGAGCTCGGGGTCCACCACCTGCTCGAGGGCCGCGTAGCAGGCCCGCTCTTCTTCCCCCATCGCGTCCTCGTGAGAACCGTCCATCATCCAATCACCTCCCCTGTCTGGAACACCTCCGCCCCCCCGCCATTCCCGGCCCGGACAAGGCGCTCCGTATGGTACCATGCCACCCGGAGGTGCCCTTGTCCAGCCTCTTCTCCGTGGTGATCGTGGGCCGCCCGAACGTCGGAAAATCGACGCTCTTCAACCGCCTTCTCGGACGCCGGAAGGCGCTCGTCCACGACCAGCCGGGGGTCACCCGGGACCTCAACATCGCTCTCCTGGAGCGGGACGGCCTGACGGTCCAGATCGTGGACACCGGAGGCATCTACGGGGAACGCGAGGACGCGCTGCTCTCCCTGGTGGAGGAGCAGGTCCATGTCGCCATGGAGGGTGGCGACCTCGTTCTCCTTCTCGTGGACGGGAAGGAGGGGCTCAACCCGGTGGATGAGGAACTGGCCCGCCGGCTGATCAAGTCGGGAAAGCCGGCGGCCCTCGTCGTCAACAAGGTGGACGTGGAGGGCCACGCCCCCCGGTCGGCGGAGTTCTACTCCCTCGGACTTTCTCCCGTCTTCTCCGTGTCCGCCGAGCACGGGACCGGCGCGGAGGAACTTTGGGACTTCGTGGGGTCGAAGGCCCGGGAGCGGGGTCTGGCGCCGGCCGAGCCCCCTTCGGCGGAGGGCTCCATCCGGGTGGCCATCGTGGGCCGGCCCAACGTGGGGAAGTCCTCCCTGCTCAACCGCCTCCTGGGCCAGTACCGTTCCCTGGTCTCCGAGATTCCGGGGACCACCCGGGACCCCGTGGACGCCCCCCTCTCTGCGGGCGGACGGGACTTCGTCCTCCTGGACACGGCGGGCATACGCCGGAAGAGCAAGACGGAGAAGGGCGCGGAGATTCTCTCCGTAATCCTCGCCCGGCGAAGCCTGGAGACGTGCCACGTGGCGCTCCTCGTCCTCGACGCCTCCCAGCCTCCCTCCCACCAGGATGCCCACATCGCCGGGCTCATCGAACGATCGAGACGCGCCGCCGTGGTCGTCCTCAACAAGTGGGACCTCCTCGGGGGTGAGGAGAGGGCCAAGGCTGCCGAGGAGGCCGTCCGGGAGAGGCTCCACTTCATGCCGTACCTTCCCCTCGTGCGGGCGTCGGCGAAGACGGGTCGGCACGTGGACCGGGTCCTCCCCATGACCTCCAAGGTCTACGACCGCTTCCGAATCAAGATCCCGACGTCGGTCCTCAACAAGACGCTGGCGGATCTGGTGGCCAGGGTCTCCCCCCCGTCCATCCAGGGCAAGGAACTGAAGATCCGATACGCGACGCAGACCGGAGAGGCCCCCCCCATCCTCACCCTTTTCACGAATTCCAAGCTCCCGCCCCCCGAACCCTACGCGCGCTACCTCAAGAACGGGCTGAGGGAGTCCTTCGACCTCGAAGGGTCACCGCTCATCATCAAGTTCCGCGCGGAATAGCCGGACGGCCTTCGGGTCGGGGCAGGCTTGCAGGAGTTCGGCGGCCGTGCGCCCCAGCTTCGGGTGCCTCCACATGGGGGCGATCTCCGCCAGCGGCGCCAGGGCGCTCCGGCGTCGGGACAGGGCCGGGTGCGGGAGGACGAGCCTCGGCGTGCATACGAGGAGGCTGCCCCACGCCAGCAGGTCCACGTCCACGGTCCTCGGGCCTTTCGGAGTCCGCCGGTGCCTGCCGAGGGCCCTCTCCGCCCACAGGGCGAGGGAAAGGACGGCCAGGGGTCCCGCTTCGCATTCGGCTTTCAGCACCCGATTGAGGTACCAGGGCTGGGCGCCGACTCCCGAGGGCTCCGTTTCGTAGACGCGCGACCTATCGGTCACGCGGACCCTCCCCGAGCGCTCGAGGAGGCGGGCGGCGGCTTCGATGTACGCCAGACGGTCTCCCAGGTTGCTCCCGAGGAGCAGGTAGGCGTCCGGCGGGGAGCAGGGTCCGGTAAACACGGTCAGAGGGAAAGGAGGAGGCCGTCGTAGGCGGTCGTGGCCTCGGGGAAGCGCTTCTGGGCCAGGCGCTCCTTCCTCTGCAGAACGGTATCGGAATGGAAGGGGTCGTTGTGGTACAGAACGAGCTGGCCCACCTTGGCCTTCTTGGCCACGCGGACGCAGTCCCGCCACGTGGAATGGCCCCACCCCTTCCGGTCGGAAGCCTCCTCGACGGAGTTGTTGGAGTCCATCACGAGCAGGTCGGCCCCGGCCGCCCTTTCCTGGAGCTGGGCGTCCAACCGCCCGCCGTCGGGCTCGGTGTCCGTGGCGTAGACGATTTTCCGCCCCCGGACCTCGACCACGAAGCCGAAGCACCGTTGCGGGTGGTGCACCTCGAAGGGTTCCACGCGCGCGTCCTCGACTTCCATCACGCCGCCGATCTGGACGTACTCGATGCGCGCCGCCAACGCTTCGAGGGGGATGGGAGAAAAGGGGGCCAGGAGCTGGCCCGTGAATACCTTCTCCACGCCGCCCCTGCCGTAGATCACCATCCGGGTCCTCCGGTCGTAGGCGGGCTTGAAGAAGGGCAGGCCGTGGATGTGGTCCCAGTGGAAGTGGGACAGGAACAGGTGAAGGGGGCCGGACTCCAGAAGGTCCGTCTTGTGGAGCTGGTTCCCGAGGGCGATGATGCCGGTGCCCGCGTCGAAGACGATCCTCTCCCGGTGTCCCCAGCGGACTTCCATGCAGGAGGTGTTCGTTCCGAAGCGGACCTTGTCCCCCGAGAAACAGGGAACACTTCCCCGGGTCCCCCAGAAATGGACCGACACCGAATCCTTCATGGGGGAAGGTTCGCACAGGAAATCGGGAAAGGCAAGGGCGTCAACTCACCTTCCGGACGGCGGCCTCCAGGGCGTCTTCGAAGATCTCGAGGAAGGCCTGGGCCTGGGTCCTGTCGATCACCAGGGGCGGGCAGATCCTCAGGGTGTTCGGCCCGCACCCCAGGATCAGGAGGCCCCGGAGAAAGCTCTGGGTCTCCATCTCGTCCCGCAGTTCGGGAAAGCGCTCCTTGGATTCGCGGTCCTTCACGAGTTCGACGCCGATCATCAGCCCCTTGCCGCGCACGTCCCCGATGACCCCGAACTTGCCCATCAAGCCCTTCAGGCCCTCCATCAGGAAGCGGCCCTGTTCCTCCGCGTTGGCCATGAGGGACTCTTCGAGGAGTTCGATGGTGGCCCGGGCGGCGGCGCACGCCACGGGGTTGCCGCCGAAGGTGGAGGCGTGGCTGCCGGGGGGCCAGTTCATGATGCGGTCCGAGGCCACGCACGCCGATAGGGGCAGGCCCGACGCGATGCCCTTGGCCAGGCAGGTGATGTCGCCGTGGACCCCGAAGTGCTCGATGGCGAGGAACCTCCCCGTGCGGCCCATCCCGGCCTGGACCTCGTCGTCCACCAGGAGGATCCCGTACTTGTCGCAGATGGAGCGCAGGCCCTGGAGGAATTCCGGGGGCGGGACCACGTAGCCGCCCTCACCCTGGATGGACTCCACGAAGAGGGCCGCGACCTCCTGCGGCGGGCAGATGGTCCGGAACACCGTGTCCTCGATGAAGGAGACGCACTCGAACCGGCACTTCCCGTACGTCTGGCCGTAGGGGCAGCGATAGCAGTAGCCGTAGGGGACGTGGGTGACGCCGCCCATGAGCGGGAAGAACTTGTCCTTTTGGGTGGCCTTGCTGGCCGTGAGGCTCAGGGCTCCGGTGGTCCGGCCGTGGAAGGCCCCGAAAAAGGCGATGAAGCGCTTGCGCTCGGTGTGGTACTTGGCGAGCTTGATGGCGCACTCGATGGCCTCGGCGCCCGAGTTTCCGAAGAAGACGCGATTGGTGTCCGCCCCCGGAACGTGTTTGGAGACGAGTTCGGCGGCCTCCACCTGAGGTGTGTAATAGAAATCGGTGCCGCTGATGTGCATGAGCCGGCCGGCCTGTTCCCGGACGGCGGCGACGACCTTCGGGTGACAGTGTCCGGTGGCCACGACGGCGATCCCCGCCGCGAAGTCGAGGAAATGGTTGCCGTCGGGATCGCGAACGACGGCCCCGTGGGCCTCCTCGGCCACGAGGGGGTAGCCGCGCGTGTAGGATGTGGATACGTACCGGTCGTCCCGAGCGATGATCTCCTTCGCTTTGGGGCCGGGCAGCTCGGTCTTCAGACCGGGCAGACGGGGGAAGTCGCTCATGGGTGTCCTCGCTTTCCATGGTTCAACGCCAGCCGGATCGCGGCGGCGGGAGAAGGTGAAGGGCCTTAAACGGAGCCCGCGATGTCCTTTCTGAAGTGCATTCCCTGGAATTCGATCCGGGCCGCGGCGGCGTAGGCGCGCTCCCGGGCGGCGGCCACGGTGGCGCCGAGGGCCGTCACGTTCAGGACCCGGCCTCCCGAGGTGAGAAGCCGTCCGTCCTCGCGTCGGGTCCCGGCGTGAAACACCGTGACGCCCTCCATCGCTTCCGCTTCCTCGATCCCGCGGATGGGGCGCCCCTTGGGGTAGGACCCCGGGTAGCCCTCGGAGCAAAGAACAACGGTGACGGCCGCCTCGGGTCTCCAGACGAGCGGCACCCGGCTCAGGGTGCCCGTGGCGCAAGCCCAGAGGACCTCCGCGAAGTCCGTGTCGAGCCGGGGCAGGATCACCTGGGTCTCCGGATCGCCGAGGCGGCAGTTGAATTCGAGGACCATGGGGCCGGACGGGGTCAGCATGAGGCCCGCGTAGAGCACGCCCCGGAATGGCGTACCCTCGCGGCGCATGGCCTCCAGCGCGGGCGCGACGACCTCCCGCACGGACCGGTCCAACAGGCCCTTGTCCATCGACCCCGCCGGACAGAAGGCGCCCATCCCGCCCGTGTTGGGCCCCGTGTCGCCGTCGCCCACCCGCTTGAAATCCCGCGCCGGCGGCATGAGCGCGAAGTCCGCTCCGTCCGAAAAGACCATGAGCGAGGCCTCCTCGCCCGATAGGTGCTCCTCCACCAACATCCGGTCTCCCGCGGCACCGAAGGCCTTCCGGACCAGGATCTCCTCGGACCCCGCCAGGGCCTCCTCGCGGCTCGCGCAGATGAGGACCCCCTTGCCGGCCGCGAGTCCGTCGGCTTTGAGGACCAACGGGAAGGGACCGGAGTAGGATTCCAGGTACTCCCGGGCCGCCTCGCCGTCCCCGAAGACACGGAAGTCCCCCGTCGGGATCCGGTTGCGGACGCAAAATTCCTTCGCGAACACCTTGGAGGACTCCAGGCGCGCCGCCTCGGCGGAGGGCCCGAAGCAGGCGATCCCCTCCCGTGCGAGTGCGTCGGCGAGACCCAAGGCCAGGGGGACCTCGGGGCCCACCGCCACGAGGTCCACGCGTTCCTTCGCGGCGAGGGTCACGAGGCCCGCCACGTCCTCCGCGGACACGCCGGCCGTGGGGATCTTTCCTTCCGCCCCGCCGTTCCCCGGCGCCCAGACCAGATGCTCCACGCGAGGCGACCGGGACAGGGCCCAGGCCATCGCGTGCTCCCTGCCTCCGCCTCCCACGAGAAGGACCCGCATCTAAACCCCCATTAAGGCTTCATTCTAAAGGGGAAACCGGTATCGGGTCAAGGCGATTTCGGCCGCGGCCAGCGCAGTGGGGCACAAGACCGAAGGGGTGGGAAACGGTCACCCTCCGGAGGAGGCCACCCGGTTTCTGCCGCGGTCTTTCGCCTGGTAGAGGGCCTCGTCGGCGCCCTTCAGGAGGGTCAGGAGGGAGCCGAAGGGCCGTGGAAACGACGCCACGCCCACGCTGACCGTGACGGGGGCTGGAAGGACCGAGGCGCCTCCCCAGGGCAGGCTCTCCACCGAGCGGCGGATGCGCTCGGCCACCGCCACGGCCTCTCCCGGCGGACAGCCCGGCAGGATGGCCGCAAACTCCTCACCCCCGTACCGGCACAGGAGGTCGATGTCCCTCAACTCCGCCAGCATGCGGTGGGCGGTCTCCTTGAGCACGAGGTCCCCGGCGGGGTGGCCGTACGTATCGTTGATCTTTTTGAAGTGGTCGAGGTCCACCATGAGCAGGGAAAGGGGTTTGCCCTCTCTTTGGGACCGGCTCAGCTCCTTGGGGAGTTCGGCGTCAAAGTGGCGGCGGTTGTACAGACCGGTGAGGCCGTCCAGGGTGGCGAACCTCTCGTGGTGCTTCTGGAGGAGGGCCAGGTGGAGAAGGGCCGCCACCTGCTCGATGAAGCGTCCGGCGGCCCGCCTCCCCACCTCCGGAAAGGGCGCCGTCTCCCGCCCGACGACGCCGATGATTCCGAACTGCTCGTCGCCGGAGGAGAGGGGGTGGAGATAGGCCACCGCGCCCGGGGGGAAAGGTTCTCCGCGGAAAAGGACGGGCATGGCCGTGTCGCGGCTCGCGGCCCCCTCCAGGTACAGCGGTTCCCCGCCTTTCATGAGGACCCAGTAGGCCCACGTCTGGCGGTCCATGTACCGGAAGGTCTCCGGGACCTGGAACTTCTTGGTCTCGATGTAGGCGTACTGAAAGCGGGGGCTTCGGATGACGGTGAAGGCGTAGAGGGCGGGGAGCAGGTCGAAGAGGTGGTCGAGGACACACCCGGCCATGGCGTCGGGCTCTTTCTGTCGAACGATCTGCTCGAGGCCCCGCGCCAGGCGCTCACCCTCGTCGCTCCTCGAGGACAGGGCGTGAAAGTGGGCCGCGAAGCCCTCCCAGGCGTCGTAAATCCGTGCCGCGCGGACGAGGATCGCCATCTCTTCGGGCAGGTAGGATTGCCCGGCCGCCCGGTGGAGGGCGAGAAGGGCCCTGGCCTTCCCCCGGTGGATCACGGGAGCCAGCGCCCAGGACAAGGGGTCGGCGCGGCCGGGAAGGTAACCGACCACCTGGGGATGGACCGAATCGGCCGTGACCTCCTTCTCTCCGTCCAGAGCGAGAACGGCCAGTCCTTCCCTCCTCGCCACGCCCGCCGACGCCTTCAGCCCCGGGTTCGTCGCCGAGACCCTCCAGCCTTCCCGTTCGGGCACCAGACACACGGCCCCATCGGACCCCGTGGCCTGCCGCAAGAGGCCCAGGAACTGGCACGAGAGCGCCCCCCAGTCCGGCGGTCGGTGTCCATCCACGAGGGCGCCGTCGGGTGGGAGCGCGGGAGAGGCGGTCTGCCGTGGGCGCCTATGGCGGAACGCGAGGGCGCCCGCCGCGAATCCCACAAGGAGCCCCGCCGCCGCCGTCGCGGCGATCAGCGCCGGATCCATGTCCAGAGACCCCACGACGAGACGCCGAGGACGGCTCCCGCCCCATCGCGGACCCAGTCCATCGGATCGGGCATGCGGCCGGGCACGAAGGCCTGGTGGAACTCGTCGAGGCCGCCGAGAAGGAGGGCGAGGACCAGGGCCCCTGCCAAGACGCCCGGGGCCGCCCTCCCGTCCCCACCACCTTGCAGGGCCCGGGCCAGCAGGAACCCGAGCACGGCGTACTCGGGAACGTGGAGGAAGTTGGTCTCCAGACCGGCGGGAAGGGGCGGGTGGGTCATGTGCGAGAGGAGCGTGATCAGGAGGACGTAGAGGAGGGGGGGCAGCCAGAACTTGGCGAAGTGCCGGAAAGTCACGGCCCCGTCCAGAACATGAGGTAGGCGAAGGCCAGCGAACCCAGGACCATCCAGGCGAGAGTCTTGGCCACCGAGAGCAGAAAGCCCCGACGGTCCCTGTGGTTGAGCGTGGCGAAAAAGAGGGCCGTGAGCGCCGAGAAGGCGAGCAGGGAGAAGAAATGGTCCCTCAGCATCACTCCTTCCTCCCCACGGCGATGTCGAAGGCGTCCATGATGAGGAGCATGTTCATCAGACCCGCCGCCACGAGGAAGGTGCTGCCGTATCCGAACATCACGTCGGTGACGGCCTCGGGCCGCAGGGCCCCCCAACCTGCCAGCCGGCCGCCGAAGTACAGGAGACCCAGGCCGGCCTGGGCCACGCCTCCCAGCCGATACAGCCAGTTGGGGGCGTCGAAGGGGAAGAGGGCGCCGCTGAGGTGCAGCCCGATGGCGTAGGTCGCCCCCACGATCGCGAAGAAGGCCGCGGCCCGCCCCTTCCGGCCCAGGCAAAGGTGCGAAAGGCCCGGGATGAGCAGGGTCGGAAGGGCGCAGGCGTAGGCCTTCCAGCGCGGGAAGCTGGGGCGCATCCTACTCTTCTTTGATCACGTGGAGGCGGACCTTTGGGGCCACCTCGTGGTGGAGTCGCACGGGGATCTCGTACTCGCCCAGCTTCTTGATGGGCTCGTGGAGAAGGATTTTCCGCTTGTCCACGGTGAACCCCTTCTCGCGGAGGAGGTCCGCCACGTCGGTGGGTGTCACCGACCCGTAGAGCACGTCCTGGTCGCCCGCGCGCTTGAGCACGGTGAGTTCCACGGCCTGCATCTTCTCCGCCAGGGCCACCGCCTCCTCCTTCTCCTTGAGCTGGCGCGTCTCATACATGCGGCGCTCCTGCTCCAGGACCTTGACGGCTCCCGGGGTGTACCGCATGGCCAGACCTTTGGGGAGGAGGTAGTTGCGGGCGTACCCGTCCTTCACGTTGACGACGGCGCCCCGCTGTCCGAGGTTGTCGAGGTTTTCTTTCAGGATGACTTTCATGGGGCCCTCCTCCGTCAATCCTGGGTGAAGGGGAGCAGGGCGAGCAGACGGGCCCGCTTGATGGCCACGGTGAGCTGCCGCTGGTGGATGGCGCACGTGCCCGAAATGCGGCGCGGCACGATCTTCGCGCGCTCGCGCAGGTACCCGGAGAGGAGTTTCACGTCCTTGTAGTCGATGAAGGCCACCCCCGTGTCGCAGAACTTGCAGTACTTCTTCCGCTTGAACAGGTAGTCCTTCTTGTAGAAGCGCTTCTTTTTTCCGCCTTTGGCGTCGCGTCTAGGGTCGCCCATGGTCGGTCCTCACTCCATGTCCTGGTCGTCTTCGGCGTAGCTGTCACCCACGTCCAAGTCCTCTTCCCCGGCGTGGCGGCGCCGCTTGGCGCTCCGGGCCTTGAGCTTGGCTTCCGAGCGGACCTCCTCGTCCCGGCGGATGGTCAGGTAGCGCATGACGCTCTCGTTGAGCCTCAGGCGACCCTCCACGCCGGCCACGCAGTCCTCGGCTTCGGAATCGTACTCGTAGAGGACGTAGTACCCCTCGGTGAACTTGCGGATGGGATAGGCGAGCGTCCGCTTCCCCCACCGGTTCACCACGAGGTTCTGCCCGCCGAACCTCTCCTTGAGGTCCTTCTCGACGAGGGTGACCTGAGCCTCCAGGTCCGTCTCGCCGAGGTTGGGCGGCAACACGACCACCGTCTCGTAATGTCTCACGTCTTGACCTCCTTATGGCCTAGCCCCCTCCACGTCCGGGAGGAGGAAGAAGGCTTTGAAATCATAGCACAGGCGCGCCCCCGCTGTCCAGGAAGGGGCTTACGCTCCCGCGGCCGGCTCGGGCTTCCCTCTCCGGTTGTGGCGGTTCATGGCGAGGAGAAACCCGTGGGCCACCGCGTCCAGGACGGCGCGGGCCGCCCGTTCCGCGGCCTCCTCCAAAAGAGCGTGCCGGTCCGGATCGAGGGGCGAGAGCAGGTAGTCCACCTGCTCCCCCTTCTCCACCGCCTCCTCCCGGATCCCGAGCCGGATCCTCGGGAAGTCCCCCGTCCCCAGCTCCTCCAGGATGGACTCCATGCCGTGATGGCCCCCGGCGCCGCCGGAAAGACGGAGCCGGACCTGTCCGAAGGGCAGGTCCAGGTCGTCGTAACAGACGATGACCCTCTCCGCCGGAAGGGACTCACGCCGGACCAGCCGGGCCACGGCGATCCCGCTCCGGTTCATGTAGGTCAAGGGCTTGAGAAGGAGAAAGGCGCGCCCCCTCCACCGGCAGACGCTGGCTTCCGCCTCGCCGTCCCTGGAAAACCGGGGTCCGCGGCAGAGTTCCCGGACCTTGTCCGCCACCAGGAAGCCCGCATTGTGGGGTGAACGATCGTAGCGGGGCTCGGGATTTCCGAGCCCCGCTACAAGGAATTCCACGGACATGGCTGGGGAGCCGGAAAGGGGCTACTTGCCCTCTTTCTCTTCTTCCGCTTCGGACTTCTTGCCCTTGCCGATCACCTCGGGCTCCTGGGACTCGGGGGCGGCCTCCTCGCCGGCGGCGGGAGCGGCCTCGATCCTGGGAGCGGCGATGACGACCACGGGCTGGTTGAGGTCGTTCTCGATGACGCGGACGCCCTCCTTGAACGTGAGCTGGGAGACCTTGATGCTGTCGCCCACCTTGAGGGGGGTCAGGTCGATGGTGACGCGGTCCGGGATGTCCGCGGGAAGGCACTCCACCTGGACCTCGCGCATGATCACGTCCAGCAGGCCCCCTTCCGTCTTCACGCCGTAGGCCGTGCCCTCGCAGACCACGGGCACCCTCACCTTCACCTTTTGATCCATCATGATCCGGGTGAAGTCCGCGTGGATGAGCTCGTTGGTCACGGGGTTGATCTGGATTTCCTTGACCATCACGTGACGCTGGGCTTTGGTTCCCTTGAGGGAGAACAGGAGAATCGTGTTCCTTCCCTTTTCCGAGCGGAGGATCTGGATGATCTTGCGGGGATCCACCGCGATGGGAACGGGCTCCTTGCCCCCTCCGTAAACGATACCGGGGATCAATCCCTTGGATGCGGTCCACTGGCGGCCCTTCTTCCGGACTTCGGGCCGCTGTTCGACCTCGATCTCGATGAACTGCTGAGACATCGTTCGCTCCTACGGGGTCTCGGGTGCGGGCACCCTGCGTGAAACCATAACGATATCAAAAGATTGGCCCTCTGGCAACCCCCCCGGCCCCGTTGTCGGGGACTCCCCGACGGGGCTATTCTTGGGGTCCTCCGGCGTCGGGAGACGCACTCCGCGCCCTTCTGAGCGCCGGACCCCATGAAAGGGAGCGGCCATGGCCCGCATCGATCCGCACTCCCACTTCGACCCCGAACAGCCCCTCGTCCGGAGGCTCCATTGGAAGGTATCGGCCGACTTCGACTCCCACCGCCTCGCCGGGGAGGCCCGCCTCTTCCTGGCGGCTCCATCGGAGGGGCCCCTGGATCTGGATTCGGACGCTCTGGACATCCGCGAGGCGAGGGACCAGCGAAACCGCCCGGTCCCGTTCCACCTGGGAGACCCCGATCCGGTGCTGGGGAGGCGGCTCCGCCTGGATCTGCCGGAGGGCACCACGGAGGTGGCCCTGCGATACGCCACCTCCCCGGAGGCCGCCGCGCTCCAGTGGCTGTCCCCCGAGCAAACCGAGGGCCGCGCGGCGCCCTTCCTCTTCAGCCAGTGCCAGCCCCACCATGCGCGCTCCATGGTCCCCTGCCAGGACAGCCCCCGAGTGCGCATCACCTACCGGGCCGAAATCACGGTCCCCGAAGGGATGCGTCCCGTCATGTCGGCGGGGGATGCGGAGGAGAGCCCTGGGCCGGTTCCCGGGACGCGGACCTTCGCCTTCGAGATGCCTCAGCCCATCCCCTCCTACCTCCTCGCCCTCGCGGCGGGGCGTCTGGAGAGCCGCGATTTGGGCCCCCGCTCGCGCATCTGGGCGGAGCCCGAGACGGTGGAGGCGGCGGCCTTCGAGTTCGCCGAAATCGAGAGCATGATCGCTGCGGCCGAGGGGGTGTTCGGACCGTACGAGTGGGACCGGTACGACATGCTGGTCCTCCCCCCCTCCTTTCCGTACGGGGGCATGGAGAACCCCCGCCTCACCTTCCTCACGCCCACCCTGCTGGCCGGAGACCGGTCCCTCGTGGCCGTGGTGGTCCACGAACTCGCGCACTCGTGGACGGGAAACCTCGTCACCAACGCCACCATGAACGACTTCTGGCTCAACGAGGGCTTCACCGTCTGGGCCGAGCGGAGGATCCTGGAGGTCGTTCGAGGCGGTGAAGCCGCCTCCCTGGCGTGGGCCATCGGGCAGACGGGCCTGGACCGATCCCTGGAGCGCTTCGGCGCCGCATCCCCCTATACGCGGTTGAAAACCGACTTGTGGGGCGTGGATCCCGACTCGATCTATTCGGAGGTCCCTTACGAGAAGGGGGCACGTCTGGTGGCCCTCCTGGAGCGCACCGCCGGCCGCGGCGTTTTCGACGCTTTCGTCCGGGACTACATCGAGCGCTTTCGGTTCACTTCCATCACCTCCGAGGAGTTCCTCGCCTTCCTTGAGGAACGTCTGCCGGGACCCGCCGCCGAGGTGGGCGTTAAGGAATGGGTGTACGGGACGGGGCTTCCCGCGAACGCCCCGCGCTTCGCTTCGAAGGCCCTGACCGCCATCGAGTCCAAGGCCGCCGCCTGGGCCGACGGGGTCCGTCCCTCGAAGGCCGACGCCGCCGCCTGGACCCCCGCCGAAACCCTGATCTACCTGCAGAACCTTCCGAGACCCCTTCCCGAGGACGACTGCGCTCTGCTGGACCGGACCTTCGGCCTGACGTCCCAGGGGAACTACGAGATCCTCGTGGAGTGGCTCTCCATCGCGGCCGTTTCCGACTACGCGCCCGCCTTCCCGCGGATCCGCGAGGTCCTGGGCCGCGTGGGGCGGATGAAATTCCTCCGGCCCCTCTACAAGGCGCTGGCCGCCAGCCCCAGAACCCGGGAGCTGGCCCGCGGCACCTTCGAGACGGTCAAGACCCGGTACCACAGCCTCTCCAGGCGGGTCGCCGAGGTGGAGATGGCCGCCTACCCCGAGGGCTGAGACGCTACCCCTTGAAACGGGCCGCGGTGGGACTCAGCGGGCGGCGGTCTGGTCCCGATGCCCCGCGTCCCGCTGGTCGTCCAGGTGGTAGAGCGAAACGGGGAGGGGCTCGTGGACCTTCTTCCCGTCCCTTCGGACGATGACGGCGGGGGCCCCCACGACGGTGCACCCGGCGGGCACGTCGCGGTTGATCACCACCGATTCCGCCCCCACGCGCGATCCGTCGCCGAGGGTCACGGGTCCCAGGATCGTGGCGTGGGTGCCGATGAAGACGTCATCTCCAACGGTCGGGTGGCGCTTTCCCCGGTGCTTGCCCGTGCCGCCGAGGGTGACGCCGTGAAAGAGGACGCAGTTGCGCCCGATGCGCACGGTTTCTCCGATGACGACCCCTGCCCCATGGTCGCAGAAGAAGCCGGGGCCGATCTGCGCGCCGGGGTGGATCTCGAGACCCGTCAGGAAACGCATGATCTGGCTGATGAGACGGGGCAGGAAGGGGACCCGGAGCCGGTACAGGGGATGGCTGACGTATCGGTGGACGACCACGGCGTGCAGACAGGGATAGAGGATCCACTCCCCGGGCCCGCAGGCCGGGTCGTTCCGCTTGATGGCCTTGACGTCCTCGAACATGTCGCCTCCGTTCCGGGCAACGGAACGGCGTTCAGGATATTCCAGGCCGGCCCCAAGGGGAAGGACCGTGGCGGCCGGGCGATTCGCCTCGACCACCCACCCGCGGCGGCGCAACCGGAGAAAGGTCCCTTTCCGTCTCTCTTCTTGGGAACTCGGGAACTTCGGGACTTTGGAGAATCGGAGACAGGGGGGCGAGGGCGCCCGCCCTTCGGATCACGCTTTTTCCATCGCATTTCAATCCCAAATCCCAAATCCGAAATCCCAAATCCCAATTGCGCCTGCTTTTCCTTCCACCTTCCCCCCTCCGCCTTGCCTCTCCCGTCTCCCGCCCCCCTCCCCCTCGTGCTATACTGACCACCCGCGAAATGCCGGAGAAGGGAGAGTGCCGGATGCCCAAGTACATTTTCGTAACGGGGGGTGTGGTTTCTTCGTTGGGCAAGGGGATCGCCGCGGCCTCCATCGGTTGTCTCCTGGAGGCGCGGGGCTTCAAGGTCACGATCCAGAAACTGGACCCGTACATCAACGTGGACCCCGGCACCATGTCCCCCTTCCAGCACGGGGAGGTCTTCGTCACCGACGACGGGGCCGAGACCGATCTGGACCTGGGCCATTACGAGCGATTCACGAGCCAGGTCTCCGGCAGGGGCAACAATTACACGGCCGGACGGATCTACCTCCAGGTCATCGAGAAGGAGCGCCGGGGGGACTTTCTGGGCGGCACGGTGCAGGTGGTCCCCCACGTCACGAACGAGATCAAGGAGGCCGTCAAGGCCCAGGCCAAGGGCTACGACGTCTGCCTCGTCGAGATCGGCGGCACCGTGGGCGACATCGAATCCCTGCCCTTCCTGGAGGCCATCCGCCAGCTCCAGCTCGAAGTGGGCCGCGCCAACGCCCTGTTCATCCACCTCACCCTCATTCCCTTCATCCGGGCCAGCCACGAACTCAAGACCAAGCCCACGCAGCACAGCGTCAAGGAGCTGCTTTCCATCGGGATCCAGCCCGACATCCTTCTCTGCCGGACCGAGTACCCGATCCCCCGCGACATGAAGGCCAAGATCGGCCTCTTCTGCAACGTGGCGGAGGAGGCCGTCATCACCGCGAAGGACGTGGAGCACGTCTACGAGGTCCCCCTCTACTTCGCCCAGGAGGGCCTCGACTACATCCTCCTCAAGTACCTCGGCCTTCCCCTTCACGAGCGGCGTTTGGAGAAGTGGGAGGAGTTCCTCGACACCCTGAAGCACCCCGAAGACACCACGACCATCGGCATCGTGGGCAAGTACACGCAGTACGAGGATTCCTACAAGAGCCTGCGGGAGGCCCTCATCCACGGCGGCGTGGCCAACAAGCTGGGCGTCCGTCTGAAGTGGGTGGAAGCCGAGGACATCGAGCGCGAGGGACCGGCCGGGCCTCTCAGCGGCGTCCACGGCATCCTCGTCCCCGGAGGCTTCGGCGAACGGGGCGTGGAGGGCAAGATCAAGGCCGCTGGGTACGCCCGCCGCCACAAGATCCCCTACTTCGGCATCTGCCTGGGGATGCAGCTCGCCTCCATCGAGTTTGCGCGTTCGGAGGCGGGCCTTCCCGACGCCAACTCCACCGAGTTCAACCCCGACTGCCAGGCGCCGATCTTTTACAAGCTCCGCGACCTTCTGGGCGACGACTCCTACGGCGGCAACATGCGCCTGGGGAAGTGCGCCTGCGACATCACCCTGGGCAGCTTCGCCCACAAGGCCTACGGGGACCTGCGCATCGAGGAGCGCCACCGGCACCGCTACGAATTCAACAAGGCCTTCCTGGAACCCCTCCAGAAGGCCGGCATGGCCTTCACCGGCCTGTCTCCCGACGGGAAGTTCGTGGAGATCGTCGAACTCGCCGACCACCCCTGGTTCCTCGGCTGCCAGTTCCACCCCGAGTTCAAATCCCGTCCCCTGAACCCCCATCCCCTCTTCCGGGCCTTCGTGAAGGCCGCTTACGAAAACCGCCTTCGATCCGAGGCCGAAGGGGGAAAGGAGAAGTAGGGAACCGGAGAACCCGGGCGCGGGAATCCTCCGGCACGGTCCACGGGCGAGGGCACTCCGAAGGAACCCGATGGGGGCGGCTCCCCGTGGCGGGTCGGATTTTTTCCCGCGGAGCCTGATGCCCCGACGCCTGCGCCCCCAGATCCCAGGTTGGGCCCACTGGGCTCATTCTCAAAAAAGACAAGCATGCCGGGATGCCCCCTCAGGGGAAACCCGCGGGGCAGGAATTCGAATACAATATGTCAACACAAGACCTGACCCCGGATTCTTTGAGGATGCGGGCGCCGAAGCCTGACGCCGCAATAGGGCCGTCGCCGTCGGCGGCCCATCCGGGGCTTCCTCGAAGGGCACCCCGCCGGGGCTCCCTGGAACCAAGACCCAGCGCTGTTCCCCCGAAGGGCCTCGTCGAAGGTAGGGTTGCACATGGACGCGGCACCCGGCCCTCCCGAAGGGCGGACGGGGCGAAGGGCCGGGACGGAGAGGCGCGTGCGCTTCGACGGAACGGGACAAGCCCCGGAGGAGGCGCCGAAGGCGCCGGGCCGGGAGGAACAAGGGGCATTTGGGATTTGGGATCTCGGATTTGGAGACAAGGGCAACAGCTGAAGCCGTGGGGCCTGTGCCCTCGCCCGCTAGAAAGCAATGAACAGGAGTTCGAGGCCGGGGGCGGGAGGGCCATGGGGCCGGGAGACGCCCGCGCGGCCCCTTGTCCTGAAGAACGGAGGTGCTATGCTGTGCGAGCATGGAGCGAGAGATGAGGAAGGAGCCGGAGGTTCGGCAGATCCAAATCGGGGAGGGCGTGACCGCCGGGGGCGGACGGCCCTTTTTCGTCGCGGGCCCGTGCGTCATCGAGTCCGAATCCCACGCGAGGGCCGTCGCCCTCCAGCTCGCCTCGTGGTCGCGGACCCTCGGCCTACCGCTCGTCTTCAAAGCCTCCTACGACAAGGCCAACCGGACCTCCCTTTCGTCCTTCCGCGGGCCGGGTCCCGAGGAGGGCCTGCGGATTCTCTCGGAGGTGGCCCGGGAGACGGGGCTTCCGGTCCTGACCGACATCCACGAGGCGTGGCAGGCCGAGGAAGCCGCGGCGGTGGTGGACGTCCTCCAGATCCCGGCCTTCCTCTGCCGCCAGACGGACCTCTTGGTGGCCGCGGCGCGCACGGGCAAGGTCGTGAACGTGAAGAAGGGACAGTTCCTCTCCCCCTACGACATGGCCCACGCCGTGGAAAAACTCACCTCTTCGGGATGCGACCGGATCCTCCTGACGGAGCGGGGGGCCACCTTCGGCTACAACAACCTCGTGGTGGACATGCGGAGCATCCCGATCTTGCGCTCCTTCGGCTTCCCGGTGATCTTCGACGCCACCCATTCCGTGCAGCTGCCCGGCGGGGGCGGCGGAAAGTCGTCCGGCCAACGGGAGTTCGCGCCCGTGCTCGCGCGGGCGGCCGCGGCGGCGGGGGCCGACGGCTTCTTCTTCGAGGTCCACGAGGCGCCCGAGCGCGCCCTGTCCGACGGGCCCAACGCCTTGCCGCTGGACCGTTTCCCGGCGTTGGCCCGACACATCGCGGCGTTCTTCGATCTGGCCAGGAGACCGGAATGAGCTTGAGCGGAGCGAAGAGAGTCCTGACCCTGGAAGCCGAGGCCCTGATCCGGCTGAGGGACAGCCTGGACGACACCTTCACGAAGGTCGTGGAGCGGGTGCTGGCGTGCCCAGGCCGCGTCGTCGTCACGGGGATGGGCAAGAGCGGACTGGTGGCCCGCAAGATCAGCGCCACCCTGGCGAGCACGGGCACCCCTTCCTTCTTTCTTCACCCCGCCGAGGCGCTCCACGGCGACCTCGGGATGGTGAAGGGGTCGGATCTGGTCCTCGCCCTGAGCAACAGCGGGGAGACGGAGGAGCTGGTGCGCCTGGCGCCCTACGTGAAGCGCATCGGGGCCGCCCTCGTGGCCGTGACCGACAGCCCCCGATCCACCCTGGCGCGCGCGGCGGACCTCCACCTCACGGTAGCGGTGGACCAGGAAGCCTGCCCGCTGGGGCTCGCCCCCATGGCTTCCACCACGGCCCAGCTCGCCCTCGGCGACGCCCTCGCGGCGGCCCTCATCGAGAGGCGCGGGTTCAAACCCGAGGACTTCGCCCGCCTCCACCCCGGGGGGAAACTGGGGAAGCGCCTCATGCGGGTCAGGGAACTCATGCATACGGGAACGGAAGTGCCCCGGGTGGCGCCCGACTCCCCGGTCAAGGACGCCATCTACGAGATCTCCTCCAAGAAGCTCGGCGTCACGCTCGTGACGGACGGGCGAGGCCGCCTGGCTGGGATCCTGACCGACGGGGACGTGCGCCGCCTCATCGAGAAACACGGCGGCGCGTTCCTGTCCATGACGGCGGGCGAGTGCGCCACCGCGAACCCCCTCACCATTTCTCCCGACGCCATGGCCGTGGAGGCCCTCGGAATCATGGAGAGCCGCAAGATCACCTCCATCGTCGTGGCCGACGACGCGGGCCGGGTGGCGGGGCTCCTCCACCTCCACGACCTGTGGGGCCTGCAACTGATCTGACGGGGGCCCAGGCGCCTCTCTCTTCCCGCGGGAAGGACCCCGTGCTATTCTGACCCGGCACGGAGCGCCCGAAGCCATGACCGTCTCCAGTCTGGACTCTCTGCCCCAGCCGCTGAAGGACCGCCTGAGGAACGTGAGGCTCCTCCTTCTCGACGTGGACGGCGTCCTCACCGACGGGGGCCTCTATTTCGCCAACGGCGGCGACGAGTGGAAGCGTTTCGACGTGAAGGACGGAGCCGGGATCTACATGGCCCGGAAGCTGGGGCTGGAGGTGGGCCTGATCACGGGCAAGACCTCGGACATCGTGACGAGGAGGGCCGAGGAGCTGGGCGTGGTCCTCGTGCGGCAGGGGGCCATGGACAAGGTGCCGGCCCTCGCGGAACTGGTGCGGGAGGCGGGGTGCTCGACCGCCGAGACGGCCTACGTGGGCGACGAGGTTCTGGATCTGCCCGTCATGGCGCGGGTCGGCGTCTCGGCGTGTCCGGCCGACGCCCACGCCCTGGTGAAGCGGCACGCCGATGTCGTCCTGTCGGCCCCCGGGGGGCGAGGCGCCGTACGGGAGTTCGTGGACTTACTGCTCGATGCCCGGGGTGGGCTGGACCGGATCGAGCGCATGTTCTGGGAGGGCAGGCCGGATGCGTAATCTCCTCGGCACGCTGAAGTGGCTGATCATCGCCCTGGTGATCCTCGCCTGGTTCGCCTTGAGCGTGGGCAACCGCCAGCTTTCCACGGTCTTCGTCCTCATCCCCGGGGTCATCGAATTCCAGAGCGTCCCCTTGCCGGTCCTGCTCATCTTCCCCCTCGTCGTCGCCTTCCTGGTCTTCTGGTTCGTGGGCATGCTCGACCAGGTGGACCACTTCCTCCGCGCCCGAGAGCTGCGCAAGCGCATCCGGGATCTGGAGCAGGAGGTGGACCAGCTCCGGAACCTTCCCATCCGCGACGGGCTGCTCGGCGAGAAGGCCGTCGAGGAGGAATACCGGCCGTGATGAAGGCCTTCGGCATCCCGAATTGGGTCCTCGCCACCTTCATCCTCGTCTTTCTCCTGGGGCTCTTCCTGGGCGCGCGGCTCCCCTTGTTCCGCCGGCCCACCGGAGACGGGAAGGACGCCCGCCGCTCCCTGCATTACATCCGCGGCATGTATGCCATGCTGACGGGCGACGTGGAGAACTCCATCCGCCACCTCACCAAGGTCGTGGAGGTCTCCACCGAGCCCGTGGAGGTGTACCTCGCCCTGGGGAATCTCTACCGACAGCGGGGCCAGATAGACCGGGCCATACGGGTCCACCAGTCCCTCCTCACGCGCGCCTCCCTGAGCGAGGAGGAGCGGGTTCTGGCCCTGAACGCGCTGGGCATGGACTTCAAGACCGGCGGGCTCATGGACCGCGCCGTGAAGACCTTCCGGGACGCGCTGGCCCTCCATCCCCGGGACCCCGACGCCCTCGCCTTCCTCGTGAAGCTCTCGGAGGACCTGGGCGAGTGGGGGGAGGCCTACGAGTACGCCGTCCGGCTTCAGAAGGTGCGCCATCAGAAGGACCCCAAGACGCTCTCCTTCCTCCTCGCCCAGAAGGCGCAGAGGCTGGCCGAATCGGGGCTCCACCTGCGGGCCGCCTGGCAGCTCCACCGGGCCCTCCGCCTGTATCCCGAGAACACGACGGCCACCATCTTCCTGGCCCGCCTGTACCTGAAGGTGAACAAGGCGGACCGGGCCCTCAAGACCGTCGAGCGGGCCCTCCGGGAGACCCCCCACAAGTCCTTCATGCTCCTTTCCCTCCTGCGAGAGATTTACGCCCAACGCCAGGACCTCGGCGGCTACCTGGACACCCTTCACCGCCTGGGTCACGAGCAGGGACAGAAGCGCGCCCTTCTTCAGGAGCTTCAGGAGTTCCTCGACCTGAAGCGAAGGGAGCCCGCGGCGGCCGTCACCCGCCACCTCGTTCGACACTTCGGGCGGTCCCGCCTGGTGCAGAAGACCCTTTGGGACCTCAGCCGGCGGGGCGCCGTGGATCCATCCCTGGTCAAGGAGTGGGCCGATGCGCTCGCCGGCAGCGAGCAGATGATGGACGCCTACGTCTGCATTTCCTGCGGGTACAAGACGCTGGAGATCCTCCATCGCTGCCCCAACTGCAAGGAGTGGAATTCCTTCGTGGACGGAGAAGGCTGACACCCGGGGGACACCGTCCCACGGATCGGGAGGCGGGCATGCGGGCGAGACGGGACTTTCGTTCTCTGGCGGAGGTGGCGCTCCCCCTCCGCGGGCGCCTCGCCGCGGGGGACCCCACCGAACTCCTCCGGTCCGCGTTTCACCTGGCTCCGGGCTCCGTCCGGGCGGAGATCCGGGAGGAAACCCTGACGATCCGGACTCAGGACAAGACGGTTCGCTTCGCCCTCGAGGGCGCCGAGCCGCAGATCCTCTCCTGGTTCCACCAGAACGGCTTCACGGGCCTCAGGAGGGTCGCGTGGTCTGCGGTCTGAGCGTCCAGGCCCTGGACGCCTTCCTCCTCGCGGCCCTGAGGGAGGACGCCCCCGACGGAGACCGCACCACCGAGGCCCTGTGCATCTCGGGACGGGGGCGCGGATCGGTCCTGGCCAAGGAGGAGCTCGTGGTCTGCGGCCTGCCGGCGGCCCTGCGCGCCTTCCGCCTCGCCGACCCGGCATGCGCCGTCGAGGCCCTCGCGGAGGAGGGCGCCCGCGTTCCCGGGGGGACCGTGGTGGCCCGAGTGGAAGGCCCTCTGGCGTCCCTTCTCCTGGCGGAGCGCGTGGCGCTCAACCTGCTCCAGCGCATTTCGGGGATCGCGACCTTCACCCGGGCCTGCGTGGACGAGGTGGCCGGCCGCGCGGTCCGCCTCCTGGACACCCGCAAGACCACGCCCGGCATGAGGGCGCTGGAGAAGTACGCCGTCCGGACGGGCGGGGGAATGAACCACCGGATGGGCCTCTCGGACGGCATCCTCATCAAGGACAACCACGTGGCGGCCGTTGGCTCCATCGGCGAAGCGGTGCGCCGCGCGCGGGCTCACGCGGGCCACCTGCTCAAGGTCGAAGTGGAGGTGACCACCCTCCTGCAGTTCCAGGAGGCCGTGGCGGCGGGCGCGGATCTCATCCTCCTGGACAACATGTCCGATGAAGACATGAGGGAAGCCGCCCGGATGCGGCCTCCCGGAATCCTCCTCGAGGCCTCCGGCGGCATGCGTCCGGGACGCCTGAGGGCGGTGGCCGAAACGGGGGTCGACTTCATCTCGTCGGGCGCCCTGACCCATTCCGCGCGCGCCGTGGACCTCTCCCTGGAGATCGAACCGGCGCCATGACCGCCCCCCCCAGCGCCTGCCCCCGCCCGCCGGTGTCCCTCACCACGCGCTGGCTGGGCCGCCCCTGCCTCTTCGTGGGCACGGTGGAATCCACGAACGACGAGGCGAGGCGCCACCTGTCCCGGTTTGGGCCCGAGGCGCACGGGGCGGCCTTCTATACGGACGACCAGAGGAGCGGGCGGGGTCGCCATGGGCGCGCCTGGATCGCAGCGCCCGGAGCGGCCCTCGCCCTGAGCGTCGCCCTCTGGCCCCCGGAGGGGAAGGCCGGTTCCCTCTCCCTGCTTCCCGTGGCGGCCTCCGCCGCCGTGGCCCGGACCCTGAGGGACCTCTGCGGGCTGGAGGCCGCCCTCAAATGGCCCAACGACGTCCTGGTGGGGGGGCGGAAGGTGTCGGGCGCGCTGATGGAGGCCGCGTGGAAGGGCGAGGAGCACTCGGGACTCGTGCTGGGCGCAGGGGTGAACCTCCTCCAGGAGGAGAGAGACTGGCCCGCGGACTTGCGGGACCGGGCGGCTTCGATCCGATCCCTGGGAGGGTCCTCCCCCACCCTGGAGGTCTTGGTCGGTCACCTCCTCGATCGAATGGAGCCCCTCCTGGAAGATGGCTTTGAAGGCGGCCAGGGGCTCCTCCAGTCCGTGAGCGATCTCTGGATCCACCGGGAAGGGGATATGCTGGAAGTCCAGGCGGGCGGGGAGACGGCCGTCGGGCCGTTCCTGGCGATCGGACCCGAAGGGGAGCTCGTGCTCGAAGTGGCGGGGGAGGCAAGGCGCGTGCGTTTCGGCGACGTCGAGCGTCTGAGGAGGCGGCCATGATCTTCGTGATGGACGTGGGAAACACGCAAAGCAACGTGGCGCTCTTCAGGGGGCGCGAACTCGTCCTGTCCTGGAGGCTCTCCACGGCGAGGCACCGGACCCAGGACGAGTGGGGGGCCCTCCTGCAGAATCTCTTTCACCACAACGACCTCCGGTTGGAGGAGGTATCGGGCGTGGCCATTTCCTCCGTGGTGCCGCCCCTCGACGCCCCTCTCCGGCAGATGAGCCGCCGTTACTTCCATCGCGATCCCCTTTTCGTGGCGCCGGGCATCAAGACGGGGATCCACATCCTGTACGACAGCCCCTCGGACGTGGGCGCCGACCGGATCGTCAACGCCGTCGCCACCTACGCCTCGTGCGAGTGTCCGGCCATCGTGGTGGATTTCGGCACGGCGACGACCTTCGACATGCTGGGCGAGGGGGGAAACTACCTCGGGGGGGTCATCGCCCCCGGGCTTTCCATCTCCGCGGAGGCCCTCTTCGAAAAGGCGGCCAAGCTCCCGAAGGTGGAGATCGCGCGCCCCAAGAAAGTCATCGGCAAGAGCACCGTGACCTCGATGCAGTCCGGGTTCTATTGGGGCTACGTGGGTCTGGTGGAGGGCATCATCCGAAAGATGAAGAAGGAGTTCGGGACCGTCCGCTCGGTGGTGGCGACGGGCGGGCTCGCGCCGGTCATCGTGAAGGACTGCCCCTCCATCGACGCGGTGAACGAGAACCTGACCCTCGAGGGCCTTCGGATTCTGTACGAGATGAACGTGCGCGAGGGGGCGTAGCCGCCGAGGCGGCGGACCATGGACGAGAACATCCGGGCCTATTTCGACCGGATCGAAGCGGCCTTCGGACGGAGGAGGGGCGCGCCGCTCCTCCTTTCGCCGCTGGACTTCGAGAAGGCGGTGGAGTGGTTCGCCTCCGGCGTTCCCGCCGAGGCCGTCGAGGCCGGCATCGCGGCGTACTTCGAGCGCCTCGATCGGCGAAAGGTTCCCTCCCGGCACGCCGTGTGCCTTTCCTTCGCGGAGAGGGACGTGGCGAAGGCCCTGGCGGCAAGGAGGCAGGCCGCCGTGGGGCGTGCCGCCGGCGTGGAGGCGGCGCCTCCCTCCGCCGAGCGCATCGCGGCCTTCCTCGAATCCCGCGCCCGGAACCTGGAGGCCCTTCTCGAGCGCCCGGGCCTCAGGGATTCGGCACCCGTTCTCTGCCGCTTCGCGGAGGTCGCGGCGGCGGAGTTGCGCGAACTGAAGGCCGAGGCCGGCGGATCCGAGGCGCGCCTGGAAGCGGCCCTCTCCCCCCTGGATCAGGAACTCGTTCGCCTCGCCCTCCTCGACGGCCCCCCGGACCTGGCCGAGGCCTGGCGCGCCGAGGCCCGAGAGCGCCTCGGGGACCTGGCCGACGCGTTGGAGCCGAGGGTCCTCCGGCAGACCCTCGACCGTCTGGCGGCCGTCTCCGCCCTCCGCCACTGGGGGTTGGAGCGGCTCTCTCTCCTGTATTTGGAGGAGTGAAATGGGCGACGCCGTCCTCGTCGTGCGGGGCTCCCGCCCCCTGACCGAGCGCGTAGCGGAGGGGCTCCGGGACGCGGGGACCGCGGGGGTGTGGGAACGGGACCCGCGGCACTGGGAGGCCTACTTCGAAGCGCCCGTGGCCGGTCTTGGGGAGTCCCTGGAGGCCGCCGAGGCCGGCGTGCGGTGCGCCTGGCAGGAGCGCGAAGGCGTGGATTGGGTGGCCCGATACCAGGCGGGACTGAAGCCCATGGCTCTCGGCCGAAGGCTGGCCGTTCTGCCCGCCCTGGAAGCTCCCAACCCCTGGCCCGGCCGCGCGGCGGTTCGGCTCGTGCCCGGATGCGCTTTCGGGACCGGCGAGCACTATTCCACGGCGTCCTGCCTCAGGGCGTTGGAATCCTGGATGCCCGCCGGCGCCCGTGTGCTGGATGTGGGGTGCGGGAGCGGAATCCTCGCCGCGGCGGCCCTCCTCCTCGGCGCGAAGGAAGCCTGGGCCTGCGACGTGGACCCCCTGGCGGTCCGGGTCGCGTCCGAAACGGCCGCCGTCAACGGCACGCCCTTTCCCGCCTTCGTGGGAGGGGTGGAGTCGGCGCGGGGCCAATACGACGTCGTCCTCGCCAACATCCTCGCGGAGACCCTCGTGGAGATTCTGCCGCACCTCTTCGCGAGGACGGCGCCCGGCGGGAGGCTCATCCTCAGCGGAATTCTCCTGGAGAAGGGGGACGCCGTCCTATCCGCCGCTTCCGGTCTGCGGGTGATCGAGAGGCGGACCGACGGCGAGTGGTGGACCTTCGTCCTGGAGCGGCCCGCGTAGCGACCCATCGCGATGGCTATATTGCATTATTATATATAGCGATTCAAAACATTGCCCAAGGGCTGTGCAAGGAGCAGGATCCCCTCTCTTTTCACGGAGTTCTCGGAGATTCCACAGGGTTTTCCAGAGGCTTTTCCACACGATTCGTGGAAAAGTCTGGCCGACGAAAGCGAGTGCTCACGCGCGTTTGAAGAGCCCACACGGGAGCGCGCCGTATCGACTCGCAGGAGCCTTTGTATATCGTGCCGAATCGGGCCGAACCTGGCGTAGCGGATGAAACTTGACTTCCCGAGTGGGAAATTCGGCCGCTTGACGACCCGCGCCGCCGCGCCTATTCTGAAGGCGTTGCTGGGGGCGCGGCCGAAGCCGCTGAGACGTCCGTGGGGAGCACCCCGGCCGGACGGTCCCTTCGAACCTGACCCAGGTCATGCTGGCGTAGGGAGCGCAACGGTCCCTTTCCCCTCCTCCCCTGACCTGAAGGCGACGCCGCTCGCCAGCGAGGTGCGCCATGGACGCGCAAGACCGTTTTTCCGCTTTCGGAAAGGGCCGCCCTGTGCCGGGCAGCCGCAAGGTTTACATCGAGGGGCCGCGGCCGGACGTGCGGGTTCCCTTTCGCGAGATCCGTCCATCGGGGGAAGCCGAGCCGGTCCTACTGTACGATTCCTCGGGGCCGTACACGGATCCCGAGGTTTCCCTCGACCCCGCCCAGGGCCTCCCGACCCTCCGGCGCGGATGGATCGCCGAACGGGAGGACACGGTCCGCTCGAAGGCCGGAGGACTCGTGGCGGCCGCCCGCCGGCGGGTCACTCAACTCGCCTATGCCCGGGCGGGAACCGTCACCCCCGAGATGATGTTCGCCGCCGTCCGCGAGGGGATGGAGCCGGAGGTGGTCCGGGAGGAGATCGCCGCCGGGAGGGCCATCCTCCCCGCCAATCCGAACCACCCCGAAGTCGAACCCATGGTCATCGGAAGGCGCTTCCTCACGAAGATCAACGCCAATCTCGGCAGTTCGGCCGTTGCTTCCTGCCTCGAAGAGGAGGTGGAGAAGATGGCCTGGTCCATCCGGTGGGGAGCCGACACGGTGATGGACCTCTCCACGGGCCCGGCCATGCGCGCGACCCGCGAGGGCATCCTGCGCAACGCCCCCGTGCCCGTCGGCACGGTCCCCATCTACGAAGCCCTCGAACGGGTCGGAGGAAGCCCCGAGGCCCTCACCTGGGAGGTCTACCGGCAGACTCTGGTGGACCAGGCCGAGCAGGGGGTGGACTACATGACGGTCCACGCGGGCCTGCGCCTCGCCCACGTGCCTCTGGCCGCCTCGCGCACTACGGGGATCGTGTCGAGGGGCGGCTCGATCCTGGCCTCATGGTGCCTCCACCACCGCCGGGAGAACTTCCTCCACGAGCACTTCGACGAGATTTGCGAGATCGCCGCCTCCTACGACGTGGCCCTCTCCCTGGGGGACGGGCTCCGGCCCGGCTCCATCGCCGACGCCAACGACGCGGCCCAGTTCGCCGAACTGGAGACCCTCGGTGAGCTGACACGCAGGGCTTGGGAGAGGGATGTGCAGGTCATGATCGAGGGCCCGGGCCACGTGCCCCTCCACCTCATCGCCGAGAATGTCGAGAGGGAGGAACACCTTTGCCACGGGGCCCCCTTTTACACCCTCGGGCCCCTCGTGACGGACGTGGCCCCGGGATACGACCACATCACGAGCGCCATCGGTGCAGCCGTCATCGGCGCCTTGGGCACGGCCATGCTCTGCTACGTAACCCCCAAGGAGCACCTGGGGTTGCCGGACCGCGAGGACGTGCGGCAGGGCGTGATCGCCTACAAGATCGCGGCCCACGCCGCCGACCTGGCCAAGGGCCACCCCGTCGCCCGGAAATGGGACAACGCCATGTCCCGCGCGCGCTACGCCTTTCGCTGGGAGGACCAGTTCGCCCTGGCCCTCGACCCCGAGACGGCGCGGGCGATGCACGATGCCTCCCTCCCCTCCCCGTCCGACAAGGATGCGCGGTACTGCTCCATGTGCGGGCCCAAGTACTGCGCCATGCGGATCAGCGGGGGCCTGCCTGAAGACGAGTGAATGACCTTTCGGGGCGGCTGGATCAACCGGCTTCCCGCGGGCTTTACCTTGGAGCCCCCGAGCGTTAGGATGAAGCCAAACGAGGCAGGGGGTTTTCATGTGGAAGGAACTGGCCGAGCTCTTTCCGCCCGAAGGATTCAAGGTCCTGCTGACGCTCTTCCTTTCCTTCCTGATCGGCCTGGAGCGGGAGGAGCGCAAGGGGACCGCGGGCCACTACGTCTTCGGCGGCGTGCGGACCTTCCCCCTCATCGGCCTCCTGGGGTACGCGACGGCCCTCGTCTCGGGCGAACAGCTTCTGCCCCTGGCCTTCGCCTTCGCGGTGGTCGGCTCCTTCCTGCTCGCCTCCTACCTCCACAAGCTCAAGGCGTCGGATGAGGCGGGGGTCACGACGGAAATCTCGGGCCTGATGACCTTCGTCGTCGGGGTCCTGGTCTACCGAGACCTGTTCTGGATCGCCTCGACCCTGGTGGTACTCAGCCTCCTCCTCCTCGAACTCAAACAGGCCCTGGAGGGGCTCTCCAGGCGGCTCCCTCCCGAGGAGGTCGTGACCTTCACCAAGTTCCTCCTGCTGACGGTTGTCATCCTCCCCGTGGTGCCCAACCAGCCTTTCACCCCCTTCGCCGTCAATCCCTTCAAACTCTGGATGGTGGTGGTGGCGGTGAGCACCGTTTCCTACGGGAGCTACGTCATCCAGAGGTTTACCCGAGGCCGGGGAGGGGTCCTGCTCTCGGCCGTCCTCGGGGGAGCCTACTCCTCCACCGTGACAACCGTGGTGCTGGCCAAGAAGTCCCGCGGGAACCGCCTCTCCCGGCTGTACTCCGGCTCCATCCTGCTGGCCTCCGGACTCATGTACCTGCGCATCGTGGTCCTCGTGGCCGCCTTCAACGGGGCACTCGCCCGCCAGATCCGGGCCCCCTTCCTGATCCTCGCGGCCCTGGCGATCCTGGGCGGGCTGGTCTGGGCTCGGATGGAACGCCGGGACAAGGAGGCCCAGGAGCCTCCGGACCCCGCGCGCAACCCCCTGGAATTTCGCGCGGCGTTCTTCTTTGCCCTCATCTTCGTGGCGGTCCTGGTGATTTCCGAGCTGGTCTTCGAATCCCTGGGCAGGAGCGGATTGTACCTTCTGGCCCTGGTCATGGGCGTGACGGACGTGGACCCCTTCATCATGGGGCTGACCAGCGCCGCGGGGACGGCCACCCCCCTTGAGGTGGCCTGCGCCGGGATCGTGATCGCTGCATCCAGCAACAACATCGCCAAGGGGATCTACGCCTACGCCTTTTCGGACCGACCCACGGGCCTGCCCGCCCTGGCTCTCCTTACTCTTCTGGCGGCCGCGGGCCTTCTCCCCCTGCTCTGGATTGAATGACCTGAGGGGCATCTGGCGTGGAGGACCGGGGTTTTCTACCGGGTCTACCGGTGTTATCGTTCCCGGAGCGGGCCGTCCGCCGCGCAGGAGGGTAAGAGCCCGATGGGTCCGGAATACACCGCGAGGAGGCCGGCCGTCGCCGGGAGTTTCTACCCCTCCCACCCGGTCCAGCTGAGGACCGCGGTGGAGCGGTTTCTCGTCCGCACCCTACCCCCCGTCCGCCCCACAGCGTTGCTGGTCCCTCACGCCGGGTACCTGTACAGCGGGTCCACCGCCGGGAAGACCTACGCCGCCTCGTCGCTCCCGGAGAGGATCCTCATCCTGTGTCCGAATCACACAGGCCTGGGTTCGCCCCTGTCCCTCTACCCGGGGCGGGCTTGGCTGACTCCCCTGGGCGAGTGCCCGGTGGACGCCGAACTCAACGGGCTTCTCCTCAGCGAAGTTCGGGGGCTCGAGCCGGAGGAAAGGGCCCATCTGCAAGAACACGCGGTCGAGGTTCAGATCCCGTTCCTCCAGGTGTACGTCCCCGGGGTCCGGGTCTCGGCCGTCGCCGTCGGCATCCATGACCTTCACGTCCTGCGGAGCCTGGGCGAAGGCATCGCCCGGGCCCTGGCCCGCCTGGACGACCCGGCGGCGATCGTGGTCTCCACCGACATGAACCACTACGAGGACGCCCGCACCAACCGCGACAAGGACGACCTCGCCCTGGACGCCGTGCGGTCCATCGATGCCGAGGGCCTCCACCGAGCCGTGCTGGCACACGACATTTCCATGTGCGGTTTCGCGCCCGCCGTGGCGGCCCTCACGGCCGCCCGCCTGCTCGGCGCCAACGCCGCCGACGTCGTGGACTACACCCACTCGGGCATGGTGACCGGGGACGAGGACCAGGTCGTATCCTACGCCGGAGTCCGGATCTTCAGGGAGGCAGCGTGAGGCGCATCCTCCTCGCGGTCTGTCTCATCGCCGCCGCGGTGCCGGCCCGGTCCCAGATCACGCCCATTCCCTGGCGGCCCAAAGCCTCGCCCGCCCAGAAGCCGCCGGCCCAATCCGCCGCTCCCGCCCCTCCCGGAAGTCCCACGGTCCCTACGGAGCCCGAGTACCTTCTGACCTTCGACCGGATCACGACCGTTTCTCCCGGGGTTTTCCTCGCGGAGGGCAACGTCCGGTTCGTTTTCGGCGAGATGCTCCTCACGGCGGACGCCGTGACGTACGATTCGGAAGCCGGGAAAGTCCGAGCCGAGGGCGCGGTGGCCGTGGATTTCGGAGATTTCACCGTTTCGGGGTCGGTGCTCGAATACGACCTGAATTCGGCCACCGGATCCGTCAGGGACGCATACGGGCTCCAGAAGAACGGCGATTTCACCGTGACCGGCAGCGAGATTCGAAAAACGGGTCCCGACTGGTACGAAGTCGTTGACGGCACCCTCACCTCGTGCACGGCCGCCGTGCCGCCCTGGAGCGTCCGGCTCACCCGGGGACGCTTTCACGTGGACCACTACGCGTTCTTGCGGAACCCGCGGTTCCGGGTGCGAACGGTCCCCGCTCTGTACCTCCCCTACGTGGTCTGGCCCCTCAAGCCCGAGAGATCCACGGGCCTCTTGATCCCGGACGTCGGAAGCAGTTCGCGCCATGGAGCCACGGTGAGCACGGCCCTCTACCTGGCCCCGAGGGACTGGTGGGACGAGACCCTGTTCGCGGACTGGTACGAGGAGGAAGGTTGGGGCGTGGGGAGCGAGTTCCGTTACGCCCTCACCGAGCGGTCCTACGGGTGGGCCAGGGCCTACCATATCCGCCAGGACAGCGACGGGAGAAGGCGGTGGGAGGCGACCTGGAGCCACCTCCAGGATTTCCGCAGGGGCTGGTACGCCGTGGCGGACGTGAACCTCCTCTCGGACATCGATTTTCCCAAGGAGTACGAAAGGGACTACACCCGAGGCACCCTCTCCCGAACGGACTCCCGGATCTTTCTCGGGTGGAGGCGTGGGGCCTACTCCCTCCTTTCGAGGGTCGAGAGGCGCCGCCAGTATTTCACCGAAGACCGCGACCTGATCCAGCGGGCTCTCCCCCTCGTGGAATTCCGCTCCAGCCTCCAACCCCTCGGCCGGAGCCTGTACGCGGGCTTCGAGACCTCATTGGGGGCCCTCCACAAGGAGTGGGTCGCGGGGAGCTCCGCCGCGAACCCGGGAAAGAACTCCATGGACTACGGGCGCGCCGACCTCCACCCGTTTGTGGAATGGCCCCTGCACCCCGCCCCCTGGCTCGACTTCACCCCCAGGGTGGAGGGACGGGCCACCTACTACGGCGAAGGGGTGGACCCCGTGACGGGAGGGCCCGAAGGGAGCGACCTCTGGCGGACGTACGCCCGGGCTTCGCTGGACGTTTCTGGCCCCAGGCTGTTCAGGCGGTTCGATTCGGGGTTCAAGCACGTGGTGGAGCCTTTCCTCAATTACACCTACATCTCCGGGGACAGGGACGCGGTCCGGCTGCCCCTTTACGACGAGGTGGACCAGGTGGGCCTGGACCTGGACCTCTTCAAGTACGGGTTGCGGAACCGCATCTACGGGAAGAAGGGAAGCCTCCGCCTGGACGCGGAGCTGTACCAGAGCTGGCGCCTGAATGGGGATCTGACCTACCTGGACGGGCGTTCGAGCCCGCGGTCGCCGGTGGTCCTCGCGGTCCGGTTCTGGCCGCTGGAGACGTGGAGCGGCGACCTACGCCTCAGCTACAACCCCCTGGCCCGCCGCCTGGCCTCCAAGTCCCTTTCGGTGACGTACAGGCCCAAGGAGAAGGAGAAAGACGCCTTCGTCCGCGTCACCTACCTCAAGGCGGGCGCATTGGGCGCGGACCCCACCGCGTCGGCCGCCGAGGAGCTCCGGCTGGCGGCCTACCTCGACCTCCTGGAGGACCGGATCACGCTGAATCCCGTCCTCGAGCGGGACCTGCGCGACCATGACTGGCGCAACCTGCGCCTGATTTTCTGGTACAGGGGCTCTTGCTACTCCATCGGCTTCGAGGCGGGCCGGAGGACCATCGGGAGTTTCCGGGACACCAACTACCGCCTCCTGGTCAGCTTGAAGGGAGCGGGGACCGTGGTGGACCTGTACGGCGGAACGGCGGCGTACTGACGCAGGACGCGGGGCCGCGCGCCGCTCCCGGGACGGGGGGACATGAATCCGGACACCCAGCGAGAGATCGCACGCAAGGTGCTCCACATGAGCATGGGGCTCTTCGCGCTGTGCCTGAGGTGGCTCACGCCCTGGCAGGCGGCGCTCTGCGCCCTGGCCGCCCTCGCCCACAACCTCTGGCTGTTCCCTTTGTACGGGCGAAAAAAGCTGGAGAGGCCCGAGGAAAAGGCCCGCGGCTACACGGGCATGGTCGGGTATCCCGCCGTCGTCCTGGCGCTGATCCTCCTTGGGGCGCTCCTCCCCATCACGCCGGACCTCGCCGACCTTTCCCTACCTCCCGGGGAGGCCCTCGCCTTTTACCGCCGGGCGGGTCTGGCCGTGGCCGCGGCGGCCTGGGCCGTTCTGGCTTTCGGCGACGCCTCGGGGGCCCTCTGCGGCATCCTTCTCGGCGGCCCCCGCTTGCCCTGGAACCCGAAAAAGACGTGGGCCGGCCTCGCCGGGTTCTGGATCGTAGCTTCGGCCACGTCGCAGGCTTTCTTCCGGTTCGTTCTGGAGGGCGCGGGTCCATTTCCCTGGACACCCGGTCTCCTCTGGGGCCTCTGCGCCACCGCCTCGGCCGTGGCGGCGGTGGTGGAATCCCTCCCGGGCCAATTCGACGACAACCTCACGGTGCCCCTGGCCGCCTGGTCCGTTCTGGCCTTCCTCCCGGGCCTCGCCCCGGGATGGCTCGCCTCAAGCGCCCTGGGCCGGGCCATCTCGGAGGGTTTGGGTACTCCGACCTTCTTGGGCTTACTCGCTCTGGCCATCGCAAACCTGGCCCTGGCCGGAACGGCCCTGCGAAAGGGCTGGGTCGACGGGACCGGGTTCCTCTTCGGCGCGGCCGCGGGTCTCTCCGTGCTGGCGGCGCGAGGATGGAGGGGGTTCTCCCTGCTGCTGCTCTTCTACTTCCTGGCCCACTTCAGCACCTACTTCGGCCGCCGGATCAAGGAGGACCGGGGGATCGCGGAGGCCGACGGGGGCCGGCGCGGGACCGGATCGGTCTTCTCCAAGGGGTTCATGCCGGCCGTCTTCGCCTGGATTTCCCCCCCCGCCTTCGCCGCGGCCCTGGCCGTTTACGCCGCGGACACGGTGGCCTCGGAATTCGGGAAGACGGCCCGCGGCCGGACCTTCGCCCTTCTCGCCCGCCGTCCCGTTCCTCCGGGCACCGCCGGCGCCCTGTCCTTCCGGGGCACGGCGGCCGGCATGGCGGCCCTGGCGGCCGTCGCGCTGGCGTACGCCCTTCTCCTGGAGCCCTCCGGGCCCTTGGGGCACGCAGGCCCCTTCCCTCTCGTGGGGACCTGGTTCTGGTTCCCCTTCGCCTCCATCGCCTTCGCGGCCCTTCTCTGGTTCTTGGCCGAGTCCGTCGTCAACGAGTGGAACTCGGGGCGGGACTTCGTCTCCAAAATCGTGGTCCACGTTCTGATCGGGGCCATGGCCGGGGCCTTCACCTGGGCGCCCGCGGCCCTGTGGAACGCATGGCTATTTCATGGTTGGAGGTAGAGCGGTGAGCCTCAAGCCCTGGATCGACCTGGTCAGACCCTTCACGCTCCTCCCCCCTCTCCTGGGGATCCTCTCGGGATCGGCCTGCGCCTGGGGCGGAGCGCACAACCCATACGCCTCCTTTACCCGGGATCTCTTCTGGACCCTCCTCGTGGCTTCCCTCTGCGCCTCCCTCATGAACGCCGCGTCCAACATCATCAACCAGGTCTACGACCTCGAGATCGACCGCGTCAACAAACCCTCTCGCCCGCTCTGCACGGGCCAGGTGACGGTTCGCCAGGCCCTCTGGGTCTCCTGGGTGATGTACGTCCTCTCTCTCGTCCCCATCTGGTGGGTGGTCCCGCCGCCCCACAATTCGGGGTTCTGGGCCCGCACTACGGCGCCGTGGCACGCCCACGCCTGTTTCTGGATTTACCTCGCGGGCCTTCTGTGCACCTACATTTACAGCGCACCGGGCCTTGGGCGCACGAAGCGCCTGGGCATCTGGGCCAACGTCACCATCGCGGTGGCCCGGGGGGAACTCCTCAAGGTGGCGGGGTGGGCCATGGTGGCCTCCGCGGCCGTCTGGGAACCCTGGTACCTCGGTGCGGTCTTTTTCCTGTTTCTTCTGGGGGCCTCGTCCACCAAGGACTTCTCCGACATGGAGGGCGACCGCTTGGGGGGATGCCGGACCCTCCCCATCGTCTACGGTCCGCGAAAGGCCGCGTGGATGATCGCCCCTTCCTTCGTCCTCCCCTGGCTCCTCTTTCCCCTCGGGCTCGTCCTGCCCGCGCCCGGAGGCGGCCGCCTCTTGACCGGATCCCCAGCCCTGCTCCTGGCCCTCTCCGTCGCCCTGGTGGCCTGGGGCGGAAGGACCGTGTACCTGATCCTCAGGAATCCTGACGAACTCGCCTTCACCGAGAACCACCCCTCCTGGACCGAGATGTACGCGATGATGATGGCGGCCCAGGTCGGCCTGGGGCTGGCCTACCTGCTTTGAGGTGCGGGACCGAATCCGGCCGGGAGTCACGGCATAACGGCGGGCGGGCCGGGTTATACTCTGTTCAAGGAGATTGGAATGGCCGAGGTCCATGACAAGAAGAGCGCCTACCCGTGGAAGGCGGTGGCCGTGGCGGCGGCCCTGATCGTCCCCGCCGTTCTGACTTTCCTTTTCTGGAGGACGACGCCCACGGTAGGGGGGTGGAGCGACGCCCCCCGACCGGAGCCGCTCGCCCCCTCCCACCCGGCCGCCGCCGCCACTCCTTCGGTAACGGACCCGAAGAAGATCTACGACGAAAACTGCGCCGTCTGCCACGGCGCGAACCTCGAGGGATCGGGGACCGTGCCGGCGCTTGCGCGTCCGAACTGGCCCTTCCACGAGAACCCCGACCAGCTCCTGAAGGTCATTCACGAGGGCAAGGGCCTCACCATGCCGGGCTTCCGGGGACGTTTGTCCAACCAGCAAATTGAAGCGCTGATCGAGTACCTTCAGGAATCCAACCGCCGGCGGTGACGCGGGCGAAGGGTTTCGAGGGAGACCCTCCCGACTTCCAAAGCCCCACCGGGGCCTTTTCTGGTCACGCGCCCGAGGCGGTTTCCCCGTTGAGGAAGCTGTGGCGGAAGCCGTACGCCCCGTAGAGCGCGAGGCCCAGCAACAGCCAAATCAGGAACCTCACCCAGGCCGATGCCGGCAGGCTCGCCATGAGGTACAGACACAAGATGATTCCCGTCAAGGGCAGGGGCTGGTTTCGGAAGACGGCGTACAGGATGGCGAGGACCGCAAGCAACGCCCCCTTGAAGAGCCAGGTGAACCAGGCCGGAGCGCCCTCCGCGAACAGGGCCCCCTCCAGGACTCTGGGCGCGTGAATCGGCAGGAAGGCCACGGCCGCCAGGAGCGCCGCGCCCAGGCAAAGGGAGAGCCACGGCCCGCCCGGCACCTGGAAAGGCCGGTGTATTTCCGGGCGGCTCCTTCTCAAGACAATGACCCCCCCGCACACAATGCAGAAGGCGAAAAGTGTCCCGATCGAGCAGAGTTCGGAGGACACGTTGATGGGCGTCACCGCCGCGGCGATCGCCACGATCAGGCCCGTGCCAAGGGTCGTCAGGTGGGGCGTGCCGTATCGCGGGTGCACCCTGGACAGACCGGGAGGCAGGAGGCCGTCCCGGGACATGGCGAACAGGATCCGAGGCTGTCCCATGAGGAGCACCAGCAGGACGCTGGTGATCCCCGCCAGCGCCCCCACGCTGATCAGCGCGCTGGCCCAGGGCATGTGCAGGGTGTTGAGGACGAGGGCGATGGGATCGGCCACCCCGAGCTGGGAGTAGGGAACCACGCCCGTCATGATGGCGGCGACGGCGATGTAGAGGACCGTGGCGATGAGGAGCGAAGCCATGATCCCCCTGGGCAGGTCCCTCTGGGGATTCCTGGCCTCCTCCGCCGTCGTGGAAACGGCGTCGAAGCCCACATAGGCCAGAAAGACGATGGCCGCGGCCGTCATGACGCCCGAAAACCCGAAGGGCATGAACGGTCTCCAATTGGCTGGATTCACGTGCCACGCCGTGGCGAGGATGAAGAAGAGGATCACGGAGACCTTCAGGACGACGATGGCGAGGTTGACCCGGGAACTCTCCTTGATGCCCCGCACCAGGAGCCACGTGATGAAGAGGACGATCAGCACGGCCGGAAGGTTGATCAGGCCTGGGTTCGGATCCCAGGGGGAAGCCGTCCAAACCCGGGGCAGGAGGTCGGCGCCGCCGCCCAGGGTCATGTTGAGCAGGTTCACGAAGTAGGCGGACCACCCCGTGGAGACCAGGATCGCCGCCACCATGTACTCGAGAATGAGGTCCCACCCGATGACCCAGGCCGGGAATTCGCCCAGGGTTGCGTAGCCGTAGGTGTAGGCGCTCCCCGAAACCGGGATCATGGCCGCCAGTTCGGCGTAGCAGAAGGCCGAGCAGGCGCAGGCCGCCGCGGCGATGGCGAAGGACAGGACAATGCCGGGACCGGCGTTGTGCGCGGCCTGGACGCCCGGCAGGACGAAGATCCCAACGCCGATGATGCAGCCGATGCCGATGGCGGTCAGGTCCCACGCCGAGAGCACCTTGCGTAGCCGCCGGCCCTCCACGTCCGTGTCCATGAGCAGACGAGATAGCGACTTGGTCCTCATCAGCCGAGATGACATCTCCCCCCTCCTGGCTCTTTCCCCGGACGGACACCCGGCATCATTATGGGACAAGAAGGCGGCGCCGGCCAAGACGGCGGGCGCGCCCCACCGCGTCTCACTCGGGACGGGGGCCTTCCTCGGCCAGGGGAACCGCGGGGAGGCGCCGCAGGGCCTCGTACAGGGCGAATCCGATCCACGCGTCGGTGGCCGCGTACGTGATCTGGGAGGGGGTCAGCACATCCCGAGCCCAGTTCGAAGTCCGCTGCCCCTTGGCGATTCGGAGACCAAGGACTTCCGCGGCCAGTCCCCGCAAACCCCGGGCCTTCAAGCCCGCCCGCTCGGCCAGGTCCCCCAGCTCCACGAAGCCGCCCGGCTGAAAGTAGGAGAAGGCCTGCAGGTCCAGCACGTCGCGTCCCACGGCGACCCCCGCCTTGACCACCGAGGCGTCGGCCAGGAGCGCCTTGAGACCCTCTGGAAAACCGATGCGCCCCAGTTGGAAGAGAACGGCGAGGTCCGAGCACGCAAGCTGGACGAGCGCAGGTGGATAAGCCACTCCCCTGCGGAAGGACGGCCGAGTCTCCGTGTCGAAACCGAGGACAGGCTTCCCCCCAAGCCGAGCCAGGGCGGCCTCGACCTCCTCATCGCGCTGCACGACGAGAACCTCGCCTTCCCAGCGTCCGGGCGGCAGGTCGTCGGGCGCGGATTCTGCGAACGCCGTCGGATTCACGGAGTCGGCGCTCATGAGAGCTCCAGGCGGAAGGAGTACCGGACCACTCCGCCCCCCTCGGACCCGGGATCCCTTTGAAGCTCGGCCCAGGACACGGCGCCCGCCGAGGTCCACAGGACCGCGGTGGAGGAGCGGGTTCCGTAGGCCGCCGTCCTCGTGAGGATGGGGGAGAGGAGCCGCTCCGCTTCCATGCCGACCCCCGTGTCCGGCAGGGCGTCATCGGGGGCGGGGCGGTCGTCCGACAGAAGGTCAAGCAGGTCGTCGGGCGCGGGGACGCGCTCGTCAAGAAGCCGGCGCAGGGCCCTCGTGCCGGCTTCCGTCTTCGGCCAGGGTTCGTCCAGCACCCCGTTGCTGAATCCCCACACCCCCGGCTCAAGCCGACGCAACCCGCTTGCCTGGTTCGAAAGCGCCAGCAGGTCCTGACCGTCAAAGAGGAGGAGGTTGAAAGCCGGATACCGGTCCGCTTCGGCCTGCAGGCGAAGGGCGTAGGCCTCGGCGGTTTGGCGGGACAGGAGGAAATCCCGCACGAGGTGGCCGCGAGACGGCGCCCCCGGCACGACGGCGCCCCGGCCGCGCACGTTCGTGACGGCGGCCAGCCGACCTTCCCGGGCCACGCCCAGCCAGGTTCCCCCCTCCCTGAGGTCTCGCCCAGCCAGCAGGTTCGGCGCATCGGGCCACCACCCCGAAACCGCCGTGGGGCGGTCGTAGGCCTCGTCGCGGTTGGCCGCCACGACGAGTTCGAGCCCCGGGCGCGCTTTCCATCCGATGAGGACCAGGCACATGGGGCGTCAGCCGAGGAGTCCGTCGAGGGACGACCCCGGGGGGACCTCCGCCGGATCCTCGCCCTTCCGGAAGATCCTGGCCGGTCGGTCGCCCAGGAGGACCAAAGAGGACCCTTCGCGACGGAGAAGGCTGCTTTCCCTCAGACCGACCACGACGACCCCCGGATTGGCTTCCAGAAATTCGAGGATCCTTTCCTCCCGAGTCTCGCCGCCATGCCCCGGGAGAGTCGCGTCCGTGTAGTGGGGATTGATCTGGAAAGGAACCAGGCCCAGCGCGGAGAGGCCGCCCGTTTCCACGATGGGCATGTCGTTCGTCGTCCGAATCGAAGGGCAGGCCACGTTGGCCCCGGCGCTCCATCCCACGTAGGGCATTCCCGCGGCCGCCCGCTCCGCGATGGCCTTCCCCAAACCCGTTTCGCGAAGGTGCCTGAGGAGGTGGAAGGTGTTGCCTCCTCCGACGGCCACCGCATCGGCCCGGGCCAGTTCCTCCAGCGGGCTTTTCACCTCGTGGGCGGACACGACCTCCGCTCCGACCGCCGCGAATCGGTCCCTGACCTTGGACGCGTAGTCGTCCCAGTGGATGCGTACCCCCGCGAAGGGTACGAAGAACACGCGCCGGGAACCTGCCAGGAAGGACCGGAGGTGCGCCTCCGGCCAACCGAGGTACGGCTCCCCCGGGTTCGTCGAATTGCTAAGAAGGAGAAGCCGGATGGGCGCCACGATGCCTCCAGGCGGCGTAGTATATCAGACGGCCGCCCCCGCATGTTGAAACCAAGCGGAAAAACGGACGTATGACTCCGAAGGACACCTCCGGAACCCACAGGACTCCCCCTTCCCGCCCTTCGGGGCGGTTTTTTTCGGACTGGCCAGAGGCCGTGCGGCTCCGAAGCGTGGCTTGCTCGGACGGCCGTCGTCCCATTGTATAGTATGGGCCACGGGCCGAGTGGGGCCCCGCGGGAGAAGTCGCCATGTCGCGCACCTTTACGATCCTGTTCGTGGACGACGACATCGGGGAGATTCAGGACGTTGTGGGCGAGTACTTTTCCCGGTCTCGCCCCGAATGGCGCTGCGCCTTTGCGGACTCGATGGAACGGGCGCGCGAAGCCCTGCTTGCGGAGTCGCCGGACGCCGTGGTGCTGGATCTGGAGCTTTCCCCGGGCGGCCGGGAGGGACTCGACCTCCTCTACCACGTCCGCAGGCACTCGCCGACCGTTCCCATCATCGTTCTCACCGACATCCGCGACGCCCAGGTCCTGCGGGACGCGTTCCTCACCGAGAAGGTCTCCGAGGACCTCACGGTGGAGGACGTGGATCCGGAGGCCTTCCTCTTCAAGGAGGAGATCCTCGCGAGCCAGCGCCTGGACGTCCTGGAGTGGAAGATCGCGAGGGGCCTCCACAAATACGGACGGGTGGCGAACGACACGGGCATCCTCATCACCCACGGCACCGACACGATGGCTTGGGGCCTCTGCTACCTCCGCTACGCTCTCAAGGGCCTTCGGGCCAACGTGGCCGTGACGGGCTCCCAGGTCCCGCTCGAGGGATACTTCTCCAGCTCCGACGCACTCGGCAATTTGAAGACCGCCCTGTACCTCCTCAACCGTCTGAGGCCGGCCCACCTCTTCGCCGTGTTCAACAACGGACAGCGCGTCTTCTCCGGACGGCTGACCAAGTACCGGAAGTGGGACACGGACGCCTTCGAGGGCCGCCTGGCGGCCAGCGCCAGCCCCGATGGGATCACCTCGGTCCGGAAGGACTGGGTCTTCATCCCCTACCCGGACCAGCGGCTCCAGGACCTTCACCTGATCCGGACGGGAGGGACCATCGAGTCCCAACGATCGCCCCATGAGTTCGGGGCGCTCAAGCCCACGGGCGACTTTGTCTGGAAATACCTCAACGACCCCCTTTCGGGGTTCTTCGTCAATCCGCACCGCCACGACCTTTTCTCTCTGGACTCCTCCAACCTCTCTTACGAGCATTGGGCCCGAATCGCGATGGAGGTCCAACGGATCGGCGTGGCGACGGCCGACACCCGCTTTGACCCGTCGGTGAAGCCCGTGTTCGCGAACCCCGTCTTCACGACGCAGGATTACGCCGCCCAGTTCGGGGCCTGCGGGAAGGGCGCCGTCTTCTGCGGGTACGGAGGGGGGAACGCCAACATCCTGGATGCCTCCGGCCACTCGGTCCTCCCCGCCCTCAGGGACGCCGTGGAATCGGGGAAATTCGTGGCCGTCACCTCTCAGGTTCCCCTCGAACCCTACGATGCGGATTACGAAACGGGCCTCACCCTTCTGGAGGCAGGCGGGGTTCCTTGCGGCGATCTGCCCCTGGCCGACGCGCAGTTGAAGCTCAGCTACATCCTTGGCCACGAGGAGGAACTCCGGACGGTGGCCGCGGAGGCGGGCCTCTCCCCGCGGTTCCTGGCCACGGCGGCTTTCCTGTCCGGCGTGTCCATGCGCCGGGCCTACAGCATGGAACTGTTCTGCAGACTGCTCGAAAAGAGGGGGACGCCCCTGCGCATCCACCCGGAGGACCCCTTCGTGGCCCGGCCCTTCGAGGCGGGCCTGCGGGCCGTGGTTCAGGCTTGCCGGGACCCGAAGTAGCCGGCCTGGCCGGCGCCTACTCCCCCAACTCCTCCCGCTCCTGGGTGTTGAGCCGGGCCAGGGCCGAACGGTAGGGCCACTCCTCCAGAAACCCCTCCTCCCTGAGCAGGCCGAGCTTGGCGCGGTGGTATTCCCAGTAATCCTCGGCGTCCAGCGGCTCCACCCGGTCCGCCAGCTTGACGAGCCTGGCCAGCCAGGCGAGGACTTCCCTGCGCCGGCGCTGGTCCCACCAGGGGATCCCTGGCGTCTCCACGGGCTCGGTCCCCGTCTCCACCGTCACGGACACCCTGAGGAGGGCCGCGGCGAGCAGCGAGGCGACGAGCCCCGCGGTGGACAAGCCCAGGAGCCAGACGACGAGGGACCCCCCCGCCGCGCGGGCGAGCCAACCCGCGGGCGCCGCGCACAAGAAGCAGAGGACCGCCACGGAAAGGGGGACCCAGGGGATGCGCCAACGAATGCCCACGGGGGCGCGCAGGGCCGTGAGGGCGTAAAAGTCCCGCCGGCCGAACCCCGCGGGGCCTTCCCTCGAAAAAACCACCCGGTCGTATAGAAAGACGCTCCTCCAAAGCGATCCGGCGGTCCGGATTCGGCACTCCCCGAGGTCCAGGGCCTCCAGCGTTCCCTGGAGGGGGAAGCGGGCCTTGGCGACGGCCTTCCACAGGTCCTCCAGGAACCGGTCCATCGTTCCGCCCCGGATTCCCCGCAGTTCGGCCAGCTCCAGCCCCTGAAAATCGAAAAGCCTCACCGTCCACCGGCGAAGCCCCGCCCAGAATAGGAACCAGGCGGCGGAAAGGACGACCCACACCGGCACGAAGGGCAGCCAGAAACCCTTGAGAACGAAGGGTGTGAGGAGGGAAACCGCCGTGGCGGCCACCAGGAGCAGTCCGTTCCGCAAGGGGAACGGCGCCCGGGCGAAGTGGTCCCAGATCTCGTCGTAGTAAATGAGGTCGGTGTGCACCTTGATCCCGGAGGCGAAGTCCTCCTTCTGCATCCCCTCTTCCAGGAGGGAGAAGACCGTCCAGAAGCCGGGCGGGCCGCTCTGTTCGTGACGGATCAACCGATCAGCGCTCATTTCCCCCCTCGACCATGGCGGAAACGAGGGCCCGCGCGAAATCTCTGGCGATCACCTCGTAGGCGACGACCTCCTCGCTGGCGTAGGTGGAGGGGGAGCCCGAGCGCGCGTAGTTCTGGGTGAATCGGTATCCCTGGGAATCGAAAAGGATCGTTCCCGCCCGATCCGTGAGTCGAACCCGGGCCGACAGGGTGACCTGGTAGCGGTCCGCCCTGCCCTCGGAGTCATAGGACAGGGGCGCCACGTTGAAGCCGCGGATCGCGCCGGTGAGGACCGCATCGGCGCCCTCGCGGCCGGATTGGACCCGCACCTTCAGGCGCCGTGAGGCCTCCTGCACGACGGCCTCGGTGACCCGCTGGTCGATCTGGAGCACAGGGACCTGTCGCTCGAAGGGAAGGACCGCCAGGGTGCGGACCGTGGGAGGAAGGGTGCCCGTCCCCAGCAGGCGGTACCCGCAGCCGGCCAGCACGGCCAGGGCCGAGGCGACCACGGCCGCGCGAAGGAGCCTCGCCGCCCACGCGGCGCGCGCCGAAACCTGGATTGACCCGGCCACCCTCGATCTCTTCAAGGAGTCCTCCCGTCGGCCGCTTCTCGGAGAAAGGGGCCGATGTGTCACTTGACCACGAGGGTCACGATCCGTCTGGGCACCACCAGTTCCTTCACGATCTGCCTGCCGTCCGTGCAAGCGCGGATCTTCTCACCCGCCTTGGCGATGCGGAGGACCTCCTCCGGGGAAGCGTCCGCTGGAACGCGGATCTGATCCCGGACCTTGCCATTGACCTGGACCGGAAGGACGATCTCCGCCTCCCGGGCCACCTCGGGATCGAAGGAGGGCCACGGGCCGTCCACGAGGGAGGGGCCGAGGCCGATGATCTCCGCCAGGGCGTCCGCCGCGTGGGGCGCAAAGGGGGCCAGCATGGTCACCAGGGAGACCACGGCCTCCCGGAGGACGTAGCGCTCCCGCGGCGTCCGGCCGTACGTGGGGAGAAAAGCGTGGATGGCGTTCACGAGTTCCATGAGGCCCGCCACGGCCGTGTTGATCTTGAGGCGCTCTTCCAGCTCCGCGCTGACCTTCGCCACCGTCTGGTGCGTCTTCCTGCGCAGGGCGGATGCGGGCCCGTCCGGGACCTCGGCGGGCCCCTTCAGGTCCTGTGCGAGGTCCTCCACGAGGGCGTACACCCGGGAGAGGAAGCGGTAGGCCCCCTCGGCGCCCTGGTCGCTCCAATCGAGTCGGTCCCAGGGCGGGGAGAGGAAGAGGATGTTCAGCCTCACGGCATCCGCGCCGTACCGGGCGATCATTTCGTCGGGCTCCACCAGGTTGCCGAGGCTCTTGCTCATTTTGGCCCCGTCCTTGATGACCATGCCCTGGCACATGAGGCGCTTGACCGGCTCGCCGAAGGACAGGAGGCCCAGGTCCCTCAACACCATCGTGAAGAAGCGGCAGTAGATGAGGTGCATCGTGGCGTGTTCGATTCCGCCGATGTAAAAATCCACGGGCGCCCAGTATCGGACCGCGGAAGGGTCGAAGGGCGCGGCGGACTCGCGCGGGCTGCAGTAGCGCAAGAAGTACCACGAAGAATCCACGAAGGTGTCCATCGTGTCCGTCTCTCGCCTCGCCGGGGCTCCGCACTTCGGACACGCGGCGCGGAGGTACTCCTCGTGGCCCGCCAGCGGGCTTTCTCCCTTGCCGGTGAACGCAACGTCCTCGGGAAGGAGGACCGGCAGGCTGTCCTCGGGCACGGGAACGGCCCCGCAGGACTCGCAGTGGACGATCGGAATCGGGGTTCCCCAGTAACGCTGACGGGAGATCCCCCAATCCTTGATGCGGAAGGTGACGGCGGAGCGCCCGAAACCCGCCGCCTCCGCGGCGGCCGCCATGGCCCGCACGGCCTCCCGGTTGGAAAGGCCCGTGTAGGGTCCGCTGGCTTCCAGGATGCCGTCCGCTGGGACCGCCTCCGTCAGCGATTCCGACGCGAGTCCCCCGCTCTGCACGACCACGCGGATGGGCAGGCCGTAGGCCTTGGCGAACTCGAAGTCACGCTGGTCGTGGGCGGGAACGCTCATGATGGCGCCCGTTCCGTATTCCATGAGGACAAAGTTGGCGAGGAAGATGGGAACGCGCTCTCCGGAGAAGGGGTTGATGGCGTGGGCGCCCGTGAACACGCCCTCCTTCTCCTTGCTTGTGGCGCGATCGTGGGTGCTCAGCGCGCGCATCTTGGCCCGGAACGCCTCCACGGCCTCGCGGCGTTCGGGCGGTGTGATCTCCAGGGCCCTGGGGTGTTCGGGCGCGAGGACAAGGAAGGTGGCGCCGAAGATGGTGTCGATGCGCGTCGTGAAGACGCGGATGGGATCCCCGCCGCCCTCCACGGCGAAATCCACGAAGGCGCCTTCGGAGCGGCCGATCCAGTTCCGCTGCATGGCCGCCACCTCGGCGGGCCAGTCCGTCAGGCCGTCCAGGCCGTCGAGGAGTTCCTGGGCGTAGGGCGTGATGCGCAGGAACCACTGGTCCATTTCGCGGATCGTGACGGGGTTGTGGCACCTCCAGCATGAGCCGTTCTCCACCTGTTCGTTCGCGAGGACGGTGGCGCAGTCCGGGCACCAGTTCACGGCCCGCTTGGCCCGATAGCAGAGGCCCTTCTCGAACATCCGGAGGAAGAACCACTGGTTCCAGCGGTAGTACTCGGGATCGCAGGTGCGCACTTCGCGCCGCCAGTCGTACAGGAACCCCATCCTGCGCAGCTGGGCCTTCATGGAGGCGATGTTGGCTTCGGTCCAGACCTTGGGGTGGACGCCGCCCTTGATGGCGGCGTTCTCGGCGGGAAGACCGAAGGCGTCGAAGCCCATGGGGTGGAGCACGTTCTTGCCCCGCATGCGCTGGAACCGGGCCACCACGTCGCCGATGGTGTAGTTTCGGACGTGGCCCATGTGGATCTTCCCCGAGGGGTACATGAACATCTCGAGGCAGTAGAACTTCTCCCGGGATGGATCCTCGCCGGAAGCGGCCAGGCCCATGGCTTCCCAGTGTTTCTGAATGCGCTCCTCCACCGCGATCGGATCGTAGGACATCGGTCCGGAACCTCCTGAAACGTGGGATTTTATATCGAATCGGAGGGGGCCTACAAGCCCAGAATTCTGGTCACTTGCACTTCTTCTGCGGCCCTTCGGGCTCCTGGACGAAGCGGCCGTTCTCGAAGACCATGTCGTCCTCCAGGCACTGGGTCCCGATGTGCTCCCTGGGCAGTTCGCTCAGGGAGAGCTGTCCGTCGGAGCCGGCGCACAGGAGCACGTATTCCCGTCCATCCGCCGACACACCGTAGCTGTACGGGTGTCGCCACGGGTCCAGCACCGGCAGGGACGGAGAGTAGCCGGGCTCGAGGAGCGGCTTCAGCGCCTCCGCGTCCACGATGCTGTAGTACGAATCGGCATCGTGGCCCGTCTGGGGAAAGCCGCCGTGATCTGCGGCGTAGGCCTCGCACGCCTCCGAGAGGGCTCGAATGTCCGCCGCGGCCCGCTTTTGCAAGGCCCGGTTCTTGGCCGCCAGGAAGTTGGGGATGGCCACGGCGGCCACGATGCCGAAGACGCACAGGCCGAGAAGGACCACGACGGCCGCGACGGCGGCCACGAGCCCCACGGGAAAGCGCTTTTTCGGAGCGGGCGGCGCCGCCGAAGGGGGGCCAGAAGGCGCAACGGGCGAAGCAACGCTCGATGCGGCCGCCGGCCCGTCCGGCCGAGCTTCCTCCTCCGACTTCGGCGCTCCGCACCGGGAGCAGAACTTGGCGCCCTCCTCGTTGGCGTTTCCGCAAGGACACGTCCAGGCCATGGCACCCTCCCCAGAGACCCTTGCCCGCATGGTAGCACGGCGGCGCCTCCCCGGAGGAGCCCGGAAAAAGAAAGGCGGGGAGCCTCGCAGGGCTCCCCGCCGCCTGATTTTCGCGAGCCGCCGCTATCGCTTGCGCGCCGCTTCCACCTGTTTGATGAGGTCCGCGACCGCCTTCTTCTTCGCCTCGTTCTTGGAGATCTCCATGTACTTCCGGAGGACGGGGAGGGCCTCGTCGTACCGCTTGAGGTTGACCAGGGCGTTGCCCTTGCCCAGCAGGGCCTTGTCGCTGGCTGGGCGGAGCACGAGGATCTGGTCGTAGAGTCCGAGCGCCCCGGCGTAGTCCTTCTTCTTTTCGTGGATCACGGCCACCTGGTCCAGCACGGCGGGCCGGAGCATCTCGTTCTTGCTCACCTGCAGGTACTTGTTCAGGGAATCGAGTGCGGCGTCGTACTTCTCGCCCTTCAAGTAGTTTTGGCCGACCGCCAGGAGGACCTGTTCGTCGGAGGGGGACAGCGCCACGGCCTTGTCGAGGAGGGGCTCCGCATCGGCGTACTTGCCCTGGTTGAAGAGAAGGATCCCGGCCGCGAAGGCCACGTCCTTGAAGTCGGGATTGGCCTGGAAAATCGCCCGGTACTGGGTAAGGGCCTCCTCGAGCTTGCCGTTCTTTTCGTGGATCTGGGCGATGTTGTAGCGGAGTTCGTTGTCGGCGGGATCGATGTCGATGGCCCTCTGGTAGGCCTCCATGACCTTCTCGTCCTGCCCCAGCTCGTGGTAGCAGGTGGCCTCATAGAGGAGGGCCTTGGTCCCGAAGGGGTTCAGCTCCACGGCCTTCTCGAAGGCCCCGATGGCCGCCTCGAAGTTCTTCAGGTTGAAGTAGGCGGCTCCCAGGTTGAGATAAAGCCCCTCGGTGACTTCGCCCGCCTCGATGAATTTCTGAGCCAGTTCGACGGCCTTCTGGTTCTCCCCCTTCGTCACCAGGTCTTCGATCTTCATGGCCTCTTTGGAGGCTTCCCCTTCTTTCCCTTTGGAGCCTTTGCCCTGGGCGAGGATCCCAAAAGAAAGCGCGGCCGATAGGACGGCCACCATCCCGATCGCAAACTTGCGGTGCATCCTGCTCCTCCTTGCCGTCCGGCCGGACGGCATCGTGCGCCAGCGTAGCACTCCGGGCTCCTCCTGTCAATCCAAGACCTTTGTCGGGCGGGACTTCCGGCCTAGGGAACACGCGCTGCACCCTTCCTCCGGCTTCCGCCCCGGCCATCCGTCTGTACGAGATCTTCGAGGGCTTGGTTCAAGGGCTGCCATCTCGCGAGGAGGACGGGTGGCGGCCGACCGCCCCTTAGGCTAGACTTTCAGGGATCTGCGGGGGTCACCATGTCGAGTGGGAAACCGGGACGGTCGGAGCAGTGGCGCAAGTACCTGGAGGACAGCGCGCACCGGCTTGCGCTGGCGGAGTCGCAGGCCGGCAGGCTCCAGTCGGAGTCTGGGTCCCGGGAAGCTCTCGAATCTCTCCAGTCGATCTTTCACGATTTCGCAGGTTCCGGGGCCCTCTACGGGCTTCCCGAGGTGAGTGCCCTGGGGGGAGAGGGGGAGTACCTCTGCACCACCGTGGGCCTCTCTGAGCGGCCCGCAACGCTGGCGGAGGTGGACCAGGTTGCGACCCTCATCCGGCGCCTTCGAACCGTGTTCCAGCGTGTGATGACGGGCCCGGAGGGACCGAGACCGCCGGCCGATGCCCCCCGTTCGACCCCCCTCCTCCTTCTCGCCGGATCGCCATCGCCCGAAAGGTCCGCCATGGCGGACTTTCTCCTCAAGCGCGGGCTCCAGGTGGAAGGCCTGGACGGCTTCCGGGCCGCCGTCGAGCGTTTTCGGGCGGGCCTGCCGGACCTTCTCGCCACCGAGGTTTCGCTTCCCGACGGCACGGGCTTCGATCTCGTCCGGCGATTCAGGGAAATCGAGGGGGAACGGTCCATCCCCGTGCTCCTCCTGGGAGCCCCGGAGCTGTTCCACGACAAGGTCGAGGCCATTGCCTGCGGGGCCGACGGGTTCCTGCCCTCCCCCGTGGACCCGAGCACCCTGTTCCGGAAGTTCCGGATCCTCCTGGGGCGTCGCCGAGCCGCCTCGGGAAGGGTCCTGGCGGTGGAGGACGACCCCTCCCAGGCCGCGTTTCTCGAGACCACCTTGAAAGCCGGAGGATACCAGGTCCGGATGGTCACGGAGCCCATGGCCTTCGAGCGGGAGATCCATGCGTTCCGGCCCGAGCTGATCCTGATGGACGTCCTTCTCCCAGGGGTTTCGGGGTATGACCTGGTGCGCTTTCTGCGCCAGGAAGAGGGCTTCTCCACGGTCCCCGTGGTCTTTTTGACGACCGAGGGTCGCCGAAGGGCCCAGATTCGAGGCGCCGAGGCCGGCGGGGACGACTACCTCGTCAAGCCGGTCACCCCGGAGGATCTGCTCACGACGGTGAAATCCCGCCTGATCCGGTATCGGTCCCTTCAGGAAATGATGGACCGGGACGAACTCACGGGACTCCTGGCCCACACTCCGTTTCTTCAGCAGGCCCGACTGTGCCTCTCTCGCTTTACGCGCAGGCAGGTGCCTTACGCACTCGTCCTCGTGGAGATCGACGGCATGGAGGCACGGACCCGGGAGGCCGGCGCGCGGGCCCGGGACGTCCTGATTCAGGGGCTCGCCAAGTACTTGCAGAGGAAGGTCCGCCAGACCGACGTGATGGGACGGTACGGGGACCAGTGCCTGGCTCTGGTCCTCGAGCACCTGTCCCCCACCGACGCCGTCCGGCTGTTGGACAGGCTCCAGACGGAGTTCTCCCAGATGGACTGGCCGGTGGAGACCGACCGGCGGGTAAGGGCCTCCTTCAGCGCCGGTGCGGCCATGGCCAGCCCCTCCATGAAGACACTCAAGGCCTGGCTGGACGCCGCCTCGGGGGCGTTGAAGTCGGCTCGGCTTCAGGGAGGCGGTCGGGTGGCCCTCGCTCCACCGACGGAGGCGCCACCCGGCTGAGGGCGCCGTATCCCGGACCGGGTCAGGGAGGGGAAGCGGCCGCGCGGACCATGGTCCTCAGCAGGACGCGCTGGACGTGGCCCCACGGGTCCCCCGGCGCACCCTTCAAGGCCAGATCCAGTTCGAACAGGCGGTTCAGGACCTGGCGGATCCGGGCCTCCGGCCACTTGTCGAGCGCGCCGGCGAGCTTCTGGACCTGAACGGTGTGAACGTAGCCGAGCTCTTTGTGAGGAACGCTCCGCGGGTTCCCACCCTCCGCCCGAATCGCCTGGAGGTATAGGAGCCCGCGCATCTGCTTCGCCGCCATGCCCAGGAGACCCAGGGGCTCGGCGTCTGGGTCGCGGCGCAGCCCATCGAGCCGGCGGACGAAGGCTTTGGCGTCGCCCGCGAGCCACGCATCCAACACCTCCCAATGGTGCGGCGTGCCTCCCGAACCGAGAAGGGCCTGAAGGTCCGCGGCCTCCACGACCCGCTCCTCCCGCTTGTACAGGAGAAGGAGGTCCAGGGCTCGGACGACCAGGGCCAGTTCGCCGTGGGCCCATTCGTCCAAGGCCTCGAGGGCCTCGTCCGTGATGCGCATGCCCTCGGACTTGACCCGGTCGCGGGCGTAGGCCCGCAGGTTGGGAGGTTGGCAGCTCTTGACCGCGGCGGCGGCCAGGAGGTCCTTCCAGAGACCGGTGTTTTTCAAATGCCTGAGGTCCAAGTTCCCCTGGCGGTCCTTCTTCCCCAGATCGGCGGCGACCTCGAGGAGAAGGGCGGCCGACGGGCTCGGGTTCTTCAGGTAATCGGCCAGAACCTGGAGGGTCTCGCCCCCTACGGCCTGGGCGTTTCGAACCCGCACCGGCTGAACGGACCGAAACAAGGGGACGGACCGAAGTTCCCCCAGGAGGGTCGCCGGCGCGGTGTCCGGACCGCTCAGGGTGGCGACCCCGTCCCCTTCGCCCCAGAAGGCGCACCAGGCATCCGCCTCCCGCTCCATCAGCCGGGGATCGGTGGCCCAGAGGACGCAGTTCCGGGGAAAGGGCTCTCCCGACGGTCTTGCCGCCAAGACCTCTCCTTTACGCGGGCGGTCCGCCGGTGGCCTCCAGGGCTTCCCGCAGCGCCTCGCCCAGACGATTGTACGCCAGGACGGCGCCGAAAATGGCCACCCCCGGGAAGAGCCCCAGCCACCAGTCGGACCAGTAGCGCGTGACGAGGCTCATGATCCCTCCCCACGACGGCTCCGGCGGCTGGATGCCCACGCCCAGGAAGGAGAGGGCGGCCTCCGCGAGGATCGCTCCCGCCATGCCGAAGGCGGCGTTCACGACGAGGGGCCCGGCCGCGTTGGGAAGGATGTGGCGGAAGACGATGCGGCCGTGACCCGCCCCCAGGGCCCGGGCGCCCTCGACGAATTCGGCGCCCCTCAACCGGATGAATTCGGCCCGGGCGTAGCGCGCCACGGAGGGCCAGGAGGAGAAGCCGATGACCAGCACGACGCTCCACAGGTTGAGGTACTTCGGATCCATGACGGCCGTCACGGTGAGGATGAAGAAAAACGTGGGGAAGCAGAGCATGACCTCGACGGCGCGGGACACGAGGATCGAATCCACCCACCCCCCCGCGTAGCCGCCGAGCGCGCCCAGCCCGACCCCCACTGCAAGGGCCAGGCCCATGGCCAGAACCCCCACGAGGAGAGACACCTTCGTCCCGTGGATCAGGCGGGCGAGGACGTCTCTTCCCACGTCGTCGCACCCCAACCGGTGCGGGGAGAAGGGCCGAGGGGGCAAATGGACCCGATCCAGGCTGGTCTGGTAAGGGGAAAAGGGCACGGGGGGAAGGAGGAAGAACCCCACCCGACTCCGGTCCCCCCCTTTCCCGGACAGCCAGTCCGGATCGGCTTGAAGCCGAAGGGACACGGAATCCGGCTTGAGCCAGAAGCTGAAGGGGGCCAGGTCCCGAAAGGCGGTGAAATGGACCCTTCCCTCGTAGCGGATCACCAGGGGCTTGTTGTTGGCCAGAAGCGGCGCCAGGTAGGAAATGGCGGCCATGGCCGCCACGAAGGCCGCCGCCGCCACCGTTGCCCGCCGTCCCCGACGGCACCCGCTCCGACGGCCCGCCGCCGCGTCTGCTCCGCGTTCCCGGCCGGTCATGGCTCACGCCTCACGCGGGGGTCCGCCGCGGAGTAGGCGAGGTCCACCGCCAGGGTCGAGGCGAGGACGACGGCCGCTCCGAGGACCGATTCGGCGAGGATGAGCGGATAGTCCCGGGTGAACACCGCCTTCATGTACATCTGGCCCAGGCCGGGCCAGGCGAACAGGCTCTCGACGATGACGCTGCCCGAAACGAGCGCCGGCACCAGCAGCCCCCCCAGGGTGAGCATGGGGAGCAGAGCGTTTCGAAATGCGTGTCGGAAGAGAACCTGCCGCTCCGACAGGCCCTTCGCGCGAGCCACCCTGACGAAATCCCTGGAGAGGGTCTCCAGAACGGCGCCCCGCGTGAAGCGCGCCACGAAAGCCATGCCCCCGTATGCGAGACACACCGCCGGGAGGAGGGCGTGGCGGAGGACGTCCAGAACGCGCGCGGCGGGACCCAGGGAATCGTACCCGTCGGACCGCATCCCCATGAAGGGGAGGAGGTCCCACTTCACTCCGAAGAGCAGGATGAGCAGGACGGCGATCCAGAAATTGGGCAGGGAATAGAGGATGTACAGGACGCCCGAGGCGGCCCGATCGAAGACGCCTCCCGGGCGAAGCGCGGAGCGCAGGCCCACGGGAACCGCCAGCCCCGCCATGAGCAGGAGGGCCAGCCCGTTGAGGCACAGCGTGGCCCCGAGGGGGCTCCCCAAGAACCCCCCTCCACCGCTCCCCGCGCCGAAGAGCACCTGGCTCACGGGGCGCCGTTCGCTGAAGGACTCGCCCAGCGATCCCGAAAGGAGCGTCCCGAGCCACTTTCCGTACTGGACGTACCACGGACGGTCCAGCCCGTATCGGGCCAACATGGCTTCGTAGTCCGCGGGATTCATCTGGCGAACGGCCCCCTCCCCCGTGCTTCTCGCGGCGGAAAACGGGTTCCCGGGAGCCGCCTTCACGACGAGAAAGACGACCAACGTGATGAGCACGAAGGTGGGGACCATCAGCAGGATGCGACGCGCCGCATAGGCCCACACGAGAGAACCTCAGGAGTCCGGTCCTGAATGACCGACCGCCGCGCGCGCCCGAGGGCATGGCCCTCCCGCCGCCGTCACGGTCTCTTCTCCGCGGGCACCCACCACTCGAGAAGCGAGGGATACCAGGTGAAGAGCCCGTAGCCCGCGCGGCTCACCCGGACGTTCTGGAAGCGGTTTCGGACCGCCACCATCTGGCTTCCCAGCAGGAGATACGTGTGCGGCTGATCCTCGGCGACCAGCTCGTGGATCCGCCAGAGTGCCTTGCGGCGCTCCTCCCGGTCGAAGGTCCCCTGCTGGAGTTCGATGAGGCGGTCCACCTCGGGATTGCTGTAGGAGACGTCGTTCTGCCCGATTCCCTGCCCGGACGGGAGGAGCCCGCCCTGGGAGGAGTGGAGGAACTGGTGGGGATCCGGGTCGTCCCCGAGGTTCCATCCCGACAGGCAGGCCTGGAAGTTGTGGCGGTGCGTGCGGTCGAGGAAGACCCCCCATTCCACCCTGCGCACCGACATCTCCACCCCCACCCGCCGAAGGTCCTGTTGGAAGACCTCCAGCCAGCGGGAGAACATCTCCGCTTCGGCGGGGACGAGACACTCGAAGGCAAATCGGAGGCCGCTCCGGTCGCGGATCCCATCCCCGTCCGAGTCCTTCCAGCCCGCCTCGTCGAGGAGGGCCGCCGCCCTTTGGGGATCGTAAGGATAGGGCTTCACCGCCGGGTTGCTCTCCCAGCCGCCCGGGTAGAAGGGGCCGGTCGCCACGGAGCCGTGGCCCGCGAGGATCTTGTCCACGACCCCCTGCCGGTTCATGGCGAAGGTCATGGCGCGCCGAACCCGGCCGTCGCGGAAGAACGGGTTGGAGCCGTCCATGTTCCACCCGATGTAAAAGAACTGCCGGCTCGTGTACTCGAAGACCCAGGAACTGCCGAGAAACGCCGGATCGTTCCGCACCTGGGGCCACTGTTCCGTTGAGAGCGCCGCCATGTCCAGCTGGCCCGTCTGGTAGGCCGCGAACTGGGTCTGGCTCTGGGGCACGATCTTGAAGACCAGCCGGTCGAGGTGGGGCCGCCCCCGGAAGTACGATTCGTTGGCCTCCAGGACCACCCGTTCCCCCCTCCGCCACTCCTTGAGGCGGAAGGGGCCGGTGCCCACGGGGGAGGCGCCGGCGGGAGAGGTATTGAAGGCCTTTCCACCGCCCTTGGGGTAGGCGCACAGGTGCTTGGGCATGACGTAGAACACCCACGCGGCGAGACCCGGCGCGTAGGGCGATTTCCAGCGGACCACGACGGTGTGGTCGTCGGTCTTGTTCACGGATTCCACTTCCGTGAACGCGGGCCGCTTGTTCACGGCATCCACGTCGGGGTCCATGGCGGCCTCGTAGGTAAAGAGCACGTCGTCCGCCGTGAAGGGTTTCCCGTCCTGCCAGCGCACGCCCCGGCGCAGTCGAAAGGTGGTCGTCTTGCCATCGGGCGTGGTCTCCCACGACTCGGCCAGAACCCCCACGGGCTCCATGGCCTCGTTCATGTCGAGGAGGGGGTCGAAGATCCACTTGTACACGAGGAAGGAAACCTGGTCGCTCGCCACCACGGGATTGAGGGTGACCGGATCGGCGGGGAGCGCCCGGGTGAAGGTCCCTCCGGGTTCCGGGGCGCGGCCCTGGTACTCGGGCAGGAGCCCGATGGTCCGCGCGGAGGGCGCCTCGGCTTCCGGTCTGGGAGTCCCTCCGGCGGGCCCCTTCCCCTCCCCTCCTCCGCCGCCCGAACACGCGGCAAAGACGAGGAGCGCGGCAGCCAAGAACGGGGTGTGACGATACCGGAGAGACGTTCTCATGGCTTTCCTCCCCAAGGCCCCTTGAGTGTATCCCCCGCTCACGGATTCGAGCAAGGCGGGAAAGCCTTTGCCCGGCCTTGCTTTCACGCGGGGGCGAGGGTAGATTCTGGAATGAGAACGCGCGCCGGTGGAGGTGGCATCGCACCGAAAGGGCGTTTCTCCATCCTCAGGGGAGGGGTCCATGGTCCGATCTCTCGCGTTTCGGCTGGCCATCCTGTCCCTTTTCGCGTGCTCGGCCCTGACGGACGCCCGCGCCGCCCTCCGGCTGAATCCATCCGAGGCTCCCGCCGCCGCGGCGCGGACCATCCCGGGGCGGATCGCCTTCGCCCCGAACCTGGGTCAGACGGACCCGTCGGTCCGCTTCACCGCGGTGTCCGGCGGAGCCACCGTGTTTCTCACCGGCGGAGGGGTCACGCTTCTCCTTTCCTCGGGGGTGGACCCGGCGCCCCCTCGCAGGCCGGGAAAGGAGGCCCATCCCCTTCAGCCTCCAAAGCTGACGGGGCTGAGGATCGTGTTTCCGGGCGCCTCGCAGGCTCTCGATGCCTCGGGCCTCGATCCCCTTCCCGGCGTTCTGAACGTCTACCGGGGAAAGGACCCCTCCCGATGGAGGACGGGAATTCCCCTTTACGGGCGCGTCCGGATGGAGGGGCTGTACCCCGGCGTGGACGTGGAGTACCGGGGCGTCGAGGGCGGGCTGGAGTTCGATCTTCTGGTGGAGCCGGGGGTCCGCCCCGAGTCCCTCGCTTTCCGCGTGGAAGACCTGGAGGGCAGGCCGCTCCGCCTGAAGGAGGCCGGCCACGGGACCCTCCGCGTCCGGTGCGGCGGGCGCGAGATCCGGCTGGGACTTCCCCACGTGTTCCAGGGCGAGGGACCCGAACGGCGGGAGATTCCCGGGCGCTTCCGGCCGGGCCGGCGAGGCACCGTCGGCTTTCACCTGGAGGGTGCCGAGGGCGGAGGCCCGACGGTCATCGATCCCACGATGCTGTGGGGCACCTACCTGGGGGGCTCCAACGCGGACCGCGGCTACCGCCTCGCCCTGGACTCCTCGGCCAACGTGTACCTCACGGGCCTCACAATGTCCACCGACTTTCCGGTGGACCTCTCCACCCACGGCGACTACGACGTGTTCGTCGTCAAGTTCACCCCCGACGGCCAGAGCCTCCTCTACTCCACCCTCATCGGCGGGCTGAACGCAGACGTTCCCCTCCCCATCGCCGTGGACGTGTACGGCCACGCCTACGTGGGAGGGTACACGACCTCGCCGGAGTTCCCCGTCGTGGGCGGATTCCCGGGGCCCGGACAGGGATCCGACGGGTTCCTCGTCAAGCTGAACACCACGGGGCAGATCGCTTACTCGGCCGTGCTCGGGGGAATGAACATGGACCAGGTCACGGGCGTGGCCGTCCGGGAGACCGGGAAAGCCTATCTGACGGGCTTGACCTACTCCTCCACCTTTCCCCTCGCCGGCGGGCCCGGCGACAGCACCTTGGGAGGATTGAAAGACGCCTTCGTCTCCATCGTGGACACGCTCCTGACTGGAGGGGCCTCCCTCCTTTACTCGAGCTTCCTGGGCGGCTCGGGCACGGACGAGGCCTGGGACGTCCGGGTGGACGCCGCAGGCCGGGCGCTGCTGGTCGGAAGCACGGGCTCTTCCGACTTCCCGGTCACGCCGGACACGGCGTTTCAGCCCTCCATCGGGGGCTCCAACGACGCCTGGGTGGGCCTGTACAACCCCTTCGTCGGGGCCCTTCCGCCGGGGCTCGTGTACGGCTCCTTCCTCGGCGGAAGCGCGTACGATGCCGCCACCGCGGTGGAGAAGTACGGCTTGGACCGGATGGTTGTCACGGGCTTCACTTACTCGGGCAATTTCCCGACGGTGGACGCCACCCAACCCGCTTTCGGTGGGGGGGAGGACGCCTTCGTGGCCCTCGTCGACCCTTCGTTTTCGGGTCCCACCAGCCTCCTCTTCAGCACCTACGTGGGCGGAACCGGCAACGAGAGTGGCTACGCCATCGCCGTATCCTCTTATTGGGAACTGTTCGTCACGGGCTACACCTCGTCCAGCGACTTTCCCCTGGCCGATCCCCTCCCGGGGATGAACTTCCTGAACGGCCCCGAAGACGCCTTCGTCTGCCAGTGGGAGCCCATGATCGTCGGCCCCCAACAAGAAGGGAAGGCGCCTTCGAGCGCCATGTGGACCCTCCTGACCTCCACGTACCTGGGCGGGGCCGACGAGGATTACGGGGAAGGCATCGCGTGGCATCAATTCGGGCCGGGAGACGAGCGCGTATTCGTCTCCGGGTCCACGCGGTCTTCCGATTTCCCCACGGGAAACGCCTTTCAATACGCCTTGAACGGCCCCGAGGACGCGTTTCTCGTGTCCGGCACGGAGTCCGCCCCCTGCACCGTGGCCTGCTCGGGAGCGCCCGACGTGGACAAGGGCCTCGCCCCGCTCGTCGTGACCTTCACGGGAACTGCCACGCCCTCGAACTGCACCGGGCCTGCCATCTATTTCTGGGATTTCGGAGACGACACCACCTCCTCCGTGCAGAACCCGACCCACACGTACTCTCTGCCCGGATCCTACAACTGGACGCTCACCGTCACCGTCGACGGCGTCCCCTGCACGGCCTCGGGCACCGTGGAGGTCTGCGAACTCACCTGCGTCCCATCGGCGCCTCCGTGGGGCTTCGTCGGAGTCGACCAGAATTTCTCCATTGCGCCGGACTTCGGCGGGTGCGGCCCCGTGACCTACTCCTATGCCTGGAGCTTCCAGGATGGCTTCACGGCCATGACCCAGGACGTGAGCCACGCCTTCGCCGCGCCGGGGACCTACACCTGGGAGGCCCACGTCATTGCGGCGGCGCCCGGCCCTCCACAGTGCGACGTATTCGGCTCCATCGAAATCTGCGGCCTTGACTGCACGGCCATGGCGGCCCCCTCCTCGGGCGGGGCCCCCCTCGCCGTGACCTTCACGGGCACCTCGGCGGTGAGCGGCGCCTGCCCCCACAGCCCGGTCTACTTCTGGGACTTCGGAGACGGGGCCACCTCCACCGAAGCTTCTCCGATCCACGTGTACTCCGCCCCGGGGATCTACACCTGGTTCTTCGAGGCCTCCACCCCGGGGGCCGCCTGCACCCGGACGGGGACCGTCGAGGTCTCGGCCAGCGCGGGGGTCCTCTACGGCTTCGTGGGCATCCAGGGGGAGTCCCTGCTCCCGCTCAACGGGGACGGCATCGTCTCCGCCACGGTGACGGCGCGGAACGTCTCCACGGGAGAGCGGACCGCCGTCCCCGTCGTGGCCGGGCAGTACGTCTTTCCGACGCTTTCCGACGGGGAATACGAATTGCGGGCCACGGTGACCTACTGGGACAACATCCTGTTCGACGCCCGCCTGCGGAACTTCGGCTGCGAAATGCCTTCGGGCGGCCGCATCGAGAAGACGGTGGAGAGGATTCTGCCCGATACGGTGAACGTGCTCTCCACGGGGGAGGTGCAGGCCGACATCGCCTTCCCGCCGCCCGTGGTCTTCCTCCACGGGCTCCTGGACTGCTTCAAGAAGTGGTTCTCGAGCGACCCCCAGGACCCCGATCTGCCCTATTACTGGGACAACAAGACGAGGGCCGCCGGCTTCTTCGCCTTCACGCCCAACTACGTCTGGTGGGGCCCCGAGGCCACCTGGGCCGAGAAGTCCTACCAGGTCTTCGACCAGGTCACCGCCGACCTCCACGGCCTGCACACCGCGCCCATCCAGTCGCCTTCGTCCTCCATCCCCCCCTGGACCCTCGCGGCCCACGACATGGGGGGCCTGGTGGCCCGCGTCCTGGCCTCCGGCGAACTGGCCCACAGCCCCCAGGTCCGGGCCCTGCGGTCGGTGATCCTCCTGGGGGTCCCCAACAGCGGCTCGGACTTCCTCCTGGGCGGGGGCGGCAGCGAGGTCGTGGGCACCGAGGCCATCGTCCGCCGCTTCAACGGCCTCTACCCGGACTTCGGCTCCCACGCGGACCGGGTCTACGCCGTGGGAGGGAACAAGGACTGGTGGGGGACCGGAACCTCCGACGGGAAGGTCTCCCTCTACTCGGCCTTCGTCATCACCCGCCTGGCCTGCTCGGAGACGGCCTTCGGCTACCCCGCGTGCCGGCCCTACCCAGCCGTGGTCTTCGACAACGGCCCGGGCCACATCTTCCCGTATACCCACGCCGAGCTCGGCTCCCCGCCCTCCACAGCGGAGATCCTGGAGGGCGTCCTCTTCCCCCTCGCCGAGACCCTGGGGCCCTCTCCCGCGAATCTCCTCCAGACGGCCGCCGCGCCCGACGACGAGAACCCGCTTAGCCCGATTGGACAAGCCATCTGGGGCACGACGGCCCGCTCCACGGGGACGAAGGGGGGGACGGTGAACGCCTTCGCCGGCCTCTCGGTCACCCAGACCTTCCCCTTCACCGTGGGCGCCACCGACGGCCTGGCCCTTTCGGTCTTCGTCTCCGACGGCGCCGGGACCTTCACCCTGAGCAATCCCCAGGGAGCGCCCGTCGCCTCGACCTCCGCCGACGACGACTTCGTCTGGAGCGTCCTCAACCCCGAGGAGGGCGAGTGGACCCTGGCCGTGACGGTGGATTCGGGGAGCGTCACCTTCCGAGCCACCTCCTTCGAGAACAGCCCCGCCGGCATCCAGGCCTACCTCACCCAGGACCGCTACGCCCCCGGCGAGAGCGCCCTGCTTCGTCTCGATCTGGAAGGGGACCCGGCGGACCTCGTCTTCTCCTCGGTGACCGCCTACGTCACCGCCGGGGGGTCGGTCCTCGAGACGGTCTCCCTCTACGACGACGGCCAGCACGGCGACGGCCAGGCGGGGGACGGGTCCTTCGGAGGGACGGCCACGGCCCCCCTCCAGGCGGGCTCTTACCCCGTCCTCTTCTCCGCCCAGGGCACCTACAACCAGCGGCCCGTCACCCGCATCGCCCACGACACCCTCTTCGTCGTACCCCCCGAGCACCTCTTCGGGGGGACCTTCAGCGATGGCCCCGTGGATACAGATGAGGACGGCCTCTTCGAGGCCCTGGAGGTCTCCGCCCTGGTGAACGTCTCTGCCCCGGGGACCTACGGCCTGTCGGGGGACCTCTTTGATGGTGAGGGGTACTTCCTGGCCCACGCGGGCGCCTCCTTCACGGCACCCGCCGCCGGCCCCTTCCAGGGCACCCTCACCTTCGATCTCTCGGGAATCTCCTGCGGCCAGGTGGGCAGCGCCTTCTCGGCCGAGAACCTCCGCGTCCTGGACGGCGCCACCCTTCGGCCCCTGGACGCCTGGGGAACGCCCGTGGCCACCGCGGCCTATCCCGCCGGCTCCTTCGAATGCGATCCCTCCCCGCCGGGCCCCCGCATCCGGGCCCTCCGCCCCGACGAGGGAATCCAGGGCCAGACCCGGACCTTCTTGATCAGCGGCAACAGCTTCCGCGACGGCGCCATGGCGGACCTGGGGGCCGGCGTTTCCGTCCAGGAGGTTACATTCCTCTCCGAGAGCGTTCTCTCCGTGAGGGCCGCCGTCTCCCCCTCGGCCCTCCCCGGGCCGCGCATCGTGACGGTGACCAATCCCGGCGGCGCCTCGGCCTCCCGGACCGGGGCCTTCGAAGTGGTGGCCGATGCCCCGCCCTCGGTGGCCCTCCTGACCCCCGCCGAAGCCTACCTCGTCCTGGGCGCCTCCGACGTGGCCGTGACGGCCCTGGCCACCGACGACGTCCAGGTGGAGCGGGTGGACTTCCTCGTGGACGGCGCCGTCCAGGCCAGCGTGACGGAGCACCCCTTCACCTGGACCCTCTCTCCCGGAAGCCTCTCCTCGGGCGCCCATGCCGTCACGGCGAGGGCCTACGACGGGAAGGGCCAGAGCGACGAGGCCTCCTTCCTCGCCGTGAAGGACCCGCCGGCCATCACGGCCGTCACCAAGATGGCGGCGCCCTTCCGGATCAAGTTGACGGGCCAGAACTTCCAGGCGGGAGCCCAGGTCTACATCGGAAGCGACAGCCAGCCCTGGCCCTCAACGACGGTCAAGAACTCCACCAAGGTCATTCTGGGTGGGGGGGCGGCCCTCAAGGCCAAGTTCCCCAAGGGCCAGGCCGTGACCCTGCGCCTCGTGAATCCCGACGGGGGCTGGTGCACGGCCACCTACACGCGGCCCTAGGTCCAGGACCATTAGGGAGAAAAAGTCCGGAAACCGACGAGGGGGCGGCCTCCGGGCCGCCCCCTCGAGCACTCGCCCCGCCTGCGGCGGATCAGGCGCCCGTGCCCCAGATAGCGCCCATCACGGGAGAACAGACTGTAAAGACGAGAGCGGCGATCGTGAAAGACAGCATCTCGCACCTCCTTGGAGGAGAGGGTACATCCCCCCCCCCCCCCCCCCCCCCCCCCCCCCCGCGTCAAGCCTCCCTACGTTCTTGCAGCAGGGAGCCCCAGGCGGGCCTCCAGGCGTTTCAGGCGGGCCACTTCGGGAAGGGCGCGGTAGGCCTCCAGAAAGACGGGGTCCGTCTGGAGGGCCTCCACGGCGTCGGCGATCCGCCGGGCCTCCTTGGCGTGGTACCGCGCCGAGCCCAGGTGCCCCTCGCTTGCGGCGGCTTCGGCCTTCAGGAGGCGGTACCTCAGGCCCAGCAACCCCCGGTCGAAGGAGCACCCCCAGCGGGCCAGCCGGCGGAGGAGACCGGAAAGGGCCTCCTTTCTTCCCGTCGCCAAAAGGGCTTGCCCCAGCGACAGAAGGAAGGGGCCGCATTTCAGGGGGCTGTCCTGGCGCACCGCCGCTGGATACCAGGCGAGGCCGGCCACCGCCGCCTCTTCAGACTTCCCCGCTTCCAGAAGAATCCGGACCAGGCCGTCGGCGGCTTCGGTAAGGAGCCAGAGGATCTGCGCCTTCGCTGCCTCCCGAGCGATCGTTTCCAGGCGCGTCCAGGCCTCCGAAAGGGAAAGCCCGCCTGCACGTGCCTTTTGAATGGTTTCCTGGACCCGAACGGCCAGGCCGTGTGCTCCTGCTGCGGGAGGGGCCGCGTGCTCTTCGTTCCTATCTCCCGAAGCTCCCGGCAAGGCGGGAAGGCGGAGGGCATTTCGAACCCAGAGGGCTTCGGCGAGCGCTGCCTTCACGCCGTCCTCGCGCTGACAAGGCTCAAACAGGCCGGCAGCTTCCTTCTGCAGGCGGATGGCCTCCTCCCACGCACCGCGTACCGCCTCTTGAAGCCCGGCGGTATGGAGGGAGAAGGCATGCGAAACTCTGAGGCGAAAGGTCTCTGCCTGCCTACGAGCCGCCTGGTTCTCCTGCTTCGCCTCTGCCCAACGCCCCAGGAGCGTGAGGTAGAGAGCGCGGTTGCCAGAAAGGCCGATGGAAAAGTCTCGGTATCCGAACTGACGGGCAAGCGGCAGGATTTCCTCGATCGTTTTGAGGGCCGCCCGATACCGCCCCAGCTCGGCGTCAACCAACGCCAGATTGTTGCCTACATTGACCGATTGGGGCCTGAGCCCGTGGCCTCTCGCCAAAACTAGCGCCTTCTTAAAGAAACCGTGGGCCCGCTTGGGGTCCGAGTGGCCGAAGTGATGGCACAACCCCAGGTTCATGAGGGCGAGGACCTGCCAGTTGGGGGTTCCGGCCTTCCGGGCGAGGCGCTCGGCTTTTTTGAAGCGGGAGAGGGCCTCGTCGAAGCGGCCGGCCATAGCGTGGGGAACTCCCGAGTCCAAGAGAATTCGGCACTCGAGTACGGGATCCTTCAATCCCGCGGCGCGCTTCATCGCCGTGCCGTACAGCTCCAGGGAGCGCTTCAAATTTCCCCTTCTCCGCTCGATGTCGGCCAGGCGCATGAGGGACACGACGGTTTCCTCGCAGGGCTCGGAGACGCCTTCGAGGATCCTCCGGCTCAGGGTCTCGGCCTCCTCGATGCGCCCCAGGTCCTTGGCCGATTCGGCCAGGTGAAGGAGGGCGCGGCGGTAGGCCGGGTCGTCTCCGGGGGAGGCCCCGGAGGCCTCCTTGAAAGCCACGAGGCGCGAGAGAAAGTCGAAGGCCGCCGTGTTGTCGTAGCGGGCCCGGGCCTCGTCGGCGCACAGGCCCAGATACCGGAGGGCCGGCTCGGCCTCCGAGGCGGCCTCGAAGTGGCGCGCCAGGGCGGGCCAGACGCGCCGGTCCCCCTTCGCGTCGGCCTCCAGGAACCGGGCGGCCCGCCCGTGCAGGGACCGCCGGGATTCGAAGTTGAGGGACTCGTAGAGGGCGTCGCGCAGGAGGGCGTCGGTGAAGGTGGCGTAGGGGCGCGCCCCCCAGGAGTCCATGCGCACGAAGCCGCTCTCCTCCAGGGATCGGATGTCCTCCACAACCGAGTCTCCCTCCCGCCCGGACAGGCGGCCCAGGAGGTTCAGCGAAAAGGAGGACCCCAGGATGGAGGCGGTCTTGAGGAGGTGGCGCTGGGCCTCGGGGAGGGCGTCGGCGCGGGAGAGGAGCATGGCCTCCAGGGTGTCCGGGAACCGGGCCCGGGCCAGCCGGTCCTCGTCCACCTCGAGGAGGCCCGAGGGGCCCGGCGCCAGCAGGCCCTGGTCCTCCATGGCCCTGAGGATCTGTTCGAGGAACTTGGGGTTGCCCCCCGTCTTCTTCTCCAGGAACTCCAGGAAGGCCTCGGGGGGCGGCGCCGCCCCCGCGGCGCGAACGAGGTAGTCCCGGATCTCCTCCGGGCTCAGGGGCTGGACCCGAAAGGTCCGGTCGGGGGGGAAGAGGGAGGCCAGGCGCTCGGGCGCGCCCTCCCGAAAGGCCGCCAGGACCTTGAGGGGGACCTCGGCGCCGGCCTGGAGAAGGCCCTCCAGGAGTTCGAGGGAGGCGGCATCGGCGTTCTCCAGGGCGTCCAGAGCCAGGACGTACCGCCCTTCCGAGGCCAGGCCCAGAAGGAGCCGCTGGGCCATGGCGAAGAGGACGTCCTTGCGGTCCTTGGGCGTCAGCGCCTTCACCTCGGGGGTCTCGGGAAGCGAGCAGGCCATCAGGCCCGCGAAGAGCGGGAGGTACGGAGCGTCCTCGGCGGGGAAGGCCGCCGCGAGGGCGGCGGCCTTGATGGCGTCGGGCGCCGACCGGGACACGCCGAGGGCGGAGAAGAGAGCCGGACGGACTGCCGAGAGGTACCCGTGGGCGCTGTGGGGCGAAAGGGGGACCGTGAGGCGGCGGACCCCGGCGGCGTCCAGGTCGAGGCCCAGACGGTGGAGGAGGGCGCTCTTGCCCGCGCCGGGAGGCCCCACGAGGGCCAGGGCCCCTGGACCAGCGGGATCGAGCAGGAGCCGCGGCAGGTCGCGCAGGAGGCCGGCGCGTCCCACGAAGGTCCGGCTCTCTTCCTCGGATTCCTCGTGGTCGCCCTCGGGGCGAAAGATGGCGACCTTCTCCTTCTTGCCCTTCACGAAGATCGGGTCGAGGGCGCGGAAGGCCAGACGCGTCCCGGCCTTCTCCCTCACCTGGGAGTCGCACAAGACCCGCCACGAGTGGGCGTTGGCCATGAGCCGGGCGGCCATGTTGATGCCGTCCCCCATGACCGTGAACTCCCGGCGGTCCTCGTTTCCGACGTAGGCGGCAAAGAGGGGCGCCGAGGTGACGCCGATGCGAAGGTCCGCCAGAAGCCCGCGCAGGACCGGGCTGTCGAGGATCTGGAGGGCCGCCCGGCACGCCGCTTCCTCCTGGGCCTCCAGGGCGCGGGGAGCCCCGAAGAGGGCGATCATCTTGCTCCCCTTGTCCCCCATGTCGAGCTTGTTCACCCACCCTCCGAAGCGTCGCACGACCTCGGCCACCTCGGCGTACACGGCGGAGGTTTTGTCGAGCACTCGAGGATCGGCGTAATCCAGCCCGGCGAAGGAGAGGAAGAGAACGCTGGTGCGGCGGTGTTCCGCGGCCGCCAAACCCGACTCCAGGCGGGCCCTCTCCACCGCGAAGGGCGGGAGGAAGTCCTCGAGATCGGAGAGTTCGGGCATGGACGACGGTGCGGGCCCAGGTGAAACGGGTCCCTTTCCGCCATCGGAATCGGCGGCCAGGTTCGCGAATCCCCCCTCCATTGGGAACAACCGCCACCCGGCCCGCTCCGCGAGTCCTTTGCAGGAGGGGAACAGGACCACTTCACCCCGGGCGGCGTGGTGCTCGGCCTCGGCGGCCTCGTCCAGGGCCCGGCCCGCCGCGAAGTAGTCCCGGCCCACCGCGGCATCGCCCACGGTCCCGAGAAGGACCGAGCCTTGGGAGACCCCGATCTTCATGGCCAGAGCGAAGACGCCGCCCCGCGTGGACACCTCCCCGAAACGGCCGGCCTTGTTCTGCATGGCGCAGGCGGCCCGCAGGCCCGCGTCCAGCCCTTCGGGGAAGTAGACCGTGACGGCGTCGCCGCCGAAGCGCAGGACGTCTCCCCCCCCGTCGTGAACCACGCCGATCATGGCGGAGAAAAAGTCGTTCAGGATTCGGGTGAGCTCCTCGGCCCCCTCCCTGCCGATCCGGGCCAGGCTTTCCGTGAGCGCCGTGAACCCCGCGAGGTCGGCGAAGAGGACGCAACCCTCCGCCGTAAGCCCCTCCGCCCTCCCGGACACGAGGGGCCAGACCGAGCGCGGTAGCAGGGCCGCCAGGCGGCGGCGCAGGACGTCTTGATCCACCAGGGCTCCAGAAAACTGTGTACCACAGCCCGGCCCCCGCGCCAAGGAGCCGCGAGCGAGTCTCTGGACAGCGGCCTCGGGGACCGCTAGACTCTCTCCATCGGATTCCCGGAACGGCGGGCCGCGGAACGCAGGAGAGGCGGCCCGGCCCGGTTCACGAAGGCCGCTTCGCGAGGAGGAAGCCATGGCGCTCGAAGGCTTTCCGCAGGACGTGACCCTGAGGGACGGCACCGTCGTCACCATTCGGCCCATGAAGGCGGAGGACGGCCCGGGCCTCCTGGAGTTCTTCCGATCCCTGCCCGAGGAGGACCGGCTCTTCCTCAAGGAGGACGTGACCCGGCCCGAGACCATCGACCGGTTCGTGAAGGGCCTCAACTTCGATTCGGTGATCCCCCTGCTGGCCATCCACGAGGGGCGCGTCGTGGGCGATGCCACGCTCCACCGGCGGTCGGGCTGGTCCAGGCACGTGGGCGAGATCCGGATGGTCGTGGCCAGGGCCTTCCAGAAGAAGGGCCTCGGCGCCGCCCTGGCCAAGTCTCTCGTGGGCCTGGCGCTGAACCTCGGCCTGGACAAACTCGTGGCCGAGGTGACGGACCACCAGATCGGGGCGCGGAAAGCCTTCGAGAAGATCGGGTTCCGGCAGGAGGCCGTCCTGAAGGACCACGTCAAGGACATCCTAGGGAGCAAGCGGGACCTCGTCCTCATGACCAACGACGTTTCCCACATCTGGGAGTCCCTCCAGGCCCTGGCCGAGGAGTATCTGCCCACGGTGGAATAGCAAGACCTTCCGAGGCATGAGACCCCGAACCGACCCGCCCGCGCGGGGGGGGCTTCCCTTTGGGGAGCGAGCGCTCTCTTTCGCGCTCCGCCTTCCTCCGCTCTTCGGCCCCAAAGACCGCCTTTTTCCTTGTCCTGCGGGCATTCCCTCGCGTTGACAGCCCCCCCTCCCTGTGCCATACTCACGTCTTTTTGGGGGTTTTCGGTGAGCGGACGCTTTCGCGCTTGGAAAGGGGGGCGCACTTGAAAGTACACGAGTACCAGGCAAAGGAGGTCCTGGGCCGCTACGGCGTGGCGGTTCCCAAGGGGAAGATCGCACTCTCCGCGGAACAGGCTTACGCGGCCGCCAAGGAGATCGGCGGAACGGTCGTGGTGAAGGCCCAGATCCACGCGGGCGGACGCGGCAAGGGCACGTTCACCAGCGGCTTCAAGGGCGGCGTCAAGCTCGCCCAGACGGCCGACGAGGCGGCGGAGTTCGCCAAGAAGATGCTCGGCAACGTCCTCGTGACCCACCAGACGGGCCCCTCCGGCAAGGAGGTCCAGAAGGTGTACGTCACGGAGGCCAGCGACATCGCCAAGGAGTACTACCTGGGCATCGTCCTGGACCGCGCCAAGCAGATGAACGTGATCATGTCCTCCACCGAGGGCGGGGTCGAGATCGAGAAGGTGGCCGCGGAGACGCCGGAGAAGATCCTGAAGACCTGGATCGATCCCCTCGTCGGCATCCAGCCCTTTCACGCCCGGCAGATCGCCTTCGGGCTCGGCTTCAAGGGGGAGGCCTTCAAGGAGTGCGTGAAGCTCGTGACGGCCCTTTACAAGGCCCACGAGGAGACGGACGCGACGCTGACGGAGATCAACCCCCTCATCCTCACGCGCGACGGCCACGTGCTGGCCCTCGACGCCAAGATGAACTTCGACGACAACGCCCTCTACCGCCACCCCGACATCGTGGAGATGCGGGACCTGACCGAGGAGGACGCCCTCGAGATCGAGGCGAGCAAGTACGACCTCAACTACATCCGCCTCGACGGCACCATCGGCTGCATGGTGAACGGCGCCGGCCTCGCCATGGCCACCATGGACGTCATCAAGCTGGAGGGGGGCGAGCCCGCCAACTTCCTCGACGTGGGCGGCGGAGCCACCACCGAGCGCGTGAAGAACGCCTTCAAGATCCTTCTGAGCGACAAGAACGTGAAGGCGGTCCTCATCAACATCTTCGGCGGCATCGTCCGGTGCGACGTGATCGCGGAGGGCGTCATCGCCGCGGCCAAGGAGATCGGCGTCTCCCTTCCGGTGGTGGTCCGCCTCCAGGGGACCAACGTGGACAAGGGCAAGCAGATGCTGGCGGCCTCCGGGCTCAAGTTCGCCGTGGCCGACAACTTGAAGCAGGCGGCCCAGATGGCCGTCGCCTCGGTGAAGTGAGGGGGGCGCCATGAGCATTCTCGTCAACAAGGACACGCGCGTCGTCGTCCAGGGCATCACGGGGAAAGAGGGCTCCTTCCACGCCAAGCAGAGCCTCGAATACGGGACCAAGGTCGTGGCGGGCGTGACGCCGGGCAAGGGCGGCACGGTCTGGGAAGAGAAGGTCCCCATCTACGACACGGTGGCGGATGCCGTGAAGCAGGCCGGGGCCGACGCCTCCCTCATCTTCGTTCCGCCGCCCTTCGCGGCCGATGCCGTGATGGAGGCCGCCGAGGCCGGAGTGAAACTCATCGTGTGCATCACCGAGGGCATTCCCGCCCGCGACGAGGCCCGCATGAAGGCCGCCCTCTCCAAGAGCGGCGCCCGCCTCATCGGCCCCAACTGCCCCGGCGTCATCACACCGGGCGAGTGCAAGATGGGGATCATGCCCGGGTACATCCACAAGCCCGGCCGGGTGGGCGTCATCTCCCGCTCGGGAACGCTCACCTACGAAGCCGTGTGGCAGCTCACCGAGTCGGGCCTGGGCGAGACGACCTGCGTGGGCATCGGCGGGGATCCCGTCCCCGGGACCTCCCACGTGGAGGCCCTCGCCCTCTTCAACGCCGATCCCGCCACCGAAGGCGTGGTGCTCATCGGGGAGATCGGCGGAACTTCGGAAGAGGAGGCGGCGGCCTACATCAAGGCCCACATGAAGAAGCCCGTCGTCGCCTTCATCGCGGGCCAGACGGCCCCTCCGGGACGCCGCATGGGCCACGCGGGGGCCATCATCGCCGGCGGGAAAGGCACGGCGGCGGAGAAGATGGCGGCCCTCACCGAGGCCGGCGCGGTCGTCGTCAAGTCGCCCACGGAAATCGGCGACGCCATGGTCCGGGCCCTCTCGGGAAAACGCTAGCAACCGCGGAGATGGGGGGCCGGGCCCCCCATTTCTCCCTCACGGCGCTCCGGCCGGCGCCCACTTCCGGCCGCATGTGGAGAACAGCGATGCCGACCACGCTCCAGATGACCAGCGGGACCCTATCGGAAGGCAAGGACGTGGGGTCGCCGCGCCTGATGAACATCCCCAAGGACAAGCTGGCGGTGGCGGGCCGCGGGCGGAAGGTGAAGAAGGACCTCACCATCACCGTCATCCCCGGCCACTGCAAGGGGGCGCTCTGCAACATCTGCGTCAACTATTGTCCGGAGAAGGTCCTCGGTATGGGATTCCGGCACGTCGAAGTGGTGGACGCCGACGCATGCACCAAGTGCATGCTGTGCGAGATCCGCTGCCCCGACTTCGCCATTTTCGTGGATTGAGGCCGAAACCATGAGCACGTCCAACGTGAAGTTTCTCGCCGGCAACGAGGCCAGCGTCGAGGGCGCCCTCGCCGCGGGCTGCCGTTTCTTCGCCGGCTACCCCATCTCCCCGTCCTCGGAGATCGCCGAGAGGATGTCGGGGCGGCTTCCCAAGATCGGCGGCCGCTTCATTCAGATGGAGGACGAGATCGCCTCCATGGGCGCCATCATCGGGGCGAGCCTGACGGGGCTGAAGGCCATGACCGCCACCTCGGGCCCCGGCTTCTCGCTCATGCAGGAGAACATCGGGTACGCCATGATGGCCGAGGTCCCCTGCGTCATCGTCAACGTCATGAGGGGCGGACCCTCCACCGGGAACCCCACGGGGCCTTCCCAATCCGACGTCCTCCAGAGCCGGTGGGGCACCCACGGCGACCACCCGGCCATCGTCCTGTCCCCCTCCACCATCCGGGAGGTCTTCGACGCGACGGTGCACTGCTTCAACTTCGCCGAACTCATGCGGACGCCCACGGTCCTCGCCATGGACGAGATCGTGGCCCACATGCGCGAAAAGATCGTCATCCCTCCGCCCTCGGAGATCCGGGTGATGGACCGGCGCCGGCCGAATCTGGCCCCCGGCCAGCCGTACAGGCCCTACGAGCCCGAGGCGGACCTCGTGCCCCTGTGGCTGAACTACGGGGAGGGCCACCGGTACCACGTCACGGGGCTCGATCACGATGAGACGGGCTTCCCCTGCCTCGGCACGGAGGTCATGGAGAACCTCCACCGGCGCCTGGTGGACAAGGTGGAGAAGAACCGGAAAGACCTCCTCCTCTACGAGAACTTCCTCACGGAGGACGCGGAAGTCCTCGTCGTGGCCTACGGCTCCACGGCCCGGTCGGCCAAGCGCGCCGTTTCCCAGGCTCGGGAGCGGGGCGTCAAGGCCGGCCTCTTCCGGCCCATCACCCTGTACCCGCTGCCCGACGTGGAGATCGCCGCCGCCGCCGCCCGGGCGCGCCGCGTCGTGGTGCCCGAAATGAACCTCGGACAGTACCGCCTCGAGGTGGAACGCATCCTCGGCAAGGCGGTGCCCGTCGTGGGGGTCCACCGGGTCAACGGTGAACCCATCGCGCCCGCCCTCATCCTTCCCGCCATCCTGGGAGACTGAGCCATGTCCATGGACTATTTCCAGTACCTGCGCAAGGAGCGGATGCCCCACATCTGGTGCCCCGGGTGCGGCCACGGCACCATCATGAAGTCCATCCTGAGGGCGATTGACAAACTCAAGTGGAACAAGGACGAGGTGGTGGTCGTCTCGGGGATCGGGTGCTCCAGCCGGACTCCGGGATACCTCGACTTCAACACCCTCCACACGACCCACGGCAGGGCCCTCGCCTTCGCCACGGGCGTCAAGCACGCCAATCCCAAACTCCACGTGGTCGTGGTCTCGGGGGACGGCGACGCCATGGCCATCGGCGGAAACCACTTCATCCACGCCTGCCGCCGGAACATCGAGATCTCCCTCATCGTCTTCAACAACAACATCTACGGCATGACGGGCGGACAGGCCTCCCCCACGACCTTCACCGGCTCCAAGGGGACGACCGCGCCCTACGGAGCCATCGAACAGCCCTTCGACGTGTGCGCCCTGGCCCAAGGATCGGGCGCCACCTTCGTGGCCCGGGCCCTGGACCTGGACGCCGTCGCCATGGACCGCATCATTCTGGCCTCCCTGCAGAACAAGGGGTTCTCGGTGGTGGACGCCTGGTCCCAATGCACCACGTACTTCGGACGCCAGAACAAGTGGGGCGACGCGTCGGAGATGATGGACCGGTACAAGGCTCTGACCTACAACGTCAAGCTCGCGGACAAGATGAGCGCCGAGGAGAAGGCGGGGAAGTACCCCGTGGGGATTCTCCATCAGATCCAGCGGCCCGAGTTCTGCGAGGAATACGACAAGCTCTGCGCGCGCGTGCAGGCCAAGTGAGGAGCGGATCCATGGGAAAGCGCTATGAAATCCGACTGGCGGGATCGGGCGGCCAGGGCCTCGTTCTCGGGGGCGTCATCCTCGCCGAAGCCGCCATCCTGGAGGGGAAAAACGCCTGCCAGTCCCAGTCCTACGGCCCCGAATCCCGGGGCGGCGCCAGCAAGAGCGAGGTGATCCTCTCGGACGAGGAGATCGACTATCCGAAGGCCACGAGCATCGACCTGCTCCTGTGCATGACCGAGGCCGCCGCCGACAAGTACATCAAGGACGCCCCCGAATCGTGCATCGTCATCGCCGACGCCGACCTCGTGCCCGGCGATATTCCTCCCAAGTACCGCCACGTGAAGGCGCCCATCACCCGCCTGGCCCGCGAGACCGTTGGGCGGGAGTTCGTGGCCAACATCGTGGCCCTGGCCCTCATCGCCGAACTGACCAAGGTGGTCTCGGTGGAGTCCCTCGAAAAGGCCGTTCTGGCCCGCGTGCCCAAGGGCACCGAGGAGCTCAACAAGAAGGCCATCCGCGTGGGACAAGAGGCGGCCCGGGAGCACGGGGCCGCCCTCCTGGCCCAGTGAGGTGAGGACCCGATGGCCGAGCGAACCCTGACCATCCTCAAGCCCGACGTCATGGCCAAGCGGGTCGAGGGCCACGTCCTCCAGCGCCTCCTCGACGAGGGCTTCGAGATCGTGGGTCTCCGCTTGAAGCGGCTTTCGGAATCCGAAGCGGCGGGCTTCTACGCCGTGCACAGAGAGCGGCCCTTCTACCCGGAGCTGGTTCGTTTCATGACTTCTGGACCGGTCCTGGTGGCGTGCCTCGAACGGGACAACGCCGTGGCGCACCTGCGGGCGGTCATGGGCCCCACGGATTCGGGCAAGGCCCCCAAGGACACCATCCGAGGCCGGTTTGGCACGGACGTCCAGGCCAACGCCATCCACGGCTCCGATTCGCCGGAGAACGCCGAGAAGGAAATCCGCTTCTTCTTTCCCGGCGGCAAGTTCGACTGAACCCGGGAAGCCTTTTCCCGGGCGCGCGTTTGGTTCATTCTAGAGGGGACGCTCCCGGCGTCCCCTCTGTGTGTATGACGATGGATCGATATCCGGATGGGGACCATTTTCAGCCCGTTGCGCCGCCCGAAGGGGCGGGGGGCTTCACCGTGGCCGTGGGAGGGCTGTCGGTGGGCTTCGAGGGCGTTCCCTCCGCGGTTCTGGAGGCCTGCCGGGACCATTATCGGCCCTTCCTGTCCGACGCGGCCCCCCAGGTCACCTTCCGTCTGGGCCCCGGGTGGGAGGGCTACCTGGACCTTCCTCCCGACGGGTACCTCCGCCTGGAGGAGCGCCCCCTCGGCCCGGGTCGCCTTCTCGTTTCACACACCTTCGCCGCCCGGTGGAGCGGCGCCTCGGGAGAGCTCCGCTCGGCTTCCCTGGAGAACTTCGAAACGCTCAAGGCGGGGATCGAGAACACCCTCCGGTGGGTCGTGGCGGACCTCGCCCTCGAAAGCGAGGGCTTCGTGCTTCACGCCTCGGGCCTCGTCCGGGACGGCCGGGCCTACCTCTTCTTCGGCCACTCCGGAGCGGGAAAATCCACGGTGGCCTCCCTCAGCCCGGACTGCCTCCTCCTCTCCGACGACCTCGTGCTCCTCCTTCGAAAGAAGGGAGCGTGGATGGCCGCCACCACCCCCTTCGCCGGCACCCTGCCCCAGACCCACAAGCAGGCCGGACTCTATCCGCTGGCGGCCCTCTACCGGCTGGTCCAGGCGCCCGAGGACTTCGTCCGGCCCCTCTCCCTGGCCGAAGCCGCGGGACGCGTCCTCTCCTGCTGCCCCTTCGTCACCGATCCCCCGGCCCGCCAGGACCGCCTCTTCCCCCTCGTGGAGGCGTGCTGCAGGGCCGTGCCCGTCCGCGCCCTCCATTTCACCAAGAGCCGCACTTTCTGGGCCCTCGCGGCCCCCGAGGCGAACCCATGACCGAGCATCCGACCCTCCGCCGCAACCCCGACGTTTCCTGGCGCACCATCGAGGGCCAGAGCGTCCTCGTCTTCAACCGCGAAGGCGAGGTCCAGGTGCTGAACGAGATCGGCACCTACGTTTGGGAACACCTGGAGGAGGGCGCCGAGGCCCTCGCGCGGAATATTTCGGAGAAGTACGAAGTTGAGTTCGGCGAGGCCCGTAGGGATGTGGCCGAGTTTCTGCAAGACCTGCGCCGAAGCGGCGCACTCCTGGAAGGGTGAGGGATGGAACGCAGGGATATGCCGCTCCTGGCCAAGATCTTGAATCGCGCCATCGAGTCGGCGCACCCCTACAACGCCTCCATCGAATTGACCTACACCTGCAACCTCGCTTGCCGCTTTTGCTACAACCCCGTCCAGAGGAAGAACCAGGCCCGAACGGCCCCTCCCCCCGAGCCCAAGGCGCCTCCCCTCTCCTTCGAGGAGATCGTTGGAGTGATGGACCAGCTCAAGGAGATGAACGTCCTCTACCTGACCCTGACGGGAGGCGAGGCCCTGCTCCACCCGCGCTTTTGGGACATCGCCCGGGAGGCCAAGGCCCGATCCTTTGCCATCCGGGTGTTCACCAATGGGGCGGGCATCACGGAGGCCGTGGCGGATCGCCTCGCGGAGCTGGGACCGTATTGCATAGAAATGTCCCTCCACGGAGCCAATCCGGAGACGGCGGAGGCGCTGACCCAGGTCAAGGGCTCCTTCGACCGGCAGATGAAGGCCTTGGGGTATCTGAGCGCGCGAGGCCTCCGGGTCTTCTTGAAGGTGGTCGTCACTCGGCTCGTCGAGAAGGAGCTGAAGGACCTGAAGGCCATCGGGGATCGCTTCGGCTACCCCGTGTACTTCGACCCGGTCCTGACCATCTCGGACGACGGGCAACAGTACCCGCTGGACCTCACGGCCTCGGACGAAGCCCTGGCAAGCCTCTACCGCCAGGACGGGATCAATATCGGCAACTCCCCCTTCGACCGGGAGCCCGGTGAGTACAACTGCACCGTGGGCACGGGGATGATGCACATCACGCCCTACGGGGACGTGCAGCCCTGCACCCAGTGGAAACAGCCCGTCGGAAACGTGCGCCAGGCGCCCCTCCGGCAGATCTGGGAGACCTCCCCGCTCCTCATGAAGATCCGGGAAATCAACCGGGCCGTTCCGGGACACATCCGGGAGACGGTGGAGGAGCACGCCTATTGTTTCTCCTGTCCCGGCCTCTCCCAGCTCCGAACGGGAGACCCCATGCGGGTGGACGACCAGTACCTTCGAATCGCCAAGATCCGACGGGCCGTGGCCCGCGAGGGCGAGACCACCGGGGGCGGGTGCGCAAAGGTCGTCGCGCTCCGCAACGAGACAGTGATACGTCCTTGACACGGTGGCCTGAACGGATTATTTTGGCCTTTGTACGGAAAGGGGTGGCGACGTGGAGCGAAGAAAACCCTACGAGAAGCCGGCGGTGGTGTACCGCGAGAAGATTGAAGCCAAGGCCGGTGCCTGCTCGAAGACTGGAGCGGGACTCTGCGGCGCAGGGCCGTACGTCAGTTAACGTCCTCGGCAAAACTTTGACTCATCCAGCAGGACCCGTTGCCCAACGGGTCCTCGCTTTCTATACTCTCCTCATGAAGAAGCCCCTTGGAGTCCTCGTAGCCGTCCTGCTTCCCGGCCTGTCGATCCTGGCCGGGGGACCCGACTCGAACACCCGGATCGTCCCCATCACCTGGTCCCCGTCGCCCGCCCAGGCGCGCGTCTGGACGGACCCGGAGGCTCTCCCGCTTCGCGCCACCCCGCCCGTGGTCTCCTTGAAGGTGCCCGTGCCCGCCTGGGCCGAGGACGTTTCGCTCTCCGTGGATTTTACCGAGTGGCGCGACTTTTCCGGCGAGATCGCCAAACCCCCAGAAGAACCTCCCTGCCGCCTCGGCACGGGTGGCACGTGGGAGGGCGTGGCGTTCCGCGAGGTCCTGGTCTATCCGGTCCGTTCCGGGGGAGGCGACCCCTCGAGGCTTCTGCTCACGCGGCTTCGGGCGTCGGTCTCCTGGTCTGGAGAGATCGCCGGACTCGAGCCGGCCCCGTCCGAGGGGCGGCTCCACCGGGGCGCATCGCTCTTCGCCGCCCCCCTCGCCCTGTCGGGGCCCTCCAAGGGGCGTCCGGCTCCGGCTGAAAGTCCGGGACCCGGGCTCGCGGCTCCCCCGCAGGGTCTGCGGATCCGGGTGACGCGGGACGGGATCGTGCGTCTGGGCCGCGACGATCTGGTTACCTACGGGTTCGTCCCCGACGGGGTCCCGCTGGAGGACTTTCATCTGTTCAGCCAGGGCGTCGAGGTGCCTCTGGCCGTCGAGGGCCCCGAGACGGGCGCCTTCGGCCCCGGCCACGCCCTCGTCTTCTACGGCCAGAAGGCCGACCTCCCCCGCCGCAACCTGTTCAACGGAGGGGACTTCACGGAGGAAAACGTCTACTGGCTCACCACCGACGGGAACGCGCCGGGCCTTCGAATGGAGGTCCTGGATGGAACGCCGGGCCGCGGATACCCCCAGGCGACCCAGTTCGTCTCCAGCCGGCGCGTGGAATCCGATTCGTTCTTTTTCAACATCTACCACTATCGCCCCAACGGGGACCTCTGGTATTTCGGCTCCCCGATCTACAAGAACCAGCCGCGGTCTTACACTCTCCCCCTTCCACATTGCGTCTCGGGTTCCGCGACCGTGGAGGCCTTGATCGCGGCGCTCTCCTCGGGCGCCCACACCCTTCAGGCCACCCTGAACGGATTCCCGCCCGCCGTGGGCCCCTATCCGGCGGCCTGGTCCGGACTGGGGCTCTCGGCGTTCCAGTGGACCTTCGATCAGTCCGTCGTTTCCGGGGACGCGACCCTGACGCTCACGGTTCCGGGAACGGGGGACTACCTGATTCCGGATTACTTCGACGTCTCGTACGCCCGGGATTTCACGGCCGACGGGAATTCCCTCAGTTTCTCCGATGCGGGTCAAGACGCCCGGTACGAGGTGACGGGGCTGGCCTCCCCCCCGTGGATCCTCGATCTCTCCCGGACGGACGCCGCGACGGGCCTGGCCCTCCCGCGCCTGGTGACGGGGGCGGTCTTCGACGCCGGGGCGGCCACCTTCGAGATGGCCCAGGACCTTCTCGTTTCGGAGCGCCGGGTCGCCGTCTCCTCGGCGCCCCTCCTTCCCGATTCGGCGGAGATGGCCTCGGCGCGGGATCTATCCTCACCGACCCTGGGCGCGGACCTGGTCATCCTCACCCACCCGGACTTCCATCCCCAGGGGGCGGACGCCGTCTGGCAGGAGTACGTGGCGCGGCGATCGGCGGTCCTGGACGTGGAGGTGGCGGACGTCCAGGAGGTGTACGACAATTTCTCCCACGGGATCTTCGATCCCACGGCGATCCGTTCGTTCCTGGAAGCCGCCGCCCACTGGACGCCGGCGCCCCGGTACGTTCTCCTCATCGGGGACGCGACGTACGATTACAAGAACGCCAAAGCCGACCCGAACCTGAAGAACTGGGTCCCCACGATGATGTTCGAGGACCTGACGGACTCGACCTACATGGGCCGGTATCCCTCGGACGCCTGGTACGGCGACGTGACCGGAGACGGCTTCCCGGACATGGCCGTGGGACGTCTCCCGGTCCGGGACTACGGCGCCCTCGAGGCCGTCCTCGAGAAGATCATGGCATACGAAGACCAGGCCCTCACGGGATCCTGGTACAAGACGGGGCTCTTCCTGGCCGACACCTATACCCAGTGGTGGGAGCAGGAGTTCGAGTTCTACAACACGTACCTGAGAGACACCTTCATGGGGCCGCCCTGGCAGGACCTTCACGTTTACTTCCACGACCCCCCCTACAACGGCACCGACGCGGACGCCTGCGCCGCGGCCATTCGCTCGGGCTGGCCGGAGTCGGCTCTGGTCCACTATTCGGGCCACAGCGGCGTGGCCTTCTACGGGAAGAACTACGCGATCTTCACGGCCTTTCCGTCCCGCAACTGCGGAACCGGGACATGCCTCGACTCGGACGTGGAGCTTCTCCCGTCCATCGTCCCCGGAAGCGCCCCCCTGCCCTTCGTCGTGAATAGCTCCTGCTACAATTCGGCCTTCAACGAGGTGGGGACGGAGGCCCTCATGGAAGCGCTCGTCGCGAGGGGAGACGGGGGCGCCATCGGGTCCAGCGGCTTCTCGACCATCGCCTACCAGGACGAGGAGGAGGCCTTCAACACGGCGCTTTACCTGCAGGCCTTCGGAAGGCCCAAGGTCCGGCGCATCGGCGACCTGGTGGAGGCCGGGCGGTTCGCCCTCCCCTCCACCGTTCCGAGGGCCGTTCTTGGCAACATCCTCCTCGGGGATCCGGCCCTGGAGATCCGGCTTCCCGCCCCGCCCGCCCCGGAGGACCTGACCGCGGCCTCCAACGACGGCGCCGTCGCCCTGGAGTGGACGGCACCCTCCCCGGCGCCTTCTTCCTACGCGGTCTACCTCTCCGAGGATGGAGGGCAGACCTGGACCCCTGCGGGAACCCCCTCGGGCGGGGCCTCCGCCTTCGCGGTGACGGGGCTCGCCAACGGGCAGGCGTACTCCTTCTACATGACGAGCGTGGACCTCGAAGGGTTCGAGGGGCCACCCAGCGCCGTAGTTTCCGCGACGCCGGCGCCCGTCCCCTGTTCCCTGTCTTGCGACGCCTCCGCCCCTGTGGTGGCCTCCACGGGCGCCCAGACACCCTTCGACTCGACCCTGACCTCCGAACACTGTTCGGGCGTGCCCTCTTACCTGTGGGATTTCGGAGACGGGACCACGTCCGCCGAGGCGGATCCGATCCACGTCTACACGACCCCAGGCGCCTATAGCTGGAGCCTCACGGTTTCGCAAGACGGCGCCGTCTGCCAGGAAGCGGGTTCCATCGCCGCCGTGGTGCCCCCGACGGTGACTTCCGTGAAGAAGGCCGCGAGTCCGTTTCGGATCATCCTCACGGGGGGCAACTTCCACCCCGACGTGACGGTGTACGTGAACGGAGACCCCTGGCCCACGGTGACGTGGAAGAGCGCCTCCAAGATCGTCCTCAAGGGCGGGGCGGCGCTCAAGGCCGTCTTTCCCTCGGGCGTGCCCGTGAGCCTCAGGCTGGTCAACGGGGACGGCGGAGAAACCACCGTGGTCTACACGCGGCCCTGAGCTGGCCGCGCCCAGGTCGGGAAGGGAGGCCTCCTTGGCGGAAGATCCGGCCCGCCCCGAGGAGTGGGCCGCCGCGGCCCGGAGGGGAGACGAATCGGCCTTCGAGCGCCTGCTCAAGCACTATTACGCCCCACTCTTCCGGACCATTTTTCAAATCGTCCCCCAATCCGAGGACGTGGAGGACATTCTTCAGGAGGCGTTTTTCCGCTTCTACCGCTCCCTGGGCACGCTCCGGCCCGGAGAGGACCCGTACCCTTACCTGAAGACCATCGCCGTGCGCAGGGCCTACAGCCATCTCCGACGGCACCGAGTCCACGCATCCCTGGAGGAGATTCCACAGGACCTTCCCCAGCTTCGCGTGGCGGGCCGCCCCACCGATCTGAGGCGGGTGTACTCGTGGGCGGAGACCCTTCCGGCGCAGCGGCGCCTCGTCTTCCTGCTTCGGGAGGTTCTGGGGCAGCCGGACTCCGAAGTGGCCGTCCTGCTCGGAATACGAGAGGCCACCGTCCGGCGACACGCCTCCCTGGCCCGGGAGGCCCTGGAAAAGGCCCTGAATCGGGGGGGAGGAGCCTTCTGACCCGCCCTGACCCTCGGGGCGCCTCGCCGCTGAGGGACCCAGCCCCCCCATGGTTCATCGAGGAATCGAAGCCCCTGCCCTTCGTTGCACGCCCCCCCCGGCTCCCTTATAATCGGTGGAGTGCAAGGGGGCATGCGTGGATCTGGCCAAGATTCGGAAGAAGGCCCGCCGGAACCCCAACGGGCCGGAATCTCCGAAAGAGGATGTCCGCACTCCCGCGGAGGGGGCGGTTCCGCCCCCGTCCGAACCCGAGTCGGCGCCTCCGCCGTCCGCCCCGACGCCAGCCGGATCGGATGCGCTTCCCCCATCTTGGACGCCGACACCGGAACCCGCCACTCCGCCCTCGGCCGAGGAAGGGGGAGAGGTCGCCGGACGAACCGGATCCGCCGGGGGCGAGAAACTCCTGGTCTTCGTCCTTCATCGGGAAAAGTACGCCATTCCCATCCACGACATCACCCTCATCATCGACGAGCGCGACATCACGCCCATCCCCAACGCCCCCCCCTATCTCAAGGGAATCCTGACGCTCCGCGGAAAGATCGTGAACGTCCTCGACGTCGCCGCCCGGCTGGGGATCCACCGCCCTTCCGACCCCGAGGGTAGAAAGATCGTGATCCTGGATATGGGAGCGGACCAATTCGGGCTCCTGGTGGACGGGATCGAGCAGCTGGTGGAGGTGGACGTGCAGTCCCTCGAACCCCCGCCGGACGGGTTCCGGCCCGTCATCCAGGAGTACGTAGAGGGTGTCTTCCACCACGGCGGCCGGGCCGTCGCGTTCCTGAATCTCCCCCTCTTCCTCACCTTCGAGCTCTGACCCGGAGGCCGTATGTACGTCCACTGCCCCTACTGCCTCAAGCGGTACAAACTCCCCGCCGACCACGCCAAGCTCCTCCGGGTTCACTGCCGGGGATGCGGGAGGGAGTTCCTTTCGAATCCAACCGAGGCTCACAGGCACGAATTGGAGGGCCAGGGCCACGTCGCCACGGCCGTCGTGGCGGACATCCAGCGGGATTTTCGGAATTTCGTGATCGACGTCATGAGGCGCCAGGGTTTCGGCCTGGTGATGGCGGAAGACGGATATACGGCCCTGGAAGCGGTAACCGAGAGGCGGCCTGACCTGCTCCTGGTGAACCCCTACCTGCCCGGGCTCATGGGGGTCGACCTGATCGCCCGCCTCCGGGAACTTGGACGCTCCCCGAAGGCCATTCTTCTGATGGGCGCCATCCATAGTTCTCGTCGCTACCACCGCCGCCCCGAGTCCCTGTACGGCGCCGACGATTATCTCGAAGAGGGGTACACCGAGCAGGCGGTCCTTCAGAAGCTGGCCTACCATCTCCACCTCCCCCTGGCGGTCGACGGTTCCTCGCCAGGCTCAAAGGACACCGAGTCCCTTCGCCTGGCCCGCAGCGTCTTCGCGGACCTGATGGTCTACCACCCGGAAAAGATGGCCCGAATCAAGGACGCCCCCGGGTTTTTCGCGGCCTTTCCCCAGGAGGCCTCGGAGGCGCGACGGTATCTCGAGGGCAAGAAACCGGGCGCAGGGGAACTCCTGTCGGAAGTGGTGAACCAGTACGTCGCCTGGTCGGCGGCGAGAGGAGGGGGGCGATGATCGAGGCCCTGCGCTCTCAGGCCCGGGCTCCGGACGCGGAGACGCGGCGTAAGGCGGCCCTCGGCCTCGGGGAATCCCGCAGCGCGGAGGCCCTGGCTCTCCTGGATGGCCTGCTGGGAGACCCGAATTGGAGGGTGCGCAAGGCCGCCGTGGAATCTCTCCTCCTCTACCCGGGACAGGAGACGCTTCCGATCCTCTTCGGCGCCCTGTACGATTCCGAAAACGCCGGCAAGCGCAATTCGGCGGTCGAGGCCCTCGTCAAAATCGGTCCCCAGGTTCTCCCCAGCGTCTACGACCAGCTCGTGGAAGGGGACCTCGACGTCAAGCTCGCCCTGGTCACACTGCTCGGGGAGATCCCCTCCCGAACGTCCGCGCCCCATTTGATCTACTACCTGAGCCACGAGAACAAGAACATCATTTCGGCGGCCATCACGAGCCTGGGTCAGCTCCGGGACACGGGCAGCCTGCCCGTCCTCTTCGACATCTTCCGGCGGGAGGATGACTGGCTCTGGTACCACCTCATCGAGGCCCTGAGCCACATCGGGGGCCCCCAGGCCACCGCCAAGCTGATGGACCTGTACGAGGATCGGAAGTTCCGGAAGGCCGTCCTCAAGTCCTTCGGAAAGATGTCCGACCTCACCGTGGTCCCTTTCCTGCTGGAGAGGGCTCGGGGGGGCGAGACCCCTCTCGGCGACCTGATGGACACCCTCGGGCGCCTGCACCACTCGGGCATCCCCGCTCCCCTTCTCCCGCGACACCAGGCGGAACTCGCCCGGTTGATCCGGAGCCACTTCCCGATGGAGCTTCTCGAGCCCCTCGACAGGGCCTGGCCCGAGTCCAAGGCTCCCGAACGGCGGGGAATGATCGCGGTGGCCGGGGCCCTGGGCGATCTGAGCCTCCTGGACAGGGTCCTGGACGAACTCGACAACGTCTACCTCCAGAAGGACGCCTATGCCGCCGCGACGGCTTACGGCCAGTCGGCCACCCGCGCCGTGGTTCAGCGCCTCAGCCGTGCGGTGGATCTCAACCAGCGGGTGCTCCTGATCCGCCTCCTTGGAAAGACCGGCGGTCCGGAAGCGGTGGTCCCCCTCCTGAGCCAGGCCCGGGAGGAGGATGTCCAGGTTCGCATGGAGGCCCTCTCCGCCCTGGGGGAACTGGACGACCCGCGCGCCCTCCAGGAACTCATTGGCGTGCTCAGGGAGCCCGATTCGACCTTTCATGAGACGGCCCTCCAGGCGCTCCGCTCCATGGCCAGGCGCAACCCGGCCCACCGGAATCGCCTGGCCGAGGTGGGTCGCAAAATGACCGAGGAGGAGGAGGAAGGCGTCCGCCGAGCCGGCTACCTCCTGCTGTCCGAGGGCCTCGGCACCGACACCTCCGAGCTGCTCCCCGGTCTTCGGGACGCCTCCCCAGCCGTCCGTAGGACCGTCGTCCGCCTGGTGGCCGAACGGGCCGGATCCACGTCCTTCGAACCCCTCCTTCCCCTCCTGGGGGACCCGGATCCGAAAGTCCGACGCACGGCCGTATCCGCCCTCGGCCGAGAGCTTCTCGCCCGCCAGCGCGAGACCCTCATGACCCTCCTGACGGACCCCGATGTCTGGGTTCGCTCCGAGGCGGCGGTCCACCTGGCGCAAAGCACGGTCCCCCAGGTGGCCGAGGCCCTGCTCAAGGTCCTGGAGGAGGACGGCCTTCCCGTTCAGTTGGGGGCCCTCAAGGGACTCGGAGAAGTGGGGTGCGGGGCCCTCTTTCCACAGGTCATGGCTCTCGCCCGGCGGAGCGACGCCCCCCTGGAGATCCGGAGGGCGGCCCTCGGTGCCCTGGCCCGGTCCCACCGTCCGGACGCCCTGCGCGTTCTGGAGGAGGCGCTGGACGACGTCCACTGGGAAATCCGGTCCACGGCCATCGAACTGATGGGGTCCTCCCAGGACGACCGCTACCTTCCCTTCCTGCTGAAGGAGTTGGAGCACGATCCGGATCCGCTGGTCAAGCAGACCGTGATCCAGGCCCTGGTGTCCCTCCGGGCCGTGCAGGCCGTCCCCCGCATGCTGAACTACCTGACGGACCCGGTCCTCAAGGACGCCGCCTTCTCTTTCTTCCTCAGCCTCGGGCGGGAGAACCAGCGGTTGATCGAACACGAGGCCCAATCGGTGGACTTTCAGACCAAACTCATCCTCATCGAAATCCTCAAGCACCTGGAGAACTCCTAGACGATGGCCCTTTGGGAGAGCGGCGCACCGGAGCGGAACCTCCTCGACGACGAGCTGTTCCGACTCTACTGCAAGCTCGTGCACGACGAGCTGGGGCTCTCCTTCGGGCCCTCCAGCCGGTTCTTTTTCGAAAAGCGGCTGGAAAACCGCCTCGAGGCGCTGGGTGGGCTCTCCCCCATGGACTACTACCACTACCTGCAGTTCGATCCGGACCGGCTGCAGGAGTGGGACCGGCTCATCTCGCTGATCACCACCAACGAGACCTATTTCATGCGCGAGGAGCGCCAGCTCCAGTGCTTCGTCAAGGACATCGTCCCGCGCTTGAAGGAGGCCAGGCCGGGCCAGCGGATCCGCATCTGGAGCGCCGGCTGTTCCAGCGGGGAGGAACCTTACTCCGTCGCCATCCTCCTCGCGGAATCCGGCCTGTGGACCGACGGGGGCTTTGAAATCCTGGGGACGGACATCAACACGCGAGTCCTGGCCCGAGCCAAGGAAGGGATCTATTCCGAAAGCTCCTTCCGAGGCGTGGATTCGTCCTTCAAGGCGCGCTGGTTCCAATCGGAAGGTCCCGGAAAGTACCGACTCCGCGAGGAGGTCCGACGCCGCGTCCAGTTTTCCCGCTTCAACCTCTTCGAGACGGAGCGCTACGGCCTTCTCCTGCCCTTTGACGTGATTTTCTGCCGCAACGTCATTATCTATTTCGACATGGACGCCAAGGTTCGGGTCATGGAGCGATTCCACGAGAAACTTCGAGAGGGGGGCTTCCTTCTCCTGGGGCACTCCGAGAGCCTCATATCGGTTACGGACAGGTTCCGACTGATCCACCTCCCCACGGACCTCGTCTACACCAAGGAGGCTCCGTGAGACCGATCCGCGTCCTCGTCGTGGACGACTCGTCCTTCAATCGCAAAATCATCTCCGAGATCCTCGAGGGCTCGGGACAGGTCGAGGTGGTGGGTAAGGCCTTCGACGGTGAGGATGCCCTTCAGAAGATCCTCCGTCTCCAACCCGATGTCATGACCCTCGACCTGGAAATGCCCAACATGGACGGCTTCGCGGTCCTGAGATGGGTGATGGCCAACCGGCCCATGCCGGTGATCGTGGTGTCGGCCCGGGAATCGGACCGTTCGGTCTTCAAGGCCCTGGACTTGGGCGCCGTGGATTTCGTGGTCAAACCCACGCGCACAGCCTCCCCAGAATTGAAGAACATGGAGGCGGAACTCCTCGCGAAGATCCTCTCCATCCCGTCCCTCAAGCTAGACAGGGTCCGCAAGCGGCTCGACGCCGCCGCCCCCATGCCGCCCGATCCCCCGCCCCAGGCCCGGGGCGCCCGGAGGGCGGAGGTGGTGGCCCTGGCGGCTTCCACCGGCGGACCGCCCGCCGTCCAGAGGATCCTGCAGGGCCTGTCCAAGAAGATCCTGTCGCCGATCCTGGTTTGCCAGCACATGCCCCCCGTCTTCACCCGGCTTTTTGCCGAACGCCTCCAGGGGCTTACGGGCAGGACGGTTCACGAGGCGGTGGACGGGGAGGTGCTTGCGTCCCGGACCGTCTACATCGCCCCGGGAGGCAGGCAGACCCGCCTGGGGCATCAGGGACAGCAGGTCGTCCTCCGCGTGACCGAACGCCGGGCCGAAGACCGCTTCGCCCCCTGCGCCAACATCCTCCTGGCCAGCCTGGCCGAAATATACGGCAAGAACTGCCTTTGCGCCGTGCTGACCGGAATGGGGGACGACGGGACCGAGGGCGCCCGGGCCGTCCATGGGGCGGGAGGCATCGTCCTGGCCGAGAGCGAGACTTCCGCCGTCATCTACGGAATGCCCAAGGAGGTGGTCCGGGCCGGCGTGGCGGACCACGTGGGCGACCTGGAAGGCATCACCGATCTCATCAACCGAAACGCCATCCTGGAAGAAAATTCGTTGCAATCGCCCTGACCCTGTGGTACAAACCTCCCCAGACGGGATCCTGCGATGCCAGAAGACCACAGCGACGTATTCAAGAAGAGCCAGGAATTCCTTCAGATGCTGTCCAAGCAGAAGGAATTCATCCAGGATCTCTTGAAGGAAAACGAGCGGCTCCGGTTTCAGGTCGCCTCCCTCCAGTCCCATACGGGGGAGAACCGAGGCCTGGAAGCGGAGCTGGAGCACCTCCGGAAGCGCCTGGAGGCGGTGGAACGGGAGAAGCGCGAGCTGGAAACGGCTTTCCAGCGGGTCGAGGAGGAGAACAAGGACTTCGCCCAGCGGTACGTGGAGGTGGAGGAGCAGAACAACAACCTGGCCAACTTGTATGTCGCCTCCTACCAGCTCCATTCCACGCTGGATTTCCAGGAAGTGGTCCAGATCGTCATGGAGATCATCATCAACCTCATCGGGGCCGAGGTTTTCTCCATCATGCTTCTGGACGAAAAGACCAACGAGCTGGGTACCATCGCCCACGAAGGATACGACGAAGGCCAGGTCTTCCCCTCCGTGCGGATCGGGGAAGGCATCCTGGGGCGGGTGGCCAAGTCCGGGGAGCCTTACTACATCAACCAGGCCGGCACCGGGTACAGCGTGGACTTTGAACACCCCATCGCGTGCATCCCGCTGAAGATCAAGGAGAACGTTATCGGCGTCATCAACATCGGCAAGCTCCTCGTTCAGAAGGATGCCTTCACCGCCGTGGACTACGAGCTCTTCTCCCTGCTCGCCGCCCACGCCGCCACAGCCGTCTTCTCCAGCAAGCTCTATTCCCAATCCGAGCGGAAACTGAACACCATTCAGGGCTTCCTGGACTTGCTGACCACGCCCGTCGCGAAAGGGTGAGGGGGTACGGTATGGAAGGGTTGCGCTTTCTGGTCGTGGAAGACTCCCCCACCATGCGGCAGCTCATTTCCTTCTCCCTCAAGCGCTTCAAGGGTTGCACCATCCTGGAGGCGGTGGACGGCGTGGATGCCTTGAAGAAACTGCAAACGGAAGATGTGGACATGGTGCTGACGGACATCAACATGCCGGTCATGGACGGCCTGAAGCTCGTTTCCCTCATCCGGCAAAACCCGAAGACCCGTGCCCTGCCCATCGTCATCATCACGACGGAGGGGGCCAAGGAGGACCGGGAGCGGGGCCTGGCCCTGGGGGCGAACGCCTACATCAGCAAGCCCATCCAGTCTTCCAACCTCCAGAAGATCATCACCGACCTCCTCGAACAGACCATGCCGGGGGCCCTGAGCTGACCGGCTCCGGACCGCCAGCCCGCGCCTGAGGCCGCCGCCGTGGCCCGCAAAGACCCCATCCACCACCGGACCCGGTTGCGTCTCGACCTGGCTTTCGCGGGGACGGGATTGCAGGGCTGGCAGGCCCAGGCCCGGGGCACGACGGTCCAGGGGCTCGTGGACGCCGCTCTCTCGGCGGTCGGCCATCGCGGCCCCCGCGTGGTCGGCTGCTCCAGGACCGATTCGGGCGTCCACGCCAGGGCCTTCACAGCCCACGTGGACGCGACCTTCGCGCGCCACCCGGAGGCCACCCTCAAGGGCCTGAACGCAAACCTCCCCCCCCAGATCCGCGTGTACCGGGTCTCCGTGCCCGGCGACTCGTTTCACGCACGGTACTCGTGCTCCGGCAAGACCTACCGGTACCACCTTTGCCGCGGCGCCGCGGTGCCCCCGTTCCTCGCCCCCTACGTGTGGGCCTGGCGCGGGGCCCTCGACCTCTCCGCCGTCGCGGACGCCGCGCGTCTCTTTCTCGGGGAGCACGACTTTTCCGCTTTCACCACGTCCGACGGGCGGGAGCGAAATCCCCGGAGGACTCTCACGGAGTGCCGGATCGAGGAGCGGGGGGACCTGCTGTGCTTCCACGTTTCCGGAGCGTCCTTTCTGCACCGAATGGTCCGGTGCATCGTGGGCCTCCTCCTGGCCGTCGGCGGGGGCCGGGTGGGCCAGCAAGAAGTGAGAATGGCCCTTTCCGGGGAGAATCCGGGCTTCCAGATCCCGGCTCTTCCCGCCCAGGGGTTGGTCCTTTGGGAAGTGGTCTATCCCGCTGGAGCGGAAGCCATTCCCTTCGCGGGCTCCCTTCCGCGCGAGGGGCTCTTCCCCATCTCCTGACAGCGCCCGGAGAAGAAACCGGTCACCGGACCGGGACGCCACGGGGATCGGGGTTGCAGGGGGATCACACCTCCTTGAGCGTGTGCCCCATCTTGACCTTCTTGGTGCGGAGGTAGTCGCGGTTGTTGTCGTTGGGCGCGATCTCGAGGGGGATCTGGTCCACGATCTCGATCCCGAAGCCGGACAGGGCGGCGAGCTTCTTCGGGTTGTTCGTGAGGATCTTGATCCTCTTGAGGCCCAGATCGTGCAGGATCTGCGCCCCGATGCCGTAATCCCGCTGATCCGGCGCGAACCCGAGGGCCTCGTTGGCCTCCACCGTGTCCATCCCCTGGTCCTGAAGCTCGTAGGCGCGCAGCTTGTTGAGGAGCCCGATCCCGCGGCCCTCCTGGCGAAGGTAGACGATGACCCCGCGGCCTTCGCGCGCCAGGGCCTTCATGGCGGCGTCGAGCTGCGCGCCGCAATCGCAGCGCAAGGAGAAGAGGGCGTCCCCCGTGAGGCACTCGGAGTGCATCCGCACGAGCACCGTGTCGTCGGCGCCCCACTCCCCGATGGTGAGGGCGATATGCGTCCGCTCCGTGAGAATGCTGTCGTAGGCGATGACCCGGAATTCGCCGTACTTGGTGGGCAGCCTCGGCTGGGCCACCCGGCGGACCAGGGACTCCCTGGAAAGGCGGTACTTGATGAGATCGGCGATGGTCACGATGTCCACGCCGTGCCTTTCGGAAAACTCCATGAGATCAGGCATCCGGGCCATGGTCCCGTCGTCCTTCATGACCTCGCAGATCACCCCCGCCGGGTAGAGGCCCGCCAGACGGGCCAGGTCCACGGAAGCCTCGGTCTGGCCGGGACGCCTCAGGACGCCCCCGTCCTTCGCGCGGAGCGGGAAAATGTGGCCCGGTCGGGCCAGGTCGCCGGGCCGGGTGGCGGGGTCGATGGCGGTCAGGATGGTGGCCGCCCTGTCGTGAGCCGAGATGCCGGTGGTGGTCTTGTCCCGCGCTTCGATGGAAACGCAGAAGGCGGTCTGGAACGAACTGGTGTTGTGCTGGACCATGAGAGGAATGTCGAGCTGATCCAGGCGCTCCCCGGTCAGGGCGAGGCAGATGAGCCCCCGGCCGTAGGTCGCCATGAAATTGATGGCGTCCGGCGTCGTGAACTGGGCGGGAATGTACAGATCCCCCTCGTTTTCCCTGTCCTCGTCGTCGCAGATGATGAGCAACCGGCCCTCCTTGATCTGTCCGAGGGCCTTTTCGATGGATATGAGTGGCATGGCGCGTCTCCCTGATGAGGGCGCAGGGGCTGCTCCCCTTCGCCGGTTGACGGCGCGGTCAGAACCCCCGCGCCTTGAGATCCTCCACGGTGAACCCCTTTCCCGGGGGCAGGAGGCCCTTGAGGTAGGCCACCACGTAGCGTCCCACCATGTCCGTCTCGACATTGACCCGGAGGCCGGGACTCCACGAGCCCAGGGTCGTTTCGCGCAGCGTGGCCGGCACCACGGCCACCTCCACCCGAGTACCGGACACCCGGGCCGCCGTCAGACTCACTCCGGCGAGCGCGATGGATCCCTTCGGGATGACGAAGGGAACCAGGTCCCCCGGCACATCCACCGCCAGGTTCCAGCCTTCCCCCACCCGCTCCAGGGAAACCACCGAGGCCACACCGTCCACATGCCCCTGGACCATGTGGCCACCCAGGCGGTCCCCTGCGGCCAAGGCCGGTTCCAGGTTCACGCGGGTTCCCGGTGCCGCCCCGCCGAGCGTGGTCTTGGACAGAGTCTCCGCGCTGAGAAAGGCCGAGAACCCGCCGCGATCCAGCTTTTCCACGGTCAGGCAGGCGCCGTCCACGGCCACGCTGTCTCCTCGACGGGCGCCCTCCAACACCGAGGCGCAGTCCACCTCGATGATCCCCTCCCGCCCTCGACGGGTGAGGGTTCGGATGGTCCCCACCTCCTTCACGAGGCCCGTAAACATTTTCCCTCCAGGTCGGCGGTCCAGATGGCGTCCGGCGCCGCAAGCTCCCATCTTCCTCTTCCGGGTGGAAGGCCGCCAGCCCCACCCGCCGTGAGAGGCTCGGCCACGGCAAGGGGGGAGGTCTGGCCTCCCACGATCACCGGCGCCACGTGGACGGACACCCGGTCCACCCATCCCTCCCGAAGAAAGGACCCGGCCAGGCGTCCCACGGCCTCCACATACAGCGCCATGACCTGCCGCTGAGCGAGGAGACCCAGCACGGAGGCGAGCTCGAAGCCTCCCTCGGGACGAAGGGCCAGCCTGGTCCATTCGACACCCTCATGGCCGGGGACCTGCCCCTCCCGGCCTCCGGGACCGACCACCACCAGGATGGGTCCATCCCCAGGGGCGGTGGCAAACACGCGCTCTCGCCCGGTCAGCCGTCCCGCGGTATCAAGCAGGACCCTCAGGATCCGCTTCTTCCGCCCCTCGAGCCGCACCGTAAGGAGCGGATCGTCCACCGCCACGGTCCCCGAGGAGACCAGCACGGCGTCGCTTTCGTACCGGTCCTCGTGAACCCGGGCTCGGGCCAGGGGACCGGTCAGGTAGCCGCCGCCCGGGGCCGTCACGTGACCGTCCAGGGAAACGGCGAACTTCAGGTGGACATAGGGCCGTCCCTTTGCATAGAAGACGTGGTAGGCGGGATCCACCGCCCTTCCCAAGTCCTCCATAAACGGCAGGACCACGGGGATTCCGGCCCGCCGAAGATCCGCCGCGCCGCCCCCGGACACCCGTGGGTTGGGGTCCGCGACGGCCGCAACGACCCGGCCGACTCCCGCGGAAAGGATGGCTTCCGTGCAGGGAGGAGTCCGGCCGTACGTATTGCAAGGCTCCAGGGTCACATACAGATCCGCCCCCCTGGCCCGCTCGCCCGCCTCCCGGAGGGCCACCACTTCCGCGTGCGGCGTGCCCGGCCCCCGGTGGAATCCGCGGCCCACGACGATCCCTTCTCGGACGACCACCGCGCCGACCGCCGGATTGGGATGGGTCAGCCCCCTCCCGCCCGCTGCCTCACGGGCGGCCTCCTCCATGAAGCGGGCCTCGGGTCCCATCGCGCCCTCTCTCAAGCCAGGAGGCCCCGCACGTATTCCTCGGGGTCGAATGGGACCAGGTCCTCGACCCGTTCCCCCACGCCGACGAGACGGATCGGCACACCGAGTTCGGCCGCGATGGACAGGGCGATGCCGCCTTTGGCGGTGCCGTCCAGCTTGGTCAGGACCAGGTCGGTCACTCCCACCTTCTCCGTAAAGAGGCGGGCCTGGCTCAACCCGTTTTGCCCCGTCGTGGCGTCGAGAACCAGGGTGACCTGGTGGGGCGCCCCGGGAAGAGCCCGCCTACAGACCCGCTGGATCTTCGCCAGCTCCTCCATGAGATTGTGCTTCACGTGCAGCCGTCCGGCCGTGTCCACCAGGACGAAATCCAGTCCTCTTGAAACGGCGGCCTGGACGGCGTCATAGGCCACCGCCGCCGGATCGGCCCCTTCCTTTTGGCGGACCACCCCGGCCCCCGCCCGCCGGGCCCAGATTTCCAGCTGGTCGGCGGCCGCGGCGCGAAAGGTGTCCCCGGCCGCCAGAAGCCCTTTCTGGCCCTTCTTGACCCTCTGGGAGGCGATCTTTCCGATGGTCGTGGTCTTTCCCACACCATTGACGCCCACGACGAGCTGAACCCAGGGCGCGGGGGGAGGGCCCTCCGCTGGGGGAGACGGAGGCCAAAGGGCGGCCATCCGCTTGAGGAGGGTTTCCCGGAGGCCCCTGCCATCGACCCGCGCCTCGCGCGGCAGGCGGTCCAGAAGGACGCGGATGGTGTCGAGCCCCACATCGGCCAGCAGGAGGGCCTCCTCGAGCGCCTCCAAGTCCGAGTCGTCCGCCTCCGTCGTCCGGCTGAACAGTCCGCCCACGCGCTCCGAGAGGGCCTCCCGAGTCTTCCGGAGGCCGTCGAGGATGCGTCCGATCATCGGCCCTCCCCCATCTCCTGCAGGATCCTCTTGGCGCTCTGGCCAAAGGGGCCCTCCGGGGCGATCTTGAGGACCTCCAGGAGTGCCGCCCTCGCCTGGGGATAGAGCTTCTCCTGGTAGAGTGCCTCTCCGTAGTGGAAATAGATCTCGGCTCCGTCGCTCTGGAGGCCCTCGTAGTTGTTGGAGAGGAGGTCAATGGCCTTCTTGAAGTAGAGCGCCGCGTCGGACCACTTCCCCTTCGCCGCGGCCAGCATCCCTAGCTTGTTGTACCCCCGGTGGTAACGGGGGTTTTCCTCCACGACCTTGATGAACACCGCCTCCGCATCCATCAGCTTGTTCTGCCGCATGTAGATGACGCCCATGTTGTAATAGGACTCGTAGCGGCTGAACATGCCCGGCGTGTTGACTACCTCGCGCAAGACCGTCAACGCCTGCTCATCCTGATTGAGTTGCATGTGGCACACGCCCATGGCGTTCAGAACGGCCACGCGGTTTTCCGACGTGCCTGGTCCCTGCCGAAGGGCCGCTTCCAGCTTGGCCAGGGCCTCCGTGAAGCGGCTTTCCGAAAGGTAGAACAGGGCGTCCGCGTAGGAGTACTTGGCCTGCGGCTCCATCCGGGAGGCCAGCGCGATGTAGTGGTGGGCAGCTTCGAAGTTCCTCTGGCCCGCGAACTCCAGCGCCATGTTGTACGCAACCTCGGGGTTCTTGATGTGCTCGTCTCCGGGAAGGGTTCCTTCCGCCCGGGGGGTGGGGGGCGCATCCCCGGGCACCGAGGGGGGCTTCCGGGGACCGCACGCCGTCGTGAGAACCGCCACCACCAGTAGGGTCGAGGCCCGCTTCCATTTCATGAGTTCGCTCCCCGCGCGGGATCAGACGACCGCGCACACGCCCTCCCCAGCCCTCCCTGGGGCCGCGGAAGGCCTATCTTAGCACAGGCTCGCCCCGCCGACCTCCCCGCCGGCCGCTGCACGGCCCTTGACCGGGAGGCCCTCTTGGGGTAGTATTTTCAAGCCCCTGGAAGGGGCGCCGAGGAGGTTGAATGATCACGGTCCTCTGGATTCTCTACATCCTGGATTGCCTGCTCCTGGTGGGCATCATTCTGCTCCAGCCCGGCGAGGGCGGTGATCTTGCGGCGGCGTTCGGGGGCGCGAGTTCCCAGACGGCTTTCGGCGCCCGGGGCTCGGCTACCTTCATGCACAAACTGACCGCCGGCCTGGCCATTCTCTTCATGGTGCTCTCCATCGTCCTGGTCATCGCCACCAACTGGCGTCAGAAGAGCATTCTCGAAAGGAATCTTCCGGCCGCAGCGACCAGCAAGCCCGCCGCCGCGACCCAACCGCCGGCGGCGCCTCCGGCCCAGCCCGCGCCCCAGCCTGCTCCTCCAGCCGGAGGTTCAAAGTGACCGCACGTGCCGAAGTGGTGGAATTGGCAGACACGCCATCTTGAGGGGGTGGTACCCGACAGGGTGTGGGGGTTCGAGTCCCCCCTTCGGCACCATACGATTCCACCGGCGGGCGCCCCAAGCGCCCGCTTTCGTTTTTCTACACCCCCCAGACGGGGGACGCGAAGGATTTGGGTTTCCCACGCCCGTTGAGAATAGATGATCTTGGTGTCTTCGAGGCTAAGCGGGACGGGCGCCGCGCCGTTGGCGCGGCACGGGAGGCCTGAGCCTGACACTTCCGCGCAAGCGCGTCCGCGCTCGGGTCCAAGGCCTCCCTACGCCCTTCGGGCGTCCCGTTCCGCTTTCTCCAGACCCACGATGCTCCCCTCCCCCTCTGTTTATAACAAGGCCGCAAGTCCCGGACCTTGGGCGGCGTCAGACTGCGGCGCCCGCATCCTCAACGTACATCGAGTACGCCTCCGGTGCGGTCGCCTTGCCTTCCTTGCCCAAGGCCCAATCCTAAGGGGCCCCGCCCAGGGTTTCGAGGGTAAGGATGCGTGGCGAGGGCGGCTCCGCCCTTCCCATCGGCCTTCCGTTTTTGTAGGATAGGGCCATGCGCCCCGAGGTCATCACGTCTCTTCAGAACCCCCTCTGCAAGAGGTTGCGTCAGGCGGCTTCGGGACGCGACAGGGCGGCATTCCTCATCGAGGGCAGGCACCTCTTGGTGGAGGCCCTCGCCGCCCGCTGGCCCCTTGAGACCGTCCTTCTCAGGGAGGACCTTTGGTCCGAGTGGGAAGGCAGACTCCACACCCTCGTTTCCGAAGGAAAGGTCCATGCGGCGACCCCCAGGGTGGTCGGAAAGCTGACGACGCAGGCTACGAGCGAGGGGATCCTGGCCATCGGACTCCGCCGATCTCGGCCTCTCCCCGATGCGAAGCCCGACCTCCGGTTTCTTTACCTCGACGCCGTTCAGGACCCGGTCAATACGGGCATTCTCATCCGCTCGGCCAGGGCCTTCGGATTCGCCGGAGTCTTCGCCGGCCGGGGCACCTGCGATCCGTTTCGGGGAACGGCCCTCTTCCGGAGCGCCGGCGCGGCCTTCCACATTCCCATTTGGGTCCTCGCGTGCGAGGAATTCATCGGGTGGGCCCGCGCGCAGGGCTTGGTGCTCCTTGCGGCCAACGCCCGAGGGGAGCCCTTGCAGCGCATGTCCCGCCCACTGGGCCCCTTCGCCCTTGTGCTCGGGAACGAAGGGAGGGGACTGTCGCCCCAGCTCCTCGAGCACTGCGCCCGCCGGGTGGCCATCCCCATGACGGCCGGGTGGGATTCTCTCAACGTCGCCGCGGCGGGGACGGTGCTCATGTGCCATTTTGCGGAGGCCGGCTCCGGCTCGTTGTGACGGGCATCACACACGCCTCGGAACAAGTGTGTTACGATTTGGTTCATGCAGATAACCGGAGGTAAGACCATGAAACGTATGATCGTGTGGGCGCTCGCCGCGGCCCTGGCCGTGAGCCTGGCGTGCAAGAGAGAGTCCAAGGAAGTCACCAGCCAGATGGCGACGGCGAACAAGATCGCCAAACTGGAGCAGGAGATCGACGTCAAGCAGGAGAAGGTGAATCAGCTCCTCCGCCAGTACGTCCAGGAGGGCGGGCAGGACATCGGCTCGGTGGTGGGCCAGACCCTCACCCCGGAGCAGAAGGCCGTTCTCGAACAGAAGCTCAAGCAGGAACAGGGCATCGGGTACCGCGACCTGATCAACGACATCCTCGCCAAGCAGAAGGATGTGGAGGACCTCAAGGTCCAGGTCCAGGAACTCGAAAAGAAGCTGCCCGCCGCCGTCCTCGTCCAGAGAGGCGATCGCCACTACGAATTGGCCATGAACTACCTGACCAAGGAAAAAGGGTTGGACGCCGCCGCGGCCAAGAAGCTCGTGGAGCAGGTCAACCTCATGGACGAACTCGTTCCAGGCTTCAAGGTCTGGAACTTCTATGACAATGGCGTGTACGGGACCTTCGTGACTCAGGGCGAGGCCTCCGTCAGCCCCTACCGGGTCATCCAACGCGCCAAGCAGGAGCTCGTGACGGCCCGCGACACGGCCGTTTCCCAGAGGGACAACCTGGCCAAGGAAAAGACGACTCTCCTCGAGCAGGTTTCCGACCTCGAGAAGAAGCGCGACCAGCTCAACCAGGACGTGGCCATGCTCCAGGCCGAGCGCGAGGACCTCCTGAAGAAGATGCAGGAGCTCAACGACCTCTCCGAGGACCTCAGGGCCCGCCTCAATTCGGTCTTCTACCGCATCGGAGACCGAAAGGCGCTCGTGTCCCAGGGGCTGATTCAGGACGGCGTCTTCACGCGGGCGCGCATCACCAACTTCGATGAGGCCTCTTTCCCGAGCCACCTGGACCTCCGGTCCGGCGACACGGTGAAGTTCACCGCCCAGGAAGCCGGCGTCGCCCTCATCAAGAGCATCAAGGTGGCGCCTGAGGTCTCCTACAAGCCGGGAGTGGACTACATCGCCGCCGTCCTTTCCGACGGCGCCGAGGGCCAGGTCAAGATCCTCAACGTGAACAAGTTCCGCGCGGAAAGGACCATGGTCATCGTCGTGAACTGAGCGACCCGGGGATTCGTCCCCGGAACTCCAACCGAAAGGGGCCGCCCCGCCGGGCGGCCCCTTCGTTGGTGCGCGGTCGTCCTTTTCGGCGCCTCAGGGCTTGCCCTTCAGGGCCTCCTCCAGTTTGTCCCGGGCGGATTTCAAGGCCTCGTCCAGCTTGTCCACGAGTTTCCCACCTGCTTCCGCCAGGTCCGGCTTTCCGCCCCCGCCCCCGCCGATGATCTTCCCGAGCGGCCGCGCCAGATCCACGGCCTTGAGGCGCTCCACGGCATCCTTCGTGAGAGCCACGGTGAGGCTCGCCTTGTCCTCCAACCGATTCCCGATGACGACGACTCCCGACTGGATCTTGTCCCTCAATGTGTCCGCGAGGTTCTTGATCTCGGAAGGCGAAAGACCCTCCACGCGCCTCACGAGAAGGCGCAACCCTCCGACCTCCTTGATCTCCTCCTCGGGAGCGGCCCCCGAGGCCACCTGCAAGCGCAACCGGGAGAGGTCCTTCTCGAGCCTCCGGCTTTCCTGCAATAGATTCTCCACCGTGGCGGGCAGCCTTTCCGGGGGCACGTTCAAGTGCGCGCTGGCGGCGTGAAGAAGGTCCTCCTCCTCCTTCAGGAAACGGTAGGCGGGCATGTGGGCCACCGCCTCGATGCGCCGCACTCCCGCCGAGGCGGAGTGCTCGGAAATGATCTTGAACAGGCCGATCCGCCCCGTCGCCTCCACGTGGGTGCCTCCGCAAAGCTCTTTGGAAAAGCCCGGCACGGACACCACGCGCACTTCCTCCTCGTATTTCTCCCCGAAGAGCGCCATGGCGCCCGAGGCCACCGCCTCCTCCAGGGGCATCACCTGCGTCGAGACCGGCCTGTTCTGGAGGATTTCGAGGTTGATCCGGCTCTCGATGCCGGCCAGGACCGTCTTGTCCACGGCGGCGAAATGGTGGAAGTCAAACCGGAGGTGCGTGGGCGCCACGAGGCTCCCCGCCTGTTTGACGTGGGGACCGAGGGTCTCTCTCAGCGCCGCATGGAGAAGGTGGGTGGCCGTATGGTGGGCCATGGTGGCGGCGCGGGCGGCCTCGTCCACCTCCAGCCGAGCCGAATCCCCCAGCCTCAGGCGGCCCGTCTGAACGCGAGCCAGACAGAGGATGAGGCCGGGCACCGGCCTTTGGGTGTCGAGGACCTTCAGGACGCCCTCCTCGGCGTAGATGTGGCCCACATCGCCCACCTGTCCGCCCGATTCGGCGTAAAACGGGGTCCGGTCGAAGGCGACCTGGACGGTTTCTCCGGCGACGGCCGATTCCACCGGCTTTCCCTCCTTCAGAAGGAGGGAGCAGCGGGCCCCGTCCACCGCCAGGGTCGCGTACCCGAGGAACTGGCAGGTAACGCCCAGGGCCGCAAGCTCCCGGCCCGCCTTGGTGTCCATCTCCCCTTTCCAGGACTGCCGAGCGAGCTCGCGCTGTCTTTCCATGGCCCGCTCGAATCCGGGCAGGTCCAGCACCAGTCCCTGCTCCCTGGCGATGTCTTCGGCCAGGTCCAGCGGGAATCCGAAGGTGTCGTACAGCTTGAAGAGGGCGTCTCCCGGTATTTCCCGGTTGTTGGGCGGCGTGAGGCCCGCGACCACGTCAAGGAGCTTCTTGAGGCCCACGTTCAGGGTGCTGATGAAAGACTCCTCCTCGATGAGGAGGACCGTCTCGACGGTCTTCCGGTTCTCCACGATTTCCGGATAGGCTCCGCCCATCATCTCGCACACGTTGCCCACGAGGTCCTTCAAGAAGGGCCGCTCGATGCCCAGGAGCTTCCCATGGCGCGCGGCTCTTCGGACGATCTTCCTGAGGACGTATCCGCGCCCCTCGTTGGAGGGGATCACGCCGTCCGCCACCAGGAACGTGGCCGCGCGCACGTGATCCGAGATCACGCGGAGAGAAACGTCCGAGGATTCGGCCCTGCCGTAGGCAACCCCCCCCAGAGCGGCCGCCGCGTCGATAAGGGGCCGGAGGAGGTCCGTCTCGTAGTTGGAGGACTTCCCCTGCATGACCGCGGCCAGACGCTCCAGTCCCATCCCCGTGTCCACGCAAGGCGCCGGGAGGGGATTCAATGCGCCCTTTTCGTCGCGGTCGTACTGCATGAAAACCAGGTTCCAGATCTCGAGCCAACGGTCGCATTCGCAGGCCACCCCCAGGCAGGAGCGCCCCGCGGCCTCCTCGGGACAGGGAAGGTGGTCCCCCTGGTGGAAGTGAACCTCCGAGCAGGGGCCGCAGGGGCCCGTGTCCCCCATGGCCCAGAAATTGTCGTGCATCCCCAACTCGAAGATCCGGTCCTCCCGGACGTGGCGCATCCAAAAACGGTATGCCTCCTCGTCCCGCGGCACCCCGCCCTCACCCTTGAAAATGGTGGCCACCATGCGCTCCGCCGGGAGGTTGCAGACCTCTGTCAGGAACTCCCAGGCGAACGCGATGGCGTCTTGCTTGAAGTAGTCCCCGAAGGAGAAATTCCCCAGCATTTCGAAGAAGGTGTGGTGGCGGGCGGTGCGCCCCACGTTCTCGAGGTCGTTGTGCTTCCCTCCGGCCCTCACGCACTTCTGGCTGGACGTCGCGCGGGTGTACTCGCGCTTTTCCTTGCCCAGGAAGACGTCCTTGAACTGGTTCATCCCCGCGTTGGAGAACAGGAGTGTTGGATCTCCCGCCGGGATGAGCGAGGAGGAGCGCACGACGCGGTGGCCCCTTTCCTCGAAGAACCGGAGGAACGCCGATCGGATCTCGTTTCCTGTCATGGATGCCTCGCTGGGATGATCGGGGGATCCTCAGACCCCTCCCTTATTCGGTTTCTCCCTCTTCCTGGGCGCGGGAACCCAGAACCTTGGCGATGGCCGAGGCCGAAAACCCCCGCCCCCTCAGGAAACGCCAGATTCTGGCGCGTTCCTTGCCCTCTGTCAAATCGGCGGCGCGGACCCCCCGGCGCTCCAGAAGCCCCCTCAATGATCTCTCTTCCTCTCCGGTGGAAATCTCGGGTACCTGCGTCGCGGCACCGGCCCGCTTCAGTTTGGCTCGGATGGCGACGGCCCCCCTGCCGCGGGCCAGTTCGCTGCGCGCCAAAGCCTCCGCGAACCGCGCGTCACTGAGGTGGCCGGCCTGTTCCAGGCGGTCCAGGGCGCGCTCGACCTCCTCGCCGGGGAAGCCCCTGCGCGCCAACTTGGCCCGGATCTCCTCCCGGGAGTGCTCCCTCAGCGCCAGGAGGCGGAGGGCCGCGCCCTCCGCCCCATCGGTTCCCTTGGCCCCCTTGGACATCAGTACTTCGTGAAGGCGGGCGGAAGGTCCGAGGAGCCCGGGGCGGCCACGCCTTCCATCTGTTCCTTCGCGATGTCGGAGGTGGACTGGATTCCTTGGATCTTGAGTTTGAATTCGTCGGGGTTGGTGGCGCGCCTCAGGGCCTCCTCCAGGGTGATCTGGCCCTGCTTGTACAGGAAGAACAGGGATTGGTCGAAGGTCTGCATGCCGTACTGGCTGTAGCCCTGTTCGATGTAGTCCCGGATGAGCTTGGTCTTCTCCTTGTTCTCGATGCAGTCGCGGATGGTGGAAGTGCAGATCATGACTTCCGCCGCGGGGACCCGGCCCTTCCCGTCGGACTTCGGGAGCAGGCGGAGGGAAATGACCGCCTTGAGGATGGCCGCGAGCTGGAGCCGAATTTGCTTCTGCTGGTGGGGGGGGAAGACCGAGATGATCCGGTTGACCGTCTCCGTGGCGTCCAGGGTGTGCAGAGTCGAGAAGACCAGGTGACCCGTCTCGGCGGCGAGGATGGCCGTCTCGATGGTTTCGTAGTCCCGCATTTCGCCCACCAGGATCACGTCCGGGTCCTCGCGCAGGGCGGCCCTCAGGGCCGAAGCGAAGGACCGGGTGTCCACGCCCACCTCGCGCTGGTTCACGATGGATTTTTTGTCGCGGTGGAGGAATTCGATGGGGTCTTCCACCGTGATGATGTGCTCGGTGCGGCTCGCGTTGATCTGGTCGAGCATGGCGGCCAGGGTAGTGGACTTGCCCGAACCGGTGGTCCCCGTGCAGAGGACGAGGCCGCGCTGCTCGGCGGCGATCTTCTCGAGGATGGGCGGGAGCATGAGTTCCCGGATGGTCTTGATGCCGATGGGGATGACGCGGCAGACGATGCCCACCGTCCCGCGCTGCTGGAAGATGTTCACGCGGAACCGCCCCAGCCCGGGAACGGAGTAGGCGATGTCCAGCTCGAGGTTGGCCTTGAACTTCTCCTTCTGCTTGGCGTCCATGATGGAGAAGGCCATGGCGATCGTGTCTTCCTGCATCAGGCGCTTCTGGTCCACCATGGGCGTCAGGTGGCCGTGCACACGGATGACCGGGTGGGACCCGACCTTGAGGTGAAGGTCGCTGGCCCCGTGGTCGATGGCCATCTTCAGGAAGTCGTTGATATGCATGGACGACTCCTCACTGGAACGGGCAGACTCCCGACGCCTGGGCGCAGTTACCCGAATGCACCGCACCCCGGGGGACCAAAGCCTCCCCCAAGCGCCATCCCTGCCACCCGGCGGCGCGTGCCGCCGAAGGTCACTTGTATACCGGCGTCAGCCAACCGTAGATATCTTCCGCCTTGCCCTGGACGATTTCAAGGTACCTCTTTTGGACGGCCTCGGTGATCGGACCCCTCTGGCCTTTCCCGACGGGGATCCGGTCCACGGAGGCGATGGGCGTGATTTCCGCCGCCGTTCCCGTGAAGAAGATCTCGTCGGCGAGGTAGAGCATCTCGCGCGGGACGGCCTGGTGGCGCACCTCCATCTTCATTTCCTTGGCGAGGATGGTGAGCACGCCGTCGCGAGTGATGCCGGGAAGGACCGCGTGACCGAGGGATGGGGTGTAGACCGTGCTGTTGCGAACCAGGAAGATGTTCTCGCCCGACCCTTCGGAAACGTATCCGTTCACGTCCAGGGCGATGCCTTCGGCGAAGCCGGACAGAATGGCCTCCATCTTGATGAGCTGGCCGTTCATGTAGTTGGCGGCGCACTTGGCCATGGCGGGAAGGGAGTTGGGGGAGGGCCGGTTCCACGTGGAGACGCACACGTCCACCCCTTTGGCCAGGGCCTCGGGCCCCAGGTAGGCTCCCCAATCCCAGACGGCCACCGCCGTGTCCACGGGGCACGGGAGCGGATTCACTCCCACGTCGCCGTACCCCCGGAAGACCACGGGCCGAATGTAGCACTTCTGCATGCCGTTCCGGCGGATCACCTCCAGACACACCTCGCAGTACTCCTCGAGGCTGTACGGAATCTCCATCCGGTAGACCTTGGCCGAGTGATACAGACGCTGGATGTGATCCTTCAGCCGCAGAACCCTGGGGCCTTTGGGCGTCTCGTAGCAGCGGATCCCCTCGAACACGCTGGAACCGTAGTGGATCACGTGGGAAAGAACGTGGATGTGAGCCTCGTTCCAGGGGACGAACTTGCCGTTCATCCAGATCCAATCGGTATTCTTCACAGGCATGAAACCCCCTTACGAGCAAGGAGATAGTATAGACGCCGGACCCAGACAGGGTCAATCTTCCAGGGCCCCATCCCCGGCCGCGGATTGGGTTAGATGGCCCAGGAGCGGAGTCAATTCCCGAGAAAGTCCTGGACCCGTTCCGCGACGGCCGTGGCGTTCTGGATGCAGTTGCCGACGGAGACGCCGTGGAGGAGGTTCCCCGAGGTGAAGAGCCCCGGGTGGGCGGCCTCGAGAGCCTCGGCGGCGCGTTGGAAGGCCCCGTGGCCGAGGTTGTACTGGGGAATGGCGGGGCGCCAGGACTCCACGCGGCTCAGGACGGGTTCCCCTCGCAGGTCCAGCAGGGGTTTCAAGTCGTAGAGGACCTGCCGCACGAGGTCCGGTTCGGGGATGGCCGCCCGGTCCGGGTGGACCGCTCCCCCGACGAAGACCGAGAGGGCCACGTGGCCTTCGGGGGCCCGCCCCGGGAAGAGGGACGAGGGGAAGAGGCAGCCCAAGACGAAGCGGCCCTCCACCTCCGGAGCCAGAAAGCCGAAGCCGTCCAGGGGGTGCCCCACGTCCTCCCGGCGGAATCCGAGGCATACCAGCGCCACGTCCGCGTAGGGCAGGTCGCCGATCGTTCTCGGGAATTCCCCGCCGAGGGGGGCCAGGGCCGCCGCCGCCGCCCGGGCCGGCAGGGCGGATACGACGGTTCGGGCCAGCAGGCGCCCGGTCTGGCCCCCGGGCCCCTCAAAGTCCACTTCAAAGCCCCCCTCCGCCCGGCGGACACCGCGGACCGCCGTGCGGGCCCGATAGCCCCCGCTGAGGCACCCGGCGAGACGCTCCGGGAGAAAGGCCAATCCATCGCGGAAGGAGAAGAGCCCTCCCGCGGGCGCCGGCCCTTTCCTTTTGGCCAGGGCGCCCCGGATCAGACTCCCGTGGTCACGTTCCAGGGCGTAGATCTTGGCCACGGCATGGCGCACCGAGAGGCGCTCCGGGTCTCCCGCGTACACGCCGGACACGAAGGGGGACACGGCGTAGTCCAGAAGCTCCGGGCCTAGCCGGCGCCGCACGAACTGAGCGATGGACTCCTCGCGGTCCTCGGGGGGCCGGGAGACAAAGGGCTCCTTCAAGAGGCGCAGCTTGGCGCTCGCCGAAAAGAGAGGAGTGGCCAGAAAACCGATGGGCCCGCCGGGGAGAGGGATCAGGCGGCCCCCCTTGACCACGTATCGTCGCTTCGCGGCCCCCTCCGCCGTGATCCTCTCCGGGAGGAGGCCCGCCTTCTCGCACAGGGCGTCGATTTCAAGGGCGTTGTTGAGGACCGTGTTGGGGCCGAGTTCGAAGAGGAAACCATCCCTCCGCCAGGTCGTGATGCATCCGCCGGGACGGCCCGCCGCTTCGAGGAGAGCGAGGCTCCACCCCCGTTCTTTCAGCAAGAATCCCGCCGTGAGCCCGCTGATTCCGCCGCCGAGAACCGCCGCGTCCACCCGGTCCGGAGCGGCGCCGCTCATGGCCGGCCCTCCCCGGCGGAGCCCGCCGCCCCCTGGACGGAACGCGCCAGCGCGGAGATCAGGCCGGAATCCGTTCCCAGGGTGGGAACACGGCTGTACCCGAGCCCCAGCCGGCGGGCGAGGTTCCCGTAAAGGACATCGAGTTCGTACAAGGTCTCGCTGTGCTCGTTGACGAACGCCACGGGGACTACCACCGCATGGGGGACTTGGCGGCCGGCCCATTCGGTCAGGACGTGCTCCACGGAGGGCCCGAGCCACTTCGCGGGTCCGACCTTGCTCTGCCAGGCGAGAACGCCTGGCCAACGCCCCTCCCCGGGGCCGTAGTAGGGACCCTCCGCGACCCCCTCGATCTCGATGCGTCCGCAGGCGATCCCGACCCGCTCGCAGATTTCGGCGACCGTTCGGGCCACCTGGCCCGGGTAGGGGTCCTTCCGCGCCACCGAGAGGGGCAGACCGTGGGCCGAGAAGAGGACTTCCGTCCGCTCGGGGGCCGTTTCGAGAGCGGCCAGGACCTTCCTCGCCATGGCGTCGAGGTACTCGGTGGACTCCCAGAAGGATCGGATCTCGAGGACTTCGCCCTTCCACTCGAGCGCCCGGAGAGACCGAAGAGCCTCGCGGATGGAGGATCCCGTGGTGGTCACGGACTCGTGGGGATAAACGGGGAGGAGCACGATGCGCCGGAACCCGCCTTCCGAAATCTCCCGGCACACCTCCGCGATGTAGGGCTGCCAGTAGCGCATGCCCACGAAACACCGGTAGCCCCCCCCGAGGGCCGCCTCCAGCGCCCGCGCCTGGGCCTCCGTCTCCCGGAGCGTCGGACTGAACTGGCCCATGGACAGGTAGTTCCGGGCGAGCGAGGGGGCCCGTCTTCTCGCCACCAAGGAGGCCACGAGGGGCCGGATGAGCCGGGGGATCGGGATGAGGTCCGGATCCATGAATATGTTCCGGAGGTACGGCCCGCACTCCTCGGCCTTCGTCGGCCCGCCGTAGTTCATGAGGAGCACGGCCGTGGCCGTCCTTCTCGAAGGTCCGCCCTTCGGCAGGCTCAGGCCCGGCTCTTCGGGCGGTATGGGGTCCTTGACCGCTTCCTTTTCGCTCTCCACTCTTCCCACCTTCTCGCAGATCCCCGGCCCGGGGCTGGAGAGACCTCCTAGACGGTCCTCGAGAATCGCTTCGGATCACCCTTGCGCAGGTACGCGTCGAAGGCCATGGCGATGTTGCGCACGAGGAGCCGCCCCAGGGGTCGGACCTCGATCCGGTCCCCGTGAAGATCCAGCAATCCGTCGGCCGCGAGGGGTTCCAGGTCGGCCAGCGCATCGGCGAAGGTCTCGTCGAAGGACAGGCCGTAGGCCTCCTCGATCTCCCGCTTGAACAGGACGAAATGACACATGAGCCGGGTGATGACGTCCCGCCTCAGGAGGTCGTCTTCGGTGAGTTCGACACCGCGGAAGACGGCGATTCCCGTTTCCGACACCCTCTTCTGGTAGTCGGCCAGCGCCTTGGCGTTCTGCGCGTAGCATCGCCCGACCTGGCCGATGGAGGTCACCCCCACTCCGTACAGATCGCACCCTGCCTTCGTGGTGTACCCCTGGAAATTCCGGTAAAGGGTCCGGTCCTTGAGGGCCTTGACGAGTTCGTCCCCGGGCCGTGCGAAATGGTCCATTCCGACGAAGACGTAACCGGAACGGACGAAGGACTCCACCACCATTTCGAGGGTTTCCAGCTTCTGGGCGGGGGTGGGCATGGCCTCCCGGGGGATGGCCCGCTGGTGGCCGATGAGGTCCGGCAGGTAAGCGAAATTGAAAACGGCGATCCGGTCCGGCCCGATGGCGGCCACCTTGTCCACCGTATCCCGGAAGGTCTCCGCCGTCTGGTACGGAAGACCGTAGATGAGGTCCACGTTGATCGATTCGAAACCGAGCTCCCGGCATCGGGCGATCACGCGGCGCGTGAGGTCCTCGGGTTGGATCCGGTGAACCGCCTTCTGGACTTTCGAGTCGAAGTCCTGTATTCCCAAAGAGATACGATTGAAACCCGACTCCGCGAATAGTCCGAGGTGGTCTTCGGTGACCTCTCTCGGATCGATTTCCACTCCGATCTCCGCGCCCGGGGCGATCTCAAACCGGGAGCGTATGGCTTCCCACAGCCTGCCCAGGACGGGCGCGGGGATGAAGGTCGGGGTCCCCCCGCCCCAGTGGATCTGGACCACCTTTCGCCCGGGCCTCATGAGCCGCGCCAGGGCATCCAGCTCCCGCACGAGGTGGTCCACGTAGGCGGAGCCCAGCCCGCGGTCCTTGGTGTAGGTGACGTTGCACCCGCAGAAATAACAGACGGACTTGCAGAAGGGGAGGTGGACGTACAGCGACAGATCCGGAGGCGACGGGTCCGCGTTGGTCCTGGCCACCTCGCGTTCGTATGCCTCCGCGTCGAAGCCCTCGTGGAAATATGGGGCCGTCGGATACGACGTGTACCTCGGACCGGGCCGGTCGTATTTCAGGATGAGTTCGCGGTCGAAGACCGGTGGATCCCAGCGTTGGGTCATGGATTCCGCCTCGGTGGAGCCGTGTGGGGGGGGCGGGCCAGGACGGTCGAGCCGACCGGAACCCTCACCCGATGACGGGGCCCCGGGAGGAGAACCGCCACGCGCCTCCCTCGCCTCTGCCCCGACAGTCTTTCCCTCCGATCCGGCGCCTCTTCTATCCTTCAGGGCTCTTTCCTTCCCAGACGGTGAACCGCTTCAACGAGGGCCTTGACGTTCTCCACGGGTGTCTCGGGAAGGATCCCGTGGCCCAGGTTGAACACGTGGCCGACCCCGGGGGCTTCACCGAGAACCCGGGCGGCCTCCCGCTCCACCGTGGCCCTCGTCCCGAACAAGGCCAGGGGGTCCAGGTTGCCCTGGAGGGCCACGGCGCCTCGAGTTCGCTCCGAAGCCTCCGCCAGGGAGACCCGCCAATCCACCGACACCCCATCAACGCCTGTGGCCGCCATCTCTTCCAGAAAGGGGGCGCACCCGTTCACGTACAGAAGAATCGGTACGCCCCCTGGAGCGAGAGCCTTCACGATGCGGACCGTGGAGGGAAAGGCGATTTCCCTGTATAGCCTCCGGGACAGGACGCCCGCCCACGTGTCGAAGAGCTGGAGGGCCTGCGCCCCCGCGGCCACCTGTGCCCGGAGGTAGGCGATGACCGTCTCCGCCAGAAGGTCCAGGAGCTCCTGGAAGCCCCTCGGGTCCTCGTACATCCATCCCAGCACGTGACGGAAGGCGCGGCTCGTCCCCCCTTCCACGAGATAGGAGGCCAGCGTGAAGGGCGCGCCGGAGAACCCGATGAGCGGCACGCCCTCGGGAAGTTCCCTTCGAAGGATCCTCACCGTTTCCATGACGAACCCCGTCTCGCCTTCGGGATCCGGGACGTGCAGGCGGGAGAGGTCGCCGCGGCCCCTCACGGGATCCAGGCGGGGCCCTTCCCCCTCGGCGAAGGAGAGCGGCACCCCCATGGCTTCCACGGGGATGAGGATGTCCGAAAACAGGATGGCCGCGTCCACTCCCAGGATGCGAACGGGCTGCAGGGTGACTTCCGCCGCGAGATCAGGGGTCTTGCAGAGGGCAAGGAAATCCCCGGCCTTCTCCCGCGTGGCCCGGTATTCGGGCAGGTAGCGCCCCGCCTGGCGCATGATCCAGACCGGCGTCGCATCCACCTTCCGGCGCCTCAGGGCTAAGAGAAACCGGGATTCGATCACCTCGGCTCCTTTCGGCCAGACGGGACCGGGAACCGGGCCTCCGCTGGCATCGACGCCCGGAGTGTATTACATTTTAAATAAAAAGGGAGGATGCCATGGTGAAGTGGGAGACGATCTTGTGTCCCATCGACTTCTCCGAGGTCTCCTTGGCCGCCCTTCGCCTCGCACGGTCCCTGCGGAAAATGGTGGACGCGAGGCTGGTCCTCGTGTACGTCGTGGAGCCCATCGTCGCGCCCTCGGATTTCACCTTCGGACCGATGACCTCGGGGGATGTGGAGGACCGCCTCGTGGAGCGGTCCCGGCAGTCCCTGGCCGAAATCGTCAGCGGGTTGGACATCCCCTCTGACAAACTGGGGAGCCGGGTGGAGCACGGGAGGGCGTCCCAGGAGATCGTCCGGGTCGCGGCGGAGGAGAAGGCCGACCTCATCGTCATGGGCACCCACGGGTACACGGGCATGGCCCACGTTCTCCTGGGCTCAACGGCCGAGAGGGTCCTGAGGAAGGCGCCCTGCCCGGTTCTCACGGTTCGGGCCCAGACGGCCGCGGATTTCTCCCGGGAGGGGTGATTTTTCTCTTCGAAGGTGCTATATTAGGGCTACTCGGCGGCTCTCTCCAAGACACACGCCGAGTTTCCCTGGACGGCCGGAAGCCCCCCCATTCCGGCCGTCCGTCTTTTTGGGCACGGCCTTCCGCCTTGATCGGGGCGGCTTCGGCTCCCCATCCTTCAGGGCCGATCCAGGCTGAACAGTCCCAGGGCGTTCCGGGTGGTGGTCCGGGCCAGGTCCAGAGGGTCCATCCCCAGGAACCGCGCCAAGTGGCCCCCCACGACGGCCACGTGCGCGGGTTCGCACCGCTTCCCGCGGAACGGCGGGGGGGCGAGGTACGGCGCATCGGTCTCCAGGAGAAGCCGTTCGGGCGGAACCGTTCTCAGGGCCTCCCGGATCCCCGAGGCCTTGGGGAAGGTGGCGATTCCGGAGAAGGAAAGGTGCATCCCGAGCGCCAGAAAGGCCTCGGCCTCCTGGACTCCATAGGTGTAGCAGTGGACGACCCCCCGCAGGGCGCTCCCGGCCTCCCGCAGTATGCCCACCGTATCCTCGAAGGCGCTCCGGGAGTGGACGACCACGGGAAGGCCCCGGTCCAGAGCCAGGCGGACCTGCTCCGAGAAGGCCAGGCGCTGGATCTGGCGCTCCGAAAGATCGTAATGATAGTCGAGTCCGATCTCTCCCACGGCGCAGATGCTCGGGTGCGATAAGGCCTTCCCGAGGAGGAGAGCGGAATCCGGGCCCCAAAGGGAGGCCTCGTGCGGATGCAGGCCGGCGGTGGCCTTCCCCCCTACCTCCTGGGCCAGGACCGCCGAGGCGAGCCAGTCGCCCGGACACGTACCGACGATGACCATGCGGGTGACCCCCGCGGCGCGCGCACGCTCGAGGACCTGGGCGCGGTCGCCGTGGAAGGCCTCCATGGCCAGGTGGCAATGGCTGTCGGTCCAGGGCCCCTCGGTGGTCACGGGATCGGCTCCTCGCCCCGACTCGGGCAGCCCACCCCGGGCCACACGGCCGCCAGGGCCGAGAGCACCTCCCCGGCGGAGACGGCGCCCATGCACTCTCGATGGGCGCAGTCCGCCCCCGAACAGAGCCGGCGGACCCCCTTCTTGTGAATTACCCGGTGCCGGTCGCCGAAGGGACGGTTGACCACGGGATCCGTCGGTCCCAGGACGGCCACCGTAGGCACGCCCAGCAGGGCCGAGAGGTGCATGGCGCCCGTGTCCGCGCCGACGAAGGCCCCGGCCCGCCGAATCACGGCCACCAGCCGGTCCAGGGTCCAGTCGGGGATCGCGTCCAGTCCCTCCTGAGGGGGGAGGGATTCGACGAGGTCCGCCTCTTCGGGACCCCAACCGAGAAGGGTGCGCCGGCCGAGACGAACCCAAACCTCCCGGGCCAGCTCCAGATACCGGAAGGGAGGCCACCGCTTTCGGGCCTGAGCGCGGCTCGTCCCCAAGAAGGCGAAAAGGAAGGCCCCCTCCGTGAGGCTTTTTTTCGCGAGGAACTCGTCCACCTCGCGCTGGGCCGACTCGGGAAGGGAAGGCTCGAGGAATCTTGCCGCCGGCTGGGAGAACCCCAGCGCGCGCAGGGCGCCGGAGTAGCGGTCATAGCGGGACATCCGGACCTCCGGCCCCGGCCGAAGGGTGTGGTCGTACAAAAGATGGCTGTGTTCCCTGCCGAACCCTCTTGCGTAGCCGGCTACCGCTTCGGCTCCCGAGGCCCGCCCGACCAACGCGGATCGAAGGATGCCGTGGAGGTCAAGGGCCAGATCATACCGCCCCTCCTGAAGCGTGCGGAGGTACTCCTTCATGGCCCGGCCCCATCGGACCGGATGGCGGACCGGCGATCCCGGAGAACGCCTCGGATACGCGATGACCTCTGAAGCCACGGGGAAGAGTTCCAGGAGGGGCATGAACCGGTCCTCCACAGTCAGGTCGACGCGACCCGCCTCCCTTCCCAGGACCGCGAGGGCCGGAAGCAGGCGGGCGATGTCGCCCATCGAGGAGAGGCGGATGGCCAGGATCGAGGCGCCCCGGTAGTCCCGCATGGAATGCAGGATAGCACAGGATTTCTTGACACATTTTCAGGGGGAGGCCGATAATCGTGGGCGGAGGTGGACATGGCCCCCCAGCCCCGAGAGCTTCGCAAGGGAGAGCTTCTCACCATCCTCGGCGAGATCGTTCAAAACCAGGACACGGGGACCCTCGTGCTCCAGAGGGACCAGCTCAGCAAGTTCCTGTACGCCCAGGACGGACAGCTCATCTTTGCCGCCTCCAACGCCTCCGAGGACAAGTTCACGGAAATCCTCATCGAACAGGGGAAGCTCACGCCCGACCAGCTGGCGCTGGCCATGGACAAGAAGGGCAACCGGACCATCGGCCGAACCCTTGTGGAGCTCGGTTTCCTCGCCTCCTCGGACCTTCTGGACGCACTAGTGGACCAGATGCGACGGATCGCCGTTTCGGCGGCCAATTGGGACCGGGGCCACGCGGTCTTCAAACCGGGCGTCCTCCCCCCCAATCTCGCCAAGCTGCCCGTGTCCACCCCGCGATTCGTGCTCGATACGGCTCTCGCCGTGGAGGACCGCGAGTGGGCCGTCGAGGCTCTCGGTGGAATGGAGAGGCCTCTCTCCCTGACCGCCGCCGGACGGACCGCCGCCCCCTCCCTTCCCCTGAGCGCCGCGGAGCGGACGGTTCTGGAGGCCGTGGACGGTTCCCGTAACGCGCGCCAAATCGCCGAAGCCTCCGGGGCGGATCCCTTCTTCGCCTCCAGGCTCCTTATCGGCCTGACCCGCTTGGGCCTCCTGGACATCCAGTCCGCCGCGCCGGAGGCCGCCGCGACCGAGGAGGATCCTCGCTTCGACCTGAATTTCCTCGACATCCAGGCTCCCTCCGCGCCGCCCGTCCCGGGACCCACGCCGTCCTCTCCCGTTCCCGAAGCGGTTCCAACCCCTCCGCCCCCCCCCGAGGACGCGTCCCCCGGCGCCGTTTCGCCGTCCTTGCCCCCTCCCATCCGGGTGGAATCGGGACCGGTGGCTCACCGTCCTGCTCCCCCCTTTCGGCCCATTCGGATCGATACGGCGCCGCCCAAGTTCGAGCCGCTTTTTCCCGAGGACGAGCCGGTCCCCCCTCCCCCGTCAGAGTCTTCGAGCGATGCCGGTGGTTCGTCCGATCTCCCTGCGACGCGCCCGTTCAAGAGGTGGCTCCTGTACGGGGCGGCGGCCTCCGCCGTGGCGATCCTCTCCCTGGCCGCCGTCTGGTACTTCTTCCTCAGGCCTTCGGATTACGTTCCCTTGACCCCCGCGCCAGCCGCGCCCGCCCCGGTTGTGGTGGCAGGAGACTCCGGGGAGCCCCCCGTGTCTCCTGCGCCGGCGCTCCCCGAGGAAACCGCCTCGACTCAGGCCCCCCAAACCGCCGTTTTGCCTCCGGAGACGGCCCGACAGGAGCCGCCTGCCCCCGGTGGGACGACCCCGCCGCCCACGATTCGGACCCCTCCCCCACCCGCTCCGACCCCCACCGTGGCTCCCCTTCCCGCGGGGAGCGCAGATGCTGGCTCCGCTCGGGACCTACTGAACGCAGGGCGCTTTCCCGAGGCCGCTCGCGCCTTCGCCGCGGCCCTGAGGAACGAGGCGGCCCCTTTCACCATCGATGTGGAGGTGGCCTGCCAGCCCGAAACCCTCGCCAAGGGCCTTTCGGCCGCAGGAGGGGACCCCCGGTTCATGGTCCTTCCCTACGACCTCAAGGGGCGCGATTGCTACCGGGTCATCTGGGGCCATTACCCGGACCGGACCTCGGCGGAGACCGCCCTGGCCTCGCTTCCCGATTTCTTCAAACAGCACGCGAGCCCCCGCGTGGCCACCTGGAAGAGACCAGGGGCCCCCTGAGCCGTGGCCTGGATCCTGGACGGAAACAACGTCCTCGGATTCATCGCCTCCCGGGAGGGGCGGGACCCCGGGCGAGAAGGGCTCCTCCAACGGATTCTGGCCTGCCGAACGCCCCTGCCCCTCACGATCGTCTTCGACGGCCCTCCTCCCGCGGGCGTCGCGGGGGGAACGCGGAGGGGGCGAGTCACCGTCACTTACTCGGGACGCGGTTCCGCCGATGACCTGATTCACGCGCTCGTGCGTCCCGGCGACACCGTCGTGACCGCCGACCGGGACCTGTCCCTGAGGTGCAGGGATCGAAGGGGGAAGGTCATCACCCCCGAGCGGTTCCTTTCAGAGCTCCGCCCCCGGCGCGGCGGGGACGCGGAGAAGCCATCCCCCGCCGGGGTGGACGTTCAGGAGTGGATGAACTTCTTCCGCCGGGGAAGGTGATTTCTCTCCGATGCCACCCACTTCTCAGAGCCGGATGGCCTGCACGCTCCGACTCAGCCTCCGCGCGCCTTCCTGCAGCCTGGTGGCCGACCTCGAGAGTTCTCCGCAGGCCTCCCGCAATCCACCGGCCGCCGAGTTGATCCGCTCCACGGCGCCCAGGATGGAGGAGGCGGCGTCGGCCTGAGAACGGGCCGCCCCCGAGGTCTCCTGGGCCTGCTCCGAGATTCGGCTGGCGGCCTGGCTCATGAGGACGGCTCCCCGGGCCTGTTCGCCCGTCGCGGTCCGAACCTGCGAAGCCACTTCCCTCACTCGCTCCGACTCCTCGTGGAGGAGCCTCGTGGCCCGGATCTCCTGCTCCACGGCCCGTGAAATCTCCTGGATCTGGGAGAAGATGCGCTGGAGGGCGAGCCCCGCGTGGTTTCCGCCCAGGGCAACCTCTTCCGCCGCCGAGGCGATGGTGCGGCTCACCTCCTCCTGCCGCTCCGCGGAGCGGAGGATCGTCGTCAGGGCCTCCCCGGCACGGCGGGACAGGCGGGTGCTCTTTTCCGCCGCGTCGGCCGATCGGCTCACCGAACCGACCATCCTTTCCCGCCCCTCCTGGACGGACTGGACGTGGGACCGGATCTCTTTCACGTTGGCGGCGGTGCGGCGGGAAAGTTCGCGGATCTGCTGGGCCACCACCGCGAAGGGACGGCCGTACTCCCCCGCCCCGGCGGCGATGATGGATGCGTTCAGGGAAAGCAGGTGGGTCTGCTCGCTGATCTCTTGGATCACCTCGGTCACGGACCCGATCCGTCCGAGGACTTCGTGGAGCACCTGGAGATCCTGTCGGCTGCCCTCGATGGCCTGGTGGGTCGCCTGGATCGTCTCTTCCACCTCCCGCACGGCCTCGTGCCCTTCCGAAGCGTCCCGCTTCAGCTCCATGGCCGTGGAGAGGAGTGTGCCGGCATTGACCCGGGTCTCCTCCAAGGTGGCGTCCAGCTCCGTGAAGAAGGAAACCGTTTCCTGACCGCTTCGCTCGAGTTCCGTCGTGGACCTCCCGATCTCCTCCGAAGCGCAGGCGATTTCGTTCGAGGAAGCGGCCGTCTGTTCCACCGACTGGGTCAGCACGTCCGCGTTTCCGGCGATCTCCTCCGTGTTCGCCTGCATCTGCAGAACCGTCGAGGACACCTCCTGAGTCGAGGCGGCCACCTCCTCCATGGAGCGGGAGACCCTCACCGAGGAGTCTTGCGCCCCCCGGACCGCCTCGCGGGTGCGGGCAATGGACCGGGCTTGTTCTTCCGAATCCCTTCCCAGCGAATCCGCGGTCCTGGCCAGCCGGCCGATCTCCTCCTCCACCAGGGCGACCGACCGGGACACCTCGGTGGCCAGGTCCCTCAACCCGGAGAACTGGGTTCGAAGGTTGTCGGACACGGCGCCCAGTTCGTCGTCGGACCACCCCGCCACGGGCTTCCTCAAATCTCCGGCCGCGAGGGAGTGGCTGAAGGCCGCGATCTTGGCGCCGATCCGGCCCAGGTCGCTTCCGAATAACCCGATGTAGCCGCCCATGACGACCAGGGCGACCAGCAGATAGCCGAATCCGACGGTGAAGATGCCGAACATCCTCTTCGGCGCCGTCAATCCCGGCGAGGCCAAGACCACGAGGCCCGTGCCCCCCGGCCCGGGAAGCAGCCGCGCCTGGCCTTTGGGCGTGGAGACCTGGATCTGGTCCTTCCCAATCATCCCCGATCGCCGAAGCCACTTTCGCATGCCCGAAGCTCCCCCGAATGCCCCCTCCGGGTGCTCCGCAAGGGGAGTCCCGGTGGCGTCCACGACCGCCGATTCACAGCCGTCGGGAGTCCCGGCCCGCAGGACATCGAGCCAGCCTTCTTTCCCGGTCCCTTCCAGCCGGTCGAGGAGGCCCCGGATCTGGGTCTCCGAACTCCGAAGGACCCCCGCTTGAATCGCACGGGCCATCTGGGCGTACAGGAGCACGCCGAAGGCGAGAAAGACGAGGGAGTTCATTCCGAACACCACGACCACCAGTTTCCTGGAGAGGGAGATGCGCCGGGAGGCCACGTCGGGGGTCCGCTCGAGCAGGAGCTGGACCTCCTCCATCACCGGTTCCAGGCGGGCCTTGTTGATGTAGTAGGAAAGGACGAGCGCGATCATGACGATGATGCTCGTCGTGAACAACAAGGTGACCATGGACAGGACCGTCCCGACGAGCCATATCTGGTCGGCGGCCAGCAGGAGCACGGCGCTGAAGGCCCAGAGCAGGAGGTTCGCGCGGGTGGAGCGGGAAAGGTGCGAGGAGAGCGCGAGGTATGTGTCCCGCAGTTCCGACTGGGAGAGCGCTCTCCCGGCCCGGCGGGCCGAAAGGTAGTTCCGAAGCGGGGGCAGGAGGTGCCGCTTGAAATACCAATTGGCTGGAATCCGGGTGATGCCGTAGATCACGAAGGCGGCCAGAAAGTACTCTCCCGTGAACGGAAGGGTGGCCGGGAGGACCACGATGAAGTATCCGAAGGCGGTGACGACCCCCGCGACCACGGGGATCAGCTCAAGAAGCCAAGTGGGAAGCCTCAGAATCAAGGAGCGCAAGGCCACCTCCCATGGACCCGCGACGGATCGGAGCCGCCGGAGCGGCTTCCGATCGGCGGGTCGGATCGGGAAGTCCGAGGCCTCCCGCCCTCATACGATCTTAAGCGCGGAGGCCTGCACCGGCAAGACCGGCCCTACGCGGGCGGTCCCTTCCGGATGGGACTTGGTGCCCCGTTCCTTGAGAGGCCGGCGGATTTCGCCTATACTCAGGTTTCTCCCGGAGAGGACCGAATTGGACATCCCCAGCGAACTCATCGAGCGCATGAAGAGCCGCGACCCGGGGGCCTTCGAGGAGTTCTTCGGCCAGTACGGGGACCGCCTCCTCAACTTTGGCCTGCGGATGTGCGGGGACCGCGAGGACGCGCGGGAGGTCCTTCAGGAGACCCTCCTCAAGACCTTCGAATCCATCGGAACCCTGAAGAACCCGGGGGCCTTCGCGGGCTGGCTGTACCGCATCGCCCACAACGCGTGCCTGATGCGGCGGCGGCGCTCCAAGTTCCTCAAGGAAGAGGTGGAACTGGACGAAGCCCTTCCCGACCCGCATGCGACCGCCCAGCCCCTGCCGTGGAACCGCCTCCCGGACCAGGCCGTCCTGGACTCCGAGCTTCGTGAGCGGTTGCGCCAGGCCATCCTGGACCTTCCGGACGGATACCGTTCGGTGCTGGTCCTGAGGGACCTCGAAGGACTCGACACGGACTCCGTGGCCTCCGCCCTAGGGCTCAACAAGGATGTGGTGAAAATGCGCCTGCACCGGGCACGCGGCAAGGTCCGAAACGCCCTCGAAGCCTACCTCCGCAACCGTCCCACCGCCGCCTGACTGCCCTCCCTTCCCTCGGTCCGCCCCGCCATCCCCCTCGCGCTCCCCGGGCGCGAGGCAGGCCGAAAGCAAGACGCTCTTGCGGAGGATGGCACCTCCCTGCGGAAGCGACCCGCAGGAATACCGGCCCCGCCTGGCCGGTTCGGCTTCCTCTCGGGAGGCCTCCATGATTCGCGTGAGGAAATCGGAAGATCGGGGCTCCTTCGACTTCGGGTGGCTGGATACCCGCCACACATTCTCCTTCGGGGACTACCTCGATCCCGAACATATGGGGTTTCGGGTCTTGAGGGTTTTGAACGAGGACCGGGTCCGCCCGGCGGAGGGGTTTCCCACCCATTCCCACAGGGACATGGAAATCCTCACGTGGGTTCTGTCCGGCGCCCTGGAACATCGGGACAGCCTGGGCAACGGCTCCGTCATCCGCCCGGGTGAGATCCAACGGATGGGAGCGGGGACGGGAGTCTCCCATAGCGAGTTCAACGCGAGCTCGACGGAGCCCGTCCACTTTCTGCAAATCTGGATTCACCCGGCCCGAAGGGGCCTGACGCCGGCCTATTCCCAGGAGGCATTTCCGGAAGGGGACTTGTTGAACCGCCTGAGGCTGGTGGCCTCCCCGGAGGGCGCCCAGGGCTCCGTCGCCATCGCCCAGGATGCCAGGGTCTACGTGGGGCGGCTGGAGTCGGGTGCGTCCCTCTCCCACCCGCTCCCCACCCACCGGCACGCCTGGGTGCAGGTGACCCGGGGGCCTCTATCCTTGAACGGGATCCTCCTTTCCGCCGGGGATGGAGCGGCCGTATCCGGCGAGTCGATCCTCGCGATCCGGTCGGCGGAGGCATCCGAAGTCATCCTGTTCGACCTGCCGTAGGATCCGGTGGAGCGAAATTCCATGCACGCCGGCGGGAGGCGAGGTCAATCCGCGTAGACCACGCGTCTCTGACCCGGACGGAGTTCTCCGGCCAGGAACGGTTCCTCCCCGCGGGCCCGCAAGCCGGCCAGGAGGGCGTCAACCTGTTCCCTTTCGACCACCAGAAGCATGCCAACGCCCAGGTTGAAGGTCCTCCGCATGTCCTCCTCGGGCACTCTGCCCTCCCGGCGGATGTACCCGAAGATCGGCGGCTCCGTCCACCCGGCCGGGCGAACGAGCGCCTCCACCCCCTGAGGGAGAATGCGAGGGAGATTGTCGGGGATTCCGCCACCGGTGATGTGGGCCATCCCCCTCAGGCCCGAAGCCGGCTTCAAGAGGGGCCGGAGAACGGGCAGGTAGGACCTGTGGACGGCCAGCAGGGCCTCTCCGACGGTGGTCCCCAAATCTTCCAGACGGGTGTCCGCGCGGAAGCCCTTGACCTCGAAGAGAAGCTTCCGGGCGAGAGAATAGCCGTTCGTATGGAGGCCGTTGGAGGGCAAGCCCACGAGCACCTGGCCCGGCGCGATCTCCCGCGGATACAGATGGTCCTTCAAGACCCGGCCCACGATGAATCCGGCCAGGTCGAAGTCGGCGCCCTGGTAAAGGCCGGGCATTTCGGCCGTCTCGCCGCCCAGGAGGGCGCAGCCGTTTTCCCTGCAACCCTCGGCAAGCCCGGAAACGACCTCCACGAGTCGCTCGGGGTCGAGCCTGCCGGCGGCGAAATAGTCGAGGAAGAAGAGCGGTTCCGCGCCCTGCACGAGGATGTCGTTCACGCAGTGGTTCACGAGGTCGCGGCCCACCGTGTCGAACCGTCCGGCCATCTCGGCGACCTTGAGTTTTGTCCCTACTCCGTCGGCCGAGGCGACGAGCACGGGCCCCGACGGGTCCGAGGGGTCCAGGGCGAACAGGCCCCCGAAAAGGCCGATGTCCGAAAGGACGCCCCTCGTGAAGGTGGACTTGGCGAGTTTTTTTACGCCCTCCAACCCCCGGTCTTGGGCATCGATGTCCACGCCGCTGGATTTGTAGGTCAGTCCCGTGTCCTTCATGCCTCACCCGCAAGGTCCTCCCCGGCTCCCACACGTTCCCGTTCCGGGACCGCGGGATCCGGGGCCCGCCTTCAGACTCGAAACGCCTGAATCTCCCGCCGGAGCACGTTGGCGCTCCGCTGGAGCGTGGAGGCCGCCGCCGTGAGGTCCGCAAAGGCCTTCTCAATGGCCTGGGCGACGCCCGCCACTTCGACCATGGCGTCGCTGATGGCCTTGGCCTCCTGGGCCTGGGCCTGGATGGCCTGGTTGGTCTTGCGGCTGTCCTCCATGATCCTCGTCACGGCCTCGCTGATGACCCGGGAGCCCTTGGCCTGCTCCTCCGTGGCGTTCCGGAGCTGCCCCGCCACCTCGCGCACACGCTCCGCCTCGTCGTTCAGGAACCGGGTGGAGGCCGCCTGCTCCTGCGTGGCTCGGGCGATACCCTCCATCCTCTCGAAGATCTCGTGCATGGCCCGGCTGGCCGATTGGCCTCCGTGAGCCAGTTCCTCCGCGGCGGAGGCGATTCGCTTGCTCATCTCTTCTTGGGTGGAGGCGGATTCGAGGATGGTCCGGAGGGCCACGCCGGCCTGGCGGCTCAGGACCGTGCTGGCGTCCACCACCCGGAAGGTGTGGTCCATGGAGGCGGCCATTTCACCCCCGCTTTCCGTGAGCTTCGAGATAACCGAACGAATCTCCTTGGCGTGGCCCGCCGTGCGCGAGGAGAGCTCCCGAATCTGCGTGGCCACCACGGCGAACGGCTTTCCGTGTTCGCCCGCCCCGGCGGCGATGATGGAGGCGTTCAGGGAGAGGAGGTTGGTCTGCTCCGTCACCTCCTGGATGACGCTCACGATCCGGCCGATCTTCTCGATGGAGTCCATGAGTTCCCGCAGGGTGGCCCGGCTCACCTCGCTGGCGTTTCGGGTCTTGAGGATCCCGTCCTCCACGGCGGCGACGGAGGAAAAACCGGCCTCCGCGTCCTGGGTGACCTTGCCGGAGGCTTCCGCGAGGGCCTTGGAGTTCCGGCGGGTCTCCTCCAGGGAGGCGTCCAGCTGGGTGAGAAAGGACACGGCCTCCTGCCCCGAGCCGTGGAGGCGGTCCGTGGCCTCCTTGATCTCGTCCGCGCTGGAGGCGATCTCGTTGGACGAGGAAACCGTGGCTTCGACGGACTGGATGAGGACATCCGCGTTGCGGGCAATCTCCTCCACGCTGGCCTGCATCTCCAAAATGGCGGAGGACACCTCCTGCGTCGAACTGGCCACCTGGTCCATGGCGGCGGATACCTGGACCATCTTGGCTTCCATGGTCCTCACGGCCTCCGTCGTCTTTCCGGCGGACCGGGTCTGGGAGGCCACGAGCTGGTGGAGCCCTCCCACAACCTCCGCGGTCTTCGACACCTCCACCTCGACGGCCGAGGAGGCGCCCGAGACCTCATGGGTCATCTTTCGAAGTCCCTGGAAGGTGGACCGGAGGTTGTCCGCCATCTGCCCCATCTCGTCGTCGGACCAGATGGCCGGGATTCGGGTCAGGTCTCCGGAGGCGAGGCGTCGGCTGTACTCCGCCGTCCGGGACAGGGCACGGCCCGTGTCGCGGCTAAGCCACAGAATGTACCCGCTCAGGACCACCAGGGTCCCCACGAGGAAACCCACTCCGGTTGCGCTCACGTTCTTCAGCACCGACCGGAGGGAAGACCGCTGGGCCAGCAAGACCGCCGTCCGGTCCCCCCCGAGCGGAAACACGGCGACGGGACCCCAGTTCGTGGGCAGCACCCGGCTCTCGTTCGCCCCTCGGCCTGCTTCCAAACCCGCTGCCAGGGATTCGGCCCGGTAATCCCCCTCCGTCTGGCCCAGGACGGTCCCGTCGGCCTGGACGGCCACGAGGGTCCACAGGCTGTCGGAGCGGGACGAGAGGATCCGGGGCCACTCGGCTGGGTCCGCGGCCCGGAGCTGTGAGACGAGCGAGCCGGCGGGATCCACGCCCGCCTTCACCGCGAAATCGGCCAGACCCAGCGTGAGCCGGGAATAGATGAGCACGCCGAAGCCCAGGAAGGCGAGGACGGTCAGCAGGACGATGGAGGCCCCCACCTTGCCCCCGAAGGAGAGGCGCCATTTGGACACGTCCGGCAGGTGGTCGAGGTTGGCCTGGATCTCCTCGATCAGCGGCCGGGTCTGCCGCTGGAGGAGAAAGTACGTGAAGCCCAGCGAAACGGAGGCCGCGATGGCGCCGGTGAAGAGGACGCCCAGGAAGGCGACCCATGTGCGCTGAAGGAAGATGAACACGATGGTGGCGAGCACGAGCCCCGCCACGGCCCACGCGATCCCGCTGACGACCTGGTGCCTCAGGACATGGGAGGCCAATGCCCGGTAAAAGGCCTCGAGCTCCTGCCGCGAGAAGGTCTTGCCCGACCTCTTGCCCCTTTTGTAGGCCAGGATGGGTGGCAGGAGCTTGACCCGCATGTACCAGGTGATCAGGATCCGGTCCACGACCAGAAGAACCAGGACCACCAGAAGGTACTTTTCCCAGTACGGCCGGGTGTTGGGCACAACCGTCAGGAAGTAGACGACGGCGACGAACAGGGCGAACAAGATGGGCAGGAGATCGTACAAGAACTTCTGCGTACGGCTGGTCCAACCCGACATTTCGACACCCCCTGGGCGCCGGACCTCGACTGTGGACCGGGTTGTTACAGTATACCGGCCTGCCGCGAGGGCTCGCAAGAGCGAACGCGGGGACGCGGGGCGACGGGGGATTCGAGTGCCAGATGGCCCGGGCAGAGGATCGGTGGGCCTGCTGGGGGAACGAGAATCAGCCCCGCTCCTTCTCGAACAGGGTGCGCTGGGCTCCGCGCGGCGGCTTCCAGGCCACGGGGTAGGGCCCGCCAAAACAGGCGTAGCAGGCTTTCCCCAGGGTTCGTCCCGCCGCTTCGTGGAGGCCTTCCGGGCTCAAATACCCGAGGCTGTCGGCTCCCACGAAGTCCCGAATGGCCGGAAGGTCCATGTTGGCCGCCAACAGTTCCGAACGCTCCGGCGTGTCGATGCCGTACACGCAGGGGTTCACGATGGGCGGGCTGGAGAGGCGCAGGTGGACCTCGGTGGCCCCGGCGTCCTTGACGAGCCGGACGATCTTCCGCGAGGTGGTTCCCCGCACGAGGGAGTCGTCCACCAGCACCACGCGCTTTCCCTCCAGGAGACCCGGGACGGCATTGAGCTTGAGCCGTGCCGAAAAGTCCCTCATGGACTGCCGGGGAGCGATGAAGGTGCGGCCAACGTAGTGGTTCCGGATGAGCCCCATGACCAGCGGCAGGCCGCTCCGCTCGGAGAAGCCGACGCCGGCGGGGATTCCCGAATCGGGCACCGGGACGACGATGTCGGCCTCGGCGGGCTGCTCCTCGGCCAGCCTCCGGCCCAGTTCGGTTCGAACCGGAAAGACCACTTTTCCGAAGAGGTTCGAGTCCGGCCGCGCGAAGTAAACGTACTCGAAAATGCAGGGGACGGCGGCGCCATGCCGGAAGGGGAAAATGGACCGCTGACCCCCCTCCGTAACCACGACCATTTCGCCGGGCTCCACCTCCCGGATATAGCGGGCCTTCAAGAGATCCAGGGCGCAGGTCTCGGAGGCGAACACGGGGCTTCCCTCGAGTTCCCCCAGTACCAGGGGCCGGAACCCCCACGGGTCCCGGACGGCCACCAGGGAGTCCCGGAACAGGACGAGGAGGCTGAAGGCCCCCTTGAGGGACCGCAGGCTGTCCACCAGCGCATCGACGGGATCCTGCTGCCCGGAGCGGGCGAAGAGGTGGAGGATGACCTCCGAATCCGTCGTGGAGGCAAAGATGGCCCCGTGGCGCTCGAGGTCCTCCCGGAGGCTCAGGCCGTTGACGAGGTTCCCGTTGTGGCACAAAGCGACTTCCCCGTGCTGGGTCCGCGCCACGATGGGCCCGGCGTTTCGCAATTGGGAGCTCCCGGAGGTGGAGTATCGAACGTGGCCCACCGCCGTCGGACCCGGGAGCCCCGACAGGTCGTTCCCCCCGAACACGTCCGAAACGAGGCCCATCCCCTTGTGGACGTGCAGGTCGGCCCCGTCCGAAGTGGCCACCCCGGCCGATTCCTGGCCGCGGTGCTGTAGGCCGTAAAGGCCGTAGACCGTGATCCGGGCCGCCTCGGGGTGGTTGTAGAGACCGAAGATCCCGCACATGGAGGGCCTCCCTGGAGACGACTCCGGCCTGAGCCGGGGACCTACCCGACCACGGAGTCCAGACCGCGGCTCCAGATCTCCCGGATCCGTGAAACCGAGAGGTCCACGAGGGTCTTCCCGTCCACTTCCACGGTGAACCTCCCCGGCGTCACCCTGCCCACGACCGCGGCGGGCACCGACGCCCGGCCGGCGGCCTCCAGGAGCCTGGGAAGGTCCCCGGGGCCGCAGGTGACGAGGGCGCGGGAGGCGTCCTCCCCGAAGAGAAGGGCCGCCGGCTCCAGCCCGCCCGAGGCCAGCCGGAGGCGCACGCCGGAATCCGAGCGGGGAGCGAGACACCCTTCCGCGGCGGCCAGGGCGAGGCCCCCTTCGGAGCAGTCGTGGGCCGAGCGCGCGATCCTTTCGGAGGCGAGGTGCTGCAGGAGGTCTTGCAGGGCCCGTTCTTTCAAGAGGTCCAGGGGCGGGACGGGAGCGGCCTCGACCCCGTGGAGGAGCCACAGGTAGGACGATCCGCCCAGGTGGCCCTTCGTCTCCCCCAGGAGGACCACGGCGTCTCCCTCCGTTTGAAACCAGGGCTCCAGACGGCGGTCCACGTCCTCCAACAACCCCACCATCCCGATGGTCGGCGTGGGGTAGATTCCCGTCCCGTTGGTCTCGTTGTAGAAGGAGACGTTGCCGGAGACCACGGGCGTTTCGAGGGCCCTGCAGGCCTCGGAAACCCCGTCCACGCACCGCGAGAACTCCCACATGACGTCGGGCCGCTCTGGATTCCCGAAGTTAAGGCAGTCCGTGATCGCGAGGGGCTTGGCTCCCGCGCAGGAGACGTTGCGCGCCCCTTCCGCCACGGCGTGGGCCCCTCCCAGGTACGGGTCCAGGTGACACCATCGGGGATTCACGTCGAGGGACAGGGCCACGGCGCGCCGGGTCCCCTTGATCCGCACGATGGCGGCGTCGCCGCCGGGGCCGAGCACCGTGTTGGTCCGGACGGATTGGTCGTACTGCGTGTACACCCACCTCCTGGAGCAGAGGTCGGGGTGGCCGAGGAGGCGGAGGAGGGCCTCCTCGGGGGCGACGGCGCCGAGGACCTCGCCTCCGGGCACGGGCACGCCGCGCGGGAGGGCCGGGGCCTCCCTCGGCCGGTCATAGACGGGGGCCTGGTCGCTCACGGGGCCCACGGGCATGTCCACGACCTTCTCCCCGCGCCAGTAAATCTCCGCGCGGCCCGTGTCCGTCACCTCTCCGATGGCCACGGCGTCCAGGGCCCACTTGGAAAAGACCTCTTTCACCCGCCCCTCTCGTCCCCGCTGGGCCACGATGAGCATGCGCTCCTGGGATTCGGAGAGGAGCAATTCGTAGGGGGTCATCCCCTCCTCGCGCATGGGCACGCGGTCGAGGTCGAGCCGGATCCCCGACCCGGCGCGGCCCGCCATTTCGAAGGAGGAGGAGGTGAGCCCCGCCGCACCCATGTCCTGGATGCCCACGATCACGTCCTCCTCCATGAGTTCCAGGCAAGCCTCCAGGAGGAGCTTCTCGGTGAAGGGGTCCCCCACCTGGACGGTGGGCCTCTTCTGCTCTGTCTCCTCGGAGAATTCGGCGCTGGCCATGGTGGCGCCGTGGATGCCGTCCCGTCCGGTCTTCGAGCCCACGTAGAGGACCGGATTTCCCACGCCGCTGGCATAGCCCCGGAAGATCCGATCCGCCCGAAGGAGGCCGAGGGTGAACGCGTTCACGAGGATGTTTCCGTCGTAGCAGGGGTGAAAGACCACCTGGCCGCCCACCGTGGGGATGCCCACGCAGTTGCCGTAGTCACCGATGCCCGCGACGACGCCCCGCACGAGGTGGCGGGTCTTCGGGTGGTCGGGGCGCCCGAAGTGAAGGGAGTTGAGGTTGGCGACGGGGCGGGCCCCCATGGTGAACACGTCCCGCAGGATGCCTCCGACTCCCGTTGCGGCCCCCTGGTAGGGTTCGATGTAGGAAGGATGGTTGTGGGACTCCATCTTGAAGCAGACGGCCCATCCCTCCCCCACGTCCACGACGCCCGCGTTCTCCCCCGGACCCTGAAGCACGCGGGGCCCCGAGGTGGGAAACCGCCGGAGGTGGATCCTGGAGGACTTGTAGGAGCAGTGCTCGCTCCACATGACCGAAAAGATTCCCAATTCGGGGTAGGTGGGCACCCTGCCGAGAATGGCGAGGATTCTCTCCCACTCTTCTTCGGTCAGTCCGTGCTGAAACGCAAGCTCTTTCGTCACTTTGGGGTCGGCCACGGTTCAACTCCGAACAAGGCCCTCGGGGGGCCGTGAGTGTTGCCACGGAGGGCTCCCGAAAGCGGCGCGATCCGCCCGGCACGGGCGCCGCCTGGTAAGGCCCTCCCTTCGGGCCGTCACGAGCCCAGGGCCCGGAGGGCCGAGCGGAGGATGGCGGCTCCGTCGGAAGAGCCCATGAGGGGCTCGCTGGCCCGCTCCGGATGGGGCATCATCCCCAGCACGTTCCGACCTTCGTTGAGGATGCCCGCGATGGCCTCCACGGACCCGTTGGGGTTCCACTCCGGCTTCAAACTTCCATCGGGGGCGGCGTAGCGGAAGGCCACCCGGCCCTCCCCGTTGAGCCGCCGAAGCGTATCCGGATCGGCGAAGTAGTTTCCGTCTCCGTGCGCGATCGGGACCCTCAGAAGACTGCCCTCGGAGATTCCGGAAGTGAAGGGGGAAGCGGACGTCTCGCACCGCAGGTAGACGTCCTGGCAAAGGAAGGTGAGGGTCTGGTTCTTCAGGAGGGCTCCCGGGAGAATACCCACCTCGCAGAGGATCTGAAAACCGTTGCAGATTCCGAGAACCAGGCCCCCTCTCCGGGCGTGGGCGATGACGGCCTCCATCACGGGCGTCCGCGCCGCCATGGCCCCACAGCGCAGGTAATCTCCGTAAGAGAATCCTCCGGGGAGAATGACCAGGTCCGCCCACGAGAGGTCCCGCTCCGTGTACCAGACCATCCGGCTGCGGGCCGCAGAGAGGCGCAGAGACCACTGTTCCGCGTCGTGGTCGCAATTGCTCCCGAGAAACTCGACGACGGCGATGTTCATGGCGCGAGGACCTCGACGCGGAAATCCTCGATGATCGGGTTGGCCAGGAGCTTCCGGCAGTAGGCTTCAACCCGGCCCTTCGGGTCCTCGCCCCCGGGGAGGTCTCCGGTCTCGATGTCGAAGAACTTGCCCTGCCGGACCGAGGAGACCTCCTCGAATCCGAGCGTCTTGAGGGCCTGCTGGACGGCTTTGCCTTGAGGGTCCAGGACCGCGGGCTTGAGAAATACGTGGACGCGAGCCTTCATGCACTCACCTCGATTTCCGGGGGGCGGGCCCAGGGAGCGCCCGTTCGCCGCTTCGAGGTTACTTTACCAAAGCCCGGCCCCACCGAACAGGCCCCGGGGAGGGCCGGAGGGTGGAAATGATGCGGGGTCCAACCTATGTTCAGGAGGATGAGGCTCGACTCGGGGGCTTGGGGGACCGGCGGGAGGTCCGCATGAAGCGCCGAGAGTCCGTAGAGGCTGGGATGTTCGTCCGCCGGTACGGGCCCTCTCGGGGAGCCCGGGGGGAGATCCTCTTCATCCATGGCCTGGGGGACTGGGGCGAGACCTTCGAGGTCCTCGTGGGGCACCCCGCCCTCGGCCGGTTCCGGCTCCTCGTTCCCGACCTTCCCGGCTACGGCCGGTCGCCCTTGACGGGGGATCCTGCCGGACTCGATGCTCTGGCGGACTTTCTCGCGGCCTGGCTGAGGTCCCGGGGCAAAGGCCCCGTGGCGGTCGTCGGCCATTCCATGGGCGGAGTTCTCGGACAGATCCTGGCCGAGCGGAATCCGGAATGCGTATCCATCCTGGTGAACGTCGAAGGAAACATCTGCGAGGAGGACTGCACGTTGAGCCGGGCCGTGACGGTCTACGGCCCGGACGATTTCCTGAGGGAGGGCCTGGATCAGATCCGCCTCGAGGCCTCCCTCATGGCGCAATCCGACCCAAGCGTGGTCGTGTTCGCGAGGGGGCTCAGACTGTGCGACCCCCGCGCCTTTTACCTCCACGCCCGGGAGATCGTGGAACTCTCGAGGAGGAACGACCTGGCCCGGAGGATGGCGGCGCTCCCCCTCCCGGCCTGCTTCCTCGCCGCCTCTCCCAAGGGAGCCAGTCCGCGCGCCATCGCCCTGCTCCGGTCCGCCGGGGCGCGCCTGGTGATCATGGAGGATTGCGGCCACTGCCCCTTCCACGACCGACCGGACGAGTTCGGTACGCTCCTCGGGGAGATCCTCGAAGCGGCCGGGCAATAGCTGGGCCCGGATCAGGCAGGCGGGCCGACGCGCACGGGGTCGTTCCGTCCGCGACTGGGGGGAGGGATTCGCCTGCGCCAGGGCACCCGGCCGCCCCGCGACGGGCGACGGGTCCCGACCCGGTCCCCTACTCGAAGACCCGTTCGAAAATCTCGTCCACGTGGGCCAGGAAGGGACGGGGGTCGAAGGCCTTGGAAAGTTCCTCCCTGGAAATGCGGGCGGCCACTTCGGGTTCCGCCACAAGGAGATCCAGGAAGTCCCCTTCACCCTTCCAGGTTCTCATGGCGCAGTCCTGGACCCGGGCATAGGCGTCCTCGCGGCTGAGTCCGGCCCGCGTGAGGGCCAGCAGCACCTTCTGGCTGTACAGGAGGCCGCGGGTCTTGTTGAGGTTGGCCTCCATGGCCTCGGGGTAGGTGTGGAGACCCACCAGGATTTGCCCCATCCTGTGGAGCATGTAGTCCAGCAGGGTCGTCGCGTCGGGGAGGATCACCCGCTCAGCGGACGAGTGGGAGATGTCCCGCTCGTGCCAGAGGGCCACGTCCTCGAAGGCGGGAACGAGATAGGCCCGAAGGAGCCTCGCCAGTCCCGTGACATTCTCGCATCCCACCGGATTGCGCTTGTGGGGCATGGCCGATGAGCCCTTCTGCCCCTCCGAGAAGGGCTCCTCCACCTCCCGCACCTCGGTTCTCTGGAGATGGCGGACCTCGGTGGCGATCTTCTCCAGGGTGGCCCCGCACAGGGCGAGAGCCGACAGGACCTCGGCGTGGCGGTCTCGCTGGATGACCTGGGTGGAGATCGGGTCCGGCTTCAGCTGGAGCTTCCGGCACACGAGCTCCTCCACGGCGGGCGAAAGGTGGGCGAAGGTGCCCACGGCCCCGGAGAGCTTTCCCACCGCGATGGTCTCCCGGGCGGCTTTGAGCCGCCTGCGGTTCCTGCCCATCTCCGCGTACCAGAGCGCGAACTTCAGGCCCAGGGTCGTGGGCTCCGCGTGGATGCCGTGGGTGCGACCCACGACGATCCGGTCCTTGAACTCCAGGGCCCTTCGCTTGAGCACTTCGCGGAAGTTGTCCACCTCTTCCAGGATGAGGTCCAGGGCGTCGCGGGTCATGATGGCCAGCGCCGTGTCCACCACGTCGGAGGAAGTAAGGCCGTAATGAAAGTAGCGGCTGAGGTCCCCGATGGACTCGCTCACGGACGTGGTGAAGGCGATCACGTCGTGCTTGACGCGCGCCTCGATCTCGTCGATCCGGCGCACGTCGAAGCGCGCCCTGCGGGCGATCTCGTCCGCGGCCTCCCGGGGAACGAGCCCCATCTGAGCTTGAGCCGAAAGGGCCGCCAGCTCAACCTTGAGCCAGGTCGCGAATCGGTTCTGGTCGGACCAGTGGGCCGCCATCGTCGGCCGCGTGTATCTTGGGATCATGAGGACCTCCCGGGCTCATTCTACATCAAGGAAAGACGCCTCCCGAGCTCATGCCTGGTTCCCCGGTTCCATGTCCTCCTACCCTTCCCACGCCTCCACGGGGGAGTCCTGTTGCGCGACCCTCAGGGGGACCCTCCGGCCCCCGAGGGCCTCCCGCGCGGAGAGCAGGGCCATGTGGGGCTGGTTGTTTTCCCGGGAAAGGTGCATGAGATAGACCGCCTGAAGATCCCCGTGGACGCATCCGGCCAGGAGAGTACCCGCCTGATCGTTGGAAAGGTGTCCCAGCCTCCCTCGGACCCGGATCTTCACGTCCAGAGGATACGAACCCCTCATCAGAAGGTCGGGATCGTGGTTGAACTCCAGGAGGATGCAATGGGCGTCCCGGAGGCGCTCCCGGACCAGGGCCGTGGGGGTTCCCAGGTCCGTGGCCTGGACGGCCCTCACGCCGGCGGATTCCACAACGAAGCCGAAGCAGGAGGCCGCGTCGTGCGGAAGGGGAAAGGGGGTCAGGCCCAGGGGGCCCAGCTGGACCCGTACACCTCCCCGAAGGGGCTCCACGGAGCGGGCCTCCACGCCGCAACGGGCCAGCGCCGCCCAGCTCTCGGGTGCGATGAACAGAGGGACCCTGCGCCTCTTGAGAAAGACCCGCAGGCCCTGGACGTGGTCCGTGTGTTCGTGGGTGATGAACACGCCCGAAAGCTCATCGGGCTCGATGCCCTCCTCCCGGAGAGCGAAGGTGAGCCGCCGGGCCGACACGCCGCAGTCGAGAAGGACGTGCGTGCCCCCCGCGCTATACAGGGCGGCATTCCCTCCGGAGCCCGATGCGATCACGCGCACCCGGAGGCTCACGGCGGGGGCTCCCCGGGGCGCGACGGCCCGGACGGCGGGGCGGGGTGGGGGCACGCAGGGAGGAGAGGGCTCCCCCATCCGCGGTGGAAAGGTCTCTCTGCCGCGCCGCCGGGGCGCTTCGAGGCCATCCTCCCGCCTTCCCACTCCGGCAACATGCGTCCCGCCTCAAGTTCCCGTGTGACCGAAACCACCCGCGCCCCGTTCCGTGGGGGTCAGTTCATCGGCCTCGATGACCTCGCACCGGGTCACCGGGGAAACGACCATCTGTGCGATCCGGGCCCCCCGTTCCACCGTGTAGGGCTCCTCCCCGAGATTGCACAGGATCACGCACACCTCCCCCCGGTAGTCGGAATCCACGGTCCCTGGGGCATTGAGAAGCGTCAGTCCGTGCCGGATGGCGAGGCCGGACCGGGGCCGGACCTGGCCTTCAAACCCATCCGGAATCTCCCATGCGAAGCCCGTGGGAATGAGACGTCGTTCGCCGGGCTTGAGGACCACGGACTCCTGCACGGCGGCGCAGAGGTCGAAGCCGGCGGAGGACGGCGTGGCGGCGGACGGCACAGGCAGCCCACGGCCGTGGGCAAGCCGCAGGAGCCGCACGGGCGGACAGCCGTTCATGATCGCTCCAAGATCCCCAGGGCTCCGGACCGGAGGGCAGACGCCCTTCCCAGGACGAAGACCAGGCCGTTTTCCGGTACGAACAGTCTGCGGGCGGCCCGGGCGACCGCCGCCGCGGTTACCCTCCGGATGCCCTCGAGGGCCTCTTCCACGGGCTTCTGCCTGCCGAAGTACAACTCGTTTCTCGCGAGGCGCCCCATACGGGAGGCGGGGGACTCCAGAGACAGGATCAATCCCCCCAGAAGGTTGTCCTTTGCGAGGGCGACCTCTTCCTCCGCCAGGCCTTCCTTTACCACGCCCGCCAGAACCTCCAGGGTCTCCTCCACGGTCCGCCTCGCCTTGTCGTGGCTGGAGGCCGCCTGGATGGTGAAGAGGCCCGTGTCCGTGTAGAGCATGTGCTCCGCGGAAATCGAATAGACAAGGCCCCGCTTCTCGCGGATCTCCGTAAACAGCCGGGAGGACATGGTCCCGCCCAAGCAGTTGGCCAGCACCATCAGCGTGTGCCGGGTGGGACCGTCCGCCGCGGGAGCCTCGAATCCGAGGACGATCTGTGCCTGCTCAAGGTGTTTTCTTTCCTGAACGCCCTGGCCGGGGCGGAAGGCGGGGGGCCTCTCGCCCCTCGACGGGCGCTCTTTCAGGCCTCCGAGATGGCGCAGGACCTGATCCCGGATCTCCTTCAGGGACGTGTCGCCGGTGGCGGTCACGACCAGATATTGGGGCTGGATCATGGAGCGGTAGTGTTGCAGGAGCCTCCGCCTCGTCATGGAGGTCACGGAAGCGGTGGTGCCCTGGATCGGCCTCCCCAGCGGGTGGCTCGGGTAGGCCCTCTGGAGAAAGAGGTCGCCCGCGAGGTCGCTGGGAGTATCATTGATCATGCTGATTTCTTCCAGAATCACGCCCCTCTCCCTCTCCATCTCCTCCTCGGGGAAAGTGGCGTTCACCAGCATGTCGCACAGCACTTCAAAGGCCTCCGGGAAATGGGCCTTCTGAACCCGGAAATAAAAGCCCATGATCTCCCTGGAGGTGAACGCGTCCAGCACGCCGCCCATTCGGTCGAAGGTCTTGTAGATCTCGGTGTACGTGCGGGTCGGGGTGCCCTTGAAGACCAGGTGTTCCACGAAGTGGCTGGCCCCGTGGGTGGCCGGGCTCTCCTGCCGGGAGCCCCGCTTGACCCAAACGCCGGCCGTCACCGATGGAAAGTGGGGCATCCGCTCCACGACCAGCGTCAGGCCATTCGGAAGAACCGCCCGTTCCACGCGCGTTCCGTCCATCACGCACCTCCCGGCGACGTCTCAGCATACCACGGCGGCGAAGCCCAGGACCCGGAGCGGGCGCGGCGCCCGGAAATTCCCGAGCCACGCCCTACGTTGAGGAGAGCGAGTGGTGTGTTCCTCCTCAAAGAAGAAGGAGCCTGTCCGGCATGAAAGGACTCAGTCTATTATCCGCTCTCGGTGTGTCCCTGATCCTCATCAACCCGAGTTCCGCGGCCGCCTTGGCCCCCGCATCGCTGGAAGTGGTGGCCCCGCCGGTCCTCTCCGCGGCAACCGTCAACACGATCCGTCTCATGGTGGATTTGCCGGAGGGTGGCTCCGCCCACCTCGCCCTTCGGGCCGAACTCGAAGAGGGCGACCTCCAGGCTGCATTCCTCGAGCGCGCCGTGGATCTCGCGCCCGGGATGAGCGTTCTCGAGTGGAACGTGCCCCCGGAGGCGTTCTCCGCCTTTCCCGTCCCCTGCGACCTCCTGCTTTCGGCCGAAGTGAGCCTGGCCGACGGAAGGGTTCTCGAGGCCGACGCGGAGGTCAGCCTCCTCTTCGAATCCAGCCTTGAATCGGGGGGTTGGAGCGTCCTCTTCGAAAACGACCCCGCCCTCGTGTACTCCGCGCGCGATGCGTCCCTCCAGATCCTGGTCTTCAATCCCAGGTCGGTGGTCAAGGAGGGCGTGGTCAAAGTGAAGTTCCTGGACCCTCGCAAGCGGAACAGGGTGAAGGCCGGATCTCTCGCCGTGGCACTCCAGCCGGGGTGGAACCGGATCACCTTCCCCGTGCCCGCCTCCGTCGCACTCCAGGCAAAAATGAAGGGCGACGTCCAGGCCAAGGCGGTCCTCCGCGTGGCGGGGGTTCTGCGCGCCCGCGACTTCGTACCGGTGGATTATGACCTCGTCGCATCCGCCGACGCGGCTCCGGCAACGGGATATGCCCCACTGGATGTGGCCTTCACGGGCGGCGCAACCGGGGGAGCGCCTCCTTACGCCTACGCCTGGGACTTCGGGGACGGAGCGGGCTCCCTTGCCCAGTCACCGATCCACGAATTCGAGTCCGCCGGGGCGTACACCGCCGTTCTCCGGGTCACCGACTCCATGGGCGGCCAGGTGACCGCACAGGTGCCCGTATCCGTGGACGTGCCGCCGCTGGTGGTTTCATGCGATGCCGCCCCGGACGCCGGTCCCTACCCCCTTTCCGTCGCGTTCGACGCGTCGGCCTCGGGAGGTACGGGAACCTATTCGTTCAGTTGGTCCTTTGGAGACGGCGGCGCATCCGTCGAGGAAGATCCGGTCCACGTCTACCCGACGGCCGGCGCCTACACCGCCACCGTGACCGTCACGTCGGGTCTGCAAACCGAAACGTGCTCCCGGACGGTGTCCGTCTCGGTTCCCATGCACACCCTCACCGCCACCGCCGGAACGGGCGGCTCCGTCGCCCCCTCGGGCGCCGTTTCCGTCCCCCGGGGCGCCGATCAGACCTTCACCATCACCCCCAATTCGGGCTTCCACGTCGCCGACGTTCTCGTGGATGGCGTCTCCGTCGGCCCCGTCGCCTCCTATACCTTCACCAATGTCCAGGCCGACCACACCCTTTCGGCCACCTTCGCCGCCGTGACGTTCACGATCACCGCCTCCTCGGGCACCGGGGGAACCGTAACGCCCTCCGGCGCCGTAACGGTGGCGCATGGCCAGAACCGGACATTCACCATCACGCCATCGGCCAACTACGGAATCCTGGATGTCGTCGTGGACGGCTCCTCCGTCGGTCCGGTCGCCTCCTACACCTTCACCAACGTCCAGTCGAACCACACCCTTTCCGCCACGTTCGTGAGGACCCACTTCGTCATCACCGCCACGGCCACGACCGGGGGTTCCATTTCTCCCTCGGGCGCGGTGGCCGTACCCGTCGGCGGCGACCAGTCCTTCACGTTCTCGCCATCGCCCGGCTACTACCTGTCCGAAGTCGTCGTGGACGGGCTCTCCCTCGGAATCCTGCCCGGATTCACGTTCGTGGACGTGCAGGCCTCCCACACCATCGAGGCTCGCTACGCTCGAACCGCGTACACCATCCGCGCCACGGCCACGGCCGGTGGGACCATCACTCCAAGCGGAAACGTCACGGTCTTCGAGGGGGACGACCAGGCCTTCACGATCCGGCCCAATCCCGGTTTCATCACGCGGGACGTGCAAATCGACGGGATCTCCATCGGTCCCGCCCTCCTCCACACGTTCCTGGACGTGAACGCAAACCACGCCATTCATGCGGTTTTCGAATCCACCACGCCGGTCACCTTCGAGATCCTGGCCAGCGCCGGGGCGGGAGGCTCCATCGCGCCGAGCGGCTCCGTGGTTGTAGGCCAGGGTTCCAACATCACCTTCACAATCACACCCAATTCGGGCTTCCACGTCGCCGACGTCCTCGTGGACGGCGTTTCCGTCGGCCCCGTCGCCTCTTACACCTTCACCAACGTCCAGGCCGACCACACCATCGCCGCCTCCTTCGCGCCCGACGCCGTGTCCT